>Ga0307516_10000014_pt1 | contig 208422 bp, 303 predicted proteins | sample 19_EM_MG_FD_203310 | JGI IMG/M metagenome (GOLD analysis project Ga0307516, IMG submission 203310) | Populus trichocarpa ectomycorrhiza microbial communities from riparian zone in the Pacific Northwest, United States - 19_EM | ecosystem: Host-associated > Plants > Roots > Unclassified... | reverse complement strand
CGGACGGACCTCGCCATTTCGCGAGGGCAGCAGAGAAGTGGTGTTCCATGAGGGAGGACCACGTGACGAGGTCGTTTTGACGATGAACGTCCTTCGCCTGCGCTCGACGCTTCGGCGCGCATGTGCTATACAACGACACTCCTCGTTCCACTCCCCACTAGCCAGGCGTCGCGACGACAGGGATCCCGATGACGAGGAGCTCGCTCCAAAGCTGAAGCCGCAATCCCCGAGCTTCTACACCGCGCGTGCCGGTTATTACGACCAGGTCATACAACTCCAGGCTGCCATCTCTCACGTTCGCAAGGCTCTCACCACCCTTCAGCTCCTCCCTCTCCCTTCATTCGCGCGCGAAAGCCTGCCTCCTCTTCATCCCGTATGGAAGCCACAGGACGAAATGGCTACAGACTTCCACAGCTCAATGACCACCGCTCGCTATCGACGCGTCACCACCCTTCTCAACCAGCTCAACGACTATCATCGAATTGCCCATGCTGCTAGCTGCACCGATCTTGCTAATGGCATCGGAGAGATTGTCACAATGTTCGAAAGTGGCAAGAAGGAGACTTACGTGGCTCAAGCAAAGCGAAAAAAGGTCGTCCTCGATAGCCATGGTCGCTCATACACTGTTGGAAAGCGGAAAACAAGTTCAGCGCGTGTCTGGATGATTCCCGTCAACAACCCGACCCCTCCCTCTGACTCCATCGAGCGTATGTTCGGCATCTCAAGTTCGAAAACGTCAGTTGTGTCAACGACGACCATCCTGGTGAACAATATCCCTCTGGCGGAATATTTCCCTGTACCGGCCGACCGCGAGCGCATAACCCGTCCATTCAAGGTCGCTGGCGTCTTGGGTGCATATAACGTTTTTGCCCTCGTCCGTGGAGGTGGCACGACAGGGCAGTCCGGTGCCCTTGCTCACGGTATATCCAAGGCTCTGGTTGCACATGAACCCAAAATAGATCTTATTCTAAGAAGGGGTATGCTTGTTTTCCTTTCGTTCTGCTACTTTGTTCTCACTTTCTTTTAAGCCAAATTGTTGAGACGTGATCCTCGTATGGTGGAGCGCAAAAAGACCGGTCTTGCCAAAGCGCGCAAGAGGGTGAGTTATTTCTCGCCATTCAACACCATGCTTGATACTAAACACAGCCGTTTGCAGTATGCCTGGGTCAAACGATGATCATTCTTCTACATATATCACGTATCCATCGTCATTTATCAATCATAATTCTTGTGTCCTGCCGAAGCACACATATCTAAGACCAAAAGTAAAATAAACGAAGGAAAAGTGTTCTGAACGACCATATAATCAGAATCAATAACTTTAGAGAATGATAATTGGACTATTATTGGAAGAACATTCCATTTAGGACATCGGTTTGAGAGAACGCCACACCACAAGCAGGACATTTTCGCTGCCGCGTAGAGATACGAGCATCGATGCATTCCTTGCAGAAAGCTGGGCCACCATCGATTAGGTGCAAATGGAGGGAAACGAGTCACTTACTATGCATACACTTGGTAATGATTGTATTGCGAAAATTCTTTCGGCAAGAACATTTAAGGAGTTGCTGAACCAACATGAGACAAGAACACATATGCTTCCGAGAAACGTACCAAGAGCCGATCTCCATCGGTGTTGGTGTTACTTGGAGTAGATGTAGATGACATATCTTTCCGTTTCTGTTCAACTTCTCTCTTCGTTCGTATGAGAGTATCTTCCAGCTTTTGTAATTCAGTCTTCTTCGCGTCGACGATTTTCTCTCGTTCCGAAAATCTGCCCCGCATCTGCGACTCACATGTCAATCCCGGCGAAGCAAGACTTGGAGATAGTTGCCGACCTCTGCAACCCTTGTCTTTTCAGCTTCTGCTCTGGCCATCCAGGTGTTGAGTTCTTCCGTTAAGCCCTCCACCTTCTCTTTATAGATATTCTCAACACACTTGAGGTGCGCTATCTCCTTCTCGGAGGCACTCTATATCATTTTTAAAGCGAAAACGAAACGGACCAAAAATAAACAACTTACCAACTGGCCCGTCAGATTTTTCTCCGCATCCACCAATCGCTCAACCAGTTTGACTTGTTTCTCTATATTTCTTGCGAGATTCTTCCGTTCCGTTTCTATCGCCTCCTTATCGCGCATTGCGGCATAGAACTTGTTTTCCGACTTGGCTTTCTGAAAGCCAATCTTTAGTCAAGGAGAAGAACGAAAGAACATCTATGACAAACATCGAGCCCGCTTTTCGTTAGACGGTCCTCCATGGAGGTAAGGTCAAATGCTTTACTCTTGACTTGTCGATCAAGAGCCTCCCAAGCGGCAGATAGCTTGTCCAGTTCAGCGTAAAGGGAAGTCTCGGCCTCATGCACTTCCTTAGCACCGGAAACAAAGAGTCCGCGAAAAACAAACCTGGGTACGTTGGATTTCTAGTAAACGATGTTTCTGCAGTTCATCCTCCTTCTGTCGTAACTGCTCGGATAATTTCGAAACGTCTGGGGAAAACGTGGAGGAATCTCCGTAGACAGACTTGTACTTCGCCAGTTGAGCTTCTACCTCTGCCAGCCTTTGTAACGCATCAGCTTCCACTTTCATATGTTCCACAACCGTTGGATTGTCTTTCTGGAAATCAGATAATGTTTGTGCCAATGCAGCATTTCGATCCTCAGCCGCGCTATGCATTTTTTGTCGGGAAAAAATTAGGGAAGAAAAAAAAGATGACACAAGAAGACAAACCATAGTTGATCACGGAGGGATTCAACGTATTCGGCCTGGTCAGTATTGCCGTGCATGAAAAAAAGCATGAGGTCTTCCTTGTTCGCGTTGGCTGCCAGCTGAGCTTTGAGTCGACGAACTTCGGACTCCCATACAAGGATCCGTTCCTGCATTTTTGTGTTAGGTCTGCAGGTTAAGAAAATGGGACGAAAATCGTACAGAGCGAGAATCGGCCAAGGCTTTCCATTCGTGCAACGACGCGCACTTCACATTATCCTTATGTTTCCGCTCGTTCAATTCCGCGGCTTGCTGTTCGCGCTGATCCCGAAGGCGGGCATTCTCTGCATCGCGTTTGGTCAACATGGTTTTCAGTTCTTGATTCGCCTGATTGGCATTTGCCTAAAGAACGTCATCGATCGCGCAAAAGGCCAGACAAGATGAATACATACGACAACTCCTTCCTCGTACTCATTCCGAGTCGAGCGAAGATGGGCGATTTCCTCAGCAAGACGAGCCATTTGCGAACGACTATCGTTCACCGAAGCCTGCAAGAACGATGCATGTTTGAGCAGAGCCTTATATTGAGGGTTATCCACAATTATGTCGTGCGGAAGCACTCTCAGCTGTGGAGAGCCTTATTTGTCAGACCACAGCCGAAGAAGGGGAGAGGCGCACGTCAGATTCTAGAATCGTTTTCTCGTCTCTCAGAAGTGCAGCCTCTCTCTCGAGCTCCACGATTTTCGCATCGCGGTTGGCAATATGTTCTCTTAATACCTCCAACTCAATTGGATCGTAGCTCCCGTTGTTAACGGGGGGTGACTTCGGTGTCTGCACAAGAATTAGGGGATATAAGATTATGACGGCAGAACTCCCACCAATTAACCGAAGCACTCACTTCGGGAGATGACGTCTTCCGGTGTGATTCCTCTTGTGCTGATTCTGTGGACTGGGCAGCTTCGGTGCGAGATTGGATCGCCGAGACGGTGTTACTCTTCCATCGATCAAGACGGCTCTCGGCAGCAACTAGAGCGGAGTAGTATTTGTCCTTCAGTTGCTCAGAATCCCGAAGGTTTCCACGTAACAACTTGACCTCCGAACGGAGAGCAATACACTGTGAACCATGACTGATTGCCAGGATAGAGCACGATCATATGTACGCACCTCTGCTGTTGCCTTTTCATATTCCCTGTACCCAGTACTTGACAATACTCCTTGTGGGTCCCCACCAACCTTTACCAGGCTATTCACAAGGGTCTTTGTTGCATTCATGTTGTCTTCCAGAGTCTTTGCAAAATCCAGTTTCAGGTCATCTTGTATGCACAGAGTCAAGTCGAAAATCTCTGTGAAACATTAAATTTGTTGGGGGTGCGGAAGATCTTCCCAATAGAAGCTGACCATTGCTCATGCCAGGCAAATCTTTCGAGTTGACCAAAAGACGAATTGTTTCCACTAGCTGAGGGGGGTGAGGCAGGAAATAAAATCAGTTATAACTTGATAACTTTACTTGACTCCAACAGGCTGTCATGGCAGCCAACCCTGCTTCACATGTGGATTTTCGTCGTTCTAATTCTGCGATACGGTCTTGACTGCGCTCGTACTCGCGAGAATAGTGTCTCATTCTTCTAAAGATTGCTTCTTTGCGGAAAAGCTGAACGGCTTGCTGGTCACATACCACTCGAAGGGCGAGCCAACGCGTCTCACCTCAATATTGTCATTCTCCGTCGGCTCTTCTTGTTCGTTGTTGCCATTAACGTGAGGAGTACCATTAGGGCCGGTAAGAACACGTTTCTTTGCGGTAACGCTGTCTTCATCGTCAGAGTACGGCCTCTTTCTCGAATCCATTTGGGATTCAATTCGCGGGAGAAAGTGGACGCAAGACAACTCCAAAGTTTACAACTCCGTCAAGCGGATTACCAATATTTAGGTCCAACCAGAGGTTGCCTTGAACGAATGATCTATGATTCTATGTAATCGTCCACAAATGACGAACTATTCCGTGCGGTACCATGCTAAAGCGCTCACACCGCCGGCAACTTCAATTGGACTACATTCGCCCCGTCAAGCTCCAAGATCTCACAATCGTGGGCACTTCCATCCCCAATTTGCGTCTCTACGCAAGCGAAATCCATGGGCTGAGATCGTGTCAGTACATCACCTCACGTAACCACTCCATGATAGAAGCGTACCTTCAGAACCGTCATAGGTTGATCTTGAAGTAAGGGGGTAGATGTAAGGTCGGTGAACACATCCCTCGAATAACGGCACTCACGCCAAACTGCCGTGTTATAAACAACGCCTTGTGCACCAGTCGCGAGAAAGGCTCTCAAAGAGCTCAAGTCCGGATGATCATCTATGTCAGTTTTGGCAACAGCCACAATATAAGTTGAAGCAGTGCCCGACCCAGAGCTTTGACCCATTGGGATAAAGGCTTGGTTTGTGAACGGATGCCGCTCGAGCACGTCTAACAATAGGAAGCCAGAATCAGAAACAGCCACTGGCTGGCACCTATAGACCGATATCCCTGCTGTCGCTCCGGCATCCTTCGGGTATGAGGATTCGACAAGGGACAGCTTGTGGAACTTTGTGGCCGATCCTGCGTTGGCTGAAGATGTTTTCGCCCCTTTCGGTGCAACGGTCGCATCATCATACGCCTGAATCACCCGTCCAAAGGGTGCAAAAGCTTCTGGCGTCAGTGGGAGAACAGGGATGACATGCTTTGTCGGAGAGACAGCCAGGACTGATTCCCCGACCGCAGAAGTAGAGCCCAGGTGCACAACGTCTTCAACAATGTTCTCGTTGTCATTGGCATTTCGGCGACCAAGGATTCGAATTCGCTGCAGGCCGCCGTCGGGGTATATGGTCACCTTTACGTGAGTATAAATATTTCCTTCCGTGTTTTCCAGTTGGAAATAGTGCTGCCTGTGCGAGCCGAGTTTAGTTCTGGGAAGTATCAAGGTCCAATCTTTATCTTGGCCGTTGGCAGTTGTCCAGGTCGAAGTGGTATCACCAAGTAACGCATGAATTTCGCAGCTCTCAGGAAAATTCCCTTTGAAGTGTGCTGTATCAATCTCGATGTGCTCTAGGACGCCAGGTGCCCCTCTAGGCTTTACGGTAAGTTCCAAGGCGAAACAAAGTAGCTGGGCACTTGCAGCTTGATGATGACCCAATCTCTGTGCTCCTTCTGACGACTCCTCTTTGTCTCCCATCCTCCACCCATATTTTTACCTCTTCCGGGGAGGATGAGATTGCTGCTGATCCCGAAATGTTGATCCGAGGTATATTCGACGCGTCCACCAGCAAAAACATGTGCCAGGTCAAATAATTGGGATTCGTTCGATGGATGAACGGGAGATACGTGCCCATACACCCGAAAGCGAGCCTGAGGGTGCTGATTTACGACAAATAACAAAACAAAGATGAGGGGCAACTGACTATACCCCCGTCTGGGTACATGTTCAGCTTGACGTAATTTGTTGGGGAGACGTTCGAGTTGGCGATCGTGAACAGGTGTCGTGAATTTGGTCTGAGATCTACTCGCGGAAGGATTTCGGACCACTGACGGGGCAGCACTGAGCTGTCATTTATAAATGAACCATGATAAGCACTCACTCGGGTGTCGTCGGCTTGAGGTTCCTCTGATGGTGAGCCATGCAAAGCCTCAACAGATACTTGAGGGGCCTCGTTTCCTGGTGAGGTTAGTTAACTTATAAGTACTCGACAACGGCAGACTTGCCATTGAAATGGGAGGTGTCGATATCAAACCCAACTATGGTCCCGGTGGTTCCGAGTCTGATGATACACCTAGGGGTCACATAAATGAGCCGTCCTCGAGCCTGGAAAAAAAAAGAGTATCGACCAGTCATAAGTCGGGTTGTGTCGCCGGCTCTCCCAACCGCTAAATATCGCCCCATTGGGACCGAACTGCCCTTTGTAACTTTGAGCAGGCTGCCAGGAATTGTGACACTGTTGACCGAGTGACTTGGACAAAACGAAACATACCTCTGGCAGAAGTAGTTGGGACGCCTCTGCAAAGAATTCATCGGAGACAGAAACCACCCGACCTCCTATAGCCTCGCTGGACAGTTCTGATTACTTGATGAGTGAGATCGTCTCGTGGTACCCTTGAAGATGCCCACCAGTAGATCCAAGAAATACATCGTCAAAGCGCTCCAGCAATACCTTTTCGAACGACATGAGTGAAAAGGTGAAGGTGATAAGAATTTATGAGCTGGGCTATACCGTGAATATTCCGAAGAAAAAGCTCGGGTTAACTCGTAGTTATGACGTACACATACGTAAAGATTCCTGATAAGATAAAGATAAGCGGTGGCAGAAATATTATTCACCGAAAAGATAGCGCGGTTATATACCGGTATCCAAGAGTAACGAGGGTAACAAGGGTATCGTTGAACCGGATATTAAAATTATCGTCTTGTTGGCGAAAAAGCCGTGTTCTCGCGTGGTTCAGAACCGGACAAGGACAGTGCGTTCTTTGCCCCATGGATCACACCATATTTCGGTCCGACATGAACGCCCCGAGGCCCGCAAAATATTCTCGACAGAACGTGCTTGTCCGTGACCAACTTCGAGTGCCACGAGGCCACCGGGAAGTAAAAAATTCTTGTCCTGGATTAAGCGGGCAATGGCGCGGTAGAAGTCGAGGCCAGACGGGCCACCGAGGAGTGCCTTGGGATCTTCATAATGGGCAACCTCGCCGGGTAACTGAAAGTATTCATTCCAGGGTATGTAAGGAGGGTTAGAGGTCAGGATGTCGTACGGTGGGGTAAGCTTGCGATCATCGGTGAAAGCGGAGTTAAGGAAGCTGGCCTGAATTGGACTGAAGGTGTTGTGGTGCGAAGACCGCGGAGCTGGTGGGATTCCACAAAGGATGGCATTATCACGAGCCAATTGGATTGCAGGCAAGGAAATATCGACGGCTTGGGCATCCAAGGACCCAGGAGGAAGCAGGTGAGCCAAAAGAAGGGGAATACAACCGGAGCCAGTGCCCAAGTCTATCAAGGATTTTGGAGAGGACGCGGTCGTTGTGGGTCTGATGTGGTCTGCGAGACGGATAACCCAATGCTCTGTTTCTGGACGAGGGATGAGAACCGGTGGGCGGACGCGGAGCGAGAGGGGGCCAAATGGCTGGGTGCCTGTCGAAAGCGGTGAGACGGCCGGGAGAGGAGGGGGGGGTACCAGCTACCGAGAATGTACTGGAGAGGTTCCCCGAGAGTCCTCCGTCTGAGCATATCAGACATGTCGTGGTGTGGGTGCTGCCTCATCCATTTGAGCTCAAGGTTGGCCTGGCGAGTGCCGAGCTGAGCGACGAGGGCAGCGACGAGCGTCGCGCGAGACATCCGGCGATGGACCGGAGGATATAATAAACAGATAAATAATGGATAAATAAAATAACTTGGAGTGTGTTCACCATGGCGGTTCCCTCGACTGCAGCGTTCGTCAACCCAGCCCTCGTGCAACACCCTTTCCCTGGTCCGTCTCCTCCCCTGAAACACACTCCTTCATGTCAAAAGCGCAAACGCACAGACACTCCCGATGACTCGGGACATGAATCCACATCACATCATCGCAAAGGCCGCGACGGTCCAAAGAAAAAGAAGGCAAACCGCGCCTGCTTCCATTGCCAAAAAGCCCACCTCACCTGCGACGATTGTGCGTTGCTCTCCTCTTCCCTCTCCCAAGTTCTCAGGCCTTCTCGTCTCAGCCCGTCCCTGTCAGCGTTGCATAAAACGGGGTCTCGCAAGCAACTGCACGGAAGGCCATCGCAAAAAGGCCAAATATCTTCTTGACGAAGACGAACTCGGTCAGTTTCCCCCTCCCATTGACGATATCCAATCACGTGTCCATCCAGAACAACTTAAGCGCACTAAATCATCAGTATCTGCCCCAGACAGCAGTGCAGAACCACCAACGATCACGCCCTGTACGCCTCCTCTCTTGATGTTACTTTTTACCGCATTCACTCCCACCAGCCGAACCGTTTTCACAGCCAGATACCATGTACAACCCCAACTTTACCTTTGGGTCTGAACACGCCAATATGGAGTACACCATCCTCTCCGCCATCCTCGGGAATCACAGTCCATCTGAACCCCAGACCTCTCCAGCGTCACCTGTCGACCAGCCCTCTTATTCCTCATGGTCAATCGATTACCCCACTAATTATGTCCCCTCCTTCAATGAATCAACCATTTCAGTGCAACTTCCCGATTCCCCTCTCTCTACATCCCCTCCAAACTCTGCACACTATCTGGCATACCCTTACACCTCTCAGCCGACAAAGGCGGATGACGTGCCTGACCACATACATTTCACCCCACTCCGAGAACCACAGCTCCAAGGGCAACTGAGTCCCCTTTCTTCTCGGTACCCACGTCCCCGCTCCCCTATCCCAACCAGTTTTCTTGAAGATCCTGGCCTCCCAAACATTCATGGCAAAGGCCCAGCTCTTGTTGTGGCGGATTTGGACCGTGCAAGGTCATGTCGTTCCCCTCTGCAGAATATTCACGAGCGCGTTACTGCACCGTATGATTACACAGAAGGATACCATTTCCTGATGAAACACCTTCCCACTCGGTACGTCTTCTGCGTAGAGACGAGTGTCTTCACCCCTCGTTCTGACCGTCGTTTTCCCTTTTTGATCCTTGGCTGTCGGAATTGAAGATTCGAGAAGAATGACATACTTCGCATTGTACGGGCCTTGGCCATCTTCCGGCCGTCACTGATTGCCCTGCAAATGCCTCTGTCTCGGGATGACGAAGTGTTTGTCGAGAAATGCTTTCAGCGGTCCTTGTTGGTCAGTCACACCTCCGATTCGCGAAGCCCTGACTTGCTAAATTTAAGATTTGCAGGAACTCGAGAAGCTGATGTCTTTCAGTGGAACCCCTACAGTTGTTTGGCGGAGGACCGGCGAGATATGTCTCGTCGCCCCAGAATTTTGCATGTTGACAGACTGGTCGATGGAGGACCTCACTGGGGGTAAAAAGTATATCTATGAGGTATGCATCTTGTCTGTTTCCAGGGTTAGAAGTTTTAACGAGCGAACCTACTAGTTATTCGAGAACCAGTCCGTGGTTGAGTATTGGGAAAATTTCGCCACCCATGCATTCGAAAACACCACACAATCTGTGTATTCACATTGTGTACTGCTGAAACCGTCTGGGGCGCCGGTACCCGCCACATTCTGTTTCTCGGTACGAAGAGATCTCTTTGACCTTCCGGGTATGGTTATAGGTGTGTTATCTCCACAACCTATCGCTGCATGTCATTGACGATCTCCAGGGCAATGGCTGCCTCTTCTATAGTATTTATCCTGGAGTGCCTTCTGGGTTTGGGATCCACGCGTCACTTCGACAAGTGACGCGCCATGTTATTTATTCCCTTCACTCGGGTGGTACTCACCGCATCTCGCACCTATTCGCATTTGTCAGATTCTAGCTCATTGCCGGCATTACTATACCTCTCTGCACCGCCAGACTAATCATATCGGACTTCCATTAGAGAGAATCTAACCGGACAAAAGGAAACTAGTACAAAAACACGATATAGGTTGGATATCCTCCCAAGAAGTTCTACACTATTACGCGCACTACTACACGGCGTCTTGGATAGTAGCGTATTCGCTCTCGACACCAGGTTCGAGCATGCAGGCATGGCTGAGGATAAGAATTCCTGAAGCACCAACTAACCAAAAGAAGGTGCTGAGAGGAGACGCGTAGTAGAGAAGCGGAAGGCCAATCACAAACAGCCCTGTGTATAAATGTTTTTGTGTGATGGTATGACCACCAACATCTGTGGCCTCGGGTGCTGCAGATGTAAGATGAGGGAGAAAAACCCTACGAGACAAAGAAATTCGAACCATATTTGTTGATTGCGGTAAAGCCGAACACGATGAACGCGGGAGCGATGAGAAGAATGGGGTTGGTGATACTAGTGAAAATTATTACAAGTTGACATCTCTCGAAGCGGCAGGAAGGATTATTGAGACGTACATTGCATATACTGCGAGTATTGCGATGACGAGAACGTAGTTTCCTGTCGTCACGAGTGTTAACATCAAGGGGGCCCTGATCCACGCATACTTGTACGATACCTGAGAAGTAACGAGTATTGTATGATATACGCTGGGATTCACCGATGAGTCCCCGATTCCGTAGACTAGGGATGAGGACATACCGTTGTGGCTTGATTCACATCTGCCGGTCGCGAAATTTGGTGGAAATTGAAAAATTCAGTTGGAGGTCGAATGCCGGACAACCTGGTGTCCTGTGCGCAGTGACGAGCGGTTGTGAGCGTTTGGAATACCCCAAAAGAACTTGACACGGACTCTGATGGATTTCAACGCATCGGTCGCTCGCAGAAGGACGTCCATTGGGTGTGATGGTGGTTCAGGTTGTTGCAGGGTTGTTTAAACTTTGCGCAGTGTAGGCTGTCAGGCTGCGCATCCTTTGTTTGGTACCCTCACCGCCTACACGATGATTCGTCGAAACCCCACCCTGATCCCTCTTGGCGATTTTGATGTACAGGATGCTCGTGACATGTTGGCAAAACAAAAGGCAGATGCTGCGCAGCAACAGCAGTTCGTCCTTAAAATAAAGCGGATTGCGGAAAATCCGCGCATGGAAAGAGAGGATTTCGAGGTGATGGAACAGCTCAAAGTCGCTGCTGCCCGACAGGAGAAAGCGAAACGATTGGGTTTACAACCTGGTGAGTGCTCTCTGCGCAGCGGCGATATTCCGATGCCATGTCATTTATAGAAACTATGCAATCGTAATGACTACCAAACACCCCCTCGATTGAATACCAGAAGGCGTCCATTTTTCAAGTGCTATAAATGAAAGCTGTTTCTGAAAGCTGAAAACAACGTCAAGCACAGACCCTGAAAATTTTCAGCCAGATGATACTGACCGTCAAGGTCTTGGCGCTCGCAAATAGTGGCGAGGTCGACACGCCGCATATGGATACACGTCGTCTTCAAACTGTCCCATAGTGTCCGAGAGGTCACCCCGCGCTTCTCGTTCAGTCCACCGGGATCTTTGACACCGTCATTCTCCTGAAGGGAAAGCGCATCCAAGATATGCTGGGCTGCTTCTTCGAAACGCTAAATATGGCGTCAAGCACATCAGAATCAGGCAGGATGGATCTAGATATTCACTAACTCTCAGGTTGATGCAAGATATGCCCAAGTTGAACCTAGCTCGTATATAGCCTGGTTTCAGCTCCAACGCCTTGTAATAATATTCAAGGGCACCCCCCGCGTGACCACTATTAGCCATGGTCGCACCTACTCGGTTATACAGCAGCCAATCCTGAGGAAGATCAATGAAAATGGAAGCTCGCCAAGCGGTACCAATCGTACCTCTGGTCGCACGGCTAACGCGGTTCGGAAGCAATCCTGAGCCTTCCCATAATCCTAGCAGAGTATATGGAGTTAATTGGCAAACGTGAAAGTGATATCGGCATCGTACCTCGCCACTATTGAGAAGCACCGCAAGGGCCACTTGCACGTCGGCATCAATCTCGCCACTAGTCTCGCCCCTCGCCATTGCCATCAAGCACTGGACCACACGTGCATACCGTTCCGTAACGGACAAATTGGGATCTTCGGGATACTGGTCACTGATGAGTCGGTATCTTTCATTTCGATTGACCCATTGCCGAATTGCATCATATGTCCCAGTCTTGTCACCCTCGTTCGTGTGGGAGATGGCCAAAGCCAACCAAGTGGGCAAGTGCGAAGGATCAAGTTCCATCGCCCGTTCCAAAGCTTGCAGAGCCTTCTGTTCGCGTTCGTTCTCTTGCTGCTTGACGCCGAGTTCAAACCAGGTGGAAGCATCATCCATGTCTCTTTGCACGGCCGCTTCGAGTTGCAAAACGCTCTACAACATACAAATGAGATGCAAGGATTACATTTGTATTCCCACAAACTACCTCGGAGAGCTCCGAAAGTCCTGTAGCGTGCAGGTGATGATGTCGCGTGCTGGAGGAATCACCCAGGAGGTAGGGGTTCTTTTCCTGAAATTGATATTGGATGGTTTGCTTGATCCCGGTCGCGGTAGCTTCAAATTGGTCCCAATCGGCCTGTAAGCGGCCCCAGGATTGGTGGTCGTCGGTTGAAATATGGTTGTGGGAAGGGACTGCATTGACAGTTTCCCAGTACGATTTATACTCTACATTTTCCTGCTGAAAATAGGCAAGATTTGGATCTACGGTTTCGGACTGTGAATTGATGTCCTGTCGCGCCATGTTTACGAAGCTCGGATGAATAGGTTGCACTAAAGGAGCGTTCTGAGTGCCTGAGGTTATTGGTACCTCGAATGCTCTTCCTTTGCCTTTGATATCCACGGAAGCGCCTTGGCCTTCGTTCTTGACCATTTGGCTTCCTTCCACAATAATATCCCCGTCCCGCAGCTTTTGCATCAGGCCCATGAATTGGCTCTTCTTAAATTTGGGATTTTGTTCGTCTTTGATATTCTCTAGCAGAAGGGCAGCAGTGCGTGCCAGCTCGTCCGCGTCGGGTATGGAGCGTACAAGGTGGTCCTGTTCATTGGAGAGCAGGGAAGAAGTTGTGAGCTGCGTTTCCTGGTTGGTGAATGCCGTTTCCCAGGATATCTCTAAAGTTTCGAATTAGTGCGGGAAGAAGATAAGCAACGCGACCGCAAGGAACGAACGCGAGGGCTGCAGTGATGTGTGCATGGGTAAAGCATGCAGCGACATATTCTCTGTACCACGCGCAGAGTAACCACGGCTCCATAGAGCATTCCCTGAGCCTACATTTGGTAAACGCATACCACTACTGTGGCAAGTGAGGACGTACGTTGGGGGAAAAGTGCTTCTGAAGTTTGCATATGCACCTTGGGTAAGGATGGCCCATGATAAGAACACATGTCACTGCTAGACGTAGATTGCAGAAGAGGTGCGATCAGCGGTTGTTGTCCCGCGAAATCGGCTGCCCAGTGGGCGGAAGTTGTAGGTGTGGACAAATGTGAGAGTGCCTGTGGTTGAGGGGGCAGAGCCGCACGCAGGTTCGATAGATCATATGCCGCTTCGAGGACAGGTGCCGGGGTGAGGTTTGACGCAAAGAAACGGGTTGCATCCTCGTCAGGAATTGGGAAGGAATTTGGTGAGCGAAATGTCTGGCGGAGAGTTAGTCAAGGTTGGAAGCAATGGCGGGGGTTGTACCGCACCTCTCTTGATGACCCGACTCGTGTTCCACTGAAATGATCCTAGAAGGGGGTTGAGTGCTGCGATGGATGACCGAAACTCGAGCTGGGAACCTGCTGAACCCCTCGGTCCTGGTCATATCGCTTTGAAAGTGCTTGCAGAGGGTTAGAAGGGCCACAGTCCGCGCCTCCGGCCAGAAGAGAGAGAGCCATGAAGAGGGAAGACGAAACCCGGTAGAAGCACACGTGATTTCTGGTCGTAAGTTATTTAAGGCTGAGAATACAGCATAGAATAGGATAGGACAGCATCCAGGAGTTACAAATAAAAAAAATAACACGACCAGAACTATCATTCCAAATGCTGCTCCCCACCACCGTTTCGAGTGTCTTCTCCCGTGTACTTTTGATTGGATGCTCGACAATCTGCGCCGCCGTCCGATCGCACTAAGCAAGAGTCAACATATTGGAACGGTTCCAAAAGAGCGAACACAACTCACGATGCCTCTAGCGAGAAAAAAGGCCGTCAGTTCCATATCAGACCAGATGGTATAAGAGGACATACATTGAGAGCGTCCAAGCGACTGAAAGCCTTCTTGCACCCGCGACAAACGTTTGTCTGCGTCTTGGCGGTGTGAAGTGCTTGATGCCTCCTGGAAAATGAATCAGGCTGCTATCGCGTTTATTAGAGAACAGCTCCACGCACTTGCAGTCGTGTTGTCGTGCGAAACCTTTCTTGCAGCCAGGCCATTCGCAAACATAGGGTCGTTCCTCAGTGTGTGATCGTAGATGGCCTGTATCCCTCAGTGAACACGAGCATAACAGAGAGTGTGTGGAAATGGACCTCTCAGATTGAATCGTCGAGTAAATGTGCTCCCACAGCCCGGGACAGGACACACAAAATGCGCCTCATTCCTCCGCCGGCTCGCACTGGCCATCTGGGTGGCCGAGGTCGTCACCTGCTGTTTCTCCACCTGAAGAATAGGGGGCAGGCGGGGAACGCCCGCTGCCGTGTAGTGGTTTGTGCCCGAAGCGCCGGGGCCTTGACTTGAGCTGGCCTCCTGTGTGGGAGAGGGGGGGATGGGTTCATGACGACGATAGGGATCAGGAATGCTGGAGGGGTAGTAGGGCTCGGGTTTAGGGCTGCGTCGAGGACCGGTTGTGGGGGAATTGGACAGGTCGGGGGGGTGGGGCGAGAATTGGCCAAGATGGGCAAAGGGGTACTCGCGTGGGCCGGTGGGGTGGGTGAGGGGGCCTTGGAGGGGAATGGCGTGCGACATGGGGCCCCCTGCAGGACCATAGAGAGGCTCAGAGACGTAATGGGGCCGATCCGGGGGCATCTGTAGGGCAGACGGTGGGGGGTTGGGATGGACTCGTGGTGGCGAGTGGCAAGAAATGATCAGATCACCTCCGTCGATTTCTATATCATTCCGACTTTCTTTGACCATCTCATTGCGGCACAAAACAGTCTACATACTACATAACCCACTCGTCGTCGTGGCTGTGTTCCACTTGCACAGCACTAGCACAGCAACGCCACTCGTAAGACGTCCCAGCCAATGCTGTGCACTCACTCAAAGATGTGGAAGTCCACCAACCGTCGCCGTCGCATAAGCTCCGTCTCCGATATCGGAGTCCCAGCCTGCCTTGCGGCCGCTGACCTCGGCGTCTCAGCAGGCTGTGGCGTCGACGTTTGCATCAGATGCGCCACAAGTCCCTCGGGCCGTCTCGTTCCTTTGCAAACCACCTCGTCAGTCCCCAAGGAGCGGTCCCTACCATGACCATCCACTGGCGGCGTTTCACCGTCCGAGTGGTTACTGGTTGAAATGTCCCTCAATTTCTTCGACACAAACGTGATACCAGATTCATCCATCGCCGAAGATGACATCGCTTCCGGAGGCCCTGGCGGCGCAGACAATTCGCTATTCTTCTCCTGTACGGCAGCTCTCTTCGCAAAGGCATCCGCCATCCACAATGCCAAGTCTTCAATCACCTAGCTTCCCGTGAGATATAATCAGGTCAACCTCCAGCAGTGTACGCACCCCCTTTGCCTCTTTCATCAGAGTGGGCATCTGTAGGTAACCGTGACTCCAATCCGAAAATAGTACCATCTCAACCCAATCGTCTTCCGTCTCCCCGCTCAATTTGTCCCTCTCGTTCTTCATTGCGATCATGGTCTTTTCGTCCATCATCCCACTCTCGCCCAGCCCTGCTCTTTCCCTGGACAGGGCTAATTCAAGGTTGTGTTTCCGGGCCCGCTTGGCTTCCCTTAATCGCCCAGCAAAGATCACGGTATCGTCCACAAATGGATCCTTTTCGCCACATTGCATCAACAGAGGCGGAAATTGAGCAAGAAGTCGAGCTGGAGCAAGTATCGGCGATATGTGGTAGTCAGTGGCAAAATCCGGGTTGCGATGAGGGCCGATGTAGAGAATCGCCATGGCTCGCATCTAATGTCAATAGGTGTAAGAGCCTGCAACATTCTCCATTGACGGAGGCTTCGCACCATACTTGGGGCTACAATCCTATCTTGGAAGAAACCCGTTCGACTTGTCATAGTTAACCTGGTACCGATGGGCACCTTCCCTTTCTCCCTCGCATGTTGTCTAGTGTCCGTAGCTTCGCGACTGGCCTCCTCGCCTGTAGCTAAAAGTTCCTGGGAACCTTTTTCGAAAGCCGACCCAGTGAGGCCAAACACCGGAGGAGTTGGTGCATGATAAGAGTACCGTATACGGGCCCGGATTGGTCGATCTTCCTCTCTTTGCTGATCAGAGTCCTCGTCGCCTGAAGACGCATTCCTTGTAGGCGAATCGGAAACTTCCTCTCGACTCATTGTCAGTCCACGGATTGTATCCTTCCAACTTGCATTTCTTGAAAGGTGCCGCCTAGGTCGGTTGGACCTATCATCGGTGACCATACTCAGAGGACTCTGGGCAAATGTGAAATGAGATGTTAGGTTGAAGACGAGAAACTTCCTCACGATGTGCTGTAGATGATCCTTCTGCGCCGCTAACTCGCTCAATCCTGACAGATTTCCAGAAGACTGCTCTGACTGAAGGACCTTCAAGTTGGCGGGAGACATCCACGAGGTGAAATTGAAATCAAGGGCGGCGTAGCTGAGGACCAGTGAAATCGGCAGGGGTAACCTCGACGTATCCTGCGGTAGGCTACTCGATTGATTAGTTTCCAATATTTTAAGAACGACGTTGACCGCGAGTGTCGCCCCACTGAGGAAGAGTCAGCTTGCATGGAGGTAAAGTAAGGAAGAACAAACGCAGAATCCCCCGTTATGATGACGTTGAGGTTGCCTCCAGCCAGGCCGATCACAGTCCCACCTACAAAAGTTGTATGAATCGCCTCTTTTTATCGTCGCGAGTAAAAACAGACCTGATTCAACGAGCGTTCTGTATGTGTCATACGCTTCGTCAATAGCAAAGGGATACGGATCTGAAGATGAGTTTAGCACTAGCCACAGGGGAAGGCGGGGGCCACAAATGTACGTACATTCTGGAGCCTTTCCGTAGTCAATCGACAGCACGGGCTTTCCGGTAGTAATTGCCCACGCCCTGAGCCTCTCTTCGTGATGCTCTGGAGACATGGCCACAAATCCACCGCCAGGTAAATCTAGGATAAGGTCCGTCGTATGGCACAACTCTGTTTCGCGTGGCTCGAAGAAAAGGTAAGCTGAAATAGGACGCGTATATTTGGACGACTTTGGCCGTGGAAGTAGTATCTTGCGCCGTACAGAAACACTAGGAAGGCGCACCACCATGCGAATCTGAACTCGGACAAAATAGTGTCTAATTCTGGTATTGGAGCGAGAATGGAACGGACATAAGGATTTGTTGACTTCTCCCAAGTAGTACGCAGTGTCTCGACGGTTGGCACAGCTCGAAATCTGCGCAGCTACCAAGGATAATATCATCAGGATCTCATTCGGACGATAGATGCATTCCACGGGCTTCACCTTTTCATCGGCTTCATTCGCATATAGGATGTAATAGGCCGAGAACAAGATGGAGCAGAGATCTCTCAACCATTTAGGGCGAATTGACATGGCAGTGGCAAAGCCCGCCTCAAGCCCCGTGTTTATCCAAGTAGCTCGATAGTAGGACGTGGAGTACTAGGAGATGGGTGAATTATTTCGTAAGTCAGTGTGACTTTGTTGGGCTCACGAGACGGGCAAGCGGTTCGGGGGCTGCGGGGTGTGAGACGATACAGAGTACGAGGTCATGATATTGGACTTACATCCAAGACCAAGGATCTTGTCGAGGTTTCGGATTGCATAGAGGGCCGTCAAGGTACTGACGATGACCTGCCAAGGGGTATACCGTTCTGGATTGATGCTCAGAAAGGACGCAGTACATGGGAAAGATTGCTCACGAAGAGCGCGGTTTGCATGCCTCAGCCACATGATTCGAGGTGGATTGGAATTCCCTCGCCTGATTCGCCATACCCAGAAAAAGATGACAAGGAATACCTGAGGAGGATGTTAGGGATGACGGTTGAGCATCGGAGGGCGTTCAGACCTGGATTCTCTTCCAGGACGGGTTTGGGCGGCCAGCAAGGTGGTCGATCATTGACCTGTTATATCACACCTGTCGCAACTTGAACATGGTCATTAATTAATGGAATGGACTGACGTTAGCATGTGATATCCGTGATATCAAATAAAACGGATCACGTCATACTAAAAATAGCACACCCTCAGATATGACCTCTCTCGTTTCCATCCGGACATCGAACGAAACGCTTGAGATCGTCAATCAGCTGCTCTTGCCACATACCGTCGAATACGTCGAAATAAAGACAGTGCAAGACGCCCATGATGCGATCAAGACCATGAAGGTTCCGTAACGCTCCGATTGCAACCCACTCACCATTCATCAATCTGGATTCAGTAGATCAGGGGAGCACCAGCGATAGCCTCTTTAGCTGCCTTGTCTGTATCCTTCCACCTTTCAGATGCGTTGGCGGCAAACCCGAGCCCATCATTCCTCGGATCTCCAAATGCCTTGAAAGATCACATCGAACCCATCCTAACCTTCTTGTTCACCGCACGGCCCACCGCTGTCAACCTCGGGGCTGCGACACGTCGTCTAACCACCAATCTTAACTCAGCCATTGGCGCAGGAAAGGATGCGCGAGCAATCGCTCAGGAATTAGTGGCTGAGGGGAAATTGATCGCGGAGGAGGACGTTGACAGAAACAAGGAAATGTCCAAATGGGGGGGCGATTGGCTCCTCGATCGCGCCGGAGATGATTCAACCACTGGCCTTAATGTCCTGACGGTGTGTAACACCGGATCGTTGGCAACATCGGTATGTGCTTGTCAAAACCAAGCTTCCAACAAACTCATGGTTGCAGGGATACGGTACAGCACTCGGTTTGATCACCTATCTCCACGAATCTGGCAAATTAGACAAGGCCTACTATACACAAACCGCACCCTATCATCAAGGCTCTAGGTGATTCCACCGGCTGAGAGAGCCAGATCGATGGCACTCATAATCGTCCAGACTTACGGCATTAGAACTTCAAACGCTTGAAATCCCGTCCGTGATGATTTGCGATACCATGGTTGGTTCCCTATTCCAGCATCACAAAATTCATGCCGTCGGTACGCTTTCCAGATCTTTTGGGTCAGCGGCCTCTGACGCTTCACCGGTAGCTGTTGGCGCTGACAGGATCGCCAAGAATGGAGACACAGCGAACAAAGTATGTTCCACACTGTAGGCTTCCTCACCTGGCCATCACACTCAATGGATTTAGATCGGAACCTACAACGCTGCTGTCCTTGCAGCTCGTCATGGAATACCCTTCATCGTAGTCGCTCCAGTCAGCACAGTGGATCTCGATACTCCCGATGGCTCATGGTAAGACTCGCATCCCTGCTTGAAAGATAGATTGTCCAGAATATTACCTAGCATTCCTATAGAGCATCGACCGCCTCTTGAAGCTTCACTTGTCCGGGGAGCTCTTTACCCTGCGACAGAAGATAACAAACAAGCAGCAGTGATGATTACACCTCTTGGTTTGACTGGTGTATACAATCCAAGCTTCGATGTAACTCCAGCGGAGCTCATCACTGCGATCGTGACTGAGAAAGGTGTCGCTGTCAGGAAAGGCGGAGAGAAGGCGTTCGATTTGTCTTGCGTCGTGTAAGTGTGGAACTGCACATAGTTGTCGATTGTCGGATCAATGTGAACTGCCCATTCTGAAATTTTTAGGTAAGAAGGCACGCTGGTGCGGAAGAGGCGGAGGAGTATGAGACGACGGATATGGAGGTTTGGTTAGATATACTTCAAGTACTTACTGTACGTGTCGATGGCGATTTTTCGTCCCTTATAAGTTCAACTAAGTAGCCGTTTAACTGTCACTGTAATAGCATTAATGGGGTAGTGGTAACCTGGGTCGTTGCCATACATACTCCCTTTTAAGTTCGACCCGCCGGGGGTTCGATTCCCCCCTAATGCATTAGGGAACATCTGTTTTAAAAAAATATTTTGGGAAAATTGTCAGCGCCCAAGTTTACACCGGATTTTATACGTACGCACGTAGCGATATGGCGTTTCAGAGAGCCTATATCGCCGTCCATGGAGGTGCAGGAAAGCACAGTCGCGCGAGTGAGGCGGACGTCAAACACAGCCTCAAATTGTTGAGTGAACATGTCCTCCCTTCCGACTCAGTAACTCTTAAGCCTGGCACAGGGCATGTATCGAGGCTCTCAAAGACTTTCGTCCCGATGGGTCCACGAAGGGGCTGACTCGGCTTGAGATGATCACAAACGCCATCGCAGCCCTCGAAGATAATCCAATTCTGAACGCAGGCTTGTTGTTTACAGTCCTTCCATCTAGGACGACAGAACTTGACCGTTCTCGTTCTCGAATACTTAGGTTACGGCTCAAACCTCAGCCTGGATGGTGGAGTTCAATGTGACGCCGCAATCATGGACGGAGATTCAGGCGATTTCGGGAGTGTTGGTGCCGTCCCTGGTAATATCCTGATCCCTTTATGTATCTAAGATGGTCGTTGATGTTTCATTCGTGAAGGGATCAAGAATCCAATTCAACTTGCATGCTCAATCCTCAAATTTTCACAAATATTGGATCCTCTTGGGCGCATTCCTCCTTTGTCAGTCCTTCTTTCAGGGTATCGTGGCTATCCCTGTTTATCCCCACCCGAAGAACCTTGGTAGGAGAAGGTGCTCGCGAATTCGCCAGTCAGACGGGAACCGGCGTGCAAGTAGTCCCCATGGAGTCTTTGATCACCTCTCAAGCACGAGACGAGTGGCAAAAATGGAAAGACCGCTTGGAAGGGGCCCAACAAAAGGACGCGGAGGTAATGCCTGATGGCCTAAGGGACGTTCAGGACACCGTCGGAGCTGTGGCCTGCCGCTGCTCCAATGGAGTTGCCGCGGGTGTATCGAGGTGAGATTCACATTCAGGAAGATCGCATTTTTTTTGAACAGGTGCGGGCTGAAGCGGTGGTATACTTTTAAAACATCCTGGAAGAGTCGGTGAAGTAAGTCGACATGGACGGCACAGTTTTCTTCTGATTAGGACTCTTCATCTCTAGGCTGCAGTCTATGGAGCAGGATGCTGGGCCCAACAATTCAAGCAAGCAAATGTAGGAATTGCATGCAGCGTTTCAGGTTTGTCGGTCCTTCGTGGACCAGAGGCCGCTTTGTTATTAAACGACCCCTCACGCCCTTCGACCAGGGACCGGGGAGTACATCGTGAGATCGATGTTGGCGCGTGCTGTTGGGGAAGCATTCGAGAAATGTATTCTGGAAGCTCTTGAACTAGACCCTCACGCGATCATAAATCAAGTTCTCTCGGATAAACTTTTAGGCAAGAGGTTTTGAACGTGGTTTAAAAGCATAGCTAACAGGCCTAGGGCAGACCCGTGCCAGCGACGTGGAATACCTAATCCAGATGCAGGACTTCTTCTCCTAGTTACTGAGAAGGTACAGGACAGGATGAAAAGTCAGGCCCTTGCCCAAAGTTCAGAAATCGCAGCTCACGATGATTCAAGCACGACTGTGGTGTGCATTTACCACACATAGTATGGCTATTGCATATGCATCCCTAAACCATCGACCAAAGGTGTTCACTAGCTATTCGGTATCAGCCAACAGGAACTCATTACGATTAGGCCCTCATCCTCCGCCAACCCACGTCCTCTGAACCGAACAGATCGCCGATTTTTATCACGGCCATAACCTTGTGAGCACCTCCGCAGAAAGTCTGTCTTCTATAAGTCCTATCGTAATTCCGCCTGACCGAATACTTATCGTTCCAGGAACATGGGTGATTGCCCTGGGTTTATTGAGACCCTTTTCCCATTGTTTGCGGAATGATTGAATGCTGATGCTGCCGGCGTGAGACTCCGAGATGTAGCTTGCGAAACTTGCAACGGATTGGAGTTGGAATGGGACAAAATAGGTCGCGAAGCATTGAGGCGCTGGAGCGTTTTCATCGGGAATTTAGTTCTACAACGTGTAAATAGGTCAGAGAAGGGGGATGATGTTACAACGTCACTCCTACTTACCGACAAGTAGAGCAGACTGGAACGGGCTGGCAGAATACTGCCATGGTTGAGAGAATGAGGACGGAGGGGTGTGTCATGGACGTACTTGATAGACAGACCGAACAAACGAAACCGACGTCAACGATGTCTTTATGGCAGAAACAAGCTGCCCGAAAGTCGATCTTGTCCTGAGTCGGGACTGACAGGATTTTCCGAATAGACGGCGGAGCAAGGAAGGACATCTGATATGCGGAAGAAGTCATTTATGAACTGGATGATGATCGATGTCTCTTACAATCAAGTACTGCAAAAGAGCGTCCCTGCGCTCCAGAAAAATGTATGAGCCACCCGTCAAATGCGCTGCCTGCTGCAGGAACACCGTGTCTGGCCCATATATCTGACAGACATCAATGGTTACTCTCTAGGTAAAGTATGAGCGGCTTGTATTTGTCGTAAGAGGCGGTTAGCTAACCAGTTTTTGTGCCGAAAAAATGGCATTCATTATAGGAATGTATGACGTTGCGAGATCCTGAGAGACGGAAAGGATGAGGATCCGTGGCTCCGGTAGAGTTGCAGCTTCAATGGTTTCAGCCGATTTGCTTGTGCCTGTAGGCGGCGACGAGGTTGTGATGCGATTGACGTCTGGAGAAATCATGGATGAATGTGTAGCAGAGTCTTCGATGCCTGATTCCTTACAACACAAGGCCTTGGTGAGCGCACCGACCAGTGACGTCGGAGCTACCAAATCATGAGTGGACGATATGGAAGGCTCGGCAGGACAGTAACCTTCTTCTTGTGGGTCTCCAAGGTCATCCATTTCCTTCATGATTCGTGTTACGATTATGGAGTCTACTAGTTTGAAAGGGAGGTATGAATTGGGATCAATGACTTGATCACGGTCAACGGGGTCAGATGACGAATAGAGCATAACGCTGCACGTCCATAAGCGGTGAGCGACGAATTGCGTGACGATTCGAACCTCCTTTCCGGAAAAGAGCCAAAGACTGCAAGAGTATTCTCATGCTTTGACGCGATGTGAGCATTGATAAATGCAAGAAGTTGGGAGAGGAAGGCATCGAGTGCCAAGGGGAACAGATTCTGATTCTGAGCGGAGAGGTGCCATTGAACTGGAGAAAGATCTATCACGACGGACAGATGAGACCCCTTGGCGTCGTCCATGGAGCCTGTAAGTCACGTGGTCACGACAAGCGGACGAAAGTTTCGGTCCCATGTTGTCATTGACGATGGTGTAAAAGTATCAATGATGTTCACAGCCATTCGAGGGCCACCGTGAGTCCGGCCGTGGTTCAAACTCATCTGACGCATGATGGGCGGCGTTTTGATGGGTTGACAGGGTCACAGTATTGGGCACTGCCAGCCTCGAGGATGACGAAGCCGGGCTGTTTGTTGTACATCACATTGGGGGATCGTGAGGAAGTATTAAAGATGGCGTTCACACAGATCGACAAGTGCCGATGCATCAGGAGCGAATTTTGCGGATTCGGAGTGGCCGTCACGAGCGCCGGTGACGAAGGGGTATCCGGCGTTGGCCGTGACGATGGGGTAGCGATGCTGCCGTGTGAAATCTGTCCGTTGGCGATGGCTGGCGCCCAGGTCCTCACTGTTCCTTCTTTTCCCCACCATCTCCTCTGCTCGCCGTCCCCGTCCCCCCTCCCTCGCTGTCCCTTGCATGCTCACAGCTGCTCATCGTCATGTCCTCTGCTGCTTCGTCCCCTGTCTCACATCACCCACTCCCGCTCAACATCAATTACGACAGCGACGAAGAGGACCTTCGTATGGACTCGGGAAACGAGCATCACAGCAACCGCAGGGAGCCAGATGCTGATGCCGATGGCGAGTCCATCGACGAAGACGCTTCTCCTCCCCCGAGCCACCGCATGGGTCTGCACAGAGTAGGTTTTCCATCGTCTCTACATCACGAGGTCTCGGTATGTTTTCAGTATTTTGTTTGTGTTATAACTCCCTCACTATGAACACACGAACCGTGACAGGATGCGGAAGACTCGGTGCGCAACCTCTCCCTTAGCGTTGATCATAACTCAAATTCATACCCAGGGCTATGAGGATCAGGGCAACGAAGAAGAAGATAATGATGATGACGATGACGACGGTACATATGCCGACGAGGAACCCGGCAAGAAGAAGGTCATCGGAAAGAAGAAACGGCCTTCATCATCCACCACTGTGCGTCCCAAAGGTGCGAATTTTTTAAGGCTCTTGGACAGGACATTGTTCTCATTACTGAAATACTAGCTCCCACCCGCCAAACGTCTGCCTCGGACTCGGACTCCGAGTATGGATCTCGTACCCACAAGAAGAAGAAAAAAGCCAGAACTTCCGGTGACGAAATTCGCGTGTCCAGTCGGGGCGGCAGAGTTCCCAATTATGTCGACGATGTCCAAGACTTTGAAAAATTCGAAACCGGCAACGACACCGAAAATGGCTATTACGCCGACCCCAATGTCCAGTATGAAGAAGAGCACGAGATTGAAGCTGTCCTTGGACACAGTCGAGACGAGGGTCATGAAAACGATCCTGAGGACAGATGGTTCGAAAACATCGTGAGTAGGATCTTGGTAGTTATCTACTTGCTCATAGGCTCTTTACAGCGCTACCATATCAAATGGAAGAGCTTCTCTCACCTTCACAATACAGATGAAATCTACGAGTTCTTGAAGCGTTTCAGAGGGTTGAAGCGAGTCGACAATTACATCAAGGCCTACAAGCTTTGGCAATCCCGAGTCGCTGCTCCTGGTTTAACCCAAGAGGATATCGAGGCCCTTCATCTGGATAAAGAACGTGAAAAAGAAGAACTTGATACTTGGCGCACCGTAGAGCGTATCATTGCTCACCGTGAGAGCCTTCATGGAGATATGGAATACTTTTGCAAATGGTGCAGTCTCAGCTACGAGCACTGTACCTGGGAGCCACAAGCAGAAATCAATTCCATCGCGAAGGAACAAATCAGAGCCTACCGACAACGAGAGGCAGACGGCAAATTCCCGTACAAAAGCGTGACATATGGGAAGCACGGCCGCCCTACTTTCAAGAAAATCGATCAAGATCCTGACTATATCGCAAATACCGGTGGTGAGCTCAAAGACTTTCAACTTACCGGGCTCAATTGGCTTGCATACTTGTGGAGCAAAGGCGAGAACGGAATCTTGGCAGATGAGATGGGTCTCGGCAAAGTGATGATTTTCTTATCGCGAGAGCTCGGCGTACTAATACCGCGTCATTCACAGACTGTTCAAACAGTCGCTTTCCTTTCGTATCTTTTCCATGAGATGCATCAATACGGCCCCTTTTTGGTCATCGTTCCTCTTTCCACAATAACCGCATGGCAGACCCAATTTGCGGCCTGGGCACCAGATATGAACGTCATCACATATATCGGAACGGCGGCTGCTAGAGAAGTCATCCGTTCGTATGAGTTTGGCCCCTCAAACAAGAAACTCAGATTGAACGTCCTCCTGACTACATATGAGCTGACCTTGCGGGACGCACAACAGCTCGGAGAGATCAAATGGCAAGCCCTTGCTGTTGACGAGGTAAGGGCGAGGAGACTGTTGCCTTGAATATGACTCATCAAATGACAGGCCCATCGCCTGAAAAACTCCGAAAGTCAATTGTATGAAGCCCTTCGATCGTTCTCGGCAGCTTCAAAGCTGCTTATCACTGGGACTCCTTTGCAAAATAACGTACGAGGCGAGTGACTTGCAACCAACGTCCAATGCTGCTTCTGACCTTACACTAAAGAGCTCTTGTCGTTGATGCACTTCCTGATGCCCGAGAAATGCAAGTCAATTTTGTAAATCCACCTGCCTATTATCTAATGCGGTCCTGCATTTAATAGTTGCACTTACTAATGAGTTCGACTTGACTGATGCTGATCACGAGGCAAAGATCAAAGAACTCCATCAGCAATTGGAATCGCTTATGCTTCGACGCCTTAAACGAGATGTTCTCACTTCGTTGCCCACCAAAAGTGAGCGAATTTTGCGGGTAGAAATGAGTGCTCTGCAAACGCATTTCTATAAAAACATTCTGACAAAGGCATGGCTGGTCATGCTCGAATCACCCCAGATGGCTGAACCAACCATTTGACAGAATTACGTGGGCTTGTCGAAGAGTGCCAGCGGGAACAATAATATCAGCCTTTTGAATATTGGTGAGTCAGCCTTTTCGTTTTAGAAAACTCCCGGCTTGACTTGGACCGTCTCACCAACAGCAATGGAACTTAAAAAGGCAGCCAACCACCCATTCTTATTTGATGGTGCCGAAACGCGAACTGACAACAACGAAGAAACTCTAAAAGGGCTAGTCATGAATAGTGGCAAAATGGTCCTGCTAGACAAGCTTCTCGCGCGCCTTCGACAGGATGGGCACCGCGTACTGATCTTTAGTCAAATGGTCAGGATGCTGGACATATTGAGTGATTATATGTCTTTGCGAGGTTATATGCATCAACGACTGGACGGCATGGTTGCTTCAGAGGCCCGAAAGAAGTCAATCGCGCATTTCAACGCCCCGGGGTCTCTCGATTTCGCTTTCTTGTTGTCCACTCGTGCGGGTGGGCTTGGAATCAATTTGGAAACTGCAGACACCGTCATTATATTTGATGTATGTATCTATTTACGCTTGGAGCTCGACGTCACTGAATATCTTGATATTTCCCAGAGCGACTGGAACCCGCAAAATGATTTGCAAGCTATGGCGCGCGCTCATAGGATCGGACAAAAATCGCATGTCAGTGTGTATCGTTTTGTGAGCAAGGACACCATGGAAGAAGACATCTTGGAACGTGCTAAGAAGAAAATGGTTTTGGAATATGCCAGTGAGTTCGCATTCTCAGAACCTGGTGAAGCTCTTCGCTAATTTGGCGCAGTTATCAATCAAATGGACACCTCACAAGCCCACCTTGCTTCCAAACCTTCAACTCAAGCGAAAGATGCCAATAAACCTGATAATCTCAGCAAGGATGAACTCACGGCTGTTTTGAAGTATGGGGCGCAGAAGATGTAAGTTTCTGGTTTCCTGGACATGAACGACAACTCACAACTGCGGTAGGTTCGACAAAGATGACATACAGCAAAACCAGAAACTAGACGAAATGGATCTTGATGATATTCTCAAGCGTGCTGAAGACCACGAGACTATGGCGGATGGTGGCGATGGGGGGGCTTCTCTCGGTGGAGAAGGATTTCTTGCCCAGTTCGCTGCTGTTAGTGATGTTAAGAACGACATGAGCTGGGAGGACATCATTCCTCTTGAAGAACGTCGGAAGTTCGATGCCGAAGATGAGCAGCGCAAAGCCGAGGAAATTATGCAGGAATCGCGTGAACGGAAACGAGCACATGCACCTGTGTCTTACGAGGGTATGGATGTTGACCAGCCGCCCGCCACCACCGCACCAAAAAAGCCGAAGACTCCTGGTCCCACGAGAAAGACCGCTTCCCAAAAAGCGATGGAGCTCAAGGAACGAGATGTTCGCGTCCTTATTCGCAGCTTACAACGATGGGGAGACATCAGGCAGCGCTATGATACTATTGTAACTATGTTTTCTTTTACTCGGAAATGTGTTTCTCACTCAGCTTCTAGGTTACGGAGTCCAAGCTCCAAGACAAGAATAAGGGGATGATGCTGGATGTGGCAGACGAGATCATCGACATCTGTGCTCAAGCCGTGAGAGACAGCGAGGAACAAAAACGCTCACGTATGGCGGCAGGTGAAACCCTCACCAATGCGCAAAAGAGCAAGGCGGTTTTGGTCACATGTCGAGGGGTTAGCAACATCAATGCTGAGACTGTCCTTTCACGCAACAGGGATCTTCGAACCCTGTTCAACATTCTCTCTGAAGTCGACGACCCTTATAAATGGAGCATTCCCATCGACAATATAAGGCCCACTTTGAACTGGTCAGGACGATGGGGACCTCATGATGACGCCATGCTCCTTGTCGGCGCATTTCTCTACGGTTTTGGTAACTGGGAAACCATGGCGAAGGACGCCAAACTTGGATTGGATGGTAAATTTTTCCTTGAGGAAGGAAAAAAGGGTGAGGAGTCTGCGGGCCGGCCAATACCAAACGCAATTCACCTCGTTCGGCGCGGCGACTTCCTATTGAGTATACTGCGGGAACACGACGAGAAATTGCGATCATATGAGAGCTCCCTCCGGAATAAAGGCCATCTCAAGGCCTCAGCCTCCCCGCCTCCAACAGCCGTGGCCTCGACATCGTCTCATGTTAGCAGTTTGAAAAGGCGCGCAGAGAGTGAGGCGGTGGCCTCCGTCGACGATCCCAGTTCCCGCAAACGCAAACGTCGACCTACACCAACTTTCACAGATTCAGAATCTTCGGATGAGTGGTAAGCTTTCATAATTTAAGTTTTTTTGTCCTGTCTGGTAAAGTTCAATAATACTTTCAGCCCTTCCATGGATGAAGCTACGACGAAAGAAGAGCTGCGACCTGTGAAGAAACAACTGGTTAGTTTCAAAAGTAGAGAAGCCCTTGAAGGTCAATGAGTTGACATTGTTTGTAGAAACAACTCAAGTTGTCTGGTGAAGATATGCCTCGAGACGATAAGGTAGCGATTCTAAAAGACTCGCTCGCTGCCATAGGACGTAGAATTGAGGCCGTCCTGGTCGCTAAGCAGGCGGCAGGAGAGGATAGAGAGCGCTGGCGCAGACACTTGTGGACGTACGTGTATTTGAGAGTCTTTTTTTGATCGTAAGGCTTACCCACGTAGCTTCGTGACACTTTTTTGGCCGAAGAAAGTCAAAGCTTCCAAGCTAGAGGAGATTCATGCGAAAATGGTCATGAAGGAGGCCGCACCGCGGGCCCAGTCGGACAACACTGGTCTGAAAAAGGCTCGCTCGGGTGGAGGTTCAACAAAGGCAAATGGATCCTCGTCCATGCCATCCACATCGATGAGGTCAAACGGAAAGTCTCTTCATCGGTGATCGCCTGTTTTGTCTGTATCGCTATTTGTACACCGCTGACTCTTCTCTTAAACATTCGCTATCCTACTTGCAAACTTGTATTATCTTTGTTTCTTTGTCTTTCATCCGCTACACTGAAGTGTAGATTATACATAACTCGTACATATTTTGAACCTCGAAAGTACAAGGTTATGGGTATTAACGCCCGAGTCTCTACCGATTATACGGCTGTGCGTTCCTCATCGTCTTGAATAATCATTCTCCATGTGCCTCCAGCTGTGACGAAATCATGGGCCAATAAGTGCCCGCACATGAGGCCCACCTCGATGCAGTGCGTGACATAAAAACTCGATGGAGAGCGGTGTCTTTTGCACGTCTTTCCGACGAGGCCGGCTGGATTGCGGATTGAAAACAAGCGACATGAATGTGCTTGGATCCTTGGGCATGCTCATCGCGTCATGCCATCCCGAGTGACTGGCTTGGGTGCCCTTCTTGAGTGGGTGGAGTCAAGGATAGGGACTGAGATCCCAGTGAACTGTCCGTCCGGGTATTCTTTCCGATATCGAATTTGCCTCGAGGAAGGCGCTTTTGAGTCGTCGGTCACGAAAGGCAGCATGCGACCACCAGACGCTGTGAAAAAGAATCAGATTCGCAAGAATACCGAGGGGAAGTCCAAGAAACCTTCTATCAGTTTGGCATCCGCTTCGCGATGGAAACTCTGCATAAGGGCGGTGTAGCGCTTGACCTGCCATTTCATTTGGGAAGCACGAGCTTCGTTTCCCTGGGAGATAGCCCACTTGCGCTCTTCCTTGAAACGTCGACGTTCGCTGTCGGCTAGGGAGGCGCGTGTCCGAAGGTCCTTGATCTCACGCTCAAGGCGCTCGGAAGGAGAAAGTAGAGTGCTTCTGGAGAGCATTTCAGAGCTGGAGTCGATGGATGTAATGTCGGAAATGGGGTATATGTGTTCCTTGGGAGGAAGTTGTTTGGTGCGCCTAGCATCTGCTTCGCGGAACTGAACGACGCGTTCCTTTCGCGGGGGGTGACCGCTGTCAATGGGTGTTTTCTTTGTCCGTTTGTCGCTGTCGGACGACTGCGAACTAAACAACTGCGACAAGAATTCCGCGCCGAGGACGCCCAGGGCGAGACCTACGAGGGTGATGGCAGACCTGTCCGCATCATGGAGAAGCTGGAACTCAATGAAGAGCTTTGCAGCAATAGTCGAAGCGACAATAACAGGGATGCCGGAGAACCTCGAGGAATAATGGAGGGCGATGCCTTGCCAGACACCAAGGAGGATGAAGTCTCGAGCAGATGGGTGTGTGGAGCGAGTGAGGGTGTCGAGTACGATGCGAGCACCCAGACCGACGAGGAGGGCGGGCGGTGTGGATAACATGGTGGTGGGCTATTCAAACATTGATGGATTGTTTACTATACAAACAACACTACAATGAATCCACATAGTTGGCCATCGGATCGTCCATCATCCGTCGGTTCATTCGGTATGCCTCCAGTTCTTCTTCCGTAACGTCGTGACTGCTCGTCTGCAGAACGTTCTTCCTCTTCTTGCCGCTTCTCTCGTCATCATCTCCCCCCAGCTTCCGTTTCTTCTCCTCGCTAAGCGCTTGCTCTAATGCCTCCTTATCCAGCTTCACGTCCCCCTCCCCTACCCTCTTTTTCGAATAATTCTGTTCCACTTTTTGCACGCCCCGCTCTCCTTCCTTCACCGGATCGGGGGACGACGGATTCGCAGGTGCAGATGTCAAGAGGGTTCGCGCGCTGGACGCTTCTGCAGCCTCGATGCCAGCCAGACCAGAGCAGTATGAAATGTGAATGCTGGAATGGCAACATGCGTATCCCCATGTCCCTGTACCAACATCGTACCAAGAACCCCATACAGCAGTGTGGTTGTTGATGAATGCTGCCAAAGTGCCTGTCAGAAATGCAACGCTTCATATCGAATCCCTTACCATCCTCTGGATATTTCGACCTGGCCTTTGCTCGCTCCAGTCCTCGGATGACTTGACCCGTCCTAGAATACTCAACGTACTCTTCTGTCTGCCCTTGACGAAGTTCCTTCGGCGCTGTTTCCAGATACTTTGCACCACCATACTTTGCCAAGATGCTTGACTTGTTGAATTCCTTCAACTCTTCCTTTTTCTGCCTGAATTCACCATGAAGTAATTCTCCCTGGGTTGGATTTGCGTTCAGATGAACATCATTTCCCCGCGCAGCTGCTTGCCAAGCGAAAAGCTGAAGTTTTTGAACTTCCTCAGCTTCACCTGAAAAGCGATGAAAATTGTCGCCAGCAAACAGTGCCTATAACAGATGCAAGTGAGATGGGATGTACAGATGTTTTAGAATTGAATTACCTCCTCAGCAGGGATGTTTCTATTTGGAGCATCACGCATAGACCTGGTTTTAGGATCATAGTATGCACTTTCCGGATCCAGATTGATCAAATATTTTGCCGTGTCTTCACGTATCCGTAGATTACGGACCGTTATGCGCGTCTTCGCATCCAATTTTTGACCGACCGCATCTGCTGCGTCCGCATACTTGTCCTCGTCTGCGTCTTCCTCGTCACTTGACCCAAAGTCAGGGTCTCCCTCCTTTCCCTCAGTCTTCCCAGCTTTCGCCACCTTCCTAACAACCGCCAGGTCCGTCGTAGTTTGGTTGTCAATCTCATCCTCCCGCAACTTTTGCCGCGCAGCCTCGACCGCAGCATATTCTTCATATATCACCTTGTGTTCCGCCGCATCATATCCGTTCCAACGGTCTCTTTTCGCATCATATCCGGAAGACACTTCCTGGATCACCTCGTCCGCTTGTATATTAGTGTTGGTGAACTTTGCGCCTTTCTTCCGCGGTCGTTCGAGACAGTCCTGTTTCTTGTGGGTCATTGCACCACAGTTCTCGCAAGCTCCTTTGCGATATTTTTTGGCAGCGGGACCAGCCTTTGCCCCCCGGTCATACCACTCTTCCAGCTTATTTACCGAGTCGTCATAATCCGGTCTTCTCTGATGATTCAATGAAGGTTCGCCAGTGTCCAAGTACCATGGAGCTTGTGAGATGTATTCTAAATGAAAAACATGAGTGGCTGAAATTCTTTTATGTAGACCAGAACGCACGGGGAATATGAGGATTGATAGGTCTGCCCTCCTTGTCCAATGCGGCAGGGGCTGTACCTGCCTTTCGGGCAGCATCGAGATCCTTTTGGCGGCGAAATTCCTCTCTAGATAGCTTTCCGGCGCCTGAGGGTGAAGCGTCGGCAGTGAACTTTTGTCTGCTGTAATTTAGAGGACGTACCAAATGCTGAGGCCATGATGGTTTCGGGACGGGTGCTTAGTCAACGTGACATGACGTCAGCCAAATATTCAAACTTTAATTTGGGCTGGATAGCGGTGTATGTGGGTTGAAAAATAAAAATAAAATAAAAATAAAAACTCCTACCAAAAAAGGAAAGAACTCCCCATGCACCAAAGAATGGGTACGAAATGCCAATGCGGGGGGCGTGGTTTCTTGCTTAGATTGCGAGTCTCTCATGTAGACCATCATTCAACCAGTATTCAACCTCGCACAAATCTTGGCTCACCCTGGCGGATACTCGCTTAAATATCCTGTCAGCTCGTTTCCAGTGACTCGCCTGGATACTCGCTTAGATATCTTCGCTTAGATATCCTGTCAGCTCGACTCTCAATTGATCAATGATCAAATCATTGCTGATCGTCAACGGGGGCCATGCGTCGATGGTCACTAAGATTGGAATCTCAAAATAAATTTAAAAAATGGGACATTGACTAGAAAATACACAAAGCACTGGTAATGAACTGGAGGGGTAACCAACAGGTACAAAAATTGGACTCGTAACCCTACCCACGACAACGGCTGGGGTGCTATCGATGGGTTCTGGGGGTACGAGAAACCCTCCAGGTAGAGGTGGAGGGTACCTCCACACATGCCCCCGTGTCTCACCATGCTGCTCGACTCGCACCCCACTCGCCCTGTTCAGCTCCAGCCAGTGCCTTGCCGTCCTGTACAGTTCGGCGGACAGGTGAGCGTTGACAGTGGGTATGTTTATGGGGGTCCCAGATGGTTGTCCGGGATGGCGGCAGTGGCCGTTAGTGTGGCACCTGGACGGAACAGGGTGCGGGCTTGGGCATGGGCGTCCGCATGTATTGACGGCGAGGGTTGAGTCACCTGGTTGAAGCGAGCTGGATGTAGAGGTCGATTGTTGAAGGGTGGGGACATGTGGCGGATGACGTGGCGGATGTGGATGGGTGTGACTGGATGTAGGGGTCAGTGGGGTGCATGCGGGTGGACCGGACTCACCAAAGTGGTGGTGTATGTGGGCATTGACGACGAGGGTGTGCGCATGATGACATGGCAGACATCACTGCCGGTCAGCACCGTGGCAGCTTACAACCTGCAGGAGTCATCTGGGAGCTTCTCGCTCACCGGGGAGTCGTAAAAACCATCCGCGAGCATCGTGCTCAGCGGGGGAGGGGCGCGGTGGTGGCATGTCGCGGGCGGTTCGATTACCTAATCGTATTTCAAACTCAGTATTCCAGTATCCGGTATTCCCCACACACATGACTAACCAGCCTTAATTACCATAAAACAGACAATCATTCCCATCCACGCAACTTTGCAACAATACCCAGAACACGATCGGCTTCAGCCACCTCAGACAGCCTCGTCTTCCCATCTTCATCACTCAACTCCAACGCCTCTTTCCACTGCTTCAATTCTGGAAAGTCGACATTGATTGCATGGACAATATTCTCGAGGTATTCAATGTCGGACGTCAGCTGCGCCGTGCCTGCCTTCGACAAAGCAGGGATGCTCGGGAGGATATCCGTCGTAAAGTGCATAAGCAGACCATGTCCCAGCGATGCCAACCACGCCGACGATACAGTCTCTGGATCCGTCGGGGCGGGTTTGGGGAGAACCGACAATGAGGTTCGACGCATATGTGTTGGGTGAGGAGACTCCAGCAACGTCTGACTGCCTAGAGATTTCAAGGTCTCAACATCGATATGGGGCAGAGTATGGAGGGAAAAGGCAAGAGCGTCGTCGTCGGCATAGATTTCAAATAAGCGTGGCAGATTCAGCAGGCCTTCAGCGACTCGTTGTATGCTCTCACTGGGTGATAGAGAAAATGTTGGTATTTGTAGGTCATTTGCAGGCTGCCTCAATCTCGAGCCTTCAGGCTCGCTCCACAATGGGGAAGATGCGTACGATGCCAAGTGTTTCCGCAAAGGTGATAAGATCGTGCGTTGCAGTGAGAGTTGACAGGAATTGGCAAAGGTGAAGACTGCGCGGCGAGTTTCGATCAATAGAGGTTTGAAAGGTTCATGCGTAAGGAGTGATACAGGGTGGCGTGAAGAGGGGAGAGGCGAATCGCGGATCGTTGCATCAAATTCAACGCTAGCTAACAGCACGTGTAGATCGGCAGAGTTCAAGGAGGATTGTTCCAACAGCTGAACACCTCCCCCCACAGGGCCCGTTTCACTTCTACTCTGGCGAAAACGCGCCGCTGTCTGTGCCAAGGCAGAGCACAGTTTTGTTTCGAAGGTCGAGATGAGTTCGAAGACTATCCGAGTAGAAGAGAGCAGGTGGAGAAGCAGTTGAAAGTCAGACCAATCCTGAGCCGTATAGTCCAGATCAGACAACTCGTCACCGGAAGCGACGTCGTGTGATCTGGAGTCCGCATTACGCGTTTCTAGACCTATATCGTCGGCCCATCCCTCGATGAAGGACTTGAAGAAATTGTCAAGTGCCTGTACCAGGCCCATGGAACCATGGCCATAGGTGAATGCATCGCAACGTGAGAGACTTTCCTCTGCAGCGGACACGACGGCAACGGCCCGCTCCTTCAACCTGCGTTCTTGCACCTTCTCATTTGTGCTTTTTGTCATTATTTGACGCAAAGAATAATCCAGGATATTGCTTTCCTGCGTCCCATAGTCGACCTGGAAGCTAAGAAAGGGCTGAAAAAGCTCCTGGCTCCATTCCGCGAGGTCGAGAGGAAGGCGTTTGGGTGGTGTTGATGAACGGGCCTGATCGCTTGATCGCCATGATATCGATAATCGCTTGGAGCGGCGTCGCGCGAGCGATTTAACCTCGGTGAGTTGCGGGATCTCGGGAGTAACATCATCGGATATTGACCCCGCAATCTTCCCAAACAGCTTTTCAACGCTGCCAGCGAACACTTCTGTGGCCCTGAAAGCTGTAATGAGGTGCTTCAAAGCCGACTCTTCGTAATGATCAGAGAGCGATGATAATCGCTCCGCAAAACTTGGTTGAAGGGACGAGAGGGTGGACGAGATAAAGGCCGATAAAGTGGGAACTGGATCCGGAAAAATGGAGGGTATGGAAGACACCTCCATTTGGAGAATCGACAGGAAACCACTGTAGAACGTGGTAAGGAATTCGGTGAAGCTTTGTGAGGACGGTGAAGGGGGGTTTGCAGAGGCATTGCAATCGGATAATGAAGCGTCCCGCCATATGTTAACAATCCCCGCTCGGCGAGACGCATTATAGTAGTTTCGAAATTCGGCCTCTCGTTGGATCTGAGAGAATATGGAGAAGTAACTTCGACAGACGGCCACATCTTGAACATTGATCGCGGCGACCAGCGCACTGCTTAAAGCGGCTTCAAGCTGATTTTGAAGGTTGACCATCAAAGCCCGCCTGGATTCGTATTCGGGCGTATTTTGGAACACCACCATATTTCGGCTTGCCTCCGAAAGCCTTTCAGCAGCCTTGGCGTAACTGCGCTCAGCGAGAAGCGAAGTAACCTCCGACTCAAGAGACCCCCAGCTTTCAGCCTCTCTCAGAGCTTGCCTGGCAGCTTCCATGCGCGTCTTGATCATGGCCAGTTGCCGTAGATGATCAAGCGCAGCGCTTGTTGTATCTGGAACGACGGCCTTTGCTTGTCCGAGGACCTTCGTGACGGATGTCTGTAAAGTCATGGCGGTGTCCTTCATGAAATGTAGATCATAGGCCACGCGCGGGACGCTACGTGAAACCGTTTCGATGATACGTTCGAGCTGCGATGAGGTATCTTCGCAAGCGATATCAAGGGAAGCCAGCAATTGAGTGATCTGTTCGTCCAGACCTGCCAACTCAGCAGGACATTGTGTAACATCGTCCGTCACGTCCAAAGCACTATTGATCCAAGAGACAATGTCGGTTTCTTGTTCGAGGGATTCGATGAGGTCAAGCGGCAAAGCCATGCGATTGGATGCCAGAAGTTACTTCATAGAAAATTTATTTGGTCCCAGTAAACAAGATTGGGCATAAAGTTGCTATCATCCTAAATCGTACATTGGCAGCAAAATAACAGCGACACTAGGGTCTGGAGTAGTACCCATAATATCCCAACAAGGTCTACACATCAGACACGGGCTTTCACCCAATCTTACATCTCCAAAAACCGATAATACAGCAGGGACTTTCCCACACGCGCGGCATAGGTCAAGGAGAGACGGCGTTATTTGAATCGTAAGAGGATAGCCAGATGGGGCGTCAGACGGATGTTGAAGCCTGAAAACGCATAATTCAGTGGGAGGCCGAAAAAAACGAGAAACGAAGTGATACCTGATCTGGTCAATGACGATGAAATGTTCGCAATTTCCTTGATGCAACAACCAATATGGCTGATTGATCCTCAGACACAGGGAGGAAAAGGGTGTATTGTAAATTGTTGTTGTTGCCGCAGTGATTGGAGAATAGTCCTTCGAAATGCTCTGGAGGTGGTTCATGAGTTGACTGTCCAAAAACATCTGTAAGTGTGGAGGATAGGGATACGATGAATCAACGACCTTGCATAGCCCTCTGGGGACAAGGCGTCACCAAACACCACTCTCTCGATACAGACAGCGCATCCATCATTCACATACCTATTTCCGGCTCTCGCATCGGGGGTGCTTGTGAGTTCATTCGAGGTGCACGGAATGACCTCGAACAGATCCCCCAGAGTTTGTGAAGACAGAAACACATGCTGAGAATTACGCGTTACATACCCAGAACCCCAGGCGAGTTTGTTATACACTGTGAGAGAAATAATGGCCTGGGGCTCGGATGATAGCGTAGAACAAGGATTGGAACGTGGTTTCTGGACCAAGAGAGAATCAAACCGAGTACAGGAGAGGGCTAGTCAGATTCGTACCACTTGTGCAAGAGCATTCTGGTCCGAAATTTTGGACGATCGCATGAATAAAGTCGAATCTGCGCACAGTCTAGTCCGGTCAAACAAGATTCGAAGGTCTGTGCATACATACTTCCAGCTTTTTAGCTTGATGTTGTCAAGGTTATTCTGTAATACTGTCGTCTCAGTCTCCAGGCCTTCTGGATCCAGGGGTTGGGCTTTGCGTTTCGATCTTGCGGATTTCGTCGCCGCAAAGAGTGAAGCCACCGTATAGTCGTGATTTTTGGAAAGATGGGCGGATAAATGTGGGTTGTTCCATGTAGCTGTCAGAGAATCTCGTAAATCCGCAACGCTGACTCGCTTTTATTCCCCGTGGGCTCTACGATAAGCACGACTTCTTCGCACCTGCATTGTTCCGAGACGTGTTGCCAGGGTTCGCCTGATTCCTGGCTATTAGAAACGGGGTCTGCAGCAGCTTCTATGAAAGCAGAGATGTCAACTGAATCCGATGGTGGGCCAAAAAGGGACTCCATGGCAAGTGCAGCCATCATGAATGGTAACAAACAATCCACAACGACGCGTACAGTAGCCTACGTCCGTCCCAGAAATGGCGACCCATTTCAGTGTTCTTCCTCGAGGTACCTCGTGTCACGCTCGCGTTGACAATTTCTGACGCTATGTACAGACATAATTGATTCTGTGCAGTCAAGTCTACAGGAAACTGCGCAGTACGACGCGACGAGTGGGCCACTCTTCATACGGTTGCCCCATCCTCGCACAGGTGGCGCTGGTTCCATTCTATCCGGTATTGATTTTCAATAATTATTCGAGGTGTACCGTCCTTGTTTCTGCCGTCTTCGGAGCGAAGGTCGCTGTTGGAGGTCCAGGCAGTTGCTCCCGTAGATTCTCGGTCGTGGTTTCTTGAGGATGAAGTTACATCTGGTGAGTAGACCTACATTGAGTTACCTCATTCGCCAGATTCGATTTCGTTCAGATGGGAAGCTCCTTGTTATGACACCAATCGACCCTGTGTTCGTCCTAATCCCCATACTTCAGGCTGTCCATCCTGTAAGACGAAAGGATTAGCCCCGCACGAGACTTTCTAACGTGAAAAACCAGAACGATGGCACATCCGGCACCTATCGTCCAGCAGATGACATATTCGAAGAGGCCTCGGCGAGGCTTCAAGGGAGCCAAGGAGAATTGGATGGGGTGTTTAACGATGATGTTCGATATTTCAGTTCCCTAGAATGTGTCAAGGCTGCTTTAACACGTATATGTGAAGTGAAAGGTAAATTTATTTTGGCAAAACTTTGGTGAGATGGAAGCTCATGTTGAACCATAGAGATAACCCCCGAATTGGTGGTTTATAGATTATCCCTGCCAAAGGTCAAGGAATATCTCTGTGCCAAGGTCGCTCGTCTTGCTGCTTCAGAGGTGCTGGGAGTTTCGCGTACCGTCATACGCGACTTGGCCAAAGACGGCCTTATGGAAGATGGCAAAGAAAATCTTCTCAAAGGTGATTCTCATTACGGTATAATAAATGTTCTCTGGTTGATATAAAAGCTAGTTGCTTACACGCGGAGTGCATGTGATCTACTGGCGCAATATCTTTCCCCTGAATTGCGGGAGTCATTGGTGGCGACGTATGAGTATGTTGCTACGTTCTGTTGCACCTCGCTAGATCCCTTATCTGGATTTAAAGCTTTACCGGACTGGATGCGTACCTCAGGACTGTAAAAGATGCAACTATGTCCACGACAGGTGGAGCAAAACAAGCCAAGGTTAAAGAGAAGGGCGAGGAGAAAAAGAGGAAGAGCACCAAGGAATCGCAAGGGGTTGAAAAGCTGAAGAAGGCGAATGTGAACGGTATGGCGAAACTCTCGAGCTTCTTCAAGAAGGTGTAATGTATGTCAATGCATATTTCGGACTCCGCGCAACTATAAGAGCAATCTACGCGTCTCCTCAAAACTCATCCGCGACACCCAACACCAGCCTCTCTACAATGACAACGGCACTACCTCGCAAGGACTATGTCGACAAGGCAATTCAAACCGTATTCGAGAACTCATCCATGGCCAACTCTAGACGTGCAATCGCTAGCGCTACTGGTGGCTCTGCACTCGACTCCGACCGACTCTCGACAGCCAATCGCTACGCATATATACAGCCACAAGTACTCTACCGTCAACCAATCCGGCCTAAAATTTCCGGCAAACGCATTGTATCCCTCCCTGAGACGTCTTTGGACATTTCCTGTCATGACAAGCTGATGGTCGTCCCTGGGGGGCCTTCCACTCGCGTCGTTTCGCTATCGCGCCTACCTGATCATTTGCGTATGAAGAGTACTCTGGACGATCATGAAACGCTATCTGACACTTCCATTCTCTCTTCTGGAGGCGATTCCTTCCAGCAGCGAAACCACGACTTCACATCTTTGGCGACACCTCCAACCACATCTCCGCCATCTTCTCCAGAATCGATCTTGATTATCGGTATGGATCCTCACGTCCCTCCAACATTTACTCGGCACGGGTACCATCTACACACACACGATAGCGAACCGCATAGTAATGATGGAGGTATGATATTCTATTGCCTCCATATACGGATTTCTGAATCACATAAACGTCATCAACTATTCGAAGCGTGGATTGCCTGGGCAAGCTCTCCACCAAGGCCCATACCTGCCCTTCACGGCCCTTTATCTTTACCCTACGCGAGATGCCCCTCGTGAGTGTGCCTGCTAGACGACGCGGCATAATAGACTTTTAATCATTTCACAGAGGCGCAGAGGGTACGATAATAGAGGATACTGATCTGCCTCGCGTGATATGGGGACTCGACCATGGAAACACCCACAAGGCTTCCACGACACAGTCACGTAGCACATTATCATCAAAGCCTTCTACCACGAACCTGTTCGATCCGCTGTATGGCATTCCTTCCCCGGAGACCGCGTCTTCTTTGACCGACTTTCCCCTCTGCGTCCCCTGCGGTATCAGTACGGCAAACCTTGGGCATAATCCAATCTCGAATGAACGATATGGGCTGTCCTTCGAACAGCCTCGTGGATATCTCTCTCCCAGTGTTTCTGAAGTACAAAAGCTTTCTTGGCCGACTCCTAAAGATGACAAGTATGAACCTTCCAATCTTGGCAGCTATTGCTCGTGCGGTGGCTTAACTTCACAGAAGAAGGGATTCTGCGATACCCAACTCACTTCAATTCCGGAACTGTCGGCTGCGACAAGTCGAACCACTCAACTTTCGTATCCGCATATCTCGACGGGACCTCAAATGACACAAAGCAGGATTCCTGCTCCAGGACACCGCCACGAACAGGAACAGATATTGCCTACACCCCCTGGTTCTTCATCCCCTCAATGGACGCCGACGCTCCCAACTCATGGCTTTAGAGGCTCTTCGCTACGTTATAAACATCACTTCTCTGGGGATCCAGTACCATCCGTATCAATTCCAGCCTTCTATTTCGACGAGCGATTGGGATGGAATCAATCAATCAACCTCGAAGGGTGTTTCCCCGAATGCAATACGAAACAACGGGTTGGGCTTGGTATTGCTGACGCATCCCCGGGACTTGGATCGTCACCCGGTTTGAAACCAACAAGTTCTCTGCGACAACCATCTCACTCAATCAGTTCCCGTGATCCTTCCCAACGATATCATGTTGATTTTGCCTTCGATGCCAAGGACCAAACACCTGGTTCATTTCCCCATCTTTTGACGTTGCGAACCGGAGTGCCCTTGATGCAACAATCTCACTCTCTTCCTTTGGCCCACCTTCTACAATCGGAACTCAATGGAGTCGGCCCCCGTCGACAATTCCAGGAAACGATACGACCTATCCAACCAAGGGGAGAGCAAGGTTTTTACCGTGGAGAAACAGCTAGCAGATTTTCTGATTCGACATTGACGGAAAGAATGGCAAAGAAAAAGTGGCGGGTTCGGAAAAGGCATTGAACATTCTCGACTACAAGTTTAAATACCCTTCCAGAGCTCAGGAAGTCATGTAAATTCTCCTCGATTCCATGTGTATTATTCCCAACTTTGAACCTTCAAGGTTTATTTTGCACGAATGTGGCATCTATACCATCCCTTGACGAACAGGTCAGTGAATTTGTGAACGGGAACCTCCGAGAGGGTACTTTCTTTGGTACGACGGGTCGAAATGGTGAGAAATTTGGCTAAGAGACGCGTGGACATCAGCGGAAACATACGCTCCAAAAATTTTCGATGGACATACCGCCTAAACTTGTTGATCAACAAAGGGGTCCCTTCAGCTTTCCTGCGCTTGTGCCCAACTGGGTACTCGATCTCCACTTCGTCAAGAACGGTGCCGTCGTTCAACTCGAATTGCCGATAGATCGCTTGGCGGGATCGATAAGTCAACAAGAAGGGCTGGTCTTCCACACAGATCTTCGCTCGGAGAGCGTCAATGCGGGGGTCGGCTGCGGCATCGGTACTACGCCAAGCAAATTCAACGAGGAAGGTACGATGCAAAGGGAAAAAACTCACTAGCTCTCGGACGTGAGCTCGACGAAAATAAGCGGCCATCTAGCTGATTGCATGACGGTTAAAACCGGTTTGGGACTTGAGATCGGAGCGGGGAGCAAAACTCACTCCCGATCAGCAAAGTTGTCAAGAGGACCTTGCTTGTCGATGATCCTTTTGGCAGCTTTCTTGGGTACGGATTCTGACACTCTTGATATCATCCGAAGTCTTTCCAAGCTCCTTGAGTTTGACGTTGGAATTCAGCGGGGTATGATATCTTGAAAAGGACATTTTCCATACTGTCCCTTCCTGTATGGAAGAAACGGCATTGGTGGCCGTGACAATCTGAATGGGGGAATGCTTAGAAACGGCGGGGTTGTGATGCGTGACCGTTTCCCAAGTTAGAAACCGGTGGTGGTGGTGGTGGCGGCGGCGGCGGCCTCTGGTCACCGAATGTCAAATTTTGGTTGCGGGCCAGGGGGTTCATCAAATGTACATAGGGTTTCGTGCAAAATAGACAGGTGTATGTAGAGCTGAAAAACAGTTCTGAACGTCCTCTGTGGCCCTACCCCATTAATGACGAAACCTCGCACCGATAAAGCCCCTCCGGGGCCATCTCAAGAGCTCGTCTCTCGCATAAAACACCTGGCTGCCCTCCTCGAAAACCTACCATCTACCCTCCCACTTGACCCTAAGGACTCAACGTATTATTTTGCGCTTGATTCTGAGAAAGTTATGGACAAGGGAATCTTTGGAGCCTTTGGGAGCTGTATGGAGGTCTGCTTTGAGACATACAAGACAAAAGATGGGGACATTCATTTCACTGAAAGAGGGAAACGACTGGAGCAACTCACGGAACTGATGAAGACTGCGATCAAAACGATGTCGGACCAGGAGAGGGAGGTTTTTCGCGAGGTGTGGTTGAAAAGGCTGATCCGGGCCGGGGTTGCAGATGGGGCGAAGATTCCGGCGAAGAAGCGAAAGCAGCTGGGGCCGGCATGGGAGAAGTGCACCGTGAAGCAATGGTGTCTTTCAGAGGCTTGTTTGACTGGAAAGGCTTCACAGCGTGCCTTGAATGACTACCTCAGCAGTGACCCCACCTTGCGCGACGAAATTTACGCCCGATGTGGGAAAGTGGAAGGTCTCAGTAGCCCTGATGATGTGCCAGCTGAGGCCTCAATTGACGACGATTCTTCTGATGACACTGATGTTCCATTCGGCGCAGTCATTCATGATACATTTGGTCTCAATTTTGATAAGGTAAATGGTGTCCGAGTCTTTGATTTCGTCGCAGGCAGTGTTACGAAGGCTTCCGATGGTGACCTGGTTGCTGGTGGACATGAGGAGGACATTTGGGCCTTTGACGAAAACGGGCAGAAATGGGGTTCAACCGCAAATAATTTACCTGTTCTTGGTTCTGATGACGAGTAGAGTACATTTCGGACCATTTCCGCATATAAAAAGAACGAATTTTGAGCTCTCTTGTCACGCCTTTTTTTGAGAAACGGCGATCCCGTTTGCCGTGACAGGGACCCAAATTAGAAACAGAACGGACCGACCGTTATGCGTTACGTTTCTTCCATACAGGAAGGGACAGTAATGTACGATTCATATGGCATTTGGAACTCAAAGGGCTTTCCCTGGACGAGAAAAAGCATCGCTGTAAGTTGCATCGAATTGAACAAAGGAAGAATCCAAGTCACCTTGAACAAAAGGCCGTAAAATCCCCAGCAGTCAAAACAGAAGGTAGACCTTTCTCCCTTTTTGACAAGCAGCGCAAGGTTTACAGTTCGGGAGTTTGCATCTCCTGCAGCCCATGACTTGCGTGGACTTGTGTTCGGCGCATGGCGGTAAGTACGCACAGGCTAATCATCGACCCAGGCTTGAGAAAGTTGTCAGGAAAACGGCATCCACAGTTTGGTCACGGTTGAGGCTGAGCAGTTTGGATGCGACAGCAGTTGGTGCGACTTTTACGAGAACGACGTGATCCAAGCCGACTCTGTTGAACAAGTTGAGGAGAGCCAGAGATCCCTGGATCTCGTGGGCCTTGATCATGGATTCAAGGATGTCGCGGACGGTGAAAGCTTGTCCTTGACGTGAGAGATGGTCTGCGACAGCAAGGATGGCAAATTATCGGAAGGATGTCCCCCAGGTGACTGTGAGTAGATGGAGAGATGGAGTCTTACATTCCACTGCCAAGAAGCAATCGTTGAAGTTGGGCCACCGAATCGATATCAGAGGACAGTTTGTCTCTCTAGACTAGATGATCTATTGATGAGGACCATGACCAGTGACCACCAGTAATACTACTATGATGGTTTCAAGTTGTCAAGCAGTCGATTTCAGTTGCGATTGCTGTCAACTATGTGATCGACTAAAGTAGGGTAGTTGAATGGTCCATTGACTTGCTTCGATTAGCCACCTGTTCCTACCACCCATGCAGCCCCATGCAGCCTGTCGACTGCTCTCGTACCAATCCCATCCTCCCTTTCTGCGCAACAACTTTACCAAGTCCAACTCCGGAACCTAACAACCTCCCCTAGTGATCGCCGATGAGTTCCAAGACGTTCTTCGAGATGATGATGCAAACTTCAAGTAAAAGTGCAGAGTGATGCGAGCGACATATGTGGCGCTGAGTCTAAGTGTGATGTAAGTGCGAGTGCTTTTCTAAATGTGATGCGAGTGCGAGTGCAGATGCGGATGCAAGCGTGAAGCAGAGTCGGGGATGGCGGATTATGTAGATGGGCTTGAGGTCGCGGCAGCCGGCACTAACAAATATGACCCCCAGATAAGTTTCAAATTGCACAAAAACTGGGAAGACTTACCACCCTTTGCTTCTTTCTTGACCTTCCTCTGAGGTAAGTATCATTAGTGCAAGAAGTTGAAGAGAAAGCATCGCAAACTCACGGCAGCAACAACCGTGGGTTTATACCCCTTGTAGCATAGTTAGAATGGACTATGGGCCATGTTCACCTTCAAAAAACTTACTTTATTCTCCGATGGCTCAGTGTTTGTGTCCATAGCAATGAGCTCCAGGTTGTCCAGTGTCTTGAGCACGGATTTGGCCTTGGCCTTGTTCTTGCCCTTCTTGTCCTTCCCTTTATCTGCCTTTCCCTCTGACAAAGTCACTTCCGAATTAGCCGCTGCCGATTTCCGCAACCCATGGTACTTCGCCAATGATGAGTAATTTTTCGAGATCCATTTGTGGAGCTTCCAGTTGCCAGAACAGAAACGCAGGAAATCGAGCAGCGGATCGTGGAGAGCGACAGAAGAAACAAAATCCTTGGCAAATTGAGTTGCCTTTCCCCACGATGGTGGTGCGATCCCATTGTCTTTCAATGCAAAGATCAGGGGTCGGAGCACCTGGGATAGGTATCGCACCTGATGGACCCGGACAGGTTCACCATCCTTCGTCTCCAAGTAAAGATGAACTGTTTGGTCGTCGTCTTTGTTGGCCAAGTCCGGTTTATTGGTATCCGTGACTCCTGCATTCCCGCGTTTGGTGTAGTCTCTTTTATGCCAAAATTTGCAGTGTAATCGTTGCAGTTGAGTGGTTGTGGAAGTGGTCGTAATGAGCGTTCGGTGAGTGGCAAAGTTGTATTGGTGCGCGTAGTTTCACCCTTCAAATCGATAATATTCTTTTCGAGCTGTGAAATCCTCAGTTCTTTCCGGAGAAATTCTGTCAGATCATGAGCAGTTGTGTTTCTGAGAATAGACAACGGAGGGTGAGGGGTAGGGGGAGGTGAGACGGGATGCGTGCTTTGATGTGTCAAATTGTCGCCCTCGATCGCCGAGTCAATCAAAGCGAATCATTGCCCAGAACATGAGGCACTCACACCAATTGTATCCGAGCTTGGTCTGGGCATGGTTTTCTTAATGGTCCTACTAGTAATTTCGGCAAGGCGGTTATTGATGTCCTTGATGGCAGCCTGACAGCCACTTTCTGTTGAGAGATTGTACTCAGGGAACTTCTCTACCATCTCCAATAGTACCTCCTGGAGAGGTTTCCCCTGACCGACATTGTATATGTCGTACCATTCAGAACCTGCCCAATTGAAAATTCAAATTAGCCAAATGTCGGAGAGAAATCATTGAGAGAAAGGCTGTTCCTCACATAATGCTTCACGCTGGGCAATATTCTGCACTCCATGGACCTTGGATTTCAGTGTCGCGAGCTCCAACATCTTTCCCCCCTTTTTCTTTCCATCACTCTCATTGTGGGCAAATCTGCAAAGAGTGTCATAATGGTCGTCATAGTACAATACTTCCACAGATCCAGGCACGTATTCTCACAGATAGGTGGGGTTCGCCGTGCTATATCGACGGATTCGTTCAAAGGGACCATCCCCAAACTTAATGGCATAGCACATGTCTTCCGGGTTATGAACACATGATGTCACACAACCTGCAAGAGTCTGAATCGTTTGGGGTCGGGTGTAATCGCGATATAGGATTTTAGGCGAGCTCTTCCTGTCGATAGATGATGACGTCGCCCTTGCAGAAATGAAAACATTCTCGACTGAGAGTTATGCCAAAGGCTTCACTGACGAGCGACGTCACACGTGTCACACATGACGTACTTAGTTTCCGGCAATCGAGGAAGCGAAGGAATTGACTCGGTCACAGCATACATCCAACGATCGTGAGCCCTTTACTACGCACCTTCGGGCGTCTTGCACCCAGGAAGTCGTGGCACTTGGTTATCTGTCCAGATACACGAAGATTTACTGGGTTTGTGGTATGACTTCTTGATTGTTAATGGAGAACATCATTCTCACTCTTGAATAGCGTTTGACGCCTGGGCCAGTACGACATGAATTTCACATGAAACTCGAATCTGAGCTAGATATGATGACCAGAAATCCGATCTTCGCGTGAGTGAAGATCCTTCGATCTCGACATCGTGCTCAGATTTTGCATAGCTTCGCCTCAAATTCTGGGACGCGCTTTCCCCCGCAACTTTTACCATTAGGTCAGAGCAGTTGTGAGTACTTCCTCTGTATGGATTGCAACTACTTCCACTATATGCCAGGCTCTGAGTGGATCACAGTCGTGGATACAGGCCGTAGGACAGCAGACGGCAGGACTGTTCCTGATCTCCTGGTTGACACCCTACACAAGTTTCCAAGCTATGATTTGCAGTCAGCGCGCGGCTTCAAGGCGGCGGTTCGTGACATGGAAGCAAATCTTTGTTCTGCTACATTATTCGAAGGGGTGGATGATATGTAAATGTACTTTTTTTTTTCACTAGGAGGGTATTGGTTTACTCTCTTTTGATAAGTGCCATCGATGAGCGACTGGCCCGGGGAGTCTTGGTATGAGACTACTATACTTCTTCTCTAGCAGGCCTGGCCAGTCCCGGGGCTCTCCTTTGGGATTTCGCCTCGCAGATTCCTTTACAGTATCCCCAGCCGGCATTAATGCAGCAGCAACGTGTCTTCCCAGTCCACATCAAAACTAAATTTTCCTTCAGGTCTAACCGTGAGCTTATCCACCGCCGTGGGCTGAAGCACGTCGGAAAAGGTGTAATGATGTCGATGAACCTCGGACGCGTCACAGAAAGCGGACGCAATTGGGAAGGTTTTGGTGCCGATCCCTATCTAGCTGCGTAAGAAACAGTCTTGAGCTTGCATCAAGGTGGTGTCCAAGCCTGTGCCAAGCACCTCGTGAACAAGTACGTCGTGACTCGTAATGCACCATGCGCGTTTTTGTTGACCCCAGACAGTGAGCAAGAGCATTTCCGCAACCCGAGCTCCTCAAAACGTGGATGTCCGAACGCAAGACGGGATTTATATACAGCCGTTTTTGAGGAGTGTCATGGCTGGCCTTGCCTATCCCTTCTGCTTAACGGTTTCGCTTGACAGCCCTTCATAGACCAAGTCAACGGTACATATGCCTGCGAAAATTCGGCCATCTTGAATGACATCGTCAAGCGCGAGTATGGATTCCAAGGGTGTAAGCAGATTTTTATCTTTTCAAAACCATCTGATCAGTGCTGAAAATGACTCACTTTAAGTGAGTTATGCGAAGTCATTGCCTCGCAATACAACACGCAAGGATTTAAGCACAAGCATCGTAGAACGCCTCCGACTCTTGCTGCCATAAAAGGTCTGGGTGTAAGTCTCTTCATCGTTAACAGCACAGGGTTCGCGGAGGTCGCGGTCGAGGTCGAGGTTGCGGTGGTGGAGGGTACGACGACCGCGGAAGGGGGCCTTGAGATGCTGGCTGGGGTGGTAGAGGGGGGGCAGCAGCAGTGTATGTCTGACATCGCTCTATCAATTTTTACACTCATTCGTTTTTTGCGAGCCTCTTCGTCGTCATTATATTCTTCACCCCCTCGGCGGCGGCGGTTGCTGTTCTCCACACCCTTGTCACTCACCCTCCCATGATACTATACGCAGAACATGAGTTTCCCTCTGCTCCTTGCACAATATTGTAAAAAGCTGCTCACCTTTACACACAGTCGCCATCATTCCCAACGCCCCGATTGGAGCCAACGAAGTAGCCCATACCACGATTGACTGTCGAGAGCTGGTCGGAGTCGAGTGCGGAGCCACCAGTAGCGCCAGCGATTGCACCTCTAGAGTTGGCCTTGGATGAGTTCCCGAATACGGTCTGAATAACCTTGTCTACGTAGTCCTTGGGAGGCAGAGCCGTCGTCATTGTTGGGTGTCGCGGATGAGTTTGACGTGTAGATTGCTGGTCACCCTGGACATCGACGTGTTCGTTTGTTGCCTCGTCCAAGGGGGGAATACATTGAAATTGGATGTCTTGGTGGCGGAGAAGGTACCATTCTTGACGTATGCGGTGAGTTCCTCACCAAAGTAGCTGATTGTGTCCCCATGGCCAAGCGTGATGGCGCCTGAAAATATTAAACAAACAGGACCCAAATTTATATGAATGTTATCATATCAGGCATCGTCATCTATCCCAGATAGGAGCCGTCTCGTCCACACATTCCCAGTAAATGTCAGTCCATCGGAGAGCCAGAAAAAATATTACAATTCGTTGCGAGACGCCAAAGACACCGAAGTATGGCGATACAGGTGAAGAGGAAGAGGAGCAATGATGAATTCCACAAAGTCGCTCGGCCCTGCTACCGCCTGGGGGGAGTTGCAAAGTAACCCAATGCAGGAGAATATTCCAAATTTCTGTCCCTATTATTCGTGAATATACAGACCTAGTTACGGCGTTTTTCCGATCCGCGTGGACGCTCACGAACAACCATCTTGTTACTATTTTTCGGTCCCTTAGGCCCTGGCTTCCTCGTACGCGTCCCCTTCGTTCCCCAGCCCCAGATAGAGACAGGATGTTTGTTAGACTTTGACTTTCCACGTCCACCACCGTGAGGATGGTCACATCTACAGATTACGCGTATCTGGGCAGTGTTTGACAAAAAAAAAAGCGGATGGACGTACGCGTTCATTGCCACACCCCGAACAGAGGGCCTCCAGCCAAGCCACCTCGATCTTCCAGCCTTTCCCAGATTTCGTTGTTCCCACAAAGGATTGCTGACCTTCCCAATCGTCGCACAGCACCCCTGCAATACTTTTCGCACCTCGCCGCTCTGCAAGCGAACATGGCTGTACCGTCCAGCCTCCTCGTGAGAGACAATCTGTCCAAATGAACCTGCCGACCGCACGAGAATAGCGGGCCCGTTAGGCTTGAGGGCGATGTTGTGAATGACCGTGCCGGCGGGGATCAACTTGAGCGGGAGGACATTCCCCGGCTTCAACGTCATAGTGCGAAGGATACCGATGGACAGAGACTGGGCCGTCGCCGCGTCCATTTTCCCGCCTTCTTCACCTTCCTCCGTCTTCTCGTCCGTCCGCGGGAGGAAGTCATCTGGAATACCCTGTCTGAAGCTCTGCACCTCGTCTCCCGCTCTCATCCCCTCCGTAGCAATGATGTACTTCCACTTTTGCATGCCCTCAGCCAAAAGGTCACGACTTTGTATAAGAGCAATGTGGGCGGACCGACCAGGGTCATACTCTATCCGAACGACGTCGTACACTCCAGGCTCCTCGCGCATGAAGTCGACGGTGCGTATCCGTTGCCGGTGGCCGCCGCCACGGTGGCGGACAGTGATCTTTCCGTGCGCGTTACGGCCCCCGGTCTTGCGCTTGGCAATGGTGAGCAGCCTCACAGGGCGCCCTTCATAGAGATGTTCATTAAGCGGTAGTTTAAGGTGACGGATACCGGGAGTTATGGGTTTATACGTTTTGAAAAGGGCGGCTTCGCGGGTGAGGGCGCCTTTGACGGTATTTTTTTCGACCTGGGTAGCGTAGCAGCGGGTAGATAATACTGGCGGCCGCGCTTGAAGATATGTAGATGACCTGGTTGTCGACGACGCTTTGCATGTCCGAAACAGCGAGCAGCTGCCGTTCCGAACGGCGGCCAGCATAATGATAGAGTGATGACAGGTCGTGAAAGGGAACCAAACTGTTTTGGACCAAACATCTCTTCCGCAATTATGGTCAGGCATCCTCTTGAATGAGAAACGTGGCTCATCGTTCTCTAGGCCATGACCATTTCGACAAGAAGGTCGGAACTGCGCGACATTTTACAAAAATGGAGCGGATAGGCAAGCATGGAAACAAAAGTATTCAAGTTTGGATGCGATCTCATAAATTTCTAGGTGCTCATTCACACATGCGGGGACTGGGCCTCGACGACCGGCCTGAACCACGGGGAAACTCTCAGGGAATGGTGGGGCAAGCCAAGGCCAGGAAAGCCGCTGGGATGATTCTCAAGATGGTACAGGAGGGGCGTATTGCAGGTCGTGCCATGCTATTTGCTGGCCCCCCCTCGACAAGGAAGACTGCTATCGCGTTAGGTTCGTGAAAAACGCTTATAAACCTCCTACCCTCTGACAATAACCACGCTTAGGTATGGCACAGACGTTGGGACGAGATGTTCCATTCACGATGATTGCCGCTAGCGAGGTCTTCTCGCTCTCCATGTCAAAAACCGAGGCTCTAGCGCAAGCCTTCCGACGGAGTATCGGCGTTCGTATTAAAGAGGAAACGGAACTCATTGAGGGAGAAATAGTCGAAATCCAAATTGACAGAAGTCTCACTGGTGTTCGTCCATCACTAACGACATTTTCTTCGTCGTGTGTTGACTTGAAACCTAAGGCCAACAAAAACAGGAAAATTGACGATCAAAACCACTGACATGGAAAGTATATATGATTTGGGGAACAAGATGATTGACGCCCTGACCAAAGAAAAGGTCCTGGCAGGGATGTCGTCGCTATCGACAAGACAACCGGCAAGATCACAAAACCCGGACGTTCCTTTGCACGTTCGCGAGATTAGATGCTATGGGGGCCGATGTGCATTGAAATTGTCCTTCCGACGTTACTTTACCGACTCAATCGGAAACAGACAAAATTCGTCCAATGCCCAGAGGGTGAAATTCAAAAACGCAAGGAGGTCGTGCATACGGTTTCGCTTCACGAAATCGACGTCATCAACAGCAGAACGCAGGGCTTCCTCGCGCTGTTTGCGGGTGACACGGGGGAGATAAAGCCGGAGCTTCGAAACCAGATAAACACGAAGATTGGGGAGTGGCGGGAGGAGGGAAAAGCGGAGGTTGTCCCTGGAGTGAGCCCTTCCTCTAACCAACGATAATCCCAATGAAAGAACTTGGTCTCATGTTACAGGTTCTCTTCATTGACGAGGTCCACATGTTGGACATCGAATGCTTCTCATTCTTAAACCGTGCCCTGGAAAACGAGTTATCACCACTTGTCATCACGGCTTCCGACCGAGGCATAGCGCAGATACGAGGTACAAAGTTCCGCAGCCCACATGGTCTTGACCGTGTCCTCATCGTCTCCGCGACACCATACCTAGAAGAAGACATACAACAAATTATCCAAATTCGGCGTGTGACTCTTCCCACTTTCCTTTGCCGCCATCTCTTATCATATTACATATGACAGCTGCCAAGAAGACGTGACCCTCAGCTCCGACGCGCTGAACGTATTGACGTCCATGGGCCATGGCGATGCAGACCACGCTGCGGTATGGTCTCAACCTCGTCTCATGTGCTCAGATTGTCGCGCGGAAACGCAAAGTAGAGCAGGTAGAAGTTGAGGAACTGCGTCGGGCGTATACCAATTTTATGGATGAGAAGCGGAGTGTACAGTGGTTGAAAGAGCAGCAGGGCTCATTGGTGTTTGAGGAGATAGGGAAGGGAGATGTTCCTATGGAGAGGTAGTTTTGGCTGGCTACCATGGTCGTCGTTCTATGACCAGCACATTATCTTCTTGAGTCATTGATCGCTTCTTCTGCTTAGGAGATGCATTCAGACGTCTTCAGCTGCATGCCTCAAGTTTAAATACCCTTCCAGAGCTCAGGAAGCCACGTAAATTCTCAAGTGTATTTTGTTCCCAAACTTGAACCTTCAAGGTTTATTTTGTATGAATGTGGTGTCTATATCATCCCTTGACGAACAGGTCAGTGAATTTGTGAACGGGAAGCTCCGAGAGGGTTGAGGTGTTAGAAACAATGTCGAGAATCCTGTGGATGAATATTATTCAATCGTTCTGATGAGAGAAGGAATCCACATACTTCTTTTGGTGCGACGGGTCGAAATGGTGAGAAATATGGCTAAGAGGCGCGTGGACGTCAGCGGAAACATACGCTCCGAAAAATTTCGATGGACATACCGCTTAAACTTGTTGATCAACAGAGGGGTCCCTTCAGCTCTCCTGCGCTTGTGCCCAACCGGGTACTCGATCTCCACTTCGTCAAGAACGGTGCCGTCGTTCAACTCCACGAGGAGAGAATTGCCGATAGATCGCTTGGCGGGATCGTGATAGTCAACACTGAAGCGTTGGTCTTCCACACAGAAGATCTTCGCTCGGAGAGCGTCAATGCGAGGGTCGGCTGCTGCGGCATCGGTGCTACGCCAGACAAATTCAACGAGGAACTTGCGATACAAAGGAGAAAAAACTCACTAGCTCTCGGACGTGAGCTCGCCGAAAATAAGAGGATAAGCGACCATATAGTTGATCGCATGGCTGTTAAAAAGGCGTTGGGACTTGAGATCGGAACGGGGAGCAGAAACTCACTCCCGATCAGCAAAGTTGTCAAGAGGACCTTGCTTGTCGATGATCCTTTTGGCAGCTTCTTGGGTGCGGATTCTTACGCTCTTGATATCATCAGAAGTCTTTCCAAGCTCCTTGAGTTTGGCGTGGATGATATGCGCAGCCTCTACAGCCGTTTGTGCATGGAATTCGGCGGGGTATGATATCTTGAAAAGGACATTTTCCATGATATACGATCCATATGGCATTTGGAACTCGAAAGGCTTTCCCTGGAGGAAAAGAAGCGTCCATGTAAGTTGCATCAAATTGAAAAAAGGAAGGATAGAAGTCACCTTGAACAAAACATCGTAGAATCCCCAAGTCTTCGCAGTCAAAACAGAAGGTAGACCTTTCTCTCCCTTTTTGACAAGCAGCGCAAGATTCACAGCTCGAGAGTTTGCATCTCCTGCAGCCCAGGACTTCCGTGGACCCGTGTTCGGCGCATGGCGGTAAGTACGCAGAGACTGGCCATCGACCCAGGCTTGGGAAACGGCATCCACAGTTTGATCACGGTTGAGGCCAAGCAATTTGGATACGACAGCAGTTGACGCGACTTTTACAAGGACGACGTGATCCAAGCCGACTCTGTTGAACGAGTTGAGGAGAGCCAGAGATCCCTGGATCTCGTGGGCCTTGATCATGGATTCAAGGATGTCGCGGACGGTGAAAGTTTGTCCTTGACGTGAGAGATGGTCTGCGACAGCAAGGATGGCACCCAGATTATCGGAAGGATGTCCCCCTGGGTGACTGTGAGACCCAAATATAGAGGGAGAGGTGAAATCTTACATTCCGCTGCCAAGAAGCAATCGTTAAAGTCGAGCCACCGAATCGTAGCTCCGATGTTGAACGCCCCTCGGATCGGGTCGAGCTGATAATTCGTTCCCGGAACTCGCGTGCCTGTTGAAAATTGTCAAGATGTACTGCGTAGAGGAAAGAAATTCGCTCGAACCGTTCGGAACGACGGTTCCTTCGACGACCGGGCCTAAAAGCTTGGTGCACTCCGGGAATCTCAACGCTTCGAGTCCGCATCCTATGGTATCAATGAGGCAAAGCCTGGCAGTCTCGAAAGCGATGTCAGACTGGATCCTATAGCCGTGGACGTAGTCGGCGATGTCCTGTAGAACCTTGTCAGGTTCCGGCCGTAACGTAGACTCTCCTGCGTGTGCAGACATAAGACGACGATGTGGAGGCTGCGATGGTGTGGAGAGAGATGGGATGATGAGAGTCCGGAGAGCCCCGTTTGGTTTCTGGCGGAGGAAACGGGCGGGGCGGACGCCTCTCATTGTCAACATCGTGAACATTGAACACTCTACTAGAACGCCACGTGACTGGCACATGTGTACATACGTGAATCTACTTGCATAAAGTTCAAACACCATCCTGCTAGTCCAGCAGGAATCTACAACAACCCTTCCGTCTCCAGTAAGAGAACGATACCTGTTACACAATTCATATCCTCCTCCTCGGCACAGTAGAGAAAAACACTCACTATGTACAATTTCAGACACGCTCTGCCTTGTGACATCCACCGTAAGATTGACCTCTTCCGGGGTTTCATAGACCTCGTCGACACCGGGGAACCCTTGGATATCGCCCCCTCGAGCTTTCGCATACACACCCCTCCGGTCCGTCTTCTCGCAGTGGTCTAGAGGCGTCGCTACATGGATCAGGAAGAAATTCGCTCCCGCACCACCGGACTGCAGCACAATGTCCTTTGCGGCTTCGCGTGATCTCTCGTGCGGCGCGATCGGCGCCGCAACCACGGCCGCTCCGGCCCTCGTCAACTCGGCAGCAATGAAAGCAATCCGTTGAACATCTTTGTGTCTGTCTTCAGCAGAAACGGAGTGCCCTACAGACCTTGTCGTTGGGTAAAGATTCTCCTCGAGTATTCAAATCTTACCTGACGACAGTCCTAGCGACACATTCTCTCCCAACAGGAGCGAAACACTCCGACCACCTTGCTCATTCAGCGTGACTTGAAGGGCTTTTGCGATACTGTCCTTTCCAGAATTATGAAGCCCAGTTAGGAAGAGGACGAATCCTTGCTTATTGCGGGCTGGATAACTCTCTCGGAGGACCTTGACAACAGCACTGCAGAGGGAAAAAAAGTCAACATTTAGCCGGACGTTGAGACACAACGCCTCACTCATAGCTGAACCAATCTGGGATAGGTGCACCCGTCCTGAGGCGTCGACGAAGTTCCGTTCCCGAAATATCCAACGTTTGCACCCCTCTTGGCACCTCGTTCGCAGGCTGATATTGGTCTGTCGATGGCAGGTATGTCATCTGTTGGAATGGAACCATTTCTATGTCAAGCTCGTCGTGGTATTTCTTGACGAGCTCTTGTGCATCGTACGGTCCATAAAAATCTCCCCCTTGTGAATTTTTCCCAGGTCCAGCGTGGTCTCTTCCGATGATGAAATGTGTCGCTCCATAATTTTTACGAATAATGGCATGCCAGACAGCTTCCCGAGGTCCAGCCATACGCATTGCCTTTTGATTCCAAGAATAATGTCAGTCACTCAACTTTCAAAAGTGATGAAGGCGACGCACGAGGGGAAGCAGGGCAAGATGACCCATACCATTAGGGTACTTTGCCATGATGGCCTGGTATACACGAACGCGGGTATAATGGTCAACATCTCCGGGTTTCGTCAGACCAACTACAGGATGAATGAGGACATTCTGTGCCGAAAAGTCCAGGTCAATACATAGAAAATATTGCTTCATTGCCTAACAACTGACCGCTTGACGCTGGCGGGCAGCGCGCACCGTGAGTTCACGGTGGGCTCGGTGCATAGGATTGCGTGTCTGGAATGCGACCACTTTCCGCCAAGAAAGCTTCTTGAAATGCAAGCGCAGTTGTGTAGGAGTGACTACACCACGGAAAAGGAAATTTCAGAATTTCAGCGTCTCAAAATAATAATGTGAAAGAAGACTGACATCGGAGGCCGACATAGTCGAAATGGGCCGGGGCTTGGATGGCTTGGACATCACCACCAACATAGTATTCCTTCACGCGATTGCGAAGGTATGACACTGAAGGATGCGCTGGGTCATCCGCACCGAACACCTTGATCGCCTCCTTGACTCTGTCTGGTCTATAGACATCCTGCACTGAAACCGACTCCAGTCAATCACCAGGAACAGTGCAAGGATGGAACGACTTTTAACGAACCCGTCAAGATAGCGAGCGGCTCGTCATCACGGGGGTCCCGCAAGGTGATCCTGGCACCGGCCACGATGGATAGCCTCTCGACGTCGTCTCGGGTGACATCCAGAGTGACCGGCATAGGGAAGAGAACGCCGGTTTTCAACCGTAGCGTCTCGACAACACTGTTTGACACATGTTACTGAGACCAGGAATCTTCAGAATACAGAAAGAAGGTACCTAACATAAACTTCCTCGCTCATGAATCCTTCGAGAGGGCTGAACCCTCCATTGAGAATAAGTTCCAGATCGCAAAGTTGTCGCTATAAACTTCTGTTCAGACGGAACCGCGACTGAGTATCACTCGACTCACCTCTGTGAGTATGATATCGGGAAGTATATGTGATTCTTCCTTCAGTTCAGCAGAGATGTTCTCATCTCGGGAAACGAGATCCTTGGAGACAGAGACTCAGGTGGTCGCCAGAGAAATGACGTCGATATCACTTACTTTGAGGATGCCACCATGAGGAGAGTTGGCCATTTCGAAGGAGCGTTGGAGGGAGCGTTTAATTTGCGATTGGATTTGAACATTAAGAGTTATTCCCTATCGACGATAAAGACGATATCGATGACGTGCGAGCTGGGGCACGATGGCCCAATATCACGCAATCATTCCTTGTTCCTTGTCAGCGGGGTATCAGTATTAGGGGTGGTCAGATCTACAGTCCGAGGCTCGAGCAAAGATCGTGTCAACTACCGCGGTTCTCGCTCCGATTTTTCGACATTTCTGTCAACTCGATTCATCCCTTTCCTATATGTATACCCCGTGCGATCATTTCCTCAACCGGCACCAGTCGCTCCCTGCCAGGAGATATATATGTCTGACTACTTTTTCTTGCACTTCCTCTCTCATAGTCTTCCTGTTTGTCTGTCCCACCATCGAGGATTCGAAGGTGAGATGAACCATTCTTTTTGGCTCTGCAACCTCCGCTTTCCAATGTCGTTATCCCATCGCGCGACATCAACGCGACATGCTTCCGGTGCGACGCAGGACATACACACCTAAGATATGCAACGGAACATACGAGTTGAAAAGAGAGCAGAATCGCCCACTGTCGCCCACGATTCTCGGGACTTTCGAATCTGGCAAAATCGACTCAAAAATCGGTGGCAAGAATCCACCGAAAATCGGCCACTGGGGTATTAGTATTCTATGGTAATAATGACATGCACCGTACTGTTACAGACGTCCAACCAACCTCACAATTGGAGCACAACAGGGCTGAGAGCCGACGAGATCTTTACGTGGCCCTTGACCACGTCTTCCATCGGCAATCCCCATCCCACCCATCCGCACGAAAATGTTGGGGTCTCCAGATCATACGAGACGAGACGAGAGCGGCCCAAATTCATTGGGTCCGAGGACGGAGGGACAGATATTTGCCGGACGTTCACAGTATTCAGTTTATTCTGAGCGGAAAAGGTGCCCTGATAATTCTTGTCGAGGAGGACGTTCGTCTTGCCGTTGCCGTTTTGTACGTTCAACTGCAGAGGAACCTGGGGTGTGAAAGGAGGGTAGAGCACTGTGAGGTTGAGAGGACCATTGTAAGTCTCAACGTTTGCAATGAACGTGAATGGTGAGAAAGAGTGGGTGTTGTTTCGAGCTGCGGAGGCAACGAGGGTGACCGACAAGTCGATTGATCTGGGTTGAAGGTTGAGACGATATCAATGAACCATCCAGAAATGCTGCTTACCCATCCCCAGTTGTTATCGATAGATAGGTAGGATTCGTGCTGTGCAGATTTTGTTCTAATGTCACATTGGCTGTGATATTCCTGATAGCAACCCAACGTCAATAGGGATCGACGAGAGGTATAGTAGCTACATACCCCTTGATACCATCAAGAGTTAACCCGTCAGTGGCATGATAGTCTCCAATAATGGAAGCATAGGCGTTGACGATGGCAATCTTGGAAGCTTTTAAAGACTACACAGATTGCCAAGGGTAAGTCGAGTTTTCAGATGTCTTTCTGATATGACTTGCCTTGGCAATGATGGGATAGCCCGCTCCTTCGACGAATACGTTGTTAAACATCGTATAAGGTGCCAAGTCTCCAAAGGTGTGTGAGAACCACGGGAGGTAAGTGATCAAGTCTCCGAGCTTTTGGAGTCCCGTCTGCGGGAAGAGGACCCGAATGTGTATGGTCACGATGTCTGTTGGTTGCAACTTTCCAGCAACCTAACATTCCCTGGAATTTGAGGAATAGCTTACTTTAAAGGTTGTAATACTCACCGAGAAAAACAGCCCTATGTCTGTTCCCGAGTTGTCAAAACAAGCTGTTATGTTCTGCAACAACTCCTCGCTAGAAGCGCTAACTTCAACCCGAAAGATGGTGGTTAGCGCTTCTGGATCGGGATTTACGTCGACCACTAAGCGACCAGCAGGGTAAATTGAGGTGGCACTTGTGCCTGTGATATTTGAACGAATGTAAAACGAGCCTGAATAGTCGATATTATGAGTAACACTTGATGAAGTGAAGAGGCTTTTTGAGCGAAACGAGCCAACATGTTAGGAACTGTGACTTACTTGGAAGTCAAGGGTTGGGATGGGGTGGTTTCTATTAGACTCCAATCGCAGCGGGTAGTGTCTTCGAATGCCCCAAAGTGTGTATTGGCAAGGTTCAGTGTTACTCCCGAGTCTGGACCGGGACCCCATGGAGGTGGAGGATTGTGCAGACCAGGTGAGCCTGCCTCCTTATCTCGTCTCTGCTCGGAGAGAATTGAACAACCCAGTGCAAAAGTCCGACGGAGTAACATACCAGGACGACGATAGGAACCCCAATAACGACGGAGAGCAGGATGTATATTCCAAGAGAGATGAAGACCGCTCTCCACAGCGTGGGATCCACCTTTTTGCGATCCTTATGTTTCTGCCGAGCCTCTGATGTCTCGTAGTCAGGAAGGGGAGAGTCGGACCGCGCTACCGCCTTTTCTGGATAGCGCAGGGTCAAGCCACCATACGGGTCGTTGAAGTTCTTCCGCTGGTCTTCTTCATCCAGAATAATCATCTTGGAACTTGGAACACTGCGTCTTGGGACGAACTCATGACGGAGCAAGATCGCCGCGTCCCTGCGAGTTCACAAACCAGTGCTATTATGTAATCAAGTTACAGACAATGTTGTGCCTGAATCGTCTAGTTAATCTACAAATTCGACCTGTCATTCATAGGTCTCCCTGTGGGGCTCCAGACCCACTATCCGTCAGTAATGGCCCGAACTGGGCCATTAGGTATGTTATCCCAGAGTGGATGTACTCCACTAATAGACCTAGGCAATCTCGTGTACACTTCTTGCAAACACGAAGCAACAAGGCCAGGTGAACCTGAGCCTCTTCTAGCACCTTCCGTGGTGAATCGTGCCCTACCAGGGGTGAAGGTCTTGGCTAACAGGATGTTAAAAACGGAACCAAGATAAGGGAGGACTCCCACTCACCTTGCCTACCGTTACATGTTTCTCTGTTTCGGTAATAAGACTCTCTGAATCGGTTGTGCTCATCCCAGACCATATCTGCCGGAATTTATTGACGCTCTCCAAGCTTTCGGTGAATCGATGCAGAGTATTTATGAGTGCGACCACTTCGGACCGTTGCAACAGATTGGCGTTCGAATGAGGGCTGGCTGAAAATGAGTCGGAATTGCGGCAGGAATGCAGGGCTGACCCACTTCAAGGCTTGTTCGTCCATTTCAAAAAGGATTTTCATAGCAGTGGCCAATCCCATCGTTTGGACTTTGCCCCATAGTCGACATTTGTCGCATCCAACGCAGTCCATGATTCGAGTGACATTTCGAAAGTGAGCTTTGAACTCTTCCTTGAGGATCTAAAGAAGGACAGATATAGATGGCGACTTGAAGAGAAGGGGGCATCTCACGATTGCGTTTTCTCCACGGAAGAGAAGAGTTTCGTCGAATTTTCCAACATTATGTGCCGTATTCAGTACCTTTGATAGTATGGCAAGGGTTTCTTGATCATCGTTATGGGTTCCGCTGGAGCAATAGTCGAATGCGGAGAGGTATGGACCTAGACGAGAAACGGCACGTAGGAGAAGAACGGTGTTAAAGTAGATATACTGCAGCCGCTCCGGGTGAGAGGCTACCCTTTCGACAAAGCACGACAGGTTCGGAGCCTGTTATTGTCGCGGATTCAGGAGATGGTGCGGAAAGGAGATGAGTAGATATTACCCATTCACCAGTTATCTGGTTGAGATAATCAAGACAGATGTGAGTCGAGATGGAGGCGTGCAAACCTAGAGTGCGAAAATGAGAGAAGAAGGTGAGAATAAGATGTTGACGAACCCGAGATGACCTTGTAATAGACCCTCTTCTCGAGACAATGTTCGGTGTGATTGATGGGGTCATCGTCGGCAAAAACCTGTACCATTGAATCGGGAAGTGAGACGGGTGCTGGTGACTTTCCGGCCATGAGGCGCATTTCCGAGAGGCCAAAGCAATTTTCGTCATATATAGAGCGCCATACGCGATGAGCGTCTGGTCCAGAGTAGCCGGTGAAGCGTTCGGGAACGAGTGAAAGGTCATAATAGTCGCCCTCTGTCAAAGATGATAAGAAAGCAGGTGCATTTGAGAGGAGGGATATTCTACCCGTATTATCATCCAAGAAACAAAAGTCAGAGTCCCGGTAATAACATCCGGGTAATTCATGACGCTGGAGAGGATCGTTAGAGGGGGGGAGGAAAGAAGGAGAGCTGATGCCTTTTCAATAGAGGATGAATCGAGCTTGCTCAAAGTTGTGGAACGCCATTTTTCTGGGATGTTGCTCTGTAGGGAGAGAATGAGGATGAGAGGGATGCGGAATACGGAAAGCTGGACCTCGTCAACGGTTGTTATTGTACATCCTGGATCGGCACATTGACCATGATCAGGCCAGAAGGGGCATTCACGGTAGAGATCGACCTGAGATGAACGCATTGGAGTGGGGGAATATGCAAAGGACAGCAAGAGTACCTGGAAGTATTTGAAAAATGGGAGACGAACGAGGAGGGAGAGATTGGTGAATAGATCGTGGTTGACGCTTTCTAGGGTTTCGTAGTCGCACTCTGTAGTCTCTATTGGGCCCGCGGGCTGTGGGAGAGTAAGCGGAGAGCTTGTGGGATGGGAGACGACGCGAACCGGTATGCCCGTGCACTCTGGGTGCTTTTGTGGCGGGTGGTCGAGGATGGCGTGTACGTCGTTCCGTACTAAGAGAGGAGACGTGGCGAGGATGGTGGACGCGGCGAGGAGGAGGGGGAGGAGATGACGCGAAGGAGACATGAGAGGGACCACGTGACAGAGAGTAGGGTACACGTGCTGCCACGTCCTATACACTTGTCCTGCTTGTCCTCTGCCATGGCCGACAGGCATGAACTCGAAGGAGCGCCCGACCCGTTCCCCTCCGACCCGTCCCCCTCCCAGCTCGACACCGACACCGACTCGGCCTTCCCCTCCCTCGTCTCTACCACCACCACCCGCGTCGCACCCATCCCCCCCCGTTTCAGGCCCTCCGTCACCTCCAAGCCCGTCTTCACCGACTCGCTCACCCTCTCCAGTGGCGCCAGGGATGGCAAGCCCACTTCTGTCGGTGAGATCATGAAGCAGGTCATGGCAAAGTACAAGGTCAAAATCGATGCCTCTGCCAACCAAAAGGCTCGTCAGACCACCTTTCGCGTCAAGGCAGATACTCAGAAGGAACTCGACAAGGCAAAGAAAAATCTTCTTGCTCTTCTCTCCCCTCAGATCACTCTCGTCATCCACGCACCCGTGTCCACCATCGCTCACATCATCGGGCCAAAAGGTATTTCTCGTCCTTTTTCCTCCTAATACCCACTGAGCCTCCTCCAGGTGCAACTCTCAAACAAATTCGTGATCAAACCACCGTCCGAGTCGACATTCCTCCGAGAGACCATTCCCACTCCAATGGTGCCATCTCCGGCACGGCCACTCCTGCCTTCGATGACGACGACGAGCCTACCGTCCCCGTCACTCTCACCGGTCCAGAACCCCTCGCCTACGAAGCCCAAGACATCTTGAAACAGATAATCTCTGCCAGGACTTCAACATCTTCGCAGCGCGTTCGCGATATTCCCGCTCATGTCTTGCCATTTGTGATCGCCAGAAGGTCCACCTTCCTCGCTGCTGCAGGAGGCGGGCATATCAACCTCGCGTTAAATGCTCCCATACGCGAAATTACCGTCAGCGGCGACCGCGATTCCGTCGTTGCCGTTATCAACGTCATCAAGAACACCGTCGAAGCCTTCACCAACAATCTCATCTCCCAACCGATTTCTCTCCCCAAGCGTCAACACCATCTTCTCGTCGGAAAGGCTATTGACGACATTATGGCTAAAAGCAAATGTTCAGTCGTCGTTGCTGACCATGATGATCCCAGCGACGAAGTCGTTGTTTGGGGACAAGCCGTCGACCTGTCCGCCGGGTTTGCTGCCGTCTTTGAGTGCGCAAACTCGCAATACATACACGAATTCCCCCTCCCCGGTCCCATCGCCACCTCGCGGCAGATCATCGCATACATGAATCATATCCAATACGCCAAGATCCTGACTGCCGCCAATCCCGGCATCTCCGTTTTTCTCCCCACTCCTGCCACAATCGAAAAGGGCCAAACCCTCAGCATAGATCTTGTCGGTGAAAAACCGTCTGTGGATGCCGGTGTCAGAGGAATCTCGGAGCTTATCGGAAAACTCATCGGTGCCACTCGAGAGCCATCCATTGACTGGCTCGTGCACTGGATCATCATCGGGAAACATGGCAAGAAGTATGCACTTTATTCACCGTTTCCCGATCATTCCTTTTCATCTATTTTGGTCATAAAGGTTGAAACAATTCCACGATACTCACAATGTTCAAGTCATCTTTCCGGAAGAATCGGCCGAGAAGTCGTCTGTCGTTCTCGTTTATGATCCCTTGTTTCCGTCGGCGTCCCCACTCCCTGATGAGAAGAAGCGACATCTCGATATCGTTGAAAAGGAGCTGCTCAAGATGGCCAAAGATGCTCCTGACGTCAAGACGGAGAAGATTTCAGTCGAAGCACGGTGGCACGAGGCGGTTGTCGGTCAAGACGGCACTCCTTTGAACGCGTGAGTCCTGACTCTCCACTTCCAAGTAAGGCTAACCTCAGCTCTCGTGCTTCAGACTCATCGGCGAAGATAGGACACTTTCTATGAAGGTTGGTGCTGAAGTGGGGGACTCATCTACGAATGATGTAATTCTCGTTCGTGGTGCCAGCGCGGACGTCGATAAGGCTGTCCAAGAGATCTTCAAGATTGTCGAAGAGGCCAAGGACGACGAGATTGCTAACAGCCATGTAAGTTTTCGAGGGCACTCTCACCGAAAACTTGGTTTAACCGTTGCTCCCAAGTTCATTGAATTCGACATCGACCGAGAATTCGTCGGTCGTATCGTTGGTGCTCATGGCGCTGGGGTCAACAGACTTCGTGAACAATTTGGCGTCAAGTTTGATATATTTGACGACATCGAGGACAAAGATGGCAAGAAAAAGAAGGGTGTTCACCAAAAGTCAAAAATCAAGGTCAGTTTGCTCAAGGGTCTCCAAAAGCTGAATTGTTGAGATTTTGCAGCTCACCGGTCGCCAAGAGAAAGTCGAGGAGTGTAAAAAGCACATTTTGATGCAAGTGGAGAGGCTGGCAGACGAGACATCGGAGGTCCTGAAGATTCCGAACCAGTATCATTCCTCTCTCATCGGTCAAAGCGGTAAATATGCTATCCGCCTGGAGGAGAAGTACTCGGTCAAAATCACCTTTCCTCGTCAGTCTGGTGGCAATGGCGAGAGTAAGACCCGAGAGCCGCTCAAGTCAGACGAAGTCCTTATCAAGGGTGGTAAAAAAGGTGTTGCAGGTGCTAAATCGGAACTGCTTGACGTATGCCGGGCCCCCTTTCTCTGCCTTGTGATTCACTAACACTGCTTCCTAGGCTCTCGAGTTTGAAAAGGAATCAAATAACATCCTCAAGTTCACCGTTCCCAACCGCTGTGTTGCTCGCATTCTCGGCAAAGGAGGTGCATCCATCAATGAGATCAAGGACGACACAGAAGCCCAGATTGATATTGAGCGCGCTGACAATGACGAGCACGTCACAAACATCACTGTACGTGGTACGAAGAAGGCGATCGCCGCAGCGAAAGCAGCGATCCTTGCCATTGCCGACCAGATCACGGAGGAGACGATGGTGACCGTGCTCGTTGAGACCAAGTTCCATCGCAACCTGATTGGTGCTGGCGGGCAAGGTCTCAAAGAACTCGTCACCTCCTGTGGTGGTCCTTCAGACCCCAAACTTCAAGCAGGAATTATAAGATTGTGAGTTGCCCCGTTTTTCCAACGATGTCGGAACTGATGTGAAAGGAATGCAGCCCCCGTCATGGTGAGCCTTCGGACGAAGTCATACTCCGCGGAGAGCCCAAGCTCGTCAACAATCTCAAAATCGAGCTCGAAAAGGCCGTTGCGATCTTGCGGGATCGGGTCATCCTTGCGGCTGACATTCCTGCAGCTCAACATCGTTTGCTCATCGGTCGTGGCGGACAACATCTGATCGACTTGCAGAACAAGAGGAATGTTCAGATACAATTTCCCGGTTCTCGTTCGTACAACCAGGTTGGTGAGCCCGAGAATGCCATTGATCTTGCCGATGTGGATGCGGCGAATGTCGTCAAAGTGTCTGGATCTCGTACGGCTTGTAAGGCGGCAATAGAGGAGCTCAAAGTGAATTTATCCTTGAACCTTTTTGCTTGGATTTTAAAAGATGCTGATGATGAATCCTTCAGAGCCACATCAGACCCCCTCCAGCGGAACCGATTACGGCCACTGTTCCGGTCCCTCTGAAATATCATCACGCTATATCGCAACAAGGCAATTTTTTCCGCACGTTGCGTTCCTTTGGTGTCAATATCGACCAGTCTTTACACCCGTCGAAGCCATTTGCACCACCGAAACCTACGTCGGCTAACGGACATGGGAATACAACCCCTACCGCCCGAATCGACGAGACGGCCCTTAATGAAGGCTCCACCGAGCTCGATATTCAATGGGAGGTGGTTGAAAACTACCAGGATGCAGAGGAAGGGGAGTCAACCTGGACTTTGAGAGCTCGCGATCAACCCGGTCTAGAGCGTGCTCAAAAGCTCATCCAGACTGCTGTCGATCACGCAGCACGGATGACACATGTCGGATTCCTTACATTGCCCGACAGGTCAGTTTTCCCCAGGATCATTGGCTCGAAGGGTGCCAATGTCACCCGCCTTCGCAACGAGACTGGGGCGGACATCAACGTCGGTAGAGATAGTGACACTATCGTCATCACTGGTGAGGCTTTCCCCATGCATACCTCGCGATTGTCGTTTGATTCGAGAGCTTTCTAGGATCCAAATCTGCTATCTCGGCAGCAAAAACCGCTATTGTTCAGATAGCTGCGACCCCTGGTCGCCCTCAACGACGTTTTGATTATGAAAATTGATAATACTCACACCTAATTATGTCTGGCAATGGGAACATTTTGTTTTTCGCAAATTTGGATATCAAGTGGGACAAATAAAATCTACTGCATACATGTCCGACTTCCTCTGAGTCTCAGTAGTCCGGAAGTCAAGCCACACAATAACCGAGAATAACAAGATGTGAATTTCAACAATGAGTTACAACTGTCATTTTACATTGTCATCCACCCGTTTGTGCTTGCAGGCGCTGAGCGGCACCGCTGTCCAACGTTGTATTTCGTCAACATGAAATGTGTATTTACTTTAGTATGTAACCAAAAATTGAGCGACACAACTTGTATATCTTCACCAAAGCAAGTCTCATCCTTCCATCTGCCCGCTATCGACATCATCAATCGGCATACCATCGACATCGTCATCGACGACAGCAACACCATCAATATCATCCTTGAGGGGCTCGCCGTCCACGTCGTCGAAGGGTTCACCATCAACATCACCATCAACAGGCTCGCCATCTACATCATCGACTGGTACACCATCCACATCCTCCTCACCTTCGTCTCCATCGCTAGCTAAATCCATTGCTTCGCCATCAACAGGGCTGGCTTCAGGAGCTGCCGGTGTTGTGGCAAGCTGGAAACCCGTTGCTTTGAAACGTGAGGAGTAGGGATCATCCGCCTTTGGAGCAGCTTGAGAAGACTCCTGCGCTTGTGGCTCCTCGGATTCCTTGATAGCCCCGTCCAAACGTTGCCGAAGCTCAGCAGTGAAGTCAGGGGGAAATACGATCCAATCGTCCCAGATATCGACGATAGATGTGATTTGTTTCTTGAATGTTTCTGCGGTCATTCTTCCAGGGAACGAATGGTAAATATTTGCGAGATGATCGAAAACAACTCCCAGTCGAGATTGGAATTCTGAGCGGAATTTCCATGCGCTAGGGACGGAAGCTGCCGAATTATGGAGGATGTCGCAGATGAGATGTAGGCGTGCCACCTTGCGCGGTACTGCCGTTCCGTCTACAAGTAGGGATGCTATAATGATATCAGCGACCTGGAAAAATCATGAGACTCATTTTGACTCCTGTACTGAAGGTACCAACCTCGTGAGCAGCCTCTGCATGCTCGAGGCTGAAAGTCATGCAACGGGCGATCTCCCCTCGTTTACCCGTCAGCGCCCGAAGCATCGCTTCAAATCTTCGACGTGCTAATCTGCCAAGTGCCACTTTACGAGTTCTCTCCCGCTCCGATTCTTCAGCAGAATCGGTCGAATAGACAGAATTATAGCCCTGGTTAATGGATATCACCACAAGAGCGTCGATAATTTTGTACAACTTGCCTCGTCGTCAAATTCAGGCTCCAAGGGTTCCTTCGACTCAATCAGACCATGATAAAACGCGTGTCGGCGGTGCTAGTCACGATCAAAATGTGAAGAGAGGGGTTAAAAGTTCGACCCACTCACGTCCTTACGAAGTAAGAATGCAAACTTCGGATTATATTTTTCACGCTCGCGCAGACTGTCAGCATAGCTGGCATCCTGCCCTTTGATCTCAGCTGCGACCGCACGAATGAAAGTATCAGTGACAGCCTCTTCCTCTTCCACATGACGGTTTTGTGGGCTGCGCGGGTGACGTCGGCGGGGAGAGCGACTAGGCCGTGTCCTGCTACGTGACCTGGGACGCCGCGGGGAGCGGGAACGGCTGCGATTCCAAGATGGGCTACGGGAACGTGGCCTGCGGCGAGAGGGAGAACGAACATGCCGCCTATCTCTAGAGCGGCTCCGGCTCCGATTTGGACTTGGACTCCGACTTCTATCTTTGCTGGAGTCTGCAACTGCAGAACAGTTAGAAAAGCGTCAAGGTTGGCAGCGCCAACATGTTCACCGTAAAGAGGCTTCGCTGCGATTGGCACAGCTTTGCTCCAACCCACTCTTAAAATGGACCCTCCCCAGTCAAAGCCATCAAATTCGCGGAGGGCGCGTTCCGCATCCTTACGTTTCATGAACGAAACAAAGCCGCTGAGCCCAGCACTTTTCGTTCGACGACTGGCGGTCATATCCGACCCTGGACCAACCGTAGCGTCACTCCGAGGCCACATGACCTTTACCTTGGGGGAAACTATGAGATGATGAAGAAAAGGCAAAACAGAAGGTACCAACAGAACCGACCGGCCCTGCCCTTGCGAAGAAGTTTCCCAAAATTTGTTCCGTAACGTGGGGTGGGAGGTTCGCAACAAAAACATTTGAAGTCTGGGATAAATCCTGGTCTCCGAATCGGAAACACCAAAATTGAAAAGTTCAAGTACCTGGGGATCGCCTCTGTCCTTGCTTCCACTTTGTCCATCGTATGCTACCGTCCCTGAATCAGACAGAATGTCGCGCCAAAAATAAAAGGCCCACCTGCAAGTGCAGTCACGGACCGTCCATGGCCATGCGCTGCTAGACCGGTTTGTGAGGCAGTTCATCAAAAGTGTAGTACGTTGACTCTACGTACCATGACGAGAATATCTGGCTTCACGTTCCGCCTGGTCCCTAGAGAACAATTTCCATCCTGTACGTGCTTGAATAACACTACCAACACCCACCGTTTGATTTCCTCAAGGAATGCATCCATGGCTCGTCTCCCTTTTGGCTTTGGCGCTGAGTTGGACGGCGAAGGAGACTAGTGACCGAACCTTTAGCTTCGTAAAAAATCTAACATCGAAGTTGAGCATACCCGGTTTATCGACGCCGTCGCTGTACGCTCAGCAGGTTTTCCTCCGACGGGTGTATACACCGTCCCAGACTCTGTCGAAGATTTGACAAAAGTCGAGCCTGCCTTCGCCCTTCCTCCGCCCTCACCCTCAAACGCATCGATGAATTCGGCATAAGCCTTTGCTGCGTGGGCCGCTTCCTCTCGTTTCTTTGCCTCCGCAACCTCTTGCTCCTTTTCTCGACGCGATTTTCGTACCTTACCCGCCGTGTATTGTGACAACTTTGCGTCGTCAACGGTCTTTTGCTAGTTCATGACGTGCGAATGGTAAGTATGGAAAAGATGAATAACTTTGTCCGTCGCACTGGAAACGAAGTTTCTTCCTCGTCGTTGTCGAAGAAAGCAGCCAGTTTAGACTTCGTTTTGTCCATTTCCCCGAAGTATGGATAGGTGTGATGCAATTCACGACTCGGAGGACGGTGTTCCAATCCCTCATTTCTTCCCACGGTAGCTTGATTTAACGAGGCAAAAATGTTGTTAATCCTACTTCTAGATCGCGATACATGCAACAGTTGTATAACAGATACTGTACTTGTATATAACGGACCTCGATGGCTCACATCATTAGGCTACCAAGCCCACCTTGAATATAAGCCATCGGTTTCATCGGAGGATGTGGTTTCGCCTCGAACTGGAAATATTGTTGACTCCCAGCAGAGTCGATTCGAATCTTTAACCCAACGTTACAATCTCTGACAAGATACCCAGGAATGGAAACGGCTCACAAATGCACCCTTGTTTCCCGCCTGATCAACGTAATTCGGTGCCGAAAATACCTGGAAAAAAGGGTGTGGTCAGTATATATGTCCTCCACCGAATCAGGTATATGTCACTCACGGTAGTGCAGAGGCCATCATGTTCCACCTGATATCCATCTAATATAAGGATCTCTTATTAGTGCGGTCAATAGAAAAGAAAAGGGAGCTTGAACCGGACCTTGTCGGACCTCATGACTGCGAATGATGCCTGAAACACTATTTAGGTTACACCATCTCCTCGTGACATCAGGACCAAAAGCAATTCCGACACCCTTGGGTGTGCGACTGAGTCAGAAGGAGTATAGAATGGAGGAACGACATACCCGCTTGCTTGGTCCGCGGCCAGGTTGTATTTGAGGGTCGGTCCAAAGGAGCTGTACAAAATATGAGCGTGACTGTATTGACTGAATTCTAATCGAGTACCTCGCCTAGTGGAAATCATCTGGGGTCAGATTCAAGATGATGATAAGATAGAAACTGAAAGTTACACATAAGGCCCTCTTGACCTGGCTGCCGCCCGATACGATCGATCTTGCGAATGTCCTCCAAGGTAACTTCATCTTTACTAAATAAGCCTCCATGAACAACAAAAAATCGTTTTCGGCCTAGTGGTGATAATATAGGTTTGGGTATTCCTCCAGTAACTGGTGGTTTGGTGGCGCTAACCAGTGTTGCCAATGGCACTGATAATGCATCCAAATCATCAGGTCTCCGGGTAGAAATCATCATCAAGACTTACAAGCTGTGAAAACATGGGCGAAAAGCTGTAACTCCTGTCAATAATTGTGGTCCTCAACTGAAAAGAACGTAGAAACCTTATAGGACTGTTCGCCATGCTTGTGTTTGGCCTCCCCCTCGAACCCGTAAGTGCGATTCATTTCCTTTGCTTCGTGGTTGCCCCGATTGATGAACATGTAGTTGGGATAGAGCCCTGCAGCGTTTCGGTTTGGTTCACGAGATCAAAGCAGAATGAATTTCTTACATTTGAACGCGAACGCAGTCAGGATGACTTCAATGGACCAGGATCCTCGATCCACCAGATCGCCATTCATGAGCAAGAAGTGCCTTTCGCTAGGTTCCCCTGTCAGCGAAAATAGATGGAGCATATCATAAAATTGGCCTGTTCAAGATTTCATCGTAAGCAGCTCTCAGAATCTCGGTCCACAGTTTTGCACTTGCCATGGACATCACCAATCACGTCACAAGTTACCCCATCCTCCAAGTTTACGTTGACCAAACTGTCGCACCGGGAAAAATGCTCATATGCACCAAGGACGATTTCCCAGACATATCGCTTAGGTAGCATTTTCCCGTCCTTGAACCATTGTATCATATCCCTGACGAAATCGAGGGTTATACTGTACTTTCCATTCTCTAGGGTTAGGGTCGGGCCGGTATGAGTTTTTTCGACCTCGCAGCCACCTGAAACCACGCGCTCGCACCCGAATGAGAGAGAGAGGAAATATCGAGGAAAACGGACCTTCCGCAATGATCTCGTAGCACCTTTCGACGGCGCTTTTTTCCCCTTCCACCTCGATGGCCTGGTCAGATTATCAATCCTTCAGTGAGATACAAATCGCCAGACGATGTAATAGACCTTTTCAAATTCGATTTTGCGTATGAACTTCTGGGTGGCGACCAGCTGAGCTCGGACCGTTTCATTGCTGGGTTCAATGGTCAAGATTTTCTTGAAATCCGCAACAGCTGATTGGGGTTTTAGAATCTGCATATGGCACATCGCGCGGCTGCGTGAGCAAGAGTCAACATCTCGCAGACAACGAAACTAGCATGGAAAGCACCGACCGATAATAGGCCTTTGCATAACGAGGATCAAGCTGGATGGCTTGGGCTTTTGGCCAGGACGTTGGAAGAATGTTACCGAGATAGTGGTACAACACTGACTGGCGTCGGAAAGGGCATACCCATACTCCTCTAATTTCATCCTCGTGTACGCTCTGTTACACCATAAAGTAGGCTCAGTGGGATTTTTGGCTATAGCTTCCGAGTATAATCGTGCGGCGGCAACGAAATCATGACCTGGAAGATCCAGGACAGTTAAAAGGCATAACGGGAGGATGAGAACAACACACCACCGAACGCTTTGTTCGCTTCTGCTTTAAGTCGTGCAGATTCTGCCTTGTCTTCATCTGCCACAGCGGACGGCTGAAGTTTCAGATTTTCTAGTTGAGGGGATGGCACAGTGGAAGGCAGAGTTGAGGTGGACGTGCTGGGCGACGACGAAGGGGAGGTTGACGAGCTGTTACTCATCTGGTTCAAAATTCGAGGGTCAATACGCGTTGTAATCCGATATTTTCACTCTCACGAATCCTGATCAAGATAACGGTACGTATTTGATAAAACCGAAGAGACGAAATTCCACTGAATGTATCCAACATGACATGGGGTTGAACTATCCTAAGCATCACGGAAGAAAAGGCAGGGGAACGAAGCAGAACATCATGGAGTACCATGAAACGATGAGGCGGGTATGAAGATAAGTAATGCCCCAGGCACTATTTCGAGAGAAAAGGTGTTACTGTGACCCCTCAGCAAAAAGAAACGAGTGAAGGACCGCAGAGGTATCATGGATCTGGGCCACGAGGAGACGGTGGTGCAGGTTTAGTGCCGACAACGATCTAGGTTGTGATATACGCCGAGACGGGAGGCATCTTCGCCTTGAAACCAACCGTTGACCAATTGATGCAGGCTGACATGACGACCGTTAGAATTGGGCGTCTGAATGTGCGAGAAGAAATTCCTACTAATCCAAGTTGTTCTGGCATGGACAGCAGTCTGTATAGGCTGCTGCCGTCGCTTGGCTCTGGATGATAGGGTGAGTAGGAGCTGAATTCAGTACAAGAAAGAGAGCTGTACGTAAGTAAGGCCACGTCTCCATCCATTGTATAGTCCAGCGGCGACGATAACGTTGTTTCCGTTATCCCTGAGAGTGTTGGCAAAGAAGTGGGCGCCTGTGCGAATGTTGAACTCCTGCGAATAGTCAGGATAAAGGTTCACATGGCATGGAAGGTGGGGGAGCTGACTGGATCACGACAATTCCCTCCTGGTGCGCCGCCGCACTTGTCCTTGGTGATTTGCATCAAGCCTTGCTCTCCCGCGCCGCCAATGGTGTTGGGGTTGCAGGAGCTCTCCTGCATGGCGAAGGAGGCGAGGATGATGCTCGGGATGCCCAACTGTTGGCCGTACTTCTCGAAATATGAGATGTAAGGCTTGCAGGCCTTGAAGGGACTGGAGGGAGATTTGATCGAGGTGGTGAGAGGGACGAATATCAAGTCGGAAATCTCGACATGGGGAGGTTTCCAGCCGCCACTGGTAAGGCCACAGTTCAACCAATAGATGTTGCCGTTGGGACCGCTGACGGTGGTTATCTGTTCTGGTACGATGTGAGAAAGGAGCGGGGAGAACGGTGATGGACGTACTAGTTGCACCGATGGGACCGCAATTGGACTTGACATTGATGATTTGACCGTTGTTAGCCGGGGTTGAGCCATAGTTCGGGGTGGGGTGGGGCTGAAGGGAAGGGTTGTGTGAGAGAGATCCGGATGAGGAGCGCATGAACGTACTTCGGGAGGGGTGGTAGGACGGGACTTGCATCGCTTTGCCAAGGAGGGTTGACGAGGGATCCTCGGGTGACGAGTTAGCAGCGGGTGGATCTCATGAGAGGCGGCGGCGAAGGTAAAGAGTGTGAAAAAGAGGGTGAGGATAGCAACGAAGATGTTCATGACAGCGAAGAGAGAAGGAGAATGTGGCTGATACCGAGTCGAGAACGTCGTCGACGACGGTGAGGCTGTGAGTCAGGATGATTACTGTTGACTCTTGTTGTTCGTCATCGCCCACTGACTCCCTCCTCCTCGCGCCGAGTCCTTGCGTCCCCGACGACAAGACTCTGCACCCACCAAGTCGATTGGCTTGGTTTTCTTCCCACCGCGATGTACCAATTTGCCTCCCCGTCGTCTCTGCTCGCCAGCCCAGTTCCCTCCACCCACTCGCTCCCCCTCACTGTCTCGACCACATTTACTACCACCTCTAATGAGTCCCCCATGCCCCTCTAATCCCCCAGAATGCACCCACTACACTCCCTTGCCCATCGAGCCCCTCCAGCCACTCGGTCCACTGTCCGCTGGCAGCCTTACAACTCTATGCCTCCCAGTCGCTCTTCCTCGCCCCTCACCCCGCTCTCCGCTTCCGCCATACCCCTAGCCCGGTTCCTCAAATCTGAATCGTCCCACCGGCCCTCTTCGACTACACCCAGTATAACGAAAGAAACTTCCCCGCGCGATCCCAGTAAAACCAAGTTCACCCTTGGTTTAGTCGGTCAGTTTCGTTCAGCCCCACCCATCTACACTCCTTCCTCATTCGTTTCATTCAAGATCAAACCGTCAGAGCTATCTGCGAGATTTGGCGCCCTCAAGATATCCCCTCCCTCTTCATCTCACCATCTCACACAAACATCACTGTCAAAGCAGCAGTGGTACCACGCCAAAGAAACACCAACAACCAATTACCAACCCCACCCTCCCCATCCACCCTCTCATCCTCCCCTTTACCAGCAGTTCTGCCTGAGACTTTAACCGATAAAGGCATGTCAACCCCGACGAGTTCTCTTATCCCAATCCGGAGCTTCGTCCACGAGGTCCTCCGGCGCTCGCGAACCTCGGGATGCGTCCTCCAGACGGCACTTTGCTATCTGGAGGCAATACGCCCAAAGATACCCCAACTTGTCGAGCAGGAACAACTCGGTCACTATGTTGATGAGTCAGCCCCGGAACACCGCATATCTCGCGCAACAGAAGCCGAACTCGCGCACGAAAAGGAATCATCTATCACACCCGCCAACATCATGGACACCGTGCGTGTATGCGATGACAACTCAATCCCTGATATGGATCCCCCTAGTGTACCTTGCCAATACGTCGCTCAGGGTGTGCCTAGTCCTGGTCTACCATCACCGCTGCGTTGTCCTCGTCGGGCTTTCCTTGCATGTCTGATCTTGGCATCCAAGTTCACTCAAGATAAGTGTTACTCCAACCGTGCTTGGGCAAAATTATCTGGCCTACCTGCACGGGAGATCAGCCGGTGTGAGCGTGCTCTTGGCGAAGCTTTGGATTGGCGCTTGTGGGTCGGAAAACGACCTTCTGCATCCAGTCCATCATCCGTTCAAGTTCCTTTAGGCAACCAACCTGTTCGATCTCAAAGTATGAGTTCTCTGATAGACCCCATCCCCAGTCGACCCCCTTTCCTGGTACCAGTCGTCAAGCCTGATATCTCGTCAAATTCCTCAGGATTGGGGAGTCTTCGACGTTGTGCTACGTTCCCTGGCGAAGCCTATACATGTCCATCTTCTACTCCTTTTGGAGATGTGCCATGGAAGTTGTCACCTGAGGCGAGTCACGATGACACAGAATGCATCCCTCTGGATACAAACAAGGTGAATACATTTAACTAAGCATTGTCCAATTTTGTATTAAACCCTTGTAGTCGATAACGACAATCCCATTGCCAACGACCCAAAGTCACAGCCCTATTCCGGATACACCTGGGCTGACGTATTCACCGTCTTCGTCGGAGTCTTCTTCAGGCGATCGGACAATCCAGATGTCGAACTTCTTCAACGACGGGCTTGCGACTTCAAATACTAGTGTCATGCCATGGTTATTGGAAACCCCTACCTTTGCCCCTGCAATCCTACCTAAAACGCCTTCGCCACCTGGTCTCACACTACCGTATTCGACAGTGCCCCCTCTTGGCGGATGTTTTCGCTCGATAGCAAAGGCTTATCCTGACAGCCTTCCGCACACCTGTCCATGGGTCACGAATAATGAGGTTCCGATGTCTCGACTGCATCCTATCTGCGGTTGAGGCACTGGCTTCATTCTTTGTCATATTCAATGCTCAGAAAGATTTATATGTTTGTGATGGTTGGTTTTCCATGTATCACTGATGATCCTTGTAACTCTGTACAGACGACTCGGCTCCTTGGTTTTCTCGGACAATGTCCTTTTTGCTTGTATATACTTTTTTTTCTTACTCTAGAACTCAGTCAGTCTCTCGTACCTGTGTATACTTATTCCTCAGTGAAGCCGATGATTCGAGATTCGACGTCGAACGGACAAAAGTTACTGGGACAGCGACACTCGTCCTCACAAGCACCATGTCGTTTCGGGAACACGCCGGCATCCAACTCGGCGTTACATAGGCAGCGACAGAGGATCTTCCAACTACCCGGTGACTATTGATGGGGGAGGTGGAACTAACGGCGCGCGCTGTTACCTGGTGCAGGTGGAGCATATAGCCCGGATATCGATGATAGCTACATTGCCGCGGCACTGTCGCTGCAGCAGAGCAATGTCCTCATCGGCACTGCTGTTCTTCAACTTCAAGTTGGCAATGTGAGAATAAAGATTGAGACAAAGGACAGGTAAGCTACTCGTTAAAAAACTCGAGCGGAGTGTCGGCGGTCTGTATCGCACGCCAGGTAATAGGTTTACCATCCTCGTGTCCCTCGTATGTGAAGATGGAATGGAAACGGACATCTTCCATCCCCTATGAATCATGCATGCGGTGGATGAGCACATGAAATGGAAGGAGCACGAAATCTCACCCTGTTGGGAGGGTCGTGGATTCTAGGACGACGGTCAAACGCACCACGATTACGACGGTGTGTGTATACACACCTGATATGGATAAATCCCTCGCCTTCGTGATCGCGGACGGCTGGAATTCTGATCTTACCAAATATAACGGTGCCATATGAAGTTGATCCGCTTCGAATCTGCGCAACAATGTGGTCAAGGGTGCTACATGTGAATCGCTCTCATGGACGAACCTCGACTAGATCTTCTTTGAGATCGAAAGTCATCAATTCCGTGTCGGTAAGACCAGCAGCCCGGGACCACATTTTGGGTTCGTGCTGGTTCCAGTGGTGACGTGATTTGATGATCGCTGCCTTGATGGTGTGAAGGACGGCGCTGAATGCACCCAAGGCGTTCTCATGGGGCGTATGAGGATCATTGAGGACGACTGTTTCTGCGGATGCTTTGAGAGTGTCAGAACGTCCAACTGGCTGAGCTTGGGAAGTACGTACCCATGGTGGTGAGGACTAAGGCACGTGGAGCGCCATATGGATCGCGATCCATGGCGCTGCGACTCGCCGTGATGGACGGTATAGCTATACCACTTATAAACCCCCAAATGGTCGTCGACGCAACCATCCGATGTTGTCCTTCCTCACCCTCCTCATCCTCGCCCAACAGGCCTGGGCGCAGGGCCCAACGACGATCCAACTTCAGGCTCGCGTCGCCCCTCTCGGATCCTCCCTGAAGCGGAGGGCTGTATCCCCTCTCAATCTTCCCCTCCAAGATTTCTTCCTCAAAACCGATCTCCAGTTAATTTTTTCCGTTTCTCCCCCGCTTATCATGACCCTAATCCGCCATTGATCAGGTGGTTCGGTAATATTTCAGGTCGGGCGTTTTCCGACCAACTCTTGTCTCGTCGCTGAAGCAATCACTCACCGCAGTCGGAACACCCCCTCAGCAGCTCACTGTCAGTGTTTCACAAATCCTCTTCCTGACTTCCTATGACTGAATCACAATGAAAGGTTGTCTTCGATACTGGAAGCGCGACCCTTGAATTTGCCAGTACGTCACATCTCTCGTGGCGCATCATCTGACCTTGACACCCGTCAAAGGCACGATATGCGGAGACGCATGCTCCAAACAAGTCCAATTCGATTCCACCAAGAGCACAACTTTCAAGGACGGAGGTAGAAACACCTCCATCACTTTCTCCACTGGCGTCGGTGTCGATCCTGTCGTGGGATCCAACTACCAGCTCCAATTGCGTAGCGCGACGGACACTGTCGCTATCGGCAACCTTGTGGCTCAACATGTTAACTTGTTTCTTATCACGAATCAAACCCCTGCTTTCGATATTGACCCCTTCAGCGGCATCCAAGGTGGGGCGGGCCCATTTCTCGGACTCGACTTTCAGGAATAATGTTATCTCTGCACAGGGATGGGCCCAACAGCTGAGGGATTTTTCGCCAGTGTCATCAACCAGGGTTTACCTTGTGAGATACACGACCGACCCTCAACCATCCATGACATGCTGATACCTCGCGAAACAGCCTTGTTCAGCATGCATCTAACGCCGAAGGCTGTGGGTAATGCCGAGTTAACCATTGGTGGCATCGACCACACAAAATTTAAGGGTACGAAAGAATCGCGGTATTCTCTATTGATACTCGAGGCCAACGAGCTGCGCAGGCAGACCCGTTTATGCGTCCTTACCCGCGGGCAGCCGCAATTGGCAACTCACGTCGCCTAGACTCTTCGTGAATGGCAAGACCACCTCGCTTCTCAACACCAACCGTACCATCATCTTTGATAGCGGGACGAGCAACATCCTATTTTCTACCGATACTACCGAGGTAAGTCTTCCATCATGAATGTTGCGTGTCTACCGCGTGGACGCTAAATGACTCCCACTTGGACTTTAGACCATCTATTCCTTGATATCTCCTGACATCAAGCCGAATCCGGCCGAGCCTGGAACATATGGAATTGCCTGTGACCGCATTGCATCGCTTCCTGCGGTGATCGATATCGGGTTTACTTCGCAAACTGGACATCCCTTCAACCTCACAATCCCAAGCAGTGAGCTCAGCGTAGGGCCGTTTGCGAACGACCCTTCGCTCTGTCAAACTCTAATCAATGCGTTTGATGGCCTGGAACTCGTCGGAGGAAGCCTTTTCAAACATTATTATAGTATTTGGGACGTGGGGCGCCAGCGGATGGGTTTCGCACATATTTGAAGTCGTTGGCATAGATGTAGGAAATATGAAATTCGTGTCGATCCACCCGAAGAACGCAAATCGATTGCTGCTGAGTCCCAACTAGTCCCAAGCAGTCTCCAACGTGGACATGGTTCCTTGGATTCTTCTCGACTGATTATTATCAGACCGGCTTTCTTTCGATGAGGATCACCGTTATTTGTCCAGTGTCACTATAGTAGCAGGATCTATCATTGATCCAGGAATGATCTTTTGCATCATCTTCATCATACATGCATGACCATTGGCGGGCCGTGGTGGCCAAAAGGAGTCGATCCCGAGGGCGCCTCACATGGCACGCAAGACAAAACGTAATATCCAGATTGATCAAACAGGTGGTATACAAGGGGGTAGTTGGTCGAGACCGCTATGTCGATAAGTACACATTCTAGGGTAATCGTTGGGGGTGCGGTGGAACAACAACCTATCACTGCCAGTGATCATGATGTGCCGTTCCACGAAGAACGATTTTATTGGTATCTCGTGTGGGGTTCGGTTGGCATGTGCGAAGTCACCAAATTCCGGTCCGGTGCTGCAAACTAAATTTAAACAATCGTTAGGGTCATCCAGATCACGAGAATAACATTTTACATATTCGGAGGGCGTGTTCCAGGGCAGAGGCTCATGGGGTCGATATCCTGTGTGACGTGAAGGATGGCCATTGTGTGGATAAGAATGCTCATAACGAGGGTGCGATGGGTATGATGCGGATTCGGGTATCACGTTGAGCATATTCTGATTGGTGGGAGCATGAGAGTACCCAGAAGACATCGGGCGATCGTTATTACCGCTGTTAATGGTTATCGTCCAGAAAACACGAAGGGACGATAAAAACTCACGACAAGCGGCGAGCAGGATCCGGTTCTGAAGGCATGGCGTGCAGGACATAATGTTCATTACTGAAAATAGAATCAAGGTGGATTTTGATCGAAAACGGGACGGGCGCACGTATGTCGTCTGGATGATAAGGGAACGAGGCCAACATCGTTGCCTGTCCGTCTCGGAGGTGTGCGTTCCCGTGTCGGAGGGGTTGTTGAGGCTTCTGACACACCAGATGACCCTGCCGTCGAAGGTCTATCGGCCGGGTCTTTCCTAACTATAGATTTCTTTCGTATCGGGACGCCTTCTGGCCAGGTACACTTGAAGGGGAGGGGGGAGGCATCAATACAGCGTTGTCGCAGATGATATCCAAGACGAAGAATCGTACATCTCTCTGTCCATGAGTGCAGCGCATGCAGTTGGGTTTCGTCTCATCGCACTGTATCGAGATGATCAGAACAATAGAACGACGAAGAGCGTTGGTGGCGGTGAACCTTGATTTTTTTGACCCGACATGTCATGCATCCCGTCTTGCTCCTGGTATATTTCGGGCGTTTACGCTGACTCTGGGAAGCGTCTGTGTGGGGCGGGGGGGACGCCACTTGTGTTGGGGCGTGGACTGAGTGTTGATAGTACTGGGTATTGGCAGGGGTATTATAGTGACAAGCCGTTGGGCTGCAAACACATCTGTGAGACGTGGGGAGGGCAGAAAAAAAGGGAGACAGACTAGGACATGGTGTCGGCCATAAACTTGAAGAGACGGGGAAGGGTCTGGTCTTCAATAGTCATTTATAAAGCAAGGGGGACGAGGGCAACTGAATTGTGAATACCAATGGGCCGGGTCCGCAATCGGCGTGGATCACCGAATTGAATCTAAGGGTCGAGGAACGGTGTGTTCGACGACCATCCAGTCTGTTTAACAAACACCTTTTTTGAAAAATTCCTGTCATCTTTTTCCAGGTACGGCCCCAAGGGAGATAGTCCCAACGCCAACCAACTTACGTGGTTTTCGGGGCACAGAGGCTCATGTTCTGATGGCGCTGGCTTTCCTCGCCATGCTGCCTTTGTGCCCAGCGTCTCGTCGCAATTGACACGGCTCAGCCGTCATTTCTACGATTCAGACCGCGGTGACGTTCCTAATTCCTCCGTGGACCTCCAAGATATATTGGCATCAGAAACCATTCAGCATGTGGACAGACCGTCGCTTGTGGGGCTCTTTCCTCCCTTGGTAGCCTTGTCCCAACACATGCTTGATCAAATCTCCCATCACACCACCTGGTATGACATCAGGCATCAGGGACGAAGAAAGGGGTAACAGGATTGCCGAGGACGTTGGACATCGCCGCAACTTGCCGCAACAACGAACTTGCAAGTGGGTCATAATCGGGGGGCCAAAACCCAGGTAATAAGCTCAATAACCCCATGACCCGCGCACATACCTGCACTGGTACAAGGGCCCCGAGCATCTCTTTACCATTCGTGAAGATTATGACTTGGTAAAAGTGATGTCTCCTCGGTCCCACAGGCAATTCATCGGAACCCAGACCGAACGTTATCAGCCCGCGGGGTTGCGGTCGAGGGAGACACTGTTAATTTCCGAGTATTGCAACTTCAATCCTTGTGCTATTTCCTGTCCCCTTGAATGCCATCGACCCTGATGGAACATCGCACGATACCATACTCTTGTGGTCCCATGAACTATCCTGTCATCCTGATCGAGGTGTATTGGACTTTTCCGAGTGAAATGGAAGGTAAAGAAAGGATGGATAGAATTAGTGCTCTGCCTCAATCTATGAACGAGGACGAAGAAGAAATTTGTCGCAATTCAACTGGTTCAAAGCCAGTCTCCCATGTTCCTGCGACTCAAAAGGGAGGATCGCCGATGGGAACCTCGATCTGCAATGGTGCCTACATACATATGGGACTCCCCCGACGTCATATCTACAAGCTGGGTGCCCTGATGTGGCAGACAATCCGGATCCAATTCACCTGCTCGTTGCCATGTAATCACCCCACAGGCTCGAGCTCGCTTGGAGTCTATCTGTCGGTGGACAGGCGTTCATCAGAACTCTTGCGGCAAGCCCGCTTATTTACATTGCGGCTTCTGGAGGAACAAAGCCTAACTCGAGCTCAATGGCGAAAACAGCTGCATGCCTAGTATAAGCAGGCCGCCGGAACATCATTGAATATGTCTTGCCGACATTCAATATCAGTGCATGGTTCATCCGACGAGCCTCGTGATGCATCCCAGTGAAAATAGACTACTGCTCCACTACTCAGAGATAGCGAACTGCTGACCATCCTAATCTTGTTGGGTTTTTCAGACAAAGCCGAGGCAATTCAACTCCACGGGATAGACAATCGCGGAAAGATATTATCTGTGTTGAATTGCGAAATGATGCCTATGTAAGTACCCGGTCAAAAAGTGTGACCGAGATAGTACTGAATCCGAGTTCACGAGTAAAACAAAAACAGGGTAGTTGCGAGGTAAATTTAGCTTTTTCCAAAGATCCAAAACTTCTGTGACCGTTCGAGTGCAATTACCCATCGCTATTTTTCGCCGAGGTATCGGAGTTCGTCTTCTGAGAGCTGTCTGGCGAGCCAGAATTTGGTCGAGAACCAGATCCAGTAGTAGGCCGCGACAAGCTAGCTCTGCTGTACTTTGAGTTATCTATTAAGCGGTGATATTTCGATAGGGCCTACCCGTCGGATTTTCGGCCAGGCTTCGGCCAGCCCCATACCTGGCGAATCCATTTCGCCATTTGGACGTCCTGCCTCATGACATTGACAATCCATGCGTGTGCAAGCATATCTTTCGGGGTTGGCCGTGTTGAGGCATCCACGGTCAACCTGTCTCTCGATTAGAAGCCAAAAGTGGGGAGAAGTGGAGGAAGGACCAACGTTTGCTTAATAAAATCCTTCATGTCACCGCTCCACTGCACGCCGGGTTCATCATCAAGTCGAGGGGGCTGTATCAATACTGGGTCAACTAAGCTTATTCAATTTTCTAGCACACCTACTTCTCCGGTTGTGATATACATCATCAATTCGATGGGTGGCAAATCGTTGGGGAATGGAAAACGGTTTTGAACTAGCTCGAGAAGGGTGATCCCCGTCGACCATACATCCGACCGTATGGTGTATTCATGTCCACATATTCTTTCTGGCTGGTGATCGAAGAATAGAAATCAGATAATCGAGTACTTTGATGATAATTCACTGACAGCCATGTAGAAGCTCGTGCCCGTAAACGTGCCAACGAGTGAGTCCACTAGTTCGCCCGATACCCCAAAATCGCAGAGTTTGACTACACCTTCACGGGACAAAAGTATGTTGGATGGCTTGATATCCCGATGAATCGTCTTCTTCGTGTGTAAATACGCAAGCCCCTGCAAAATCTGCAGTACGACATCAATAACCGCCTCAAAGGACTGCAATAGGGAACGGAATTACCCCTTCTGCTAATCGACCCGCAATCAGCTCCCCAACAATGGCATCTTGTTCCTTGATACGCTTGCCGACGGTTTCTAAACTTCCACCTTCACCTAGATCCATCAAGATTTTCACCTCACTGGACGAGGGAGACATATATACGCCATAAAATTCGATGATGTTGACATGTTGTGTCGAGGAGATGATAGATAATTCACGGAGGAGTTGTTTTGTGGGAGCCTCCCGCGTCGTGATTGTCTTGCGAGCCATGATCCTTCCTGTTCGCTTGTCCCTTACTTTGTGGACCGCACCACCAGCGCCTTCACCAAGACGGGAGATCTCTTCAAAGACTTCGTCCGACCAGGTTATGGGCGCGTTGTTGAGATTATCTAGTAGTCCTTTGACATCGACGGGGCCATTCGAGGACGTCGATGTTTGGGGTATGCAAGTGGCAACATTGAGGGATGGAGGGGTAGGACGAATCGTGATGGTCTCTAAATTGGCAGCATTGAAGTTGAGGTTCAGGGCAGGAAGAGGTCCACCGTAGTAGCTTCCGAAAAGCGGTGAGTCGCCACCCGAGTCCAACGTTTGGCCGCTTGTATCTGGGATCGCTAAGCGGGGTGGTAGTTTAGGGGTGGGTGATCTAGAAGGAGGGCTAGGGATGCTTAGACTGAGAGATGATGCAGGCGATTTAGTAGGCGGTGGGGAAAGGATTTTTGGGCCCTTCTGTGGGATCGTTGCCAGAGGTGGTGGGGTTGGATGATTAGAGGAGGACGATCTACTGGTCATTACACGGGGCCCGAGAGGGCGCTGCATGATGACTAGCTAGAGCGCTCTTTGTCGGCGACCACGTTGTGGTCGGTACTTTGTAAGTTACGTCCTTATGATCCCAATTTCAAATCATGCGCGGACCAAACATGCGATACATCTAAGGTCTTTCTTTATTCTAGAGAATGCATATCGTCCAATCGTCCACGCATAGATCGGTGCAACCCTGTCCGCAGCTGTGCATAACCCTGTGATAGTAATCAGTCCGAAGATTCCTGATCAGAATTTCCGGTCGTCTCCGATCCCAGGTCGACAAGTTCCCCCTCGTCAGCCCCACCCTGTGGCCCTCTTTGTTTCTGCTGCTGTCTCCACATATTCACCAAGAAACGAGGAGTGCTCGCTTGGTCGACATTCTTATCACTGCGAACCCTCAGATACCGTGGAAATCGGACACTGAGTCCCCTTGAACTCGATGCGAGGCCTTCTGCAGCGCTGGAAATTGGACTCAGGGTTATGCTATCGAAAGGTCTAGTTCAGATCCTGCTGCGGACGATATAAGGGCTCACTCTGCTCCCCGAATCTCCCAAACTTCGTGCGGTCTGAAATAAATCTCCGGCTTGAAGCCTACAACTTTGAGTCGAGAAAGGTCCAAGTAAAATGGCTTCTTGACCAACCGCCGAAATCGCAATCCCAGAGCGGTCGAACGGAACATGTCTTCGATTTTTCAGTTAAGTGATAACGCTCTCCCAACTCCTGCCACACCCACGGATAGATGACATGTCACGGGTAAGGTTAAATCACTGCTTGCACTGTACCTTATAAAAATCATCGGTGAAGCCTGGGATGATAATGGTCAGAACAAGGCACGACTTCTTCTACCACAACTTCGCCACAGACCTGACATGCATTTACAGACAGCAACGACCCGGCTGGTTTCTGGCTGCCATACACCCAGCAGTATCGGACTCCACCAACTAGCTTTACGTCCATTTCCGTACCAAGCACCGATCGGAATTAAATCGAGGGAATCGCCCAAACCGGTTACATAGTCCTTTTTGAGCTTTAACCAAGCGGAAGTTCTCTTATCAGGTTCATAAGTTGCTGGCAACTGTTTCCTCTTAGATTTCGATGTCTTGTCAGAGCTACCCTGAAGCGTCGGCTCATTGTCAAGGAGCTTCATGAAAATAAGACCATCGAACAGAATACTTGGCCTTGTTAGACTGACCTTCACCATCAATCCCTCACAACAGCTGTCAATCGCATTTCCCCAAAACGCTTCCACCGCTTCTCTTCCTTGTTCACTGCCACAACTTTTGACGTGATCAAAACGAGCAATCAAACGGTTCATTGGAGTGAAGGGGGGTAATCGAGAATGGAGCATCTCCCTTCGTATTCGAAAAGGGCGCCCCAACAATATCTGCATGATATGAAGAAATCAGAGACGTGAAGTTTTAGAGCACTTACCTCCCCATTAGAATACATCAAATCGAAGGCAAATACACACACAGATAACCGAATTTCGTGTAATTTCACGCTCTTTCGCGGCCGATTCGACAACTCCTGAAATGACTTTAAATTTCCGTCGCGATCAATCGCCACAATTTCAGTATCCAGGATAAAGGATGTGTTTTCTGGGTAAGTTTCAAACATTAGGTTGACGAGAGATACCACGTCCGGGTACTATCACTTGAGGTCAGCAATATTTCCATGGGATGAGGCTGGTGATACACCTTGCTGGTCATATCTTCGAGGTGACGCGAAAAGATGGTGATCGATGTCTGTCCGTCAACGGTAGAGGCATGTATTTGTGCTCTTTGACCATCATATTTGAACTCGGCCATGAAAGGACGGTCACATGAAATGTCATATATCTCGTCCAGCGAACGTGCGGGGGAACCCAAAGCCGGGTGTAACGGGACACCTTGTACATTGGCATGAATATTCAACGATACCTATGGTTCGGAGGTCACCTACCAACCGTAAGACAGACTTTCGCTTCTAGATCGTCCAAGCCACCTTGAAAGAGGGTCTCTACGATACGCCCATAATTGGGATGCTGGACGTAGATGCGTTTGACGAGGCTTTCAGCGACTGCGAACATTGCAGAAACTTCGTCGCGTGCAGAATCTCTGGAGTTGCTCTTCCGTGTCGATAGAGGTCTAATCTTTGCCAGAAGATCGGAGGACGCGTGGAAAGCTGAATGTGTCTGGCCACTCCTAAAATGAGAAATAGGAATAAGGACCATGGCCCGGGATAAGGCTGCAAGTATAGACGCCCTCACGGCGCCTACCCGAAGGTTTTGAGCCAGTGTGCGAGTCAAGAAGCGAGCTTCTTCTCCCGTGGCAGAAAGAAGCAGCTTTTCCACGATTTTTTGCTTCGTCTTTGAGGAACCTTGCCCTTGACTCCCCGCGATAGTCATTAACGATTTTAAAACATCTTCGACGAGGAGCGGAGGAAGCGGTAAAAGTGTACGTAAGTTGGATTTCGCGGCAAAGGCAACGTCTCCGGCATCGCCATGAGTATTATACAACCGCTTCAGAGCAGGAGAAGTGAGGCCAGAAACGTGTTGAATAGAGCGCGATATGATGGAAGGGCCAAGTCCTAGTTCGAAGGAGATATATGGAGGTGTCAGGGTGTTCGATATGAGATATAGTGTTGGTAGAAGGGCAGTCGGGTCACGTAGAATGATCGCGCGGATAGCGTTCATAAGAACATTTATAATAGCAATTCGAGAACGAGTTCCAGTTAAGGTTGCAAGTGTGTGGGTGAGGAAAGAGTAGGGCACAGACGATGTTGTCCAGGGCTTCAGAGGAGGCTCATATGTCAAAGGATCCTGAGTGAGATCATCGTAGATCAATGCCTCCCCTTGAACAGAGGCGGCTAACGTCGCTGGTACCCAGTCAAAGGAGCGCCTAGATTGTCTTCTAGATAGTTTCAGAGGGGGATCCTCAGGGCCTTCCGTAGCCTGAGATTCTTTCACCATGTCAAGATCGATAATTTCTGGAGTACTCTCGAGCTCAAACTTCAATTCCGGCTGTACCTCGGCCCCCTTTTCGTCGGTCGGCGACCTTCTAGAATTGTTATTATTAGTGAAGAAATGGTAGATAAGTGACTGGTTCGGCGAGGCTTTTCTTCGCTTTTTCGTCCTGTTCGTCGTGGAAATGGGCTGCGGGCGTTTGGGCATCGTGATGGGGATGTCGACCATGCAAATTATGACGTTGTTTTGGTTCCATTTGGTGAGGTTTGGACCCCATGCGATACTTCGGGCCCCGCAACTCAGTCAGCTTGTCATAGATGTATTTCAATGTTCAACGCAGTCCAAATCCAGACACCCTCAGGATTAGAAAATGACAAATGGATCATATACATAGGAGATCCCCAATTTCGAGATGTACAGTACCTGGATAACAAGTCATTTGATCACTCAGGGGTGCATCAGTTGACTTTGATAACAGTATAAGTAGCACATAGACGATTTAACACCTTTCGAGCGGGTCTTGGGCAAGCGACTTGAAATGGCAGGACCAGAAGCTTGAGCAATCTAGGCACTAAATGAAAAAGTGACACAACGTCGAAAGTCGGGGTGGACTTTAACCTGAACAGCACCAGAGTGTTGTCCACCTATCGCCCACGTTGCTTCCTTCCAGAGACTGTATTGCTTGTACTCACTTGTCAATCTGTGGATTAAAGATAACTGGGGCATAGAATGCTAAGCAAATACCGGCCAAATCAAGATCAATCAAATGACCGTACGTCCAGACGCCAGTTCACTTGCTGATGAATACACTATCGCGCCAATTGACTTCTGAGTTGAAGACCTTTCTCAGCCAGGCGTTGAGGACCGAGCTTCTCCAAAGGCACCGTCTTCGTGTAGCGATCTGAAAAGTGAGTGGAGCAGATCAATCATAACATTGGAATTAAGTACCACTTTAAACCTCCTTCCTATGATATTTTTTTTCACCGGACCGTGCCTGGCACCAGTTTGTGATGATCTCAGATGCCATCTTGACTGCGCTGACCTGGTCAAGTTCATACAGTAATTTAGATGAAGTATCATGGAGCTAACCCACTGCGGTTGCATACTTGTAGGTTTCCTTGCTGTTCAGGCACAATGAATTCCGAACCTGAGGATTCTATTTCTTGTGCCAGTCCATGACGTCCCTCGTTGCTGGAAAACATCTGTGAACGATCTGAACTTGCCATCCTTTAGGAATCTTGTGACGCGCTCAGGGGAGATTACGCAAACCTTTATGAAGGGACGAAGCAAAGTGTCACCAACCTCCAAAAGTGATCCCATGGCCGACGGACTTCCACAGAACCACACATACCCTGCTACGTGGAATGGAGGCCACCACCATCCTGCGCCACCCTGTTATCCCTCCACCTCTTATCAACAAACGGATCTAACTGTCCCCTTGGCCCATGCTGCACATCCGACCTATGGTCAGCATCATTCAGGTCACGGTAGCGTAGTGGATCAGGGAAATTATTATGCACCTCCATTTTCCCATCCCATGAGTCCATCGACAGCCCATTACCCCCCACAAATCAGCCAACGCTCGGGACATGGACACTCACTTGTACAATCACCATACGGCGAAATATGCCCACAATCGCCACCGCATCAGGCGCAACCACTGCCCCGCTCGCATGGCCAAGCACCGTCCAATACTGCGCCGATTGTGATTCCACCTTATCACTACCAAACACCGCAATCAATTAGCATTTCCCCTCAATTTCCTTCCTCACCTTCTCGGCCATTTTCGTGCGACTTGTGCACACTTTCATTCAATCGGCAGCATGACCTGAAGAGACATCGAGAGACCCACACGGGAGAAAAGCCTTACCTTTGCAATGGAGGATGTGGAAAGACATTCACGAGAAAGGATGCGCTGAAGAGGCACCAGGTTTTGATGATATCTTGGTGGATTTGTCTCCTGATACTCACACGAAAGTATGTAGCTGGTCAAAGGATGCGGCAAGACGGATGATGCATGGCCCTGATTTTTCGAGAACTAATAATACGATGTGCGTCGGAAATGATTCATACCTTCACTTACTTGGATAACTCAATGCCATCCCAGAATACCAATATTCTAGCAACTCGCTTTAAGGGCATAATTTTGGGGGACGAATGTAATTACAAGGATGGTGGAATATCGGCGTACTATGTAACAATTCAGATAAGCTATTACAAAACGACAACACTCACAATACGACAGAGTAGAGCTCAATGCAGAATCTTCTCGAGTATCCATGCGTCGTGGGGCGTCATTTTCTTATAGTAGTTTTCCTGCACCCCAACTTCCTTGAAACCGTGCCGTTCATAGAATCTTTTCGCGTCTTGATTCGATGTTTGCACATGAAGATAAATCCTGTTAATTTTTGGCCTGGATTCCGCAGCAGCGAGGATCAGTTCAAGGCTTTTAGAACCCAAGCTTCGTGAGCGATATGGCTTTACTGACTTAGATACGAATCGGAAGCTTATCAGGGAGAAGTACTTACTGCGAGAACACCCATGGTCATCAGATATAGGCTAAGTTCCTCGTCTTGCGTCTCCAACCGACAACATATTGTTCCGACCTTGGCAGAGGGAAGATGATCTAAAACTCGTCAAGAAGAAAACTGTGCGCACGGGAACATCGTTGTAGTAGACTTTCGGGACCGCAAAACAGTGTCATGATATGTGTATCGCTGAAGAATAAGAAACCTCTATACCAAGTTTGCAAAAATCTTCAACTTCTGGAAGGAGAACCCCTTCATAGAATTTCTCGGTATACTTAATAGGAAACAAAACGGAGTTAAGTTTGCGGACAGTCCCAAGGTTGTTGGGGGTGAGAGAAGTGAATGAAATACGGGAAGGTGCAGGAGAGCTGGACATGTCGCGTCGTGGTGTGGATCTGTGACACGTGACACGTGACATGTCTGTTGCCTTGCGGTTTCGCCCCGCCAACCGTCTGTTCCGAAGATATTCGAGCTTTTATTCGAGCTTTGCTATGGATAGCGAACAGCTGGGACCTATCGAGACCTCTATTCGCACCAAGGTTATACTCCTTATCGTCCGTGGCCCTGTTTTTTCTTAACTCCATTACGCACAGTTAGTTTCGCTGCTGAAACCCACATTACTTGTCATATCGAATGAATCGTGGAAGCATCGACACCACACCGCAATGCAACAACAGGGCGGGGAAAACAAGGAAACTCGTACGGCTAGATTCAGGCATGCGTACGGGAAACTCATGACGGCATGCTAGACTTTTCGATACAAGTTACTTCTGAATCGTTCAGGGACAAGGTTTGCTCGTGCCGAGTCTCATTTAACAATAATTGACGCTACTCAAGAATACGTTACAACGTCATAGAATGATCTACTCCGCGCTAATGGACGAGCTTGCTCAAGGTGTTCACGCGCTCTCCCTGAAAACGACCGTCGAGGACGATATTGCCAGGCGCGACTCTATCGGATAATTTTTGCCTGTGTCGATCCACTATATCCTTATGACCAATGAGATCATATCTGGCGTTCATCTAGTCTCGATACTAGAGGTAATCTGGAGGTAATCTGGAGCTTTCTGGCTGTCAACAACACAAAGTCTTCTCCGAGCCCGGTGACTTCAGATGTCTTTTCTTGATAGAGACAGACATACGTCCGACACCACCGTTGTGTGTTTTTCGCAATAGACATGCTCTCGTGCGCCTCCTGCTAATGGTACAGGCATCAGACCCTGCGCCATGAGCCCTTGAATGGATGGCTCCAAAAATGTCAATCATCTCGCATTACAATGAATTCTTCCTTCTAGAAATACCGAGCTGAACACTGTCCCACAACCTGTACTTGGATACCCCTCCGATGACCTTGACTGCCCCATCCGGCACGCCAACCACCGATCAGCAGCCGATCTGTCAACACAGCACCTTGGTTTGATCGTCCATTTATGCACAGTTGCTAACTCAAACCTTCGTTCCTCGAAAGGAATCGTGCTTGAATGGCCGGCTTCTGGGTTTTTTTTCAGACGAGGCCATATTGCCCATGCAATCGAGCTTCTTGATCGATCGCATCGAACCCAGCATAACTTCCTGCGCATACAAGGACTCTTCCGCAAGCCAGCAGATATACTTATTCCCCGGACCAGGCACAACCACGACAGACTCCTGCGCCGTCCGCAGTAGTGGGTGTTGCAGCAAAGACATGAGTCCTATGTCCTGACCAAAGTGTGCTCAAACACCCATTAGGCTGAGTGGTCAGATTCACATTCGCAAGCATATTGCCAACTCAGACCCAAAAGCATGTCAGGGACCGGCTATGCATGAGTTGTCAGAACCCTTTATGCATGAGGCTGGCCAGGGCAGATCGTTTCATCTTGCTTTTGACAGATTCTCCATAACACGTCTTGGCCTCGCCTCTGGACGACACTGAAATTTTAACAAATGCTGTTCCAAGTGTTCTCGTCAGAGCCCTCGCCGTCACTTCATCCCCTTCCAAATAGGATAGATTTCCGAAACGGTCGGATGTCCTCCTCAACACCGGACATTGAAATATTGACGATCTGGAGGTTATAAAACATGTTTCAAGTATTGGACATACTCTGCACAGCCCAGTTTGTGTTCCGCTGCGCTTGTGCCCCATGAATGTTCGAGAGGTACCATGCATGTCTTGAAAATAGCGAAAATCGCGGCATTTATAATGTAAATAAGATACAGGTCAATGTCATAATAGGTCGTGAGTCGTAAGGATAATCATGAATGTCATTACATGGAGATTGCGCGTCCTCTTCCAGCTTTGAGGGGCTCCGTCGCCATTGTGCGATCCCTAACTGTCCCTTGCCCGTAAGTGGGAAAGTTGAAAGCCTTGTCGGCCCTAAGATAAGTCACTGCGCGAGGACTCTTGTGGGTAAAACCTGCAAACGCCAATGCTTTACGAGAATTCATGATCTTAGCACCGTGTCGCTCATCCAGCAACATAGGATCCCGAGTAGCATCGGCAGGCGCACCGTTGGCGGGCGCTAGGGGCTGGAGAAAACAAATTATTAAATACCCATTCAACCTTTTGGGTCTGGTCAGACTGCCGTACCTCAGCAGGAATATTCTCATCAAAGTGTCTTGTATCCTCTGGGTTACGAAGCTCTGGTTTATAAGGTGCAGGATATCGGCGAATGTTCAGCCAGTCGATGCCCCGGAACCATGGGTGAACCTAAATAAATAAAACATTTAGATGGCACCGCGGGATTAGAAGATATGGAATTGCCTTGATCAAGCTTGCACCATCGGTATCCATGGGGCCGTGCGGGGGAATAAAACTACTTCTCCGAGCCTGCGTAATTAGGGCATCGGGGCGGGATACGGACGCAGAAGACTGAGAACCCAGGCGGTCCTCAGGCTCGCAGAGTAGCTGCTGCATCAAATCAATTGCTTCATGCGACACACGGGGGCGAGACGGAAATTTCAGGGATTTTTTCCAGTTCAAGATCTTCTGGCGAGTAACATGACGCTGGTGAGAGAAAATGATATGAGCATCATTCCAACAAGTGTTCAGAAGGTGGATGTTACAGAGTTGCTGACGAAAGGTGGGAACCTGTGACACGGGTTGAGGGCGGAAGCATGGAGAAAATGCTTGAATGCCCACCCATATAAACATTCGAACATGATTACTCCGAGACTCCACCAGTCACAGGAATACGAATATCCCTGCCCCCGAATTACCTCAGGCGACACTGGGAGATGTTAGCAGTCGTTACGTGGCGTGATGATAAGAGATGGCTGACTGTAAGAATTTGTGCCGCAACTAAGCTGTCGAACATGAGCGAATATCAGTTGTCCCGAATAGCCTGACGCACACTGAATATGCCAACTGAAAATTCATCAGCGGTGGAAAAATCTTGTGAAGAAACGGAGTGCAACTTTTTTTCGGTTCTTATCACGCCAAGTGAACACGCCGCCTTGGCCCTCTCCTCCCATCAGGAGGTCAACGTCCTTTCGACTCATGCGTCGAGTTCTTTGGTTGTCAGAGACACTGTTGGATATTTCGAGGTCAATACCATGCTTGTGCAGGAGCTGCAAACGCTGCTGTTCGTAATCTAATTACGATCAAGATAAAGTGAATAGTAAGAAACGGGGAACAAGCGAACACGAACACGTGGTATCGTGGGCCCAATGCAGATCGGTCCTATGAAAATGGGGTCCCGAATGAAGTCAACGACCTGATAAAATCCTGGAAGGCACTCACGCTAGACCAAAATCGCTGAGCTTGATATGCCCCTCTGGGTCGAACAAAAAATTCTGAGGGGCTGATTGTTACCTTAGTCATCGTGTTGCCCCGAGAGATACTGACATCAGGTTTAATATCTCGATGAATGAAGCCATGTTTGTGGCATGCTTCGATGCCAAGTATCATCTGTCCAACAATTATGGAATGGAAGAATAGAATGTGATTGTCCCCACCTCGGCGACATAAAAACGACTAAAGTCTTCTTCAAAAACGTCCTTTTCTATCAGGAGATTGAGAAGATCTCCACCGCCCATATATTCAAGAATCTAGATGAGACGGATATGAAATCAATCTCCCTCAATCGCCGAGATGAAAAACGAACCAAGTATAGATGATCACGGTCTTGGAAGCTGTAATAAAGCCTTACTATCCACTCGGCGCCAGAGGGGACCATGGAAGCAGATTTCAGGATATCGCGTTCGGCGCGGACATGGCCCTCCTGACCTTTACGCAACATATCTGTTTTTCGTAACTGCGATCTTCGCGTGAGACATGAGAGGTAGCCATGTCCAAAAGGTCTTACTAACCTGCTTCATAGCATATAGGCTACCTGTGGATCGCTCTTTCACCAAAGACACAACACCAAATGCACCTATAAGAACTCAAAATGGGGACAACTCGACGAATCCAAGTGCAGATCATACCATGGCCGATAGTCTTGAGCTTGACAAAGGCACTTGCGTCAACCTTTCGCCGACGTTCCCGGAGATAGTGGGTTTCATTCTGTCTCCAGCGAGCCCGTAGCCCTTCCTTCTGTACCTGAGAGAGTTGCATGTCCGTCATATCTTTCTCCATGGCGAGTCTCCTTTGTTCGCGAGACGGTAGTTGCCGAAGTAGGGGAAAATATAGGTTCTCAAAATAGATGCGTGCAGAAACGGCCTTGTCCAACGTATGTAAAGAAGGTACAACTGGCCGAGGGACAGGAGGCTCCTGTGGAAGATACATGACATCTGAAATTGGATCTTCATCTATCTCCTGGAGTTCGGCATGGGCATGGAGACCAGCGGCCCATCGCAAGGTAGAATAGCCCTGAGGCTTTCCAGGAAGACCGTCGGGGGTAGAGGAATCAAAGGTAACGTTTTCCTGGGCAGCGGTTGTGAGGGTCGAAGATGTGAGGGTACTCATACCATTTACGACACGGAGAACATGGGCAGGTTCACTCTGGTCACCTTGAGATGGATTGAGGGCATTGACAACTTGATTGACAGCCCGCGCTTGCAGATTACGCCTAACGACATCCTTGATAGGAGTCGCCCATCGTGGATCTGATGAGAGGCATGAGCATGAAGCTAGACTATAGCAATGCAAGTTAATACCTCCTAACTTTCCTACACCATCGGGTCCCCATCTGGTAAGTAAGGCCTCCAGCTGATCTGCATCGGACGCATGGACAAGATGTCTATGTGAAGAGATATTTTATGGAGCCTTCAATGTAGGCCGAATGCAGAAAACCCACACGAAGCCTGTGGGCTTTGATACCATATCTTTGCTGACCCTGCGCCCCTTCTTCAGCACAACCGCGGGAGGGAGCGGCCGAGTAGAGGTTGGGCCAATGTGTTCATAACGCGGGCCTGCCGTGGTTTGCTGGGGGGTGGACGGCAGCGGCGGCGATGGGGCACCCCAGAATAGCTGAGAGGGGGAAGGGGTCGGGATCATGGCGAGTAAATCGTAGAAGCCCTTATGAAGGAGAGTGCCTGCAGGGAAGGTGGACGTCGGTTCATTATAGAGGTCTGGGGGAAAAGCGGCGGGGTAGAAGGGAGGGTAATCGCCAGGGAGAGGGGGAAGCGGTCGAGGCATGATGATGACAGATTATCTAATCTGTCCCGGTTGTGACATAACTACTTTTAAATTTAATGTACTATGTGTAAGTACCTTTAAAATGCAACTACCCTAACCAGGTTTTCAGGTCAAAGCTTCTCCTCTCCACGACCTCATTCGACGAGGCTCGACGCGTGTTTCCTCTAGCCCTGCACCCTAACCGCGTGCCGTCGTGCATGCGCTCTGACCCTGACTGCTCAGACGTCGCCAGTCCGACGCGGCTGCCTCGCGCTTGGGTCGCCTACAGACGCGCCAAAAACTCGTGTTCATCCCTACAAAAATCCCCTGGTTCCTTCATTCATTCATAATATCCCATTTCTTTCTCTTCTTATAACTATCTGTCTCCACTAATATGTCGAGTCCATATTTCGGCATTAATTCTTCCAAATCACGAAGAAGTTCCCCAGGGGAACCCCAAGGTGTTTTTTTTCAGCCGGGACAGGGTGGGCGAACTGTGCTCCCTCCTATTTCTACTGCCTTTCCAACCTCACGTTTTCCAGGTCTGTCGAGTGTCTTCCAGTAGTGTCCAAACATCCGACACTCAATCATATTGTGTATAGGGCCCGCATACTCTAATCAGTCTACGCCTCGAGCAAGATATGACCTCAACCACCAAGCTCTCTACAATAATTGGCACTCTAATATATGTAAAGTGACCGACTCCTCAATTTAAAGGGTTTCTCATCTCACTTTCTTCTAGCCGCCGAGCCGACATCTTCTTTTTATGAACCGCACGACCGCTACGCTAACCCACACCTATACTATCCTCCCAGGACCTCACCCACTCCTCCCAGTAATCCAGACAATCGCAGGTTACCTCCGCTTAACACCACTCCCGGCTGGTCCCCACCATACCTTCCTGCCTCGTCCAACTACCAAAGCGGCGCCAGCATGGTACGTTCGCCGACGGCGTCATATCCCCCAGAATATACATATTCCTCCCATGCATCACCTTATCCATACATGCCGGCCCAAAACCACGACCACATCAATATACAGCCCATGCACCCACCACTCCATGCACCCTCCTTCGAACCAGCCGACTTTCATAGAACGGACCACCGATCCTCTTCTCCCTATGGTAGAAGTTCTTCGAATTTTGATGCTCGCTCATCCACTCCACCTCCCCCCTCTCCAACTGAAGATCCTGCAATCAAGAAAAAGCGTAAACGCGCAGATGCACACCAGTTAAAGGTCCTCAACGAGACTTATGATCGGACCGCTTTTCCTTCCACCGAAGAGCGACTCGCGCTCGCCAAACAACTGGGCATGTCTCCCCGCCAGGTCCAGATCTGGTAATACTGGATCCATCCATTGTCAATTTACGATTGACTCTCTCTCACAAAGGTTCCAGAACAAACGTCAGCACATGCGCCAGACCAATCGCCAGAACGTGGGCCCGCCAGGTCGCGATAGTATGCTGGACGATCCCGCTCAAATGGGTTATAGCTCTCCCATGATTCTCGCGGATGTTCAATACCCGTCCAAGTATCCGGCAGAGGCTCCCAGATCTCACGCACCCCAGTCTTCTTCTTCTTCTTCTTCTTCACATCGCCGCACACGCCACCATGACGAGCCCGTGGAACCTCGCAAATGGTCTACCGCCTATTGAGGTCGCCGAAAAATGCTTGGATGTCCATGCGTCCATGGTTACATCCGCCCCTTTGATTTCATTTATCTTGTTCTTTCATTATATGTTGGCGCGGTCATCGGCCATATCTTACGCAGTCACATACTATTAATCCCTCATCACATATTAAACCCTTCATTATTGCCGATCAACATTCTTTAAATGGGTCCAACTTGGCTTTCCTGTATCTATCCATCTACCTTAATTTATGTAAATTATCCCACTTTATCCGTCCTTGCGTCTTCCCGGTGAAATACAATGACTACCATCGCCCTCCAGGGTCAGGTCAAACCTCCCGGCCGCCGTCAATTCAATGGCCTGCCACGCCCTTAACCCCTTTGTTTTGGTAATCATTCCGAGTCATACAGCGGGGAACTTTAACTTAGGAGCGGTCGACGTTCACGCAGTGGCAAACTCTAGATCTGAATCTGGGACTTGGAGAAAAAATGTTCGGCCTTTTTAGTGACTCCCAGGAAGAAATACATCCAGGACAGAAGCCTCAACACGGACTGCCCAATCGAGCACATAAATTCGACGGTGATACTTTAAATTTGTGAAACCTGCAATCGAAAAAAATCCGCCTTAACCGCATTTAGAGAGCAAGCAAATGACATGCGCCACCTCGAATGACTGGCGTTCGAGGACTTCTCATTACAAGCCAGGTAGTGTGCAGGTATTATTATACGACAATTAAAATATTGAGAGAGAGAGAGAGAGACCCATGTAGCGCAGGTATCCGCTTCTAACCCGTCATCTGCTGTGGTAACAACGTCACTCATCATCCGTGTCCTCCGGCCGTGGCCCTCCTTCAGTCAACCATCGGAGCTTCCTCAGCCTTCTGCGCTCTTCCTGAGCTTTCATCTGATTGCGTGTCTGTTTCTTTTTCTTCTTCACGAGGGAAACTTGAGGGGACAGCGTGGATTCGTCTCCACTGGCCGCAGGGGTTCCGGCATTTGAGGCCACCGGTGTTTGAAGCCTGGACCTCGCTGGCGTGGTGGTTCCGCTGCCTCCTGGAGAACGGGCAGTGCGCACGTCTTCTACAATAGCAATCTTTCCTTGACGAGTCATGTGGCCCGCTTCAACGTTCCAAATTTCCGGACCTGAAACCAAGTCACATAAATACAAGTTCAGCCTTCAGTAAATGAACACGAACAGAGAGTGGTAACAAATTCGTTGTTGTGAGAAATAATGACCTATTCGAGGGTTAACGATTGAAATTGGCATTCCTTCGAACACATACCACAGCACCAGCCCATTCTTTGATAGCGACAGCTAAGCCACCTAATGCCTCTCGGTCCAAAAAATTGCTCGGCTCATCGAGAATACATATCTAGGAGCCCGGTTGAGCTGTCAACCACCTTCAATAAATAAAAATAGAACGTACCTGTGGATTATTCCACAAGCAAGCTGCGATAACCAACTTTATCTTCTGACCTAATTCATAACATCAACTGGGCGATAAAACCGGAAAAAAATATTGTTACCGCCTGATAAGCCAGAAATCTCGTTGTATTGAGCAATATCCCCATCAAGACCAATCTGCTCAAGGTGTTGACGAACAAGATGGGCGGCGGTATCGCGAGAACCGGCCCCTTCTCGTGAGGCTTCCAGGTCATCGCATTGTTGAACAACTTTGGTGAAACCCTTGTTGATCAGATCGTCACGAGCAACCCAGGTGTTATACTTGTAGTCAAGACCCCGCCACTTGACTTCGTATTGGAATGTCTTCTTTAATTTTTGGCGACCCATGAGCATCTTGATAACCGGCAAATCAGTCATGATGCAGTAATGGACAAATGAAATTTCAACCTCCAATTTCCGCTTGGAACCATCTTTGCCCACCCAGTCAATATCAAAGATACGCTGCTCCTCTGGCGTCAAGACACGGGTTGTCTTCTCCACAAGCTCACCTGCCGCAAGATCGTTTCAGCAGGGATCGGCATGGCAAAAGTCCTCGATGGGCTTACGGTCATGTCCATCCTGGAATCGCCACTGAATATAACCAATAGGAGTCTTTTCCAAATGGCGCTCTAAGATATGGACCCATTGAGCCAGATATCGGAGCTGACAAAATGCCAAGAACCTATGTGATGCGTGGCATGTTGGGACACGTATCCAACCCGCAAAGCAGGGTGCTTGTAAACGGTGCCCTCTTGAGGAACCGTTTCTCCCTGCATGTTTGCATAAGGTGAATATTTGTCGGCATTAGGAAGTACATACAGTCAAAAGTTTGACCAGTGTTGACTTTCCAGCACCATTGGGTCCGACAACCCCGACACGACTATGAAGGGAGTTGGTCAGCTGGAGGTATCCTTATATGGACACCCACCTTGACAATGTAAGAGCACAGCTAACGTCATATAAACTTGGCTTGCTCCTCCCAGGATATGTAAATGTGCAATTGGACAATTTCAGAATGGCACGCGTGTTGCTCCGGACACCCATCAGTGAACCTGGATGGGGAAAGGAGAATTTGACAGAAGTGGCGGCAAGGGTATAATACGATTTCGCCTCCGGATGTTGCTCCACGAATGATGAGAGGTTGCCGGGGTAATAGACCAGCTACCACACCCAGGATAGGTGAGACACCAAATAGCTGGAAGTGAGTAGGAATCCCACCTTTTTGGATTCATAATGAATGATATCAGTTGTGACATTATCCAAAAACCTGGGAGTACATTGAGAGGTGGTTGGCATACGTGGGATAAGCGGCATAACTCACCCGGAATCGTGGCTGACAATCAAGCAAGTAACATTGGTATGAGCAATAAGATATTCTTCAAGCCATTTGACGGAAGCTTTGTCCAACTGGGCAAAGAAATCATATCGAAATACTTCAGAAGGATCAATAAACTCACGTGATTCGTAGGCTAGAAAAAAGTAAATCAAAAGTCATTTAAAGAGAAAATGAGAAAGACAGACCTCATCCAAGAGGAGAAGGTCGGCATTGTAGAGCATGGCTCGAGCAAGTTCAAGCTTCATTTTCCATCCGCCTGATAGACCTCCCACCATGTCTGCCTGCCGCTCATCATCAAATCCGACCTCCAATAGCTGATCACGAATTTTTGACCGGGCTATACTTGCCAAGGCCGTATCTAAAAAGATACGCATCAGACGACGATCGAAAGAAAGAAAGAAAAAGGAAACAAAAAACAAAGAGATCCTACCAGCTGCAATGAAGTCCAGCACACTGAGGGAGCCATCTTCCCCTTGTAGAGAATGCTCAACCATGACACATCGGAGCTCGTCCTGTGGTGGAAAATTCTCCACTTTCCCCTCCTTGAGCTGACGCATAAGGGTGGATTTTCCAGACCCATTTGGGCCAAGAATGCCATATCGGCGACCACGGATGAGGCGGAGGGTGGTATGAGAGAGGAGAAGAAGTGCCCCATAAGCCAATGAAAACAGCGTGTCACAAAGAACTTCGCCCTCGTCCGTGCCGCCTCTGGAAATGGAATGTTTGGCCTGAGGAAATGAGTTGGGAAATGTAACAACTCAATAATAATAATGACGACCCACCTTGTCAATAGCATGATAATGCAAACGTACTGCCTCCGCAAACTCAGTACCGCGGTTGTTGTCTAACCAAACACTCATGTATACACCAACGCACCGAGTCCAAACAGCAACATCGCTGAAATTTCGTTTGGAAACAAGGTCCGCTACCAGGAGTGATTGAAACTCTAGAGATTTGACCAATAGACTGTATTTGGGCCTCTTGTCGGAGAGGAGATCACCAGGGAGATAAAACAGAAGAGTCGAAAGGGCCTCAGCCGTCTCTATCTGGATATCACGATTGGTAGGAGGGGAGCCATTGGTGGAGGCACCAGATTTTAATAAAGTTTTCAAGGCACCCTCCGCGAACGCGCGAACTTCAGGGAAAGAAGCACCAACTGCGATCTTTTGTACACCTTCCACGAGAGGGCTGAGGTAAATGGCTGCGATCTTCGGATCGCGCACAAGCTTGACGAGATTATCGATGACGACAACGGTGCGGCGCTGAACTTCCATGCTCCTGTCGTTTAGAGCGCGCATGAGAAGGGGAACAAGTACAGCGAGGGCAGGAGCTTTGACTTCCGCTACGAAAGTCGTTGAAGAGAGCGCCTTTATGCAGGCTGGTACGGAATCAGGATTTGCCATGCATTTGACGAGGATGGGAATGTGAGGAGCGATGTCGGCATTAGCAAGGGTAGCACAAAGGGCCGTCGCGCATTTAACCGCAGCAACAGAAACCTAGGCATCATGTCATCAAGGTTCGTGATGTGGGGCAACATACAAATCCTACCTCTTGTTTCGTATCATGCATGGCAAGTTCGATTTTAGGCAGCAGTACGCCCAGTTGGTCAGCCACAGCATCCTGGGATGTAGTCGCGAAGGATTTGTATGCGTCCAGTACACCAACTTTTGTGCGCCATTTACCATTTTGGAGGATACTCTCAAGGGGGTCGAAAACCAAATGAGATGATTCGGGTGGAAATAGTTTGAGAAGAGCTTTGACGGCGGCAGTAGCGGCAGTGCGCACGACATCGCCTTTGTCCATGTACAACTCGAAGAGGATAGGAAGGGAGGGTAGCAGTAAGGGTGCAACGGGTGGTCCAAGGATGCTGGACAAGGATTGGAAGGCAATCGCAGCGGATTCCCGTTCGTATCCAGATTTTTTATTGGTCGCAAAGGTATGTAGGGTGTCCAGCACGTCATCATCGCTGAAGATGAGGTTAGTTAATGGGAGTCGGCTGGGCGATATGTTGGGACTGGCCTTAAAGACTGTGGACCAGCCTTGGAGACCTCACGAGCCAGTCGATCCGCGGCACCTTTTGCATCTGTTGGAAGTATGTCAGCAACAAGAAGATTTATGAGAATTTCAGACCTGCCAGTTGCAGTGGGCGCAGAACGAAGGGCATCGAAGAAAGGCGAGAATCGCGTAGGAGGACTATCAGGCATTGCGACAGGTGACATGCAATGGTTGATATTAGAGACGAGTGGCCGATTTTCCGGCAGGAAGTGATCGCAGAAAGGCTAGAAGATGTAGAAAAAGATCTAAGGATGCTGAAGAAAGGACTCTAGGAGGTCTATAGTCTAGGATCGGTGGGGGGGGTCTACAGGGAATGCTGTGCAAAATTTGCAGAGGGAGCGATTGCGCAGGGTTGCACGTGCATCATTCGAGGTATCATTAATCTAGATCATCTACTCGTCTGCAGGGTAATCTACCTTGTCGTACAGACGAAGCGTTTCATTCCAATCTCTCTTGCGTCTCCGTTTCAACGAGAAATATCGCGCGGTGCTGTCCCATTTGCCCTTCACACGTCCCTTCTCTCTACCACCGGCCTCGGCGAAGAATGCTTCCGGATCGTTCGGTAGCCCAACGTGTACGGCCAAGTTCAATACGCGGCTGTGCAAGTCCTCTCTTTGGTCATTCAAACTTTTCAGGTGAGGCTTTCCTACACGCAGAAGCCTAAGGAGGGTGATGAATGCGCGGAATGCCGATACTGCATCCTCGAACCAGCGTAACGTCAACCACATGAATGCTGGTACAAGAATGACAGTGAACGGCGCAATCGGCCAGGTCACAATGACAGCTGCAAACCACACTGCGAGCCCAGAAAAGAGCCCGTATATCAGCTTGTATTGAGCAATCTCGTCCCAAGTATCAAAAATCGGTCCGGTCTTTTTGAAGTTGTACACGGCGTAGAACGTCGTGCCGAAAATTGGCAGCCAAAGAAGGATGCCTGGTAGTGATAACAGAAATAGAAAAATTGACCATATCAACCTGATGATCATCCGCGAGATGATGGTGCGGCGTGGCAAAGGTCGACGTATTCTGTCGTCTTTGATACCCAATTGAGACAATTGATCTTGGTATGTCTACCGGAGGGATTACAGCGGGGCTCCGGGATAAAGGGGTATCCTAACCTTTAGATCATTTCGCAAATTCGCGCGGTTCTTCGCATCGTCGTTATCCATTCTTCCGTTATCGATAATGGCATCGCTTATGAGTGGTTCTGGAGGTTTTAACGCGTCAACGAAACAACGAATTCCGCGGACGTAGTTTCCGAGAGTCATGAGTGTGCCGAGGGGAGCGTACATTCGGTTGGCGAGTTTTGCAATCCGGACGAGTTCCCATGAGGGTGAATCAATGGTCCCGGAACTGATCATTTGTTGCATCCGAGATGTTAAGAGTCGGATATTATTGAAATCAAGAGGGGCGAGAAGTTCGGGGTTGTCCTTTGCCATCGAGATAAGTTATATGGGCACAGGGAGAATTGTGCGCCTACCTTCACTCGGAACGTCATCGGGGGGTGAAACGTCACAAGCACGTCAGAACGAAAATGTTGTCGATGCCTATCAACTGTGTCAACAGGATAGAAGCCACAAGAAGGAAATAAAAATTGATACATGTATGTCACTGAACAGGTGAGAACTGATATCTCGAACTCGGGATCGTCACGGTTTCTGGACAGCACGTCAGATACCAAGCGCGCGACTAGATGGTAGAGTCTGAGTATGGACACTTGCTCGGAGAAAGACACCCACCTCCCGTCTTAAGTGGAGCAATGGTCGGATGATACCTACTCATCCCTTCTGGGAAAAGACAGACAGCATCACCGAGTTCGAGGGCCTGAGAAAGTATGAGTGCCCGATCGGTGGATACATCTGAGCAGATCACCTCCATAAGTTTCAACATGGCGTCCGAGTTATCGACATTGTCCTCAGGAGAGTCCTTCCTACGTTTGATAGGTACAGTCCCCGCGGATTCAATCAGCCAGCTCGTGAATGTTTTGTGACCGAATTGAGTTGCTTTGGCTGTTAGACGTAACATGTTTCGTCTCTATGGATCGTGAAAAAAAGAGAGAGGTTTGATACGTGAGTGTCATACCTGGGAGGGTATTGAAGTTACGAGGAGACTGGTAGATGTAAGAAACAACGTTTGAGTATAAGCTCTGGGCTTACAGGGCATCGGTCAGTGAGTTGCTGTGATTTGCACAGACGATGCTGCCAGAAGCAAGTCAGGACGCGTCGGATGATGTAGGGTGGATATAGCGACCATGGTCTTCCAGTCTCGGGTATGAAATGGGGATTCTCGACGACGATGGTTCCATAAAATATCTTGAGGACGAATTTGAATAACCACCTAGGGGCAACGTTGATATTTGCGGAGGAGGAGACTGGACTGACTTGCCTGATGAGTATGTATGACCACGGCGTTTGCATAGAGGTGCTGATGACTAAGCCAAAAAAGTTGCCCTTCGATGGAGCGAGCGTTGGAAAAGATTCGGCCGCACACGGCCTCGTCGTTGCCCCACCAAAAGACGCCTGCGAACCTGCTGGTCGCCCTTGAATCTACCTTTAAAGAACAAAAGACCGATCTGTCGCCGACGGCCTACTTTGCTGCGCTCTGTACCACCCTCGACGGAACGAGCCCCGATCAGACCGAGGTCCTCCATGCAGAGCTCTATCTCCTTGCCTTGGTCGCCCCATTCGTGCCCACACCTGTCATCCATGCCCAGCTCGACACCCTGCTCTCACTGACCGCCCCTCTATTTCCGTCTCTGAATCCTCATGCACCCGCGCTACGATCTCAGCTATCCCTCTATCATACCATCTTCCGATCACTAGATCGATCCCACCTGGACACTCAAGGAATCCGCCAAACTTTTGCCTCGGTTTTGCAGCTATGTGTAGATCACCGGCCCAAGGTACGCAAGAAAGCGGCTGACGTCGTGAAAGACGTCCTTGCTACTCCGCCAGCCCCGCTTTCTCGCCATCCGTACGCCGAAAGAGTTGCCGGCTGGGTGAAAGTCGCCCTGTCAGACGCTTCCGCAGGGCCATTTTCCGCGTCAAAGCCCATCAAGTCCACTCAGCCAATCGGGCCCGACACTGCAATCTATATCACTACTTTCTTGAGACCAGTAGTCTCAAATCTGCCCCCTGCTGTAAGGCATCTTATCAGTATTGCTCACATCGCTTGACGTACACCCTCCCCCCAGTCGATTCCCGCCATCACCCAATTGTTACTGAAACTTCCCCGCTTGGGAAATCCATACCTTTCCCAATCCGTCTACACCGTCTTATCCGATTTGTTCTCTCTCTCCCTCGAAGACGCCACTTACAACTGCGATCATCTTACCGATGTCCTCGCAGTAGTACTGTCCTCGCCACCTTCCAGATCTGATGCTATCCTCTCACCAGTGTGGGTTCAAGTTCTCGGAAATGCTCTTTTTGCCTACCGTGGTGTTCCTCAGACTGCTTACGCCACTGCACTCGGGAAAGTGTGGAACACTATTTGGCCCTTTTTAGACTCGACCGACTCTAAAACCCGAAAGGCGGCGGCAGAGTCTTTGAATAATCTATGTCGTTCCTTTACCCAGGAACTGATATCGGCAGCGCTTCGAGATTCAAACTCGAGATCCACCCTCCATCAAGTCATTCGGCAACTCACGAAGGACCTAGATTCGTTGGCATACGCTCGCGCAATGCCTGAGATGTTGTCCGTTGTGGCTTCCTTGATCACTCATCTTCAATACCGACTTGACCCTACCTCTCAGTCTGCGGCAGAATTGCTTCTTTTACCTCTGATACAACGCGTCGGAGATCTGCGCATCCAAAAAGGCTTTGAGTACAAGGAGGATGCTGATAACACTTTGGCTGCGGCCATGCGTGTCCTCGGACCCGAAGTGTTGTTGCAGATTCTTCCCCTGAATATCGAACCCTCTGATCGGTACGCTATATCATTCTCCAATGGCAATCATTTTCCTCACCTTTGGGCACTCAAGCCAAGCTGGCCAAGAACCGCGCGCCTATCTCCTTCCTCTCCTACCTCACCCGCATCCTTCTCCTTTATGCCATTTTGTCTCATATTTCGTACAACTGAGCGAACGCATGTATGATTTACAATGCAAGGCAGAAACTCAGGGGCGACAAGCCGAGGCAAAGGTCTGGAGTGTGCTTGTATCACAAGTTTGGGCGGGGCTCGTTGGATATTGTTGGGGAACACGCGATTTGACAGAGGTTTTTCAAGGTTGACTCGCACTTGCAACTTATTTCCTAACTACCTTTGTTTCTTCAGGCCTTGACACCGTCCTTTTCCCAACTCCTTTCGCAGCTACTCTATAGCCAGCCCGAACTTCGACCGGCGGTCCTTCGGGCCCTCAAGACTATGGTTGCATCGAATATTGCAATCGCTTCCTCAGAAACTGACCAAAATGCAAACCCTGGTGCCATTTCTAGGGCCGACGCCTCACGGAATCTCGCATTTCTCAGAAATCAGGCTGAGAATTGGTTGGCAGTTTTGTTCAATATCTTTGGAACTGTTGGACGGGATGCAAGGAGTATGATCGGAGACGTCATCAGCGTTTGGGCCTCTATCGCCGGAGAACAAGTACGTCCATAGGCTTCAACACGTCGCTTCCTCCTTAACCTATCCGTCGAAAGGAAGTCGCAGCATCGTACGACAAGGTTGTCGAGCTTTTCAAGACCAATATGTTGAACACTGCGAACCCTCCAAGGCAGAGTGGTCCCCAAAGCGATCAAGGAAGTTTGACTGCCATGACACAGGATATTCTCATTCTTCTTCTACCATATCTTCACTCACTCCAAGCCACGTCACTCTTCCAAATCTGCATGACACCTGAAGTTCTGGGAGGAAAGGATAACGGCGTACAAAAGCGGGGGTACAAGATTTTAACCAAGCTTCTTGAAAGTGGAAAGGTTACTGTCGATGCGCCGAGTATTATCCAGCGATTGGATGATCTGTGTGACGGCCTATCTCCAGCAGCCAAGAAGGTAGGGGCCTCCCCCGCTTATTTAGCGCTAATTTTGTTGACCCACGATGAAGGACCGCTCCAATATGTTGTCCTTGTTGGTTCACTTGATTCCCCCCTCTGCTATGCACATCATTCCTTCCTTAATTCCAGAAGCAGTATTGGGTACAAAAGAACCATCCGATAAAGCCAGGACTGCTGCATTTGAATTGATTCTTGCCATGACTAGAAAGATGAACGATGGAGGCATCGTCAAGAGGCATCTGATTCACGGTAACGAAAAGGATGATGATTCAGAAAGTGAGCCTTGAGTGCCTTTTGTTTCTCACCCTCTGATTCCTTTTTAGCTACCGCAAATGTGGAAGAGTTCCTTACCATGCTAGCCGGTGGACTTGCTGCAAGTCCACATATGATCAGTGCGTCAGTCACAGCCATTTCGCGTGTTTTATTCGAGTTCAAAGGCTTGTCATTTTCGCAATAAATACCAAAAGCTTGGGACTGATACCCCCTCAGACACCATCTCGCACAAAATGCACTCTGAGATATTTACCACTCTGCTTGTATTCCTTTCTTCGACCAATCGCGAGATTGTCAAGTCCATTCTTGGATATGTCAAGCTTTCTATCCACACCCTTCCTACCGAGATCATAACGCCACATCTGAAGGAACTCGTTCCTGCCTTGCTCTCTTGGTCCCATGACCACAAAAACCACTTCAAGGCCAAAGTCAGGCATATATTCGAACGAATGCTAAGGCGGTTTGGGTGGGACGCGGTTTATTCGGCTGCAGGGGAAGAGGAGGCGGCGAAAGTGCTAATAAACATCAAGAAAAGGAAGGAACGCTCGAAGCGCAAAAAGTCAAGCCAGGCTCAAGATGATGCCGATGGCGATGTGAGTCTCATGTGCTGCCATGTATTTCCTTCGTTAATTCTTTCCTTCCTAGATTTCCCTTCCTAAACCTGCGACTGGAAATGCGTTCGAAGATATTTTGTATGGAAGCGAGAGCGAAATGGACGACAGCGAAGATGAAGAACATCCACCAGCCAAAAACAACCCTCGTAAACAAGATGTCCGACTCCGGATGGATGACGATGAGCCGATGGATCTGCTAGAAGGAGCAGCCACTCGTATCACAAGTGGGGGTTTTTTGTCCTAGCGACCTCGATTATCGGTCTCATTCCCTTTCTCCCTATTCAGGTTTTGCCCATCGGCGTCGAAAACCTGGCCAAGATGCTTCTCGCTTCAAAACGGACGAAGACACAGGGAAAATGATAATCGACGATGATGATGGACCTGAGGATGGAGACGTCTCCGCGTCAGCACATGTCGCTGGGACTGCATATAGGGAAACTATCACGTCCGTTGATGGGTTCACGCGAGGGCCTAATGGGAAGGTCAAGTTTAACAAGGACACGAAGAAGAGAAGACGAGAAGCGGCGGCTGGTGAAGATGTCGAGATGGCTGATCAGGAGTTGACGATAGAGGCAAAAAAGCCCAAGCGCAGGGCGGAGCTCAAGCTTGGGCACGAATTCAAAGCCAAGGTAAGTTTCACTGGCATCCTTGGTATTTTAACAACTAACAAGCATTTGTTCTTGTGTAGAAAGCCGGAGGTGATGTTAAGAAGAAAGGCGTTGACCCATATGCATACATGCCATTGTCTCAAGCCGCGAAAAAAGGACGTGGCAGGCATGCTAAGCTGGGTATTGCGGGGACAAAGTAATAGGAATAATCATGATTTTCATGTTGCAATGCTTATGCGATGTTATCACTGCCAAACTATGTTCGCGTCATCCACCCGATCCCTGATTATCCATACAAGGTCTGGTCTTGGGGTGTCCCGAAGAGGCCTTCCTTCCAGCTCCTTGGGTGCTTCCATTCCGTTACTTCCTGACCGAGAACTCGTAATGTGATTGCTGCGAATAGTCTGGCGTCTGCTCTGTTGTCACCTTCCATAACAAATTGTATAAGTGATCCCGTCGGGACAGACCATCCAACGGGCAAGGAGCTCAGGATACGACGAGTCAGACCGCCTCCCGGGATGAATGGGATAGCAGCATTTTGAGCCTCATTTTCGATATCACGCGGGGATTGGAGGAACGGCGAGGTATATGCAGGTATAGGCAATGTTGTCAGAGCGCCCATGGGAGTGGACGCCAAAGTGGGACTGTTGGCCGGTTGTATTTGATATGTTTGTGTTCTGGAAGGTCGTCTTTAGTATGCAGGAGCTGAATGATTTGAACGAAACGTGCATCATCTGCGAATCTGTGCGGTTGGAGGGATCAACGCCTGAAAGGAAAAGAACAGAACCAAATCTAGAAGATTGGATAAATGCGAGAAGGGCAGAGACGAAGTCTTGTTTTTTTGTCTGTGCAGGAGCAAGCAGGTCTGTATTGTTGTGGACGACTCGGAAACAAAGAAGCTACGCACCTTCAAGACGGGGGACCTTTGTTGGATTACGAGCAGATCTGAATCGGCCTTGCCATACACTTTAGGGAGGGAGCCATGACTTGTCTCGTTGTCTGGGATATCGGTGCATCACCTACGTTCAAGGGGTGTAGTGACCCCTCTGACACCATCTTCCCTTGCCCCAATCACGGGGATGAAGAATTCGGGATTGAATATGGCCAGGCGGTGGAGAGAAAGTGAAGCGATCAATAAGTCTGCTGCGAGTTGGGATACATTTCCGGTGGACACGATAGGCTACCAGCACGCTAGGTCAAAGGAATCATCGGAGAATCGGAAGAACATGTACAGACGACGATCAGAGTCTTCCCGAGAAGGTTCAGTTCCGTCGATGAGTAGACAAAGGGAGACGTCATGTTGGAAGTTTGGAAATAATCGCTACCGAAAGTTCCGATTTGGTAAATAATTACATCGTCTCTGTTCATATAGTACAAGTGGCAGGTTACCTCGGCAAGTGCTCCCCATTCATCCCCCACTGGCAGGAGGCGAGGAAACGGAATCTCGATCTGACTGAATATCCGAATGTGTGATTGCATCTGACGACGAAGGAGGAGTCACAAGCATAACTTGTGCAGGCAATGTGATTGGTTCTGGATTTTCGCCGGCTTCGACCGACGAACTCGAAGGAGAGGACGAGCGACTCTCTTCTGGGGTCACATTGCTGGACTGGAGGAGCGTGCTTGATGAGTAAGCGTCTGAGTGTCCGCGAGATGGCGTCGGGGGATTTGCACGGAGGGAAGGGTGGATACTACTCGCAGGCCGCGCCGGCATCCGGGGAGTGAAATCTTGAGGGGGTGATTCCAAATGGGGTCCCACTAAGCGAGTGGGCGTGCTAGGTGGCACGCTCGTCACTTTGGTGGTCTTGGAGCCATAGGGATAACGTGGAACCGGTTCCCCAGTCGGGGTCGGAGGAAGAGGGGGTGACGATGGGTGGCTAGGCTCCCCATAGAGCTCATGAGAATGCATAATCAAATCCTCCATGACAGTGTCCTTCAGTATCAATGGTAGGTGAGATTCCCGCTCATGATCGTCAAGATCCTTCCTACCTTCCACGTCTGTACACTCAGCAGGTCACCACCCTTCGGCATTTCGTCTTCACCAAATATTACGCCTCCAAATACAATCGCAAGATTATTGGCATCCATCTTATTCTTCTCACTGAAAGCGACCACACGAGCCAGATGCTCTAGGATAGCTTTCAGCGTAGCTTGGTGAACGGGAGGCAATCTCCGCATTTTGGAGCGCAAGAGCATGAAATTATTGGCCTTGTGCTCCGCTACGATGATAAAGATCTTTGAATTAATCAGGGCAAAAACGAAAGTAGAGTTCTCACCTAAATCTTCGGTGTGCTGTAGCCTTTCTTGAAGAGGAAACCTAAACACTGGCTCGGGTAATTCCCGAAGGTACATCTGTATACGAAAAAAAATGTAGAAAGGATGAAACAGCACTCCAGGCCACGAACCTTCAGCAAGGACGCCACTGCATAGATATCATCTTTGTGTGAGGTGAAATCGAATTTTTCCTCGGCTTTCTCAAGGTCGTGTTGAAGCTAGATGAACATAAGTTTGCTTGCTAAAGGTATTCCAAGGGATTTACGTTTTGCACTACAGCATGACGCCCAGAAACCTGTACAGGTCAAGTGAGTTCAGGAGATTCCGTAAGAGAAATAGACTTCTACCCGATAGATCCCTTCATATTCTAGTCCACGTATATCGATTTCTTGAATGCAGATTCTCACAATTTTCGGGACCTCTCCGTCTTGTAGACCTTTGGAAGTGGCGTAGTCCACTAAACTGAGCCCGAAAATTAAGTCACTGCATGGACCAACAGACCCATGCTGGTATAAAATACGTTCGGGTATCGATGAAGCCAGGGAGCGGGGTATGTAGGCGTTCAATTTCGCAACGTCTTTCTCCGGCGATATCTTATCGACGATCTTGCGCGCGTGTTGAGATAACTGTTCTTGCGTCGCATGTGTGGCGCTGCGCGCGTTTGTCTGATTAGAATCCAAAAATGAAGCTTCAAGATTTCGTACATCATGTTATCGGTGTACTTTTCCAGAGCCTTTTTAACGATTGCTGATGCTTCTTCGATAAACATCTCCAAGCTCTGTGATGGAAGTCAATCAAGTTGCATCGCTGATGAAGGGAAAACTCTGGATGCCTTGTATCCGCCCTCCAGAATCTTAGTTCGCCTGAGTCTCAAGGTTTCCAACCAATGTACACTCTTCCGGTATTCCCTATCTGAGTTACATGAGTGGAAGACAAGGCAATCATGTCTAAAGTTATACATACCTGCTTCATCGGCTTCTCGTTTTGTCCGTGCGGTGCGGAAAGGTTGATTTTCTCTATTTCCCAAGCCGCCATCTTTTCCAGACCCACCCTTGTCGAGGAAGCCTATCAGCTGATTCAGCTGTCGTTTACCTGGAAATTGGGGGGTGTGAGAGATGCGAGCGTGTGATCGCCTACTGACGAGATATACCTTGATGAGCAAGGTCCGAGAACGCAGTCGAGGAAGACGGAGATCGATTGCGCCCAGTGAGACCACTTCCCGATGGTCTGCGATCGAGGGCGCGTAATGGTTGCGGGCCAGTCACGGTTGGTCGTGAGGGGAGGGACGGATTAGATCTCGAATTACTTAGTTCGTGTTGGTCAGCTGTTGGTGGTGGGTGGAGCGGTGGCGTCGGAGTGGAAATGGCGCCTGCACGCTTTTGTTCCTGACAAGAAATCGGCGCTGGCAAGAGTACGACACACAGGAATGGGTTTACCTCTGCTTCGGCGAATTTCTTCACGTACTTTGCTTTGAGCCTTGGGAGCACATTTTCCGCATACTCTGTATACGCTAGTCCAGATTCTTTCAAGTCCTCTTTAATCCGCTTGCGAGTACGATCTTGTGTTTCCTGGAGTTGTTTACGTATACCGAAAGTGCAGAGGAGGGAATTCACACCTTCAGGGTGTTCAACGGGTTAATGACATCGGTCACAAGTGTTGAACAGAAGGCTTCTCTGACTTGTACCTCTGAATCGACACTTGGAGATATCAAAGGCATACGCGATGGGTATTGCACGCACCTCTCTCCACATTGTCTCTAACCTCGTTCCAAGCACTTCTGGTAGTACTCAGCTCCCCTCGGTCGTCGAGATACCCGTCGAACGATTTGATTTTCCGGTGTAATTTGATGAGCGAGTCCACACTGGAAGCAGATTAGCCATGTTGAGATCATATGAATATTAGACAACTCACTATATTTCCTCGATTCGCTTTCTACATGAGAGAGTTGATTTGGAACTGAGGCACGCGACTAAGCAAAACACACCTTTCTTGGAAGAAGCCAAGGTAGGAATCGGATAGGATGCGCAGATGAGCATCAAACAATGGCATAGGGCCTAGTGGTGGAGCTGACGTGTCCGAAAGCGATGTCCTTGGCAACGGCGGCTGCGAGTCCATGGCTGCAACTTGCACGATGTTTTGAGCGATGATGTCTGAGGTCTGGTGCCGCACGCGAAGACTCAGTAGCAGAAAGATCCGCTCAGGTTTGCCGAGAACTTTGCACTGCCACTCAGTGGAATGGAAAGCCGGTCCCACGCCGATTACAGTCCAGTGACTCGACATGATCATTATTGTTTCGAACGGCACGGTATATATCTAATAAGGAAGAATATCATGCGGCGAGGGATGCAGACCGCCACGAAGAATGTCGAGTCGGTCCAATATTATGATTTGAACTTTAAATCGACCCGCAGCGGAGGAAAAAAGTTGAAAACAAGGACTCGGAGCGAAGGTAAATCCACGAAATGAAATGGTGGGAAAAAAAGATTCTATCAGTATGAGTCAAGCTTGAAGTTTCAGTTTCTCTACAAGTGTAGGGACAACTTCGAACAGATCCGCAACAAGACCCACGTCGGCAACTTGGAATATGGGTGCATCGGGATCCTGAGGAAGAATTCAGGCAAGTGTACTGACGGGGACACATGGCCCTGACATACCTTGTTGATAGCAACTATGAGTTTGGAATCTTTCATTCCGGCGAGATGTTGAATGGCACCCGAGATGCCAATTGCCATATACAATTCTGGCGCAACAACTTTCCCTGTCTGGCCAACTTGAAGGGAATTATCTGCATATCCTGCATCGACAGCTGCCCGAGATGCCCCCACTGCAGCCCCGAGCACATCAGCTAACGGGTATAGGGTGGATGCAAAAGTGTCGGCATTCTTCAGTGCACGCCCCCCGGCTACTACGCGAGTAGCGACGCCAAGGTCTGGGCGATCGGACTTTGTCAAGGTAGTCTTGAGATGTTCTGTCGGCGACTCCGACAGCTCGACAGGATCCAGGGCTTCAGAGGTAGCCTCCGCACCGTCATGCAATGCAGCGGGCGCGAAGGCAGTGGAACGGATGGTGAAAAATTTAATTGGGATACCAGATGGTGCGCGTACAGTGGCAATGGCGTTTCCAGCATAGATTGGACGCGCAAAGGTCGTGGAATTTGACGAAGGATCGTGGTCGACGGAGGTGACATCAGATATAGCCGGAACATCCAGTTGGGCAGCGACACGGGGAAGTAGAGACTTTGCGAAGGATGAAGTCGAGGATACGACGTGCGTGAACTGTGGGGAGCTAGAAAGCAACTTGGCCAAAAGAGGTGAGACTGTTTCCGGCAACGGATTGGTATAGTGGGGAGAGGTGGAGTGCAAAATGGAGGTCAAGCCTTTGAGCCTGCGGGGAGTGAGTCAGTCGAGAGGTAATGGGGATGATGAATGGCAGGGACTTTTTAGCCTTGGCTACTACTGCCTGTACATGGTCTGTCTGGCCGATGACGAGAGCGGTGACATTTCCCCCTAACTGTTCCGCGGCGGTGAGGGCCGACAACGAATTGGACTCGAGGACACCCTGTTTGTGTTCGAGAAGAACGAGGGCATGCGGCGGGATCGCTGTTTCATACGTCCTTGAAAAGGCTCTCGACGCCAATAGAGATCGTGCGCGCAACATAAGTTAAGTTTGAACGAGAAAGATGCTTCCAGCCAGTGTCACTGTCCACACGATATCCCGATCCGAAGCAAGGCACGTGACTACAACTTCGGTTGTTACGCCACTGTTACACCGCACACGGGCCGCAGTAGGAATAGACGCTCGCATCCCCGATTTAAGGTGACCGAGTCAATGCCACGTCGTTCCCTACTTCAACATGTCTCGAAAGCCTTGTCACTTTTTTAACAAACCAGGCGGCTGCAGAAAAGGAGATGGCTGTCCTTATCTTCATGGCAGTAACGAACAAGCATCGCCCTCATCCGTCGCTTCCAGTCAAAAACAACACGAGGCCAAGACTCCAAACTGCCCACCGGGTGTCTGCCGTTTTTACTGGTCTTCTGGCCGATGCAACAGAGAGTTTGAGTGTCGGTACAAGCACACAATTGCCCCAGGAGCACCTCCCGTCTCTTCAGCACGACCTCAGAGCACAGCGCCTGCCTTATCAGCCATCGATGCGATCGCCCCATTTTTGACAGAATCTGGTTTGGCTAAACTCAATGGAAATGGGACTGATGTCTTCTTTGCAAGCCCGGCTACATCGATGTCCCCCAGTGAAACCCATAACTCCCTGAAGAGGTTTCTTCGGGATGAATTCAGATTCAGAAAACCCGCCGAAGTTTACGGTTTCTTAGTTCCACTCAGCAATGCAAACTCGTCAAATTCAACATGGGTAAGCTGCTACTCGCTTCCTCGTTCAACGGCGGTAGGTTAACACTACCTTGACCCAAGTCTGTCGAGGATGGCCAGGTATGTCAAGCTGCCACCAACTTTCTTAAGAACCCTAACAATTCTCTCAAGCTGCTCTTGACGTCGATCGCAACGGTGCTCTTGTTTCATATTTTGAAAAGCCTGCACTCATTCTACTTGAAAGGGCAATGGCATCTTGCGTATCAATGATATCTTACAGTGGGAAGCGGTCTCCTCAGAAGCCGGGTCCGATAGCCGTATCCTCTCTTTCCAACGAGGATACTTACCTCTATTGAGGGTACGGGTGTCCTTTACCTTGCTTATCCAGAGAGAACTCTGATATTTGAGGGTTGTGCAAGTTCTTTTCCTCAGATTTTGTTGTGAAGAGTACGCTCAGCCATCTAGTCAAGTCAGTTTTGAATTTAGCGTCCAACCATTGTCACTCAACCGTTTCCAGTGCACTTTACCTTCGGATCGTACAGAACTGCGATTCTTTTTGCGATAACGTTGAAAAATGCATGAATGCAATCATGCAAGCGCGATCGTTCAGAGATCCAAAAATTCCAAATGTGACGTCGACAAAGGATCTGCTTGGTAGCCAGGTCATCGCATCGCTTGCTGGCGTCTTGTTTGAGTGGGTGTTCAATTATTTTGAGCTCTACATACAAGTGACCACCTGTATCTAGATGCCTAACTCGCTTCAAGAACGTGGCTTCAACACACCCTCGGCTCCTCTGTTTTGTTCGAAGCCTTCAGCAATGGACGGACACCTGGATATCTGGTATTTCATCCTCGCCACCAAGCTTCGAGGACCCTTTCAAAGCCGTGAACAGTGTGGCTCGTGACCACATCACTGGGTATCTGAAAACCAAAGTTGACCGTCTTTGCCAGATTGTGGCTCGAGAGCAGGCAAGGTTGGATCGTGCCCAGGGGAGGGTGCATAATACGTCTTCAGTTCTGCCGGCCTCAAATATGGACGAAGGAATCATATCGGCTCTACACATCACGTACGATGGACCAGGAGTGCTTTTTTCCCAAGGCTCGCGCCACGATAATGACTTCATTGACATACAAGACATTCGTGTCGCCCCAACCCATCAAGAGCTCATCTCCCGCATTCCTCCGTTCTTGCCAGCCAATTTGTATGACGCCCCTCACCCTTTGCCCAAGGGCAGCATGGAAAGGCTTTTGGACATACAATTCAGGTTGCTGAGAGAGGAGCTCACGTAAGCACACAATTCCCTCCCACTTTTATCTACTCTCAATGTTTTCCTTGAAAGTCAACCCTTACGATCATCTGTTCAGCTTGTTCGCGATGATCTTCTCAACTTCAAAGCGAAAAGTCGCCTTCACGAAATTATCAAAGCCAAAGGCGGGAAGTATCGCGGATATGTCGATGCGCGGGACACGGTCATGTTCAATGTGTATACAAATGTCACATTCTCTTCACTGTGCCCAGATAGGCGCGGTCTGGCTGTCCACTTATCACTCGACTCACCTCCTGGGCGTGCCCGTTCAACTGACCCCAAAGCTCGTGCCAAGTTCTGGGAAGGCCTCAGTGGGAAAAGAATGATGCAGGGTGGCCTCATCGCACTTGTCTGGAAGCGGGGCCCAAATGTTGATGTCCATTTGGGTACCCAGGCCAGCTCTGTTCGAGACCTCGTTGATTCAGCGAAAGCCAATCAAGACCGAATTTCTGTACGCGTCGTGTTTTTCGACCCGGCAGTCGAACTTAGAATCCTTCACACACTACGGAAGCATTCTGCCCTGGATGATACTATTTTGCTGGTTGAAGCTCCCGTCATGTTTGAAGCCATCCGACCTTTTCTCGAGGCGCTTCGGGTGGAACCCGAATCCGTTCCTTTCGCCCAGTGTCTGGTACATCGACCTCTAGGGTTCTTTTCTTCATTCGAACTGAAACCACCACAATATGCACGAATTCCCGGGTTTTCTTACCAACTTGCATCCCTGTTCCCCATAGATGCTGGTGTTGAGGACTTGAAACTCGATCCGAACGATCCTATCTCCATAGCGTGTGCTCGGCAAGAACTCCAACGCAGTCGTTTGGATACAAGCCAAGCAGATGCGGTGGTCGACGCGCTCACAAGAGAGGTTACATTGATACAAGGGTACGTTGCTCATCGTCTGGATATACTCTACTGACCACTTGCCATACCTATCAGCCCACCAGGTACAGGCAAAGTGAGTTGATCAGTGGCCATCGCTCAAATTAGCTTTATTGACTGCCGACAAACAGTCCTTCACTGGTGTCGAACTGTTGAGGGTCTTGATCAAGAGTGCAAAACCGATTTTGATGATAGCCTTCACAAACCATGCACTAGATCACATCCTGACAAGTGTATTGGATGCCGGAATCACTAACAAGATTGCTCGTCTGGGCAGTCGCTCCACTGATGAGAGAATCTCACAATTTTCACTTGAGAAATTGGAAATCGTTGCTGGACAATCCCGCTTGGATCGAACATTCGCTCGCAATCACCGAGAATTGAAGGCCGTTGAAGGGGAGATAGAGGCACTCATGAAGAATTTTGCTCAAAGTGTCATCGCCTCCGAAGAGATTACACACTACATCGAGACACAATACCCAGACTTTTCAGAGCACTTCCTGTTCCCCCCCCGTTGGGTCTCAATTATCCACGAGCTATCCACGAATACGGAAGATGACTGGCAGCAAGTGGGCAGGCGCAACCGGGAATTGGACGCCAATGATGGCTCTCTATATGGTTTCTGGATGAGAGGTGGGGACTTGAACTTCCTTTCAGCAATGCATCACCAGTCTTCGCCTGAAACCGAGCCCCCGCACGGACCCCCGCACGGACCGCATCCGCATGGAGTCATCCAAGGCAATCAGTTTTCCGCCTTACCTGAGGAGGGGTCTGAATCCGACCTCAGCAGTGATGAAGATGAAGACGTAGTGTTGTGGCAACACCACTGGGGGGGGCCTTTACCTGAGGGGGGGTCTGAATCCGGCGTTAGGAGTGACGAGGATGAAAACATGGAGTTGTGGCAGCACCACCAGGGAGGACCCTCTCAGTCTGTTCCAATCCTTGACCCGGACGAAAATGCTGACCGTCGCTTGGACACCATCCCGCCACCAGCATCATCACCTCCGCCACCTTCGACGACTAAGCTTCAAATTACTGATTTGCAGGATCCAGACCGTTTCTTCGCTGCGTATGGGTATCAACCACAGTTGCCGCAATCGGATCGGCCGTTGGCGGAACTGCTCGCAACTGGCGCAGTCTGGATATTATCCGCTTCTGAACGGAAGCGCTTGCATGACTTCTGGAGTCAGGAAGTCAGAGAAGCGACGCGACAGAATAAACTGGACGAATTCACCAGACTCCGCGATGTATATCGTGAAAACTTAGAGGTATTCAACGAGGGCAAGATCGAGGTAAATCATAGCCAACATACATTCAGTATACTTACTAGGTTTCTTGACAACTACTAGACGCGACGGCAGCTTCTCAAGAACGTCGATATTGTTGCTTGTACGACAACTGGTATGGTCATTCTGTTTCACATATCACGTATGAACCGCTGACCCCACAACCTATGGTTTAGGTGCAGCAAAGCTCACCTCATTACTCAAAGTGATTTTTCTGAAGCAAACTCCAAACCTTTCTGATCACCTGAACCCTAGGGCCTTTCGCCCCGCATCATGCTCGTGGAAGAAGCGGGACAAGTTCTTGAAGCACACATTCTAGGAAGCCTTGTCTCGACCGTGGAGCACCTAATTCTCATCGGCGATCCCCAGCAATTGCGCCCAACGCTGAATAATTACGGTAAGGCAAACTTGACGGGGTATATATCATATTTCTAAAGTGCCAAAAATTTTCAGCTCTTTCTATGGACAATAAACGAGGGAGGGAGTTGTATAAATTCGACATGTCCCTCATGGAGAGACTTTCGTCCCAGGGGTTTCCGATGTCTCAGATCGACGTGCAACGCAGAATGCGGCCCGCTATATCGAACCTCATAAGGTATGATAACTATAAAGTCCATGATTCCCGCTGAGATAATCCCTTGAAGGAAAACACTGTATCCTCGGTTAATTGATCATGAACTAGTCAAGAGCTATCCAGACGTTCGAGGATTTGCCAGAAATGTCTTCTTTCTATCTCATTCCCACAGAGAAAACGGAGGCCTCGAGGAATCTGCCAGTAGATTCAATAACTATGAGGTATACTTCACATACTCACATACTCGAGTTGCAATATCTTACAGTATCACCAGGTCCAAATGATCAAAGATCTGGTATTGTATCTCCTGAGGTCTGTGGCCTCGCTGCATGTCCTTTTTTACTTGACACCGAAATGCGACCAAAGGCAGGGTTGTTATTCTCAAGAGGGGGATATTGTGGTACTCTGTGCCTACCTTGGACAACTGGCCAAAGTTCGAGATGCTCTCTCAGACACTGTCGCAGTTGTTATAGACGAGCGTGACCAGGCCGATCTCGCTGATCATGAAGGAGATCGGGACGACACGCTTGTTGAACATGTCAAGGTGTCTAAACGGGTATGAGGCACGATATCCGTTAGACTTTTGTTGAATTTGCCATTTAGGTCCGTCTCCGAACTGTCGATAATTACCAGGGTGAAGAAGCCAAGGTAAGCATCTGAAAGCTTTTCCCGCGGCGTCTTGTTTGATTTTTTTTTGTAGATTGTCATATTATCTCTTGTAAGGAACGCTGGGAATCCGGATGACGGAAATTTCGGAGGGAAGCCATCCACTATCGGATTCTTAAGAGTAGGCCACCTCTGACGGCACCAGACCTTAAACTGATGTTACTCTTTAGTCGGATAACAGGACGAATGGTAGCGATGAGCATCCTTTTTAACCTTGAAAGAGATGGCTGACTGATTTCCAGTGGCCCTATCCCGAGCAAAAGAAGGCCTTTTCATTCTGGGAAATGCTGTTCAGCTAGCTGAAAAAAGTCCTTTGTGGCGTCATGTTATCAAAGAATTGGAAGAGCAGGACTGCCTCGGAGAAGCATTTCCTATTGCATGCCATCGCCATCCGGAGTCGACGACATATATTTCCGCACCTGGGAAACTTTCGGAAGTTGCTCCAGATGGTGAGCTAGCCCGTAACTATCGTCCTGAGATGCTCAAGCTCTGGGTATCAAGGGGGTTGCTTGAAGCCATGCGACTTCAGACTCAAATGTGGTCACGTTTGTCCCTACAAGGCAGGTTATTTCCACTCATCGTGCTCGTTGATTATTGATCTAGCCGGGAGAATAGTGTCATCCGGACGATGTCGGCCATGTCACCGTTGTGTGCTCCCAACCTTGCCGAAAACTTTGTGCTAGAAGGCACCCGTGCAACAAGGAATGTGCCCAATCATGCGGCAAGTGTACTTTTGACATAGCTGATGTTGAACTTCCCTGTGGGCATGTCTGCCCGTCTGTCCCTTGGTGAGAGGTCTTTAGGATCTCTTGATCGTTTTGTTCACTCCCTTCCAGTCATCTCCTCGAGACTCTTGATGAGGTCACCTGTAATGTTCTCGTTACGAAGCAGCTACCGACATGCGAACATACCGCGACCATGAGATGCTCGAGTGACCCGAGCCAGTATCTCTGCCAAAATTCATGTAATGGAGTAATGGCATGCTGCGGTAAAAACTGCAAAGCCAAGTGCTACCAGTGCCAAGGAGACGACCTGCCAGCCGGTGATGTTCAACCAGCAAGGATTATAAGGACTGAACATCTTCGACACCTGTGTCGTAAACCCATGCATTGTGCTCACGAATGTCAAGAATTATGTTCGATAGACCACAAATGTGGCACAATTTGCAAGGAGCAGTGTCTGCAAGAATGTATTCATGCGCGGTGCAAGCAATATTGTTCAAGCCCGTGTGCGCCGTGTCAAGGACCTTGTACATGGCAAGTGATTTTGCTCTTCGAGGTGTTCATCGGGCTGATAGTATGTTTCTAGGAAATGTCCCCACTATTCTTGTCCCTTACCCTGCGGTTCCGTGAGTACAATGTTCTATTTCGTCTATCTTAAACAAATCAATTCACAGGTTTGCGCGCGCTTGCCATGCGACAAGCGTTGCGATAGGGTCTTAGATTGCGGTCACAGATGTCCATCGGGTGAGTTATGCAGTGAGAAGCCTACGGGGTAGGTTAATGACGATTGCGATTCGCAGTCTGTGGCGAAGACTGTTCTATTCAGATTTGTCCTCGCTGCGCGCCACCGGAGATCAGGCAAAGGACAGTCGACCTCATTCTGTATCTGACTCTTGAAGACATTCTTGACGACGGGGAGACGCTCGACGAAATGCTTATCACACTACCGAAATGCAAACACATCTTCACAGTGGAGACGCTCGACGGTTTGTGTGGGATGTCAGACTTTTATCAACGAAGGGAAAGCGATGGAAAATGGTCAGACTTAACGTCTCCTGTGAATCAAACTGCGTCTGGAGAAAGGAAGAAACCGCCCGTCTGTCCCACCTGCCGTTCTCCTATCACATCTCCGCGGTACGGTCGCGTCTACAAATCTGCCAATCTCGACATTCTGGAAAGGAATGTAATATCCCGCATGTCACAGCAACTACAGCAGATCAAGGAGCTGATGGACAATATATCGAAATCCGCCATGGAGACGAAGCTGTCTACGGATGCGTCCCTAATCAAGGTTACCGAAGTACGTTGCGCTAGAAGCGTGCGCAAGGCGAAAACAGCAGCGCGAAAGACCTTGCTGAACGATACACAGAAGATCCCCGTGTCCCCTGACGCCATCAAAACCGAGAATGATGCACTTTTCAGCATTTCCCCTGCTGTCACAACTACTTGGCGGAAGACGGTCAAACCCCTGGTTCAAGCTTACGAACGAGTGACGAAAGTAGCGACAATGCGTTCCTCTCATATCGCAGCATGGGAGGCAGCGTGGTCATGCTTGTTCGAGCAGGAGTTGCAGCTAGCCATCTCAGACCCACAACGAGCTCCACGCCGCCCCAGAGAGTATGCAATGCAGATGGCCAGACTGAAGGTTGGCCAGCCTCAGCCGCGCGCTGACAAGAGATTCTTGGTCGAGGCCATTTGGGTTTCTCTCAAGATTCGATTCATCATGGCGGAACTTGCTGTAACATGGTTAAAAACGGCCGGCAAGAATAGCACAAATCATGCGGCTCAACAATGTCAGATGTGGGCGCTGTACATCGCATTCCTATTGGACAGTTGTGAGCGGGATGCGAAGATTGCGTTGGAGATTGCCACAAAATCGGAAAGTCGTCGCCAGATGACCCACACTATTGTCTACGTCTTGCGAGCGGGACTCGAACGATTCCGTTTCGAACTCGTGGCTGCAGAGGAAAGCCACACCATGGTAGGAGATGCGCGTAAAACGCTTGCTGATCGGGCTTTACATAGCGGCAAAGATGCGGAGGATTTGATCTCAAGAACCATCAGGGAGCATTTGGCTATACTTCCCGGCGATGGCCAGGAGTGGATTGCAACGAACTTCAGAGAAATCGCATTTGACATTCGCAACGAGTGGTATCAGTTGGAGAAAAGTCTCCGTGCTGCAACGTTCTATCAGCCTGTGTCTCTGGACGAAAAAATGGCGATTGTAAAGGCATTCTCATTCGGTTGGTTGCCAAAGATCATGCAGATTCTAACCATTGACCTGACAAACTGTTGGTTGGCAATGCAGGTTACGGCGGGCATTATTACAATTGCCCCAACGGACACACCTTTGTTATAGCTGATGTAATCCAACTCTTGCCAAAGTTAGGTCATACATACTGACTAGTTCTCATCAGTGCGGTGGAGCGATGGAGCGGTCGAACTGCCCCGAGTGTGGAGAGGCGGTTGGGGGGTCGGACCACCGGTTGGACAGTGGAAACACACGGGCTGTGGAATTTGAGGCGTTGGCGCGAGAAGCGGGTGCACAGGGCAGTCCGTGGAATTGGGGAGTGTGACCGGCAACGGTTCGGTCCGAATATGTACTTGTATGTCGTGATTAGTATGCCGGTATCCTCCCAAAATGTCCATCCAAGGCCTTGTCTCTGGCTCGGAATGCGCTCTCCCCTCTAATCCTCTGTCGCAAGTCATCAAGCACGCAGACAGCGACAGAAGCCTGCAGCAAGTAGGACATCAGATTCAGACCCAAACCCAAACCCCCTGACGTCCATTTGCAGGACAGATTCGCCGGCCCATCCTCCTCGAAAGCGAGTCTCTCACTCCGACATGTTCTCAATTCCCTGACATATATAAATTCAGCTCCATCAGCTTCCCGGGCAGTCATCTGGTGTCACCAGCGATCATGATGTCGCCCTTGTTCGCCGGTTCTTTGAAACCGACCCTCAAGCTCAAGCCGCAGCTCCGGTTTTTCCTTTATCAAATGCTACGAGACTAGCTAGATCTCCTTCGATGCTGCAAGGGCAGCTTCTTGGACAAGAACGGTGGATCCTTGAGCAACCGCAGAACATTCGCCAATTCGAAGGACCTGGTGGCCAGCCATCCTGGGTTAAGGAATTTGGGAACCTATCTCAAACTCACCCCCACACACCAGCTTTTTCACAAAGCATGTCCACCCAATTGAATCGTCCGTTGTTCATTTGTGTAATCCGCAGCCTCTTCCATTGACAGGGGAAGTAGACCAACAAACATCTTCCTTTATGGCCCAGGGATCCCTGCAAAGAAACAACGTTCCTCTGCCCATGTACAGAACTAATTTGGACTTTAACGTGTACCAAGGAAGCACAACTCATACGATTTCGGGAAAGGGCAAGGGCAAAGAAATCGACTTTGATACAGCGTTTGCCCGGGCCCTCGAGTCCATGACACCCAGTCAAACTACGACCTCAACTACCGACGAAGTTGCTGACGTAATCGCAGGTGTTGAAGACGCCTTAGAAGCAGCTTCGCTTAACGAGAAAGACGCAGAGACGGGTTTTCGCCAGTACGGAATACTTCACATTTTATCAGGATGTCTTAAGCTAACGTGTGTCTCAGAGTTTGGGATCAACTCCAGAATTCCGACCTTCCGCCACCCCAGGACGAGATGTCAAAGTGGGAATATGAGTTTAACCAACTCATGTCGGCCCAACGTGATGAACTCGATCACGACTATGGCGAAGCCATGCAATCGGCTTGGGAAAACGGAGCTGACAGCCTCTCCGAGAACACTTCGATGGAAAATCCTTTGAAGTTTGATTTTGAAGGACTTCCGATGTTAGACGGATATGCCTTCGGTATCTTCTTCACTTCCTCTGTGTACCGCAGTGGTGTGGCTCATACATATTCACCCCCCTCAGAAACCAGCAATAAATATTTGGATCCTTCCCTCAACCGTTCGTTACTAAAAGATGCCAAAGATTTGCTTGAAAACAACGGTTCGCTGTCCGAAGCCGCTCTTCTCTTAGAGGCTGCGATCCAAAAGGGGGAACTCGGTGAAGGAGGATGTGAAACTTGGATCCTATTGGGGGAAACCCGTAACATGGATGAACGTGAGGACGCTGGAATGCGAGCCCTCATGGAAGGTGTCCGGAGGGCTCAGGAAGCCGGCACTCCTGGCCCTGGAATGCTCGTACGTTGCTCCGTTTTCTCTCTGTTTTCTCTCGAGCCAAGGAACCTTCTGTTCTACATCACCAACAGTCCTTGGCTATTTCTTTCACCAACGAATCATACGATCGAGCATCTCACACCATGCTCCTTCGCTGGCTGAGAGCTAGGTACCCTTCTGTGCCTGTGCCAGATGAAACGATGGAAGCAATAGCCACTCACTCATCTTGGGATACACACAATCGGATCACAGACCTGTTTCTCACCCTTGCTCGTTCCCAGCACAGCGAAGGCATTGTCGACTCGGACGTCCAGACTGCATTAGGAGTGTTATTTTATACAAATGGGGAATACGAGCGAGCAAAGGACTGTTTTGAAACTGCATTAGGTGTCAAACCTCGGGTGATTGTCTTCCTTTTCACGGACATCCATTGCTGTTCTCACCATTTTCGATACAGGATTACCTGCTCTGGAACAGATTAGGATCATCTCTCTCCAATGGCAATCGGCCCGAAGAAGCCCTGGGAGTTTATCGAGAAGCACTTCAACTGCGTCCAACCTATACGCGAGCAATCTACAACGTTGGCGTTGCTTGTACGCACTTCCGAACCTTTCGCATGCTGTGATCATCTCTCGAACGAATCATACAGGCTTGAATATTGGTGCATATAAGGAAGCAGCGGAACACTTCCTGAGTGGGCTCAATCTACAGGGATCCACAAGTGGGGACACAAGTGGGCAGCTCTGGTTCACGCTTCATCGTGCACTGATGGCGATGGTACGAATCACTTCGGTATCTTGCTGGGTACTGATGTATGAACGTTCAAATAGGAACGATCCGATCTGGCAGAACTCGCTAAATCTGAAGCAAAGCCCACTCTAGAGATTTTCCGCAACCATGGGTTTGACTTTTGATGTCGCCGCTCGGACTCTTAACTGTGGTGTAGTGACTGACATTAGAAATCAACCTTGATGACTTCCAATCCTACCGTTGATCTCAATCGGTGGCCGTCTTACTTGAGTCCTGAAGGGAGGATATTGGGCGGGCGCTGGTTTCGGGTCATTCAAGTTGGCTTCGAAAGATCGATGTCAGTCTCCAATGGTCACTACATAACCCCGCTGTATTGGGTCCTTGTTCCAATATATCAATAAGTATAGACCGTTGTCCTTATTTTCAATGTCATTTCACATGTTGGGATAGTAGTTGGCTAATGCGTCCGCAACTCCCATGAGTCTGAGGTCATCGGCATTCACCGCCAATTCACTGCATCGATCGAGAATTCTTAATTATACGCAGATCTAGAGACTCACTGTCACTGCAGCCACCATCATGTCGTCTCAAGAGGTGCAAATGTGAGTAGCTACTGTAATATTGAACGAATGGTTGGTCGCTAATGAAACTCTTGAGCCATAAAATACCGGCTGTTGAAGGCGCAGGTCAACTCGACAAGATCTCCTCACAACTCACACAGAACAAACTCAGAGGAGCAGCACAAGCTATGCGTAAGTTTTCCGGATATCTCTGTCTAACCTAGAAATAGCGGTAATCATTGCATAGTCTATGCTGCTGGCTTGACTGAGGAAGACATGAATAAGCCTCAGGTTTCGAATTTTTCATGTTAGAGCGATGTTGGAATCCTTACAACTTGCCATAGATTGGCATATCCCCTATATGGTGGGAAGGTGCGTTTTGAACCTCCTCATTAGAATCCACCATAAGATCAGTAAATGACGGTCAGGAAACCCTTGTAACACCCATTTGGTGATCTTCTATCGACAAGTTGTCCCGGCTTCATATTGATTTTGAGCGCTAGCTTGGTCTTGCGCAGCGCGTCAAAGGTGGATGCAAGGAGGAGGACTTGGTCGGCCTCATCTTCAACACCATCGGAGTTAGGTAGGACTCTGACAAAATGGTTTCAATGTTTCACGATAAGTAACTCGTGGGGCCTTAGTGATGGAATAACCATGGGCACCGATGGTGAGAAGTTCTTCGTTTCTGCGAAAATAGAGACCGATTCGACCTTCTAATTCTGAAATAGGGATGCGATATTCGTGGGTTACTCAAACGTTTTGCGAGGTTCCTGCGATTAACTACAAGTCGAGGATAGATTACCTAGTCGGGAGATAATTGCGGACTCGATTGAATCCGTAGGTTCTGATTTACTTTTGGCTTGCGCGGGTTGACAATTCGTTATGTAGGTTATGATGGTAGGATAATCTGTAGCCTCAGGGAACCATTTCCTTACCGCTATCGAGGCGCAACACTATGACGGCAACATCTCCATACCAGGGTGCGACAAGAACATGCCAGGATGTTTCATGGCCGCAGCTCGCCATAATCGGCCCACGATCATAGTCTATGGCGGAACAATCCAAGCTGGAGTACGTCATGTGGGTGAGTGAACAGGCGGCTCTCACTTTTTTTACACAAGTACATACTGCTGACCTTCGTGAGTAGATTGCCCATCTATGGGTTATAGCAAAGGTGACCCGGTCAACATCTCCGATGCTTTTGAATCCTATGGTTCGACGACTTCTACCCTGAGGGCCACAATGCAAACGACTGATCCTTCTACAGGCGCCTACGCTACTGGAAAAATCAGCGATGAGGAAAGGTTTGATGTGGTTCGCCATGCGTGTCCTGGAGCGGGGGCGTGTGGTGGCATGTATACCGCTAATACCATGAGCTCCGCCCTTGAGGTCAGAATGATCCTCGCTGACTCGGCGATATCATAATATATCACAGGTCCTTGGAATGACTCTGCCATTTTCATCGAGCACTCCTGCTCTTCATCATGGTGAGCATGTGGACGGTATTTCAATAGGAATAATGGCTGATTCCTTTTTCAGAGAAGAAGCAGGAATGCCTTAAAGCTGCCAAATATCTCAAACGTTTGCTGGAGCTGGACATCAAGCCGAGGTTGGTCACGCTTGTATATTACTTTGCGAAATTATCCATTTTCATACAGGGATATCCTAACTCGCAATTCCTTCCTCAATGCTATAGTCATTATCACCGTTTTGGGCGGTTCGACCAATGGAGTAAGGACATTCCTTCCTTTGGTGACAACTATGCCAACGTTTTTTGTAGGTCCTCCATCTTTTGGCTATGGCCCGAGCCGCAGATGTCGAGCTTCACATTGACGATTTCCAACGCATTGGTGACAAGACGCCATATTTGGCCGATTTAAAGTGCGTACGAGATGTTTATGGCCAGGGTTGTATTGATGATATGCATCCCACAGACCTTCGGGAAAGTACTACATGGAAGACATACATAAAGTCGGGGGCATCCCAGCGATACTTAAGTACCTGCTAAAGAACACTGATCTCATCGATGGGAGTCAGCTCACAGTCACCGGGAAGACTCTTGCCGAGAATCTTGAAGATGTGGAAGAACTCAAGTTTGACAATCAAGATGTGATAAGGAGACTGGAGGACCCCATAAAGAAGACGGGACATTTGACCATCCTACGAGGCAACCTTGCACCCGGAACCGCTGTCGCCAAGCTGACAGGAAAAGAAGGCTCTCGATTCGAAGTAAGTGACTTGGATATCGTCTTTGTTTAATTGTCATACATACCATTTTTCTTCAGGGCATGGCGATGTGCTTTGATAGGTTGGTTTTTTGAAGATGTTCGTGGGGTGGTGCTTAACCATATGACGATTTCTGGTCAGCCTGGATAATTTCTACCCCGCTCTCGAGGCAGGACAAATCAAGCCGGGCACTGTATTGGTATTCAGGTACCAAGGGCCGAAGGGAGCACCTGGAATGCCAGAAATGCTAGGTTAGAAATACTTTTCAGATCTGCCATCCATGATTCCTTACTGTGGCCATACAGGCCCCACTGGAGCAATAGCTGGTGCTGGTTTAGCAGGATCTACGGCCTTGATAACGGACGGTCGCTTCTCTGGGGCGAGCCGAGGCTTCATCATTGGTCATGTCGTCCCAGAAGCTCGTGTCGGAGGGCCCATCGCACTTGTGAAGGACGGCGACCGAATCGTCATCGATGCAAAGAGAAAAACCATCGATTGGCTTGTCGATGACGACGAACAATTGCGGCGTAAGCAGGAATGGGATACGTCTGATAAAGATAAATTGACCGTCAAGCGTGGAGTACTGTTGCGTTACGCTCGGGATGTTGCTGTGAGTTATCACTATTTGATACCAGAAAGCGATTTCATTCTCGCGTAGCCCGCCAATGTAGGTGCATATTGTGACTGAATGAGGAGGAGGAAAGGAGGGATTTTGAGATGGAAGTTGTAACACATAATATAACAATGTAGGATATATGAACGTCGCTCGCAATGCGGTTAGCGGGGAACGAGGAGTCGCGTGTCAGACAGAGGTGGAACGAGCATCTCCTCGGAAATACTGGTCCGTAATGTTGAGGGTAATCTTGGGTTGTCAGGACGTGTGGCTTGAACTTCAACATCCTGCCTACATCCCAACCGAACCCCGTTTGGATCAAGCAGTGGGCGAAGGCCGATAAGCATAGCGGGGTCTGGAGGAACGATGATTGTTTCTTCGGGTGCCGTCGAGAGTTTTGCCTGTGATACGGACTTCGAGTTACGGTACTTGTTCAGCTGTCGGCGCCTATATCGTTTTCTGAAGTAAATTGAAAAGCCAATGATCCAGGCTATGGCCATTACTCCTCCACACACGCTGCCAGCAATCAACGGCGTCTTTGGTTTATTCCTGAGGACGGTGGCATGGATGAATGAGATGGGCTGATAGCGGCAGGTGGCATCTACCCTGAGTCGGAAGTTCCAAGACGGGATTCAGATGTCTGATTCACTGCATGACTTGTCGTATCAGTAATATTGCTTCACGGTAGTCATGATCGTGGATACCTGGTGTGCCGACATGCAAAGCAGGCATCCCCTGCGGATGTAGGGGCAAGGAGGAGTAATTGAATGCTAGTGATAAGGGTAATGACCGAACCACACTATTTGCGATTATGGGTCTACTTCTCAACAGATACCTGCTACTTGTTCCTCGTGTACGCTCTTCAAACCGGTTGCACGCAAAATCTTCCCAATGCCTTCTCTTACAACCGCATCCAACTCCTCGTCGCTTTTCACGAGCAACATCCCCGCGTAGCCAAGTGAATTGATAGGCACAATACCTCCAGCTCCAGGCATGGTATACGAACTATCCCGCCGAGGAATCAGATGCATATGCTCCAAGCTGATTATGACATTGTAGGATGGTCTTCCAGGAGGATATTCTGGGTCGTGACGGATGGTTGACACGGCCAGATCGAGGAGAGCAAGAAACACCATAGATAGAGTTTCAGAAAGCTTCTCGGGTGGGAACGAGGAGAGCTGCGCCGGAAAGCGGTAAACATGATTGGCGTAGGGAAGCTGAGTCAGAGAGAATGGCTTGTCTGTGAAGTCGGTCAAGTCATGATCACCCTCGGGCATCACAAACCCACCTTGTACTTCCAAGACGGCAGCTCTCGCAATTTTTTCAATCGGGGGATCGTCTTTTCCGATGGGAATGAATTGAATATGCTTGTGCGGTTGGCTGGCGCCGCTGTCATTTCCACCTGGAGACTCTGATTTTAGTCAAGCCCCCCAGGGTAGATTTATGGCCGACACTCGCACAATTATAATATGCGAGAAAGTTCTTCCCAGTTTCCTTGGCCGCCGCCAGAAGCCGATATACTTGGACAAGGTCTGAAGGTATAAGAGGCAATGATTGAGATTGGTATTCTGGCCATTGTCTGTTCATCGACTTTTCTGGCTATGATAGGGATTAAATTTACCCTTTGTAACTAGAAGAAAGTGTTCGGGGACGATCGAGAACTTGTTTAACTAGGCAAGTTGTCATTCCAACAGCATCGACGAGTGAGATTTGTCTTGACCAGTAGAACATATTCATCGCCTTCGTCGTCTTGAAGATCTCCGATATGTAACTTGGGGTTATAGGGCGGGGCAAATGGATTAACCAATTTCTTTTCGGTCGGGTTTGGTGGTTGGGGTTTCTTCCCGAATGCTGGACAGAGGGAAATTTGGTACTAGGTGTCGTGCAGGCGCAACTTCAGCTTGATGGATCGATTGCTTGGAGAACCTCAGCAAAAGTGGCCGCACCTGTACACCCGAGTCACTGTGTTCTGAAACGGTCGAAGGAGTAAAGATAAGATCCCCAGAGTTCACTGCATCCTCGAATTTCGTTCGCAGACAGGATATCAACTCGAGCGGGATCATGGGAAAGCCAAGAATTGAAAGGTAACCAATTGTGCGAATGCATCGAAGGTGGTTTGCGAAGAGAGTAGAGCATCGCTCAAATCAGGTACTAAACTACAGTAAGAAAAAGGAAGCCGTCTGCGTCGTAAAGCAAGAAAATAATTCAAAAGTAGGCCCGAGGCGTGTATCAAACCCTTCCGCCCTTGCCTATATTGGCCTTTGCATCGCTCATCTTCTCTCCAAGTGCCTGCGCACGGATATAACACGCAGCGGCAATGAGAGACCATATAGCCGCATTCGTGCCCTATGGTAAAGAGGACAAAGTTGATGATAGTCGAGCCAAGTGCCGGGTGAGCCTTACCTGATAGAATAATATCGTAAGGAATGCTTGAAATAAGAGCAATACGATTCTCAGGATGATGCTGCGGTGGATCACCAAGGATTTCAGTTGATGCAGTGGGAATTCAAGTGCAATGATGAAAAAGGCAAGAAGTATGGTGAGACTCTGAATGACGGGTAATTTGACGATGATGGACACAAATACAGCATCACTTGGAGCTGGTCTGGAGTAAATGTCAGAAAGGAAAAGACAGTCTTTTTGCGGCATATCACATACTGAATCCCTCCCGGGTCACGGAGGGTGCCGTTCACAAAGTCCCAGAAGAATTTGCGGTAGAACAAGCCAAAGAAGGCGGCCCAAGCAGCGTCTTATGCCCAGCGATGAGAAAGGACTAGGATGACGTATCCCGAAACCTACAGATGCTAGACGTCGCAGAGACGATGCGAGCATATTCGTGCCACACGAGGTTTCCCATTTTCAGCTGAACAAGACTTTCGGGTGATAACGCCTCTGGAGAAAAAACGGATCTTGGGGGAAAAAGAAGACTTGCTTCGACGAGTTGACCGACGGAAGAATGAGCGCAGCTCGAAAGAGAGGGAAAAAGAGGGGAGATCGAAAAAGAGAACGAAGAGAATGAAGAGAAAAGAGAGGAGGAATAAAAGGAAAGTCAAGGCCACCGACTACAATGATTCATTATAAGCGGACTTGGAGTTCATAGCAACGATCTCTTTGTTCGGTCGTCATCGTACCCACATCCCAGTTGACTCAGCACCCACGATGCCGGTCAAGCGTGGGTTTCTCAACTCCCCAACACCGGGCCATCTCGTCCCAACTGGCCCGCGCGACGTATCGACAAAAGTAACGAAAAGGAGAACACACAGTGGCACCGGCGAGAAACCAACAACCACTCGTGCACTCGTACTTCGCAATGGTAAACATGGTGCTCGAGGCACCGGAGAACTCATGCTTGCGTCAAAACTTAGTGGCAGAGAGAAGCTTGATCTGCTTGCAGGTGTGCGCTCTTGGCCTTGGTGCGATCTCGTTAACAGTTCCCGTCCATTCCAGAGGATCTCGTCGAAAGATCAAGAACGGCGGTCATTAGCCCTTTTCGTCTTGAGGAATGTCTAAAGATTGCGGAATCACAGTGTAATGGTTTGCACATGTTCCATAGTTCACCAGCATACCATTCAGTCCATCCTCAGCATTTTTGGATGACATCACGAATTTGCGGGATCCGCAACTCTTCATACATCTTATTCAAGCCGAACTAAATGCCCGAACCAAGCAGGACCCCAAAAAACCAGATCCTACAAAGAATCCCTCCTATGTCGCCTCCGTGGTGGCTAATAGGTAGGCAACATCCATAACCCAGTCATCCTAATGACCGATATCTGGTTCTGTCAAGGATTCACAATACCTACATGCTTGCATCTGCCTGGAAGCTTGTCTCTAAAACGCTTTACGATCTTGCATTACTCGGTGTCACCGATGGCACCATCAAATCTCAGATCAGAAACAACGTGGATATCAGAGCTCGCTATCTCGTTTTATATGACCTTGTCAACATACTGGTCAGCATGGGCCAGGCGAGATTTTCTGTCCTTGCAACCACAACCCGTAAGCAAAAAAATTGCTCACCCAACTCCTTCCTGATGCATCTGTTTTCTTTTATCACACAAGCTCATTACGCTCGTTATTTCAAGGAAGCCGAATCATCCGATCCAAACGAGCACGAGATTATCTTTGATTGGACTGAACTCCGAGAAGCTTGTGTCTCTTTTCTAGACTCAATTGTCATCGAATTGTGCTTCCCTCGCGCTCCGTATCCCAAGGTCATTCTGTACCAAGTATTGCGCGACGCGGTGAATGAATCACCGAAAGAAGCCAAACGCTTTCCCCAAGCATTGTGGGATGCCGTTGGGGATCTGTCGGCAAGTTTTCATTCGATACCTCAAGATTTACCGCCTCTGAAGTCGAGCCATGTAGGTTGCGGTCAACCTTCAGCAACTATTAGAAGCGCCACTCTTAGGTCCTGACGGCCATTCCTGGAAGGATACGCCCCGTGAGATGCCCACGGACTACGAGGATTGGGTTGATGCTCAGCTCTACTCTGAAAAGGCATCTGGAAGCTTTGCAAATTATAAAGACGTTATCTTCCCTCTTGAAAAGACGAAGGTTAAAGGTGTGTTGGACACTATGTGGAAATATGTCAATCTTGTAAGTTGATTCATCTTTCTCATTGGTAAAGACTTGACGGGAGATTCACTGCTGAATCATTGAGAATTATAAAACGGCATCGGGAGATGATATCGATGCGTTGTGGGGATTGACTGATGCCTTGGATCCTGCACCTCAGTGGCATGCCTTATATGCCCCCGGTTTGCAAGATCTTCCCGAGCACGATTCCGATGGCCCACCCGCTCTCTCGTCGGATTATCAGAAGCCTTCCAAGCGCCTTGCAATCGCAAATCATCCTGCCATTGACAGTGATGAATTACCAGAATTACAAGCCGTCTCCAACTCCTCTGACGAGAGTGAAGCAGAATATGATTCATACGAGAGCGACTCCGAGGGTCCGGATTCCGGTGAGAGTGGTTACGATACAGACCAAGAAGACGAGTGGAGGGATATGCACCGGGAGGCTATGGACATTGCCACTGAGGCTGATTGGCTTCATTCTGTCAAGATGGAAGGTGGAATCGATCCATTTGATCAAGATGATCGTAAAGGCAACCCGTTCTTGAAGCTCCTCGGATCCTTGCGAGGTATGTCTTCCGACAAGTCTATTCATCCTTTGATAGAACCGAAAATTCTTGTTAGGTCGAATGTTTTCCTCGAATCCAAGACTCAAAACCACGGATCGGCAAACACCATTACGACTCAAGTCAAGTAGGCCGGTTCGCACAGCTGCTCCGCCACAAAAGGCACCCCTGACAACGTCTCTAACTCAATTCAAACCTAGTGGTAAGCTTTTTTGCAATCCTTCAATTAGAGATCTAAGCGAGAATTACAAAAGAATCTAAAAGCTACAGAGCTACAGTGGAAGAGGTCGAGGATAAGGATAGGGTGCCGGCAACACCCAAGAAAAAGAAGAGAAAACCCAAAAAGAAGAAACCGACATCTCCCGATCCTCACCCGACGCAGGCACCAGTCCCAGAGGTTTCTAATTTGGTGCCTAAATCTCCTACACAGAATTCCAAAGCAAAAGCTGTACCCCTTCCGCCAAAGTCTCCTGTTGTATTGAACAAGACACCAGCTGCCACAGTGGTAGCTCCGAAGCCAGGCTCTATTGGATCTTCCCAATCTTTTGGGTCTACTGCATCTCTTCCTCTTCCTTCAGAGACTGTTGCCCAGTCAGCGAGGTCCTACCTCCAATCGGAGAATCTCGCCACTCAGAAATCCAAAATCAAGTCACGGCCCAACCATGCAACTGCTTTCGGCGAGCCGGAGAATAAAAAGAAGGTCAGCATGTTTTCTAAGATTATGGGGCGAGGAAAGGCCGAAGAAGAAGAGCCCAAGAAAGGCTCCAAGCGTAATTGGTTCTCCAGGCTAGGCAAGAAGTCGAAGAGGCTTATGCACCAACTCTTGAACACATCTGAAGATGACACGAAAGGCGTAACACCTATGAAATGGGAAGATTTCCTAAGGGTATAAAACTCTCTGGTGTTTTTGTGTGTCGGCTGATTTTTGTGGATAGGTCATGCGCGAGATGGGTTTTGAATATGACCCCAGCACGGCTGGTTCGAGCGTACGCTTTGACCCGCCTGATAAACGCGACCCTGTAAGCTTTCATATGGATACGATGACGAACCATGTTTATTTTCTTGACAGCCCATTACTTTCCACAAGCGTTCGTCTGGTGTTACTCTTACTTTACGCCGAGTTTTCTAAAATGTGACTTCTACAGCGCATCCTGATCCCACGCTGCAGCCCATTAAGCTGAAAGAATATGCGAAGAAATTGAAGAAGCTGTATGGATGGGATGCGGAAGACTTTTTGATGGTATCAACTTGAACCATTGCGTTGAACAGGTTTGTTGAACATGAAGGATGAGAGCAAAGGCGTAAGTAAATAGTTAGGACCTTGTTTATCCACCACTTCTTTTGGTCAGATGCCCATAACAATCTTCACTCTCCACATCGTATTCAGGTTCTCCATCTAACAAGTCTTTGTTACAACTCCTGATTGAGGCAACAAATGACACACCAGTTTAGTAAAGCCTTCTTCTCGGACGACCTGACCGACAAGTTGCTCCAGCTCAGAGTGCGAAAGATCGTACAGCCCAGTTGTCTCACTGAGCGCATCCAAAAGCGCGGAAGCGGTGTTTCCCCCAGGGATAGCATTGACAGTCGGGGGAAGGTTGTTATTGTCGTTGATGCTTCTTGCGGAGGATGTGGGCGGTGAGGAGTTTGGCAAAGGGGTTCCGGATGGGTAATTCGCGGGAGCGGAAGCAGTCTGCAGATGCACGAGCACACCATTTTTTTCGTTGGTGATGGGGTTGGGAGAAATACCGGAAATATTGAGACTAGGTGCTGGGGGAGTAGAGAACGGAAGAGAGGAAGCAGGAGTCGTTGATGTGTTGCTGTCTATGTTCAAGGGAGAAGATGTGAAAATACCAGGCAGAAACGGCGTCTGAGATGAAGAATAAAGTGCTTGGGATGCTGATCGTACGGCGAAACTGTTCGGATGCACATCGAGCTGATCTGGCAGTGAGGAGGGTGGATTCATCGGCTTTGGTGCTGGAGCGGGTGCTGGGTTGGCTTTGCAGGGACAAATAGTGCGGATAGCATCGATAAATTCCAAGACAGCAGAAGAGGACAAGAAAGTCATCTGAAAACGTCGGTAGATCTGTATATTGTTCAAACGAGACGGCACAACATTCACGCCAAATTCAGGGAGCATCAAGGTACATACTGGCTCCTTGGTTGGCTCCGGGGGATGTAGGTATCGGATGCCGACGATCGAATCACGATATACTGCCTTGAGGGGGAGCCCTTGGACGTAGGATTGCTGAGAGCGAGGTTGTGGGAGGCAAGAAAGCTGCAGCAAATCGATGTCTTCCTGAGGGTAGGTGGTGAGGAAGTAGACAAGTCCAGCCAAGGTCAACGTGCAAAGACGACTTCTCTGAGGTCAGACGAGGAGAGGGAGTCCATCGACCACAGGACGCGAAGTCTGACCGACTCGAGTTCGGTGCCTTTCTTCATGTCGAGCACCAGGCGCATCGTCGGGTTCGTGAAGTGCTGCCATTCCGGGTTGTCTGGCTGAGCGGCTGTCGGGTAGGCCTTGGAGTACTTGGTGAGGATGTAGGTCGACGTCGCCGTCGTTGAATGGGACATGGCGAACGTTGCACAGCCACCACTCAATGTCACCTTGCCCGGTCATCTCCCCCCCAAAACTCGCTCGAAACGTCTCGAAGTCCATCATGAAGTCCCGCCGACTTCGATACGACGTGCCCCTGCGCATCCGGCCGGTTGGTTAGCAGAGATCAATGATCTTGGAAGCACCTCATCCTTTTCTCCCAGTGGTTTCTCGTCTTCACGGCCATCATACTGGTCCTGCTCGCGTTCCTGGGATTCACCAACTTCTCGAGATCTCTTCCTCTGAACGACAAGATTCTACATTTCCTGTGCTTCTGCTTGGCCACGGGAGTGTTCTACTTCATCATAGATGTGGAAGAGTGAGTGTTCCTGTCAGTGCATCCCTGCGTGCGACGTTTGCAAGGGGAGCTGAGAAATGGTCTCTCCGATTCAACGCAGGGAAGCAAGACGTGTTTGGTTCTGGCGACATTCTGGCCTGATATTCACAATCTTTACATGCTTCTTCTGCGGTGGAATACTCAGCGAAATCGTGCAATCGCTGCTCCCAGTTAAGCCTTCAAGGTTCAATGTCTCTATCTTCTGTCTGAGTGGGAACCAACTCTAGTATAAGGAGTTTCAGTTCGGGGACTTGATTGTATGCATCGAGACCAATCTCCTCCCTGCTTTCTCAACCTTTGTACCTCAGGCGAACCTCCTCGGGTCATCACTGGGCCTTTACATTGCGTATCATCTAGAACGTCGTTGTCGTCATCAGAGAGAAGTGCGTATCCTCCCAAGTGCTTGTCTCGATCCACAACATGATGGGACGCAGATTTCCCGACTCTATCGACCACTCAACATTTCTCTTTCGAGTCTGGAGGAAGAAGACGACGACGCCGGCGCATTATTGCTTCCGACGCATTGCGACCGTACTACCCGTCAGCCGCAGGCACATATAAATCGAGAAATACGGCTTGCAGATGTCTGGGACGAGCGGGAAGAGGTGTTCGGTGTTGGAGAGGAAAGCGATAATGAGGTTGCAGGGCAACCAGCCCCAGCACCCAACAAATGGAATACCGATTTTGAAGATGTCAACCATGCAACCGTACGTTAAGCATCTTGTTTAAAAACAGCATACGCTGACTTTTGCAAAGTAACACCAGCTCTCTGCAGTCAGATTGCTACCACCGATATGCATCAATACGCTCATATCTATTCTATTGCGTATCCTCATGTTTTCTGCTCTTCGACGCTTTCACTATTCAGCTCCTGTGCAAGATCCTCTAAAGTCCGTGTTAAGGTATCTACCTGGTCCTGAAGTTCTTCAATCTCTCGTCTACGGTCGTCAGCCATTTCCCATAGTTGATCACAGCCGTATACAGCCGTACTTGTGACCTTATCTTGCATGGTTCGATCAAGTGTCCCCTTGGGAAGTATGTGAACAAGCCCGCAGAAGCAAGAGCATATGAGTTTGCTTACCCTCAGATCTCGCTCCAGACCTTTACCTACGCGATTCCAATCGTCCCACCAGCGTCGTTTAGAGCGCTCCCATTTCCCAACAGCCCATCGCACGCTACCGATAGCGATCACAAGGCCCACTCCCAGCGCCGTTCCGGCATCCAGTCCAATAAAACCAAGCAGGCCCTCCCCGCCACTCCCAGTCAACCAGCCAACCCACCCCGCCCAACTGACGGTTGTGCCAGTGACGATGCCCCCGCTCATACCGACGGCGGCACGTTGCCCAGCAACGTGGAGCTGTGTCGTGAGATGCTTGGTGATCTGAGTCTGACGCCTTTCGATGGGACCAACGAGAGTATCCGGTGTGATTTTGTGTAAGGGTGATGTTGCGAGCTGTTGAATGGAGTTGAGAAGGACGTTGGAGTTGAAAGGAGGGTTATCATGGGTAGCGAGAAGGTTAAATATCGCTTGTGTTGTGTCTTCTTGGAGAGCAGCCAGGCGACCGCTTTTCATGATCAGCTTCGAGAGAATTAATGATGAATATGCCAATGGTAAGGAAACAAACCTGTTTCTTGAAGTCTCGAAACCAGGTTTTCTGTACAGCTTGGTTGACGAGGGCGCTGATCTCGTCAACATTCCACAACATCCTCCACCAGGTCAAGTGCTGCATCAAGAGCTTGGTATCCATGCGAGCTTGATGGAAAGCATATGCGATGGCGTCCGTCTGGGTCGTAGACATGGAGTGTGGTGTCGTCGGCCGCGAGAATGTCTCCCTTTGCGCGTCGACTTTGGCTTCTTCGAGCGTCTGCCTTAATCGGCTGATGGCAGAGAATACGCTGTTTATTTCACTTTGAGCACGTTCTAGAGTGCCCCGGAGTATTGAAAGGGTAACGCGAATGCGAGTTAAGGATGTTTGATCGCGAAGTGAGGCATGGGCAGACGACGATAATCGCTCTCGCAGAGCAGCGGTCAAGACTGATACTCGAGAGCTGACAAATTCATTTTGGTAGTTTTGCACGATGGAAGGTATTCGAGGACCGGATTTCAAAATTTCATTGGCGCATGCGGCGCGTGTGGGGTCCACGAATACGATTTTGGGACCGTGCAAGGGACTAGAACCAATACTGCGTTGAAGTGTTTGAGCCATATGGGATGGGGGGGTGCATGTGAGGATGAGGATCACGTCGGGGTTGTCCCGAAGGAGCGGATTGAGAAGGACGGCCGAGGGGGAGGTGGTTAGCGGGTTGCAAACGACAATTGTGATGTCTGCGGTCAATATCAGATTTGAAGTCTCGGCGTCAAAGAGGGGCGGAGGGGAGGCTGTGGGTAATATTTCTATTATTTCCAGAGGGTAAGGGTACTGGCGAAGATACGATGACGAGGTCTTGAGCGAAGAGTTCGCTGGGACGCTGGACGATTCCTGGCTAGCGGTCGAAAAGTCAAATGGGGTATGGTATTTGAAGGTGGGTCGGCTAACCTGATGAGCAGGGTACGTTGGGTGCGGTCCTTCCAACGATCCCGTATGTTTTCATTAGGGTCTGAAGCCAGGGGATCCTCGAGTAAAGCGGTGACCAAGTCCTCCGCGCCCGAGCACTCATCGACGCCATACACTGCAAAAATGGGTCGGAATTGGCGAACAAGTTGCAACTATGGACAGACCTGCTATTCGGACCAACGACTCGGAGACGGAAGGCCGGGTGAGGAGGCGGTTCCAAAACTCGAGGGACTGGGTGGGATGGGTGGTGGGCGAGCTGGGGGGGAGGATGCGGGGGAGGAGAGACGCGGTCTTGTGGAGGAGGGCGACGGTCTCGGGGCGGGGTGCGCGGCGGAGTGCCTGCTGGACGCGTCGGGTCAGAGACGCTCGCATTGTACATACCGTGGGAACTAAAGCAACGGCGACCTCATGTCGTCCTCGTCGTCTGCCACGGCTGCGGGCTCTCGTTCCTCGTCTCCCTCAACGTCAGACGTCTTCCACCCGCTCGACCTCATCGCAACTCAAAGCGACCAACACTCCGAATTTCTCTCCTCCCTTCACCAACTTGGTCAATGGGACATCGCTTCTCCTGACTTTATCACACCCGGAAAGCTCGAAGATACACAGATGCTCCACCTAGACGAGCTGATTGACCAGCATGCATATGACGAGTACGTCCGCCGATACTTTCAACCTAGCACGAGGTCCCATTTTGCCACAGCTCGCCGTCCCCCAATACCTTGCAATACCCATCACCTAGAATGGCCTCTAGCAACTCTTCGCCTTCTCACACCTCTGGAGAACCTGTAATACCTAGTGTCCGACCAACTAACGTCATTATGTCGTCCAGTTTAGTATCAACCACGAAACCTATCCCACCTCCCACAGCATTGCACAGGAAGCAAGACCCCTCGTCAAACCACAGAGTGGTGTGTCCCCCAAGAGATTCATGTTACAAGTGAGCAGTTCTTCCTTGTTCCCTTCAACGCCTCCCTTATTGTTCGTTCCAGCCTTCCTATCATAGTCCCAAGCATACCCGAAGGAGGTGCGAAGTCCCGCGTCGAAACGCAGATACGAGTCACTGTCGACCTCGCCGAGGCTAGTTCATCATCGGACCCCTACAAATATGATCGGGTTGGATCCTGGAAGTGGCTGAAGCTACCTAGAGGCACCGCAACTAAGAGAAGGACGCGTAAGCAGGGAAAAATAGGTATGTCATGGACATTTATCTTGATATTTGGCTCTTTTACTCACCACTGGAAAGATCCTGATCCCCAAGACATTCTCCACCTTTCAGTCGCCGTTACCTGCGCTTCTCCTCCCCACAACCGCGTCCTGAGCTGCTCAAGCTGCCAATCTCGCGAGGTGAGTGATGGTCTGTATTTGAAACTACGAGTCATTTACTTCTGTTTCAGGCCAAACGCGTAGCGAAAAAACTTGCCGCTCGTGTGAGGCCTGCTCGGTCTGATACAGATTCCAATCATGAAGACTCCTCATCCTCAAAGAGCAAGTACGTAGAGGACACAACGAGCATAATTCAATTCAATTGTGCAGAAGTCCTTGACTTTTCCTCTGGTTCAGCTGTGCTGCCGCTCCGCATCACTTGTTACTGCCGGCATCATCGTGAAAAGCTTGGGTTCAATGTACACTTTACTATGATGGACTACACCGGACGGATTGTGGGGACAGGGTCATCACGTCCAATCATGATTACGGACGATCATAAGACGGCCCCGTCCGCGAGTGCCCTGCGGCAGGCTGAATATAGTGACGCGTTCTTCAGCATTGGCGCTGATTGGAGTCAGGTGGGAGGCCATTTACATGAAACAATGGACCATTCCCGCGCACCCTCAAAGCGTAACAAGAAGAGTTCTTCTGGCGTGAAACGAGTCAAGCCATATGATTCTTCAAACAAGCCAGCTCGCGGGTCTCGGGAAGGCAGTGTGGCAAGCATACCCTCACCTTTGGCTACGTTATCATCACCCCCCATGACCAGGTCGCCGACCCCTTGCTCTATGCTTCAGCAGCTCCTGGCCTCCGATGTCACGTCCATTCATCAGCTACCATCCTTGCACCATTCATCCCTTGGCTCGGACTCGTCCTTATCTGACACCCTCATTACGCCGTTGGATCGGAGCCCCGACATGGCCACCAAAAGCCTTCACACGCAACAAGAAATCGTCTATTCCCCTTCCCCTCTTTCCTTATCAACACTCGTTTCTTCCGTGGTCATGCCTATGCACCCGCACCCCGTGCCATTCGTTTTCTTGAACCCTGACCCTAATGCACCGAATATGACATTGCAGGTCCCCATAATCCACCGCCTCATTCCCAGCATGGGACCGACTCACGGCGGAATAGAAGTCACCGTACTCGGCGCCAATTTCCACCCGCCATTACAGTTAAACTGCATATTTGGGGATGTTGCTGCAAGCTCGACCCAGCGGTGGAGTGATAACACCCTTGTTTGTGTGCTGCCTCCTCGTGCAGCTGCGGGTGTAGTTGCTGTATGGTTCGAGGGATTTCCTGAAATGTCGGATCAAGCCAATACTCCGCTATCCCTTTTCACCTATGCAGATGAGTCTGATAGGGCGTTGTGAGTCCTAATATTTGACAATTTTTTTTTTCATTTTGGTTTTGAAGCATGTCATCTTGTTAGGATGGAGCTTGCCTTGCAAGTCGTCGGCCTCAAAATGACAGGCAAGATCGAGGACGCTAAAAACGTTGCTATGAGGATCGTTGGCGGCGGCTCCGATAGTTCTGACATGCAGAGTGGAGGTGGTAATAACACTAACATGGTGCAAATGTCTTCCCACATTTCCTCCGCACGAGATCTCCACCCCCAACTCCTCTTCCGAGCTGGTGAAAGCGACGATTTCGAAAGCCGAATTGTTGATTTCCTGGCCATCCTAGATGTTCCCTTTGACAACCAGCCTCCTGGCTCGCTCTCAACGCCAGAAGCTATATCTCATCCCTCATCCACGACCGGGCAAACGCTTCTACATCTAGCAGCTTTTCTCGGTTTCTCGTTCTTGGTCACCTTTCTAGTCAATCACGACATCGATTTGGACATGCGCGATAGGAATGGGTATACTGCCCTTCACTTTGCAGTGCTCTCCCGATCGGAAGAGTGTATAAGGGTATTGTTGGCTGCTGGCGCCGACCGGAACATAGTCAATTCGTTCGGAAAGATTCCAGAAGAATGCGCTACGGATGTTGGCAACGTCTTTGATGACGGCGTCTCTGATATCGAGTTGTCTGATTCCGACGAGGAAGCGGATTGGGGCGACGGAGAAGAAGAAGCGGAAGTTCCTATGCGACGTGGCGCGCGTAAACGCCGTTCTAGACGACGGAACCTTTCTGGCAAGTCTACACCTTCGTGTAGCGGCAATAGGTCGAGAACTGCGACACCACCTCCAGACCCTCCTGAATTTACCAAGCAGGGGGACGAGAAAAGGGCTGATGCTGATGCCAAACAGGCTGCCTCCTTTATCGACATGATTCAACGCACATTGGCTCAGTTACCTGCCCCTCAAGGTATTATCCCGAACATGCCACAGCTGCCATTGCCCCATCTACTAGATCTTGCCATTCCTGCTGTCCCATGGGGAGTGCTACCACAGATCACGATGGTCTTCCCTGGGTATGTCCCGATGATGCTTGGGTGGCCTGCACTTTTTGGCGGTGAAAATCTGGGCATAGGAGGTGCGGGGATTGAAGGAGCGCAGGAAGTCGCTGCCGGAAAGAAAGTTGGCGCAAATGCGGTTCGTGCACCTCAGGACTGGCGAGCGATTTGGGAGAAATGGTTTGCCATCGCCATTGCGACTGCTCGGCAGGAAGAAATGCCACCGCCGATGTATACACCTCGAGAAGTCGACATCACCTCTGTTCCTGAGGCATTGAATACCGCATCTCGGGAAGAGAAAGAGACTAACCCTGGCGTTGGGCCAAGTGACATTGCCGTTTCGCCTTCAGGTACAGGCATTCGTCCAGTGGGTTATACCATGGTGCCAATACCCGAACGAGAGGTGAATGCATACGGTTACCAACCGAGCGCGAAACAAACGCAAAAGCTACAGAGGAAACGTACGTAAATTGCACTTCTGGTATGGTTCAGTGAAAGTGACGGTGCCATCGCAGACGACAAGATGCTTTTGATATTCTGGCTTCCTATTCTGTTCAGTACGTCCTTGATATTGCAACATTATTTGCGATGTTAACTCAAAACCATCCTCAGTGTCTTTGGTCTGGGCTATCCATAGCGGGATACAGTTTGCATATCAAGCCCTCAAGGCCGCTTTCCCTAGATCACCGTTTGTAAAATATACATAGACGCTTTCTTATACTTTTGTCTGCGAGGATAGGATAGGATAGGATAGATTAACCCGCAGCGGTGTCGACCAGGAACATATGTTTGTCCTTGTCGAATGTAAAAGTCATTGCAGTGATCCTTGTGTTCATCGCCCGTCCGCCAGAATATGAAACGTGGGGCAGACATCCAACTCACAAAGGACAAGGAGTCCGACGACGAAATAGAGGTACATCTCCCCAACTGACTCTGTGCTTTTCATCAAATACCTCCCAGGAAGTACCCTCTGGACCGTTCCGAAAGGCAGACGACGCTGTTCTTGCCTCCCGACTGTTCGTGCTCAACATTCCCATTATTGTATCGCTTGTCTGACCGGCATATATTGTGCAGTATGCGTGGGTTACCAAAACGTTCTCTCGCCGCAGCGCCTCCTCTAGAAACACTCGATGTAGGTTGTTTCGACTCGGCTTCTCTCATCTGCTCATCTCCTGCGGTGTAGGCCCCCCCACCGAAATTTACGGGGTTTGTTGGATTCGGGACACTCCCTACTGCGACTTCGCTCCCGACCTCTACCAGCACCACACCGCCTCAGTCCTCCTTCCTCTTCAATGGGCCGCTGACTTCAACTGTCCCAGTTGCGTCAACAGCCTCGGATACCGCAAAGTCCTTTGCCTCTTTCCTCAACAATACATCTTCAAGACCTCCTGCCGCGCCAACGCCGCCCCCGTCGCAAGAAAATTCCAGTGACGCACCTGAAGTGGATGATCCTGTCGCTCTCAAATATTACACCTCACTCCGAGGTCTCAACGTTTCATTTCTTGCTGCCGTATCGAAGGCCACCCAAGAGGATCCTTTTCAAGACGTCACCGAGCTGCTCGAGTCTTATAAAGCGATGCGGTTGAGGATACGGAATGATTTCGATGAGCGCCCCAAGGAACTGTCACATGAAAGCTCCGCGCCTCCAGCGATTCTTTCAATGCCAGCACCTCCCTCGAAGTTCGCCGGATTCAATGCACCCTCTTCCTCGACATCCGGCACATCCAATGGCGGTAGTGGCGGGTTCACCCCACAAGGGACGCAGTTACCAGCATTATCTTCAGGGTTTTCTTTTGGTTCTCCTGCTCTTCCCTCGAAGTTCACCGGATTCAATGCACCAACTTCCTCGACATTCACCGCACCCGATGGCAGCAACGGCGGTTTCACCCCACAAGCGGCGCCGTTACCAGTGTCATCTTCAGGGTTTTCTTTTAGTGCTCCTACTCCTAATACCGCTCCTCTGCCTACGACAGGCTTTTCCTTTGCAGCACCACCTCCTTCCCAGGCGGCTAAAACAAATCCTTTCAGCTTTTCCACAACTTCTTCGCCTTTTGGAACGTCGACGTCAACCTCGCCGTTCAGTTTGCCACCCAAAAATACATCATCATCATCATCATCATCACCATCACCATCCCCCGCGGCTTTCACTTTCGGTGCTGCGACGGCTACATCCACCCCCAGCAGCACTGTCTTTAGCAACACCGCGCCTTTGACTGCAACCATCTTTGGTTCCGGAACAGGTTCAGGCTCTCCATTTTCTTCGACGACCCCGCCAAAGACAAACTCTTTTGGCAGCTTCGGTGGTTTTCGTAAATCACCAGGGGGAAACATAGGTAATCCTGTCGGATTCGGCTTTGGGAGTCCAGCAAAGACATCTGACGCCCATGGGAAGGAGGAGGTAAATGAAAGTGACGAACCTCGTGAAGGAAACGGTGGAGCTGAAGACGAACAAGCCAAGGTGGCGGCGTTCAATCTAATTGGGAGCAACCCGCATGATGAAGAGGGTGAAGGCGAAGAAGATGAGGATACCGTTCACGGTGTCAAGTTGAAGGTCTTTCGTATGAAAAAACCTGATGAGAAGGAAACACCTGGCTGGGTCGAGATAGGTTCAGGTCCGTCCCAATTTTTCGACTTTCAAAGTCTACGTTAAACGATGGCCCAGGTGTCTTGCGTTTGAAGAAGCACAAAGAGACAAAGGCTCGACGGATACTCCTCAGGAACAGCAGTACAGGGAGGATCAACCTCGTAAGCCGTCCCTCGAATTTCCCATCGTATCTTCCTAATTTTTCCCTCTAGAACTTCAGCCTCTACGCGGGTTTCAAAGTCACCCGAACCAAAAAGACTCTTACGTTTATTGGGCACGACGACGATGGGGTTTCACAGACGTATAGCGTGCGATTAGAGAGTGAAGAGGACACAAAAACTCTGAAGGATGCTTTCGACAGTGAGATAGCCAATATTTCCTAGGGGCACGGAAAATTTCGGCCCTGGCATTGTTACAAACCCCTTTCATATGGCATCTTTCATCGATATCTAACAATTCTGCCGGAGACCATAACATCAAGTTCTGCGGGTAGTACACAAAAGAGCATCCTGTCGTTTATGTTGCATTGAAGTGGCTCTGGGCATTCTGCCATATGGAATTGAGCACGAAGGCTTCACTGAGAAGCATCTCGATTTCATGATCGCCCCAGCCTTGTGTGGGAAGAGATTGCAAAAACATGATGATACCCTCAACACAACTCTTGTGAGCCGAGTGATGCGAAAGAATAAGCTGGAAAAGTACCTGGAAATCCATTTGTCGAAGCTTGTCGCTCCACCTCACAAGAAATGCGGAACAAACATAAAGATGGAACTGGGAAAAGGCGTCTGGACCTTCCGCCTCCGAAAGACGATTAACGTAAGGGATGTGAAAAGCTGCATACAATGCACGACACTCACCAGGTAAGTGTCCCACATTCTGATGGTATTTTGGACGCTGATTTCCCGCATCAGCAGACAATTCATCCATCGAAATGCGAATTGCATAAATTCCACGCTCTGCGAATCTAAATGGGCGGAAAGCGGGGCTTTTTACGTCGGAGGCATCAGCATGCAACGGCAGAGAAGTAAAGAGCATGCATTGACCATCTATTCGGGCAACGAGCTCTGCCATGCGACGCACGCTCCTTTGGATTCCAGGTTGTGCGGATATGTAATTATCTTGAATCCCGTCAAGAAGGCGAGAAAGGCACCAGAAAGAATCAGCTTCGATTGCATTCAAGACTTCTGTAGGAAGGATAGATGGGTCGAAATCTTCTGGGTCTGAATCTGCAACAAACGCTCGAAAGATGGGTGACAAGGACACATTTGGAACCCACCGATATACGCCGAAAGGAATACTTGGAAAAAAGGTGTCACAAGGTCGTTGATTCCCTGAACGTATCCACTGGCTGGATGTCGTATAGCCCAAACATATAAGATCCGCTCGAGGCTCTATGAACGAGCGAACACGGTACATAGCCGGTAAAGACGGCATCAAGTCTGGAAACGTACCCGCTGTGTCGCGTCGTGCATCCAGAGCTTGACACCAGGTCGTGTACGAGGCACGTCAATCTCAATTTGGTGCCATATCTGCTGATCGAGACCCTCGCGATCCCGAGCAAATGCGACTTCAACGAGCGAGAGATACTCCCGTCGTTTTCTCGCTAGAGTGGTTGGCCGGAGAGGGGTTGGTAGAGGGAGGTATCCCTGCGAATGCTTCAACATGGATTACAACGACCTTTCAAGATACACACGAGAAGTAGTTGCCATGCCATGGGGCGCAGATCCCCTGGAATGCCAGCCCATGCCAGTTTCCGTAGCTCGGCTGTTTGGATGAGGACTAGGAACCTTGACACAGCGAAAATTTACACACCGATATTGATGTCCTGACTTGACAAACAATCGATAAACTTGTGTCTCCTGTTGGACCGTATCGATCTTTCACGCAGAAGCTTTTCCGACCTTTCGAGGTTTGAAAGTGGTTCCTTCTTATCATGATTTTTGCGTGAAGAGCGTTCTTCGGGTCGAGCACGATGTCTGAATCCATTGAAAGGATCTAAAGAAAGTAAGCTGAATGCCATTCCATCGAGCAGAGAGGTACCGTAGTACCATGAACGATTTTATGTGCGTCTTCTCGTATGGTGCCCTGGTTGTAACTGGTTTTCGTGATCGCAAGCGGGGCAGCGGGATCGCATTCGCCAGCTTCAGGTTCCAGATCGCCCAGAATCATAGAACATTCGACATCAGCGTCCGCTTGGACTTCACTGTCAAGAATCACTTCATCGACCTGCTCAGTACTGGAAGGTTTCGACGTTTTTCGATCACTCGATTTCTTGACAAGCGTCCAGCCACCCTTTGGCGCCACGAGGGGGTCGTCCTTTGGTGAATAGGAACTCGGATTAGGAGCGGTTATATGCGTGTAAGAGAACGCGAGGGTTGATGAAGATGCGTTCCCGAGAGGTTTCGGAACTGGCCTGGGGGCAGTGGTCGACGAAGGCGAGGACCGATTCCATGATTTGGTGACCAGAGACGATTGGCGGGGTGATTCCGCATCTGAGCCGCTGTCCCAAGCGTCGTCTTCCCCCCACTCTCCGGTGGAAGACACGCTATTGAAATGATTTGAAGGGCGTATTCCGATGTGGGGGCGTGCTGGTGGTGGACGCGCAGCCATAAAAGCAAGATGCGAGCTCGCTGTGGGCGGCGTAGGGCAGAGAGTACCGAATTACATAAATAGTGATGCTTGCACAGTTCTCTACGTGTGAAGTGTCGGATGCCCTCCTCAAGCTCGGTCTCCTCAATGGCGGCCACATTCCCGACATCGCCATGATATCTCCTCAAAATGACTCTGGCCTATCACTCTGCGCACCCGCATATACCGTCAAGATGGTCCTGGCGTCAGATGTCGCCGCGCCCCGACTGTCTCACCACTTTGTCGACACTGCGCCTGCTGGTTCTTTTATTGTCATCGACGGTCCTGCCCGTTCAGTGCGTTTACCCCCGTAACCCGTTCCCCCCTAACAGGACTTTTGGTCATATAGACGTCAAGAACGCCTTTTGGGGAGGACTTATGTCTGCAGGCGCACAGACTCGGGGTGTTGTCGGAGTCGTTATATCCGGCCGCTGTCGGGATATTGCAGAGCACCACAAGCTGAAATTTCCCGTGTTTGCTAGAGGTCATTCCACCCTTGGGCAGAGTCCCTTTACAATCCCATCTCAGATCAATACCCCCCTCCTCATCAGCCCTCAGGGTCAAGATGGAGTTGCCGAGACAGATCGATTCCCCCCAACTCGGGTGGAAGCAGGTGATTGGATTATTGCAGATCAAGATGGTGTTGTCTGCGTTCCCCGTGCCCTTGAATCACAAGTCATTGAACTAGCTACCAAGGCAAGGGTGGTTGATGACCTCTGTATGGCGGATATACTGGCTGGGAAGGGTATTCGGGCAACTTTCCAAGCATATCGAGGCAATGAACGCACGACAGCCCGAGGAACCAAGAGTGGAGCTCAAGATAACCGAGATTCATCCGAGAAAACATCATGATCTCTACTAATATACAGACCTACATTCTAGCTTCCACCGGCCCAGCAAGGACTAGAGGCTATTTAGATGACTTCCTGACCTTTCCCTTGCTCGTCGGCTTTCGAGATAGAGGCAAAGTCCTCTTGACGAGATGTGTGGTCGCCTCGGCATGGGCTTGTCGAATGGCACCACGACTTAGACAGAAGTCGAGATGAGAGTTGAGGCCTTCATTATCTGTTTGCAAAGTCTTCCCACATATTGGACAATCAAGTGTATTAGTATTCGTGTCCAATGAACTACTTTCCGAAACTGGTTTTTGACCGAAGCTGTGAGGTTTTGGAGTCCTCAGAGCGACGGCAGCAGTCGGCACAGGGGCTGAGTGAGGGGGCCGAGGTCGTGGTGCAGCCGCCTCCGATCTTCCCGGTAGCATAACGTCCTCATCAGGTTGCATTTCGTCCAGGCTTACGTCTTCCTCGTCGTCTTCGTGGAACCCAGGCATAACTTCGTCCAAATCATCACAAAAAACCTGCTCCTCCCTAGAATCCTGTTCAACCTTCGGCCGCTTCGCAGACTGACCAGGTTGATCCCCCCCAAGAAACTATCGACGTGCTGAGCGAAATCTTATAGATATCAGATGGGACTTACACGTTTAATGCCGTTTGGGGGTGAAGGTGCATTTAGATCTTTTAATTTCGTCACCCTTAACCCGATAAGTCTGATACTAAGAGGCAAGTCGCATAAGAGCAATTCTTTGCCAGTCTTTGAACAAGAACGATAAGAAATATGACGGTATTGATCACGCTATTTCTGACATACTTGATATAAATCCTCTTTGCTTTTTACCCATCGGTCAAAGGATTTGGACCGAGTAAAGACTGGGATGTAATGTTTCAGCGAGGCGACGACGTGAATGGGTCCATTACCTTGGAACGTGTCAAGCTTATATTTGAGGGTAACTGTCCGACCTGTCCACCCGTTTTCTTCCATGTCTTTCTCCAGTTCTCCTGCAATATTATCGAGTATCTGGAGGATTCTATTCTTGTCGCTAATGGGGGAGAATGTGCTGCGCGGGGGTGAGGGCTAGACTTTGACAGTATAGGGAACTAATAGCGCACCGCTCAACTCCGATGCTCTTTCTTTCGCCTCGCGCTGTAGGCTGAACAACGTTTGATGAAATGCCAAGAAAGGTCTGGAAAAGGTAGTTTCGCCCAAGCTGTTTGTCCATGCTGAAGACGACGGCGCGGTGTGTGAAAATGTCACTACAGGTCTAGCGCCATCTCAGCTGCGAACGAGGAACCTCTTGATGAGAGCGGTATACCTTGATTCCAATCGACTCGAGCAACCTCTCATTGACTCGACCGATGCCGGGATTCTTTCTAATAGGAAGGTTGTGCAGAAAAGACAAGATGGAGTCCTTGTCAAAAGGAAGCATGAACTGTCCATTCGGCTTGTACTGGTTTAAGTATAATCAGAAGTCGTAACTTATTTTGCATACTTGGAGAGGACTAACTTTGTCCGAACAAATCTATAGATATAGATATTAATGGGTTCCCGCTGACGAGCAGAAGTCTCACCTTCGCCAACATCTGTTCTGCGGATTAGTCCAATAGAACAACAACGTGAGGTGCCACAGACGGACCTTGTTGGGCGCTATCCCAGCACTGGCTGTAAGTTTCGTCTCATCATGTAGCGCGTGGCGCATCCCTTGGACACACTCTTCTGGCGTTATCTTGTGCAATTTACAGTAGGCCGTGATACTGATATTCCGTACATAGTTTCAGCTTGCAAGGTCAATGGAGAAAGCAAGTACTTACTTGAGATACGCCTCATCGGAACCAGCGGCATACATACCAGGGTCATATCTCCGCAATATACTCATAATGACGCTGGATTTTTCCGAATATTTTTCGAAATGATTCGGAACCAATACAAGCTCCGGACAGAGTTTCTTTGCGATGAATGCTGCTGGGCATAAAGACAACTAGTCAGGATGGAAACAAGAACTACTCACAGGGCATTCCAGAACGCACACCGTATTTTCTAGCTTCATAAGAGGCTGTAGTGAGAACACCACGCCCAACCTACCGCACCACTTAGATGAATGTAGGATCGCGTGATGAATCTGCTTGGCTTACGCCAAAAGGTTTCTCTTGGAGATCAGGGTTGTCGAGGAGTTCCACATTCTTCGGAGAACATTTGATTCAGCTTGGTTCAAAGTTGATAGTCGTACAGTTGCTTACAGCATAGAATGCATCCATATCGATATGGACGATTGCCTGGGTCAAGTCTCGTTGCTTTTCCAAGTCAGCGAGCTGAAGAGGCTTAGGTATGATTTGCTTTACAAAGTTGCGTTCATCTCACAAGGTTATCAGCAAGCTTTTCAATGCTCCCTTAACACAGAGGCGGTTGGTATTGCCTCGAGAGAAACTAGAGAGAGAAAGTGAACAAACTGGTATCCACCCCCTTCAATATTTCATCACGTTCCTTCAGAATCTTCTTGATGCGCTTGGTGAGGTCCTTGTCCTTTCTCTTCTCATTCTAAGTACAGAGGTCAGGACTGGGTTGAAAGCTTGTAACTGCCCAGGCCATGCCTCATAGAATTTGGAGCCTTTGGAAGCATCCGCGATGATGCGATTGATTTGGCCCTGATCCTGAGCCAGCCTGCCACCGAAGGGAGAGTGTAAAGAGAACGTCAAGATAGAAGGGGTTGTAACTGACCCAGCTTTTCCCGTAGACGGTCCAGCAAGGCGTTTTACGAGACTGGGAGTCTCCTGAGATGGAGGAACATCGAGTGTATTCATCAAGGTGGGAGTCATCAGACGCGGACATCGCGACTCGCGTCCGTGTCGTCAGTGGTCACGGGGAATATCACATGACTTGCTCCCATCTTCCCGAGGTTTCGCCGATTATAACTTTGTCGCTGCAACATGAGCCTTGAACCTATTTTTTGTCAACAATGTAAAGAGCCCCTTCAGGTATCTCTGAAATATTACGAATGTGCACCTCAAACCTTTCTTAACCATAGTGTGCATAGCTAGATGCTTCCCTTATCGACTTGACCCCATCGGCGTACGACATGCTCATAACGACCTTGCCACCTTCTCCGCCAAGCCAAACCAGGCATCTGTCCGAGGCAAAGAAATTAGCTCTAGGGAATTCACAATCATCCGCAAAATCAGCATGGAAACGCGCAAGGGATGGCACTTCAGCTCCACCTATACCTCCCATATCGACACGCACCAAGGGCAAGCAACCTCAACGAACCTCCACAGGGCCATCGTCCCCTCTGCCTAGTGAATCATTTGTTGTCCTACAAGACAGCGTCGTCGGACAGCTTCCTTCTCCCATACGTTCAACTCCCCCACGAAAGGCAGGATTGTCGAGCGCGCGCAGCAGCAACAGGAAGGCAATCGAGGCAGAGACTACGAAGCACTTTGAACAGGATTACGATCCATCGCCATTATCTCATCGCCTTCGTTCCGCTGCACGTCTTTTCAATGTCTTATCCACCCGCACAGATGTCGATCATCCTCTTTGCGCCGAATGTACTCAAGGATTACTTACTACACTGAAGCGGCAACTCGACGAAACAAAGAAAGAGAGGGACGGTTATATCGCATTTGAGAAGGAAATTCGAAAAGAGCGTGAACGGGAGGGACAAGGGCCTTCGAAAGAAGAAATCGACAAGAAGATCGAGAAACTCAAAGCAGAGGAGTGCTCCCTCGTCGAACAATTGAAAGAGGCAGAACACGAACGTGGAATATTGGACGAAGAACTGCACCTTTTAGAACTCGACGAGATGGCATTGGAACTTGAAGAGGCCGAGTCAGCATCGAAGTTGCGTCCTTCGTAATAAATGCTCACAATTTCGTTCCAGGTTCTGGCGGTCTTATAACGATCAGGTGTTAACGGCCGAACAGCAGGCTGGACAACTAGCTTCTCTAAGAGCTGCCTATGCTGCAGATTTTGCGACGCTCGAGAAATTGGAACGGACGAATGTGTATAACGACGCCTTCTGTATCGGACACGACGGAGTATTCGGAACGATCAATGGTTTACGATTAGGCCGGGTGCCCGGAGTGCCTGTGAGTCAGATGAAGATACATTCAGACTTTGCATTATCGTGTGTCCAGGTCGACTGGCCCGAAATCAATGCTGCCTGGGGGCAGACATTATTACTCCTCTACACCATTGCTCGGAAGCTTGACTATACATTTGAGCAGTGGGTCTTCATTTGACTCAGTTTGGCCTCGCTTATGGGGAATAGCTATCGGCTGGTCCCCATGGGTTCGTTCTCTCGCATCGAAAAAACCGCAGGTGACAAAGCTACATACGAACTCTACGGGTCGGGAGATCTGCATTTCGGCCGGTTGCTTCATAACCGGCGATTCGACATTGCGATGGTAGCCTTTTTGGATTGCTTACAACACCTCATCGATTATGTCAAATCCCAAGATCCTACCGTTGATTTTCCACATCCGTAAGCATTGCCCTCTATTGTTGTTGCGGTTATTGATGGATAGCATTTTAGGATTGCGAAGGACAGGATTGGCGATGTTTCTGTGAAGCTACAATTCAACCAAGAAGAAGCTTGGACTCGCTCGCTCCGTCATGTGCTACTAGCTCTCAAGATTTGTCTCAAATGGACAACGAATGGCACAGCCGTGTAAGTTGATATATAGCAAGAGGTTGTGCTAAGTTACGTGCTTCCCGCGATTGACGCATAGGGGTGCCGCGTAGATATCTCCTAATTTTATCTATTGTATCATCATGAGCAATCAAATTCTTACTAACGTGAGTTCGTGCTGGTATAGTGGTAGGGTGACACCTACACTTCCTTATATATCAATCACCCCCTTCCTTGGAGACTGACCCGCCCTCAAAATGGGTTTATTGTCTCTTGGTACACCCTTGTCCTGGGATGAAGCCAAGAAGTATGCGGATCATGTACATTTTCACGGCATCACTCAATTCCTGAAAACTTGGGATCGCTTGAAAGACCGACATGGGGACGAACTTTTATGGGGAGATGAGGTACCATGCCATTCCTGGTTTAACGTTGTATAAACTAACTGCTTCCAAAAGGTTGAATATATGGTCATCTCGTTCGACAGTTCGACCAAGAACGCAAAGCTCTCTTTACGTCAAACCGAAATCCTTGCAAAGTTGAACGCAGCCGTGGACGACCTGTGTGAGGAATGCCCAAAGCCGTAGGTGCAATATTGCCCAGTCGTTCCTCCAACGCCGTGAAACTTTCGCAGCACGGTTCCGAAATATCACCCTGAATACGGCCGATTCATGCTGGAATCTACCCCGGGCTCTCCGTACACAGGGTCCATTCCGGACCTTCTTTCCGTTGAAGAAAACATGCGCCAGAGGTATGCCTCTTAGGAACTACAGTCGTTTTTATTCAACTGATGCCGCCGACAGACGATGCCTTGCACGCCAGCACCTGAATCAAAACGAAATCCCGATCACCCTGACATCTTTTCCTAGGCTTGGAGTGCAAGGTCAATTCACAGAGCCATTCCATGACCCAGCCACAATCACCTCCAGCCACAGTCTTTTTTTGCCTGAAGAAATCACGAACCCACACGCTCGCTTTCCGTTAGTTACATCATTTCTTCTGGCCTCTGTTTCCACATATATTTTTCATCGTAGCACCCTCACGGCCAACATCCGGCGTCGACGAGGTTCTAAGGTTGCGATTAACCTCCCGGTTTTCATCGATTCCAAAACCCCACGTCCATTCATCGACACCACAATCCCATGGGAACGCTCACTTTATCCGGAAGATCCAGGTGTGAAAATACCTACCTCCCCACATATATCCAGTAATTTATTTGGGATTTAGAGGCAAAAAATGGCGCCGCCCTTGTGGATCACATCTACATGGACGCAATGGGTTTTGGGATGGGTTGCTGTTGCCTTCAGTTGACCTTCCAGGCGTGCAATGTTTCCGAGGCCAGGCGAATGTATGACGGTTTAATTCCTGTGGGACCAATTCTTGTAAGTCACAACTGACTCTTGCCACTATTTCTTGAACATCAATGTCAGTCCTTCAGTTGGCATTGACCGCGGCTAGTCCTGTCTGGCGTGGATTTCTTGCTGATGTTGATTGTCGGTGGAATGTTATAGCTGGAAGTGTTGACGATCGCACCGAAGAAGAGCGTGGTCTACAGGTAGTGCTAAACATCACACTCGCAACCAATGATCACTGACTACTTCCAGCCTTTGCAAAACAACCGATATAGGATTCCTAAATCACGATATGACAGTGTCGACTTGTATATCTCCACCGACTGGATAAATAGACCAGAATACAACGACAGTTACTTCCCTTACGATGCCAGCATTTACGACCGCCTCAGGAAGCATGGTGCGTATGATGTTCATCATAATTTTCTTTAATGTTCAAAAGTACATAGGGCTTGACGACTTGATATCGAAACACATATCTCATCTATTTATTCGTGACCCTCTTGTCGTGTTCTCCGAGACTATCGACCAAGACGACTCGACGAGTACTGACCACTTTGAGGTTCGTACATCTCTTAATGAGAGCCAACATCCCACCCTTCTAATGCCAGCCTTACTTTCTTTTCCTAATAGAATATACAGTCAACGAATTGGCAGACACTGCGCTTCAAACCTCCGCCGCCAAATTCAACCATTGGCTGGCGCGTTGAATTTCGTAGCATGGAAGTTTCGATGACAGATTTCGAGAATGCAGCCTTTGCGGTTTTCATCGTCCTGCTCTCCCGTGCAATCCTCAAATTTAATTTAAACTTCTACCTACCAATTTCCAAGGTGAATCTGGCTTTTTATCGTCTGTTCAATCAAATTTGGACCAGTAAATAGGTGGACGAAAACATGGCAAGGGCCCAGAGCAGAGGTGCGGCTAGGCAGGAGAGGTTTTACTTCAGGAAAAGTGTGTATACACTGGGCCGCAGCGGTAGCGAGGGAAGCACCGCGTCTTCGTCAGGCTCTAGTTCCTCTGTCAATGATGGGTTCGTCAAGAAAGAGAAAAAATTGGGCAACTGCTTTCCCCCTCTCCCAATACCACACGACAAAGTGAAATTCACTAGCCCGATTGAAGAAGAGTATGAAGAAATGTCAATGAACGAGATTATCAACGGAAAGGTGCTTGTAGAGTTTTTTTTTTTAAATGCACTTACCTACCGACTGACAGGGAGAGCATTTCCCTGGGCTTCTGCGGCTCGTGTATGATTACCTGGACACGTTGGATGTTGATAGCGATGCCATCGACAGAATTGAGAAATACTTAAATCTCATAAGATGCCGCGCAGATGGTAGGTGAGATTCATTCTCGAAAGAAAACCCGCTAATCCTCTTCGTCCTGTAAGGATCGCTCATCACTCCGGCGACTTGGATAAGAAATTTTATCCGAAATCATCCAGATTACAATAATGACTCGGTGGTGAGTCAAGAGATAAACTATGATCTTCTAGTGGCTGTGGATGAGATGTAAGTTTTTTTTTGTTCTGTCGACTCTTCTCATCCATGCTTTTTCAGTGAACGAGGTGTACGGCGCGCACCAGATCTTCTGCCAGGAGATTACAAAGGCAGTGAATGCCTACGAACCGATTGAATAGACAACATCTAGACGAACCATCTTTGGGGGTCCCTCCATCACTAGAAGTTTTTTAGGCAGCAGCGGGAAACGACTATTCATCAGTCCTATCAATAGTACTTCTATATCTCTGTCATTCGTGTGTGAAACTAGAGAAACTTATCATTCAATAAGTAACGAATATCTGTGCTTACTGCATGAGCCTGAGCAATCAAGTCGGCCGTTGGCATGCATTCAACTCTCCGCTACTTATTACACGTCACTCCTGATACCCGCCCTTCACTAGGACTTGCAGCGGTATACTGAAACTTGAGGAGGTCTAAACCTTCAGTGATGTGGAAATCGAGGGATTGGGATGATGTATACCTCCTTCAAGACGAACCATTCTTATCTTCTTTCTCTTCCTATGCGTTGGGGTCTTCAGGTCGAAGGACAGATTCCGCAAGCATCGAAAGTCGGTTACGCGTACTCGCTATCGAGGATCTGAAAAAACACGACAATGCTGGGAGCTCTCCATATTCCCTGGTCAACCCCCAGTTTCAAAGGAAGAAGCATCAACCTTCTCCGCGACGCGCTTCCGTCAATGCTAAACAACGACTGTTATATCCAGGTGCACTACATGCTCAGCCTTGGAGGTCCACAAACCCTCCTAATGTCCAGGCTCATCGCGAACGCATCGACGGAAATATGCTGAAGAGAAAAAGCCGCCCCACTAAACAATATAGAGGTGGGTTCGAGGGCGATAAAACATCCCGACTTCTGCTGGTAGCTATCAAGGGGGAATATGGCGCAAGCCTCCTTGACGCATCTCATTCTCAAGGCAATCCTCGGCACCTTGAGGTTCCTCCAATTCTGCATGCCACTTCACATCTCGAAAAGAGTCGAACTATACCTTTCCCGTCAACGCTTCCACATCCTCTCTCCAACATTCTCCCAAATAGCGGGAAGTGTCCCAGTGACCTCCTTTCGATTATTCCAACTTGCTATAATCTCTCTGAAACAAAACTTATCACGAGGCGGGATTTTGCTGATGGTTCTCTGACCGACTATGTCCGCCAGCCACGATCGCAAGTCGATTCTGGGACTCAAAACGCACCCTTCTCATCACTTTCATCTTCGCACGCCGTTATTAATGGGCTGGACCCGAGTCTCTCCACCGAACCTCATGACTGGAGACTTTCTCCATCTCCAACTATCCTCGACACCTCAAATAATCTTGATGTCCCCGGAACCATGCAAAAGATGCATCCAGCTTTTGATCCTGACTCCCATTGTTCGATCCCTGGACCTGAGGATCTCAACTCTATCCCCCTAAATTTGGTGGCACCGGCTCAGGGATCCACAATCCCCCCTGCTCATAAATCCATTTTACCCATCCGTCCTCCCATCTGGGCGCAGGTTGAGCGTGGTTTCCCCCATGAATGGCATCACTATTGTGCTTATTATTTTTCTTTTTAAAAGTCCCGTCAAGAAGTATGCGAATCCTTCGATTGGTTCAGGAGTTATCAGGGAGGAGTTTATCATGTTCACAATGTCGCAAGAGGCTACTTGCTGAGCGCCTTTGCTTCATGGTATGTCACATCTTTCAGAGACTGGCCAACTGCCTCCATTGATCTAGTCGCGACTGCTTTGAGAACGGGGGGCGTCTTATCATATCCCATGGGTGAGGATATAGCCCTAGTTTTCGGCCACACTTATCCCCTTGTATAATAGTGGAGGCAAGGCAGAGAGTATTCATTCTCGCCAAGGTCAATCTGTCGTTGAATCGGCTGATGATCAGTCTATAAATGATAAGTCGGTCCGTGCGTTACTAACGAATTATAGAGAGTCTCGACCTCTCGTTCTGCTGGTCGATGACAAGTATGCCTTGTTTCCAATAGATCTTGGTGCAAACGACATCACATACGCCGTGCTGGGTTTCTACACGATAGCGCATTTCTGGGGTAGGTATTAATCTGATTCACATTATCCAATCGCACCCTTCTCAAAAGAGCAACTTCAAGCGGAATATCAACCAGCCAACAACGAGCGGGGCCGTGTCGTTCGGTACAAGTTTGCGTTCCAGTGGTGTGACGGCCAGGTGGACAAGCTGAATATTTTTGTGAACATATATTGAACAATTTTAGGGCGAACCTTGGTGGCTCCCGGGTGAGATCATGTGCAGACAGGCATATGTCAAATTTACACATTGTAACTTTCAAGGTGTAAAGCAACAACCAAGCTCAAGTCCCTCCGCAGGTTGTCGCATCACCCCGTTACGTCCGGATTCAAGGCCGGCACCAGGTTCGATAGTTATCTCATTTTTAATTGATGTTCTCTCATTGAGAAACAGTCAAAAAGCGACAATTCAAGATTGAAAGCACGATGTGAGCCGACGACTGCACATACATCACCTCAACCTGAGGACTTTGAAGCCCCTCACAGCCGAATGACCTATATTTATTATGCCTGCAATGCAACTTGAAGACTCCTCAGGTTTATCAAGAAGGATGGGCCTGTCTGAATCCCGGTTGCGCCCGATTTTGGAGGACCAGGGACGGAGCCATGTTAGCAGACCAGCTCAATTACAGCTTGCATTTTCTGCAGTCATCTTCGCCTCATTTACTTCCTCCGAACTTGAGAGATTTACGTCCAACCCCACCTAATCAACTCCAGATTCCGGAAAATAACAACACGACGTATGCCTTTACCAGAGGATGGCATTGTCGTAATTGTGGTCGACTTTCTTGCAGGTACGAAGTCAATATAGTGACTTTCTGTGTTTCCCTTTGATCACGATTCACTCCCAGATATAAATGGGAGCATTGGGAATGTTTAACTTGTAAGGTGCGAAGCGGCCCTTGCTCCAGATATTTGTCTTTTCACTGGTCAAGCAGGCTACAGCCGCTTTTCCTGGAAAATATCATACTGCACAAGAGTTTTGGTCCCAAAGGATTCCAGTTCCTTTTGATAGCTATTGCATTGACCATGCTTCAGGTAACACAATTCGGTTAGACCATGAAATCTTCTGATTGGTGTTATAATAGGAATCATCGAATCCCCGCCGATATTGTTCTTTGATGGACGTGGCAAGGGCCAAATCCAGACATTCGTCTTACCTGATGGGAGGTGGGTTGCACTCCCGGATTCTGTTGATTCTGTTCGATCTTATGACAAACACATTTTACCAGAAGCCGAATTCACCATATCAAATCCTTGACACCAAACGAAAATTCAACTCCCGATATCATCTTCAGAGAATATCAAGAACAGGCATCAACTGGTAAATTAGCATTCCGTCGATGGCCCATGAGATCTGTAAGCATCGTTTACGGCTCAAGTGAGCGTAATAGTGATGATAAAACCACAGCACAAATGTATACTTTTTACTTTTGTTGCTCCCATTTTGACGCTGACATCGTCAAGGCAGAGGACCTCTCTTGACCAATTATTTCTCACAAAATTGTAGGTGGAACATCCCCCCCCCCAATCCTTGTCAATTTACCGGAACATTGGTCCAGCTGGAGAACCATATCACGTATGCTTCATTCGAGCGGGGGAAGCCAAGACTGATGGGATGACAGTATGTGGGCGGGACAGCCAATACCGTACCGTTCGGGGAGGCTCCTGGTGCTGTCATCAAGGCTTGTGATTTCATCCGAACTCGTGTTTACCAGGCTCTGGGTATATTGGAAGATTTCAATGAAGTCCTCAGGTGGAGTGTCACTTCATTGCTATATATATGTATTCTCATCTTGAATCATAGCTGCGCTTACATGGAACGGCAAAGAATGGCGGTATGACTCACGAGTCACTCTCCCCTCTCAGACGCTTGTACTTATCGACCTTACTCAGTTTCATAGCGACAGCGAACGTGGATTAGGCCCTCTAGTGGCGGGTCTCTCGTTGGGCGCACCGGCTCTGATGCATTTTCGCGTACATCACAAGTACCATGAAGAAGTGGATCCTCGGTTTAAGAAAATCGCCATGACTTTGATTCTACGTCATGTAAGAAGCTCTTCCATCCACGTAGAATTGGCGTTAATGATGAGGACAAGGGTGATGTATTGGTGATGGATGGAGCCGATGTCCAGGAGTACTATGAGTGAGTGTTTGCATTGCAATGAGATCCACGTTGTTCAAAGCATACTTGTGCAGACACACTGTTGTGCCTACCAACTTCCGTATCGCAGCGACTGCGCGGAGAATAGACGCACTACCCTGATGATTCTGTATTGCTTATCGAGCCTGGTGTAGCACTTCTTCCGTCACCTCCCTTCACCTCTTCTTTGAACGGCTCGACATACCTTAACTGCCTATCTACTTGGGCGGAGAGCGTCAAATTATTAGTAGCATAAGCCCTCATTCTCTACATTGATCGCGGCGACCTGTTTTATCTGTCGCATCCTCTGTTTTGGAGAGAAAGAATCAGTATGCCATCCAAGCTCCAACCACCTTGGGAGCGGGAATCCCGGCGCTTGCGCCTAACTTTCAAGAGGATTTGTTTCGTCCAAACAACGCGTCCAGCCTTCGACATGCAGCTGACCCTCGACGCCTTTGCGCTCAAGCGTGATTACCTCCAAGTCGACTACAAAACGACATGCTAACGATACAAAATTAATAGCATTCACCAAAGCGCTCACATGTCTGTCGAAATACGGCGATGAGTTGATGATCTATGCAACCCCAGACGCGCTCTCGCTATCTGCCACAAATTCATCCAAGTCTGCCTATTGTCGATTCAAATATGAAAAGCAGTTCTTCTCCAAGTACAGACTTGACACCTTGGCGACCGAGTTTGACGACATGATGAACCTCACAGGTCAATTATTAACCAAGGTATTCCCTAAAACCGGTATACTCTCGCATTGTTCAGGCTAAAGTTGTTGAATTAGTCCCTTCTATCTATCCTAAGGCATCGCACCATCGAGAAAACAGTAGAGAGGTGTGATATGTCGATTGTCGAGGGAAGCCAGAGTACAAACGACGACCAAGGTCAAGACGTCGATGGTCTAGAAAGCAAGCTAATCGTGCGCCTTCACTGTAAGCACGGCAAGTAGCAACAGCTTCTTGTCCACGAATCGTTGTACTTACTCACGACAGACAGGTGTGATCAAAACACATCGTTTGGTTCTCTTGACGCCGACTTCCCTCATGGCACCCGGCGTACCAGACGCGGACAACGAGTCGAACTTGACAATTGGTCCAAAGTCTGTAAAAGACATGATCGAACATTTCCCGATAGCCAAAGGCCCCAAGTCCGACCCCCAGCTTATCTGGACTTTCCGACATGCCGATGTAGAATTAAAGAGTTTAGAATCTTCCATCGACACGAAGGGTCTGTAGTGGTCCGTGGGTTTCTCTTATGCAGCTGACCAGCATTTTCCTAGGAAAGACACAGCTTTCGACAGAGCTGAGTATAAGCGCAGAGGAGTTTGATATCTACAATATTTTTGCTATCCCGACAACAATCGCTTTTCATTTGCGCGAATTTAATGTAAGTATGTGGATTTGTCGGCTCTGTTGGCTTTGCTTATCCACGACCAGGCCACCATCGCGTACGCCGATTCGATGTCACTCGCCCTTGATCTTCGGTTCACAGACCCAGCGGCTCCTCTCTTCATCGACGTTGAAGGGGATCACACGGAAACCCTCTTTGTCATCTCAACAAGCCAGGTTCACGGTGAGGCCACTGGTGCCCGACGTCAACACTATCCACCGGATTCCAGCTCAAGAAAGCGCGGTCGACAAGAAACGCCTCAAGAAACAAGAAACACGAAACCAATGAGGGTTGTACAAAGCGTAGAGGGTCGGATAATCCAAGCACCACGCACTGGAACAGCCGAACATAGCCCTATTCCGTTAATGCAGGATCCAGCCCAGCTTTCTCAAATAGACCCAACGCACTCTCCTCCTTCCATGCCAAATATAACCCCTGAACTGCCCCCGGTGCAATTGAAGGGACCACTTTTTCTTCCATCATTATCTCAACTTTCCGTTGCGGACAAAGCAGGATTGGGGGGCATGCACGCCGATGAACCAACCCACAGTTTTGGGGGTGAGGGTGAGGAGGTAGCATTTGACATTCCCTCTCAAGATCCTCATTATCACGAATTCCTGGAACGTCCTGGACATACGGCAAATGGAAACTCGGACAGTCTTGAAATCGAAGAAGTAGCAGAAATCCCTCCCAGCCAAAGGCTGTCACCATCGAAGGCGAGCAGTTTCTGTCACGTATTGAGGTCCTTTCAACTGTAGTCTTTTGCAGCTGTTCCAAGCTCTTTTCGAAGATTGAAATGCTTCATCCGAGAGACCGTCGAATAGACGTGCAACCACTCTCCATAGTAGTCGCGCAACACCACGCCATCATACATCGACCCGCTGAGGATATAGTTCTGTCATTTCTGTAGAGTGTTGCGTCGATAGATAATCCATCCAGGTCAGAAACTTGGATGGGATCCATTGATGGCCAGGGATCGTATCGGCTGAATGTTAAGTCGGCTACGCTCATGCAAGAGGAATTGAAGGGGTAGATTGTCGTCATTCGTGAAGAAAGAGAAGTTGCATATTTCCCCGCGATATTTTCGATGCGTTCTCCAGAGATGTTTCATTTGCGTTGTGAATTGGCCATGAGTTCATTCAATTCAAGGGCTTTTCGAGTTCTCATGAACTAGGACAAGAATTCGCGTGACAGGATGTAAATTGGCGTTGGTCTTATCATGCTTGATGCGACGTTGAGCTCGTCTGGGGAATCCGTTGCCATTTGAGTCGAGGTAGCATCACGGCTTGGGGTAGAGTCGATTGTGATGAATACTTGGGGTCCACTGTGCCGTCGGCACTTCACTTATGGGGAGGGCAATACTAGTCCCGTGCTATGATAGTTACCACGAGTTAAGCAGCCTTGAGGCGGGCTATTCGAGAAACCGAACATCACAGTCGAAATTGGTTCCAATATTACAGATAAGTCAAGGAATCGCGACGCATATCACTTGGAATGTAAATCATGCGTCACCTGAATCTGGAGAAAATGAGGATCGGACCTATGGATGCGAATCGAAATAGAAATCACCTCGGGCTTGGTGATGGTACGAAGTTCGCCAGGGGCAGAGATACGACCGGTCATAGCACCTATTCCAGCTTCGATCGCCCTTCCGAGAGCTCCTTTCGTAGCCATCCAGTACCTGATCTCCTCCGGAAAGACTTCGATTACTGAAATTCGTGGATCGGTTTCGTCGCCTTTATGAGTGCCATCCTTCAAATCTCCAAAATAGGCTGAAATACTTGCCCTCCGTGAGACGGGTGACTATCAAGACTCTTGAACACAACATACTAGGAAGACCAATACTTGTGAATCAAATCCTGGTCCCTTGATACTCTGGCCTTGCCGGAAAACCTTGAGGTGGAAGAATATCAGAAATGGTCGCAATTGCGCAAGGAACTTACGATGCCCATGATGTGGTATCAGTGTTGAAAAAGCTGACATTGACGTTGGCATCGTTTTCAATCTCATCAAACTTGTGAGATACATTGTTTGCAAGGAACACGAGTGTGAGTTGACTATCGTCATATGCTGGTCGGGAAGCGAGTGTATGTCAGGATGAACGAAAGAAAAGACCTGGAAAGCTACGGACGAGATGCAGGAGTCATAGCGCGAGAATGCATGCTTCCGTCGGCGGCACGAGTCGTGAGCATGCCGACCTTGGCTCCTTTAACGACATCTTGAAGACCTAGAAAGGGGTCGAATGAATGAGGACTGGCACGAGGCGAAAGGTACGCACGGACCTGTGATTTTCTCTTGGAGCGTAACGTCTACATTTGTGGCGAGAGCGGTGTAAGGGTCAAGAGCGGACATGGTGGAAGTAGGATGAGGTTGTTCAAGGTCCTCAAGGGCTTTTAAGATCTGGCGCTCTGACGTCATGCGGTCACGTTGCAATATCAAATTGTAAATTAGAGATGAAGGGGGGGTGGTCAATAATAATGCAGAAGATATCTACAGTCGCATCTACTGCAATCCAGGAATCGAGGAGGGCGGAGCGGCTGGCGGTGGTGTCATAGCCGCTGGTACTGTCACAGAGTGAGGAGACGAAGCAGAAGAGGGCGTCTGATACTCACGAGGTGCCATTTGTGGGCGCTGTCCTTCGCTGAATACGCGAGAAAGGAGAACACCAACTCCTTCGAATACACCGAGTAGAATACCGCAAGCGATCGCGGAACCGAGGGCAGATTTGGGTCCACCTGGATGGAGAGTGAGACAACGGATTCCAGACGCGTGGGCGCAAACTCACTTCTTGCAGCCAAACAACCACCCGTCATGAATCCAGAAATTATAGCATTCCATGCATCCTCTTTTTGTCGGTATCCTTTCACAGCACAATCGAATGTTGAGAACATGCCGCCCCACACGCCGAAGTTACCGCCTGTTACGGGCGCTCGAGCCTTCATAGAAGATATTGCACCAACCAGGCGTTCGCCCTGCGAGACGACCATGTCAAGATTGTAAGAACGAAGGGAGAAAGACTCACTCTTGGAGAGTTCCGAGCACCTTTGATGCCATACCATATACCACCGCCAACAGCACCCATCGAGAATGCACCTCCAAAATCATTGAGAATTACCCATGGACTAGACATGAGTGGATTGAGTACGACGTCTGGTGAAGGCAGTTATATCAATACCAAGGGTCTCGCGTGTGATCAGCATGCGCCATGGGGCGGAATCCAGGAGGAAATTAAGAGGGGAATCGGGAGTCGGGACAGTCGGCGACGAAACACTTTTTTTGCTGTCCACACGTGCAATTATGGTCAGGTGATCCGACTGTTTAAAAGAATTCAATTGTCATTGGTAATGTCATTGCCACCGATGTGGACGGCGCCGAGGATCAAGCAGACCGTCTATGTCGATGTTCCCGAGCCTCCGTACCCTCTGTCGATATTTCCCCCACTCAAAGAAGACAAGTCACGCGTACTGACGCGTAAACGCGTCTCCGAACACCACGCTCCACCTCTCCCCAAGAAACCTAAAGTGGCGACGTCAAAACCTCTCGTCCTCAGCCAGCCAGTAACCCAGCCCACCTCCAATGCGTCCCCTGAAAATTCAAAAGATTATATACACTGTCACCAATGTTCTCAAAAGCGTGATATGGCAGGTGCATCCTGATGTCCTCTCATTTGTTGCGTTCTTACTGTACAAACTGAATACAGATGCCATAAATTGTACCGTTCAATTAGTGAAGAAGTCCACGTCGGCTGAAGCGACAGGACAAACGTGCACCGCCAAGTTCTGTAGGAGGTGTTTGAAGACCCGCTATGGCGAAGACATGGACGCGTTGAAATCACCAGGAGTCTTTCGGTGCGTCCTCGAGAGACAAAATGCACCTTTTGCACTCAGTGTATGCTGGCAGATGTCCAAAGTGTCGAGATATCTGCAATTGCTGGCGTTGCAGGAAATCGAAAGGACTCGACCCTCTGGGGTCAGTTGCCGATTTAATTTCATTTTCAATCGTGTTCTTAACTTCGTACAGGAAATTTCTCCTTGGTAATCGTGAAGCTGGCTTTCACTTTGTTGCGCCTTCCTCAGTCGATGTTCCAAAGGCCCGAAAGGCTCTTCCATCTGCTAATGCACCGACGCTAAAGCGACTGGAGAAACCCGCCAGGGGTACCATACCTACCCGCCACAAAAAATCAAAGAGCCCCAGATCGGATGTTAATTGGACCGTCATACCCACTATTCTCGATTTCGAAGAGGCCCAATCACGGTTCCATATAAGAGAGTTCACTCTTCGATTTGCACCTGTCATGCAGCCAGCCATCCTTGCTTCACAGCTAGCAGAACTGGAGGACCTCGGCTGTGGGCTAAGAAGCGAGAATGACCAACTCGCCAAGTGGGTCAGCGAGGCTTGCATCAGGTCGCTCGTCTTGGGGCTCCTTGGAATGCTCATGGATATAGGTGACGAGAGGGTAGAAAAGGTACGCTCTCTTCTCCGAACTAGGACTAGGGTTAAAGTGCTGGCCCAGCCTATTGGTCGGGCCATCAAAGACATTCGTGAAAGTGGAGTCAACCTTAACAAGATATGGGCTATCCTCTCTGGACTTCGCGATGCTATTGAAGCAGATACAAAGGCTGGTGAGGACTGCATTCCTCTAACATTCCCTGATCCCCTGCCTCCGCCTGCTGATGCCGTCATATACAACACTCGTACTACACGCAGCGCCGGTGCTTCCACTGGAGTCGACAGTTCCGTGGTTATCACACATCCTGCGCAACTGGTTCCCGTCGTGGAAGCTTTAGTCGAGGCTGCCTGCAATACAAACACGGTACGCGAAGAGCTTGATCATAGTGCCAAAGAAATGAAGGAACTTGCTCGAGACGTAAAGGACTGGATCAAGTCGGAGAATGAGAGATGGGATGCTGAGAGGAAAGATCTGGAAGTGTCAGGAAAAGACAAAGAAAAAGTCAGCCGCCATGCGGACTAGATTTCTCTGGGAGGGGAGCTTTCTGATGCTCATTTTCTTAGGTTAAAAGCAAACGGGAATCACACAAACGTTGGGTTCAAAACATGGACAATGCCCTTAAACTTGTCTCGTCCAGCTTCGCAGCCCGATTCTCCCCCTTGGGAGCTGATGGCGATGGACGGACATATTGGGCACTTTCTCCGGGGGCTCGGGAAAGAAAAGATGCCCTCGAATTTATCAAGTTGACGACTTCGATTGCTAAAGAGAAAAAGTCTCGGCCCAGAGGACGCTCGCCTGATGAGGAGGCTCGAAGTGCAATGCAAGAATGGTCTTGGTGTATCGTGATTTGGGGAACCGCTCCTGTGGGTTCAAAGATAAAACATACGAATGATGATGGACGTTCCCCGCAATGGTGGGGTTTCTATGACCCCGAGGATATTCGGAAGGTTGCAACCTGGGTCAATCAATCGGATGCTACTGATACTGAAGATGATGAAGACTATCCAACATCTTCTTTGAGAAACAATTTGGAGGAATACGCAGCGCTCTTGGACTGGAGGTTAAAGGAGGACAAGTATGATACCGCGTAATAGATTAGAAGCTTGCAAGTCATGGAACGTAGTCTTATATTATGTATAGTTCTGAAGAATCATTAATCAACTCTCTGTGGTCGAAATGCCTTCATTCCCGTAATGTTCGATCATCATTGCTTGGATGTCATCTGGGGCCATTGGACGCTCGATGAACAGTGACATTTTATTGGCAAGTCGAACAGCTAGGACATGTTTGCACTGGCGAAAGGGAGCTCGAAGGATGGAGTTGGACTGGCGAAGATCTTACCATCAGTTCAGAACCTGCTGAAAGCACGACGTATGCAAATGCAGGACATGAACAATAGAATGGAATCGCAGAAATCGTCATGTCGAGGAAAACGGTGTATTTATCGGTCGAGCCAAGTACTTCGTACTGGGGATAGGAGCATGGGGTGGTATGCTTGATGACTGGATGGGTTTTTTCATTATATTATGCAGCTGGAAGCTCTGATCGAATTTCCTGCCTCTCTGATGGTCAAGGAGGTCCAATGCACCAAGTACGATGGTTTCCGGGAGCACTGTGTGCAGTTTGTGTATGATATGTTCTGTCACTTGCATTTACTCGGTGAGTTGCAGTCAACATCTCGACGAAAACATACAGCGCCGATTTTCTATCGAGTCTATCACCGAATCCGCGATTTGCAAGAGTTCAGGGGAGCAAGGCATCTGTGGCGGTGCAACCCTCGACAAATTTAAATGCCACAGTACTGTCTCGTATTCGCCCAAGTACATCATGAATTCCGCATTCCGGAACTCAGTTCGGTCGCGGAACTCCACAAGTTTACCTTCTCTCTCCAAAAAGACCAAGACCCCACAAGGCCGTACATGGTCCTGACAGTGGATCGCGAAGAACATGCACTCATTTTCGCAAGGAGGTGCATCCTGGTGAAGCAAGCCTCCACGATACAGGAAGACCTTGTCAGATGCTGACGATTCATCTTAAACAGGGCGGTCTATGAGCTCTATGCACAAGGGGCGACGTACCAGGAACTACACGATTGCAACCGACAAAGCGAACTCCTCTGGAAGCGTTATATTCCTGATACCTCATTTAAATTCGTCGTGACTGCTTACAACCACAAAATACCGCAACATCGACAACATGAGGTCATGGAAAGCTTCGCGTACATGGGGTTCCTCGGAAAGATTGACCTGAAGAACTCAGAGATTGTTCTTGGTTGCTTCGAAGAATGTGGGCAATCAATTATGCAGCAAAATCACACTCTTTTAATCGGCTTCCAAGATCATGATCGCTCCAGAGTCACTCGAACTAGGCACGAGGGCGATGGCGAATATCGACAACTGTACTTTGGCCGATTGGTACGTTGTTTCCCCAGCTAGCATTTTGCATGATAGCAATTCCATGTGAGTTGGAAGAGGGATCTGCCCGCCTTCTCGTCGGAAAGTTCGATGTGAAGAAGCGTGTTTACTACGGCAATACGAGCATGGAGGCCGAAATGTCTTTACTAATGGCCAACCAAACCTTGGTTAGTTTTTTCTCCTGCTAATATCCCTCTCTGACGCTTTCTCTTTGCGAAAGGCGGCTCCAGGAAAGCTTATATATGACCCCTTCGTAGGAACAGGCAGCATGACATATGTGCGCCACTTTTTTTTTCAGTTTACCTCACCTATTTATGACTAGATCACGAAAGCCAGCGGCCCACTTCGGTGCATTGGTGTTCGGCTCAGACATTGACGGCCGGCAGATGAGAGGAAAAGGTATGTGCATACTCCTCGGCAGGCGCTCTAAAGCGAGAATCGTTCAAAGGCACGATGCCCGGGATATATCGTGCTGCGAACCAGTATGGGACGGCATCTCGGTTAATAGACCTTTGCACCTTTGATGTTACGAGGAATCCATGGCGATGTGGAGGTCTATTCGATGCCATTGTTACAGACCCTCCATGTGAGACCAATTGCAGTCGCTTGCATTTTTGCCGTGGTCGTAACAAATCACATGTTCTCAGATGGTGTACGTGCAGGCGCCAAACGACTTGGGCGAAAGAAGGAATTTAGCGAAGCCCAACTCGCAATGGTCATGGAGCATCGCAATTCACCCCGCCTGCAAGTACCCACTCCAACTATCATGATCACCAGAAATATAATTCTTCTGCCAGGGATGATCAGGCCTATATCCCGCCGACGAAACCTTACGAGCTTTCGAACCTTGCCGTCGATTTGGTCTTGCTAGCGCGGTACCTTCTAAAACCAGGCGGCCGACTTGTCTTCTTCCTCCCGACTGTGACCGACGAGTACAAGGAACTAGACATTCATTCCATACTCTGCGAAGGCATGGAATTGATTGCGAATTCCCTGCAAAACTTTGGGTCTTGGGGACGTCGTGTGAGTGTTTTAGTGCAGGGGACATCTAGAGGGTCCTGAAGTCCTTCCAGCTTGTGACTATCAAGAAGACGACCGATCGTCAGTACGAACCTCCGTCTTTTTTGGAGCATGAAGGGGCAGCAGCCCATATTCCTGCCCACAAGGACTTCCGTGAGAAATATTTCCAAGGGTTCAGGAAGGAAGAAGAGAAGTACTTCTGAGTACCTGCACACACTACAGGGGTCAAAATTTGGCCCCTGCGAATGTTATTTCTAAATTGTTTGTGAAATAATATTTTTTCAGAAAATATTATTTTGCAAACTATTTAAAAATAACATTGGCATCGGCCAAATTTGGAACATTACCTTGCTTCGTTTGATTAAATTCTAATTAGACGTATCGAGATAGTTTTTGACTTTCCGCCCTGAAGCTTAATCCCAAATAGGGTAAGGCGGTGATCTCCGGTGTGATGCCATGGTGTAGAATGCTTGCAACTATTTGGTACCTCGTCCCTTTTTGGGCAGGGTGCGCTCGAAGCCGTTTTTGAGATGTGAGCAAATGATAAATACTTTCAAAAGCCAACCACCTAAAACATACATTTGGTGGAGTGGTTGTAACTTTAACCTGTTAACAGTTGGTCACAGAGGTCATAAGTTCAATCTCCACCGAGGCCACTTTTTGCAGAACAACTTATAACAATTACAGTACCGGAGACTATTTTTTCCCCATGGCCAGGGGCCGTGGGTTACCATCAGAAAATCATGATGCCCACGATAAGTGAGCGAGCGATTGCCGAGAAGCATAGAAATGGAATTTACCGTGGCAATTGTGACATTGGATTTCGTGCGAGATGTGGCTGAAAGAGAAGCTGCCAAAAATTGTGATGGACGGGTACCAACAGTGATAAGGATAGGAAACCGACGCTCGACCGACGACCTCGCTCGAGAATTTGTTGTCCTTAGGCGGCGTGCCCGATCTGATCAACCGGGAATCACCGGGTTATCCACTTTGGGATTAAGGTTCAGGGCGGAAAGTGACCAACTCATCCAGATCATCACCTTGTACATAGAGCCAAATACCCGAAACGGAACCCACCCCAAACGCCAATAGTGTGCATGGACCCTCAGTGTACTAGTGCAGGACCAAATTCTAGTCACACCATTGCTTGCCGACTTTCTCTCGCCGCACAAGTGTCATTACTCCCCGAAAACATCGTATCTTTGCGATTCACCCATCCCCCCCAGCTAAATGAAAGATCAGCAAGTAACACACTTGGTACACCCGTCTCTCGTTTCAAAATACTTGGTGTAGTCTACAGCTTGAATATCATTGATATATCATCACTTGATGCTGGGATGTGAAGCGGATGCAACAAGCAAGGTGTGCCGCCGCTGCAAGCGGAGCTTCCCGAGTATTTGAATAATATTTTTATATCACATGGGAAGTGTCATTCAATGGACTGAGGAACATCATGTTGGTACATCCTGAGCGACTACGAGTTAGAAGTTTTGTACAGTAATCCGGGTGTTGTGGGCTATATATATGGGTGAAAATCACGACATCAGTGCGTCCGCTTCTCTTGATTCCAGGAACTTCTGTTCGTCTCGCTCTTTCCTTGCCTGTCGCCCATGGAGAAGGAAAATCAAGGATGAGAAAGCCATAATGATCGCTCCATTGAAGATGAGGGCTCGACGCATATTGAGCGGCGGATGTGCTTCCAGGCCTGCACGCAAGGCGCTTTGTCCTGGTCAAAACAAAGTGTTAAACCAAAGCCCCGTGCATCGGGTTTGACTGCAGTTACCGAGAACAAGCCCAATCGTAAAAAGGTTTGAACTATCGATGCCTGTCCAGTCAGGACACCGTACAACAGACATAAAACGTACGTACGTGGCCCATAATATTGCAGAACTGGCATTCGAATTTCTCGTGAGCTCGGCGGCAAGTTCAAGGGCGACAGGCAGCATTGTTATGGAGCAAATGCCTAAGATTGCCATGAGGGCAAACAGTGCACCGAGATTGTGCGGCCGAACTAGAATCATAAAATGCCATTGCCCCAGTCTAGATATTCGTGAAGCGCCGAAGAAATCATACCTGCCCAGATGAGGGAGAACCATGCAACAGCGATGATCGGGACCGCGATTTTAGTCGTGAGAGCCAGACGATATGTGAAAACACGGTCGAAAAGAGGGGCGGTGACAATTGCGGCCAAGATGCCCGATAAAATTAAGCAGGCACCCAAGAATCCGCTTTCGTTTGATGAATAACCGACGGGTTGCTATCGTTGGAAGTCATTAGGATGGCGTCAAATACGCAGCAAATCTCATGACAGACCAAAATTTGGGCCGAAAGAATTGCAAATGTATTTGTGCTATGGATGATTATTGCGCTTAGGAAACCAATTCGGTGATGGGAGAACTCTTACCAAGCAGCAAGAACCCCAAAGACCAATGTAACAATGGAAAAATCAACGCGCTCTCTTGCAGTCATATGTGCATCTGGCGACGTCGGTAAACCTACCATGGCGCGGAGAAGAGAGGTCAGAGACTGTGAAGGGATTGAACCGGCGTAGGCTGATTGAAAAAGGTCGTTGGAAAGATGTGATGAAGAGATCTAAAGATCCCTTACTTGGAGGTGTCGGTGGTGCTGTACTGATGAGGAATACAAAGGGTGTAGCTGCGGTAGATATAATGCCGAGGACCAGAATCTGGTTGTAGTATGAGGTGGCTTCCTGGGATGCAAGGAAAACCTTACGGATTGCTTCGTACTACCAACAACACCGCTTAAGAGTTGACCAAGTGCCCCTCCGACGGGATTTGCTAAGTAGGATGAGATTTGAATTGAAAGAAAGGAAGAAAATATGGACAACCAATCGAAATTATCATGGTTGCAGTAGTTCTGCCTTTCAAGTCAAACCAAGCTTCCGAGTATTTGGGGCCAATAACTTGAAAAATCGGTTGTGCAATAGAAGAGAAGAACTATGCACTGATGGTCAAAGTGGCATCGGCGTTGGCCAAGTTGCACTGAACAAATACCTGTCCGAAAAAAACAAGTGCATAGGACCTTGAAGCTGTCAAGGAGGACGCAGTCCCCGCATACCGTACCCATGCTGAAAGAAGCATCATCAAGACTCCAATGTCACACTGCGAATGAGGTTCCAGTCCAAGAAAACCAAGGGACGAGTTGAGAGGTACATACACATCTTCTTAAGCCATATCTTGAACAGATGGTGGGAATTAACAGGGCGGTTGGTATATATACGCAGGACATGACGTTTCCAAGCCAATTCACTTGATCAAGGGTGAAGCCGAACTCTGCCACCACTGAAAAGGGGGATGAAATCCTGCTGGACAATGAAAGCGAATTGTACATACTGTTATTCGAGATGGGGCCAAACCACGGCCAAGGCATCCCTGTAGCAATACTCAAGACAATCTGAAGATCAGAAAGTGAGTCCAAGTGTTGATCGTCAAGAATGAATGAACAAGCGTACAAGACCAACTAGGCCGACAAAGCGACGTTTGTAGAGCCTGTATTTTGGAGACGACGAGACGATGGTGATTGCATTGGTTTTGGGTTTATCCGGGTCGATGGGAGATACTGTCTTTGGTTCCAGAGAATGGTCGCCCTCGACAGGGGAGAACCGGAATGAACTATCACTGTGGGCCATGGGAGTAGACCAGTGTGTCCTAATCGGGTCACGGTTGTCCGACTGGTACTAAGTATATGTTTTAACGAGATTTACGTAATACATCTTCGATCTACCATGAGCGAGTACTGGGTCTCCAAGAAGAAGTACTTTTGCAAATACTGCGACATATACATCGCCGACGACGCACCGTCACGCCAACAGCATGAGAATGGTCTCAGACACAAGGGAAACGTTGAACGATTTATTCGGAATCTCTACAAGGGCAGTGAGAAGAGGAAGAAGGATCAAGAGGATGAACGACGCGACATCGCTAGGCTCGAACTGGCAAGTCTCTACTAATCCGTAATAATTTCTGTCCTAACAACTCTCCTGGCAGGCTGCTCAAGCTGCTTTCGCGCATGATGTCGCTTCTGGTGTTGCGAGACCCACATCTGCTCCTACTGCCTCTACTTCTGCCGCACCATCAAAACCTCTTCCGAAACCTTCCAATCCTTACGCCAACTATTCGACTGCCGAATCTCTTGGCTTCCAGGATCCCGACGCAGAGCGGTATGCAGCAGACGCAGAACGTCATCGCACTCAAGGTGTTATCGGTGAGTGGGAGATTGTCTCGACACCGTTTGGAACAGCACCACCGTTGGATACTCCCTCGGAAGCCCCAGAAAATGAAAACGTACCGGAGGGAGGATGTAGTCTCAAACGCGAGGCACAGACACAGAATGATGACGAAGATGGACGCCTGTTCAAGCTACGGAAGAAGACGTTGGCCGGAGGATTAGGCGACATATATGACCCTGGTGCTATTCCGATCAAACTGAAGGAAAAGCCAGAACCCGTAATTGAGCCTGCACCAGCGCCCGTAGAGCCACCTGCGGTCGCAACCACGTCCACGAGTGTACCAAAGTGGACGAAACTTCAGTGGAAACATACTGGCGAGAATGACGTTCCTGGGGAGGGGAGTGAGAATGGTACAAGTGTTGAAATGGAACAACCGATCGATGCCGCCTCTGCTGCACTGAAATGGTCCAAGATTCAATGGCAGACTCCTATGGACGCGAAACCCGATATCTCAGCTTCCAGTAGTAATCTCCACCCAGCGACCAAAACAGAGGAACTACCGACGCCACTTGCTATAGAGGAGGTTAAAGCTGACATGATCAAATCGGAAGGCGTTGCGTCTCCCCCGACTATAACTGAATCTACCGGAGGCCTGTTTCGAAAACGCAAATTACCTGTTGGAGGGAGCAGAGGGAAACGAAAACCATAACTGTGTTCTCCTTGGGACGGGCGCTTGTCATACCCGTCAGCTTTTGAACCCCTAGAAATATTACATGGAATACTAATAGTACATGCAGGCTACGCTTGGACGAAAACAGATATTAGGAAATGTGGTATATTGATATCCTAGAACGGTGAACTAGATGGGATGAATCGGGAAGTTCAATGAACCACCAGAATTAGAGCTCCGGGGTTGTTGGGGTCAACCTTGCAGGGTATCTTCAGTCTGTAATCCGAGAAAAATCAGCGCTCATCCTCCAGAAATATTCGAAATTGAACGGTACCCTTCCATCGTTTTGATGATCGCCTGCTTCAGAACCGGTTTGCCCCCTTGAGAATGCAAGCCTTTACCGACGATAAGCTTGACATAGGGATAATTACTTGCGTATGCCTGGCGGAGGGCCTTTTCTGCCATCTGAATAGCTTCAGCCACGCGAAGGCCATGGACGTCGACTGTTTGTGGCTTATTGGCCGAGTTTCGAGCTGCAGGGAGAAAACACGCGAAAACAGCACAAACGGCCAATTCACAATCATTACATTTTCCGCATGAAGATTGATATTAAATCTCATATCAAACGCACCCTTGTAAAAGCGGCGTACAGCGCGCTCATGCAGTTTCCTCGCTTCAATCTCAGCCAATCGTATATCCTCACGCAAGAACAATACATCCTTGATCCTCGCCTCGCTCTCGGCGAGAGACAGCTCTTGTTTGAGTCGCACCCTATCCATTTCCTTCTCCCGAGCCTTTGTCCTAAATAGCTCTGCAACGGCATAAAGCTGGGCCGAGTTGCGAATGGAAATCACGCTCGTGGCATCTGTTTCCGTTTGGAGGGAAGATTCCGCTTCTGAGAGTTTGTCGGTGTCAGGCTCAGGGGAACCTTTATCAATAGCTTGGGAGGAAGAGTACTCAACGGCAGGCCTCGGTTTTGTGTGTGCAGAGCCAGATGGCCCTGCATGAGGAGTTGAAGATGACGCGGCAGGGTCATCGAAGGGGATGTCAAGCATCTGTATGGGTGCCGAGGGTGTGTCGGGAAGGACTCCATTATCTGAAAAGAGCGGGGATAGCTTTGTGGTAGGCCCGATGGGAGTGCTAAGTTCATCCTGATCAGCGAGCTCCCAGTTGGCTGGGTTTGGAGTTCTGAGCTCATCTGGCTCACTCAGAGTCGCGGGTCGTTGAGTTGTAGGAATTGGCACAGGGAGTGGAGCCACGGAGGGGAGGTACAGGTCGTCATGATCCTCGTTTTGGGCAATGTCTGCGTTGTTGTGATGCATTGTGGGATTAGGGATGGTAAGTGGAGCCGCTGTTGTGGTAACAGACGGAGCAAATGAAGCACGAGGTTGGCCAAACATTAACTGGTGTTCGTGAAATCTGGGCTGATGATGGTTTGAGCCTTCATTGCTGGCTGAGCCTTCCTCACTGGCTTCAAAGATGGGAGGAAGGTATTGGCGGATGTCGCCCTCGCGAGAGCCGTCTGTGACTAGAGTTGCCGGGGGAGTGGGAAGGATCTGGTCAAGTGGTGGAGAATCAGACTCGTTGCTCCCAAGGGCACTGGGCAAATAACGGGGGACGAAGCTGGGAGAGTTTGGATTTATCGCTGATTCATCGCCTTCGAGGAAAAAACTAGGGGGCGAGCCCGGTCGATTGGGATCGAGGGAGGGAGTTACAGCGTGTCTTTGTTGGTTGTTTGTACTTGTCACCGGAACCGTTGTTACAGGTGGATGATATGCACGAACGTGTGGTACCTTGCGGGACGGCAATCGACGACGACGGCGTGTGGGGCGAATCATCTCGGCGACAACGAAACCAACAGCGGTCCAGGCGAGGGTGATGATCAGCCGGTGGGGATTGGCTGTGAGAAAGAGGTCGACGAGAATGCGGAGGGCGTAGGCGAGATAGTGATCGGGCGAATGTTGCATGACGACGGCTTCCCACAAGCCTAGGAGAGCAAGGCTGATCTGCTCGAGAGAGTCGTCGACGCTGCTGAGAAGCAGACGGACGCCGATTCCAATGACCATCGAGCACAGGAGTTCCATGGCGGCTATATGCGCATGGCGCAAAGCGCTCCTACCTCGTGTAGTTCAAGTTAAACATTAGACGCGGTCACGTGATCGTCGACAGCTTCATGACGGACGATGTCGACATTGAGGACGATGCTCGCTACTGGCAGAACCCGTCCTCAAGCCTCCAAAAACGACAGCGTGAATACAGACCCTATCAGCCGGGACAGTCGTTAGCCCCGATTCTCACCGGAGAAACACTGCAACTGTCGGACGGCCAGAATGACTCTCTTCGTCATTATCCGCAGTCGTTCATCACTTATGATGCGCAACCTCTTTCTCTCAGCTTGGAGCACGACGCATTCCACTATGACGCGGAGGCATACGCATCTGGTGCTTATTCGCGTCCGTCTTTCCATCCCCCACCACGTTCTCGCTCTCCGACTCCCGCTGTCGACGATGAAGATTTTTACCTCGTCGGAGATCAAAGCTTCCACTATACAGGATCTTCTCGACCAGACCACTACGAAGAGAAGACCCAGGACCTCCGCTTCTCTTCCAGTCATACCATCGTGTATGACCCCATGCCAGATACGCCGATATCATCCCAGACTACGCTTCCTGACGAGCCTGAAACCCTCCATTTCGGACCAGCTCCTTCCGGACGCATTGTCCGCAGGCACAAGACAACAAAACGCGTCCAACTTACCAAGGGAAACTATGTCTACGAGCAGCCCGTGCCCACCAAGCTGGTACTTCCGCGAAGGGGAGAACCAGAAACAACCCACGTCAGGTACACTGCCGTGACCTGTGATCCAGATGAGTTTGAGCAGAAGGGTTACAACTTGAGGCAAAACATGGCAAATCGCAGAACGGAACTATTCATTGTTATCACAATGTATAACGTGCGTGGTTGTTCATTGATCCGCTGTCTCCTGTCGAACTCCCTTTTCAGGAAGACGAAATCCTGTTTTGCAGGACCTTATATGGTGTGATGCGAAACATCCAGCATCTGTGTTCGCGTAAAAATTCTCATACTTGGGGAGCTGACGCCTGGGAAAAGGTCTGCTCACACCGTAGCCTCACCCTAATCTCTCTAAACTGTCCCTTCGTAGGTTGTGGTCTGCATAGTTGCTGATGGACGTCAAAAGATACATCCACGGGTTCTCGATTGCCTAACCCTTCTGGGGGTCTACCAGGACGGGATGATGAAACAAAACGTCAAGCTTTCCGACGGCACCAACAAACCTGTGACTGCCCATCTTTTCGAATACACGACCACGTTCGCATTGGACCCCAATCTTCGATTCAAATACCCGGATAAGGGGATTGTCCCGACGCAGATCATCTTCTGCCTCAAAGAGAAGAATCAAAAGAAGATCAACAGCCACCGTTGGTTTTTTAACGCTTTTGGTCCCTTGCTACAGGTATCGTGTTGAGGTATTCTTCTTGGCATATCGACCATGGTAGTGAACTCCATTCCAGCCGAATATATGTATCCTTCTGGACGTTGGCACGAGACCAGGTGACAATAGTTTGTACCGCCTCTGGAAAGCCTTCGATATAAATTCGAGCGTGGGTGGTGCCTGCGGGGAGATCACAGCTTTCAAGGGCAAGAATTGGTCCAACCTCTTGAATCCACTCGGTGAGTCCTACGAGCTTGTCAAAGAAAAAAAAACGATCTCTATGACTTTCAGTGGCGGCCCAAAATTTCGAATACAAGATGAGTGGCATCCTAGACAAGACGACGGAGTCGATGTTCGGATACATCAGCGTCTTGGTGAGTTCTTCTCGGGATACCTCTATGTCGTCACCATTTTTTCTCATACATCCTGCTGCCAGCCGGGAGCTTTTTCTGCCTATCGGTTTGATCCTCATTTTGAATACCGAGCCTCGAGGATTGAGTGAGAATGGTAGGTATATCGCGTTGCAAAATGACGAGACCGGTAAAGGACCACTTGCATCCTATTTCAAAGGGGAAGTTTTGCATGGACGGGATACGGACATATTCACTTCCAACATGTGTAAATCGTTCAGTTGTTGCTTGAAATGTCGCCTAACCTAGACCGGGATTCGGAAGATCTGGCCGAGGATGTAGGTTGTCTTCATCGTCAACTGGTCCGTGGGATTTCTCACTCTTGCAGCGAATATTATGCTTCGAACTCATAGCAAAGGCCAGCTCCAACTGGGACGTTGTCATGTTCCCATTCATCTCACTCTCCTTATTCATCCGCATGTTTACAGGTTGCTTAAATACGTGAAAGGCGCATTCGGGGAAACTGACGTGCCAGAAACTCTACCCGAGTTCATCGTACAACGCCGGCGATGGTTGAACGGGTCTTTTTTTGCGGCAACGTATGCTATTGCACATGTTGGCCAGATCTTGCGGTCTGGACATAGTGTACCGCGGAAAGCGGCGTTCATGATAGAAACGGTCTATAACATCATCAACCTCGTATTCTCGTGGTTTAGTATTGTGCGTACCTTGTTGATGTTTCCAAACTTGCCTCACCCTTGCTAGGCGAATTTATACATTTTTTTTGTGGGTAAATGTCGCTATCATCAAGGTTGCGTTATGAACGACGTGCATAGATCGTGTTGACCTCATCATTGGAGGACCCATTGTTTGAGATGACAGGGATCAGCTATTTTAATGTTATCGTGCAGGTTCGTCGGTCATTTTGTGACGTCGTTTCATGCAGAGTCGTTGATGCTTTTCAGTTTGCCATGGTCTTCATGATAGTCGCTTGTTTCCTTTTTTCAATGGGAAATAAGCCAAAGGTGTTAGTTGCGCGTTTCTCTTCAGATACTTTGAAGAATCTAACATTGATTGTCCAATGCAGGTCGCAATGGAAATATAAATCGGCTGCGATTTTCTTTGGTTTGGCAATGATCTACCTCATATTTGCCTCTGTGAAGTGTGCTATGCTGGCTGCCAGCCAGGGCGGATCGGCCAATTCAGTCATGCTCTTTAGCATCGTGATTACCTACGGATGTGAGTGAAAGGAACATCGTCATTCTGTTCTAACTGACATGCGTGTACTTACAGTATATCTTTCTTCAAGTGTTTTGGCCTTTGACCCTTGGCACATGATCACAAGCTTTCTCCCTTACCTTCTGCTCTCTCCGACGTACATCATCGTTTTAAACATGTAAGCACGTTCGTCATCGAAGCTGTCGATCACAATCCCATCCAAATTTTTAGATATGCCTTTTCAAATCTTGACGATGTGGGTTTTTCCCAGAGCTCGCACAAAATCAACATTTTCAATCAGGTCACAGATATCTTGGGGTACAAAGCAAGATGCTACGCCCGAGATTGAGCTCGGTTCCGTCGTTCAAGTCAGCAACTTCGAGGTGGATGTTGAGGTCTTTCAGGAAGAAAACCATCCAGATGTCAAGTATGTGGAAGCGCTCACGAACGTCAAGATGCGTAAACCAATAATACCGAAAGGGGCGGAAAGAACACCAACCATTGCAGAGAAAGAGCAGGCCGCCAAAGATTACTATGCAAATGTTAGAACTAATGTATGTATGCCATCGACTCTTGGAGCGGTCGAAAGAGTGCTGACAGGTTATTGTGCAGCTCTTGCTGGTTTGGGTATTGTCCAACGTATGCTCTAGGCACCCTCGTTTTTGTTCTACCGCGTTGATTGACTTCCTCCAGGGGCTTCTACTACTCGGCATCTTGGAAGGTGCAGAGCCTAAAGGCACATTCAGTCAAGACGCTGCCTCAAGTCGTACCAAGACGTATCTTGTCTTTATTCTCAGCTTTACCGCTATCACGAATATCATCGTGAGTCGTGACTTGTCGTCCGTCTCCCAGATGCAAAATGACATTTCGTATTCGCAGCGGTTTACGGGATCATTCATGTATTTACTTACACGTTTAATCATGGGATGATATGAATGCCCGAACCTGTCGTTGTCTTAATCAAAATAAGGATAGAGGTAAAGCCTTAAAAGGGTACATAATACAAGGAGATGTACATTGTAGAGTAATCCACCATCTTCACCTGACGACACAGACATGTACCTGCTGCTCAGGAAAATAAATAATCATAAAATGATTTATAGTGGTGACTGATACGGGGTGGTTCGTATCGGAGCGGTTTACGGCGGAAGGGATGTCGGGGTGGAGACCGAGAGGGAGAGGATTGCGCCCTCCTACCCTGTGCCCATATTCGGCGGCGTAAGGATCCTTGCTGTCTGTGGTGGGGGTCCACTCGAAAGGTTTTGTTGTCAACTGTATCGGCCTCACGATGATTAAGCGACAGGGATTGCATAGTGTCAGCAATGCCGGCATCACTTCCGAATTCGTGAGTTTCCGAGTCACTGTCTTCAGGCAGGGAGGCCTCCAGATCAGAGTCAGGTCCAGGGGCGGGAGTACTAGGATATGACATTGGAGATGGTTCTTCTGATATGCCGGTCAATGGGTTGGGGCCTGAGGCAAATGGTGGTTCCAAATCGGAGTCGCTTTCATGGCCCCCAGAATCCAATTCACTATCCGGGTAAGAGGAATAGTCTATGTCTGTCGTGGGAGGAGTGTCAAATGTGCCTGGGGCGTGATGGTCTGGGCGAGAGACGTTGGGGCGGAGCAAATAGGTGTAACGACGACCTGACATGTCCTTGCCTTGGTTCAGATGGTCAGAGGGGACTGCGAGCTCACGGATGAGCGACATACTGAAACTGACGATCCCATGGTATCGAGCACAGCAATGCACAACGTACCGCGCAAAGTTGTCGTGGTCGGTGAACCAAACCAGCTGAAGAGGCGTTCGCGAGACCTCGAATACGGTCTCTGTCTTCCCAATCGGTGTACCGGGAGCATCGTGGTCAAGACCGCTTTGATTCCGATCATCTGGATTCAACATTACACCTCCAACCTGCAACCACCGCAGCATATCGTGTTCGATGTCGAGTACGAGGGACTCGGCTCGGAAACCGCATTTGCGCAAACCGCGCCGCATACCCTTGAGGCTGAGTGAGAAGCGCCCGGCATTGGCAGTGGTAGGTTCGCGCGGCGGACGAACAGCGGGAGGTACATTGCAGGTACGAGGGAGATATGGAGGGAGGGGCTCTGGGAAAGTGGGTTTAACCCGAGTGGGTTGAATGGCATAGTCGGCTTTGGTTGCTGCCACGACGTGCGGGTTGTCCGTGAATTGCGCTGCAGACCATGAAATGAACTGAGGAGGATGCAGGAGATAAGAACTGACAGTTATCGCGCCGCCTGACCCAACGCTTCCCTCCCTTCAAGTACTCTCGCTTGACCGAGGGGACGCTAGGTCTCTGCAGATCGTGGTTTGGTTTCAGATGGGCATACTTGTCGACGAGACCTGGATTGCGCAGGATGGCGGGGAAGGAGAGGGGCAGGGCGGTCTCCATGAACGAGAGAGCAAGTACACAGTAAATAATTCTTTTTCTACTTGAGAAAAATAATAATAAAACGTTCACGACATCTCCTCGTCTGTATCGGACAGCATCTCACGGCTTTTGCTGTAAAATAACAATCATTAGCCATGCCCGCGACAGGCTCGCGTCCACGTACAATTGCTTTCTCCGAGGTCCACCCAGCTCATCATCCTCATCGTCTCTGACGACACGTTTCTTGGCAGCCCGCTGAACGAATGTTAAGCATTTCGAAACGGCGAAAGCGCGTGCGGACATCACCTTTTTGGGCTTCTCAGCGTCGTCATCGTCGCTAAATACCGCTTGCTCCTCTCCTTCTTCCGAGGCAGCTTTCTTCAGTTTTCCGCGTCGCTTCTTCTTTGGTTCACCCTCGTCTCCACTACCCTCATTTTTGGGTCGACGTGTCTTTCTCGACTTCCGCTCCCGTTCCTCATCGCTCTCCATCTTGACCTCTCTCGTCCATTCCATAGCCTGGTCCCGTGCTATCCTCCGCTCCTCCGCCAACTTCTCTTCCTCCTTGCGCCTTTCCTCCAGACGAGCGCGCTGTGCCTTGTTGTTAGCAATTGCAGATTTAACCCCATCAGATGCTCACCTCTGATTCCTCTTGTCGTTCTTTCTCTTCTTGTCGCTTCCGCCTGGCGGAATCGAGTCTCGCCTGTGTTTCTGCCTCGAATTTCTGCTGCGCTAGAAGGTGCTCGTCACCTTTTCGCAGCATATTATCGCCATATTTTCTTCGCTGATCTGCGATATCTCGGCTGTAAGGAACCAACTGTGACTTGTCAGAAGCCAGCGAGGCGAATAGGCTGAATAGACATAATTTAGTTCAAGCCTTCGCTTCATCAAGCGCTGAGTACCTTTGTGCATGAGCGGCCTGCTCTATCACTTGCTGCAAGTCACGCAGAGAACGCTTTGCAGGGTTGACTGCAAACAGCATTTCCGCAGACTTTTGCTGGATCATCGCAATATTATAAGTTATTGCCTTGTCGTTCGGTTGAATGTGAAAGGCCTATAGAGAGAGATAATTGAGAATCGTGGAATTTCCATCGGAGTTTTTGGGCTCGAACCATTTGTGCATAACGAAGGGCGGTATTCATCGCGGCGAAAGACTGGTCCTTCGTTGCCTTGGCATACCAGGAGCGACACAAACATAATAGAATGGTCATATTTCGCCCATCACTGTAGCGAGCCAAGGCCGTCTCATACTGCAAGGGCAGAATAAGCACCGAAAGAGATTAAATATTCAAGTTCAGGACTCACGCTTTCAATTGCGCGATCAAACTCATCGCGCACATAATAACAATGACCCATGTTGAAATAAACATTGCCGTCGTCAACGGACTCTCGCACTTTGGCGAAGATGTCGAGAGCCTCCCGAGCATTCTTCAGACGCTTTTGCGCCTCGTCTCCTCCAGACGGCTGCGAAAGGCCCCCGCTCAGGGAGCCCAGTGCGTCCTCGGCAGTCACAATCGCCAACCCTTGTGCAGCAAAGGCACACAGAGGATCAAGGTGCAGAGCCTTCTCATAAAATTCGGCGGTGCGCTGGAATCCCCGTCTACGCTCTTCAATCCCCTTCGTCGTACTATCTCGACTTTCACGGGCTTGATGGTACTGTATCCATCCTGCAGCGCAGAGTGAATAAACATCATGCTTATCGTGATCCTTCAACGTAGCAAACACGAAATCCTTAGCGGGCTTCGCAAGGTTTGCCTGGATGAGGAAGTGGGTATAAAAGGCCCGAAGATTGAGATTGGCGGGTTGCGAGGCTAGACATTGCTTGATCAAGTCATGAGCATCATTGTGGCGATTTATCATTGAGAGCATCTGCGCCTGACGTATTTTGGCTATCGTGCCCAACTTTATCATTAACGAAATCAGAGAACATCGAAGATGAGTACGAACCGTCAACATACTCGGGATGCCGCGATAGAAGTTTGTCGTAAGCACCCTTCGCCAGTGATTCCTCCCTTTGATCTTCATACACCCTCGCCAGGTTGTACAGGATGGTGGTCGACATGGTATCACCGAGGTCTGAACTCGAGGATGACGCGCTTGTGAGAGCCTTCTCATAATGCGACCTTGCGTCAGGGAAGTGTTCTTCGAGGTGATGCAACACCCCAAGATTATTCAAGAGGCGAGGATCAGTTTCCCCCCTTCTTTTGCTGATTGCTTGGGCTTCTCGTAAGGCCTTCCCAGTTCGTTCCAAGTTCGCTGCTTGCCATAGGCGTGCAATCTCAATGTGCATGTCCTGGTCATCAGCGATACTGCGCAAGGTCTTGTTAACGGATGGGCCGTTCACAGAAAGATCGTCTAGGGCAAGATCTTTGGCGACGCGATCAAAGAGATCACGAGCTTTCTCGCGCTCCTGGGCAACATCAGAGCTGGAAACGCCTGGACGTGGATGTGCGCGTAACGAAGCAAGCATCACAGTGGCTTCCGTAGAACGTTGAGCGTTTGGCGGCTGAAGGAGTGTATCTAAAGTGTGGATCGCCGCGGCCATCTCGTCTGAAAGATGATAAACACCTCGCCCCCCGCAAGAGAAGTGAGAGGTTTACCATTCTGCATTTGCATTTGTGCAAGTCCAATAGCCCCCAACGCATGTTTGGGATGTCCCTCCACTGCGGTAGAATAATATTTCGTAGCTTGCATGAGAGAACCCTCCGCATGAGAGACGCGACCTGCCCTCAGGTAACCTTCGGTGAGAACTGTCAGTGTATCCGCGAACTGAATCGTGCGTTCTGCGAGTTTTAGAGCCTTAAAAGAGACATGAGATGGACCTTTTGAAAGGTAGGTTATAATGCATACTCTTGGGTATTGGCCCTTTTTTAGAAACACTTCACACAATGCATTAGCAGCAGCAGCACTTTTTTGATTTGTTTGGAACGCCTTCTCGATGAGCCTTGTGCCCTGCAGGAAGAGGTTCGTCCGCTTAGTTTCTCCTTGGCTTTCACCCTTACTTGAATTGATGGCTTCTAAGCCAAGAAGCAGTTGAGATGGCCATTCCGAAGGATTCTGACAGAGTCTGATCTCCGATATATGTTGAAGGGTCAGATGGAACTTACTACTTCAAGGCTGCGTTGCCATGCAGCGATAGCTTTTGGTTTGTGATCTAGTGCCCAATAGCACAATCCGATGCCGATACGTGGATCTGGAATACACCGCGGGCTGTATGCAAGGACTTGTTGGAAGATTTTGAGAGCTTCGCGGTAGTTTCTCCGGGCATGTAGAATCCTTGCCTATTTGCAGTTCAGGAAAAAAGACTGAGGGTAGACATTATGAGCACCTTTCCCAGGAGTGCGACGACATTCGTGGGCTTTTCTACCAACACGCCCTCAAACGACCTCAAAGCGTCGTCCATAGATCTGGTCGCAAGTTGTTGGATACCTTTCGGTGAGAATAGGAATGAGAAAACCAAAACGAGCTGCTATCCTTCCCACCTCTCGTCAAAAATGGCAAGGTTCCTCCGCTGCCTTCACCAGACTCTAGAGCGGCTCTATCACCGGTATTCAATAGTTGAGCTGCCTCACGATAGTACTCTTCCTTCGGCTTTGCTCCTTTCATGCTATCCTGGCCTGATGTGGCATGTTAGCGACAGAGCATACAGGAAACCAGAACGTACGAGCATCCTGGAGGATGACTTTCGGAGCCTTCCGCGCATGAGCGATTTGTAGGTTCGCAAGTAACGAATATATCGGCGGTAACGACGACACGGCGCCATTGGCTTGGAAGGCTAGACACGAATTAGCTTGATTAGTCTAGTAATGCTATGCGACGCACATTCAACGGCGCTTCGCGCTATTCGTTCCGCGGCGTCTAAGTAACCCCTTCGCCAATATTCACCAGCAAGCTTGGTCCAAACCCAAACTTTACATTGTCCCTCCTTAAGAAGATCAAGAACATCCTCTGGATTGGGATCAAGATTATCGAGGTCGATTGTAATGACTTCTTGACCGCCAAGTTCGATGTCCACTGAACGTGTGGATGCAGGTAGGTCGCCTTGCATGGTATGAGTCGGTTGAGGCGTGTCGTTGAAGATATATGCAGGAACAACGTCTTCGTAATGTATGCAGGGAGGAACGCAGCCTCAGTGCACCTTTCAAGTCCAACTCGGATGGACATAATTGTCCTTGTTTTGCTGTAGCATCTCACGCAGACACGTATACACTCATAACTTCAGGTGCTACGTCATGTCATTCAACGGTCACAATAATATTTAAAACATTGTCGTTCAGAATCCCCCGTTGTTCCTAGTTTACAACGGAGCTGGCGAAACACAACTATGGCTTCGTGTCAGAAATAGTTCATCGACCTTCTTTTTAGGCAGAATATCAATGCTTCGTCGTTTTCGAGGAGTTCTGGCTTTGGCAATGGATGATATCCGAGTCGGGACATAATTCTCAAGCGACTTAGCGTGGGAACATTTTAAGTCCATCTCTAGCAATTATAGAGACCAGCCCGACCTCCCACCAAAACCGACTGGAACGTCGTCTAAGCCGTTCTCAAGCACCTCGAAGCCTGAAGGTACGTTTCTACAGTGATCTTTTCACGCTTGGGCGTAAAACCGAGTTCAATCGAAGACGTTCTGGGGGTGGATGTGGATTGTTATGATTGGATGTTGACGATCTATCTTTTCAGGTTCAATCATGGCCTCGAAATTGCCGTCCGTGTTAAGTGTGACTGAGGAGGAAATACAATTTCTGTTGGCGGCGCAATGCCACATTGGCACCAAAAACTGCGACAAGCAGATGGAGCCTTACGTTTGGAAGAGGAGAAACGACGGTATGCCAGCCTAAACCTCGGTTTGGAGATTGAGCTCAGAATTCATACATCAGGAATCCACCTAATTAACATTGGTAAAACCTGGGAGAAACTCGTTCTTGCTGCCCGTATCATCGCTGCCGTTGAAAACCCGAACGATGTCTGTGTCATTTCGGCACGCCCATACGGTCACCGGGCTGTTCTCAAATACGCTGCCAATACTGGCGCCCAAGCGATTGCCGGACGTTTCACACCTGGTTCCTTCACCAACTACATCACCCGCTCATTCAAGGAACCTCGCCTTATCGTTGTAACCGACCCCCGCGTCGACCACCAAGCCATTCGCGAGGCCTCGTATGTTAACATCCCGGTAATCGCACTCTGCGATACCGATGCTCCTTTGAAATTCGTCGATGTTGCAATCCCCACGAACAACAAGACAAGACATTCCATTGGCCTCATCTGGTGGTTGCTTGCTCGCGAAGTTTTGAGGCTTAGAGGAACAATCCCCCGAACTCCTGATGGATGGAACGTCATGGTGGACATGTTCTTCTACAGGGATCCCGAAGAAGTTGAGAAGCAACAGCAGGAGGACGCTGCCGCCAAGCTTGCTGCCCAGCAAGGTACTGTCGAGGGTGTCGGGGCGTCTGAATGGGACGTATCGGGTGCTCCTCAAGTCGGTGGTATCAACCCTGCTCTGGCTCAGGATGGAGGTTGTCTCCTTCTTTTTGAGTTGCATCTAGCCTTTCTCATAATTATTTTGAAGGTGCTCTTGATTGGTCCGCAGAGCCTGGAGCACCAGCAGTTGCGACAGACTGGTCAGCTGAACCTGCAGCGGGTGGATGGGGCGCTGAGGCCACGACAGGCGCGAGCGGGTGGGATTGATATCGTCCTTGTTGGTTATGTAGACCATGTTCCTTCTTTTGCTCAAAATGACATGATCCATTCCATCTTCAATTGAATCGGCTGTTTTGGGCGGACTCGTGGCGGTTCGGCTGCGGTTTACCTTGCTTGTCGAGGTAAAGTCAAATACATCGGAAACACGACGTCGACGTCCATTTCAAAACATGACGGTCGTCGATGCATCCACGACCTCGCGACCTCATACTTCAGATGGCAGTACAGCCGCAGCGCAGCGGGGGGACCTAAAGTTAACTTACTAGGGTAAGGGCCAGCTGGTACTATTGAGTTTGTACCATGTACGCCTGCAAGCCTGCCGACCCCCAACGCACGTGGTACAACACGAGGCCCCGTCGTCGTCCCTATCTTAAGCCACAGCCATGACGCTTCCGGCTCCTGCAGCGACCAAACTCGGGTATGTAGCTGCGATCACCTGGGAACGGTTTCAAAATTTCCGCCCATACGCCGCCCAGGTATCTCATCTACCGGTTTTCACTCAGAAGGACCGATTCGGTTGTCATCCACTAAGTACCGTGGTCACCGCCAGCCGTTGTCTTGACAGACTCATCCGACTCCGACCTCGATACCCGTCCATCAAGTTTTGGTTGGATTTCGTCCCCGTCAGCCCTTGAAGTCACTCATTTCGCAGCCTTCAAACCCCTAGGCTAGCCAAGGCTTCTTTTTTCATACCACCGAGCCCATCGATCAAAACACGTTATCGCAGATCCATGTGGCCTTGTGCCTTCCCATATTGCCCGTGCAGCCCGTGACTAGGGTGGCAGAACCTTTTTGGGATGAGCAGTTGCCGGGCCGGTAGAACCTAGAACATTTGTGCTTTGACTCGGAGCAACGTGCAAAGCCTTAACTTTCGACACCGTATCATACTTATCGATATTCCATCCTGTATTGTTCCCCGTACCAATGATATTGAAATCTCGTCGGAAGAAAAACCTGATCAATCCTAAATCCAGTTGTTGCCACTTAGGAGTTGCAATTGTTGTCCCTTTTCTCAATGAAAATGAAGTTTTCGTGCACGATAGGCTGTTTCCTGCCGTCCGACTCGGACATGTAGAATAAAACGTGCACCAAATTTTTGCCTCAATCCGCGATAATCAACGCTTTAGCCATTGAACGACTGCCTATAAGGAGATCTACCAGTTCTGCCACCCCCATGACCCCCTCTGGCAATTGCCGGGTTTTGGCAGTTCATGACAGAACGGCAGAGTTCTGCCAACGACACTACCAGCGAGACCGGGGTCGTCGGACGTGCGCAGAGTTCTTATTCAAAAAAGTATATCCATCATCATCGAACCCAAAGATGAAACCATCCACTGCCTCTGCACGATCCCCTCTAAGACCTCGCCAACGCCGTCGAACCTGACTGCCCCCGCGTCCTCACTCTCCAGATGAGTTATGGCATCAAGAACACCACTGTCCCATGACCGTCTAGGAAGTTCTCGCCGCCTTTCATCTTAGTTGCCTCCTCGACACGCATCTATGGCAGCATACCCTGCCTCAAAGGCCGCACCGGGCCACCACCCACCACAATGTCATCCTCAAAGACCCCTCGGAGTTCCTTCACGGCTTCATGCACGACTATCGGCTCGAAAAGTATCAGCTCAATTCGGGCATATGAAGCCCGATTGGAGGTTCTTGAGGCAGGAATATGTGGAGGACAGATTGACAATCCACCAGCTGTCATCTTCTGGCACAGAACGACCTCACCCCCGATTCGCCCAGACAAAAACCGTTAACGGCTCCCATTCTCGCTGTCTTTGCAACCATATCGCATTAACTTCGCCTTGACTCGTCATCTCATCGGAGACAAAGGGAAGGCCGATTTCATTTTGATTGCTGGTGGACGTGGTTGTCGTTTGGTTGTCGTAGTTGATGGGCGCGCGTTATCACTCCTGGACCTCGTAAACATTATCTTTTTGCAATCCACCCATCCTCTTCGACCAAGAATAAGGTAGACAAGGATCATGATTCATTTCTCGTATTATACTTCCAATAGTTGACTATATACGCAATACGCGCGACAAGTAACGAAGTGCTGGCGTTGCTTACATAACGTTGGTCCAATATCGAGTTGACGGATGAGTTGCACCTACGGCCTGACACGATGGGTAGCAATGGCAACCACTGTTCCTTCGTGTTGCTCGCGGAATTCCACATATTCGAAGGCGCACAGTTGAAGTACCAATTCCCTCAACCATTGGGGGTCGATGAAGGGTGAGGCGCATGGTTTGTCGCTTATAGTTCTCATTCAGCTTTGACAGGGTGCTTGCCATGTCCATGTTGCCCGACGGTGCAGAGACGCAATTAGATGACTGGACCGTGTTCTTTCTGAATCAAACCCCGTTCAACACTATCTCGCCTGTGCTAGCTTTGGAAACACCGGAGGTGAAAGCTATCGCGCTGCCTGGCGAGGAAGATGATTCACGGCCCGACAAACCAGATCTATTATGCGTTTTAAATCTGGTCCGAACGAAACACGATAAAACCTTGGACCGGTATGTAGGCTCAAATTCTTTTCTTGTAAATTAAAGCGTCATTTCTCTCAAGTGGTGCCAAAGTCCTTGCTCTCGCAATATGTACTCGACATCCATATATTCAGATATTTAAAGTATATCTGAATATTCTCTTCCGTCCACCGTCCTCATGCCATCCCTCCAGCCTTTTCTATTGATGGCCCTCGACGATTACTTTTCAGATCCCTCCCAGGACTGCCTCGCTCGGCTTTTTGACGCAGTGAACTCGATGGATCTTTCCGGTGCACCCATCTTGACTCGGCACGAGAAGCTGGTCATGCGCATTTCGGAACGCAAGGATGTTTTCGCGGAGAAACTTGCCCATCCAGCACCGCGGGATCATCAGCAATTCTGGAACGGTTCTAATCCTAGTTTGGTTCATAAAGCCCAGTCGCAACACAGATCTACCAATTCTGGAGAATCATACTCCAGTTTTGAGGAGGGAATACTCGTACGACGGAGAACGCTGGGAGAAAACAGGACAAGTGAGTGACGTCCATCGAGGAAACGACATTGAACCGATACCAACACCCCACTCCAGTACCGCCGACGCAGAATTCTGCCACCAATCAGGAATCACCATCAGACTCATCTTTCTCTTTAGGTGGCAGTGCAGTTTGGGTGGGGGACGAGTCAGGTCTTGATCTTACCCCGAGAGATGGGAGCGACGGGAATAGCGTTATCTCACTGGTCGGCAGCGCGACGTTGGTGGAATCTACCCGGCAGCGAAGCTCAACAGATGCCTCATCTTCGTCTTCCCAAGCACATTCAAGAGACCATAATCCTCGAGTTCCGGGAATCACTACCCAAGCACACCATGAGCCACATCTACGTTCGGGGTTGGTCAAAGATACCCATTTTTACCACACTACGGTGGCTTATAGAGATCATCAACTCCCAATTAAAATGCCACTATATACATTTCCCGAAGAAGTTGGTGATGTGCGTTATCAAGCTCAATTTTCAACTGGGAACTCATGGGACGTTCTTTTCTCAGTATTCCTTGATTATTCTGATAAAAGAATTTTCCTCTCATCAGCTGGTATCCGGACCTCTGCATCCTCATCTCCACACGAATGGGCCGCAAACTCACCCCATTATCATTCTGTTCAATGCCCTTGTAACTGGGAAGCGCATCATTTTCTTGGGCCATCGGCGGCCAGCAGGGGAGGTGTCTACGTTTGTACTCTCTGCATGTGCTCTAGGATCCGGATGTGGGGTTGTCTTGAGGGGGTTCATCGAGCGTGCATTCCCTTATGCCAACCTCAATAATCGGGACGAATGGGAGTCTGTGTATGTTTTCTTTGGTGTCATGATACCCGTCCAAGTTTTCACCAGTCGCTTGTTAGCCCGGCATACATCGCTGGTGTAACAAACCCCATATTTGAGGCTTCACGCGCTTGGGATGTTCTTCTTGTCATTGGTGCAGGGACTGTCACTGTCGCAAAAGACATACATACCACATACCCTGTTACTTCGAATCCCACGCTCGGTGCATCCCTTCTGTCTCGGACGGGGACAGTGAGAGCAGAGTCCTCAATCGGAAACGAGGATGATATTGGGCGTTCGATCAGTGGGAGAGAAGGGGCGAATGTCAGCAAGGGGGATAACAACGCGGACAGAATCTTCATAGAAGATGTGAGCTTCTTTCTCTCCTTGCTAGGGTCGCTGCGAATCCAATATTGTCTCACCAGATCCGGACAGCTATCGATGATCATTTCGGTGAGTCGCTTGTGAGAATGCGTTTCACGGAGTATGTTACACGCTTCGTACGGCTTGCCTCCCGGTACGAAGAAGAGGTGACTGGCTCTACCAAAATAGGGTTCCCGAGTTTTCCTTTCACGGAACCGTCTGGTCGTCCGTCGCAGCTCGGAAGTGGGATTGTGTTCAGCGATGAAGCATCATGTTTGAAAGAGCTCAGCGGGAATGCTCAGCGCATTGAGGCATGGAGGAAAACCAACAGCTATCAATACTGTGTTGCTGTATGAGTCATCTGCCCTTTCACCCCCTATGTGCTTCTGACTAAAGATCTAGGACTTTGCCAAGTTCCAGGCGAACACTGCGTTCAAAGGCTTCGATCTTGTGCATCAATCGGTGCGGCTCCGACATGCAAAGAATATGACCGAAGCGGAGATCTCACTGATCATGCGAACATTGGCCGAGAACGTCAAGACATATGAACAGGTGGTTGAGGTATTTATTTCTACCGATGTGACTTTCTTAAAGTTTGAGCCGTTGCTTGCAGCTACTGGCATCCTTGTTGCCACATGGAGGAGGGCTGACGCATCTGGGGTTTGGCCTCTTCCATCAAAAGGAGACCGTTCGAGAAGCGACGGTCGACCTGTTCAACCAGGTTCGGGTTTATCCTGTAAGTGTATGACAGACAGTTTCGTCCCTTGCCGTCTGCTGAGCCCCTTTACTGGGCAGGTTGGAGTGTTATTTTTGCAATCGCTGAATCAGTTCCAACGGTATGCATATGTACGGCAGGCCCATGTCAGGGAAAGGGGACTGTGGAATGAGCCTGGTGCTGCGACATAGATTTGTTTGTCTCTCGTAATGTGTCATCGGGAAATCATCGGCAGGTAATGAGTGGATCGGAACTTTGGATTCACCGAGCGAGGGTTGTTGAAACGCAAACTTGGCATCAGTGAGCGGGAGCATCAGACCGTGGTGAGAGGGATTGCCACGGATGGGCCCCGGATGCGTTAAAATGCAGGGTCGTCGTCGTCAAACCCTGCATAAGATGAAACACCAGAATCACTACAAACAGGAGACCAGATTGTGTTTCTTCTCTCAGCCTATATCCCATGCTCTGTCTCTGATCCCGTTTCTTGTCTTCGTCTCGGTTTCATTTCCTCTTTCTCCGGCCATCGTTCGCCTTCTGCGCAGTCAGACTTATCACCCATAATTTACTTCCCTATACTCGTAATGGCCAATAAAGCGCTCCAAGACGCCGGTCATTCCACTTCTCTACAAAGAGGAAAGGCCTGTCTGAGATGCAGGTAATATTGCTCGTCCTTCCACCCATCTCCCTTCGTATTGATCTCTCGTTCATGCCAGGAAACGGAAGATGGTTCGCTTCCCAATCTCCGGATCAGTTTCAAAGCTAACAGTGATGCCATTCTCCAGAGATGCGATGGGACAAAGCCAGCATGTCAACAGTGTTCCAAAGCCAAGAAAGCCGAGCTGTGTGAGTACGACGATGGCAGGGGAAAGACAAGGACGCAGTTGCTTCGTGAAAACATCGCTCGCTTGGAGCAGAGGATTCTCGAACTTGAAGACCCCACCTATATTTCCCCCGGAGTCGTCCTTTTTGACCCTCATGCACACTCTTGTTCTACTTCGTCATCGTCATCGTCATTCAGTTCGCCTGGAGACGGTCGCTTCTCCACCTCCAATTCCCCTTTTCCTCCAGGTAGGTACACACTTTAATATGAATCCGTCTTCTGACCCTCCCATAGAGTCAACCCCGACGTCACCCAACGCGTCTTGGTCATCATCACAGAGCATCTCTTCTCCCTCGCCACCTTTCGTCCCGGATTTATTCTACGGCGAGCATCAACCATGCTTGCAACCACCGCTCGAGCTATCCCGCATACTGTAAGCCTGTACATCAGTTACATACCCATCACGCTAAGTCATGGATTTTAGCCTGGATATTTTCTCTCCCCATCGGCGCCAGTGTGGATTAGATATTCATATGGGCAGGGTAAGTGAGACTTTGACCGGCCCTCTTGAAGATCAACGTCATCCCGTTCTTATGAATGCGATGTACATGTGGGCGTGCTTTATGTCCCGACCGGACCCCTTGTGCCAGCACGAGGAACATTTCTTAGGCCTGGCGCTCGACGCTCTTCCCGATGGTCTTAGGAACGGAGAGAAGATCGTTGACGTCATTCAGGGCTCTTGCCTCCTGTCCAAGTATTTCCTCGCGAACGGTCGCGTCATCGAGGGAAGTTACCATGCGAGCGCTGCTGCCGCTCTTGCTGTGCAATGTGGACTTCACCTAAATCCTCTTCAAGAAGACCTGGGTCCTTGGGAATCTCACGAGTCTTCCGATATGAAACCTTCGAGGGTTGGGATGCAGGAAGGGGAGAAAATTCTGGCCTTTTGGCAGGTTTACAATTTGGATCGGTGTTGGTCGGTTATCCTCCGCAAGCCATCGATTATCCCAGATCATCTCAATTCGCGATATTCCATCAACTGTCCGTGGCCCCAGGATCTGGCCCACTATGAAATGGTAAGCGCCCGTTTTGTTTCTGCATCTCTGTCCCGCTCACTGTCTTTTGTCCAGGGTCATTTTAACGTTGAACCACCTTTCCAAACTATCAAGGGATTCTTCCGGGGCGAAGTGTCTCCAAGCGGCTTTTCAACTCAAGCACTACGAGCAAAGGCATCTGCATTGTTTTCCCGCGCTGATGAGATTTCCATCAGTTGGGATTCACGTGAGATACGAATGCTGCTTTTGTGATCATGAGACTGACATCATTTTAGGGTTGAAGCCTTCGTCTACACTGACGCAGGAAATCCACATGCTTGAGAAGACGATCAGCCATTTCATTGCATCCTTAATACCGCTGGATCAGTTGGATGCTCTTTTACCGGAAGACAAACAGACTTTGCTCGCGGTCCACACGCTCGCACACACCGCATCTATCCACATCTATCGTCCACTTGCCTCCGATGACCCCGCCTTTTTTGAAAAGTGCTCACGTTCGGCCAGAGCTTGCGTTGCGGTGATCAAATATATCGGCGAGCAGGATTATGATTTCCTGGATCCTATCATCGGCGTATGTGTCTCATCCTATTTTCATATTTGACACTTATTGTTGTTTCCTTTTCAAAGCCCTGTTGGTCATATACAGCGGATACGCTCATGATGGAGCTCGAATCACAGGAGGCTGCATGGTCCCTTCTTGACACTGATGTTCGAAATCAGATCTCAACACTTCTGTATGCTATGACAACACTCAGTCCGCGCTTGCCGATTGTCGGTATGTGTCTCGCTGCCCTTGACGGCAGGGATGATGTCTCATTTTTTGTAGCTGTTGCAGCTACTAAACTTCAGAAAAGGCTCACTGAGCTATGATGACTTTGCCTTTTGATGACAGATGCGTTTTTCAACGTGGACATTTCAGCTCGGACTGTTATTACATTTGGACACGCTACGTTTTCGGACTAGACCTACAAAGGCTTTCGGACATTTAGGAGTACTCGTCGCCTTGCCTGGTTCATTTTTTCCTACGATGACCATTGGACTTCAGACCTTGCACTCTCGCCCGCGTGGACTTTTTACGTTCTTTACCATATATTGGTCCTCTTGACACATGACGACCGAGGACATGAAACCTGAACTGTATAATTAGAAGCTTTCGGACACTGTACTTATACCTATTCCTAATTTGTTGAGTATAATTTGCGTAGTTCATGTTCCGTTTTGCGTATCGGACCTTACCTACTACTTGTAGTAGGTTTTGCGGACAGTTTTGAAAACAATCTATTCCTGGAGAAACTCTAGCCGCGGTACATTGGCCGCCGCGGCGGCGGCCATAAGAGAGAAAATCTGGTCGGCATTCATTTCTATGTAGTATGTTAAATCCAAAATCCTGACGGATCGGTGCCACTATTCGGTCTCGTTAACAATCCTGATTCGGAGTGATTGATCGAATGGTAGGTCGTCCGAGCATTAGGCTCCAAACTTCCACATGGTCAAGGCAGTGCCCACACCTCGGGAATTCTGGACTTGTTCCCTATGCGGGGTCATATTGAGGCCGTTTTTCGTCGCACCGGATTTTGCCACGGCAACTCGGTCTCTTTCCCCACGCATGTACTAGTACTCAAGGCCGAACACCCTCCCGAACTGTGCTCTCCTCTTTCGCGCTACCCGGAATAGGTTTCCTGTCTGCCATTTGATAGACGTTCAATATTCAGCCCTCGTGCTCCATCATTATGGTATGTATTTTCCGTCTGTCTTCACTCATCTCTTCGACAAAGGTTCCTCGGTCGCAACCCAACTCATTACGTTTCTCCTCGATTTGCCGCCTGCAGACCAGGCATCAATGCGGGGTGCGACAAGTCTTCAGGTCATAATTGCACATGGGCCCGTAGTCGTGTTAATGCCTGGTCTTCTTGCGAACATGCTCCAACCTTCTACCACCACTCATTAAATTGGTCATGAACTGCTATGTCGCTGGGAAGCATGCAGGTAAGCACAAGTACCTTGTACCCTCGCTGCTCACTGGCAAAACCTATGCATAGGTTCTGCCGCTCCTCTCGCATGACGACTATCTTTCGCAGCGGAGTCTCGCCCATCAATGACAGAAGAGGTTCTATTACAACGTCCTGCGGTCAATGGTTCTGACGTGTTCAACTTTGGGAACAGTCCGCTTGGTTCCCGGTTTCAGTCTTCGTTCTCTTCCAAGTCCCGTTCATCCCTCTGGCAGTGCTGGCTTCTTCATGCCAGCTGCTGGTAAACACCTCTGCCCTCCGTGTCACCCTGCTAACCAAGACTGACAGTACCACTATAGCTCCTGCCATTTCCCTGATCACTCCTGCCAACTCGGCTCCCACCATATTCTCTTCAACCATGCGCCACGCCACCACCTTCTCCATCCTATCTGACGCCCATTGCCGCGCCTTTGATCATCCACTGCTTCACCTGGCATCGGTCACTCCTCGTCCTCCTCGTCTTCGTCCTCGCCATATGCAACGTCCTCCTCTTCTTCTCATGCAAACGTCCTCCTCGGCGGCTACATGAACAGATACTCACCCGGTCTCGGCCACAGCGACTGACGCGGACCCATCGGCAGCAGTAGCCTAACAACATCCCGACTACCCCTGGTGCTGCGCCTCAATGCCCTCCGCGGTCCAACCCCTGCCTGCCGCCCTGATGGCCCCAGAGCCAGCCAGGATCTCCTACACCAAATTCGACCCCTTCAGACAGCCCCAGTGTCGCCGACTTCGTGCCTCCCAGTTTCTCACTGTCTTCCCGCTTTGTCGTATCCCAGCTCCAGCCCGGGTGCGTCCGCCTCTGCATCTGCGCTCGCCCGCCCATCACCTTACTCCTCGGATGGGGAGCACCCCTGAAGGCACTTGTCCAGCCAACGAAGTACGAAGCTAGAGATTGAAAGCTTTGAAGACGGCAACGATTTTTCCGACCCCGCGCTAAATTCGAAGACCTCAACATGGACCTCTTCAGGAAGACGATGAAGCCTGTGGAGCAAGTCTTGAAGGCATGGACAGCACCCCCCTCGACTAGTGGTTGGGCTCCTTGCCCCACCCACTCACCACCCTCATTGCCTGAGGCTACTTGGGCCCCCCCAAGGAAGGCCAGGATGCGATCAGACTCAGGTTTGTCTGCCCCCTTGTCTCCTTCCAGACTTGGCAACACTTCTGCCACCACCCCCTTCATTGGCAATCTGATTGAATCACTCCGCCCCCTCTTTGAATCTGGTACTGTTGACCTCTAGGTGGACCCCAGGAGTGTTGACTCTTCAGCGGTCTGGAAAATGCTTATCTACATTAACCAGTGGACTAAAAACCTGAACAATGTTAAATTCCTCAATACTCATTCAGTTGAGAAGGACTCAATTCTCGGCTTGCTTGGTCTCATCTCTGAAGCTTTCAACAACATTGGAATATACTCAAAGACACCTCCCCCTGTCCCTCCCTCACCTAAGGTTGTGGACTCATCCTCCACCCCCTCATCCTCTTCCCACTGCCCCTGCAGCAGTGCCAGTTACCTTGGCTGCTGGTGCTGCTGTAGGTGGCAGTGCACAGAAGAAGAAGAAGGCAGTGGAACATTCTGGAACATCATGTGACACACTATGTGCTTGTGCCAATCCTCCTTCTCTTTCCCCACCTGCTCCGCATGACATGTGGGCAAGAATCACATGCACGACTTGCCAGTGGGTTTTACATGTGGATCTGTCATTCAAAGGCCTGGCAACCGTTGCTGCCCTTTCAACATGTCCAATGGCCCCTCCCGCCAATCTATTGTGGTCATGGTTGAGTTGAAGGCTGCTCTGGTAGCCCTCCTCCTCCTCGCCCCACAAGTTTCCTGCCTCATCAACTCCCTTCCAAGTTTGATAATGGTTGAATTCTTCTGCCTGTCATATGGAGGCCTGTGCCTCTCTACCACCAGTGTTTCCACTCTCTCTGACCTTTCCAGAGTGGAGACCTTCATGCATACCCTTGTCCCTGAAGGTTCCTCAATGTGATGTGAGGTTCTATCCTTACGTTCATTCTGTAAACTCATTGGTGTTATGATTTTCCTCTTGACTCATATCTATACAGTTATACACAGTCTTCTGCAGAATTCCGCAGTCAATACTCAGTCAGCCGAACCTTATTCTTACTCATCCACTTGTACCATCTGACCTATGTCTTTTCCTATTGGACTATATGACTCCTGCTTACTCATTAACTATGACTCATCAATACCTATATAAACCGTAGTTATATGACTGTATTATTTAAGCTTGACCTAGGCAATTACACTTAGCTTCCTCTCTGACTTTGCTCTCAAACCTCAGATCTCCATCTTGAGATAAAGGCTCAGCTTCATCGAAACCCTGGTGATTACTCATATTGAGGACATGACAAATACTAGTTGCAGTCCATATTGGCATGTGGTATACAGACTCCAGTTGTGGTTCATATTGAGGCGTGGAGATACTGATTGATTGATTGACAGAGGAGACTTGCTCAGTTCACCTTAACAATTGGTGTACTGTTTCTACATGGCCGCAACCCCATCAACTCAAAGAATGCTTCCCTCATCCTCACCTCTTCTGTCTACAAGGACAGTATCCGCTTTGCTGCCCCACCCAGGATTGTTCGCAATTCTAGGCGGGCTGACACATGCTCAATATACTTTGATATCTGGGACTCACAGACAGGCTCCCAGATGAAGTCCTTCATCGACTGCTCCCTCAATGTTGGGAACATGGTCTGCTTCTTCCGCAAGGCATCCATGAAAATTGGACTTCCTTTATACACTCACTGCTATTCATGGGGTCACAACATGAATTACTGCAATTCCTCTCATGTGGTCTGCCCTATCTGCATGGGCCCTCACTGTGAAGACAACCACCACGCTCTTGCGGCTTGCTGCAAGGGCCACCCCAAGCAGGATCCTCCTGTCTCCACTTGGCACTCTGTAAGAATTGTGACAAACCTCATGCCACTAACTCTCCTTACTGCCAGTTCTGGCAACATTGTTTTAATTGTTTTTGGGTTCTGGAATGATAGGCGAAGACGGATGATCTCTGATCTTATGCGCATCCTCTTACTGGAGAAACTGGTACCCACTGCAAAGCCACAGCTCCTAGAGGCTGTAGTGGAGATGGTGGAGAGGTGTAAACCAATAAGAGGTGACTTAGATTTGTTTTCGGTTCAGGACTACCCCTGCAGATATGTCCCATGCCCTGTAGCACGCATTGTTATCAAGCTTGGTGTGTGCTTCTATATGTCCAATTCTTTATTTGCACCTATCCTGTTCAGCAGTTTCGACTTTTCCTGCTATTATTCTGTGTACGTTCTGTCACGTTAAATTACCTCTTAGTTACTGCACTTCTGTAGTACACTGGACTGTTTTAAGTACACCAGGATATAAATTGTTGATATAAAAAATAAAATAAAAAACTATATAAACTAGGGGTGCTATGGTGGATGGCTACAGCATTTCTGTTGGCTTGAGTGGTCTGCAATAGAAGCTATGGGCTTGCTATGACATCTTATGAAAAAAAATCAGAGAATTACATTTATATAGGGGATTGAATTTACAATGGTGATTTTTCTATGTCAGCCAAACAGGTGCAAACAATGTTATCACATCCTTCCAATACCTGGCTATAGAATAACATTCTCCCACTATAGTTTGAAGGTAGGAGGGCATATAGAGACCTCATATGTGCTTTACTTCATCAAAAATGCCACAGAACCTGCACAATAAGGATGTAGTGTTCCAAACAAACAGATATAAATATTGTTCAGCTAGCCACAAATATACCAAGTAAATTATAGAACAAAATTGCAGACATATTAAGGGTTTCACAATTATGATTTTTGTCAATTTTCAAAATGTTTTTTCAGTCCTACTTTTGTTTTGTTCCTGTGGAAAAAATATGAAAAGGTCAAAAAAAGAGTTTGACATGAAACCTCTACAATGATAAGTCAATGATAAGTGATTTATATATAATTTTAAGGTCTGTTGAGTAGTTTCACCCAGAGCTTCTGTAGGGGAGGGTCAACTTTTGAGTGTAGCCTTAAAATCTCAATAAATCCAGAAATTTTCAAAAAGAAATGCTAGAAAAAATGGCCCTGATGTGTGACTCAACATCCTGTCATAATGGCACAGTACTGGCAAGGGTCATGTAATTATAAAATAAATAAATAAACATTTGCAAAAATGAAAAAGAGTTGAAAATACTCAAAATTGATGCAAAAGCAAGGTTTGAGCTTCTTTCACCTCCTCAAAAAATAACATCCATTTTTCAAAAATTGGCGATAAGTGAACAAAAAAAAAAACAATAGAGAAGGCATTGGCATGCATGCCTCACAGTATTTGGTATCTCAGCTTACATAATACAGAACTTGTTTCCTGTCCCTTTGTCCCACCTGAAACATGTGAGTAAGCAAGCCATCCTCCCTAGCGGATTCCGACTTTTGCTTCATGCTGATTCCCATTTCACTAATGGGACAGCTGGGGCATGCTATGCATGGGATGACAATTATGATTTCCTCAGAGACCATTGTTGATCTTGCCCAACGTGCACTAATCCCATCTGGCATCAAGTGTGAGTGGGTTATTGGTGGACGAGACCCATGCCCTGCAGTCCTTGTTTGCTGGCATGCATTGAAGCAGGTGAGTGGCAAGTTGCCAAAAATAAGTGATAAATTGTACAACTCGGGGAAGTTTGACATTATAACTTGTTAAAGCATTACCATTCTCATGTTTTCGCCAGTCGGTCAAAAAACCAGGTGTGTCAGAGATTGCTCGGTTACTTGAGCCGATTGAACTAATTGTCATCAAGAGGTCCTACTCATGCTACATCCGAAAATGCAACGCACAAATCCACGCTTCACTTGATGCATTGCAAAAACACATCGCAACCTCGCATATGGCTCGTACCAACCTTTTGTGCCCAATAAACAGTGAGTTGCGCTCCCGAGTTCACCTGCAGACATTTCATTGATTCAATACCGCCAGCCTGTGGCCCTTTGCGACAAATACATCGCCCTAACACCCTGATGAAGCATTTCGTCGACGAACATATGGATCTGAATGGTACATCTGTCCCGGGGCCATTCAATCCTCTGCGTCCTCTCTGGACCCCCTTCAGCCCATTAAAATCACTTCCGACACCCCCTCCATTGCCGAGCAACCCACCGCCAGGATGTGTGCTAGCCATCTCATCTCCGTCTGTCATGCGGAAGAAAATACCGTCCTCCACACCCAATGTTTCGATCTTACCCCCGTCCCCTTTTTTGACGCCCCGCAAGCAATCTCAAAGGCAAATACCCAGAAAAGAGCAGGCGGAGGATGTTCAAATGTCAGATGAACTATCCATTCCAGAATTCGATGATCTCCCGGGATTCTCGGTGCCCGAATGTGGGGACGATCACGACTTCATCATTTGGCGCCGACCCTTCATCATGGACGTCTCGCGTCCCCAACGTATGGTCGACACCCCCGTACAAGAGCCGCCGATTAGCATTCTGTTTGATGTGTTTGCGAAGCGGGTGGATGGCTCACGACCATGATTTCGGGAGTCATTGGCGGGAACCTTCTTGGAATCCATGATGATAACAAGAGAGTAAAGTGGCACCATTATCGTATTAATTCGTAATTTTGTCGTTCTTGCTGTCCTGATTTCGTTGTTCTTGCTGTCCTTGTTCTTGCAATTTTGTCTGTCCATCTTGGGACGAAGTGCAGCTTACGCAAGAGGGCTACTTATCATGAATGCCTCTTTGGTTTGATCTGTCTATTAATGCCAGTTAACGCTCTCACAACAGACGTTGGGCTCCGCGTTGGCCCACTCGTGCTGGGCACCCTAATCAAGCACTATCTCGATCGACGCAGGAGAAGTGACGCAGAACAGAAAATACCCACTCCCCTGCAAGATTCCGAACTACTGTATCATGAAATCTTTAGCGTTGTCAAGGTCGAGTATGTCGATATCATATGTGCATATCATCTAATGTGGACCCACAGGAGTTCCTCCGGATCGCCAGCCAGTCAGTGACCATGACTGCTACATAAGGATGCATATCTGACCTTGTTCCTCGGTTCAAGCCACACCGTAGAGGATCTGCAAAGTATGTTGGATTCTTTCACTCCCAAGGCTGCCCTCATTCCCTCAGCTAGAGTTTGCAAATACTCGCACTCCATCGCCTCCCTGGGTTCATGTTGTCAGACTCGTCGTTCCTATGTCCTCTTGTAATGAGGCCGCCGAATACCTCATTAAGGCCCTTGGGGGAGAAGAAGCTGCTAGGCGGGTGGTAGGAGGTGTTAAATGGTGGCAAGTCCGTGGTATCGACGGGTATGTGGTGCTTGATCACTCAGGTCACCTCTAACGATGCGTTTGTTCCAGAGTTGACGCACAGTGGATCACTGCTAAGAAGGACTGGGAAGAAGCAAAACGTCGATATAAGATGCGGGAACAATCAAAGGATGAAGAGTCTCAACCCACTTCTGATTCCACTCAAATGGATCCTGGAAAGTATGAGAAAGACATGGATGAAATGCGATGCATCCTTTACTCCCATGGCGGTTTGTACCATCTCTACTTTGTCTTCCAAACAGATTTTTCATTAGGCGATAGGCGGCTACTATTTTGGAAGCGTTGAGCAACATCGGTGAATCCTGGCTTGATAAACCATGTGATAGCAATACTTATGGATCCCATGGACCGATATTCTAGCTACAGCATCCAACGTCATGCCCGCAAACTTAACGCTAGGGTGTTCGGTTTGTGAAACCTCCAAAGGCAAGAAAGTTTGGTTAATCAACCCATAGCGATTAATTATCGCCTGGCTCCGCAATACCCGTTCCCCTGTGCATTGCACGATTTATTAGCAGCATGCAAGTGCAAGCAGTGTATGTTCCACTACAACTAACTGGCTGTTGCAGATGTTTTTCTCATCCGGCCGCCGCCTGGCTCTGCCCACCGCCCAGTCGATCCTCGGCATATACTCGTCGCTGGCGACTCTGCGGGAGGCGGGCTGTCGCTTGCTCTCCTGCAGGCTATCCGCGATAGTGGCTTGCCGAAGCCTGCGGGCGGCTTTCTCATTTCTCCGTGGTGTGATTTGACCCACTCTTTTCCCAGTATCCATACCAATGCTGTAACTGTGAGTTGAAAACGACTCTTAAACGGCGCTACCAATAGCTTATATGAGCAGGATGTTATCCCAACTCACGGCTTATCATTCCAGAAACCCAGCGCCCTGTGGCCACCGCCGTCTGACGATATGTCACATCAAGTTCACGCATCTTTACGCAGTCGTCTCCGTCAAGTTTTACAAAAGCAAGAATCTCAGAATGTTACAGCAGCGATCTTGGCTGAATGTCGGGTATCCGCTTCAGTGGGCCATGCCAGAGATGCCGGACCCACGACCCGGCTTCCCATCCCAAACTCGAGGCGCGACCAAACCGTGTCCATTGTTGCGTCCTCAGGCGAAGTTTTATCGACTGCTAAGCAGTTACACCTCTACACCCAGAACAGTCTCCTTTCTCATCCTCTCGTCAGTCCCGTCCTCGGTTACCTTGGTGGCTTGCCCCCACTATTACTCATTGCGGGTGATTCGGAGGTCCTGCGTGATGAAATCATATATGCGTAGGTTAACATTTGAAGTTTTTATGATTTTTGCTAAGGAGGATCGATCGCCAGGGCTCACAAGGCTGCACATCCTGACAAATACCCTATCACAGACGAAGCACGAGCACTATACCCGCCCCTCATTAATATAGAAGAAAGGACCCCGGAACCAACGAAAGTTCATCTTCAAGTATATGACGGTGAATTTGTTTCAAACCGAATGAAAGCTTTGACAACTTGGCGTATGTTTAGAAGCGCCACACATCTTCCCTGTTCTCTTCTCCTTCACAAGTCCTTCCAAGTTTTGTTATAGAGCTATCGCAACTTTCTGCAAGTTCGTCACAGGTTTGCCTCTTCGTCCAACCATGACTTCCGCTCCGGATTTTTCATCTTCCTTCGGAGCCTCTGCGCCAGATAAAAGGGTTTCGTCAAACGATCGTCGAGATTTCCCTTTTGTACAGCTAGGTCGCGAGGAGTCTTTGAAGCGGTCTGTTCCGGGACCATTTCGTCGGGCGGCCTCTATATTGCGACGAGAAGGGGAGCTTCATCCTGTTCATACTATGGAAGCGGCCCCAACGAGACAAAACAAATCAGTTACTCCCCAAAAGGCCGAAGTCTTGACTGCTGGACATCCTGGTGTGTATGGGGATCTTGAGGTTGGTCTATTGTTGTTATTCGTAAAGCCGCGATAGTGATATGGGACGTTAGGGGCAGACATGGGATGGTACAATGATACGAGAGCGTATATCAACTCAAGGAGTCATTCGTCCCTTAGAGCCGACCTCGGAACTCGGCGCCTTTGAGGTACTACCAGAGAATGTCGGACGGCTCTCGGAACTTGCGCTTCGACGATTTCTCGACCACCAAACCATATTCGACAAGAAGTTTTCGCGCATTATGACGAAGATCGAGGAAGAACGGCTCCGTAACCTGAAGCTTGCAAAGAAAGACACCCAAAAAAACATTGCTATCCTCGAGCAATCACTTGCGCGGCAAGACAGCAGATTGTCTGGGGAAGGGATTCGAAACAGCCCTGCTACCTTGTCTGGGAACTGGGCGTGGGTAATGGATGAAGGAGAAAGTCCTCCGCCTAGCAGCATTGCGTCGAGGAGAGATACATCGGAAGCCCGTCGGCTTGCCCGAGTTGCAGACCAAGCGGCACTTCAGGATGATCAGATGTTCAGTGGAAATAGGCTCTGGTCCGCCATCGAGAACTTTCTAGCCACTGCGCCGGGGCCGGGAGCTAACCCTCCTGACACCGAGCCACCGGAGCGACGACCACCCAGGTTTTCGCGATTGTTTCGCTCTGACCCCGGTGTAGCTACATTGCGTAAACCCGCTTAACAATTTTCTGACTTGGGAGCAAACGGAGACTACACATGATTCTTTATGATGCTGGGTAAAAGCACGATACTTGAAGCTTTTATCACAGGTCACTTCACATAACTAAAATAAACTCATGTATTTGGCTAAGAGACAGGCGTTGACCACTAGAGTTTTGGTCGGGTAAGTAATGAAATACTTTCGCGCTCCAATACACGTTTCGCCAAATTTCCGGCGACCGGAAAGGTAGCTATATGTAAATGTGCGTGTTCTGAGCTCGCTTGGCGACGGGCATACCTTGCGGCAATCCCTTGGGAAATGACTGCTAACTGTACAACATGTCGTGAGGGTCATCATGACATAGAAGGATTGTTGGCATACTCTGAATAGCATCCAGCTCCGGACGAAGACCATCTCCCGAATGGGGTAGGGTTGATTCGTAAGTTTGCAATATTCTCGTTCTAGATCCTCCAGCGGTATCGGCACACCATGATGTTCTCCTTTGAATCCGCGGATGGGTAGTGGCGCAGCTGGAGGAATATCGGATGGGTCAATTGACCATGGCTGGGTGAGGTTTCCGAGGTCTGCCAGCTGAGAAACGGTCAATACTGAAAATGAAGTTCTCCAGGAAAGACACATACCGGACTACCGAGGGTACAAAGCTCCCAGTCTAAAATTCCAATGACCCGGTTCTCAGTGGGGTGGAACATCAAATTATCAAATTTGTAATCGCCATGTACAATGTGGAGTTCACCCTTCTCGTCAGGGACGTTTTTCTTGTACCATGTCATCATCTCGTCGAAGAAGGGTATGTTTCCAATCGGCTTTCCAGTATCGACATCCACGGTAGCGGCCTGAACACTCGATACACGTGAAAGAGACTTTATTTGCCGAGGAAAGTAATCTGTCTGGGGGCCGAAGTCTGACAGGCCTACGTCTCGTGGAGAAACGGAACCCAGGGCCGCGAGAGCACGAACGGCCGAGAGCCAGCTATACAATCGTGAGGGTTCGTCGGGGACGAAAGGTCGTAATCCACTTCACTCACCATTCTCGTCTATCGTGCGGAGAAAGTTCAAGCACTCGGTTATCGGCAAAGATGCGGCCATCCAAGAATTGCATAACATAGAAGGGAGTTCCGATGACAGAGTTGTCCTCACAAAGGAGGATGGGTTCCGGGACTGGTATTCTCCTGTGAATTGGGGTGGTTGGGCGCCTGTTATAGTGATGCAGAGCACGAAGCATGGTGTATTCGCGTTCTACCTGGTGTGCCGTACTCGAGAGAAGTTGACCTGCGGGCTTCTTTCGCAGAACGAAGCGGGTGTTTCTGCGAAACTCGTAAGCTGAGGATGGAAAGGACAAACGGAAAACCCACTTTGCATCGGTCAAGAAGTAAGTCGGATTGGACTAGACAAAGGCGATTACAGAAGGATGGACATGACGGTGCCTTGGAGCAATACCTGACCAAACTGATACCATTTAATACTGCAGAACGATCGGAGACGGGAAGTATAGAAGTTACTTTGAACTGCTTGACAGCTACGGGTGATTTGATTGCGGGCGCATTCTCAGCAAGATATGCGTTCAGACTAGGGATGTCGATGGCGGCTCTCACATCCCCATACTCTCCCCCAACGTTGGACGTGGTCGACATGGGATGGGCGGGACGCCGGTGACTGTCACGTGCACAGTCACAGCTTTCGCACGGTTCGTCAGTTCTGGAACTTTCGGCCAAACCCGCTCGGCAGAAATTACATACATAGGACGTGGCGAAAAAATTTGACCTTCACTCCACCATCCACCACCACCAAAAATGATGTTCAAGGTCGTCAGTTCTCTGCGGTTCGTCGTTCCCCGCGCTGGTCATGTAGGCGTCTCTAGGACAGTTTGTCTTTCCAACGCGCTCACATCTGGCAGTTCCAGGGCATTCCGCGCTCACTAATTGCCCGGAATATGAACTCGAAAGTGAACGGTTCGTGAGCTGGCAACTTTTTATATCATTCATCTCACAGAGAAGCAGGTCCCGTCATCGGTATTGACCTGGGAACGACAAACTCCTGTGTGTCGGTAATGGAGGGTCAAACGTCTCGCGTCATCGAGAACGCTGAGGGTGCCCGGACAACCCCTTCCATCATTGCCTTTACGAAGCATGGGGAGCGCCTTGTCGGCTTACCGGCAAAGAGACAGGCGGTTGTCAACTCTGCGAACACCGTCTTTGCTTTCAAGCGGTTGATTGGTAGGAAGGCCTCGGATAAGGAAGTCAAAGAAGACAGCGCACACTGGTACGCCATCTCCTCATCTATCGAACCTCTGCTTGACGCGCCGTAGGCCATTCAAAATTGTTTCAGCCTCTGACGGCCGACCTGCTGTCGAGGTTGACAATGGAGGAAAATCGCAAAGATTCGTGAGTCATACCTACCATAACGCTATGCGAATATTTCCAACAATGACATCTAGTCTCCCGAAGAGCTGTCCTCGATGGTATTGGTTAAAATGCGTGAAGATGCAGAACAGTACCTCAATAAGAAGGTCAAGTAAGCGCTTGTTCAATTCAAGCTTATTCCGTCAATGACATCCTTCCCAGTCACGCTGTCATTACCGTCCCGGCCTACTTCAATGATGCCCAGCGACAAGCTACCAAGCATGCAGGCCAGATTGCCGGTCTTGACGTCTTGCGAGTCATTAATGAGCCAACGGCTGCCGCTTTAGCATATGGCCTCGACCGCTCCGACTCATCCGTAATCGCCGTCTATGATCTCGGAGGTGGCACCTTTGATATTTCGATCCTTGAGATGCAGAAGGGCGTCTTTGAGGTCAAGTCGACGAATGGCGATACTCATCTCGGTGGCGAGGACTTCGACGTAATGCTCGTCGAATACATCCTGGCGGAGTTCAAGAAGGAGACGGGTGTCGACCTGAAATCGGACCGTATGGCTATTCAACGGGTTCGTGAGGCAGCGGAAAAGGCCAAGATCGAGTTGTCGTCAACTGCCCAAACCGAAGTCAATCTGCCTTTCATCACGGCAGATGCCTCCGGTCCGAAGCACATCAATCTCAAATTGCTACGCTCTCAGTTTGAGACCCTTGTTGACCCGCTTGTGCAGCGCACTGTAGACCCCTGCAAGAAAGCCCTGGCTGACGCTGGTGTGAAAGCCAATGAGATTAATGACGTTATCTTAGTGGGTGGCATGACACGAATGCCCCGCGTGGTGGAGACAGTCAAGAAAATTTTTGGTCGTGAACCCAGCAAGGGCGTCAACCCTGACGAAGCTGTCGCCATTGGTGCGTCGATTCAGGGTGGTGTATTGGCTGGTAATGTTACGGACATCTTACTCCTCGATGTCACTCCTCTGTCCCTCGGTAATGATTCATGTACAATTGACGTTACGGTCAACTCATAAGCTTTCTAGGTATTGAAACACTCGGTGGTATCATGACCAAGCTCATCGGCCGCAACACCACGATTCCTACTAAAAAGTCGCAAACCTTCTCCACCGCCGCTGATGGTCAAACGGCTATCGAAGTCAAGATTTATCAAGGAGAGCGTGAACTGGTCCGCGATAACAAGCTTCTTGGTAACTTCAACCTCGTCGGCATTCCTCCTGCGCCCAAGGGCGTCCCTCAGATTGAAATCACCTTTGATATCGATGCTGGTAAGTGAGGCTATGGCATTACGAAGCAAATGTTCATTTTGGATCCAGATGGGATTGTCAATGTCGGCGCAAAGGACAAGGCAACTGGCAAGGATCAGTCAATGACAATAGCATCTTCCTCGGGTCTTAGCGACAAGGACATTGAGAAGATGGTTGCCGACGCTGAACAGTTTGCGGAAGCTGATAAGGCTCGCAGAGCCCTTATTGAGGAGGCAAATAAGGCTGATTCCGTCTGTACCGATACGGAGAAGGGTGAGTCCGTTTTAAACGTTTTTTTTTTTTTTTTTTTTTTTGCAGTCTTATGTCTCTTCGATTCGTTGAAGATAAACAAAAAATAATTAAACACTAGATTTTGTTTGTTCATAAGTACTTCATGCATGTGCTAA
>Ga0307516_10000013_pt1 | contig 217896 bp, 201 predicted proteins | sample 19_EM_MG_FD_203310 | JGI IMG/M metagenome (GOLD analysis project Ga0307516, IMG submission 203310) | Populus trichocarpa ectomycorrhiza microbial communities from riparian zone in the Pacific Northwest, United States - 19_EM | ecosystem: Host-associated > Plants > Roots > Unclassified... | reverse complement strand
AGCCGCCGCCTGGCCGACAGTGGATGCCGTTTGACCGAAGAGCACTTTTCTTGCCTCATCGCTCATGGGCGCGTTGTTGGTGAAAGCCGGCGCCAATTCGTAGGCACGGACGGTCGCGGGGCGGGCCTTGATGGTCTCGAACCACCGCTTCACATGCGGAAAGTCCGACAGATCCTGTCCCTGCCTTTCGTGCGGTACCACCCACGGGTAGGCGGCCATGTCGGCTATCGAGTACGCACCCGCAAGGAATTCCCGGGCGGCCAGGCGCCTGTCCAGCACGCCGTACAAGCGGTTGGTTTCCTTGACGTAACGGTCGATTGCGTAGGGAATCTCCTCCGGCGCATAGCGCGAGAAATGATGATTCTGGCCCGCCATGGGACCCAAACCGGCCACCTGCCAGAAGAGCCATTCCGTCACCTCGGTTCTACCGCGAATGTCCGCAGGTATGAACTGTTCGCTCTTATCCGCGAGGTACAGCAGGATTGCACCGGATTCGAACACTGAAATCGGCGGACCACCGTCCATCGGCCGATGGTCGACGATCGCAGGCATGCGGTTGTTCGGTGAAATGGCGAGAAACTCGGGTTTGAATTGCTCGCCCGCACCGATGTTGACCGGCACGAGGCGATAGGGCAGCGCGGTTTCTTCGAGAAAAATGGCGACTTTGTGGCCGTTCGGCGTCGGCCAGTAGTACAGATCGATCATCGGTGTTCCTCCGGAGGGTCGAGCGGTATTCCATGTTCCTTGAGCAGCGCGATGCAGACGTCCTCTTCACGAGGCATGGCGCGCATTTTCGCCAGGCGGGAGCGGGCACGGGCGTTGCGCAGCCAGGGCAGCAACGGCGTATCGGAGATGTTCGCCGACGCTGCGCGCCATTCGAGCAAGCGCCTGCGTTCGGCAATCAAGCGCATCTCCTTGGAATCTGCAGGCGTCAATCGCTTCTCGATGGCGAACCCGACCAATTGCGCGATGACGGCGTCGGCCTTCTGCATGGTTTTCGACAAGTTGAGGCACGCCTCGCGACGCACCATTGTCGCCGCTTCGCGGCAGGCGTTGATGACCGGCGAGAAGGATGGGATGACCACCTCGCCGGCGATGTCCATCGTCTCCGTGAGGCGCGTCAAATCGGATTGCAAGTACTTGGGGGGGAGCTGCGTGCGGATGCGCTTGAGCGCATCGAACATCATGACCGCGACCCGATTGCCGTAGAGGTCGAAGCGCATGCCTTCGGCCATGTCCGCCAACACCCTGTCGACCTGCACCGTGTCCTTGTCCCTCTGCGCTTCCGCGAGGGTGGGCAACCAGGCAGCTCCGTTGTCGGCGTCCACCCAGCGCATGGTGGTTGCCGCATCGCGTATGTCGCAACCCGGCGCATCGGAGCACAGTTTCAGGCGCAACCAGGCCGTGGCCGGATCGTTGGGTTCGAGTTCGCTGGCCCTGACCGCAATGTCGAGCGCAGCCGCAGCCGCCCTGGCGGTGTCCATCTTCGAGCGCGATGGGGGGCCGACGAAGGCCAGAGCTGAGGCGGCCGCGAGCGACCGGGCGTCGCCGCGTGCTTCGAGTGCGCGCGCCGCCGCGGCCCGCCATGCAGAATAATTGTCGGCCTCCGGCTTGGGCCGGGCGGCATCGGCAACGTTTACGCACAGCGCCGACGCGACGATGAGCCACGACAGCGAGAGGTCTTGGATAAAACGCTTGAACATGCCCGACGCGCCCGCCGTTCAGACGCTCTTGCCGCGGGCGCCGGCGGTGAGACCCGCCGTTATTGCCAAACGCATGGCATCCTCGACGGAAATGTCGAGGGGCTGGATGCGATCGCGCGGCAGATACAGCGTGTAGCCGCCGAAGGCGTAGCTCATCGGAAAGTACACCGTCACCCAATCGTCGCCGCCGTGCGCTTGCAGAGCCACGGGGACGTCTTCCCGGGTGACGAAACCGATGGCATGCACATCGCCGAAGCGGGCCAGCACGACGCGCTGCAGATCGCGTTTCTCGCCGCTGCCGGAGGGCAGCAAGCTCACGACATCGCGAAATCCGCCGTACAGGGTTTTCACGAAAGGGATTCGGCCGAGAATATCGTCCCAATACTTGAGAAATATCTTACCGGCGTAGGCGTTGACCAGACTGCCGACCGCGAGCAATAGGAAGAAACCGGTTATCAGGCCGAGTCCTGGCCAATAATTTTCCGGCCGCACGACGTGCAGGGCAATGAGCGCACGGTGCAGCCACCCCTCCACCGTGTTCACCAGCCACCAAATCACGTACACCGTCAAAGCCAGAGGCAAGACGGTCACCAGGCCGCTCATCGTCAGCGTAAGGATCTTTCGCATGGGTCAATCATCGCATGTTCAAGATCGGGGCGCCGCAGCCGCACTCCATGTAATATTCCGCCCATCCTGGTCCAGGTGATGCCCGATGAAGGAAGCCGCTGCCGTTTCTATCGCGCCTGCGCAAGAGGCGGATCTGGCGCTGATTCTGGGACTCATCAAAGAGCTGGCCGACTACGAGAACCTTTCCCATCAAGTGGTGGCCACGGAAGCGAGCCTGCGCAACGCATTGTTTGGCCCGCGGCCCGCAGCCGAGGCGTTGATCGCCCGGGTCGGCGGCGAATGCGCCGGATTTGCGCTGTACTTTCACAACTTCTCGACATTTCTCGGCATGCACGGCCTGTATCTCGAGGATTTGTTCGTGCGTCCCGCGTTTCGCGGCTTGAGTGTCGGCAAGGCGCTGCTGCGGCACCTGGCACGGATTGCGCTCGATCGCGGCTGCGGCCGATTCGAATGGGCCGTCCTCGACTGGAACCGCTCCGCCCGCAATTTCTACGAATCTCTGGGCGCGGAGGCCAATCCAGCCTGGGTCAACTATCGCATCACGGGGGAGGCGCTCGAGCGCCTGGCCGGGGGCCGGGCATAGACCCACTGCGTTCTGTGATGAGATTCGCCGCAATCGCTGCGCAAGCAAGGTACGTTTTCTGATGTGGATTGTTTTTCGAGGTTCGGGAAAGATGTCGTCTCCGTGGCGCCACAAGGCCGTTCTCATGACGCTCCTTCCGCTACTGAGCCCGATTTGTGCACCGCGGGCCGGAGAGGTATACAAATCGATCGACGCCCAAGGTCACGTCGTCTACTCGGACCGGGCGGATTCCGCCGCTCAAAAGTCCGTCGTGCACGTGGACCGGCCCGCCCCGACCGAAGTCGCCCGAAATGCCAAGGAGCAGGCGATCCTGCAGGTCGAGGATTCGCAACGGAGAAAAGAGCAGTCCGCCGAGGATGCGAAAAAGGCGCGCGACGAACACAATCGGCAAGTGCAATGCGACGGCGCGCGCAGCCGCTACTACTCGCTCAAGGATGCGCGCCGGATCTTTGAGCGGGATGCCGAGGGCAACCGCGTCTACTATAACGATGCGGACGCCGACGCGAAGCGGGAGGAGGCGCGGCAGGCGATGGTGACCGCCTGCGAGCAGTGAACCGCAAGATTATCGCGATCGCCGTCGTCGCCTTCCATCTCGTCCTTGCGAGCGTGATGTCGCCGGCGCAAACAGGGTACCGGTACCGCGACTCCCACGGACAATGGGTCTTTACCGATCAGGCTCCAGCCTCGGTTGCGCCGGGCGATTCCTTCAGTCTCGGACACGAGAAGAGTGCGCTGCATATCTCGGTGGACCGCGAAGACGACGGAGAATCCATGCGGTTGATCGCCGTCAATGATTGTCTGTGCGTGGTCACATTTCGGGTTGAGATAGTCGATTCGGGATTCAGCACGATTGCCGCCGGCGGTCGCTTTCAAGTCACGTCGGCGCCGGGAACCCGGCAATCCGTGGTGCAGGGGAAACGCACGGGGCCCGGAGACGCGGATTTGAAATACACATGGAAGGCCGCTCTCGGATCGCCGGACGCCGTGCACAAACCCGCGCGTCCCTACCGCGTACCATTTGGCGTCGGCTCGACTTTTCCGGTCTCGCAGGCCTTCCCGAGCCAGATTACTCATACGACGCCCGACAGCCGGTACGCCGTGGACATCGCGCTGCCCGACGGCACGCCGGTGTATTCCGCCCGTGAGGGCATTGTGATCAATGCCCAACACGATTTTTTCCGCGGCGCGGCGGCTCCCGTGATGCTCGACCAAGCCAATGTCGTCGAAATTCTGCATGACGACGGGACGATTGCTCTCTACGCTCATCTGCATTGGGATTCCATCCGCGTGCGCATCGGCGAGCACGTCGTGCGCGGGCAATACATCGCCGACTCGGGTAAAACGGGCTTCGCGTCCGGGCCCCACCTGCATTTCGCCGTCATCAGAAATACGGGGATGGAGGACGTGTCGGTTCCGGTTCAGTTCGGAGGAGTGGGCGGAACCGCCGTCGCGCCGGCGACCAATGCGCCATTGACAGCGTACTAACCAGTGCTCCATCGGGCGCGTCTTTGGTCTACTGCCGCGGCAGTAGAAATCGCAGGCCCTGGTAGCTCAGGATGACGCCGTCCCGACGGATGCGCTCTATGGCCGGACCCTCCTGCAAGGTCGCGCCCTCGTGATATTTGCGCATGTTCACATACACGAATCGTTCCGCCGGCCTCGTTGCGAACACGTGCACGTCGAGGTGCAATTCCGGCAACGCCTGCGCGCCGGTCAACGTCACTTCGTTGATCGTCGGCAGCAATTCGTCGTCGTTCGCCTTGTAGTCTTCGTCGGTGAGCAGCGGATCCCTGCGATGTGTCTTGATCGAGACCGGACCCCCGGCGTTCACCGACTTGGCGACGTCCGGGGCAGAGGCCACGGCCGCGACAGGCAGGGGCGATGCCAGCGGAACCTCCGGCGCGTATACCGGTGCGTCCAAGGGGCTGAACTGGCCGTTGCCCGCAGCCGGCGCGGCCGAAGGCTGCTGGGTGCCCTGGGATTCGGCGCCCACCGGAGCGTCGGCCGCCCGATTGGCGATACGAACGGGCGCCGCGGCCGGGGCATGCGACGAGGCCAGGAAGCTGCGCGTCAATACGAAGAGCAGGACGAGCAGATTCACCGCGAGCAGCAAGCCCAGCGCGATGGCCCATATCGGCAAGCGCGGGCGCGGGCGAGTCGTCCCGGTATCCACCAATCCCGGAACGCTCTGGCGTTGCCGTTCGAGCTCCGATTTCTTGAGGGCGTCGAGAATGAATGACATGAATTGTTCCTAACTGTGCGGTAGGGTCTGCAGCAGCAACGGCGACCCCGGTTCGGCCAAGGCGGTGTCCAGGACGACTTGGGTCTGCAGACCGGCGATGCCGTCCACATTGAGGCGATGGTCGCGCTGAAAATTCTGCACGGCGATGGCGAGTTCCTCGTCATAGAGGTCGCCGTGCTCCGGGTCGGAGGATGCGCCATGAAGCGCGGCGAGACTGCGCCGCAGCCAGCGAACCTCGTCGCCGTGCATACCGACGGACAGTTCGCGGGTCCGGGACGTCTTGGGTTTCCAGACGATGGTGAAGTCGCCGAACCAATCGCGCGACACTTCCTCAATCGGCACCCGTTGGTTGTGTTCGCTCAAAACCAGCGTTGCGAATTTATCGTCGAGGGCGGAGAGCACGACGCGATGCTTCTGACCCGCATCGTCGGTCAGAGTGAGAATTGCCGGCCGATTGAGGGTCCGCACCTGGGCCCAGGAACCGCGTTGTTCCAGACAGGAGAGGCCGGCTCTCTGCGCCTGGCCGCAGGGATCGCGGTCATCCGTCATCGCGGTGCCCCACAGCGACAGCAGTCGCCGGAAGGCGGCCGCGTCGCTGGTGTTGGCGCTATTCGCGGCCAGCAAGCTATTCATCGAGACCGGCGGCGGCAAGGGCCGCGCAGCCGCCAAACCGGCCGCTGGCGAAACCACCGCCGGCCGCGGTGCGGCCCCGGCGCCCGCAGCCGTTGGATTCGCCGTCCGGAGCGCGGCGGGAGGGTGCTGCCAGGTCCTGATCCCGACGACGCATAGGGCGGCGAAGCCGGCCGCCAAGCCCAGGCCGGTGGCCCATCCCAGCCAAACCGGCACGAAGCGGCGGCCGTAGACTTCGCCTGCCGCCTGCCGGACCAGCCCGGCCGAGACCTTGCGCGATTCCCGGGTGTAAGCGCCGAGGAGCGCACGATCGCAAGTCACGTTGATGACTCGCGGTATGCCGGACGAGAGCCGGTGCAGCTCACGCAGCGCGCCGGCCGTGAAGATCTCCCCGGTGGCCCCCGCAACCCGCAATCGATGGCGCACGTAACCTTGGGTTTCCTCGCGCGACAGCGGCTTCAGGTGATAGCGTCCGGTGATGCGCTGCGCCAGCTGCCGCAGGTCGTTGCGATCCAACAAGTCGCGCAATTCAGGTTGGCCGATCAAGATGATCTGCAGAAGCTTCTGGGTTGGTGTTTCCAGATTGGTCAGCAGCCGAACCTGCTCCAGCGTCTCGGCAGAAAGATTCTGTGCCTCATCGACGATGACGATGATGCGGCGGCCCTCGGCATGCGCGGACAGCAGCCGTCGATTCAGCGCGTCGACCATCTGCTTCACGCTGTCGCGGTCCGCCGCTTCGATCGACAGCCCCAGCTCTTCGCAGATGGTGAGCAGAAACTCCACCGGCGTGACCCGCGGGTTCAGGATCACCGCAACATCGGCGTGATGCGGTACGCGCGACAGCAAAGTGCGTACCACGGTGGTCTTGCCGGTGCCCACTTCCCCCGTCAATTGAATGAAGCCGCCCGATTCGTTGATGCCGTACAGCAGATGCGCCAACGCCTCGGCATGCCGCTCGCTCAAGTAGAGGTAGCGCGGGTCCGGAGTGATCGCGAACGGCTTTTCGCTGAGACCGAAGAAGCTTAGGTACATGGCTGCCGGATGATACCAAGCGCCGCGGTACAGCGGACCTCAGCCGGGCGGCCGACCTTGGCCGCGCAGAAGCTCAACCCGGCTGCCGACCTCAGCCGTGCCGTGATCCGCCGCTCGGGGTCCGCGGCAGCTGGCTGGCCCGTGTCAGCAGCGACTTGCCAAACCGCTCGCGGATTCCATCGACGGTCGCGTCGAGCCGCGACTGTTGGGCAACGTCGGCGAACAGGTCTCCCTGCCGCGGGATCTGCAAATCCCCGACGCCGACCCCCAGCAATCGCACCGCGGCATCGGGCTGCGAGCACAACCAGTCCTTGAGCAGATTCTGTGCCACGCCGCAGATCACCGACGTTTCCTGCGTCGGCGGCAGCACCGGACGCTGCCGCGTGTACGTGGTGAAGTCCCCGCGACGGACCTTGATCGTCACCAACCCCGTGGCGAGTGCATGCGCCCGCAGGCGGGCGGCGGCGCGGTCCGCGAGCTGCGTCAACTGGCGTTCGAGTTCCGCGGCGCCGTGGATATCGACGGCGAACGTCTCCTCCGCGCTGATGGACTTTTCCTCGCGATCCGGCTCGACGGGCCGATCATCCACCCCCGCCGCCCGGTCGCGCATGGCCTTGCCGTGCCTGCCGAACGCCCGCCACAGGGCAGCGTCGGAGGCGTGCCGCAAATCGCCGAAGGTTTGAATTCCCGCCGCCTGCACGCCGGGGAGCGATTTCTGTCCCACGCCGAAGAGCTTCTGGATGGGCAGGCGATCGAGAATCGCATGCACGTTGTCGCTTCCGATCCGGCACAACCCATCGGGTTTGTTGAGGTCCGAGGCGATTTTCGCCAACAGCTTGTTCGGACCGATGCCGACGGACGCGGTGAGTCCGGTGGCCTCGCGGATGCGCCGTCGCACCTCCGTTGCAATGACGATTCCGTCGCCCATCAGGCGCAGGCTCGCCGTCACGTCCAGAAAGGCTTCGTCCAGGGAAAGTCCTTCCACCAGGGGGGTGAACTCATGGAAGATCTCGAACACCTGCGCCGACACTTCCTGGTATCGCGACATGCGGGGCGGGATGCAGATGGCTTCGGGACATCGCCTCAGCGCCTCCGCCATGGGCATGGCGGAATGCACTCCGAAACGCCGTACGGCGTAGCTCGCGGCGGCGACCACGCCGCGTCCGCCGGTGCCGCCCACGATCAGCGGCTTGCCCTTGAGCTCCGGCCGATCCCGCTCCTCCACCGACGCATAGAATGCGTCCATGTCGACGTGCAGGATCGTGCGCAGAGGTCCCGCTCCTTTGGTTCAATCCACGGTGATCGTGATCTTCTTCGAGTGCAGGGGCGGATTGAAGGACAGATGCTGCCAATCCGCGAACAGCAGCTCGAGCGTGTGCTTGCCCGGCGGCAGCATCAGAGTGGTCTCCGTCTGGCCCTTGCCGAAATGCACGATTTTCTCGGTGGCCGGCAGCGACGCATCGAGCTTCAGTTCGCTTTGGTCCGTATCGATCAACAGATGATGATGTCCCGTGTTGTCGAACTTGATGCCGGCCGGCGCAATGCCCATTCCCTTGAGCCCGAATTGCACCGTCACGGGGCCGTGAACCGTCGCGCCGTCGCGCGGCGCGATGAAATACACTTCGGCTCCCGCGGCCGCCGTCGAGCGGTCCTGTGCCAGCGCCGTCACGGCGAGCAAGGATGCACCCAATGCCAGGAATAAACGGTTCATACGAGTCTCTCCAATGGTGATGTTCAAGGAACTGCCAGCCGCAGTATCACAACACGTTAGAGCAGATCCTTCACGCCGTCGCGTTCCTCCGACAGTTCACGATGCGTAATGGTCATTTTTTCGCGACTAAATTCGTTGATGTTCAAACCGTGGACGATGTTGTATTGGCCCGCGTTGCAGGTCACCGGATAAGAATAAATCACGCCTTCGGGAATTCCGTAGCTTCCGTCGGAGGGCACGGCCATGCTGACCCAATCACCCGCAGGAGTGCCGAGCATCCAGTCGTGCATGTGATCCAATGCGGCGGCCGCGGCGGATGCGGCGGATGATGTCCCGCGCGCCTTGATGACGGCGGCGCCGCGTTGTTGCACCGTCGGAATGAAGTGCTCTTTGAACCACTTGTCCTCCGCCAGCGAGAGCGCCGCTTTGCCGCCGACCGTGGCGTGGTACAGGTCGGGATACTGCGTCGCCGAATGATTGCCCCAGATGATGACCTTCTTGATCTCCGCCAGGGGCGCGCCGGTCTTCTCCGCCAACTGTGCCAGTCCGCGGTTGTGGTCGAGCCGGGTCATCGCCGTGAAGCGCTGCGGCGGCAGCGACGGTGCATTGCGTTGCGCGATCAGCGAATTCGTGTTGGCGGGATTGCCGACCACCAGGACGCGCACGTCGCGGCTCGCGACCGCGTCGAGGGCCTTGCCCTGGGCCGAGAAGATCTTGGCATTTTCGAGCAACAAATCCTTGCGCTCCATGCCGGGGCCGCGCGGCCGCGCGCCGACCAGCATGGCAAATTCGCAGTCCCTGAACGCCACGGTCGCGTCGCTGGTCGCCGTGACCTTGTTGAGAGTGCGAAAGGCGCAATCGTTCAGTTCCATCACCACCCCCTGCACCGCGGCCGCGGCGGCGGGAATTTCCAGCATGTTCAGGTTGATCGGTTGATCGGGCCCAAGCATCTGGCCCGACGCCACGCGAAATGCGAGCGCATAGCCGATATTTCCGGCGGCGCCGGTGATGGTGACGGTGACTGGCTTCTTCATGATCGCTCCTACCCGAAAAGCGTGGAATGGTAGCCGAAACGCCGATCCCGTGGACGGGCACTGCGCCCGTGACCGGGCAGAATGGGCAATCCACGTGGCGGACAAATAGTTTCACAGGGTGCTTGCATGTAGTGGTTATGTATGTAACTATATCACCAGGTCACCGATACACCTCGATGACCACCCAGGCACACGAAACAGGAGATGACCATGACCACCCAACTTTCTACCAAACTCGCCGCCCTTGCAGTCGCCTTGATCGTTAACGGCATGATGATCGGCGGAGTCGGCTACCTGTTCAGCAGCCAGCTCCACCGGCCGACCGTCGCCAGCGTGGCGGTCACGACGCGGTCGGCGCGATCCATCCTCCCGACCATCTGACGTCCGGATTTTTGGTCGGCCGATGCAATTGGCGCGTTCTGCTAGATTAGCGAGCTACTTGTCCGGTACACGGATACGGAACGACTGGAAAATGGACCCGAATTGGAACGACAACCAACCCATCTATCGCCAGCTGCGCGATCGAATGGTTGCCCTCATTCTCGAGGGTGCGCTGAAGGAGGGCGATCCGTTGCCCTCCGTCCGCGCGGTCGCGGCCGACTATCGGCTCAATCCACTCACCGTTCTAAAAGGGTACCAGCAGCTGGTGGATGAGCGCCTGGTCGAGAAGCGCCGCGGCCGCGGCATGTTCGTGAGCGACGGTGCGCGCCGGTTGCTCCTCGCCGGTGAGCGTGAACGATTTCTCCACGAGGAATGGCCGCACATTCTTGCGGTCATCAATCGGCTGGGATTTTCGGCCCAAGAGTTGTTCGCGCAAACGCCGGCGCTCACCCACCCCGCTCCGCCGCCCCGGGGCGGCGAACCCAAAGAAGAATGAGTCTCATGCCTCCACTCATCGAAGCACACGATCTCTCCAAGAGCTACGGCAAACACGTCGCGCTCGACCACGTCAGTTTCGGGATCGAGACGGGCCGCATCGTCGGGCTCATCGGCCCGAACGGCGCCGGAAAAACCACCGCGCTGCGCGCCATTCTGGGGCTCACCCCGTACGAGGGCCGGCTGCGCGTACTGGACCGCGAACCGTTCGGCGACCGAGCCGCGCTGATGCGCGACGCCTGCTTCATCGCCGACGTAGCGGTGCTGCCCGCCTGGCTGCGGGTGGATCAGGCCATCGATTTCGTCGCCGGCATCCACCCGCGCTTCCGGCGCGACCGCGCGCAGGCACTCCTGTCGAAAACGCAGATCACCGGAAAGCGCCGCATGCGCGAGCTGTCGAAGGGCATGAAGACCCAGGTGCACCTGGCGTTGACCATGGCCATCGACGCCAAACTGCTGGTGCTCGACGAGCCTACGCTCGGGCTCGATATCCTGGCGCGGCGCAGCTTCTTCGACGCCCTGGTCAACGACTACATGGACGAGACCCGGACCATCTTGATAACCACGCACCAAGTCGAGGAAGTCGAGAACTTGCTGACGGACGTGATTTTCATCGATCGTGGCCGCATTGTCCTCGACTGCTCGTTGGAAGATATCGCGACCCGGTACGCGGCCGTCGCCGTCGCGGACGACAAGGTCGCCGCGGCGCGCGCCGAGCGGCCGTTCTTCGAACGTCGCACCCTCGGCAAGACCGTCCTGTATTTCGAACGGCCCGACGTGCAGCAACTCGCAAATCTCGGCGAATTGTTGACGCCGAGCGTCTCCGATCTGTTCGTTGCTAAATTGTCCGGGAGCGCCGCATGAACGACTATGTGTGGCTGGTACGCCGCGAATTTTGGGAGAACCGTGCGATCTGGATCGTACCCGCCGCGATCGGCATTGCGCTGACGCTCGCCGCGCTGTTCGGCAAGGTGCAGATCCCGGCGCTGTCGTTGCCCGATAGCCGCGTGTTCAGCGGTGTCGTGCTGTTCGGCTTCGGCGCCACCTTTTTCGTGGTGATGAACATCTACGCCACATGGTACTTGCTCGATTGTCTCTACGCCGACCGCAGGGATCGCAGCGTGCTGTTCTGGAAGTCGCTGCCCATCTCCGACACCGCCACCGTGCTGGCGAAACTGTTCACGGGGCTGATCGCCATACCGCTGGTGTATTTCATCGCGGCCGACATTGCCACCCTGCTGATGGCCTTCATCGTCTCGGTGCGGGCGCACTCGGCGCTGGGCGGCAGTCTGTGGCAGCCGGATCTTTGGCTGCAGCTCCAAGTGGCCTGGTTGTACCTCATCGTGACCACGGCCGTCTGGTATCTGCCGCTCGCGGGATACCTCTTGGTGGTGTCGGCATGGGCCAAGCGTGCAGTGACCCTGTGGTCCATCGTCCCGCCCCTGGCCGCCTTTCTGTTGGAGCGCTGGTTTTTCGGCACGCACTGGGTGGGGACAGTGCTCGAGGACCGGGCATTCGGCTACCTGCCTCATGCGCTTCGCGACAACGCGGGTCATGGCGCCTGGGTGACCGCCGCCGTGGGGGAAGACACGATCACCACTCCCGCTAGCATTTGGCGCATGCTCGATCCGCTGGGATTCCTATCCAGTCCCGCCACGTGGATCGGGATCATGGTCGGAATCGCGTTCATCGTCGGCGCCATTCAGTTGCGGCTGCGTCGCACCGAGATCTGATACGACCCTCCGACCTGCAACTCCCCGTGCCACGCGGCGCTGCCGGCACGCAGGCTCTTTGGCGATCGCGTGCCTGGCGGTCGTCTGCGTTTCGCCGCTTCGCGCGGAGGAATTCTTCCCGACACGGGACGAGAACCCTTTGCTGCGAGGTTTCTACCGGCCGCCGGCGAGCGACTCGCGCGCCGATGCCGGCGCCGTTCTGGCGGCGACATTCAGCATCATGAACACCCTCGAGTCCGAAACGCGGTCCACCCAACAACTGCTGGTGGACGGTGAGAGCGACACCCTGCGCTTGAGCTACGAGGACTCGATCACCCACGACTGGCGGTACCGGGTGACGGTGCCCGTGATCCGCGACAGCGGCGGGTTCCTCGACAGCGGCATCGAGTCCTGGCACGGGTTCTTCGGCTTCAACCGCGGCGCCCGCCCCTACTATCCGAAGAACCAGATTGTGTACTTCTATTCGGGAAAGTCCCGGGTTGACATGCAGGAATCTCGAACCGGCATCGGCGACGTTTCCGCGGAAACCGGTTGGTATGCCGCCGACTCTGCGGCGCGCACGATTTCATTCTGGGGCGGCCTGGAGGCACCCACGGGATCGAAGCGGAGACTCACCGGCGACGGGGCGTGGGATGCCGCTGTATGGGCACATGCGGCCCGGCGATGGCCGGCTTGGCGCCTCGCGGTCGAACTCGGCCTGGCGCAACCCTTCGGCGATGAAGTATTCGCAGGATCGGCGCATGTGACCTCAGCCTTCATGCGCGTTGCGGCCACCCGGGATCTCGGCGCCGCGTGGTCGCTGCGCGCCCAACTCGATGGTCAAACCCGGCGGGTGGCCGGTACGGACCTGCGGTTTCTCGGCCCCAGCGCGCAGTTTACCGTCGGGGTCGTGCACCAATTGACGCATCGATGGCGGCTCCAGGCGGGGTTCGCCGAGGATGCCGCCGTGAACACCGCGCCCGACATTACGTTCTTTCTTGGGATTCACGATTAACAAGTGCAAAATAGGCGCGGAACGGTATCCGCACTCGAGGAAATGCCAGATGTACAAGACAAAGATCGACTTGTCGGAGAAAACGCGCCGCAGCGTGATCGTCATTCTCAACGACCGCTTGGCCGACGCCATCGACTTGCAGAGTCAAGTCAAGCAGGCGCACTGGAACGTCAAGGGACCGCACTTCATCGCCCTGCACGAATTATTCGACAAGATATCCGATGTCGTTCTGGAGCACATCGACGAGATCGCGGAACGCGTTACCAGCCTGGGCGGCACGGCCGAGGGCACGGTCACGGTTGCCGCCAAGCGCAGCAAGTTGAAAAACTATCCCCTGAGCATCACCGCCGGCCGCGATCATCTGTTCTATCTGTCCACGCAAATTTCCGTGTTCGGCAAAGCGGTGCGCGCAGCCATCGACGACACGGCGGAACTCGGCGATGCCGACACCGCGGATCTGTTCACCGGCGTCTCCCGCGAGCTCGACAAGTATTTGTGGTTTCTCGAAGCCCATCTGCAGGACAAAGGCTGAGCGCCATGCCGTCCAACGGCAATGCCGGCGAGGACGCAGGCTCCCATCGTGCGCTCGAGACGCTACGCAGCCTGCTGACCACCGACGAGACCTTGGAGGCCTGGGCAATGGAGCATCGACTGTTCGCATTGACGCACCGTCGGGTCTGCATCGCGGCGACGAGCGGCCGCTTCATTTCGCTGACCCGGCGGCTGTTGGGAGGCTACGACTCGGCGGACATCCGGTGGCAGGATCTGAAGGAAACCCGGATCCGCGCCGGCATCATCGGTGCCGACCTCACGCTCGTGGCGCAAACGAGTTCCGACTTGAACATCGGCTCCGAGGTCGACCGGGTATGGACGTTCGAAGGGCTGCGCAAGGACCAGGCTCAGGCCCTCTACAGAATCTGCCAGCAACACGATCAGGTCTGGCGGGAGAAACGCCGGGTGCGCGAGTTGGAAGAACTGCGCGCCAAATCGGGCGGCGTGCAATTCGGCAATGCACCGCCGGCCTACTCGAGCACGGAGGGCTCCGGCGCCGAGTCGGAACCGGCGCGGCGGCTGCGCCAGGCCCGGGAAATGCTCGATGCGAAGCTCATCAGCGACTCGGAATTCGAAAGCATCAAGGCGAAAATCGTCTCGGGGTTGTAGGCGTCAGTCCGGTCCCCTGGTCTTCGCCCGCCGCCTCTCTGCGGTGATTGGCGTTTTGCAGAATGATGCGGCGCCGACGGTCATCGACGACGCGCCATTCTTTGATCTCCTCCAAGGATCGAAAGCAGCCGAGGCAGGTAAGGTCATCGTCCAGGCAGCAATTTCGTATGCACGGGGACTGAGCGGTCCTGTCGATATCACTCATTGGCGTGGGGCTCGCCGCGCAGCCTGTGCTGCGTGCGGCCAGCCCGGGCCGGTTAACCAACGACGCTATCCGAGCAGGTACGCAAAGTAGCTGTTGCGCAGCCGATTGAGCGGATCCGTCCGTTGGCGCAGCGCCCGGAATAATTTCGCACGGTCGCCGAATGCTTTGGCCACGTGTTCCGGCTGCAGCGCCCGCGTCTGGTTGAACGTCGGCGTGCCGCCCAACGCGGATGCGAAATCGTTGAAGTCGATGAGGAAATCATCCCAGCCTTTATCCCCTGTGGACGAGGGCTCCAGGGTGAACATCGAGCCGGTGTAGCTGGCGCTGAACAGCGAGTTGCGATCCTGGTGCAGCCGGCTGGCGCCGCTCACGACGTTGCAGCGATAGCGATGTTCCTTGTAGTGGGTCTTGCAGAACGCGAAATAGGCGCCGAGCACCTTCGGAAACTTGTCCTGCGGAAAGGCCCAGAGGCTGTAGGTGTAGCGCGCCTTCCAGGGTTCCGGCGGCAATTCGCGCATCCATTCGTGCGCGTGCATGACCACTCCCTTCGCAGTCGGATCCAGCGTGGCGCGAAGCGCGCGCTGCACCCCCGACACCACCGCCGAGCGCAGGCCCGGAGCCGACAACACGCTGCCGACCGTGGAGCCGAACGCGGGGAGCACGTTGCGCATCACCGAATTGCGGATCTGCCAGATTCCCGAGCGCGAAAGGTTCACGCCCTCATCCAGGGGTGTGCGGCGCTCGACGATGATTCGGTCGTCGAACGGCGAAATGTGCAGCCGCAATGCCCCCGGTGCCGCGACGATGGAGGCAAAGCGGGCGCTAAAATCCTTCAACGAGTACACGTGATAATCGATCTTGACGGGCGTCAAGGGCTGCACACGCAGCACCACCTCGTGCACGACGCCGAGGAGACCGAAGCTCGAGCGCAGCACGCGCATCAAATCCCGGTCGCGCTCCAGCACCGTCATCTGCTTGCCTTGCGGCGTGATGAGCTTCAGTTCGGTAACCAGAGATGACAGTTGCGCGAGGCCGGCGGTATGGGAAGCCTGCGGACACGTGGTCACCGCCAGGGCTCCCACGGAAATATTGCCCATCTCGGGCGTCAGCATCAGTTCCTGACCGCGCTCCGCGAGCGCGCGTGCCAGGGTACCGACGCGGACACCGGCCTGTGCGCGCACGGTGGTCTCGTCGTACTCCAAGATCTTGTCGAGGCCGCTGGTGTCGACGGTAGTGCCTCCGTCGCCGCCGACGCACCGCGTTTGCGAATAGTCGGCCCCTACCATGCGCACGGGCGTCGGATAGGTCTTGGTGTTGGCAAGGATGGCCGGGATTTCCTCGGAGCGCTTTGCGCGCAGCACGAGACGCGGCCGACGATAAACGCCCGATGCATCCGCACCCGGCGAGCGATTGACTTTGGATACCATGTGCTTCCCCCCGGAAGACTGATAACGAGCAGAACTGAAAGCCTGCTGTCCGGGGGCACAAACCGTCCGATCCTAGATACGTTTCGAGACGTATCGATACTGGCGACCCCGCTATCGTCAGGCTTCCCATGAAGCCCCTAAGACCGGAGGTTTTGCGTCCCCACCTTTCGGCGGGTTTGCCCTTAAACAGCATCCCTACTATGAGATGCCGCGCGTTTCCTGTAAAGGGGTTTTTTAACCCATTAGCAACAGCGTCTCGGTATGCTCCACCGCCTCGGGGGTTCCGCAGACCACGACCACGTCGCCGACCTTGAATATGGTATCTGGCCCCGGCTCCCGCCCGACGATGCCGTCGCGCCGCACCGCGCTCACGGCGGCCTTGGAACCGCGCTCCGACAGATCAGCGACGGTCTTTCCCACCGCCCATGCATGCGGCGGCAGGATGACGCTGTGAAGTTCCTCACGAAATGCGTAATTGTCATCCATGGATTCCGTCCCGGCGGCCGGGAAATATTGCCGCAGCATCCCGTAACGGTCGCTGCGGATGTCGTTCACGGTTCGAATCACACGCGTTACGGGCAATTTCAACAGCAACAGCAGGTGAGACAGCAGCATCAGAGCGGCCTCGAAGGTCTCCGGCACCACTTCCGTCGCGCCGGCCTTCTGCAATTCTTCGAGCTTGCTGTCGTCCTGGGTCCGAACCAGGACCGGCACGTCGATGCGCAGCTCCCGAACCGACCGCAGGATGCGCAGCGCGACCTCGGGATCGGCAAAGGTGATGACGATGCAATTGGCGCGGGTCAAACCGACGTTTTCCAGCACCTTTACCTGCCCGGCATCGCCGTAAATGACCGGATCGCCGGCCTGGCGCCCGACGCGGATACGGTACGGATCGATATCCAACGCGATGTACTCGAAGCCGGTCCGTTCGAGCACCCGGGCGATATTCTGTCCCACGCGCCCAAAGCCGCAGATCACGACGTGGTCGCGCTGGGCCACCGCCAGCGTAGTCTGGGCTTCGCGCAAAGCGGCGGTGGTGGGGCGTCCCGACTCGCCGAGGAGCGTGCGCGTGATGCGGCGATTATGCCGGATGAGCAGCGGCGACAGCACCATCGACAGAACCGTCGCGGCGAGGAGCGGCTGCACAATGGCGGGGTCCAGCAGCTCGCGGCGCAGCGACAGCGTCAACAGGGCAAAGCCGAATTCCCCGCCCTGTGCCACCACGACTCCGGTGCGCAGGGATTTGAACCAGCTTTTGGTGGCCGGTTCGGCGACCAGCATGACCACCGCCGCCTTGAGCATCAGCATGCCGACGAGAATCGCCGTGACCAACCCCAGGTCGCGGAACAGCAGACGCACGTCGAGCAGCATGCCCACGGTGATGAAGAAAAGCCCGAGCAGAACCTCCTTATAGGAGCGGATCGTCGCCTCCACCTGGTGCCGAAATTCTGTTTCCGCCAGCATCATGCCGGCAAGAAAAGCGCCCAAGGCCAGCGACAGGCCGACCTTGTGCGTGACCCAGGCCGAGGCGAGCACGGCCAGGAGTACCGCAAGCGAGAACAGTTCGGCCGAACGCACCGACGCGATGAGGAGGAACAACGGCCGCAACAACCAGCGGCCGGCAGCCAGCACGAGCAGCAGCGCCAGCACGGCGCTGCCCACGGCGGTTGCGATCTGCTCGAGATTGGCACCGGCTCCGCCGCCGGCAAGCGCGGAGATCAGCGCGAGGAACAGCGGAAAACTCAAGTCCTGAAACAGGCAGATCGCGACGGACAGCCGGCCGTGGGTTCGATTGTTCTCGGATTGCTCGGTGAGCTGCGAAATGATGATGGCAGTCGAGGACATGGCGACGGCCCCGCCGATCACCACCGCGACCGCGGGCGCTGCGCCGACGACCGCGACGACCAAGGCGGCCACGATGCCGGTGGTCACCAACACTTGCGCGCCGCCGACGCCGAGGACCTCCCAGCGCATGGCCACCAATCGCGGCAGGGAGAATTCCAGCCCCAGCGTAAAGACCAGGAACACCACGCCGAAATCCGCCAGCAGCTGAGTCGTCTCATTGTCCACCGCCACCGCAAGCGCACGCGGTCCCAACAGCATGCCGACGACGAGGTAGCCGAGGATCGCGGGCAACGCCAGTCTGCGCACGCCCGCGACCACGCAGATCGAGGCGGCGAGCAGGATCAAGATCTGCAGTAGCGGATCGGTATGCATTTCTTCCTGGTAGCATATTGCCGATGAATCCGATAGCCATCGACCGGACGCGACTGGCGCTGGAGCGGCATGACCTAAGTTGGCGCCTGCATCTCCACGGAAGTTGGTCGCTCGCGGCAATGGCGGCCGTCGAGGATGAGTTGAAGGCGCTACCCGCAGTCTTCGACGGCGATGTTGCCTGCGATTGGTCGGGCGCCGAGGCGCCGGGAATCGGACCCGCATGGGCGCTGTTGCACCGGTTGGCCGAAGGAAACCCGGGCGGCCACGCGATCACGCACACCGGCGCCCCTTACCTGCTGGATTTCCTGCAGTCCTTGCACGACGAACGGCACCCGCTCGACGGCCCGAGGCCCGATCCCGGCACCGAGGGCCCCCTCAGCGCTCTCGGGCGGTGGACCCTGACGCAGGTCATCGAGGCGCGCGGCGCCGTCGGCTTCTTCGGCCGCATCGTCATGGTGCTCCGCGAAGCGTTTACGCGGCCCGGCGCGCTCCGGGTGCCGTCGCTGGTGCGTCATATCTACGAGATCGGCATCACGGCAATCCCCATCGTGTCTCTGATCGCTTTCCTCATCAGCGTGATCGTTGCGTATCTGGGGGCGCAGCAGCTGTCGCGGTTCGGCGCCAACATCTTCGTGGTCGATCTGGTGACGATCTCCGTGCTCAGGGAGATGGGCGTATTGCTGACCGCCATCATCGTGGCCGGCCGTTCCGGCAGCGCATTCGCCGCGGAGATCGGGGTCATGCAGCTCAACGAGGAAACGGATGCACTGCGCGCCATGGGGATGAACCCGGTAGAAATCCTGGTCGTGCCGCGGGTGCTCGCACTTGTCATTGCATTGCCGCTGCTCACCATCATCGCCGATGCCATGGGACTCGCCGGCGGCGGTCTGCTTTCGCTGCTGAATCTGCACATCCCGCTACCGCAATTCATGGACCGGCTGCGCGAATCGCTGGCGCCCACCACATTTTGGGCCGGCCTCGTCAAGGCGCCGGTATTCGCGATGCTCATCGGTACCGTGGGAGCCTATCGCGGGATGCAAGTGCGCGAATCGGCCCGCGAACTGGGCCGCTTGACCACCGTGGCGGTCGTGCAATCGATCTTCATGGTCATTCTCGCCGACGCGATGTTCGCCGTTATTTTCGTGAAAATCGACTTCTGATGGCCGAGCCCGAAGTCAATCCGGTCATTCGAGTGCGCGGCCTCACGAACCGCTTCGGTTCGCAAGTCGTTCATGAGGGACTGGACATGGAGGTGCGGCCGGATGAGGTTTTTGGGGTTGTCGGCGGCTCCGGCGCCGGAAAGTCGGTATTGCTGCGCACGATTTTGGGCTTGCGGCGTGCGGACGGAGGTACCGTCGAGATGTACGGCGAAGATATGGGGAATCTATCAAGGACCCAGCGCACCGCGCTGGTGCGAAACTATGGAGTCACGTTTCAGAACGGCGCCTTGATAAGCTCCTTGACGGTTGCGCAGAATATCCATCTACCGTTGCGCGAGTACTTCTCGCTGTCGGAGGCGACGCTCAACGAGCTTGCCCAACTGAACCTCGCTTTGGTGGGATTGCCGCCGGATGCCGCCGACAAATATCCCGCGCAGCTGTCCGGCGGGATGGTGAAGCGCGCGGCGCTCGCGCGGGCGCTCAGCCTCGAGCCGAAGTTGCTGTTTCTCGACGAGCCCACCTCGGGGCTCGACCCGATTTCCGCTGCGGCGTTCGATGAGCTACTGTTGTACCTTCACTCGCGGCTCAAGCTCACGGTGGTCATGGTCACGCACGATTTGGATACCTTGTTCCGAACCTGCACCCGGGTGGGCGTGATCGTCGATCGCCGGATGATCACGGATACCCTCGACGGCATGCTGGCGAATCCGCACCCCTGGATAAAGGAGTATTTTCACGGGCCGCGTGCGCGCGCCGCACAAATCGCAGAGCGGCCGGAGGAACACGGGAACAGGGCGCCGGATCATGGATAGGGACGCAAACTACGTCGCAGTCGGCGCGTTCGTGCTGCTGGTCGTTGCCATGGCCGTGTCATTCGTGTTCTGGTACACCGAGGAGCGCGACAAGCGCAGCTACGAGCGCTATGAGATCTATTTCCAGGGGACCGTCAGCGGCCTGACGCGCGGCAGTCCGGTGCGCTACCTGGGAGTGGACGTCGGCAAGGTCGCCCGCATCATGCTCGATCCCCAGCAGCGCAACCAGGTGCTGGTGATCGCCGACATCGATTCGACCGCTCCAATCGACAGCCGGACGCTGGCATCGTTGAATCTGCAGGGGGTCACCGGACTGTTGTTCATCGATTTGCAGCAGGACAGAAAGATCACTGCCTCGGGGCCGCTGGCCCAGGGCCAGCAATATCCCATCATTCGTTCGGTGCCCTCGGACCTCGACGTCCTGCTCAGCAGCCTGCCCGCGCTCGCGACTCATGCCATCGAACTGGTCGACCACTTCAATCAAGTGTTCAGCGATGATAACGTGCGCGCGATACACGCCACGCTGGAGAATGCGCGGCTCGCGAGCGAGCGCTTGCCGCCCACGTTGCGCGGTGTACAGGAGTTGGTGGCCGACGTGCGCCGTGCCTCGCAGGAAATCGAGATTGCCGCGGCCGATCTGCACGGCATTGCCAAGGTGACGGCGCCTGACGTCGAAGCCGCGCTGGCGAATGTACGGCACGTCACCGAAAGTCTGGCAGCCACGTCCGACCATTTGGATCGATTCGTCGCCGACAATGAACCCGGTCTGTCGCGCTTCGCCAATCAAAGTCTGCCGCAATTCGAGCAACTCTTGCGGGAAAGCCGCGCGGCCGCGCGCGACTTCCGCGATCTATCGCGTTCATTGAAGCAAAACCCGTCGCAGCTTCTCTACGAGACGAACTCCCGCGGCGTGGAGGTGCCGAGGTGAGGCGCATGGCTGGGAACCTGTCCCCTTGGTGCGGCAGCTTTCGAGCCGCGATTCTCGCGCTCGGCGTCTGCGGCTGCGTGACGGCCTGCACCGGATCGCTGTTCCGAAGCAAGGTCGTCCCGCCGTCGACCTATCTGCTTTCCGCGCCGCCGGGGATCAATGCCGCCGCATCATCGGCGTCGGCGGCCGCGCCGGTCCCTCTCGCGGTCGATCTCGCCGTGCTGAAGCCCCGCGTACGAGCCGGTCTCGATACCGACCGCATCGCCGTGCTCTACCCCGACCGCCGTCTCGACTACTTTGCCGATGCGCGTTGGAGCGGGGCGCTCGATGACGTGGTGCAGGATCTCGCCGTGCAGGCCTTCCGCAACGGCGCACGGCTGCAGAACGTGAGCTCCGACGCGACCGCGTTCGCGAGCGGCTACTGGCTGGAAATCGAAGTTGCCGATTTTCAGGCCGAATATGCCTCGACCGGGGTTCCGCCGACGATCAACGTGCGCCTGCTGGCCAGAGTGGCGAGCGCGGGCGACCGCAACATCCTCGGCTCTTTCACTGCCGTAGCCCGGCAGACTGCCGCCGACAATCGCTTGACGGCCATCGTCGATGCCTACGAGCGCGCGGTCAATTCGGCGCTCGCCGAGATCGTCGGGGATACCTCGCGCGCGCTGGAGCTACAACACCGGTAGCCCAGTCGCCTCCGCGACCCGATAGCGCCAGTACGTTTCCTTGGATTCGTCCGCATGCGCCGCGTACGGCGCAGCATTCGACCAGTGTTTCGCGAACAGATCGGTCACCGCGCGCGCCGGGCCGGCACGCGCCGGCATGTGCAACTCGATGTCCGCCGCGAGATCCAGGTCGTCGAGACCGCGCCGGGTGAAGTTGGCCGAGCCCACGTCGAACCAGACGTCGCTGCGATGTTGGATCACGGCGTACCCGCCTTCGGTGCGAGAGTCGCGGGCGCGCCAGCGCACTTCGATCGTGGCCGGTTGCTCCTGCAGCAGTTCGCCGGCCGCCGCCTGAGTCTCGGGAGATCCGGGATCGAGCAACAGCTGCACTCGTGCGCCGCGGCCGGCCGCACGCGATACGGCATCGACCATTTGCCGGTCGCCGAACGCCTGGACTGCGATTTTGATCGAATCGCCGCTGCCGGCGATCGCAATGGCATCCCGCAACGCGGCCTGTATTGCGCCTTCGCTGAGAAAGCGCGCGTCGATGGAGCCCACACCACGGGTGTCGACGGGAGGTGCGGCGGGCAGCCGGTCGTCGTCCGTCGACCAGGCCGCGATCTGCAATTCGCTGGCGACTATGGCTGCCGCCAGGTGCCCGCGCAATTCCAGTCCGACGCCGGCGCCGGCGGCTGCCGCCGCGCCGGTGGACGCCGCCGTCACGACGATGCTCGTCCACTCGCCGGCGCCGTCATCCGCAACCAGCAATTGCCGCCGATCGGCTTTCATATTGAGTCTGCGCAGCGAGGATCTTAAGGTGGCCTCGCCGGGCATCTCGTCGAAGGGACTGCTCCACCAACCGACGCACAGCCGCCATAGACTCGAATACATTGGATTCGGGTCGCGCAAGCGCTCGAGCCGCGTGCGCACGACCACGATTCCCGCCCGCTCGAGCGCGCTCAGGGTGCGCCGGGGGGTTCCCCCGTACACTTCGTTGCCAGGATCGGTGACGAGCATGATCTTGAGGTTGGGCCGCTGCCGCTTGCGCACCAGCAGCGCGTCCGCGAGCTCGCGCGCCAAAGGGCTTTGATCCAGCACGATGGTTTGTTCGGCGCGGCCAATGGCTTCCGTTTCGCGTTTGAGAATCGCACCAGCCGGTGCAAGGTCATCGAGAAAGTCGACCTGCGATTCGCCGAGCCGCGCCGGCAATGACGCAACGCGAGTCCCCTGCGGCAGGGGCTTGACGGAGTTCCAGACCGCGAAGGAAGCCCACACCAGCGTGATGATCATGAACAGCTTCGCCGCGCGTCTAGCCATCTCCGGCCTTTGCCTCGGCCGCTTCGATGGCGATGCCCACCTCCATCCAGCGGGACTCGAGCAGGGCTGCATCCCGGGTCAAGCGGGCGCGCTTGTCGGCGAGCCTCTTGTCATTGGACGCATCGGCGACCGATGCGTCCATCGCCGCTTGTTCCGCGGCATTTGCAGCGATCCGGCGTTCGATCTGCATGAGCTCGCGGCGCAATTGATCGAGCGAGTCGCGCGGTGGTCTTTTGGCGCCCTTCGGCTTGGGTTGCGATTGATCGGCCCTGGCCCGGGTCTTCAGCCATTGCTGGTAGTCGTCCAAGTCGCCGTCGAAGGCTTTCAATTTGCCGTCGGCGACCAGCCACAAGGTATCGGCGACCGTCTTGATCAAATGACGATCGTGCGACACCACCACGAGACCGCCCTCGAAGCCTTGCAGAGCCACGGTGAGCGCCTCGCGCATGTCGATGTCGAGATGGTTCGTCGGTTCATCCAGGAGCAGCAGGTTGGGCCGTCTGGCCACCAACAGCGCCAGGGTCAGCCGCGCTTTCTCACCGCCCGAGAATCGGCTCACCGGCTCGAACGCACGATCGCCTTGAAATCCGAATCGTCCCAGATGGTCACGGACCCGCTGCTCATCGCCCGTCGAGTAGTCCGGTCCTCCCAAATTGCGCACGTGCCAGAAGGCGTCGCAATCCGGCTTGAGCTGCTCCATCTGTTGTTGAGCGAAATAACCGATGGCGAGGTCGGCCGCCGGCACGCGCCTGCCGGCGAGCGGCGCCGCCTCGCCCGCCAGCATCTTGGCCAGAGTCGACTTGCCGGCACCGTTCGGCCCGAGCAGCGCGATGCGATCCAGAGGACTGATGACAACGTTGATTCCGGCGACGACGCTGCTCCCCGAGTAGCCGCACGCGGCATTCTCAACCGTCAGGAGCGGGCGCGGTGTCTTGAGCGGCGCGGCGAAATCGAATTCGAAGGGGCTGTCGACGTGCGCAGGTACGATCAGTTCCATCCGCTCGAGCATTTTCAAGCGACTCTGCGCCTGCCGCGACTTGGTGGCGCTGGCGCGAAATCGGTTGACGAACGCGGTAATTTCCGCGATACGCCGCACCTGCCGGGATTGCAGGCTCTGCTGCAATGCCAGCTCCTCGGTGCGTTTTTGCTCGAATTGCGAGTAGTTGCCCGAGTACCCGCGGATTGTCCTGTTCTCGATGTGCAGCACCCGGTCGATGATGGCGTCCAGGAATTCGCGGTCGTGTGAGATCATCAACAGCGTGCCGGGGAACTCGGTAAGCCATTCTTCCAGCCAGACGATGGCGTCGAGATCCAGGTGATTGGTGGGCTCGTCCAGGAGCAGGAGATCGGCGCGTGATCCCAGCGCGCGCGCCATGGCAAGGCGCACCCGCCAACCCCCCGAAAACTCCGCGACCGGGCGCTCCAGGTCCGGCGGCTTGAATCCCAGTCCGTGCATGAGAGACGCTGCGCGTGCAGGTGCGCGATAGCCGTCGATGGCCTGCAGGGAAGCATAAAGCTCCGCCAATTCCATCGCAGCATCGCGCCGCTCGGCATCCTCGATTGCCGCCTGCACGGTGCGCAGCTCGACATCGCCGTCGAGAACGAATTCGATGGCGGGGCGGTCGCTGGCGACGACTTCCTGCTCGACATGGGCAATCTTCAATGCGGCGGGGCGCTCGATCTCGCCGTGGTCGGACCCCAACTCGCCGCGAATCGCTGCGAACAGGCTCGACTTCCCCGAGCCGTTGGCGCCGGTCAGGCCGACTTTGTCGCCGCGGAAGATGGTGAAATTGACCTGTTCGAACAGCGGCTGCGGGCCGCGCCGCAGGGTCAGATCCCGGGCAGAGAGCACGAGCGCGGAAAGCCGTTGCCCAGGACTCTAGACCCCGGTCGGACGAGTCAGCGCCGGCCGCAACACGGTTGGCGCGCAGAGCGCGGCGTGATGGGGGACGCCTTGCTCCTGAGAGGCGAGTATGGCGAGCAGTTTCTTGGCCTCCATGGCATCCCCGAACAGGCGCCCCTGCGCATAGTAGCAGCCGTGCTTGCGCAGGAACTCGAGCTGTTCGCTGGCCTCGACGCCCTCTGCGATGACCTCGAGATTGAGGCTCTTGCCCATATCGATGATGGTTCGCACGATGGCAGCGTCGTCCGAGTCGATGGCCACATCGCGCACGAAGGATTGGTCGATCTTCAAGGTTCCGATGGGGAACTGCTGCAGCGCCGACAGCGACGAGTAGCCGGTGCCGAAATCGTCGATGGCCAGATTCAGACCCATGGCATACAGCTCGTTCAACAATCCGATGGTTCGCTTCGGGTCGGTCATCAACGTCGTTTCCGTGACCTCGAGCTCGAAGCACGTCGGCGACACCCCGTGGCGGCGGAAAACGCTCCTGCACCGCGCGATGAAGCTGGCCTGCTTGAGCTGGCGCAGCGAGAGATTGATGGCGATGCGGCCCGGCTGCGGGACCGTTTTCTGCCACTCGCGGTAGTCGGAACAGACGCGATTCATCACCCACTCGCCGATGTCCAGAATGAGGCTGGTTTCTTCCGCCAAGGGGATGAACTGCGACGGCGAAATGTCGCCGTGCCCGGGCAGCCGCCAGCGCAGCAGCGCCTCGGCGCCGACAACGCGCCCATCTCGAAGGTCGACCTTGGATTGATACAGAATCACCAACTCGTCGCGTTCCAGGGCGCGGCGCAGCTTGCTCTTCAGCATCAAACGCTCGACCGCGGCAGCATTCATCTCGGGGATGTAGAAGGCGCTCGAGTTTCCGCCGTTCTGCTTTGAGTGATACATCGCCGCATCCGCATTGCGGATCAAATCGATGACGTTTTCCGCGTCGTATGGACAGATGGCGACGCCGACGCTCGCAGTCAAATAAACCTCTTGCTGGTTGACGTAGAAGGTCCGGCTGATCTCGTCCAGCAGGGTGCGGGCCAGGGTCGCGAGGGCGGGGCGGTTGTCGATGTCGATCGGCAAGTCGTCGATGAACATGGCGAACTCGTCGCCCGCAAGGCGACCGATGACGGTGTCCTTGCTCAAGCTGCGCGTGAGGCGCTCGCTCAGGATCTCGAGGGTGCGGTCGCCGGCGGCGTGGCCGAACGTGTCGTTGACTTCCTTGAACCTGTCCAAGTCCAGATAGAGCAGGGCGAGCGAACGCTGACTGCGGCGCGAGCGGGCGATCGCCTGCTGCAGCAGATGCTGGAATTGCATGCGATTCGGCATCTTCGTCAGCGTGTCGTATCGCGCCAGGTAGCGGATCCGGCGCTCCGCGCGTTTGCGCTCGGTGATGTTGCGGGCGACGTAGATATTGCCCTGGAATTGGGGGTCTTCCGATGTGATCGTCGAATTCGCCATGGAGACCGGGATGGTTTGCCCGTTGGCGGTGCGCAGCACCGTTTCGCGCGCTTCGGTGGTCGAAATGGTCGGATCGAAAGCATTGCGATGCGCATCGTCGATGAAACTGGTGAGCGGTTTGCCGACGAGCTCGGCTTCGCTATAGCCCAACAGCTTCTGGGTGGCTTCATTGCAGCTCTTCACGACGCCGTCCGGCGAAGTCACCAGCACCGCATCGCTCAAGCTGTTGAGAACGGTGTTGAGATAATTCTTGGTGATGGTGGTTTCGGCCAGGTTTTGCCGCATCCGCTCGAGCGAGTATTGCAGCTCCCCGAGTTCGTCCCGGCGCACCACGGCCAGCGGCCGGGTGTAATCGCCCTCGCCGATGCGGTCGGCCGATTTGACCAGCGCCGTGATGGGCCGTGCCAGCCGATGTGCGACGAACCAGGCGCCGAATAAACCCAGGAGGATCAGCGGCAAGGTCACCTTGGCCAGCAAGCCGCCCATGCGCTCGACCTGGCGGCCCTGCCTGTTCTCCATCTGCGACTGAATGCTGGCGAGCGTGTCATGCATTTCCGCCCGATTCAGCCAGATCTGCAAACTGCCGGCGGATTGCGAAGATCCCGCGCCCTTGCCGCGGATGCTGCTCTTGAGTACGAAGGGTCCGAGCCCGGAGGGGTCGTCGAGTTGATTGCTGCCCGTGAACAACACGCCGCCGTGTGTGTCCCGGACCTCTACGCGCTCGATATCGCGCTCCTCGAGCAACCGCTCTGCGATCGTGGACACCGCGGCTTTGTTTCCCGAGCTCAGCGCGGGTGCCAGCAAAGCTCCGGTGATCTTACTGAGGCTGTCGGCACGCGCTTCGAGATCTGCCTCGAGCTTCTGCTCGACCGCCGTGTGGGTCAGCTGGTTGATATCCGCGGTGTCGACCCGATGTTCGTAATACGACAGGCCGCCCAACAGCAAGGTCAGCACGGTTCCGACCCCGAGGGCCAGCAGCAGATAGTTCGTTTTCAGGCTGCGTGCCATCGCCGCCTAATCCAGCCAACGGATTGCTTCATCCAGGAATGATACTCGTTCATGACAAAGCCCATAAGGGGCCGGGTACAATCGCATTATGACCGCGCAGATGCGAATCGACATCTATTCAGACACGGTGTGCCCCTGGTGTTTTCTCGGCAAGAGACGCTTCGAACTCGCTCTGGCGCAGCGGCCCTATCTCGAACCTCGTGTGACCTGGCGGCCATTCGAATTGAACCCCGACATGCCGTGGGAAGGGGTGGAGCGCGGAGCATATTTGGCGGCTAAAGTGGGCGGCCCGGATCGCGTAGCGCCGCTGGAAGATGCTTTGACGCAACAGGGGGCGACCGTCGGGGTCCGGTTTCGCTTCGACCTCATCAAACGCATGCCGAACAGCCGGCGCTCGCATCTCTTGATCGCCCACGCGGCGCGGTATGGCTTGCAGGCCACGGTCAAGGATCGAGTCATGCAGGCCTATTTTGAGGAAGGTTCCGATATCGGGGACCTGGATGAACTGGTCAGACTCGGCGTCGAGGCGGGCCTCGGCGAGCGCGAAGCCCGGTCCGCCCTGGTTTTGCGGGAGGGTCAGGACGGTGTTGTTGCGGCGGAGCGACATGCCGGCACGCTCGGCATCACCTCCGTTCCGACCTATATTTTCGATGGGCAGTACACGCTTTCCGGCGCCCAGGAGCCATCCAACATGGCGCAAATTCTCGACCAGGTTGCCGAGTTCGCTGCGGCACGCGAAACGGCGAAGTGAATCCTCAAGAATTGACCGGGCGGGCTCGTACGCACGTCGTCGCCGTGGCCGACCCGTCCTGCACCTTGCATGTCCATGCGGTCGCGCCGTTCATGAATCTGCACCGGGCGGCACGGGCGGACGGCTTCGAACTCCGGGCTGTCAGTGGATTTCGCGATTTCGATCGCCAGCTAGCCATCTGGAATGGCAAGTTCAGCGGCGAAAGGCCGCTGCAGGATGCGGCCGGCTGCACCATCGACGCATCGCAGCTGTCCCCGCCGGAACGCATCGCGGCCATTCTTCGGTGGTCGGCGCTTCCAGGCGCCAGCCGGCATCATTGGGGCACCGATGTCGACCTCATTGACGCGAATGCCCTCGCGCCGGGGTTTCGCGTGCAACTCAGCCCGGAAGAGTATTCGGATTCCGGACCTTTCGGGCGGCTCGCCGCCTGGCTCGAGGTGCACGCTCCCCGATTCGGGTTTTTTCGACCCTATCGGGGTGTCCTATCGGGAGTCCAGGCCGAACCCTGGCACTTTAGTTTTGCGCCGGTGGCGGAGACCGCGCGCCGCGCCTTGGATGCAGCGGCGCTCCGCGCCGCCCTCGCTTCTGCGTCGTTGATGGGCAAGGAGCATATCTTGGCCCAATTGGACGAGCTGCACGCCCGATACGTGGCTGCCATCGATTGGCCTTGAGGTGCGGGCCGCCGGCTGGCGAAAGAGAGCTAGGCTATGCCCAGAGAGTCTTCAAACGATTCAACATCAAACCGCGCACCTGGCCCAGCTGATCGTCCTCGGACGTGAACAGCGGCGGATTGCGTCGCAACAAAGGCCAGCGCTCGGTGCGAAGGACCCGGTCCAGGAATCCTAGATTGCGGTCGATTGCCTCGATATACGGGTTCTTGCCGTCGAACAGCACTTCCAAATATCGATAGGCGTGCTCGAATTCGCCCTCCAACCGTAACGCACGCGTCTCGCGCGCGAACCGCGGGGTTTGACGCAGCAAATCCAATCCCGAGCTATAACGCACCTGCAGCGCTCCGTTGCTGCCCGGTACGGCGGCAATGCCGCCCAGCACGAATTCCGGATACAGCCGGTCGCGGCACTTCTCCAGATAACAACGATCCGCCATCTGCGCGATGAGATCCGCCGTGCCGAGCAGATGTCCCAGCTTGCGATCGCGTGGATCAGGCAGTTGAATCTGACTGAGCTCGACTTCGTAACCGGTGAAATGCACGACGCGGGTCGCGATGGGCACCCAGCTTTCCATGCCGATCGTCGGTAAGAACCGCGCCAAGAAACGCGCGCTGCGCGTCACGTGATAAAGAGTGAACTCGGCGCCGTTTCTATGCGTTTGATCGTCGAATTCCCGAATGTATCCGGCGTCATGGAACAACGACGTTGCCATCGCCATCACGGCGCGCTCCGCGCCGAAGCGCTCCGGCACGGGCACGGTGGTCTCGTAACCCACCATCAAACGGGCCATCGCGAGCGTCATGTCGAGTGAATGCTGGAGGTCGTGATACACGGTGTCGACGCCGTGATAACCCGGCATCCGGCCGGTAAACAATTTGTCGAAGTGATCGAAGGCGACGGCGACGCGATCGAAAGTTTCGCCGGGCCACGTGGCCGCGAAAAGCTCGCGGACCGCGGCAGCGACGGAGCCCGTGGAACTCACTTGAACGGTGTTCGTAACGTCGTAATCGTTACGGCGATGATCGTACATCCTTGGAGTCTAAGCTCTTGGAAGGGCGAGCGCCATGTGCTGGTTCTCCTTCCGGCGATTTACCCGCGACATCGAAGACTCAAGTCTGGAATATGTTAACGATCGGTGGAAGATCAATACACTTTGAGCCCACCGAACTTCTCTCTGATGCGATGCGCCAACACCGCATACCCTAACCAGAAACCGCACGCCAGCGCTGCGAACAGCGTCGCAATCCAGAGCCACAGATACGGATCAAACGGCCGACCGTCGCCGGTGCCCTTGCCGCTCGCAGCGGTGGTGGTGGTCGCCGACATGGATGCCGCGGCGGTATCGGATGTCCGGGAGCCGTGTGATTCGGCGGCCTGCATGGAGGACTCCGCTTGCCGTGCGGCGAGCTCCCGAGTCAGACGGGCGACCTCGCTGCGCTCCGCCGCCTCGGCCAGTGCGGGAGTGGTCGCACGAGTTCGATCCAATTCCTCCTGCAGTTGTTTGATGCGCACGGCGGCCGGTTCGCGAGTGGTGAGATACGAGGTCTTGACCCAGCCCGTTCTGCCGTCCGGAAGACGCACTTGCGTCGCTTCGCCGCTCACGGCAAGCGTCTCCACGCTGGCGCCCGAATGTAGCGTGGTCAGGCGTTGACTTTGGGTGTTCTGCTCGGCGTAGACGCCGAGCACGAGCTCGTCGGTGACGTAAGCCGGCGCCGCTCGTCCGTTGGCCGCGAGGCCGGTGGCCGCCAGCAGCGCCAACAAGCGAGCGGCCCTTGTCACGCCGCGATCCCGGTCTGTTTCAGCAGGGGCCTCACATCGGGCCCGCGCCCGCGAAAGCGTACGAACGCGTCCATGGCGTCCAAGCTGCCGCCGCGCGCAAGAATCGAATCGCGAAAACGAGCGGCCGTCGGGGTATCGAAGACCCCCGCTTCCTCGAAGGCCTCGAACGCATCGGCTGCGAGGACTTCCGCCCATTTATAGCTGTAGTAGCCCGCCGCATAACCACCCGCAAAGATGTGCGCGAAGCTCGACGGCATCCGGTTGAAAGAGGCTGCCGGAACCACCGCCACACGGCTGCGCACAGCGGCGAGGGTCTCGGCCACTCTGGCCCCCAGGGCCGGATCGAAATTCGCGTGCATTTCGAAATCGAAACTCGCGAGCTCGATTTGCCGCAAAGTATCGAGCGCCGCATTGAAGGTCCGCGTTCCCAAGAGGCGTTGCAGCGAGTCCACAGGCAAAGGCTCGCCGGTTGCGACGTGCGCCGATATGAGCGGGAGGACTTCCCGCCTCCAGACGAAATTTTCCATGAACTGGCTCGGCAATTCGACCGCGTCCCAGGCGACGCCGTTGATGCCCGCAATGCTCGGATACGCGACCTTCGTAAGCATGTGATGCAAGCCGTGACCGAACTCGTGAAACAGGGTGGTCACTTCGTCATGGGTCAGCAGCGAGGGAGCGGAACCCACCGCGGGGGTGAAATTGCAGACGAGTTGCGCCACGGGCAGCGCTTTCCCGGACGGCAATTCCTTGGCCGCCACGCACTCGTCCATCCAAGCGCCGCTGCGCTTCTCGCTGCGCGAGTAGGGATCGAGGTAGAAACCCGCGACGACCTCCGCGCCGGAATCCAGCAAATCATAATAACGGACGCTGGGATGCCAGAAGCTGACCCCGGTGCGCTCGCGCACCGTGATGCCGTAAAGACGCTCGGTCAGTGCGAACAGCCCTGCCAGCACTTTCGGCAGCGGAAAGTACGGCCGCAGCGCTTCCTGGGAAACCTTGAAGCGGCTCTCCTGCAGTTTTTCGCTGTAGAACGCCACGTCCCAGGCATTGAGCTTGCGGCCGGCAAATTCCTCCAGATCCGAGAATTCCTGACGTCCCGCCGGCAGGCAGCGCCTGGCGAGATCGTCCAGAAAGCTCGTGACCTGTCTGGGGTTCTTCGCCATGCGGGTGGCCAAGGCATACTCGGCGTAACTCTGGAACCCGAGCAGCTGGGCGAGCTCATGGCGCAGAGGCAGAATCTCGGCAATGACCGGGCCGTTGTCGAACCGGCCCGCGCTCGGACCGAGTTCCGACCCGCGAGTGACCCAGGCTTCATATATATCCCGGCGCAGCTGCTCGCTTTCGGCGCTGGTCATCACGGTCATGTAGGTCGGTTGATCGAGCTTGAACAGCCACCCCGGTTGATTGGCCTCGCGCGCATCGGCGGCAGCCCTGTCGATCGCATTGCAGGGCAAACCGGCGAGCTCGGCGTCATCGTTCACCGTGCGTGCATAGGCGCGGCCGGCATCCAGCACGTTCTCGGAGAACTTCGTCGCCAATTGCGCGAGCCGTTGCATGACTTCCCGGTATCGGGTCTTGCGGTCCGCCGGCAGATCGACGCCGGCCAAGCGAAAATCGCGCAATGCATTTTCCACGAGCTTGATCTGGGTTGGATCGAGCCGGTCGCCCTCGTGCCGCAGGACATGCGCGTATGCGGCCGACAGGGCGGCGTTCTGACCGAGTTCGGAAGTATAGGCAGTGAGCAGCGGAACGCATTCGTTGTAGGCCTCGCGCATGGCCGCCGAATTCGCCACCGCATTCAAATGCCCGATGGGACTCCACACACGACTCAAGCGGTAACTCAGCTCCTCGACCGGCACCACCAACGAGGCGAACGTTGGGTTCGATTGCGCCGTCAATTCCGCGAGGCGCGCGCGATTTTCCGAAAGCACCTTTTCCAGGGCAGGCCGCGCGTGGGCCGCCTCGATCTTGCCGAAATCGGGAAGGGAGTCGATTTGCAAAAGTGGATTGTTCACCTCGCGATTCTATCAGAGCCGGGTGAGCATCCAGGTAAGGGCAGAGCAGCTTGCGACAAATCCGGCGACACCGGCAGCAGCTCGGCGGCGAAGCCGCCGAGCCAGGATTTGCTCGTCGGAGGCTGCCAGTAGAAAAGCACGTCCATCCGCCGGTTTCGACAGCACGTTGATGCCGGGCGCTGCCGGCCGGGCGCCGGCAGCCGCGACCACCTGTTCGCGGGCGGCCGCGCGCGCCCGATCCCACTCGGCTGAGCTGATGACCCCGTCATGATCCGTATCGAAGCGGGCGAGCAGCGATGCTTGGTCCTGTTTCCAGTCACGCAGCACCTCGGCCACGGCCCGGTCCGGACTTTCCACGCTGACGCCGCCGAGACTACGGAACGATCCGATGGCGTAGAGCCGTTCATGCGGCTCCAGGCGATGTTCGGTGTAGCGGTACTTTCCCGTGGCGACCGCACCGACGAGCCACCCGAGTGCGCCTCCGCCGCTGGGTATGCGCACTCCGTCGGGCCAGTTCGACGAGCCGTACCAGACTTCGTTGGCGCCGGGGAACACATCGGCTCCGCGCGGATCGATCAAGCATTGCCCGGTCCCGTCGTCGAGAATGAACGGGGTCTCGCTGGTGCCGCTTTGCACGGTACTCCAGGAGCGCGATCGGTTCCCGCTGCTGCGCTGTTCAATTTTATATCGCCACCAGGTGCACGGAATCCCGGTCAGAGGCGCCTTGATCTCCGTGTTCGGCGGCGTCATTCCGCGACCTGTGAACTCGACGTAGCCCTGTGCGGCCGAACGAACCCGGGATGTGGGCGTATCCCCGACTACGCGGTTTTTGCGCCAGGATACGAAACAGAAGTAGAAGGAGTAAACGGCGGCGCCTGCGAGACCGGCGGCCAAAAACCAGAACTTGACTCGATCAGGGCCGTGCATTGCAGCACCCGGCCGCTCCGCCGGCCGTCATGCCCGAAATAGCGCGCCCGTGTCGACGTCGCGCTTTTCCTCTTGCGAGAACTCCAACAGCTGCGCGGGTTTGAAGCCGAACTGCTGCGCAATGAGGACGTCCGGAAACACCTTGACGCGAATATTGTTGAGATTCACCTGGTCGTTGTAGAGCTCGCGCCGGTCCGCGATGGATTCCTCGAGGGAGGTGATCCGGACCTGCAGCTGCTTGAATGTTTGATCGGACTTGAGCTCGGGATAGCTTTCGGCGACGGCGAACAGGCGCGTTACCCCGGAGCGCAGCTGCTGCTCCGCCGCGCCGACCGCGGCGACGTTGCCGGAGGCGCTGGCCTGATCGACCGTCGCCCGCGCCCGCATCACCTTTTCCAGCGTCTCCTGCTCGAACTGCATGTAGCGCTTGCAGGTCTCGATCAGTTTGGGCAGCTCGTCATGGCGCTGCTTGAGCAACACGTCGATGTTCGCCCAGGCCACCTTGATGTTCTCCCGGAGGCCCACAAGTCCGTTGTAAATGCCGACGCAATAGACGACCAGCGCGGCAATCAAGGCTAGGGTTATCACCAGACCAATCACCACTGCACCTCGTTCCATGGTTGACTGCCCGCCCAGTATATCATTGCCGCTTTGGCGCCCTTTACGATGGAGTTCACAGTGTCGACTCAAGCTTTCGATCTCATCAGCATCGGCGGCGGCAGCGGCGGCCTCGCCTGCGCGCAGCGCGCGGCCGAATATGGCGCCAAGGCGGCGGTCATCGAGTCTCATCGACTGGGCGGCACCTGCGTCAACGTGGGTTGTGTGCCGAAGAAGGTCATGTGGAACGCGGCGAGCGTCGCCCTGTCGCTCGCCGATGCGGCCGACTACGGTTTCGACATCGATGTGCGCGACAATGATTGGCGCCTATTGAAGGAGAAGCGGGATGCCTACATCACGCGGCTGAACGGCATTTACGCGCGCAATCTGAGCGCAAAGGGCGTGACGCTGGTACGCGGGCCGGCTCGCTTCGTCGATTCGCACACCGTGGAAGTGGGCGGTACCCGGATGACGGCGCCGCACATCGTGATCGCCACCGGAGGCATGCCGATCGTGCCCGATCTGCCCGGCGCCGGGCTCGGCATCACGTCGGACGGATTCTTCGCGCTCGAACGCCGGCCGCAAAGGGTGGCAATCGTCGGGAGCGGTTACGTCGCGTGTGAACTGGCCGGAGCATTCCACGAACTTGGAAGCCAGGTAGAGATGTTCATCCGCAAAGAACATGTTTTGACGCACTTCGACGCCATGCTCGGCAGGTCGTTGATGCGCGAAATGCGCGCGGAGGGCTTGACCGTGCAGGAGCACGTCGTCCCCGCCGCCATTGCGGAGCAATCCTCCGGGAAGACCCTGGTGGCGGCGGACGGCCGCGAATTCGCGGGGTTCGATGCGGTGCTGTGGGCGATCGGGCGCGGCCCGAACGTAGTTGGACTGGATTTGCCGGGCGCCGGCGTCACGCAGGGCGGCGATGCTTTCATCGTGACCGATGAATTTCAGAATACCAATGTCCCCGGAGTCTATGCCATCGGCGATGTGACGGGTCGAGCTCAGCTGACGCCGGTCGCGATCGCCGCCGGCCGCCGCTTGAGCGACCGCTTGTTCAATGGGGAAACGGACCGCCGTCTCGACTACAACAGCATCGCGACGGTGGTATTCACGCATCCGCCCATAGGGACGGTGGGTTTGACCGAGAGCGAGGCACGCGCGAAGTATGGGGATGCCGTCAAGGCATACGTCGCGGACTTCACTCCGATGTACCACGCGCTGACCACGCGCAAGACGCACACGGACATGAAGCTCGTCTGCGTGGGTCCCGAACAGAAAATAGTCGGCTGCCACGTCATCGGCACCGGCGCGGACGAAATGATGCAGGGATTCGCGGTTGCCATCCGCATGGGCGCCACCAAGCGCGATTTTGACGACACCGTCGCCATACACCCGACGAGTGCCGAAGAACTCGTCACGATGCGCTGAAACGCGGGCCGCAGGACGCAGCGAAACGCGCGGATGTTGCGTTTCATGGCGAACACAAGAGTTCCATCTCTTGACGCCCGCGCCCTCAAGAGTGCTGAGAGAGGGCCTCGAGGGCGGGCTGCGTGTTCGGGCGTATCCCTCTCCATAGGTAAAACGACTCGGCGGCCTGTTCGACCAACATGCCCCAACCCTTGGTCGCGCGGGCGGCATTCAGGGACTGGGCCCAGAGCGTGAAGGGCGTGGGTCCGCGTCCGTAGGCCATGTCGTAGCAAACCGTCGTGTCGCCGACGATGCCCGCGGGCAGCAGGGGCATTTCACCGTGGAGGCTGGCGGATGTTCCATTGATGATCAAATCGTATGCCGGCCCGCGCAACTCGGAGAACGCGCAGCCGGAGACCGAGCCCATGTCGGCGAACTCCGCCGCGATCTGTTGGGCCTTGACCGGCGTCCGATTGGCGATGACCACTTCGCGAACTTCACGCTCCAATAGCGGCCCGAGCACGCCGCGCACGGCGCCGCCGGCCCCCAGGATCAAGAGCCGCTTGTCGGCGAGATCCAGATGCAAATTGCGTTCGAGATCGGAGGTGAGACCCACGCCGTCGGTGTTGTCGCCGAGCAGGGTGGTATCTTCGAAGAACGCAATCGTGTTCACGGCTTGCGCCCGGGTGGCGCGCGGCGTGAGTTCATTCACGAGCTCAGCCGCCGCTTGCTTGTGGGGAAGCGTGACATTGAGGCCGCGCACGCCGCTCGCAAACAGCTTCAGCGTGTCGCGGCGAAAATCATCGGCGGTGATGTCGAACAGCCGATACACCAGGTTCTGCGCGGCCGCCTTGGCGAACATGCCATGAATGAAGGGCGACCAGCTATGCGCGACGGGGTGGCCCACCACGCCGTACTGATCCGGAGTCCCGAGCTCATTCGTCTGGTTCACGGCGCGATCCACTCGGCGGCGCGTTTGGCGAAATAAGTGAGGATGCCGTCGGCACCGGCGCGTTTGATGGACACCAACGCTTCGAGCGCCACGGCCCGCTCGTCGATCCAGCCGTTGGCGGCCGCGGCCATGATCATCGAATACTCACCGCTCACTTGGTACACGAACGTCGGCATCCCGAATCGATCTTTGACCATCCGCACGATGTCCAGGTACGGGAGCCCCGGCTTTATCATCACCATGTCCGCGCCTTCGGCGATGTCGAGCGCCACTTCGCGCAGCGCCTCATCCGAGTTGGCGGGATCCATCTGATAGGTGTGCTTGCCGCCGCCGCCCAGCTGCCCGGCGGAGCCGACGGCGTCGCGGAACGGGCCGTAGAAGCTCGACGCGTACTTGGCCGCGTAGGCAAGGATTCGGGTGTGAACCAGCCCCGCGGTCTCGAATGCACCGCGGATCGCGCCGATACGGCCATCCATCATGTCGGAGGGCGCGACGATGTCGGCGCCCGCGTCCGCGTGCGAGCGCGCCTGACGGACCAGGGTCTCGACGGTCAGGTCATTCTGGACGTAGCCGTTGCCGTCGATCAGGCCATCCTGGCCGTGAGTGGTAAACGGATCGAGGGCCACATCGGTGATGACTCCGAGGGACGGGAATTCCTTCTTGACCGCCCGCACCGCCTGCTGCGCGATTCCTTCGGGGTTCCAGGACTCGCGGGCGTCCAAGGACTTCTTGTCGGTCGGGATGACGGGAAAAAGCGCGATGGCCGGGATCCGGAGCCGGGCCAGAGACTCGCATTCACGCAGCAATTCATCCACCGACACCCGCTCGACGCCGGGCATGGATGCGACCGCTTGCCGCTGCTTGCGGCCCTCGACCACGAACATGGGGTAAATCAGCGAGTCCACCGTGAGCTGCGTTTCGCGCATGAGCCGACGGGAAAACTCGTCGCGCCGCATGCGCCGCATCCGGATCTGCGGAAATGAATTGGTGCTATTTCCGGTCATCTCAACGTGACTCCTGCAATCTCATGCAATTTTACGCCACTATCGGGTCGGCCTGCCTCGAGACCCCACCCAGCGCGGGTGCTTCGGGGCGGCCGGCCGCTTCGTAACGCGCTAATATCGCAGGGAAGATATCTTAAGTCGGGTACTGATTCATACATGAAGGATCCGGTCGGCGGAAATCAAAGGCGCGCGCGCTTTCAGGCGCTGTGCCAATCCCTGCGCCCGGACCTCCTCCGTTTTGCGTTTTGGCTGGCGCGCGACCGGGCCCTGGCCGAGGACGTGGTGCAGGAGACCATGATCCGGGCGTGGAAGGCTCAGGACTCCCTGTTGGACGAGGGCGCCGCCAAACCCTGGTTCTTGACCATAATCCGCCGGGAATATGCGCGCAGTTTCGAGCGCAAGCGGTTCGTCACCGTGGACGTCGAGGAACTCATCGCCAAAGAGGAGCCGATGCTCGCGGCGGCCGATGACCAAGAGCTCGTGGAGCTTCGGGCGGCAATATTCAAGCTTTCCGCCGAGTACCGAGAACCGCTGGTGATGCAGGTCTTGATGGGCCATTCGACGGCAGAGATCGCCGCGGAGCTTGGATTGTCGAACGCGGCCGTGCTGACGCGCCTGTTCCGTGCCCGCAAACAGCTGCGCGCGATGTGCGGCGAAGACACCAGCCTGGACCCGGAAGAATGATGGATTGCGGACACGTCAGACGAGCGCTGTTGGCCGAGCCGTCGAGTGACGATGCTGAGCTGCGCCTGCATCTCGCCACCTGCCCTGATTGCACGAGTTACGCCCTGCAGCTCCGCCGCTTCGAAGGCCGACTCGATCGAGCCCTGCGAGTGGAGGTGAGTCCGCGGTTGACGGGACAACGGGTGGTGACGCCGCTGCGGGCGGCACGGCCGCGCGGCGCTCGGCCCTGGGATCCTCCGCACCGCCGCTGGGTCGCTGCGGCGGCGAGCGTGCTGCTCGGCACCGCGGTCGCCATCAGCCTATGGCTTGCCGCGCCCGGTCGCAGCCTTGCGGCCGACGTCGTAAGACACATGGCCGGAGAACCGAACGCCTGGGCCCGTACCGAGATCCCGGTACCGGAGCCCCGCCTTGACAAGGTATTGACCGATGCACATGTGCGTCTTCGGCTAAGCGCCGGGCCCGTGAGTTACGCCAGCAGCTGCACTTTCCGGGGCCACACCGTGCCGCACCTGGTCGTGCAGACGGAGTCGGGTCCGGTGACCGTCATGGTGCTGACTCACGAGGTACTACGGAGTGCAATGCGGTTCAACGAGCAGGGGTACCGAGGTGTGATCCTTCCGGTCCGTGGCCACGGAAGCCTGGCCGTTCTCGAACGGGGTCAAGATATGGATATCAAGAAGGTAGAAGGCGTCGCCGCGCGCGTGCTCGGCGCCCTCGACTGGACAGCCTGACACCGGGTCTTTACAGGCCGACCTTACCCAGCAGGTCCACGAGCCGTCGCGAACTGGCCGCCAGTGTCGGGTGGTCGGCCTCGAACTGCACGGCGATTTTCTCCAATCGGTCGGGCAGGGAAGGGGCCGCTGCCGATCGACCCGGCAAAGGGGTGCCTGCCGGGGCTGACGCGGTCAGTTCTTGGTCCATCAGGCGCTTGATGTCTTCCATGATTTCGCCGAGCAGCTGTTGCGAGTGCGGATCGATGCGCCGCGCCACCCCGAGTTCTTCGTGCAATTTCATCAATTGTTCGCGTAGCGTGTCGGTGTCCATGATCGACTCCTTCAAAAGTGCCGCAAGTCATTCTGCCATCAGCTCAGGAGTGAGGCGTGCGACTTCTACGTAACCGGCTCCGGCCGCGGCCACGGCGCTGTGGATCGCCTCGTACGCCTGCTTCAAGAAGTCGTCCGCTCCATACGGTGGGTTGACCACCATGAGGCCGCTGCCGGCCAGGCCGACGCCGGCGTCGTCGGGATGCACCGCGAGATCGGCATACAACATCTTCGGGACCCGCAAAGCCTCAAAGCGGGCGTGAACCAGGCTGCGCTGCGTCGCGCTGCGTATCGGATACCACATCAGGTAGGTGCCGCTCGGCCAGCGTCGATAGGCATCCGCGAAGGCCTGCAGCATGGTTTTCAATTCATCGAGGCTCTCGTATGGGGGATCGATGAGCACCAGCCCGCGGCGCTCGTCGGGCGGGAGAAACGCCTTGAGGGCCGCATATCCGTCGCCGATTTCGGTCCGAACGCGTCCCGAGGACTCGATTTCACGCATCGTCGCGCGCGCCTCGGCCGGCAGCAACTCGACGAAGAGGGCGCGGTCCTGCGGCCTCAAGCCTCCCGCGATGAGCGCCGGCGATCCCGGATAGCGCGCCAGGCGCTTGCCGCGGCGGGCGTGAATGGCGCGGAAGTAGCCCGCCAGTGCGGCGTCGCCAATGGCTTTTTCGATCAGGCGTTGAATGCCGCGCTCCGCCTCGCCCGACTTGACGGCTTCCGCCGCCTGCAAGTCGTAGAAGCCGCGTCCCGCGTGACTGTCCAGGGCAAAAAATGCCGATTCCTTGCGCTGCAACGCTTCCAGGCAGTAGAGCAATGCGACGTGCTTGGCAATGTCGGCAAAGTTGCCGGCGTGATAGATGTGTCTGTAGTTCATTGCGATTGGCATTGTGCCTCGGCCTGACTGCGGCGTCGCCACGAGTTCCCGATGCGTCAGGGCCCGGCAGGCCGACAGTCCAGGACCGGGATGGTGAGAACGTCTGTTACAGTGGTGATTCCGGCGGTGCAGCCGCGCCGCCCAGCGGAACGACGGCGCTCGACGGGCCGATTTTGGTCTATCAGGTGCGCCATGGCGCTCGGCGCTACGATTTATTCATTCAATGTCGAACTCGCCAATTCGGACCGCGGGGTCTATCAGCCGCTGGAATTGCGCGTAGCTCGGCATCCGTCCGAGAGCGAAGCGCATTTCCTGACGCGGGTACTCGCGTACTGCTTCGAATACGAGGAAGGAATCGCCTTCTCGAACGGCCTGTCCGAACCGGACGAACCGTCGATCTCGATTCGGGACTTGACGGGTCTGCTTCGCGTATGGATCGACGTTGGAGCTCCGGAAGCTGCGCGGCTGCACCGCGCCGCCAAGGCGGCGCCGCGCGTCGTGGTCTATACGCACAAGGACCCGCGGCTGCTGGCCGAGCGGCTCGGCGGCGAACGCATTCATCGCGTGGAAGCGCTCGAGGTGTATGCCCTGGATCCCGCGTGGCTCGCGTTGCTTGCAGCCAGGCTTCAGCGCCGGATGGTCTTCTCATTGACCATCGCGGAACAACACGTCTACCTCTCGCTGGGCGATGACACCTATCCCTGCGTCATCGAACGAATTGCCGTCCCGCTTAACGGGTAGAGCTTCGGGGTAGAGCTTCGGCTCCGCTCCAGGGTCAGAGTTCGGCCAAATAGTCCCGCGGGCGCAGGAAGTCTTCGTACAGCCGGGCTTCGGGTGTTCCCGGTTCGGGCCGCCAGTCGTAGTCCCAGCGGACCAAAGGTGGCAAGGACATCAAGATCGATTCGGTGCGCCCGCGCGATTGCAGGCCGAACAGCGTGCCGCGGTCGTAAACAAGATTGAATTCCACGTATCGGCCGCGCCGATAGAGTTGAAAGTCGCGTTCCCTCTCGCCCCAGGGCATCCGCATGCGGCGCTCCAAGATGGGCATGTAGGCGGAAAGAAAATGATCGCCCACGCTGCGCGCGAAGCCGAAGGAACGATCGAATCCCTTCTCGGAGTAATCATCGAAGAACAAACCGCCGACGCCGCGTGTTTCATTTCGATGCGGCAGGAAGAAATAGCGGTCGCACCAGGTCTTGAATTTCTCGTACATACCCGGCCCGAAGGGCTCGCAGGCCGCCTTGGCGGTGCGGTGCCAGTGCAGGACGTCTTCGTCGAACGGATAGTACGGCGTGAGATCGAAGCCGCCGCCGAACCACCACACGGGGGGCAACCCCTCCGGAGTGGCAACGAGGAAACGCACATTGCAATGGGTGGTGGGTGCGTAGGGGTTCCGCGGATGAAATACCAGCGACAGGCCCATGGCCTCGAAAGGAGCATCGGCCAATTCCGGCCGTTGATTCGACGCGGAGGGCGGCATTTTCGCGCCGAAGACATGTGAAAACGACACACCGGCCCGCTCCAAGACCGAACCTCCTGTGAGTACGCGGCTCTCGCCGCCGCCGCCCTCCGGCCGCTCCCACCGATCGCGGCGGAATTTTTCGGTGTCGACACCTTCCACGGCGGCGGTAATCCGGTCGTGGAGGCCGTTGAGGTAGTGTTTGACGGCGAGCGCCTGCCCGCTCGAGGACAACGCAGCCGATGTCGCGGACTCATGCATGACCTGGCCTCTCAGGTTTTCTTTTTCGCGGCGCTCTTTTTGGCCTTGGCGGTTTTGGACGCCGTCGCCGCTTGCAGTGGCGCCTTCATGTTCGCAGCGGCCTTGGACGCCTTTGCGGCAAGCCTCTGCGGTGTGCCCACAGCCCCGGGCTTGGCGGACGGAGCCTTGCGCTTCCCGGCCGCGCCCGCAGCAGCGGGAACCCCGGCTTCGCCGGCGTCAGCCGCTTTGCCCGTCCCCTTGCCGTTCTTGGCTTTGGCGTTCTTCTTGCCCCACCGGCCGAAAGTTCGCACAGGCGCCGTCGCGAGCATGGTCTGGCACTCCTCCAAGGTCATGCTCTTCGGATCCCGGTCCTTGGGAATTTTGGCGTTGCGCTGCTTGTCCGTGATGTAGGGGCCAAAGCGGCCGTTGAGCACTTGAATCCCGGCATCGGGAAAATCCAGAATCAGCCGGTTCGCATCCGCGATTTCCTTCTCGCGAATCACCTCGAGCGCTCGCTCGAGCGTTATTTCATAGGGGTCGTCCGTCTTGAGGGAGACGTATTTGGCGCCGAACTTCACGTAAGGGCCGAAACGGCCGACATTGGTCGTGATCTCTTCACCGGCGGCGGTCTGCCCCAGCTTGCGCGGCAGCTTGAACAGTTCGAGGGCTTGTTCGTGGGTGATCAAATCCATCTTCTGACCCGGACGGAGACCCGCAAAGCGCGGCTTGTCCTCGTCGTCCTTGGTGCCGATCTGCACGAACGGTCCAAACCGGCCCATGCGCACGCTCATCGGCTTGCCGCTGACCGGATCGATCCCTAGATCTCGCGCCTGGGCGACTTCCTCGCGGCTGACCGAGGTTTCGGTGTGGTTGACCAGATCGATGAAGGGCTTCCAGAATTTCTCCAGCAGCGGCACCCACTCTTGGTCGCCGGCAGCCACCGCATCCAGCGAGTCCTCCATCTTGGCCGTGAAATCGTAGTCCACGTACGTGGTGAAGTACTGCGTCAAGAATCGGCTGACGATCTTGCCGATGTCCGTTGCCGTGAAGCGCCGGCTTTCGATGTCCACGTACTCGCGGTCGCGCAGCGTCGAGATGATCGAAGCATAGGTCGACGGGCGGCCGATGCCGTACTCTTCCAGGGCCTTGACCAGCGAAGCTTCGGAGAAGCGCGGCGGCGGTTCCGTGAAGTGCTGAGTGGGAACCACCCCCGTCAGTTTCACTTTGTCGCCTTCCTGCATGGGCGGCAGCACATGATCGGAGTCGTCCTGAACGACGTCGTCCATTCCTTCCTGGTATACCGAGATGTAACCGGGCTTCACAAGAGTCGAACCGTTGGCGCGCAACACCGTGCGTTTCGGGCCGGCGGGCCCGGCCAGCAGTTCGACCGCCACCGTGTCGAATATCGCCGGCGCCATCTGGCACGCTACCGTGCGCTTCCAAATCAAGGAATACAGGCGAAATTGATCAGTCTCGAGGTGCTTTTCGATGTCGTTGGGCAGAATATTGGCCGCGGTCGGACGAATTGCCTCGTGAGCTTCCTGCGCATTCTTCGACTTGGTCTTATAGATGCGCGGCTCTTCGGCTAGCCCCTCTTTGCCGTAGAGTTGCACGATCGTGTCGCGAATCTGGCCGATGGCCTCGGCCGCCAGGTTAAGGGAGTCGGTGCGCATGTAGGTGATGAGTCCGACGGCACCCTCCCCGATGTCGACGCCTTCGTATAGTTGCTGCGCGACGCGCATGGTCTTCTGAGCGCTGAAGCTGAGCTTGCGCGCGGCCTCTTGCTGCAACGTGGATGTGGTGAAGGGCGGCGCCGGGTTGCGCCGCCGCTGCTTGCGATCCACACCCAGCACGGTCAGCGTTCCCTTGGCCGCGTCCTTGAGCGTGCGCTCCACGGCGCGCGCTTCGGTCTCGGTGGTGAAGCTGAACTGTTCGACTTTGGCGCCCGCGTACTCGACCAGCTTGCCCGGAAACTTCTGCTCCGAATGTTCGAGTTCGGCGTCGATGGTCCAGTATTCCCGCGCGACGAAGGCTGCGATTTCGTCCTCGCGCTCGCAAATCATCCGCAATGCCGGGCTTTGCACGCGCCCCGCCGAGAGCCCCGGGCGGACCTTCTTCCAGAGCAAGGGCGATAGATTGAATCCCACCAGGAAATCGAGGGCGCGCCGCGCCTGCTGGGCATTCACCAAATCCACGGACAGCTCACGGGGCTGGGCCATCGCTTCCTGCACCGAGGCCTTGGTGATCTCGTAAAAGACCACGCGCTGCACGGTCTTGCCTTCGAGTTCGCCCATGGATTTCATGAGCTCGTACAGGTGCCAGGAGATGGCCTCGCCCTCGCGATCGGGGTCGGTCGCGAGATACAGAGATTTGGCCTTCTTCAGCGCTCTCACGATGGCGTCGACATGCTTCTGGTTGCGTTCGACCACCTGATACTTCATCGCGAAGTGATGTTCAGGATCCACCGCGCCTTCCTTGGGCACGAGGTCGCGCACGTGTCCATACGAGGCCAGCACCTCGAAGTCCTTTCCGAGATACTTTTTGATGGTCTTCGCCTTCGCAGGCGACTCCACGATAACGAGATTGGTGCTCAAAGTCGGCTAGTGCAGTGCGTCAGAGCGCTCTTCGAAGACCAAGTCTTCCATCTGCGCGTAAGCGGACTCTTGGCCAGGTTGGCTGAAAAGCACCATAAGGACGACCCATTTCACCTGTTCGATGTCGATTTCGTCGGCTTCGAGCGCCATGAGGCGATCGATCACCAGCTCACGCTGGGTGGCGGAAAGTATGCGAACATTTTCCAGATACATCAGATAGCCGCGAACGTCGGTATCGAGGCGCAAAAGCTCCTGCCCGCTGAAGATGCGCACGGCGCGGGCGGTCGCCTCCGCGACCTTGCCCAGCTGCTCTCCGGAAAGCCCGTCGAGCCACTCCAACGCGCGCTCGATGTCCGGTTCGGCGAATCCAGCCTTGTCCAGCTCGAGTTTCAAGGTGCTGCGATCCGGCCGCGGTTCATCGTCCGCGCTCATATAATTCTCGAAGAGATAGATGAGCAGATCGAGAACGTTATCTTTCACCTCCGGCTCTCCTGTAGGCGACTCGGGAGTAGCGGCCCCCGGGGGCGGCCTGAACGTGGCCTTCGAGCTCGAGGATCAGCATCATCGAGGACACGGCTTCTGGTTTGAATCCGGTTCGGACGATCAATCTATCGAGGTCCACAGGATCAAAGCCGAGCGCATCTAACAAGATTTTGTGTTCCTTGTCCAATCCCGATGTGCGGCCGAGGCGCGGCGAGGCGTCGGCCGCCTGCGCCAAGTCGTTGGCAAAGAAGGCCGAAAAGTTCAACTCCCCCAATATGTCATCCGCGGTATCGGTCAATTTCGCCCCGCCTTTGATGAGCTCGTGGCAGCCCCGGCTCAAGGGGCTGTGAATCGACCCTGGAACGGCGAACACGTCCCGGCCGTAGTCGTTGGCCAGGCGAGCGGTGATCAAAGAACCGCTGCGGCGCGCCGCCTCGACCACCAGGGTCCCCAAGCTCAAGCCCGCGATGATGCGGTTCCGTCGGGGAAAATTCCCGCGCCGCGGCGGCGTCCCGGGAGCAAACTCGGTAACCAGTGCGCCGTGCCGCTCGATATCCTCGTGGAGCGACCGGTTGCACCGGGGATAGACGACGTCGATGCCCGCACCCAGCACCCCCAGGGTGATCCCCTGCGCCCGAAGCGCCCCCTGGTGCGCGCACGCGTCGATTCCGTCGGCCACCCCGCTGGTGACGGTCAAGCCGCGCTCCCCCAAGTGCTCGGCAAACTCGAGGGCGGTTTCGCGACCTTGGGCGGTGGGGTTGCGGCTGCCGACGATGGCCAATTGCGGTTCAGCGAGCGCGGCTGGGTTGCCCGACACATAGAGCGCGACCGGGCACTGCGGTATCGACAGCAGCAGCGGGGGGAAGCGCGGATCCGTGAACGGGATGAGGTGATGGCCTGCCGAATCGAGCCAACGCCGCTCTCGCGCGAAGGGAACGGCGCGGGGGCTCGACAGGAACGCTCGAGTCTCAGGCGATATCGCCGCTCGTTCCCATCCGGCCTCGGAGGCCGCAACGACGGCGCCGGCCGATCCAAGCCGATCGAGCGCGGCTGACAATCCGGCGACGTTGAGCCCGGGGGCGCGCACCAACGTCGCCCATGCAAGCAAATCGTCGTTCTCCGTCATTCACCGGATTATGCACAACGACGCCCACGGGGACCGGGCGCCGATCCGGCGGGATCGTGCAGTTTTACGGATTCTCGACCAGGTCTTGCACGCGAATGATGTCCTTCGCTTCCATGATCAAGCCGTAGCTTATCTGGTCAAAGGTCTTGAACACCATGAACGTGCCGGTGCGCTCGTCGGGCAGACGCACGTTTTTGGCGCCCAGCCGCGACATTCCGCCGAGGTAACCCTTGTCCACCGTATCGCGGACGTACCCGCCGACCTCGTACACGCCCAGCACGTTGCCCGGCGCCAGGCCGTCGCGCGCGCCGCGGTTGATGACGACCACTTGATACTGTCCGATGACGGTGACGCCGTCGGATACGGCCATGATTCGGCCGTTGATCTTCATCTTGGGTGAGCTCGGAATGAAATCCAACGGCACATCGACGCCGCCGGCAAACAGTTTGTCGCCCGGCTCCGTTTCGCGGCTGGATTCCGTCATGATGAGCGTGGCGGGGTCGCCGCCGCGGGTGACGTGACCGGATCCGGTAAAGATGCCGTCGTAGCCCACGATGCGGTTGTCGTCGGGATCGCGCAGCGGATCACCTACCCGGATCACGTTGTAGTGCGTGCCCGTCTCTGCAGGCGACTGGAATCCGCGGGCGTACAGCGTGTCGCCGTTGGAAATGACCACATGGCTATCGCGCGTCGCAAAGACGTAGGGAGCGCTCTTGATCTGCTCGTTTGCAAGCACCGAGGGCTTCGACATGAAGGCAGCGACGGTGGCGTAGGGAATGGTGGTGACCGCCGACTCGAGCGGTTCACTGCGAACCCGGGGCACAACGCGCGCGGAGTTGCCGCGTTCCATCGTGCCGCGCTGCAGCGTAACGCGTGGGTGGCCGTCGATGTACACCAGCCGAAGCGTATCGCCGGGATAGATCAGATGCGGATTTTGGATCTGCTTGTTTACCTGCCAAATCTCGGGCCAGAACCAGGGGTCGCGCAGAAACACCTTCGCAATTCCCCACAGGGTGTCGCCGCGCTTGACCACGTAGCTATCGGGAGCGTTCGGCGCGAGGGCGGGTGATCCGCCGGACGCCGTAGCCGCCTGGGTTTCCCCCGCCGACGCGGACGGACCCGCATCGATGGCGGCTTCCATGGCGGTCCGATCGTCGCCGACGACCTCCCCCTCCACGCTGGGTTCGGTCGTGGCCACCGGAATCGGTGCCGTCATCGGCCGCTCCGTGCGGCAGCCCGCCACCAGCGAGACGGCAAGGGTTAAGGCAATTAAGTGATGGCCATGCATTCGTTTATCGCTCCCTTGAGTCACCGTGAGTCTATGGTGCCGGGCCGGCTGATATACTGCGCGCCTGCCGCCAAAGACTGGGACGTATCGCCCGTTTTTGCCGCTTAACCGCACTGTACGCACGCGCCTTTTGGGCATTAAGTTAAGCAGCGGCGGAACTTTAACAACATTCATCGGCCAAAAACACGACATCGCTCTCACAATCCCATGACCAAGCTGGCAATTTTGGAGTATCCGGACCCCCGTCTCAGGAAGATCGCAAAACGGGTGGAGTCGGTCGATGACGCAGTGCGTCAATTGGTGGCCGACCTCTTGGAGACCATGTATGCCGCCAAGGGTGTGGGCCTCGCCGCCACCCAGGTCGATGTGCACCGGCGCGTCATCGTGCTCGACGTGAGCGAGGAGCGGAATCAACCCATGGTCTTCATCAACCCAGAACTTTTGAGGGCCGAAGGGCGCGGCCCCGGTGAGGAGGGGTGTCTGTCGGTGCCCGACGTGTTCGACAAGGTGCAACGTGCCACCCACATCCGGGTGCGCGCCTTGGGGTCCGACGGGGAGCCTTTCGAAATGGATGCGGATGGACTGCTGGCTGTTTGCATCCAGCATGAGATGGATCATCTCGAGGGCAAGCTGTTCGTCGATTACCTCTCGGAGCTCAAGCGTCAGCTCATCAGGCGGCGCCTGGAAAAAGAGCGAAAGCAGCGTTCCACCGGCCGCGACAGTCATGCTTCGGCGCCCGGCGCGGCGGCGCGCGGCACGTCCAGACCGGCTTTATAGGACTTTGAACACCGCTCAGAGGTCTTTGAGGCTGGGTTTCGCCGGCACGCCGCAGTTTTCAATCGCTGCGCTGGATGCACTATTGCGCTCGCGGCACCGCGTGGTCGCCGTCTTCACACAACCCGACCGCCCGGCGGGCCGGGGCCAGAGCCTGCATCTGAGCGCCGTCAAACGGAGAGCCCTCGAAGCGGGTCTCGATGTGTTCCAGCCGGCCGGTTTCAAAACGCCGGACGCCGTTGCCGCCCTCCGCCGCCTGGAGTTGGATGCACTGGTCGTGGTGGCGTATGGGTTGATCCTGCCGGCGGCCGTGCTGTCATTGCCGCAACTCGGCTGCTTCAACATTCATGCCTCGCTATTGCCGCGCTGGCGCGGCGCGGCGCCCATTCAACGCGCCCTGCTCGCGGGAGACGCCACGACCGGCGTGACGATCATGCGCATGGAGGCCGGTCTCGACACCGGGCCCATAGTGGCGTCTCGCGAAGTGCAGATCGGCGAGCGGGAAACCGCGGGAAGCCTGCATGACCGGCTCGCTCCGCTCGGCGGCCAGCTTCTGGTCGAAACCTTGGACGAGGTCGCCGCAGGCCGCGCGCGCGCGCAGCCGCAATCGCAATTCGGCATCACTTATGCGGAGAAAATCACCAAGGCCGAGGCGCTGATCGACTGGCGCGAGGCGGCGACCAGTATTCTGCGGCGGGTGCGCGCCTTCAACCCGTGGCCGATTGCCGAGACAAGAATGAATGGTGCGCAGCTCCGCGTCTGGGACGCCGAGCTGGTCCCGGGCATTGCCGCGGCAACGCCGTCCGACCGCAACGACGCGGCCCCGCCGCCCGGCAGCGTGGTCGCTGCCTCGAACGCCGGCATCGATGTGGCCTGCGGTCGCGGCGCGCTGCGGCTGCTCCGGCTGCAACTCGCCGGCCGCAAACCGCTGGCGGTGCCGGAGTTCCTCAAATCGCAGAGGGTCGCTCTCTCAAGTTTCGCAAGCTCATGAATAACCCTGCCGCCGGCGCGCGCTCCGTCGCTGCCCACGCAGTCGCACGGATCCTACGCGAGGGAGTGACCCTCGATGCGGCTTTGCATGATGCGCTGGCCGCTACCCCGGCCGGCTTGGGTCCGTCGGTTCGTTCCTTGAGCTACGGCGCGGTGCGGGGGTACTACCGCCACGAGGCGATATTGAGCCGTTTGCTGTCGCAACCGGTCAGGTCGCTAGATTTACTGGTGAGGGCGCTGATGTCGGTGGCGCTGTTCGAGCTGGAAGATGCGCGCACGCCCGAGTATGCCGTGGTCGACGCGGCGGTGAAGGCCGCGAAGGCGACCGATGCCGCGCGCGCCAGCGGTCTGGTGAACGCGGTGCTGCGGCGCTATCTGCGCGAGCGCAAGACGGTGGATGCCGAGATCGCGCGCAACCCCGCGCTCCGCCATGCCTCGCCGATCTGGCTCGCCGATCGATTGCGCGCCGATTGGCCGGTGCGTTGGACGCAATTGCTGGCCGCGGGCGATGCCCAGGCGCCGATGTGGTTGCGGGTCGACGGCCGGCGCGCCAGCACCGAGTCCTACTTGGAGAAGCTCCGGGAGGCGGGTCTCGGAGCTCGCGCGGAGCCGCGCGTGCCGTTGGCGATCGCGCTCGATGCACCGTGCGACGTCCATTCACTGCCGGGGTTCGACCAGGGTTTGGTCTCGGTGCAGGATTTGGGCGCCCAGTGCGTCGCGTTTCCCCTGGAGCTTGCTGCCGGTCAGCGAGTCCTCGATGCCTGCGCCGCTCCAGGCGGCAAGACCGCCCTGATCGCGGAACGCGAGCCTTCCCTCGCGCGCCTGCTGGGTCTGGACATCGATCCGCAACGCCTGACCCGTGTGCAGGAGAACCTCGTGCGCGGCGACCTGCATGCAGAACTCTTGTGCGGCGACCTGGGCACGCCCGACGCATGGTGGGATGGGGCGCCCTTCGACCGCATCTTGCTGGATGCGCCGTGCTCGGCGCTCGGGGTAATCAGGCGCCACCCGGATATCAGGCTGCGCAAGTCCCCTTCTGAAATCGACAAACTGCCCCTGCTGCAGGCGCGCCTGTTGGCTGCGTCTTGGCGCATGCTGGCGCCCGGCGGCCGTCTGGTGTACGCCACCTGCACCGTGACTCGCAGCGAAAATCGCGATGTGGTGGCGGCATTCCTTGCCGGCACACCCGATGCCGGCATCGTTCCGCCGGAGAAGTGGCCGGGGTGGCCAGGATTCGGCGAAGCCGACGGTTTCGGCCGCCAGATCCTTCCCGGCGAGGCGGGCGCCGACGGCTTCTATTATGCTGCCCTGCTGAAGCATTGAACGCGATCCAGCAATGAATGCCGCGCCAACCAAACATGCAGTGTCGAGGCACGCCGGCCCGGTGCGGCGCGGCGCTGCGCTGCTGATTGCCGTCGCATTGCTCGCGGATATTCCGTGGGCGACGCCGGCGCGCGCGGAGGGACTCGAAGGGCGGTTCGAAGTCCGTTCCGCCGACCTCGAACTCAAGGATGGCGTATATCACCTGAATGCACGGATCGATCTGCCGGCCGGCGACGCAGTGCGCCGCGGCTTGGCCGAAGGCGTGCCGCTCAGCATCGAATTGGACATCGATATCGAGCGGGTCCGGCAGCTGTTGCCCAACTCGCGGGTGGCGGAACTGACCCAGCGCTACCATCTGCAATACAACGCCGTCAGCGCCCGCTTCATCCTGCGCAACGACAACAGCGGCCAACAAGAGTCCTTGGGCACGATCGACGCGGCGCTCGAAATGCTCTCCGAAATTCACGGTCTTCCGGTGCTGGATAAAGCCTTGATAGCGGCCGACCGTCGCTACGAAGCCAACGTTCGAGCGAAAGTCGATTACGGGACCGTGCCGTTCTCGCTGCGGATGTTGATGTTCTGGGTCAACGACTGGCATCGCGAAAGCGATTGGTACACATGGACGCTGCAGCCCTGACGCGAAAATACGGCTCGACCGTGGCGGGCACCGTCGGGGTCGCGCTGTGGCTGGTCGCGCTCTACCTCTTGGGCTCCGCCGCGCAGAATTCGGCTGAGTTCGACAAGTGGTTGCCGTGGATACTGCTCATCAATATCTCGGGCATGCTCACGCTGTTCGTGTTGCTCGCAACCAAGCTCACCGGTTTGGTACGCGACTACCGGCGACACATCCCGGGATCGCGCCTGAAAGGCCGCACCGTCGCGATCTTCAGTGCCCTCGCGGTGGCGCCCATACTCATCGTTTACTACTTCTCGCTGCAGTTCCTGAATCGCGGCATCGACAGCTGGTTCGAGATCGAGGTCAGTCAGGGACTGAAGGACACGCGTGAACTGTCGCATGCCGCGCTCGAGGTCAGGGTGCGCGAGTTCCTTCAGCACACGCAAGTCGTCGCGCACGAGCTGTCTGCCCTGTCCGATTTCGAGCTGATCGGAACGCTGGATCGAGAGCGGCGCGAAAGCACCGCCTTGGAATTCACGGTAGTGGGCGCGCAGACGCGGATTATCGCGACCAGTTCCGATCGCCCGATGGACATGCTGCCGGTTCCGGCGACCGACGAAATGATGCTGCAGGTCCGGCGCGGCAGGCCCTACGTGAGTCTGGATACCGACGCCGTCGGCGGTTACGTGATCCGCGCGGCGTCGCCGCTCGAGGGCAGCGGCGGTTCCGGCGCGCGAGTCCTGATCGCGTTGTACCCGGTGCCGCAGCAGCTGTCGCAACTCGCGGACACCGTGCAGCGGTCGTATACCCAGTACGCAAACCTGGTGCAGCTGCGTGGGCCCCTAAAATCGACCTACCTGCTGATTCTGTCGTTCGTCGTCCTGATGTCCTTGATCGCCGCCGTTTACGGCGCCTTCTTCGCCGCGCAGCGTCTGGTGCAGCCGGTGCAGGACTTGATTGCGGGAACGCGCGCCGTCGCCAAGGGCAACTACGACACCAAGCTGCCGTTGCCGTCGCGGGACGAGCTGGGGTTCCTGGTGACGTCCTTCAACGACATGACCAAGCGATTGGGGCGCGCGCGCGAGGAGACCCGCCGCAGCCAGCAAGCGGTGGAGGCCGAGCGGGCCGGTCTCGCAGTCATCCTGGCGCGCTTGTCGACGGGGGTGGTGTCTCTGGAACCCGATCTGACGGTGCGCACGGCCAACCAGGCGGCGAGCGCCATCCTGGGTGTCGACCTGGAAGCGGCGGTGGGCTCGAGATTCGACGAAACCATCAGCGACGGCACGTTGTTCACTCAATTCATCGGCAGCGTCAAGCAGCGTTTCGGCGCCGAACAGTCGGACTGGCGCGAACAGATCGAACTGCTCTCCGACTCCGGCAAGCGGGTGCTGGTGTGCGCGTGCACCGCGCTGCCCAACGACATCGGAGGAGCGCCAGGCGTCGTGCTGGTATTCGACGACATCACCACTCTGCTGCAGGCGCAGCGCGACGCTGCATGGGGCGAGGTGGCACGCCGGCTGGCGCACGAGATCAAGAATCCGCTCACGCCGATCCAGCTCTCGGCCGAGCGGATACAGCGCAAGTTTTCGGGCAGCATGAATGCGGAGGACGCGCAGGTTCTGGAGCGCGCGACCCACACCATCGTCGCCCAGGTGGAAGCGATGAAACAGATGGTCAACGCGTTCAGCGAATATGCGCGCGCGCCCGACATGCACTTTTCCCGCTTCGACCTCAATCAGCTCATCACCGAAGTGGTGGACCTGTATCGCGTCCAGGCAAGCGCCGTCGAACTGAAGCTCATGCTCGCGCCCAGCTTGCCAGCCATCTCCGCGGACCGCATCCGGTTGCGCCAGATTCTGAACAATCTGGTGACCAATTCGCTCGAGGCGCTCGAGGGTCGAACTCAAGCCCGCGTGGAAATCGAAACTCATGTCGCCGAGGATGGTCCAAAACAAGTAGCGGAGATCGTGGTCACCGACAACGGGCCGGGATTTCAACGCGACTTGATCGGGACCGTGTTCGATCCCTATGTAACCAGCAAGCCCAAGGGCACCGGCTTAGGACTTGCAATCGTTAAGAAAATCGTGGAAGAGCACGGCGGACGCATTGAAGCGGATAATCAGCGCATGGGCGGTGCCCGCGTGCGGATCATATTGCCGTTGGGCGAAACCGCGCGGTCCTCGAGTGGCCGTGAACCGCGAAAAGGCGAACACAGGAGAGAACGCGTATGACCGCTGCGAGAATATTAGTTGTGGACGATGAGGCGGACATCCGCGGCCTGCTGAAGGAAATCTTGTCCGAAGAGGGCTATGAAGTGGAGGTGGCGGCGGACGCCGCGCAGGCGCGCTCGGCGCGCGCCGCGCAGGTGCCGGACCTCGTACTGCTCGATATCTGGATGCCGGACACGGACGGAATCACACTGCTGCGCGAGTGGTCGGTGACCGACGGTTATGACTGCCCGGTGGTCATGATGTCCGGACACGGTACCGTGGAGACTGCGGTGGAGGCGACCCGCTTGGGCGCGTTCGATTTCGTCGAGAAGCCTCTGTCGCTCACCAAGCTGCTCCGGACCGTAGAGCGTGCCCTCGATGCGGGGCGCCGCAAACGGCTGTCCGAACGCGCGCAAGGATCGAGCCTGGCCGTCCCAATCGGCAAGAGCAAGGCCACGCAGGCCCTGCGCGAGCAAATACAGAACACGGCGTCGAGCGCCTCCCCGGTGCTGCTCGTCGGTGAACTGGGATCCGGCCGCGAGGCCTACGCGAGGTTCCTGCACTCCCTGAGCGCGCGCTCGGCAAAGCCGTTCTTCATGGTGGTCTCGGCGAGTTTGAGCGGCGACCCGGCCGCAGCGCTGTTCGGAAGCGAGCGCGACGGCAAGGTGGAACTGGGGGCCTTCGATCTGGCGGCCGGCGGCACCTTGTACCTGAGCGCACTGGAGGATTTGAGCAGCGACGCGCAGCGCGCCTTGGTGGGCGCCATCGAGCAAAACGGCTATACGCGGATGGGCGGCCGTGAGCGACTGCCGCTCAACGTGCGATGGATCAGTTCGGCGCAGGAAGGCTTCGAATCGCGCGCAGCGCCGGAACCCTTCAGGCGCGATCTCCTGGCGCATCTGAACGTCATCACCCTGCGCGTGCCGCCGCTGCGGGAATATGCCGAGGACGTGCCGGATCTACTGCGCTTCTATGTGGACCGGCTGGTCGACGACCAGCATTTGCCGCTGCGCCGCTTCAGCGTCGCTGCGCAGAATCGGCTGCGCAATTATCCGTGGCCCGGCAATGTGGGAGAACTCAAGAACCTGGTGCAGCGGGTGCTCATTCTAGGACAGGGTGAAGAGATCCGGCTCGAGGAGGTCGAGCGGGAGCTGGCGGTCAAAATGTCCAATGACGAACCCTTGGTCAAGCAGGACCTGCTGGCGCTACCGCTGCGTGAGGCGCGCGAACAGTTCGAGCGCGCCTATCTGCAGCAGCAGCTTCTCTTGTGCAACGGCAAGGTGGGTCAACTGGCCAAACGGGTGGGTATGGAACGCACGCATTTATACCGCAAGTTGCGGGCATTAGGCGTCGATTTTCGTCAATTAGGCGACGATTAGGCGAATTAGTATTCGGCGGTGCGCGCCTCACCCCTTCGGGGCCACCGCGTTCGCGGCGCTCAATTCGGCGGGACCGCCGAATTAGTCGCCCACCCGGATCACCAACACATCCACGTCGGCCTTGCGCAAGAGGGTGCGCAGCCTGTTCAGTTCATCCAGCTTGGAGATGGGGCCGATGCGGATGCGGTGCCAGGTGTCGTTGTCGACGGACACCTTCTGCACTTTGGATTCCACGCCCTGCAGGGCGAGCTGTGCGCGCACGCGGTCCGCATCTGCGAAATTCTTGTATGAGCCCGCCTGCAGCACGTAGGTGCCGCGGCGCGTTTCCGGCACGCCGCGAATGTCCGGCTTTACGTCCTTGTCCTTTTCCGGCACCACCACCTCGAACTTGGGCAGCATGCTGTAAAAATCATAGGTTTTGGCCGGTTCCTCGGGCGCGCCGGAATCCACCGATTCGGCGTCGGGAACTTCCGCTGCGCGTTGTTCACTCCCGTGGGATTTCTTCTTGCCTGCCTTCGCGGATTGAACCGGCGGATAATCGCTGTGGCGGTCCTTGAGATAGACGATGCCCGCGACCGCCAACCCCAAGGCAAGCCCGCATAGCACTCCCATCCATCCTGAAAACCCGCCGGCCGGCTTGCGTCTGGCCTTGTAGTCCCGCGCCATCGTGAGACTTACATGGTGTCGGGCGCTGAAACGCCCAACAACCCCAGGCCGTTGCGGATCACGATTTGCGTGGCGAACGCCAGATTCAGGCGCGCGTCGCGCAGTTCCGCGTCGTCCACGATGAACTGGTGCGCGCTGTAGTAGGTATGAAAATCGTTTGCGAGGTCGCGCAGGTAGTGCACCAGAGTATGGGGCGCTCGTTGGACCGCGCATTGCTGCACGATCTCCGGGTAGGTCACCAGACGTTTGATCAGCAGCGCCTCCTGAGGTTCGGTCAGGCGGGCGAGCGATGCGGAACCGTGCGCAATGTCATGCGCGATCCCGCGATCCTCGAGCTGCCGCTTGACGCTCGCGACCCTGGCATGCGCGTACTGGATGTAGTACACCGGGTTGTCGTTGGAGCGAGCCTTCGCCAGCTCCAAGTCGAAGTCCAAATGCTGATCATTGCTGCGCATGACGTAGAACAAGCGTGCGGCATCGTTGCCCACCTCCCTGCGCAGATCGCGCAGAGTCACGAACTCACCCGATCGTGTCGACATCTGGGCTTTCTCGCCGCCGCGGAACAAAGACACGAACTGCACCAGTCGAACCTCGAAGCACTCGGGTGGCCCGCCCAATGCGATGAGGCCGGCACGCAGACGGGTGATGTAGCCGTGATGGTCGGCGCCCCAGATGTACAACAGATGTTCGAAGCCGCGCTCGCGCTTGTTGAGTATGAATGCGATATCGGACGCAAAATAAGTCTTGATGCCGTTGTCGCGCACCATGACTCGATCCTTCTCGTCGCCGTAGTCCGTGCTCTTGAACCATAGGGCGCCATCCTTGAGGTAGGCGTGACCCGCCTCTTGCAGCGCTTGCACGGCGCGGTCGACGGCCCCGCTGTCGCTCAAGCTGCGTTCCGAATACCAGGAATCGAAGGCCACGCCGAACTCCGCGAGATCCTCGCGGATATCGCTCAAAATGCCGCCGAGCGCCAAGTCCAGCACGCGCCGGAACGAGCTCTCCCCGATCAGCTGCCGCGCGCGGACGATCAGCGCGTCGATGTAAACGTCCTTGTCGCCGCCTTGAGGTTCGTCGAGCGGCAGAGCGCCGAACACCTGTTCGGCACCGCGGCGCAGCGAGTTCCCTTCGGTGCGGTGCAGCTCTTCCGCGATGGTGACGATGTATTCGCCGCGGTAGCCGTTGGCCGGAAATGCGAAGCGCTCGCCGCATTGCTCGAGATAGCGCAGCCACGTGCTGACCGCCAGAATCTCCATCTGGCGTCCGGCGTCATTGATGTAATACTCGCGCGCGACCTTGTAGCCGGCAGCCTCGAGCAGATTGGCTACCGTGGCTCCGAATGCCGCATGCCGCCCGTGGCCGACGTGCAGAGGACCCGTCGGGTTGGCCGATACGAATTCCACCAATACCGAATGGCCGCGGCCGAACTGCGACTTGCCGTAGCCGGCGCCCTCGTCCAGAACGCGCCCGATCTCGGCGCGATACGCGCCCTCTTTCACGAAAAAGTTGATGAAGCCGGCCCCGGCGATCTCGACTTTGGCGATGGACTCGTGGGGCGGAACGGCGGCCAGAATCGCCTGCGCGAGTTTGCGCGGATTCTGGCGCGTGGCCTTCCCCAGCTGCATCGCGATATTGCTGGCGAAATCACCATGCTGCGCGTCGCGGGTGCGCTCGATCTCCACGTCGGAATCCCGCAACGAGGCGGGCAGCAGATCATCGGGCAGCGTTGCGAGCGCCTGGCGCAGCAATTTCTCGATCAGGGTTTTCAAGGCGGATCCGTTAGGGTTGCGAATGAAAAGGGTCGGCAGTTTACCGCGGCACGGGGCCGCAGGCTGCTCAGTATTCGGCGCTGGCGCGCCTCCTGTTTCGAGTCAATCCAGTTCCAGCGGATCCACATCGATGGACCAACGCAGCCCCGCGGGCCCGTGAAGGGCGTCGATCAGCGGCAACCATCGGGCGAGAAAGCGCTGCAGCGGCACCCTCGCGGCGGCTTCGATCAAGAGGTGCGCCCGGAAATGATCGGCACGCCGCGCCATCAGGGCGGTGGCCGGCCCCAGGATCTTGACCCCGGGCTCATTGCAGGCGCGGCCGCCGTCGGCCGCAGAGCGCAAGAAGGCATCCAAACCCATCGTGTCCTTCGACTCCCCGCGCAGCAGTGCGAGCCGCGAATAGGGCGGCCAGGCGGCCTCGCGCCGTTCTTCCAGCGCGCTTGCCGCGAATCCTTCATAGCCTTCGGCGATGAGCCGCACCAGGAGCGGATGTTCGGGAAACTCGGTTTGAATCAGCACCTCGCCCGGGCGGGCTGCCCGTCCCGCGCGCCCCGCGACCTGCGTGATGGTCTGCGCCAAGCGCTCGGTGGCCCGAAAGTCGCTGGCAAACAAGCCTTGATCGGCATCCAGGATCACCACCAGGCTGACCTCGGGGAAGTGGTGCCCTTTGGTGAGCATCTGCGTGCCGACCAGAATCCGCGCCTCGCCGCCATGAACGCGTTCCAACACGGCTTCCATGGCACCCCTCCCCGTGGCCGTATCCCGGTCCAACCGCGCCAACGGCGCATCGGGGAAGAGCCGCGCCAGAGTCTCCTCGACCCGCTCCGTGCCCTGCCCCACCGGATTCAACGGTTGCCCGCAGCTGCCGCATGTGGCGGGCACGGCCGCGTGGGCACCGCAGTGATGGCAGCGTAATTGCGCGGCGCGCCGATGCAACGTCATGCGCGCGTCGCAATGGGCGCACGGCGCCACCCAGCCGCAGGCATTGCAGAACAACGAGGGCGCATAGCCGCGTCGATTCAGGAAAACGATGACCTGGCCACCCGCCGTCAGGTGGCGTCCGATCGCCTGCATCGCCGGCTGCGAGAGGCCCTGCTCGCTGGCGTGCCTGCGCAGATCCACCAATGCCATGCGCGGCGCCTGGCTCGCTCCCGGACGCTGCGGCAGGAGGTGTTTCGCATACCGTCCTTGCGCCGCGTTTTCCAGGGTCTCGAGAGAGGGTGTGGCCGAACCCAAGATGATGGGCACCTGCGCCCGTTGGGCCCGCCACACGGCCAGGTCGCGGGCCGAATAGCGAAAACCTTCGTGCTGCTTGTAAGACGCATCGTGTTCCTCGTCCACGACGATCAACTTAAGGCACGGCAGCGCGGTGAAGACCGCGGAGCGCGTACCGATCACGATCCTCGCCCGTCCACCGTAGGCGGCGCGCCAGGCAGCGCGGCGCTCGGTTCCGGTGAGCGCCGAATGCAGGACGGCGATGCCGGCATTGAAGCGCCGGCGGAAGCGGTCCACCAGTTGCGGGGTCAACGCAATCTCGGGCACGAGCACCAATGCCTGACCGCCCCTGGCGATGCTGTCGGCGATGACGCGCAGATAGACCTCCGTCTTGCCGCTGCCCGTCACCCCGTAGAGGAGGTGGGCCGCGTAGCGCCCGGACGACGCGCTGATCGCGTCGATGACCTTGGCCTGCGTGTCCGTCGGCGACACATCGCCGGGGTGCAGGTCGACCGATGCCGGTTCCGGCATTGCGCCCTGCGGTGCGCGTCTTGAAACGACCCATCCGCGCCGCGCCAGCGCCTTGAGATGTTCCGGCTTGAATGCGTCCGTCACTTCGTCAGCCGTGGCGTGGGCACGCTCCGCGAGCCACGCGAGCAGGGCGCGCTGGCGCGGCCCGCGGCGGCCGCTGGGTGTTGCCAACTCCCGTGTACCCGCCTCGCTCAGGCTCCAGAGGTCCGCGGCCCCGTCCGCCGCCTGGCCCAGGCGCAAAGCCGCCGGCAATGCCGCCGCAATGACCTCGCCGAGCGGGTGGTGGTAGTAGTCGGACGCGAAGCGCAGCAAATCGAAGGTCACGGGATCGAACACCGGTTCGTCATCGAGCAGGGCCAGCGCGGGTTTAAGCTTTGCGGCGGAAATTGAAGATGCTTGCGCAACACCGACCAGCACGCCGATGAGCTGCCGCCGGCCGAAGGGCACGCGCACCCGGACGCCGAGTTTCGGGGTGCCGCCGGTGGTATCGGCCGGTGGCAGATAGTCGAATACGCGGCGCAGAGGAGTATCGAGCGCAATCTGCAGGATCAAGGCGATCCCTTCGTCCACAATTCCTGTGGATAAGTCTGTTGAGAAGCGGGGATCATTTGCCCTAAGTGCCCGTTCCGTTTCGGGTACTAATCAATTTGATGAAAATCTGCTCGAAATCGAATTGATCTCATGGGAATCAATTGGTTACATGACCCTCTGAATACCGTGCCGAGATGTCGGTTGCAAATATTGCAAAGGAGGTCTTGGGCGTGTGCGTAAGTTGCTGATCTTGGCGACCTCGGCGGCGTCAACCGCCGTTCCGGTCAGGCGTTTATACAGGGTATGGAAAAGATCGTCGACGGCGAGAGGACGAGAGGACGCGACGTGCCGCGCTTTGATACGCTTGCCAGGGCTTGGATGGTCTGGGATGTTCCCGCTCCAGCACGCGGGGGAGCGGTTCTGGATCAGACGCAGGAACTCGATCGATTCTTGGCCGAAATCGAACGCCGGGCATTTCGCATGGCGCAAGTGGCGCTGCGCGATCCCGACGATGCGCTCGATGTGGTGCAGGACGCCATGCTGAAGCTGGCGCGCAGCTATGCCAACCGGCCGAGCCCGGAATGGCGGCCTCTGTTCTATCGCATCCTCGAGAACGGGATACGGGACCTGCAGCGGCGCAGGACGGTGCGCAAGAAGTTCATGGTTTGGCTGCCGGGAACCCACGAGGACCCGGACAATCAGGCCCAGGATCCGCTCGACAACGTCCCGGACGCCGGGCCTGACGCGCCGGAGCTCATGATGCAGGGTCAGGCCATGGAGCAGCTCGAAGTGTCGTTGCGCGGACTGCCGGCGCGGCAGCGCGAAGCCTTTATGCTGCGCAACTTCGAGGGTTTGGACGTGGCTGAAACCGCGGCCGCGATGGGCTGCTCGGAGGGCAGCGTGAAGACGCATTATTCGCGTGCCGTGCACGCGCTGCGCGAACAACTGGGCGAGGTTTGGTGATGACAGAGCACACGCAAGATGCAGGGCAAAGCCGGTTTGAGGCGCGCAGCCGCGAGCTGTTCCAGGAGAGCGTCGATGCAATGGATATGCGCATGCGTTCGCGGCTCACTCAGGCGCGCCATACGGCGCTGGATGCGGCCGCTGCGGCCAAACGCCGGCCGTGGTTGCTGCGTCTCGGCACCTGGACCCCGGCGGCGGGAGTCACCGCCGCGGCGCTGCTTGGCACGGTTCTTTGGTTCGGCCTCCCGGCAGGCAATCACGGATTGACGGCTGCCGATAACCAGCCCAGTTTGGAGGATCTGGATATCGTGGCCTCGACCGACGAAGGAGCCGGCGACGCCCTCGAGATGCTGCAGAACGATCTCGATTTTTATGATTTCTCGGACAAGGCGGCGAATTCCGGGCCGGCAGCTTAAGTGACATCCGCGTGAAGGCGGCGCGGCACTGGTTGGCCTTGGGGGTTGTTGCATGCGCCGCGGCGTTTGCGGGACCGCCGCCTTCGCCGCCGGCAGCGCCGCCGCCCGATGCCGCGCCCAATGCGCCGCCGGCCGCCGCCACGCCGGGCGTCGCTGCGCCGGATGACGATTTCATCGAGTTTTTGGGCGAGGATGATGTTGGAGATGCTGCTCTGTGGGCATTTTTGAAGAAGTCGGCGCAGCGTAAGGACTCTACGCCGCCGCCGCAGGATGCAAAGCAATGATCAGGGCCGTTTTTTTCAGTGTGTGTCTGATCGCCGCAGCGGCGAATTCGACCTTTGCGCAAGCCCCGCCGCCGGCCGCGCCTGCTGAAGCTCCTTCGTCGAGGGAATGGCAGTCCTTGTCGCCCGAGCAGCAACATCTCCTGCATGGCTATCAGGACAAGTGGAACGGTTTGCCTCCCGAGCGGCAGCAGGCGCTGGCCAAGGGGAGTCAGCGCTGGCTTTCGATGACGCCGGAGCAGCGGTCAAGTGCGCAGCAGCGTTTCAGCCAATGGCGTTCGATGCCGCCTGAACAGCGGCAGGAACTGCGAAATCGCTGGCAACAGTACAAGAGCTTGCCCCCGGACCAGCAACAACACGTGCGTCAGTCGTTCCAGCGTTTTCGGCAGATGCCGCCGGAACAGCGCAGTGAATTACGCAAACAGTGGCGGCAGATGAGCCCCGAGCAGCGCCGCAGCGTCATCCGGCAGCCCCCGCCGCCGCGCCCGCCGCCGCCGCGGAGCCGTTGACTTGGCGATCTATCATTTGACGGCGAACGTCATATCCCGGGCACGAGGGCAGAGCATGGTCGCCGCGGCGGCTTACCGATTGGGCGCGGCTCTGCGCGACCAGCGGTATGGCGTGACGCACAACTACGTCGGCAAGCGGGGCGTCACTCACTCGGAGATCATGGCGCCCGCAACGGCGCCGCATTGGGTGCACGACCGGGAAGCTTTGTGGAACACGGTGGAGGCAAGCGAATTACGCAAGGATTCGCAGCTCGCCCGGCTCATCGAAGTCGGACTGCCGATCGAGCTTTCCACCGAAGAACGGGTCGCGCTGCTGCGCGACTATGTCGCGGAGGAGTTCGTGGCGAAGGGAATGATCGCGGATTTTTGCATTCGTGGAGATCCGAAGAATCCCCACGCCCACATCTTGCTGACCCTGCGCGCTTTGACGCCGTCGGGCTTCGGACCCAAGGAGCGGCGCTGGAACGGCAAGTCCGTTCTCCTCGAGTGGCGATGCGCGTGGGCGGAACGGGTCAACGAGCACTTGGCGCAGGCCGGACATGCGGCACGCATCGATCATCGCACTCTGGCGGCGCAACAAATCGAATTGATGCCCGAACGGAGGATTGGCATCCGACGCTCGCGCGTTGGGTCCGGAACATTGCCCACGCATCTGGAGGAGCGCATTGCGGAGCAGCAGCGGATCGCGAAGGCGAACGGCGAAACCATCCTCGAGGATCCGACGGTGGCACTCAGCGCCATGACGCGGCAGCGCCCTGCTTTCACTCGCCAGGAGCTCGTTCAGTATCTTCGGGCCCGAACGCAGAGCGCAGCACAGTTCGGCGCGGTCTTGAGCGCCGTAGTTCAATGCAGCGAACTGGTGGGCTTGGGCGCCGTCGGCGGCGAGGATCGCTTCACCTCGCGAGATATGATCGAGGCGGAGAAATCCTTGCTGCGGCGGACCGTATCGATGACATCCCGGCGAGGGCACGGTGTCCCGTTGGATCGGCAGAACATCTTGTCGGCGCAGTGCATGCTCCGCGACTCCGCGCGAAAGGCGTTCATGTGCTTGGTGAGCGAGGGCGACGCGAAAGCGCTTGCCGTAACCGGTCAACCCAAGGCCGCGATTCTGGCAGCGGCCTCGCAGGCGTGGAGTGGACATGGTCTCGCGGTCAGGGGCGTGGCGCCTTCGCGGCGCGCGGCCGACTCGTTACAAGCAGTCTCGGGCATCAAATCGCAGAGCCTTGCCGCCTGCGAGGAGGAATGGCAGGCTGATTTCGAGATGTCCCGGGACACGGTGCTGCTGCTCGACGGCGCAGAGATGCTTGGACTCAAGCAGTTGGAACGAATTCTCGCGGTGGCGGACCGAGCGCGAGCCAAGGCCGTATTCGTGGGCGACTTCGATCAACTTCACGCCGCCCAGGCGGAGTCGCCCTTCCGAGACTTGATGCGTAATATTCCGGACAGCGTGGAGGTGTCTCATGATTGCTGACATACGCCCCTCAGCGGTGCTGGCGGCAGGACTGCTGCTCGTCGGGTGCACGGCTTCAAACGTCAAACCGCAGCCGGCAGCGGCCGCGCTTAGCGATCGCGCGTGCGTGACCGGTACCAGAATTCCGACCAGCGAGCCTTGCGCCTCGGCCGGCCGGGTCTACAGCGACAAGGACATCCAGAGCACGGGCGCCACGACGGCCGCCGAGGCCTTGCGGCTTCTGGATCCCTCGATCACGGTCAACCGATAGGCCCGCGCCATCCGCTGCCGCTGCCGCTGGCGATGGCGGTGCGGGAGCGTGCCGTCAGCGATGGTAGTCGGGATAAGGCGGTCTTGCCGGCTGAGCCAAGGGATGGGCCGTCAATTCGCGCAACGCCACGGCGACGGCGGCTTCCAACTGTGGATCGCGGCCTTCGCTTGCCGCCCTCGGATCCTGCTCCACCACCACATCGGGATCCACACCGTGATTCTCGACGTCCCACTCGCCTTTGGGTGAAAAGAAACCAACGCCCGGCGAGGTCACGCGGCCGCCGTCCATCAACACGGGAACTTCGCCGATACCGACCAGGCCTCCCCAGGTGCGCTTTCCCACCAGGGTGCCGAGCTTGGCCTGCTTGAACATCCAGGGAAGTGCATCGCCGCCTGAGCCCGAGATTTCGTTGGCTATCATGACCTTCGAACCGTAGATTCCCGCGTTCGGCGTATGTTCGACGGCGCCGTAACGGGGCGACCAGTAGGCGATGACCTTGCGGCTCATGACTTCGATGATGTAGTCGGCCACCTGTCCGCCGGCATTGAAGCGCTCGTCGATGATGGCGCCTTGCTTGTGCGTCTGCGCGAAATACCATCGATTGAAACTTGCGAATCCCTCGTACCCCGTGTTGGGCAGGTAGATATACGCCACCCTGCCGTCCGAGAGCTTGTCCACGGTGCGCTGGTTCGATTCGATCCAGTCGATGTTGCGCAGGCTGCTTTCGGTGGCCGCGGGTACGACGGTTACATCGCGCGGGCTGCCGCCGTTCGCCGGCGCGATGCGCAGCGACACCGGATGGTCGGCCGTTCCCTCGAGCGCCTGCTGGATGTCCACTGAGCTGGTCAAGTCCAAGCCGTTGACCGCCATGATGCAGTCGCCCGCAGCCACGTTGAGCCCGGGCTGCGCCAGCGGCGCCCACACCCGCGGATTGAAGTCGCCGCCGGTATAGATTTTTGCCAGGCAGTAGCGATTGCCGCGGATGACGTAGTCCGCGCCGAGCAGCCCGCCCGCGACCCGGCGGGCGCGCGGAATGGCACCGCCGCTTCCGCGCAGATGGCCGACGGAAAAGGCGCCCAGCATGTCTTGAAAGATGTAGTTGAGGTCCGCACGCGAGGCGATCGAGGCAACATAGGGTTCGTAGCGGCGCTCGTCGGCGACGGTGGGCGCGCCATGGAAGTGCGGATCATAGAAGTAGGCTCGCTCCATGCGCCATACCTCGTGGTACATCTGCATCCATTCCGCCGCCGGATCCACGCGGACTTGAAGTTCGGACAGGGGCAGTGATCCGTCGCCCGGTTTGAGCGGGCCATTTGCCGGGACGATGATCCAGGTGGGCCGTACTTCGTCGCCGGCCGCCTCGGGCGGCGCGTCGGGTTTGCGGTTGGACAGGGCGAGCAACATTTTTTCGCCATCGGCCGATAGTTCGAAATTTTCGATTCGATCGGCGAATTTCTCCGTTTTCCCATCCTCGGGCGTCCACCGGCTCAATGTGGCGGTGCGATCGTCGTTGCGAGCGGCGTCGGTTCGAACCGAAAAATACAAACTGCCACGGGCGCCGGCAGCCAAGCTCACGTAGGCCGCACTCGGCAGGGGGAGCGCCACGATCCGCCCGCCGATGCCGTTCAAGTCGATTTTCGCCGCAGTCGGGGCGGGGCCGGGCACGGCCGATGGTGCGCCCGACACACCCGCGCCGCGCCGCCATTCCGGGCCGCGCGTGGGTTCATTGCCACGCGCAGTTTGGTCGGACTCCGGGAGTTTTGACTGCTTTTGAGCGGGTGCCTTTTCGTCGTTCAATTCGGGGGCGACGGGTGAAGGCTGATCGGCAGCAAGAACGACGGCGTAGATGCTCGAGCGCAGATCGTACAGGTCGCCGGACATGTCGAGGCCGGACGATGTGGCGCCTGCGCTCGTGCTGGCGGTGAAGTACAGGTACTTGCCGTTGCGGTCGAATGCCGGCAGCCGTGAGTCGGCCATGGAGTCGGTGAGTTGCGTGGATTTACCGCTTTCGACCGAATACAGGTAGAGCGCGTGCAGATGATTTGCCAGAGAACGAGGGTATGCGATCCACTTCGAATCGGGCGACCATGCGAGGTCGTAGCCGGCCTCCGAGAAGCCGCCGTACACGTCCTTGCCATTGATGATGGACAGCTTGCCCGACACCGTATCGAGCAGGTAGACGTTCAAGCGATTATCGTGAAAAGCGATGCGTTTTGAATCGGGCGACCACTTGGGAGCGAAGTAGTAGGCGGGTTCCGAAGCAATCGGAAATTTGCGCACTTCGGCCGCGCCCGGCTGCAGCGCGCCGAGCTGCGAAGCCACGTGAAGACGGTACAGCCCGGATTCATCCGAGAAATAGGCGACGGACTGGCCATCCGGCGACCACGCCGGAGAGCGTTCCATCACCCCCGGCGTACCGGTGATGTTGCGAATCGGGCCGCCTTTCACCGGAACCGTCAAAATCTCCCCGTGGGCTTCCAGCGCCGCACGGATACCGGTCGGTGAAATGGCCGCGTGGTCGATCTCCCCGGCGACATTTCTGATGTGACGCCTGACTTCCGGGAGGTCTGCATCGATCTGAATCGACACCTGCTGCGATTGGCCGGTGCCGGTATCGTACAGATGGATCTCTCCCAACTGATCGTAGACCAGCGTGGCGCCGTCGCCCGCGAGGCTGCGAATGTCGGGACCGTCGTTATGCAGCGCTTCGGCCACGCGCCTGGTGGCGGGATCGTAGCTGAATATTCCGACGGGACCGGCGCGCCCCGACAAGAAATAGATCCGCTGCCCGCTGAATACCGGGAAGAAGTCCGATGAGTGCTCATGAGGGATCTCGACGGAGTCGAGGCTTCCCAGCGAGGTCAGCCAGATGGTGCTGGCGCGGCCCCCTCGATAGTTCCCCCAGGAGACGAAAGTCGTGAAATCGAAGCCGAACGCCGGCGGCAAGGGCGAGTAGGCAATGCGGGAACCATCCGGCGACATCTGGCCCTGGTAGGCCATCGGAAGCGGCAGTCTGACCGCCTCGCCGCCATCGGCGGGGACGGAAAAAATCTGCGTATAGCGGCTCGCCGCTGCGCGCGTGGAGCGAAGGAGAATCCGCTTGCCGTCGGGCGTCCACGCCACTGCGGCATCCGGCGCAGGGTGGTACGTTACGCGATGCGGGATGCCTCCGGCGGCGGGGATGGTGAATACGTCGGTGTTCCCGTCGTATTCCCCGGTGAAGGCGATGGTGCTCCCGTCCGGCGAAAATATCGGCATGCTTTCGAGGCCGACGCCGTTTGTCAGCCGGACCGCACGGCCCCCGTTCCTCGGCACCGTCCACAGATCGCCGGCGTACCCGAATGCAATCAAGCCGCCCCGGAGCGCCGGCGATTGAAACAAATGCGGTTTGGCATCCGCATGCGCGACAGTGAAGGCGAAGAAGAGGATGGCCACCGGCGCCAGGAGGAGATTCGAATGCTGCAAGCGGCGCAAGGGGCGCTCCCGTGTTCGAAGCTGCGCGTTTGGCTGAGTCAGATGGCGGCGGCTTTCCGGTTTTTACCCCGCCGCCTTGACGGCTTGAATCAGCTGGCTGACGGCCGCCTGGGCATCGCCGTAGAGCATGCGTGTTTGGTCGAGCACGAACAGCGCATTGTCGATTCCGGAGAAACCCTGGCCCTGACCGCGTTTTATCACGATCACGTTCTTCGCCTTGTCCGCATTCAAGATGGGCATGCCGAAAATCGGGCTTCCCTTGTTGGTGCGGGCATCCGGGTTGACGACGTCGTTCGCGCCGATGATGAGGGCCACGTCGGCGGTTTCGAATTCGGCATTGATCTCGTCGAGATCCGAGATCAAATCATAAGGCACGCCGGCTTCAGCCAGCAGCACGTTCATGTGACCCGGCATCCGGCCCGCGACCGGATGGATGGCGAAGCGCACCTTCACCCCGTGGTCGATCAGCAGCTGCGTCAGTTCCCACACCTTGTGCTGAGCCTGAGCGACCGCCAATCCATACCCCGGGACAACGATGATCTTCTGCGAATACGCCATCATAACGCCGGCATCGGATGCCTCGATGGCTTTCTGTGTCCCGGTGACGCCGGCGGCTCCCGCGGACGATGTCTCGCCGAAGTTCGCGAACAGGACATTCCCCAACGAACGGTTCATGGCCTTGGCCATCAGTTGCGTGAGCAGAGTGCCGGCCGCGCCGACGACCGTGCCGGCGATGATCATGGCGGCATTGTCGAGGACGAAACCTTCGAATCCCACGGCCAGACCGGTGAGGGCGTTGTACAGCGAAATCACCACCGGCATGTCCGCTCCGCCGATGGGCAGAGTCATTGCGACACCCAGGATCAAGGCAGCGGCAAAGAACGCGGACACGACCGCCGTGCTGTCGTTGATTCCAGAGACCACCATGGTCCCGAGGCCGACCGCGACGAGCAGGATCGCGAGATTCAAGAATTTCTGGCCGCCGAAGCGCACGGACTTCGTGATCAAACCCTGCAGTTTGGCAAAAGCGATCAAGCTGCCGCTGAAGGATACGGCGCCGATGAAGCCGCCGACGGTGGCCATGGTCAGATGCACCAAATTGTGCTCGTTGCCGCTATACAATTCGACGGCGGCAATCGCCGCCGCCGCGCCACCGCCCATGCCGTTGTACAGGGCGATCATCTGCGGCATGTCGGTCATGGCGACGCGTTTGCCGCTGATCCAGGCAACCGCTCCGCCCACGGCGATGGCGCCGACGACCAGAGCCAGGTTGAAGGAGGAAGCGCCCATGAAAACGAAAACCAGCGTCGCGAGAGTGGCGAGCAGCATGCCGAGGCCGGCCCACCGCACTCCGCTGACCGCGGTAACCGGAGAGCTCATGCGCTTGAGCCCGAGAATGAACAGCGCAGCAGCGATGAGATAAGACAGCTGCGTGAGCGTTTGGATGGTCGTTGCGGACGGCACGGCTAGTGTCCCGTCTTTTTGGCAGCCTGCTTGCGGCCGGCAGCGACGAACATCTGGAGCATGCGCTCGGTCACCACATAGCCGCCGACGGCATTTCCTGCGGCCAACACCACGCCGAGGAAACCGATGACGCGCAGCAGAGTACTGTCGGCGGCGGCCAGTGCGACCATCGCACCCACCAACACGATTCCATGCACGAAGTTCGATCCGGACATGAGCGGCGTGTGCAGTATGACGGGCACCCGCGAAATCACCTCGTAGCCCGTGAATGCCGCCAGCATGAATATATAAAGCGCAATGACGCCATCGATCATGTCGGCTGCCCCTCCATCGCATTGCGGGTCGCTTCGTGCTTGATCTGGCCGTCGTGCGTGAGCACGGCACCTGCAAACACTTCATCGTTCCAGTCGATCGCAAGTTCGCCCTTGACCAGAGCGGGTTTCAGTAGATTGAACAAGTTGCGTGCATACATCTCGCTCGCATGGTACGGCAGCGATGCCGGCAGATTCACCGGTCCCAAGATCTTCACGCCGCCGTGCATCACCGTCTCGCCGGCGCGAGTCAGTTCGCAGTTGCCGCCCTGCTCGGCGGCGATATCGACGATGACCGATCCCGCCTTCATGCGCTCGACCGCGGCCCGGCCGATGATCCGCGGCGCTGCCCGGCCGGGAACCGACGCGGTGCTGATGACCGCGTCGCTCGCGGCGATTCGTGCGTCGAGCACTTCCTGTTGCTTGAGCTTTTCCTCCGCCGTGAGCTCGCGAGCGTAGCCGCCGGTGCCTTCCGCGGAGACGCCGGTCTCGACGAACTTGGCCCCGAGGGACTTCACCTGATCCTTGGTTGCGCCGCGCACATCGTACGCTTCGACCACCGCGCCCAGGCGCCGCGCGGTCGCAATCGCCTGCAGCCCCGCGACCCCGGCACCGATGACCAGCACCGAGGCGGGGCGGATGGTGCCGGCCGCGGTGGTGAGCATGGGCAGGAACTTCTCGAGCGTGTTGGCGGCGATGAGCACGGCCTTGTAGCCCGCGACGGACGCCTGCGACGAGAGCGCGTCCATCGATTGCGCGCGCGATATGCGCGGCACCAATTCCATCGAAAAGCTCGTGATCCTATGGTCCCTCAACGCCCGTACCAGGTCGGGCCGGGCGTAGGCCTGCATGTATCCGAGGACGAGGGCCCCTTCGTTCAATGCGTTGACTTCGGCAATGCTCGGCGGCTGCACCTTCAGCAGTATGTGCGCGCTCTTGAGGATGGCCGGAGAATCGCTGATTTCCGCATCGGCGTAGGCGGCATCGGGAAAATGCGCAGCTATCCCGGCGCCGCGTTCGAGAAGAATGCGCGCGCCAAGAGCCTTCAGCTTGGTCGCTATTTCCGGGACGACGGCGACGCGAGTTTCATTCGCAACGGTCTCCTTTAGGACACCGATAACGACGGCCATGAGCATTATCCCCCTAAACATTGAATTATGGCATAAGAGTCGACTATCTTTAGCATTGTGTCGACTACAGCCAGCATTGTCGTGAAGTCGCGGATCGAAGACAAGTCTTCGTCGCTTGATTGGGCCGACGACCTCACAGTCGTTCCTCAAGGGCACCCCTTGTCCCAACAGATCTTGCGGACCGACATCTCGGGTATGCCGCTCGAGTGGGTGGATTACCGCGAGGCGGCACGCCTCTATCACACCGAACAGGTGGCCTACACCTGCGGAACATTGCTGTACCGCCTGTTCGGGGGAACCTGCGCGAGAACCGGATTACGCACCACCGTAGACGTCAATTCGATCATCGCAACGCACGGACACACGGGAAATCCCGGCAACCTGCGCGGCGCCGGCTATACGCCGCCGCTCAACAATCAGACCTTGTTTCGGCGAGATGCCTATCTGTGTCTGTATTGCGGGGCGCGCTTTACCTACAGTCTGTTGTCGCGGGATCACGTGACGCCGTTCAGCCGCGGCGGCCTCGATGCGTGGAGCAACGTGGTATCGGCCTGCCGCCGATGCAACAATGCCAAGGCATCCCGCACGCCCGAGCAGGCCGGCATGCAGCTGTTGGCGGTGCCGTTTACCCCGACCTATGCGGAGTACATCTTTTTGAAGGGGCGGCGGGTCTTGGCGGACCAGATGGAATACCTGATCGCACACTTTCCCCGTTCCAGCCCGCTGCACGAGCGGATGCAACGCTGGCCCATGTGATCGCAGATACGGCGGCCGCCGGCCCGGCGGCGGGCGGTCCTGCGGACGGCCGCCCCGCGGATGGCGCATCGGCCGCGGGTGCGTATACTGCCGCCGTGCCCATCGGTCCACGTTCCGGCTTCGTCTACCACATCGACGCCAGCTATTTCATCTTTCGAGCCTACCATTCGATGCCGCCGGACATGATGGACGCCGACGGCAATGCGACTCACGCGTTGTACGGTTTCGCGCGCTTCATATCGGACCTGCTCGAGCAAGTCAGGCCCGAGCGCATCGGCGTGGCATTCGACCAAAGCCAGCGCAGCGGGACTTCGTTTCGCAACGGCATTTTTCCCGCATACAAGGCCAATCGTGAAGCGCCGCCGGTCGATCTGGAGCGGCAGTTTGCGCTGTGCCGCGAATTTTGCCGCCACATGGGCCTGGCCGAATTCGCGAGCGCCGAATACGAAGCCGATGACATCATCGGTACGTTGACGGCGCGCGCACGCGCCGCGGGCTTGCGCAATGTCGTCGTCACGCGCGACAAGGACTTGTCGCAATTGATCCGCGACGGCGACGTGTTCTGGGACTACAGCGGCAATGCGCGCTATGCCTACGATCAAATCGGTCCGCGCTTCGGCGTGATTCCGGAATTGATTGCGGATTTCCTGGCTCTCACCGGCGATTCGGTCGACAACATTCCCGGAGTGCCCGGCGTCGGCAAGAAGACCGCCGCGGGATTGTTCGCGATTTTCGGCTCGCTCGATGAACTGTATGCCAATCTCGAACGCGTACCCGGCATGAAGTTGCGCGGCGCCGCGGCGCTGGCGGCGAAGCTTCTCGCCCACAAGGAAACCGCCTATCTCGCTCGCCGCCTGACGGGCATCGTGTGCGACATTCCGCTGCAATGCTCGCTCGACGAGCTGAAACCGCGCGCGCCGGACACGGCTCGGCTCGACGCGTTTTTCGACACCCACGGCTTCGGCAGTATTTTGCGCCAACAGGCGCGGCGTATCGCGGGCGTAACGGAGGCAGCATGGCGCTACTAATCGCAGGCTTGGTGGTATTTCTCGGAATTCACTCCGTCGCGATCTTCGCGTCCGACTTGCGCACGCGCGCGATTGGGCGGTGGGGCGAACGCCCTTGGAAGGCGGGTTATGGCCTGATCTCGCTGGTCGGATTTGCGCTCCTGGTTCACGGCTTCGGAGTGGCCCGGCAATCGCCGGTGGTCTTGTACGCACCGCCGCATTGGATGCGGCACGTCACCTTCCTGCTCATGCTGCCGGTCTTTCCGCTCATCCTGGCCGCCTACCTGCCCGGACGCATCAAGACCGCCACCAAGCATCCGATGCTGGCGGCAGTGAAATTCTGGGCATTCGGCCATCTGATCGCCAACGGCCTGCTGGCGGACGTGCTGCTGTTCGGGGGGTTCCTGGTATGGGCGGTCGTGGATCGCATTTCCTTGAAGAGCCGGACGCAGACGATCAAAACGGCGCCGCCCGGCCGCTTCAACGATGCTGTGGCGGTCGTCCTGGGGCTTGCCTTGTACGCGCTATTCATCGGCTGGGCGCATCTGCGGCTGTTCGGTGTGTCGCCGCTTGGCTAGCGGGCCAATATCCAGGACAATACCGAGCCGCCGGGTGGCTTGAAGAACCCGGACACGCTGGTGACCATCATCTGGTCAAACGTTCTGATCGATCTTGAGTGAAAAAGGAGTTCACAATGGGCTTACTCGATGGATTGTTGGGCGGGGTCGTCGGCGCCGAGATGGCGACGGTGGTCAACGGTTTCATCGAAAAACATGGAGGCGTGCAGGGTATCGTCGCTCAGATGGAACAACAGGGTTTGGGGAACACGGTGAAATCCTGGGTCGGAACGGGCGCCAATCTGCCTATCTCGCCCGATCAAGTGCATGCCGTGTTCGGATCGGACGTGATCTCGGGTGTCGCGGCGAAATTCGGTTTGAGCCCGCAAGAGCTGGCGCAAAAGCTCGCTCAGGTGCTGCCTCAGGCGGTCGACAAACTCACTCCGAATGGCGTGGTGAAATCATGAGTATCGCCGGCGAGTTCAAAGAATTTGCCATGAAGGGCAATGTGGTCGATCTGGCGGTGGGCGTCATCGTCGGCGCCGCGTTCGGTAAGATCGTTTCCTCTTTCGTCGGCGACGTCATCATGCCGCCGCTGGGCCAGCTGATCGGCGGCGTCAATTTCAGCGACTTCGCCATCACGCTCGGTACGGACCCCAAGGGCGCGCCGGTTTTGCTCAAATACGGTGCGTTTCTGCAGAGTGTGCTCGACTTCCTGATCATCGCGATCGTGATATTCATCGCAGTCAAGGGGATCAACAAACTCAAGAAGCCGCCGCCCCCGGCCGCCGACGCGCCGCCGCCGCGTCAGGAAGTTCTGCTCCAAGAAATTCGCGACGCGTTGCTCAAGCGGTAGGAGCCTGTCTCAAGTTTTCTGCGCGGCCGCGAGGCCGCGCATGGAAACTCTATTGCCTGTCGAAAACGGCAACCGCGTGATATTTCTTGCCCTTGGCGCCCTTCGCATTGGTCGTCAGGGTCAATCTCTTGCCGTAGTCCGAAATCGACCGCACTGTCGTGCCGACGGCCTTGCCTCCCAGCTTCATGGTGCCGCTGACGGTCGAACTGTTGACCCGCTTGAGAGAGATCGAGTCCCATTCCGGTGAACCGGAAAATGCATAAGCCTTACCGTCGTACTTGAAAGTCGACTTCTGCGACACTGCCGTGCCGTCGGCAGATACGCCCGTGACGCTTAGCGAGGTGCCGTCCGCCGATTGAGTATATTCCCTGGTCTGCGACTGGGGCGCCGTGCCCGGCGGAAATTTCGACTTGGCCAGATTCAACGTCCAGCTTCCGACGACGGGATCGGGCGACTCTGCCGCACCGGCCACTCCGGCGACCGTGCCGCAACCCGCGGCGATGATCGTTCCGACGACAAGCATTTTTAAGAAGTTTCTCATGGTACTGCCCTGCTGATGATTTGGGGGTGCCGCGATGGTAGGCGGGACGATTCTAAGACGCCGCGCGCCGCGAGTATGCGCCGCAAGCCCGGCGCTGCTCAATGACGGTCGGCGGCGGGCTCCAATGAGCCTGCGGGCGGGCTGCCACGGGCTCCTGATACGATTGGCCCTTTGCGGCGCTCTTGAGCGTGGGTGCTGTGTTGAAAGGCTTCAAGACACTCTTCGGATGGGCGCTCTGCTTGCCGGTGCTGGTGGTTGTGGCGCTGATATTCGCATTGTGGGCAAGCCCTCCCGAACTGATTCGGGTCGGCGCCGGCTACACCGCGAAGATCGTTTGCTCGAATGTATTCCTGGCGGGCCGCGATCCCGCCGGGGTTCTCGCCACCGATGTTCAAGCGCCGGGACATCCGCTTCTGAAACTCATGCGGGTGGAGGTCGATCGCGAGCGCGGCGTGGTGCGCGCCGGGCTGTTAGGTATCATCGGCCGCGGTCTGGCGGTGGCGAGGCCGAAGGTCGGGTGTGCGGTCGTCCCCGACGGGAGGCAGTACGGTGCGACCTTGGGCAGGGTCCCGCCGCCGGTCCCCCGCGACAGTCCGCACGCCGCCGACGAAAGCGGCGCCGTCCCGGCGCTGCAGGAAACCATCGCAGACGACGCGCTGGCCGGCCGCGGCATGCGCGCCATCGTGGTCGTGCAGGACGGACGGGTGGTTGCGGAGCGCTACGGCGGCGGCTTCGACGCCACCGTACCGCAGCTCGGCTGGTCGATGACCAAAAGCGTAACCGCGGGGCTCATCGGAGTTCTGGTCAAGGATGGCCGCCTCACGCTGGACCAATCGGCGGGATGGGCGGTGGGCGACGGCCGCCGGCGCATCACCATTGCGGACCTCCTGAGCATGTCCAGCGGCCTGGAATTCAACGAAAGCTACGGGACGGTATCCGACGTCACGCGCATGCTCTACCTCGAATCGGACATGGCGGCGTTCGCCGGCGCGAAGCCGCTCGAGCACCCGGTGGGTCGCGTATGGAGCTACTCGAGCGGGTCCGCGGTGATCCTTTCCCGGATTTTTCAAGATGCCGCCGGTCCCGACGCCATCGGATTCGTGCAAACGCGCCTGTTCGACCCCTTGGGCATGAAAAGCGCCGTCATGGAGACCGACGAAAGAGGCACGCTGGTGGGCTCCTCGTACATGTACGCGACACCGCGCGACTGGGCCCGATACGGCCAGCTCCTCGTGCAAGACGGGGTCTGGGAAGGACGGGAAATTCTGCCGCCGGGCTATGTCGCCATGATGGGATCCCCGGCGGCAGCCTCGGGCGGCGAATACGGACGGGGGATGGTGTGGCGGTGGGTGACCCACAGCGACACGCCGGGCGGGAATCCCGCTGCGGCGTTGGGCATACCCGCGGATGCCTTTTGGATGGCGGGTCACGACGGGCAGTATGTCGCGATCATTCCGTCGCGACGCTTGGTGGTCGTACGCATGGGGTTGACACCGGAACGCGAGCACTACCGGCCGGAGCCCCTGGTGCGCGCCCTGCTCGACGCGGCTGCCGGCCGCTCACGCCTGCTTTAATTTACCGCGCCGGAAATCCGCGATGATCTCGCGCGCGGCATTGTGGCCCGGCGCACCCGTGACTCCGCCACCCGGATGCGTGCCTGAACCGCACATGTAGAGACCCTTCAACGGTCCTCGATAGTCGCCGTGTCCCAGCATGGGCCGCGCGGAGAACAGCTGGTCCAGGCTGAGCGCGCCGTGGAAAATATCGCCGCCGATCAGACCGAAGGTGCGCTCCAAGTCGAGCGGGCTCAAGATCTGCCGGCCGAGCACCGATGCCTTGAAGTTCGGTGCGTGACTGTTCACCAATTCGATCATCACGTCGGCCACTTCATCGCGATGGTCGTCCCACGAGGCGCCTCCCGGCAGCACGGGGGCCACGTGCTGGCAGAACAGGCTCGCGACGTGCTGACCGGCCGGCGCGAGGCTTGTGTCCAATGTCGAGGGAATGAGCATCTCGACGATGGGCTGCTTCGACCATCCGCCGGACTTTGCGTCCAGATAAGCTTGCTCCATGTAGCCGAGGCTCGGCGCCATGATGATGCCGGACGTGTGATGTTCCGCCGGCGCACGCCCCGGCAGCGCTTTGAAATCGGGCAATTCAGAGAGCGCGAGGTTCATGCGGAATGTCCCGGAGCCGCACCGCCAGTTGTTCATGCGCTCGCGGAAGTTCCGCTCGAGGACCGAGGCATCGATCAGCTTGCCGTACAGCAGCTTCGGATTCAAATTCGAGACCACGCTGCGCGCACGAATCGCAACGCCGTCCTCCGTCACCACGCCGACGGCCCGCCCGGCCTCGACGATGACTTCGCGCACCGCGCTCGACACTCGAATTTCGACCCCGCGCTCGGCGGCCGCGGCGGCCATCGCCTGCGTAATTGCGCCCATGCCCCCGATCGCGTGACCCCAGGCCCCCTTCTTGCCGTTGACCTCGCCGAATACATGGTGCAGCAGGACGTAGGCCGAACCCCCGGCGAAAGGACTCGCATAGTTGCCGACGATTCCGTCGAATCCGTAGGCTGCCTTGATCGGAGCGCTCTCGAACCACGCATCGAGATAATCGCCGGCGGATTTCACGAAGAGATCCAGCAATTCGCGGCGCATGGTCATGTCGAGTTTGGCAATCCGCTTTCCCAAGCGCGCGCTGCGCAGCAGTTCGGGCAGCGCCTCGAGCCAGCTGCCGGCCGTGACGTTGGGCGGTGTTTCGAGAACCAGATCGCGAAGCACGTCGGCGATCAAATCGAGCCGCCCGCCGTATTCCGCCAAGCGCGCGGCGTCCCGCGCCGAAAATTTCGCCACTTCCTGTTCGGTCCTGCCGCCGCCTATCTTCAGGTAGCGCGTGTCGTCGAGCGGCAGGAAATTCGATAATTTGCGCTCCACCACGCGCAAGCCGTGCCGCGGGAGGTCGAGATCGCGAATGACCTTGGGGTTGAGCAGGGAGACGGTATAGGCCGCCACGGAATTGCGGAATCCCGGGTGGAATTCCTCCGTGACCGCGGCACCCCCCACGACGGAGCGCCGTTCCAGGACGGTGACCTTGAGACCGGCGGCAGCCAGGTATGCGGCGCAAACCAGACCGTTGTGGCCGCCGCCGATGATGACCACATCGCGAAGTCCTGAATCAGCCACGCGACAGCCTCATGTCGTGGCGCTGCAGCCAACCGGGCGCGGGAGCGCGCTCAAGACTGCTTTCCGGTATGAGTTCGCGCATGCGCTGAGCAAAGCTGCGCAGCGAAACCTCGTTGCGGCCCAGGGGGCCCGGACTGTAGCTGCGGGACTGCATCCCCGACTGCACGCGCTCGATGAGCGCCTTGTCCTCGATGCTCACCCGCCGATTGATGCGCCAGTTCAGGTAACGAGCGGCACGCATTTCACGCCGGCTGTCGGGATGCGCATAGGCGATCTCGCGTATCAGCGTTTCGGTGGGTGAAACCGGAATCATCTGCATGAAATCGATCTGATCCGGATAGATGTCGAACGCGATGTTCGGCCACAGCTTGAAGTAGATCCACAGACGCTGCCGCTCGTCCGGAAGATGCGCCGAACGCGGGAGGATCGTCTGGTACATCCGCTCGGAACGCTGCGATGAGGGAATATCGCGCAAGAAGCCCCACATCTTGTCGACCCAGGGCTGTGCCTCGATGCCGTAACTCTGCCCGAACAACCGGGTGAGGCCGGGATGTGCGACGGTGATGTGCATGCCGTCGGAATAATTGTCGGTGACGTTCTTCCAGTTCACGTGCCGGGTCCGCAGCGTCACGCGGCCCATGGGCTGCAACTCCTCGAGCCGGTAGGCGGCGAGCTCGCTTTCGTACGGAGCCAGCATGGCGGCGACGCTCGGCAACCCGGACTTCAGGCGCACGAACACGAATCCCTTGTAGATTTCGGTATCGATCGGCTTGAGGCCATATTGATCGGGCGAGAAATCGACGAATTCCTTGCGGTGCGGAATGTTCGTGAGCCGCCCCTCCAGATCGTAGGTCCAGGCGTGGTAGGGGCACACGATGCGGCCGGGGCACTGTCCCGAACCGCCGTCGAGCAGTCGCGATGCGCGGTGCCTGCACACATTGAAGAACGCCTTGACGCCGCCGTCCGAACCGCGCACCGCCACCAACGGTTCGTTGAGGAAATCCAGGGTGTGATAGTCCCCGGGCCGCGGAATGTCGCTCAGATGGCAGACGATCTGCCAGGACGTCGAGAAGACGCGCTCTTTTTCAGCCTCCAGGAAATCGGCGTCACGGTATATCCAGCCCGGGAGACTGAAATCGTCGAGACTCGGGGTGCCCGCAGCCGGCTGGGCGGTTCTCGGCGAACGGTTTGCATCCATGATCGTGATACCTCTAGTCTTATTGAACGATAGTATAACAAGAGCACACACCTGCCACGCATCGTTCGCGCACGGGCGGCGGCGCGTGCAAGCCGCTACTTCCGACGCGGTACCGCAGCGCCCGCTTTGCGGCGGCTTGCGGCGCCGCGCAGCAGCCATGGAAAACAGCCGTTGCATAGGGCGGTCACCCAGTCCTCGCATAGCGCGATCGCTTCGCGCGGCTTGAATGCCGAAGAACTCAGGCTCAGCTCCACCCACAGCCCATCGAGCAGCGCGGAGAGCGCGACGGCCGCCGGGCGGAGCTTGAAGTGCGGTGCGGCGCCGGTTTGCGCCAGTTGCCCCAGCAGGTTCTCCAGGAGGTTTCTATACTTGCCGTAGGTGCGGTCGTGCACCTCGCGCATCTCCGGCGAATGCGCCACCATGCTCCAGAACACCAGCCATACATGGAATAGCGCCGGATCGATCAGCTCGGGCCCGAACGACGCACGGAAGAATCCGCTCAAGCGCTCGCGCGCCGAGCCTGATCCGGCATCGGCCTGGCGGTGGATCGACTCCTGAAGCGACATTGCCAGCGTCTCGTACGCCTCGGCCACCAGTTCTGATTTGCTTGGAAAGTGATGGTTGATGAGGCCGATGGAAACACCCGCCGCCGCGCTGATTCGGCGCACCGACACTCCTTCATGGCCATACTGCTTGAGGCAACGAAGGGTCGCCTCAACGAGGGCCTCGCGGCGCGCCGCCGGGGTCTCGCGATGAAATTTGGGACCCTGTCGCTTGGTCGCCATGCGATCGCCTTCTCGAATTCCTTTCGTCATACAAGCATAGCCGGTCACGCTTTACTTTACGTAAGCACCGATCCGGTCTGTGACGTACCGCCTGATGTCGAGATTCCAATCCTCCATGGGAGCAAAGTACCCGTGTCCGTGGACTCGCGCGCGAATGCCCTCCTGCACCGCCTCGCATATCGTCCAATCCTGCCGGTTCACCAGATCCCAGAAATCCACCGCATCCGAGGGGTCGAAGCCGGGTTTTTCGATTTCATGGCGCTCGAACAGGAAGTGGCAGGTGATATCGGTGCGTTCCGGCGCGCGCGGCCGGAGAATGAACGCCGCAACGTGGTCGCACGCCACGCTCAAGAACATGTTGGGATAGGCGAGTTCTCCCTTATGCCTCACCCGTTCGTCATCATCGAGCCCGGGAAAGGGGCGCCTGACGGTGGTTCCGCTCGCGGTGAACGTATAGGCCCCTTCGCGGTGCGGAATGCCGCGGGCCCAATCGAGACTGGCGCCGCCGGCGTCGCGAAACGACGGCACGACCGCGCACAGTTCCGGATGCACGCCGCCGCAGTGATAACACTCGTTGTAGTTCTCGCAGAGGATCTTCCAGTTCGCTTGAACCTCGTAGCGGATCGTTGCGCCGATGGCTAGTTCGGCAAGCGGATATCGCATCAGCCGTTCGGGAATTCCCGCCAGCTGGGACGCCAGCGGCTTGGCCTCGGATGGCGTCAAATGCACGAACACGAATCCGCCCCACGTCTCGACGCCCACCGGATAGAGCTGGTACTCCCGCTTGTCGAAGCCGGTGCCGGCGCCAAGATGCGGTGCGGCCACCAGGGCGCCATTGAGATCGTAGGACCATTGGTGATACGGGCAAACGATCATGCGTCCGGCGGTGATCCCGCCGGCGAGCTGCACGCGCCCCGCGGCCACCTTCTCATCGGCGGCGCGGCACAATCTCGTGCCGCGGTGACGACACACATTGTAAAACGCTCGGATTCGGTGTTCGCGGTTGCGCACCAAAAGGATGCTTTCTCCCAGAACGTCGAGCACCTGGCTGTCGCCCGCGCCCGGCAGCTCCTCGTCCCGGCAAACGGCGAACCATTCGCGGCAGAAAATGCGCTCTTTCTCGATTTGGAAAATGTCCGGACTGCGGTACCAGGCGGTCGGCAGGGTTCGTTCGAGTTGCTCGGCGGCCAGTTGTTCGGTGCTCATGTCGGAAAATCCCGCGTATAAGGCGGCTCGGCGTTTTCCGAGTCGAATTCGCGAGCATAGCGGTGACCGCCGTGCACCGCATGGACTATCGCGCCCGGCGCGAGCGAATCACCGATCCGGGCGACCGAAGCAATGCCGGCGTCCTTCAGTTCCGATTCGCGTGACAGCAGCGCGTGATAGAGCTCATCGCGGGGTTTGCGCATGCCGACGATCACGAGCGAGCGGCAGGCGAGAGCCCTCTCCCTGCCGTTGTAAACGTCCGCGAGGGTCACGGTCGTGCCGTCGAATGCTGTTACGCGGTGCAGGGTGTGGATCGGAACTCCCGCGTTGCCCAAGGCCCGGTGCACCAGCGGCAGCTCATTCGTCATGAAGGTCCATGCCGACGCGTTGCCGGCCGTCGTGACGTAGGAAACCTCGTCGACCTCAATCGCCAATTGCTCGGCAATGGCGCCGGCCAGGTAATAATTGTCGAAATCGAAAACCACCACCGGCCCCGGCGGAACGATGCCGGCGGCGAGGTCGTCGGGGGTATAGACGCCCGGGCCCGAAAGTTCACCGACCGGAAACTCCAGCGTCGAAAATAGCATCTTGGTCCAACGCGCTCCCGTGGCCACGACCACGTGGCCGTGTTCCAGGCCGAGGATGTCTTCCGGTTTAAGTTCGCTGCCTGGATACAGATTCACGTTCGGCCGCTCGCGCAACTGGCCCAGGCGCCAATCCACCACCCGTCCCCAGGTGGCAAGACCGGGCAACCGGGTCTCGAACGCCAAGCGTCCGCCGAATTCCCTGGCGGCGTCGGCCAGTGTCACCTGATATCCCCGCCGTGCCAAGGTCACCGCGCACTCGAGGCCGGCAGGTCCGCCGCCGACGATCAGCACGGACGAAGAGCTCTTGGGGCTCTCAAATCGCTCGGGGTGCCACCCGCGGCGCCACTCCTCGCCGGCCGTCGGATTCTGGGTGCAGCGCACCGGCACCCCGTCGTGCCAGCTCGAAATGCAGATGTTGCAGCCGATGCATTCGCGAATTTCGTGCTCGCGCCCCTCATCGATCTTTCGCGGCAAGAACGGGTCTGCGATGGAGGGCCGGGCTCCGCCGATGAGGTCCAAGATGCCACGCCTCACCTGCGACACCATCACATCGGGAGACGTGAATCGGCCCACGCCGACGACCGGCTTCTTGGTCAGTTGTTTGACGAAATTCACGATGGGCTCGTGACTGCCTTCGCCCGCAAAACGCGAAGGCGCGCAATCGGTCGGGCTGGAATCCATTTTGACGTCCCACAGGTCGGGAATGTCGGCAAGCAGATGCACCACTTCATGGGCCTCGGACGGCGCGTCGACGCCCGGCTTGCCCCGCAATTCTTCCAGGCTGATGCGCAGGGCAACGCCGCACCGGTCGCCGACGGCGTCGCGCGTCACCTCGAGCAGTTCCCGCACCAATCGCACACGATTCCCGATCGAGCCGCCGTAGCCGTCGGTGCGATGATTGTATTCGGGCAACAGAAACTCATACGGCAGGTAGCCCATGCCGGCATAAACGTACACGATGTCGAAACCCGCCCGCACGGCGCGCCGCGCGCCCGCGGCCTGCCATTTCAAGAGGTCGCGGATATCGCCCGCGTCCATGGTCCGGGGACGCAGATTGCCCATGAAACCCAAGTGGGTGGACATCCACGGCATGCCGGACGGAGACAAGGGGGCGAGCCGGCTGGTCCGGTTCAAAGTGCATGCCCCGCCGTGCCAAAGTTCGATGCCGGCGAGAGCACCATGTTCATGCACGGCGTCCGTCATCAGCGCATGCGAGCGGATGTCCTTGTCGTCCCACAGAGACGCGAACGGCAGCGGCGAGTCGTCCGAGCTCGGGTGGATGGACACCGCACCCGTGCACACGACGCCCCAGCCGCCTTCGGCCTTGACCCCGCGAAATGCGGCGCGCACCTGCGGCAGCGCGTTGGTCATCCCGCTGGCATGTGGGACTTGATAAAAGCGATTGGGCGCCGTCACCGGCCCGATGCGGACCGGCTCGAATAGAACATCGAAGCGTGGATTGCGCGCCATGGCGCCCCCTCGAAGCTGTGTGCGGGGGCGATCGTAATTGATCGGTCGTTCAGTAGCAACAGCGGGCGGACGGCCGGATTCACCGTACCGGCACGGCGCGAAACTCACGCGGCGCGCAAAATTACGCCGCGCCCCAAAGTTACCCGGCGCCCAAAGTTACGCGGCGCCCAAAGTTACGCGGCGCGGTATGCCCGGTAGTCGAGTCCGAGCGCACTCGCCACGGCGTCATGGGTCAGCCGGCCGTCGTGCACGTTCAAGCCGTTCGACAAGCCGGCGTCCCTGGACAACGCCACGCTCCAGCCATGATCCGCGATCGCCTTGACATACGGCAGCGTCGCGTTCGTCAAGGCGAACGTCGAGGTGCGGGGCACCGCACCGGGCATATTGGTCACGCAGTAGTGGATCACGCCGTCCAGTACGAACGTGGGTTCCGCGTGCGTGGTCGGGCGGCTGGTTTCGAAACAGCCGCCTTGATCGATCGCGATGTCGACCAATACGGTTCCCGGCTTCATGGTCTTCACCATGGCGCGCGTCACCAGTTTCGGCGCGGCGGCGCCGGCGATGAGCACCGCGCCGACGACGAGATCCGCGTCGCGCACCAGCTCTTCGATCGTATGCGCCGTGGAATAGGCGGTCTTGAGTTGATTGCCGAAAATCGCAGACAGCTCGCGCAGGCGCTTGACCGAGCGGTCCACCACCGTGACGTCGGCGCGCATGCCGACCGCCATTTCCGCGGCGTGGGTGCCGGAGACGCCGCCGCCCAAAATCACGACCTTGGCGGGGGCTACGCCGGGCACCCCGCCCAACAACACCCCGAATCCGCCATTGGCCTTTTGCAGACAGTTGGCGCCCACCTGCACGGACATGCGTCCCGCGACCTCGCTCATCGGAGTCAACAGCGGCAACGATCCGTCGGCCGCGGTCACCGTCTCGTAGGCGATGGCCGTTGCCCTGGAGGCAATGAGCGCCTGCGCCTGCTCTCGATCGGCCGCCAGATGCAGATAGGTAAAAAGCACCTGTCCCGGCCGCAACATCCGGCACTCGGCGAGCTGGGGCTCCTTGACTTTGATGACCAAGTCCGACGCCGCGAACACATCCGCCGCCGTGGCCGCCACCTTGGCGCCCGCCGCCAGGTAGTGTGAGTCTTCGAACCCGATGCCGGCGCCGGCACCGGTCTGAACGAGGACTTGATGTCCCCCGTCCACCAACTCCCGCACCCCCGCCGGCACGAGCCCCACCCGGTATTCGTGAATCTTGATCTCTTTCGGGACGCCGATCTTCATGAATGAGCTCCGCTGGCGGTGAAGGGAAGCGGGTAGCATAAACGGCGAGCGCGGTGAAACATTGCAAAATCTGATCCTACAGCAGCCTGGAATAGCAGAATCCGTGCAAAATGACTGCAATCGCGCAATAATATGCCGCTGCATTGCACAACTCGTCGACGGACACGCCCCTTGCAGCCGGGACTTGCGAATGAAATTGGATCGATATGACCGAGCCATCGTGCGGGCATTGCAGCTCGACGGCCGCATCACCAACAGTCACTTGGCGGAGGGCGTCAGTCTGTCGGAATCCGCCTGTCTGCGACGCGTCAGAACGCTCGAGGATGCGGGATTCATCGAAGGCTACACGGCGGTCATCAATCAACAAAAGGCCGGTTGCCCGGTCAACGTCTTCGTCAACATCACGCTCGAGCGTCAGGAACAGGCGCACTTGCACGCCTTTGAGGAAGCCGTGCGCAAGGTGCCCGAGGTGATGGAGTGCTACCTCATGTCAGGCGAGTACGACTATCTGCTTAGGGTGGTGTTGGCGGACACCGCGGACTTCGAACGCCTGCACAGCCAGCATCTCACCCGGTTGCCCAACGTGGCGCGGGTTCATTCGAGTTTCGCACTGCGCACCGTGCAGAAATCGCGGGAGTTACCCGTCCGTTAAACGGCTCCACCACGCGAAATGCCCGGACAGGCCTAGCTAGGTTGCGGGTTTCAGCACGAGTGAGAACGCCACCTTGACCTCGTCCTTCACCTCCGAGGTGCTCTTCCAGTCGCCCTGCCCGACGCCGAATTCCAGACGCTTGAGCTTCGCGGTCCCCTCGATCTTGGACTTGCCGGCGGCGGAAACGAACTGAAAGTCGATGGGCACGTCCTTCGTGACCCCGTGCAAGGTCAGCGCGCCCACGGCGGTGTATCCCGCCGCGGTTTTCGTGAAGCTGCGCGTCACGTAGTGCGCCGTCGGATAGTGTGCGATGTCGAAGAGATCGGGACCGCGAATCGTCTGGTCGCGGTCCTTGTCCATCGTATCGAGCGAATTCAAATCGATCTGCACGTCGAAGCGCGCGCTCGCCAGCGCGTCGGGCGCGAAATCGACGGCGGCTGTGAACTTTCGGAAGGTGCCCTTGAACTCGGCGCCCTCCTGCACACCGGTGAACTCGAGCCGGCTGGCGGCCGGATCCGCCATATAGCTCGTGGCCGGACCCGCGGCACTGGCCGCCGCCGCCGCGGCGAAGATTGCAACCGAACCGTAAGCTCGTCTCATCATGAACGTTTCTCCGATTTCGTGAAGGGCAGCATGCGCACGAACACATCGTCCTTGTTCCAAAAATGATGCTTGAGCGCCGCGAGCACGTGCAGCACGGCCAGTACAAGCAGGATAAAGCTGAGAGTGTCGTGGGTGGCCTTCAGAATATTGAAGGCCGTTTCGTTTTTGCCGATGAGGTCGGGCCAGGTGAACAGCCCCCACCAGCTTACCGAATAATTCTTGGCGGATGACATCATCCAGCCGGTCAGCGGCATGGCGAATAGAAGAACATAGAACGCGATGTGCGTGGCCCGGGCGAGCCTGCGTTGGACGGGCGTCATCGCAGACGGCAAGTCGGGGGGCGGGTGCTTGAAACGCCACAGCAGCCGCAGGATGGCAAGCATGAGCACCGTCATCCCGACGCTCTTGTGCCGCCCGAGCAGCGCCAGCTTGTGCATGCCCTGCGGCAGATCCTCCGCAGTCCATGCGATGATGAACTGTGTGACGATCAGCGCGGCGATGATCCAGTGGAACGTCTGTGCAACCCCCGTATAGCGCGTCGGGGGATCATGATTTGGCATCGAGAGGCTCCTGGCGCAGACTGCGCTGCACCCTAGTTTAGCAAGACCTTGGGGTGGCGTATGGTGTTCAAAAATTTCGCGGCCGCAGCCTTCTGCGTGTGTCTGGCAGCTTGCGGCGCACCCAAGACCCGGGAGCTGCCCGCCATGGGCGAGGGGGTGGAACCGGCGCGCCCGCCTGCCGGAACCGCGGCTTATTCGATCGATTCCGCCCAATCCGAATTGCGGCTCCTGGTGTATCGGGCGGGCCCGATGGCGCGTCTCGGCCATAATCACGTCATTCTCAATCGTGCCATCGGCGGCTGGGTCGACGCCGCTGCAGCCGGGCTGCCAGGGAGCCGGGCGCGTCCCGAATCGGCATCATTTTCGCTGTACGTGCCGGTCGCCGATTTCATCGTGGACGATTCGCAGGCCAGGCCGGAGGAAGGACAGGATTTCTCCCCTGAAGTTCCCGAGGACGCAAAATCCGGGACTCGACGCAACATGCTGAGCGCCGCCCTGCTCGATGCCGAGCGTTATCCGATCATTACGCTCACCAGCGCCGGAATCACGCAGGCCACGGAGAGCAACTGGACGGCCACATTGACCATCGGCGTGGCCGGGCACGAGTCAACTCTCACGGTGCCGTTCACGCTGGAAACCTCGCCTGACCGGATATCGGCCGCCGGATCGGCGGTCGTACGCCAGTCCGATCTGGGCCTGACGCCGTTCAGCGTGATGCTGGGCGCGCTGCAGGTCCAGGACGAGGTCTCCGTGAGATTCAGATTCGTTGCCGTCGCGGCTCCTGCCCACACCGGCTCCTAAGCCTAAGCGCTTTGCGCGGCGGCTATGAGAATGGAGGTTCCTTCCGGAGCCGTGAGTACGGCCGCGCGCATCCGGCGAAGCGGCCCCGGCAGCCGTCCATCCGCTTTGATGCCGTTTGCATCGAGACGGGCCAACGTCTCCTCGAAGTCATCGACCTCGAATACCAGCGTCGGCACCTGCAGCTGGGAAGGCTCATATAGTCCGATATCGATGGTATCGCTGGTGCACGATATGTGCGGCAGCATCGCGTCCGGCTCGTCGATACCGACGAAACCGAATTGCTCCCAGTGCGCCTTGGCCGTGTCCCGGCTCGACGTGGGCAGCCCGATTTCACGAAAGTAACCGCACAGAGACTCGTCGACGGCCTTGCGTTTGCTGGGCGAAAAGGTCCGCGCCTCGACCAGCCGGATCAAGTGGCCTGAGGGATCGAGCCACCCGATCTCGTTGAATACATCGTTGCCGAGCCGCCGAAATTCGAACCGCGGGACGAGTTGCGCGAAGCCGTCCAGATGTTGGAGCAGATCGGGCATGACGAACGTCGTCGACGGCGCAAAGGCGGATTGTTGATGGAGCCCCAGGCAAATTCTTCCGTCGGTGAGGACGGCATATGGGTGCGGCCATGCCTCGCCGACCGCCGCCTCCGAAAATCCGACTTTGCCGTAGAAATCCAGCGAGGCTTGAATATCCGGCGCCAGAATCGAAAACTCGAGGAATCGGCCGAGCACGTGAACTCAACTCACCCCGCCCACGCAGATGTACTTCAATTCGGTGTAGTCCAATATTCCGTACTTCGAGCCTTCGCGCCCGGTTCCGGATTCCTTGACTCCGCCGAACGGCGCGACCTCGGTGGAGATGATCCCGGTGTTCAGCCCCACGATGCCGTATTCGATGGCCTCCGACACACGCCAACTGCGCGCCAAATCGCGCGTGTAGAGGTACGCCGCGAGGCCGAACTCAGTATCGTTCGCCATGGCGATGGCTTCGGCTTCGGAATGGAACTTGAACAGCGGAGCGATCGGACCGAAGGTCTCCTCGCGCGCAATCAACATCTCCGGCGTAACGCCCGTCAGTATCGTCGGCTCGAAGAAGGTGCCGCCCAGCGCGTGTCGCTTTCCGCCAAGCGCGACGCTGGCGCCCTTTCGCAAGGCGTCCGCGATGTGCTCTTCCACCTTGGCTACCGCCTTGCTGTCGATCAGCGGTCCCTGCTCGGTCACGCCCGCAAGGCCGTCGCCCACCCGCAATTTGCCGACGGCGGCGGCCAGCTTTTCGGAGAACTCGCCGTACACGCCGCTCTGCACGAGCAGCCGGTTTGCGCACACGCAGGTTTGACCTGTATTGCGATACTTGCTGGCGATGGCGCCTTGAACGGCGGCATCGAGATCTGCATCGTCAAACACGATGAATGGAGCATTCCCGCCGAGTTCCAGCGACAGCTTCTTGACGGTTCCCGCACATTGCACCATCAGCTTCTTGCCGACTTCCGTCGAACCGGTGAACGTCACTTTTCGGACCGTCGGATTGCCGGTCATCTCGGCGCCGATCGCGGTGGAGGATCCCGTGATGACATTGAAGACCCCCTTGGGAATGCCGGCGCGATCGGCAAGTTCGGCGAGCGCCAGCGCAGAATAGGGTGTCTGGGTGGCCGGCTTGCACACCATGGTGCAGCCCGCCGCGAGGGCGGGTCCCGCCTTGCGCGTGATCATGGCGGACGGAAAATTCCAAGGCGTGATGGCCGCCACGACGCCGACCGGTTGACGCAGAACCAGAATCCGCTTGTCCGCCTGATGACCCGGGATGATGTCGCCGTACAGCCGCTTGCCTTCCTCCGCGAACCACTCGATGAAAGAGGCCGCGTAGGCGATTTCGCCCTTCGACTCCGCCAGCGGCTTGCCTTGCTCCGCGGTCATCAGCACCGCGAGGTCGTCCTGATTCGCCAGCATGAGATCGAACCAGCGGCGCATGAGGCCGGCCCGCTCTTTCGCGGTGCGTGCCGCCCAGGGCGGCAGCGCCGCCGCCGCCGCCGCGATCGCACGCCGTGTTTCTCCGGCCCCCATGTTGGGAACCGTCCCAAGTGGTGCCGCCGTGGCGGGGTTGTGTACGGGCAAGGTCCCGCCGCCGTCCGCGGCTGCCCAGCTTCCGTCGATGAAACACTGCTCTCTGAACAAACTTGGATCTTGAAGTTTCATGGGGTCCTGATGTCAACCGATGTTCTGGCGGAAAAATTCGACGCTGCGGTCGAGCGCGAGCTTCGCACTCTGCGCATCGAAGCTGGCCCGATCCGTGCAGTTGAAGCCATGCCCGGCAGGGTAAAGATGGTAGATCCCGCGCGGGTAAGCCTTCCTTATTTCGTCCACTGCGGACTGCGGAATATGCGTGTCCTCCTCGCCGAAGTGAAACATCACGGGAACGCGCGGAATATGCGCAAGTTGCAGGTGGATCCCGCCGCCGTAGTATGCAACCGCGGCGTCGATGCTCACGCGCGCGGCGGCCAGAAATGCGAGCTGGCCGCCCCAACAGTAGCCCACGACGCCGACCTTGCCCGCAGATTTCACGTGGTCCGCCGCAGCTTGAATGTCCAGCATGGCCATATCGTTGTTCAAGGCTTTCACGTAGCCGAATCCTTTCTGCGCGTCGCCGTAGGGAACGTCGACGTCAGGCTCCACGCGATCGAACAACGCCGGTGCAACGGCGAGGTATCCCGCGGCGGCATATTGTTCCGTCACGTCGCGAATATGGCGTGTGACGCCGAAAATCTCCTGTATCACGACGATGCCGCCTCGCGGCTTGCCGGCGGGCTGCGCCGCGTAGGCCGAGAACACATGGCCGTCGGCGGCCGTCAATCGAATCTTGTGTCCCATGACGGAAAATCCTTGGAATCAATTGGGTGGTTAGGCGCTGAGGATAACGCGTTCGTTCGGAAAGGCTCAACAATGCCGGAGGATGATCATGCTCAACGCTCCAGAATCGCCGTGACCCCCATGCCGCCGGCCGTGCAAACCGAAATCAGGCCGCGCTTTGCCTTATTTTCGTTCAGAATCTTGGCGAGCGTGGCCAGGATGCGGGTGCCGGTGGCGGCAAACGGATGTCCGATCGCAAGGCTGCCGCCTTTCACGTTGAGTTTGGCCCTGTCGACCGGGCCTAGAGCGGCCGACAAACCCAATTTCTCGCTGCAGAAAACGGGATCGGCCCAGGCCTTCAGCGTGCACAGCACCTGACCCGCGAACGCCTCGTGAAACTCGTAGAAGTCGAAATCCTGCAGACCAAGCCCGGCGTCGCTCAGCATTCTCGGGACAGCGTATGCCGGCGCCATCAGCAGGCCTTCCTTCTTGTCGATGAAATCGACGGCCGCCACCTTCCCGTACGAGAGATACGCCAGTACCGGAAGGTCGCGTTGCCGTGCCCACGCCTCGGATGCCATCAGCACCGCGGCTGCTCCGTCGGTCATGGGCGTCGAATTCCCGGCCGTCAAGCTGCCGCCGCCGGAGCTGTCGAATGCCGGAGGCAATGCGGCGAGCTTCTCGAGGCTCGAGTCCGTCCGGATATTATCGTCCTTGGTCAGACCCAGGTATTCCTGCACCAGATCGCCGTAGAATCCGGTTGCGTACGCGGCGTCGGCCTTTTGATGGCTCTCCAAAGCGAGCTGGTCCTGGTCCCTGCGCTCGACACCCCACGCCGACACCATGAGTTCCGCGCTTTCGCCCATCGTGAGCCCGGTCCGCGGCTCGGCAATGCCGGGAAGGACGGGCCGCAGGTGCTCCATCCGCAACCCCAGCCAGGGCCGCAGACGTTGAATGGCAGTCTTGCCGCGAAAGCTCTTGAGCAGCAGCTGTTGAAAGCTCTTGGGATATGCCACCGGCGGGTCGCTGACGCTGTCGACGCCGGCTGCGATCGCGCAGTCGATTTGCCCGAGCGCTATTTTGTTGCCGAGAAGAATGGCGGCCTCGAGGCCGGTGCCGCAGGCGCGCTGCAGGTCGAAGCCCGGGGTCTCCGCGGCGAGTCCGGATCCGAGCACGGACTCGCGAGTGAGATTCCACTGGCTCGAATGCTTCATGACGGCGCCCGCCGCGACGTCGTCCAGCCGCTGCCCCTGCAGACCATAACGCTCCACCACGGCGCGCAACACGGCGGTCAACATCTCTTGATTGCCCACCGCCGCATAGGCGCCATTGCCTCGTGCGAACGGGAGGCGCACGCCGCCTACGATTGCGACGCGTCGAGCGCTTGTTCCGACCAACATGCGTTTCCCTCCTCAAGCGGCGAATTATGAACCCACTCTCCTGCTTATAATCGCAGCATGCTCCGCTTTTCCATTCGAACCTTGCTTGGATTGACCGCCACGGCGCTCCTCGCATGCGGCGCGAAGCCGCCGCCTGCGCCGCCGCGAACGGCGGCTCCCGCTCCTGCGCCTGCGCAACTGGGGCTCATCGTCGAACGATATTGGGCCGAAGCGGCCGCTCTTACGCCGTGGTATGCGTGGGGCGGCGCCGACATGCCGTTCGGCGAAACTCCGGCGGAGAACATCGCGCCCCAATCCTTGGCCGACTCCCTGGCCATCGAACGGCGCTATCTGGCGTCGGTTTCGGCAGTTCCGAGGCCATCTCTGGACGCCCAATCGAAATTGACCTACGACATTTTTGCCCGCGGACGTTCGCTGGCCGTCGAGGGATTCACCTATCCGTTCGAACTGATGCCGATCAACCCCTACGAGGGCATGCCCCAGGCGTTCGCTTTGTCCGCATCCGGGGCGGAGCGACTCGCGATATCCAGCGCCGAAGAATGCGAACATTGGCGGAATCGCGCGCTTCGCTTCGTGGAGTGGACCAATCAAGCGATCATCAATATGCGCGCCGGACTGCGGCGCGGCTACACGGTGCCGCGGATCCTGATCGAGGAGGCGCTCCCCCAACTCGCCGCGCTCGGCGAAGATGCGCCGGCCAATGTGTTTTATGAAGCCCTCGGTGCCGAATCGGGTGGCACGGCGACGGCCGAGGAGGCGCGGCTGACCGCCGCCGTCAGGGCCGTGCTCAAGGAAAACATCCTGCCCTCGTATCGCGCGCTGCACGATTTCTTGCAGCGTGAGTACCTGCCGCGAACACGAACGAGCGTCGCGTGGTCCGCGCTGCCGCTGGGCAATGCCTGGTACGCCTACCTCCTGAGGCGAACGACCGGCACTGCGGCGACGCAGGCCGAACTCCATTTGCAGGGCGTCGCGGAGGTCGAACGACTGGAGAAGCGTGTCCGTGCCTTGTTGTCCGAGGCCGCTTTTCCCGGGGATGCACAGGCCTTTTACGAACGGATGCGCGGCGATCCGCGGTTCTCACGCAAAGAATCCGCCGAACTGTTGGGTGCCTATCAAAACCTGAAGGCCGAAGTGGTGGATGCGGCACCTTCGCTGTTCGCCGCCTTCCCCAGGGCCGAGTTTGCGATTCGCAGCGTCGAGCCGTACCGCGAGGCCGTTGCACCGGCCGTGTCCTATGTGCCGCGTGCGCCGAACGGCATGTCCCCCGCCGTGCTGTACGTCAACAGGGCGGCGCACGGCGAGCGCGCCGCCTTGGTTGTGCCGTCGCAATATCTACGTGAGGCGGTGCCCGGTCATCACTACCAGCTCGAGCTGCAGCGGGAACGGGTCGACCTTCCGCGGTTTCGCCGTTTTGGCGGCGCTCCGGCGTTCGTCGAGGGGTGGGGTCTGTACGCCGCCGCGCTCGGCGAGGAGCTGAACCTGTATCGCGATCCCGAGGGGAAATTCGGCTCGTTGCTGGCGCAATTGGACTGTGCTCTGGGCCTCGTGCTCGACACCGGTCTGCATGCACAGGGCTGGACTCGGCAACAGGCGCTCGATTACTTGCATGCGCACCTGCCCATCGAGGACGACGATGCCGTGAGGACCGTCGACCGTATGATTGCGCTGCCCGGCAGAGCCGTGGCGTGCACGGTCGGTTTTCTCAAGATACAAGGACTGAGAATCCGCGCGCAGCAGTTGCTGGGCGCAGGCTTCGATGTGCGCGCATTTCACGCCGAAATCGTCCAAGACGGTGCGATGCCGCTGGATGTTCTCGAGACCAAGATGAATTCGTGGCTGCAGGGGGGCGCCAGAGCCCGGGGCGCGTCAGCCGGGAGCGCCACCGCAGGCGGCCCCGTGGCCGGGGGCGCAAGCATCGCCTCAACCGTGGAAGGGCAGGTGGAAGGCGTCCCGGCGGTGGAGGACCGTCCGCCTGGCGGTGCGGCACATTAAGCAGGCTTACCAATCGGGGGCAGACTATGCTGTGCGTACCGCTGTGTGGGTTTCGTGGATATTTCTAATGGCGTTCCCCGCGCGTGGGGCCGGCCTCGCGCAGGAAAACGATCAACATGGCGACATTGATATCCGAGTCGTCCTTGATACGGCCGAGCAGACCGGAAGGGCGAGTGCGATGGTGCGGATCCACGCCGGACGCGAGCTGGTGTGGTCGCTGATCACGAGTTGCGCGGAAGCTCTGAAGTTGGTGCCGGGACTCGTCGACTGCAAAATTCTGGAAACCGCACCGGACGGGTCGTGGCAGAGAATTCGGCACGTGTTGGACTACTCTTGGTTCGTGCGCAAACTGACGTACGAGATTCTTGCGACCTACGACAAACCGACGGAAGTGTCGATCGAACGTGTATCCGGGGATTTGAGCACATTGAAGGTCTCATGGAATCTGAAGAGCGACGGCGACTACACCATCGCACAGTACAAGATCGATCTGGCCCCCGGATTCTGGGTGCCGCGGTGGCTGGTGCGCGTGGCGCTGCGACGGGATCTGCCGAAGATGCTGCGCGCACTGCGAACTCGGGCCGAGTCCGTGGCCAATCGGCCGCATTGAGCGGAATGCCCGGACAGGCTCTCAGGCAAAGCGCCGGAATCGCGGTCTTGGTGCTCGCGATGGGGCTCGCTGCGTGCGAGCGTCCGCACGAGCCGGAGCCGCCGCCGCCGCGCGTGAAGCAGGTCTTTCATCTCAATGCCTATGAGAAGGACTTCGGTTTTTCACAGGCCGTGGTGATCGACAAGACGATGTACATATCCGGTTCCGTGGCCGCGGACCAATCGGGGCGACTGGTGGCGCCCGGCGACATGGCGGGGCAGTTGCGCGCGGCCTATTCGAACATTCAGCGCACTCTTGCCGCACACGGGGCGGCTTTCGACGAAGTGGTCAAGGAAACGATATACACCACGGACATGGACGCGCTGTTGAAGGCCTCGGACCTGCGTTTCGAGTATTACGACAAAGAGCGTCTACCCACCACGTCGTGGGTGCAGGTGCAGCGTCTGGTGGATCCCGGCTTCCTGGTGCAGATCGAGGTCGTCGCGGAATTGCCGTGACTCCGGTGTATTCAAGTATCCTAGCCGACTGGCGCCTGAGTTGGCGTGCCTCTTGGGGTTTCGTAGTTGCGTAATGTGGTGGACAGGGCTTTCGAGCGCCGGCTGGCGGGACTCATCAATTCCGGCGAGCGAGGCGTGCTGCGCGGCGGCCGCAAGGGCGTCGAAAAGGAGTCCCTGCGGGTATCGCCGGACGGGGAGATCGTCCAATCAGCGCATCCTTCGGCTCTCGGCGCGCCGCTGACCAACGACAACATCACAACCGATTTTTCCGAATCGTTGATCGAACTGGTGACCCCGCCATTCCTCGAGAGCTGGGAATTGCTGCAATATCTATGCGACATACACCAGTTCGTCTACCGTCATTTGGGCGAGGAATTGCTGTGGGCGACCAGCATGCCCGGCGCGATCAAGAGCGATGCCAGCATACCCTTGGCCCAATTCGGTACGTCCAACGTAGGGAAGATGAAGACGATTTACCGGCACGGCCTTGGCGTGCGGTACGGCCGCATCATGCAGGCCATTTCGGGTGTCCATTTCAATTATTCGTTCCCATCCAAGCTCTGGGAAGTGCTCGCGCACGTCAATCAGTCGGCGCAGCACGGGCAGGATTTCATTTCCGAGCAATACTTCTCGGTGCTGCGGAACTATCGCCGGTACGGATGGCTCGTCCTCTACCTCTTCGGCACCTCACCCGCGGTGTCGCGGAGTTTCTTCGCCGGCCGCGAGATCGATCTGCCGTCGTTGGACCACGACACCGTGTACGAGCCCTTCGGAACGTCGTTGCGCATGAGCGATATCGGATACCGCAATAAGAACCAGGCGACGGTGAGCGTATCGGTCAACGGCTTGAGCGAATACATTCGCGACCTTTCCCAGGCCATCGGCACTCCCTATCCGCCCTATGAAAAGATCGGGGTCAAGGTGGACGGCCGGTACCTGCAGCTGAACGCCAACATCCTGCAGATCGAGAACGAGTACTACAGCTACATCAGGCCGAAACGAGTCGCGAGATCCGGGGAGCGGCCGACCAAAGCGCTGCTGCGGGCAGGAGTGGAATACGTCGAGGTCCGGGCACTGGACGTCAGTGCATTCGATCCGGTCGGCGTCAATCAGAACAAGCTGCGGTTCTTGGAAGCGTTTCTCGCGATGTGTCTATTGCGGGAGAGCGATCCCATCGGCCGCGGCGAGCAGGAAGCCCTCGACTCGAATCACCTGAAGGTGGCGCGCCGCGGGCGCGAGCCTGGGCTCACGCTGAACCGCGAGGGGCGGCGCTATCCCATGAAGGATTGGGCCCGCGAACTGCTCGACGCCATGCAGGGCGTCGGCGAACTGCTGGATCACGGGGAGCCCGGGCGACCGTACGCGGCGGCCTTGGAACAGCAGCGCGCAAAGCTGGACGACGTCGAGCGTACGCCTTCGGCGCGCCTGCTCACCGAGATGAGCCAAACAGGCGAAACGTTTTTCGAGCTTGCGCAGCGCATGTCCAAGCTGCATAAGGACTATTTTCTCGGATTGTACCCGCCGAACGAGCGGCGCCTGGCGGAGTTTGCCGCCGCGGCGCAAGAGTCGCACGAGGCTCAAGCGCGAATCGAGGCGACCGACCATACCGACTTCGATACCTATCTCGCCAATTACCTTGCCGACTAATTCGGCCGTCCGGCCGAATTGAGCGCCGCGCACGCGGCGACCCGAAGGGCGAGTCGCAGAGCGACGAGTAATTGAACGCCGGCGGCCCTGCGCCGGCGGCCCCGCAGGGGTGAGGCGCCAGCGCCGAATACTAATTCGGCCGTTCGGCCGACATGCTGCGGCGCGGAAAGCCCGGCGTGTGAGTTGACATAACGAATCCGGGGCGTCGGTCCGGTTTTTTTTCAGGAACGTGTGCCGCAGGTCATGGAGTCCGGGCCGAGGTGTAGGTACGTTAAGGAAAATGTACGTCGCCAATCGCTTCGTCATGGAGGACACACCGCAGTCGCGTCAACTGCGTGCCGGCTTCCCGTGGCTGACGCTCGATGGCGAGCTCGAGGCCGAATTCCGCCGGACCCATCTTGAAGAGAATCTGCGCCATATCCGGTTGAATCTCTGTTTGGGCGTCGTGATAACCCTTGCGTTCACCGCGGTGGAGGCGATGGTGCTTACTCCCGCCTTGAACCGTATCCCCAGCATCATCCATTTGCTGGTGATCGTCCCCGTTCTGCTGATCGCGCTCGCAGCGAGTTTCTCGCCGCGGCGCGACCGCATCTACGCCCCGCTGGCGCTGACCGCCGGAACGGTGCTCGGCTTGAGCATGGTTGCGATGCTGCTGATAACCGCGTCAATCGGAGCGTCTCCGCTCTTTCCATGCCTGCTCGTCACGACGATCTTCGTCTATTTCATGGGCGGGCCCATCTTCTATCACTCGCTTGCCGCCAACGTGTTCGTGGCTCTCGTGTATCTGGTGGCGGGCAGCGCCATGCAGTTTCGCGGCGAGTTCGGATATGACGCGCTATGCCTCGTTGCCGTGAACATATTTTGTGCGGTGGTGGCCTTCATGCATGAAAAGACCAGTCGCTTGCGCTTCCTCGAAGCGGGACTGCTGCGCGAAATGGCGGCCCGCGACGGTCTCACCGGCATTCAGAACCGCCGCATGTTCGATCAGCACATCGCGCGGAACTGGCTGCAGGCGCTCCGCGAGAACAGGCGGATCGCGGTGCTGTTGGTGGATATCGATTGCTTCAAGGATTACAACGACCGCTACGGGCATCAGGCGGGCGACGAGTGCCTGCGTGCCGTCGCCGTCTCCTTGAATCAATGCGCCCGCCGGCCTTTGGATTTCGTGGCCCGCTACGGTGGGGAGGAGTTCGCGGTGGTCTTGTACGAGGCCAGCCGCGAGTACGTGGCCGAGGTATTGACGCGAATTCAACGGTCGATCGCGGAACTCAATATTCCGCACGATGCTTCGCGAGTGGCCAGCCGGTTGACAGTCAGTGTCGGTGCGGCCTTGATTCTGCCCAGCCCGCATCGTACGCACGAGGGACTGGTGCAACTAGCCGATGAAGCGCTGTACAGCGCAAAGGAACAGGGCCGGAATCGCGTCGTGGTGATGGAGGCCGAGTACCAGGCGATGCGCACCGGCCGATTCGAGAAGCACCGCGGTCCGAAGGCGGTCTGACGGTCCACCCAAAAGCCTGTCTGAGTATCAGGCAGGTTCCTGGCGGTAGATCCGGATTTCCGGATCCGCGCCGGCCTTGCGGCTCGCCCGGAACATTCCCTCCGAATTGAATTCCATCGAAATCTCGCCGTGCCGGTCGATTGCCACCACTCCCCCTTCGCCCTTGAGGGCGGCGAGCTCGCCGTGCACCACCTCGCACACGGCGGTCCTGAGATCGCGTTGCCCAAAGCGCATGCGGGCGCAGATGTCGTGAGCCACGGCGGCGCGGATGAATATTTCGCCGTGCCCGGTGGCCGACACCGCACAAGAGCGGTCATCGGCATACGTTCCTGCACCAATGATGGGCGAATCGCCGACCCGATTGTAGCGTTTGCCCGTCATTCCCCCGGTCGATGTGCCGGCCGCCAGCCGTCCGCGCGAGTCGAGCGCCACCGCACCCACCGTGCCCACGTGGGAAATGGTGAGCGCCGAAAGGCTCGTGTCGCCAAGTCGAATTCGCTCGAGCTGCTGCCAGCGCGCGGAAGTATGAAAGTAACTGCCCGGTACCAGATCGAAGCCGCGATTCAATGCGAATTCCTCGGCGCCAGCGCTGCAGAGCAGGACATAATCGGATTGATCCATAACGGTGCGCGCCAGCGTGATCGGATTCTTGATGTGCCGGAGGCCGCACACGGCGCCCGCTTTCAAGGTGCTCCCGTCCATGATCGACGCGTCGAGTTCGTTGTGTCCATCGATGGTGAACACGGATCCCCGTCCCGCATTGAACAATGGATCATCCTCGAGCACCACGATGGCGCACGTCACGGCGTCCAAACTCCCGCCGCCGCCCTCGAGCACCGAAAAACCGGCCGACAGCGCCCGCTCGAGACCCGACCGGTAACCTGCCTCTTGTTCGGCGTTCATTTCCGAACGCGGCAAAGTTCCCGCGCCACCATGCAATGCGATTCCGAACATCGTCTTTCTCGTTCCTCTGGCCGGTGGCTCACGGCAAGGCTATCATCATTCGCAGATGAATCAATTCGCAACTTCGGGCCCGATCAAAAACCTGCTGATCGCAAATCGCGGCGAAATCGCCATTCGGGTGATGCGCGCCGCGGCCGAGTTGAGCCTTCGGACCGTCGCCATCCATTCGCGCGAAGATCGCTTCTCGCTGCATCGGACGAAAGCCGACGAGAGCTACCTGGTCGGTGACGGCAAGGGGCCGATCGAAGCCTATCTCGACATCGCGGACATCGTTCGCATCGCCACGGAAGCCGGCGTCGATGCCATTCATCCGGGCTACGGCTTCTTGTCCGAGAGCCCGGAGTTTGCCGAGGCTTGCGCGGCCGCGAACATCATCTTCGTCGGGCCGTTGCCCGACACCATGCGCCGGCTCGGCAACAAGGTCGAGGCGCGCAATCTTGCGGCCGCCGCGGGCGTTCCCGTGATGCCGGCGACGCCGCCGTTGCCGGCCGATGAAGCGCAGGTCATGGCCATGGCGCGTGCCGTCGGCTTCCCGGTGATGTTGAAGGCAAGCTGGGGCGGCGGCGGCCGCGGCATGCGCATCGTCGAGAGCGACCGGGATCTCATCGAGACCGTGGCCGCAGCACGGCGCGAGGCGAAGGCGGCCTTCGGCAAGGATGAGGTATATCTCGAAAAGCTGATCCGCCGCGCACGCCACGTGGAAGTGCAGATACTGGGCGATACGCACGGCAATCTGGTGCACTTGTACGAACGCGACTGTTCGGTGCAGCGGCGCAATCAAAAAGTGGTCGAACGGGCGCCCGCCGCCTTCCTCACCGATGCGCAGCGCCAGGATCTGTGCGAGGCAGCGCTCAAAATCGGCAGGGCGGTCAACTACCGCGCGGCCGGCACCGTCGAGTTTCTGCAGGACGCCGACACCGGCAAATTCTATTTCATCGAGGTCAATCCGCGGATCCAGGTCGAACACACGGTGACGGAGTGCGTGACCGGCATCGACCTCGTCAAGGCGCAGCTGCGAATCGCCGCGGGCGCCCGGATCGGCACCCTGGAAAGCGGCGTACCGCGCCAGGAAGATATCCACGTGAGCGCGCACGCCCTGCAGTGCCGGGTGACCACGGAGGACCCGGAAAACAATTTCGTTCCCGATTACGGCCGGGTCACGGCGTACCGGAGTCCCGCAGGTTTCGGCATCCGCCTCGATGCGGGAACCGCCTACGCCGGCGCCATCATCACCCGCTTCTACGACTCGCTGTTGGTGAAAGTCACCGCCTGGTCGCCCACGCCGGAAGAGACCATTGCCCGCATGCACCGCGCTCTGTGGGAGTTTCGCATTCGCGGTGTCGTGACCAATCTACGCTTTCTCGATCAGCTCATCATGCATCCGCGTTTCGCGAACGCCGACTACACCACCAAATTCATCGATCAGACTCCCGAGCTGTTCCAGATACCGAGAAAACGCGATCGCGCGACCCGGCTGCTGGGATTCATCGGCGACGTCATCGTGAACGGCAATCCCGAGGTCAAGGGCCGTGCGGTGCCCAATTCGCCGGTATTCCCGAGGCCGCCCCGGGTTGCGCTCACCAACACGCCGCCGCCCGGCACCAAGCAGAAACTCGACGAGCTCGGCCCCGAGAGGTTCGCGTCATGGATGCTCGCGGAAAAGCGCGTGCTGCTGACCGACACGAGCATGCGCGATGCGCATCAATCGCTGCTGGCCACGCGCGTCAGGACCCACGACTTGACGATGATCGCGCCGTACTATGCGGCATTGCTGCCGCAATTGTTCTCGGTGGAGTGCTGGGGCGGAGCGACATTCGACGTCGCCATGCGCTTCTTGAAGGAGGATCCGTGGGCGCGCCTTGCGGCGTTTCGCGAAGCGATGCCCAATCTGCTGTTGCAGATGTTGCTGCGCTCCGCCAATGCGGTCGGCTACAGGAATTATCCCGACAACGTGGTGCGCCACTTCATCGAGCGCTCGAGCGATGCGGGCATCGACGTATTCCGCGTGTTCGATTGCCTCAACTGGGTCGACAACATGCGCGTGGCGATCGAGTCGGTCAGGAGCACGAACCGCCTGTGCGAAGCGGCCATCTGCTACACCGGCAATCTGTCGAATCCGCGCGAGACGAAATATGACCTCCGCTACTACCTCTCGATCGCGAAGGAACTCAAGTCCATGGGCGCTCACGTGCTCGCGATCAAGGACATGGGCGGGCTGTGCCAGCCGCATGCCGCGGCCGTGCTCGTCAAGGCGCTCAAGGAGGAAGTGGGCCTGCCCATTCACTTCCACACGCATGACACGAGCGGCATCGGCGCGGCCAGCGTGCTCGCCGCCGTCGAGGCGGGCGCCGATGCCGTCGACGGCGCGGTCGATGCGCTTTCCGGATTGACCTCCCAGCCGAATTTGGGGTCCATGGCGGAAGCTTTGCGCTTCGGTCCGCGCGACTCGCTGGTGGATCCGGAAAAGATTCGCACGATCTCGGCGTATTGGGAGCAGGTGCGACGCGGCTATGCAGCTTTCGAAAGCGACATTCGCGCCGGGGCCTCCGAGGTGTACGTGCACGGGATGCCGGGCGGCCAGTATACGAATCTGCGGGAACAGGCGCGGTCCCTCGGCATCGACGATCTACGCTGGACGGAGGTGGCGAACGCCTACGTCGAAGTCAACGACATGTTCGGCGACATCATCAAGGTCACGCCGACCTCCAAAGTCGTCGGCGATATGGCCATCACGATGGTGACAAGCGGGTTGACCCGCGATGCCGTGCTCGACCCGTCTGTGGAGGTCGCATTCCCCGAATCGGTGGTGCAATTGTTCCGCGGCGAACTGGGACAGCCTCCGGGGGGGTTCCCGGCGGCATTGCAGAAAAAAATCCTCGGCGGCCAGACGCCGCTCACCGCGCGGCCGGGCCAATTGATGCCGCCGGCGGACCTGGGCGCCGAACGTGCCGCGGCCGAAGTGAAGATAGGGCGGCCCGTGACCGAATTCGAACTCGCCTCGTATCTCATGTATCCGAAAGTATTCGTCGATTACGCGGGCGACCGCGCTGCCTTCGGCGATGTGAGCACCTTGCCGACCGCCGTGTTCTTTTACGGCATGCAGCCGGGGCAGGAGATCAACATCGATCTGGAGCGCGGCAAGACGTTGATCGTCAGGTACGTGACCACCAGCGACGCGCATGAAGATGGGACACGCACCGTGTTCTTCGAATTGAACGGCCAGCCGCGCCCGATCCGGGTGGCGGACCGCAGCCAAGTCGCCAAGCGGCCGCCGCCGCGCAAGGCCGAAGCCGGAAATCCGGGCCATGTCGGCGCGCCCATGCCCGGAACGATCGCGACGGTGTCCGTGCACGTCGGTCAAAAACTTGGACGCGGCGAGGTGCTGCTGACGCTCGAGGCGATGAAAATGGAGACGACGGTGCGCGCCGAGCGCGATGGTGTCGTCGCCGAAATATTCGTCAAGCCCGGCCTGCAGGTCGACGCCAAGGATCTGCTGGTCGTCCTCGCCTAAACCGAATCCTTCATCGTCACCGAAGGATCGGCCAGCCGGTCCGGAATGGGGCGGGCCCGTTCCGCAATGAGCTTGCGTGCCGCCATATAGTCCTTGGGGTGATTGACCGCTTCCACCGCCAGCAGCTCGCCGCCCTTCAGGTAGCACACGGTGAAGCAGCGGGTGGCCGGATCGCCGCGCGTAACTTGTTGATCGTGACCCTGAGAGAGCCCGACGATGAGCAGTTTGTTGTCGAACTGATCCGACCAGAACCACGGCACGCGGTCGTGGACCGTCGGGCGTCCGAGAAGGTTCAGCGCGGCGGCCTTGGCCTGCTCGAACGCGTTGTCGACCGATTCCAGACGCACCCGCATGTCGTAGCGCAACGATGGGTGATAGGTGCAGTCGCCGGCAGCGTAGATCAAAGGATCGGTGGTACGGCAATATTCATCCACGACGATGCCGTTCTCGCACTGAAGTCCCGCTTCGGCGGCAAGCTGCATGTTGGCGACGGCGCCGACGCCGACCACCAAGGTGTCGGCTTCGTGGATGCTGCCGTCCGCGCAAACCACGCGTTCAACGCGGGCTCCGCCTTCCAGGCGCACCACGCGGGTATTGCAGATGAGCTTGATGCCCTGGCTCCGGTGCTCATGGGCGAAATACTCCGAGACATTCGATGCAACCACCCGGTTCATCACCCGGTCGGCCATTTCCAGCACGGTGACGGCGCAGCCCATTTTGCGCGCCGTGGCGGCGGTTTCGAGACCGATATAGCCGCCGCCGATGATGACGGTCCGCGCTCCAGGTTTGAGGCCCACCTGGATGCCCGGAACGTCCGAGATGTTGCGCAGATAGTGAACGCCCGGCAGGTCGGAGCCGGGACAGGTCAACAGCCGCGAAACGGCGCCGAGACAGAGCAGGAGGCGGTCATACGCGACCTCCTCGCCGTTCGACAGGGCGACCCGGCGGCCGGCCGGGTCGAGGCGGGTGGCCCGGACCCCGAGCTTCAGTTCGACGCGGTGCTCGTCGTAGAACGACTGATGACGAAACGGCAGCCGGTCGGCGGCCAGCTCGCCGGCCAGGTATTTCTTCGACAACGGCGGCCGCTGATACGGCAGTTCCCGCTCCTCGCTTACCAGGACGATTCGGCCGTCGAAGGCCTCGCGTCGCAAAGTGTCGATGGCCTGGGCGCCGGCTTGGCCGCCGCCTATGATGAGGACCGTGGAGATCATGGGCATACTTCCGAGGGGTGACGCGGCATCTTAACAGGAGCCTCATGGCCGCACATGGGCGTGCCGGATGCGTAGAATAGTAATAGGATTGACATGACCATCGCCCCAAGCGGAGCCTCGAATGAAACTGATCACTGCCATTATCAAACCCTTCAAATTGGATGACGTCCGCGCCGCGCTCTCCGAAATTGGGGTGTCGGGCATGACGGTGACCGAGGTCAAGGGCTTCGGCCGCCAGCGCGGCCATACGGAGCTCTATCGCGGTGCGGAATACGTGGTCGATTTCGTGCCGAAGACGCGTATCGAAGTGGCCGTGAAGAACGAACTGGTCGATCAGGTCATGGAGGCAATCGTCGGGGCGTCGAAGACCGGCAAGGTCGGCGACGGAAAGATATTCGTCACGGACATAATCCGCGTCCTGCGGATTCGCACCGGCGAGAGCGATAACGCGGCTCTCTAGGGAGTTTGGGCCGGCTTGCCAGCTGCTTGCGCTGGCCGCCCTGGCCGCCGCGGCCGGGCCCGGATTTGCCGCGAAGCTGACCGATCGCGAGCATACCCGAATCGAGGAACCGCGCCCCGCGGATGTGCCCTCCGACGAGGAGATGGAGGCCGCCGGCGCGGTCGTCGGCAAGATCGACATAGATATCCGGAACATCTTCGATGAGGGGGATCCGCGCGAGAACTCGGGCCTGTTCCGGATCGCCGACCACCTGCACATACGCACCAAGCGCAGCGCAATTCAGGCGCGGCTGCTTTTCCGCAGCGGCGACAAGTACAGCGCGCGGACTCTGGCGGAGACCGAGCGCACTTTGCGCCTCCTCAACTACGTCTATGATGCGCACATCGTGCCCGTGCACTACGGCGATGGAAAAGTCGACGTCCGGGTCATTACCAAGGACGTTTGGACCTTGAGTCCCGGCATATCCTTCGGCCGCGCCGGAGGAACCAACGCCACCAGCTTCAAACTGCAGGACAGTAATTTTTTCGGCTGGGGGAAGAGCGTGCAAGTCTCGCACGAGAGCACGGTGGACCGCACCACCGACACGGTGGCGTGGTCGGATCCCAACGTATTTGGATCGCGCTGGATCTCGGCTGCGGAGTACGACGATTCAAGCGACGGCGCCATGCGCTCGCTGCAGATTGCGCGGCCGTTCTATTCGCTCGACACCACGTGGAGCGTGAACCTCGTCGGCGTTCGCTACGATCGAACCGTGTCGCGTTACGATCTCGGAACAATCGTCGATCAATTCAACGACAATCAGACCTCCTACGAACTCAGCGGCGGACTCTCGAGCGGCTTGGTCGATGGTTGGACCAAGCGCCTGATGTTCGGGGTCCGCTACAACCGCAATGTCTTCGTCCCGACGGAGATCACGGCGACACCGGCAAGAGAACTGCCGCCCGAGCGGACCTTGGCGTATCCCTTCGTGGGTTTCGACATCATCCAGGACGCCTACAAGAAAACCGGCGACCAAAACCAAATCGGACGCACCGAGGATCTGTATCTCGGCGCCGAAGTCTCGGGTTCGATCGGCTGGTCGAACGATGTGTTCGGGGCGGACCACCATGCACTGATGTTGGCCTTGTCGGCCGTGAAGGGAATCGAATTGCCGGCCCAGCAGCAGATTTTCGTCGCGGGCAACTTCTCGGCCCGCATCGAACAGGGCCGCGCCCGCAATCTGATTGCCGACAGCGGAGCGAAGTATTACTGGCGCTGGCGCGAGAATTGGCTGCTCTATGCCGCGCTATCCGCCACCGTCACGGACTCCTTGGACCCGGAACTGCAGGTCCTGCTCGGCGGCGACAACGGTCTGCGTGGATATCCCCTGCGCTACGAATCCGGAACCTCGCGGGCATTTGTAACTCTCGAGCAGCGATATTTCACCGACTGGTACCCATTCCGCCTGGCGCGCGTCGGCGCGGCCGTTTTCGCGGATGCAGGGCGCACCTGGGGAAACGGCGCGCGGCAAAGCGACCCCGCGATGCTGCAGGCCGAGCCGGGAATGCTGAGCGACGTGGGGTTCGGCTTGCGGCTGGGCAACACGCGCACCGGGCTCGGCAACGTGCTGCACGTCGATGTCGCATTTCCGCTCCGGAACATCGCGGGCATCCAGAAATTGCAATTTCTGGTGCAGACGTACCAGAGCTTCTAGGAGCCCATGGGGAAATACCCGGACAGGCTAATCCGGTCGTGAAGCCTTGCGCCGGCGCGAAATGAGCATCAAAAATCCGATGCATACGGCGAAATTGAGCACCCACCACCAAAGCTGCCTGGCGCTGTTCCTGTCGTCCGGTTTGGCGCCGCCGCCGGCCACCGACAGCGTGCCTTTGAGGATGTCCCGGGCCGCTCCCTGAACGACTTGAATTTCAAGCGTCGCCGGGCCCGGCAGTCGGAGATCCTCGGTTTGCAGCATGTAGCCGCCGTCCGCTTCCGCAACCGTCGTGTGCGCGATGCCGCGCAGCAGAACCGTCAATACCGCATCGCGCACCGGTGCGTTGTCCACGACTCTCGTCACGTGGATCGACATGCGGTCGGCGCGCACCATCCCTACGGCCAGCAGGTTCTCGGAGCGCGCCTCGACGCGCGTCGCCGCGGGTTCGTCGGCGGCACGGCCCGGCATCGCCGCCAGCAACGCGCAGCCGGCAGCGCAAACGAGCGCGGCCAGCGGCCTCAAAGCAACCAGCCCCAGATGCCGAGCGCGGTGCCGGCGATGCTGGAGAGAATGCCGAGCGCGGGAAAGAAGATCTTGCGCGCCAGGAAGAATAAAGAGCACAGAACCAGGCCGAGTTCGAGCATTCCCTCGCCGATGTCGAATTTCAGGGCACGCTTCTCTTCGAGTTTCTGCTCGACGTCCTTGGCCTCGGCCTCTTTCTGGAGGTCCTTGGCGTCCGACGCATACTTCTCGCGCGCCGTTTCCAGCCTGCGAATGGCCGCTTCCGCTTTGGCGGCGTCCGGTTGCAAGGTCTGCAGCAAGGTCACGGCGACGTCGCTGGTGTTTTCGCGAATCTTCTTGGCCTGATGGTAGGCCCATAAATCATTCGATTCGGTGCGATCGATGACCGCCTTCGTATGGGCGCGATGCGATGAGATGGTGACGACTGACAGGAGAATTCCAACTACTCCGACCAGGATCCCGACGGTGCGGGAATGGGGATCCGCTGCGTGCTCCGGTTTGACTTCGATTTCAGCCATGACGTAAATCTATCCTCAAAGTAGCAAGTCCCAAAAAAGATGGCGCCCTAGCGAACCAGGTGCAACCGCGGATTCGCACGGGAAATCCCCAGGACGCCGCTGCGAACGACTTCGATTATTTCCCCGAAAGCGCCGACATTGGCTATGAATTCGCCGATTTCGGCCTCCGTACTGGTGAGTTCGACGATGTAACTCGAAGGCTTTGCCGACAGAATTTTCCCGCCGACCCTGCGCAGCAGCGTGTTGACGGCCTCGACGTGTTCCGGCCCGATCTGCAGCTTGATGAGCATCAGCTCGCGCGCAAGATGGTCGCCGCTGGTCATGTCCTCGACCGCCACCACGTCGACCAGCTTCAGCAGCTGCGCGTTGATTTGCGCGATGACCGGATCCGAACCGACGGTGACCAGCGTGATCCGCGAGACCGTCGGGTCGTTGGTGGGCGCGACCGACAAGGACTCGATATTGTAGCCGCGAGAGGAGATCAGGCCGGTGACTCTGGTGAGAGCACCGGCCTCGTTTTGCAGGAGGATCGCGATGATGTGGCGCATAGCCGCACAGGATACGGGAGGGCGGCACTTGGGCGCCAGGGCGAGAACTGCTAGGCTTCGCGGGTGAAAGACCGCTACGACATGCTGAATCAGGGAACCCACCCGCTGGCCGGCGCCAGCATGACGGGTGCGGACATGCTGGTTCAAGTCCTGGCCGACGAGGGCGTCGATACCATTTTCGGCTACAGCGGCGGCGCGATTTTGCCGATTTACGACGCGGTATTCCGCTACAACCAGGATAACGCCGCCTCCATGCCGCTCATCGTTCCGGCCAACGAGCAGGGCGCTGGATTCATGGCGGCGGGATTCGCGCGCGCCAGCGGCCGCGTGGGCGTCGCGCTGGTCACTTCCGGTCCGGGCGCCACCAATATGGTAACTCCGGTGCGCGACAGCATGGCGGATTCGGTGCCCATCGTGGTGATTTGCGGCCAGGTTCCCACCACGGCCATCGGTACCGATGCGTTCCAGGAAGCGCCGGTGCCGAGCATCATGGGCGCCGTGGCGAAGCATGTATTTCTCATCACGGATCCGACCAAATTGGAGGCCACCGTGCGCGCGGCGTTCGAGATCGCGCGCACCGGCAGACCCGGCCCCGTGGTCTTGGACGTCCCGAAAGACGTGCAGAACTGGAAGGGCGTTTTTCACGGCTCGGGCCGTCTGCCCATTCCGGGCTATCGGCAGAGGATGAATCGCCTCGAGGCGAACAAGCTGCCCGAGGCGGCCTGCGCCGATTTCTTCGCCGCATTGGGCGCCGCGAATCGGCCGATGATTTACGCCGGCGGCGGCGTCATCAACGGCAGTGCCTCGCACGGATTGCGCGAATTCGCAAAGATATTTCAGATTCCGGTCGTGACCACGCTGATGGGAATCGGCACCGTCGATACCAAGCACCCCTTGTCGATGCGCATGCTGGGAATGCACGGCACCGCCTTCGCCAACTACGCCGTCGACGATTGCGACTTCCTGCTTGCGTTGGGCGCGCGCTTCGACGATCGCGTCGCGGGAAATCCCGGGAAATTCGCCGGCAACGCCAAGTTCATCGCTCATTTGGATATCGATGCGTCGGAGATCAACAAGGTCAAGCGGGTCGACTGGAGCCACGTCGGCCTGATGGCAGACGCCCTGCAGTCCTTGATCGATTACGGGCAGCGCAGCGGCTTTCGGCGCGATTGGTCGGAGTGGCACCGACATTGCGACAACCTAAAGTCGAAGTACGCAATGAACTACGATCGGGCCAGCGAGTCGATCCAACCGTACTACGTCATCGAAGAGATCAACAGGCTGACCCAGGGCGAGGCCATCATAGCGACCGGCGTCGGCCAGCACCAAATGTGGGCCGCGCAGTACTTCGATTTTCGCAGTCCGCGCTTGTGGCTCACCTCAGGCAGCATGGGAACGATGGGGTTCGGACTGCCGGCCGCGGTGGGCGCGCAGTTTGCTCAGCGCAACCGATTGGTGATCGACGTCGACGGGGATGCCAGCATCCGCATGAACATCGGCGAAATGGAGACCGTCACCACTTACGACCTGCCGATCAAGGTGGTGGTGCTCAACAACTGCGGCGACGGCATGGTCAAGCAGTGGCAGAAGTTGTTTCACAAGGGGCGTTTGAGCGGCAGCGACAAGAGCTTGCACAAGAAGGACTTCGTCAAGGCGGCGCAGGCCGACGGCTTCAAGTTCGCGGTGCGGCTCGACAAAAAAGCCGACCTCAAGCGCGTGATCGAGGAATTTATCCGCTTCGAAGGGGCCGCGTTCCTCGAAGTGATGATCGACCAGGACGCGGGCGTTTATCCCATGGTCGGTCCCGGCCAGGCATACGATGAAATGATTACCGGCGACCACATCGCGTCCCGCAGCAAGGTCGAGGTCAAGGCACCCGACGCCTCGGAAATGTTCTGAGGCATTTCGGAGTCGCGGTGCGCTACCAATGGCCGGTATTCGGCATGGTGGTCCAGGGTTCCTTGGGGGGCAGCGCCTCGCCTCGCTGCAGCAATTCGATCGAAATGTTGTCGGGTGAGCGTACGAAGGCCATATGCCCGTCCCGCGGGGGACGATTGATGGTCACGCCGTGGTCCATCAGGCGTCTGCAGACGGCATAAATGTCGTCGACCGCGTAGGCGAGGTGTCCGAAATTCCGGCCGCCATCGTAGGTCTCGGGATCCCAGTTATGCGTCAGTTCCACCTGGGCCTGCTCGTCGCCCGGAGCCGCGAGAAACACCAGCGTGAACCGGCCGTGGGGCTGGTCGCGCCTCGATAATTCAACGAGTCCGAGCGCGTCCCGATAGAAGCGAAGAGATTGCTCGATATCGGTAACGCGAACCATGGTGTGCAGGTATTTCATCGTGACGTCCTCGTGAATTGCGCAAATTTGGAGGAATGCCTGCACAAAAGCAAACCCGACAGGGTGCGCGGCGGGCATCCGCGGAACCGGCGAACGGACCTGGTGTTGCGTACATGTCACAAATTGGCGACATATTTGACATAGTGCAACAGAGGGCCGAATCAAATGTGTAACCATTGGATTTTTCTATGGTAACTGGTATAATCGGCCGCAATGAAGCAACGATAGAAGGCTCTATCGTTACCTCGACGCAACAACTGAAAGAAGGTCGAACGTGAAGGCACCTCATGTGCCGCGTATCCTCCAATGTAGGACGTGTTAGGGTTCTTACCCGGCACCTGTTCCCCTCGAATTCCCCGGCACGTCCGGGGATTCTTTTGAAAAGACCGTGATAGCCCGCTGAAAAAAGCGCCGTGACACCTCTGTTCCGCTCCCTGTATTTCCAGGTCATCGTCGCCATCGCTCTGGGTGTTCTGCTCGGCGCGGCGAACCCGGACTTGGGCGCCATGATGCAGCCGCTCGGCCTGGGCTTCATCAAACTGATCAAAATGCTGATCGCGCCGGTAATTTTCTGCACGGTGGCGATGGGCGTTGCGGGGGTCGAGGACGTCAAGAAGGTCGGCAGGACCGGCGGTCTGGCGCTGCTGTACTTCGAGATCATGAGCACCGTGGCGCTGGTGATCGGTCTGGCCGTGGCCAACGTCGTGCGCCCCGGCAGCGGCATGAATGTGGATCCGCAAACGCTCGGCACGGGACCTCTCGAAGCCTATACGGGGCCGGGCAAACTGCAGTCCGTGACCGAATTTCTGTTGAACGTGATTCCCTCGACCGTGGTCGACGCATTTGCGAAAGGAGAAATCCTGCAGGTCCTGTTGTTTGCGGTCCTGTTCGGATTCGCGCTGCAGCGCCTGAAGCCGCGGGGCGGTGCCGTATTTGCCTTCGTCGAGGGTGTCTCCGAGGTCTTGTTCGGGATTGTCGGCATCGTCATGCGACTCGCGCCCTTGGGGGCCTTCGGGGCGATGGCGTCCACCGTCGGCAAATATGGATTCGCCTCATTGCGCCCGTTGGGAATGCTGATGGGCAGCTTCTATCTCACCTGCCTGCTTTTCATTTTCGCGGCCCTCGGGCTGGTGGCCCGCCTTCATGGCTTCAGCCTGTGGCGGTTCCTGGCCTACATCCGCGAGGAACTCTTCATCGTGTTGGGCACCTCCTCGTCGGAGTCGGTACTGCCCAGGATGATCTCGAAGCTGGAGAGGCTGGGGGCCGGCAAGCAAGTGGTCGGTCTGGTCGTACCGGCCGGCTATTCGTTCAACCTTGACGGTACGTCGATCTACTTGACGATGGCCACCCTGTTCATCGCCCAGGCCACCAACACGCCGATGTCCTTTTTCCAGCAACTCACCTTGCTCGCGGTGTTGCTCCTGACGTCGAAAGGAGCTGCCGGCGTGACCGGCAGCGGTTTCATCGTCTTGGCGGCCACCCTGTCAAGCGTCGGCACGCTGCCGGTGGCGGGTCTCACGTTGATACTCGGCATCGACCGCTTCATGTCCGAGGCAAGAGCGTTGACCAACATGATCGGCAACGGTGTTGCGACGCTGGTAGTCGCCAAATGGACCGGTGAACTGGATACGGTCACAATGAGCCGCGAGCTCAAGGGCTCCCCGGGGCGAGCGGACGACAGGTGATGAGGATAACCAATGGCGGGTGATAACCGATGAACGTGAGTGATGGTTTCGCGGGTGCGGTCGGCAACACCCCTCTGATCCGGCTGCGCGCATTGAGCGACGAAACCGGCTGCGAGATCCTGGGCAAGGCGGAATTCATGAATCCGGGCGGGTCGGTGAAGGATCGAGCGGCGAAATGGATCGTGCTCGACGCGGAGAAGCGGGGCGTTCTGCACCCGGGCGGCACGGTGGTCGAGGGAACGGCGGGCAACACCGGCATCGGTCTTGCGCATGTCTGCAATGCACGCGGCTACAAATGCGTCATCGTGATGCCCGACAACCAGGCGGCGGAGAAATACCAGATTATCGAGGCGTTGGGGGCGGAACTGCGCAAGGTGCCGGCTGTGCCGTACAGCAACCCCAACCAATATCAGAAGGTGGCAGGCCGGCTGGCGCAGGAATTGCCCAACGCGGTCTGGGCAAATCAGTTCGACAACACCGCCAATAGAGCGGCGCACTTCGAGTCAACGGGACCCGAGATCTGGCGGGACACGGACGGTAAAATCGACGCGTTTTGCGCAGCCACGGGCACGGGCGGAACGCTCGCCGGGGTTGCCGCATTCCTCAAATCGAAATCAGCGGCGATTCGGATCGTGCTGGTCGATCCGCCGGGCAGTTCCTTGTACCACTACTTCAAGGACGGAGAATTGAAGTCCGACGGCGGGTCATCGATCACCGAAGGGATCGGCACGGGGCGCGTCACCGCGAACCTCGAGGGGATTCGCGTGGACGATGCGGTCAGGATTTCGGACACGGAGACGATGCGCTTCGTGTACCGATTGCTCCGCGAGGAAGGCCTGCTCCTGGGCAGTACCTCCGGGATCAATGTTGCGGCGGCCTTCAAACTGGCAAAGCAATTGGGGCCGGGGCACACCATCGTCACCATTCTGTGCGACGGCGGCGCCAAGTATCAATCGCGATTGTTCAACCAGGACTGGATCCGGGAAAAAGGCTTTGCCGACGCGATAGCGGGCTAGGATCCGTAGTTCACGCCGAGCGGGACAGGTCTGCGTCGGGAAGGGCGTTGAACCACGCAAGACTTGCGCTCAAGGCGACAACCTCCCCCACCACGAGCAGTGCGGGCGATTCCAGCGACGCGGCGGACACCGCGCTTTCGATGGTCGCAAGGGTGGCCGCGACGACCTTCTGACTCGGCAGTGTGCCGTGAGCGATGACTGCGGCCGGCCGCGAGCCGTCCGCACCATGCTCGAGAAGCCGGGCGACGATGTGCGCCATGCGCGCCAAGCCCATGTAGAACACGGCGGTGGCCTTGGGGCCCGCCAGCGCCCGCCAGTCGGGCTGCAGGCCGTTTTCGTCCGCGTGGCCGGTCACGAAGGTCACGCTGTGGGCATGATCACGATGTGTCAGGGGGATTCCCGCATAGGCCGCAGAGCCCAGCGCCGAAGTGACGCCGGGTACCACTGAAAAGCTGATCCCGGCTCGTGCGAGCGCCGCAAGCTCCTCTCCGCCGCGTCCGAAAATGAACGGATCGCCGCCCTTCAGGCGCACCACGCGCAGGCCCCGGGCGGCGTGCGCAATCATCAAGTCGTTGATCTCCGCCTGCGTGGTACTGGCGCCGCCGGCAGACTTGCCCACGCACACCCTGGTCGCATCGCGCCGCGCAAGATCCAAGACGGCGGTCGAAACCAAGCGATCGTAGAGGATGATGTCCGCGTCCTGCAGAGCGCGCAGCGCCTTCAGGGTCAGGAGTTCCGGGTCACCGGGACCGGCGCCCACCAGCGTGACCTCTCCCGCGGCGCGCGGCGCCGCGGACGTCGTCGCCAGCAAGCGCTGGGCAATTTGCAGTGCACCATGCGGGTCCCCATCGACGAAGCGACGCGCTGCCGGGCCATCGACCACGGCTTCGAAGAAGCGCCGCCTCTCGTCCGTGTCCCGCAGCCGATCGCGGCTGGTCTTGCGCAGCCCGCGCAGCCACGTTGCCAGATCGCCAAGACGTTTCGGCAGGGATGCTTCGAGCCGTTCGCGCAGACGGCGGGCCAGGACCGGCGAGGTGCCGCCGGTCGAAATCGCGACCATGATCGGATCGCGGTCGACGATTGCGGGAACGATGAAGCGTGAAGCGTCCCTATCATCGACCACGTTCACGGGGATGGCCCTGGCATCGCTCAACTTGGCAATGAAGCGGTTGACTGCGCGGCGCGAGGTGGCAACTATGACGAGGCGCGCCCCGTCCAAGTCCTCGGGAACGAACTCCCGCACCACGAGTTTTATCGTTCCGGCGGCGCCGCGCTCGCTAAGCTCGGGGGCGATTCGTGGCGCCACCACGGTGATGACCGCGCCGGTGCGCTCCAGCAGCGAGACCTTACGCAATGCCACTTCGCCGCCGCCGACGACCAAGACGTGGAGGCCCTTGAGATCGAAGAAGACGGGAAAATATTGCACGGTCACCATCCTCGCACAGCTGCCGGCCCGGTGCAGCCAGCAGCCTGTCTCAGCACCCTGCGTGAGCCTTGGGTCAGCTCTGAGCGCTGCTGCCGAGCGCGGCTACCGCCGGGATGACGCGCCGCGGGTGCAGTCCGCACTCACGGGAATCGGCGCGCTCCCACCACCACCGTCCGGAGCGCTCATCGTCGCCCGGCTGTACCGCACGGGTGCAGGGCGCGCAGCCGATGCTAGGAAAGCCGCTGTCGTGCAAACTGTTGTACGGCAAGCGCTTCTTGCGGATGTAATCCCAAATTTCCGTCTCCGACCACTCGAGCAGGGGACTCACCTTGTGTAGCCGGTACTCGCGATCCCATTCCACCGGGGCGGCCAGTGCCCGGCTGGCGGACTGACCGCGCCGTATGCCGGTGACCCACGCACCGCGGCCCGCGACGGCGCGGCGAAACGGTCCCACTTTGCGCATGGCGCAGCAGCCGCGGCGTTGGTCCAGACTGTCGCGAAATCCGTTGATGCCGTTGTCCCCAACCCACTGCTCCACTTCAGCCGCATCGGGGTAGTAAATGCGCAGTGCCTTGCCGTAGCGTCGTTGCACTCGTTCAATCAGATCGTAGGTCTCGGGATAGAGCCGGCCGGTGTCGATGGTGAAGATCTCGATCTCCGGGACCGCCCCCCAAATCAGGTCCGTGAGCACCATGGATTCCGAACCCAAGCTATTGGCGTAGCACACATTTTTATAGTCCGAGACAGCGGCGCGAAGTTGCGTGATGCTATGTTCGGCGCGCTCGCGCAGGGTCCTGGGAAGGTCGGAATCTAGTGAACTCATCAGGCCTGAAAGTATAGGAAGGCGGCTGACTTAAGCGAACGAACTATCGCTTATGACCTCATGCACTTTAGTGCTAGGTGATCGGCCTGCTGCGGCCTGCGCAGCCTTCATTAACCTTATATCCTATGCCGATGCTGCCGCCACCACCACGCCCGTCTCAGCCGACCGCCGGATGAAATTCCAGCAGTTGCGGTATCTCGTTGCGGTCCACGAGAACGGCTTGAACATCACCGCCGCCGCCCGTCAGTTGCATACCTCACAACCCGGCGTCAGCCGCCAGCTCAAATTGCTCGAGGAGGAACTCGGCTTCCAATTGTTCGAGCGTGAAGGACGCGCACTCACGCGCACCACCGCGGCGGGCGAAGAGATCATCTCACGCGCCACCAGCATCTTGCGCGAAATGCAGAACATCCGCCGAACCTCGGCCGAGTTGCGCAAGTCAGACGGCGGAACCCTGTCGATCGGGACCACCCACACGCAGGCGCGCTACGTGCTGCCGCAGGTCATCCGCGCGTTCAGGGCAAAGTATCCCAAGGTCCGGTTGCATCTTCATCAGGGCACGTCGGAGCAGATCGCCGAGATGGTGGCCCGCGACCGCGTCGATTTCGCCATTGCGACCGGTTCGGAGGAACTGTTTCCGCACTTGGTGCGCCTACCCGTATATCGATGGCATCGTGCCGTGGTCGTGCCGCGCGGGCATCCGCTGGCCTCGGCGGGCAAGTTGACGCTCAAGAAGCTGGCCGAGTATCCCATCGTGACGTATGTGTTCAGCATCTCCGGCCGATCTTCATTGCCGGCTTTGTTCGAGACTGCGGGCCTGTCGCTCGACGTCGCGCTGACGGCGCGCGACTCGGACGTCATCAAGACCTACGTGCGGGTCGGCTTGGGAGTCGGCATTCTCGCACGTCTCGCCATCGATCCCATCGCCGATGCGGACTTGGCGGTGCTCGATGCCGCGCACTTGTTCGAGGGACATACCACCTGGATCGGCTTCCGGCGCGGCGCGCTGCTCAGAGCGTACATGTACGAGTTCATCGACCTGTTGGCGCCTCACCTGCCGCGCAAGCTCGTGCGCGAAATCGAGAAGATGGAAACCCAGGAAGACGTGGACCGCATCTTGACCGACGTCAAAATTCCCCTCAAAGACAACCCATGAGTTCAAGGAGAATCGTGCGTTCAATCCGCCATCGTCTGATTTCCGCAGTGTTGCTGGTCCTTGGCCTCGGCTTTGCGGCCGCGCCGTACGCCGCGGCCACGGTCAACCTGCTGAACGTGTCCTATGATCCGACGCGCGAGCTGTACGACGAGTACAACAAGGCATTCGCGGCATATTGGAAGGCGAAGACCGGCGACACCGTGGTCGTCAATCAAAGCCATGGGGGTTCCGGCAAGCAAGCGCGTTCCGTCATCGACGGCTTGGGCGCCGATGTTGTGACGCTGGCGCTGGCCTATGACATCGACGCCCTGGCCACTCAGGCGCAATTGATCCCGGCCAACTGGCAATCGCGCCTGCCCGCCAACAGCACGCCCTACACGTCGACCATCGTGTTCCTGGTGCGCAAGGGCAACCCGAAAGGTATTCGTGACTGGGGCGACCTTGTACGTCCCGGGATTGCGGTCATCACGCCGAGCCCGAAAACTTCGGGCGGCGCACGCTGGAACTACCTCGCAGCGTGGGCATGGGCGTTGAAGCAGCCGGGCGGCAGCGATGCAACGGCGGAACAGTTCGTCAAAAAGCTCTACAAAAACGTGCCGGTTCTGGATTCGGGCGCGCGCGGCGCCACCGTCACTTTCGTGGAGCGGGGCATCGGCGATGTATTGCTGGCCTGGGAAAACGAGGCGTATCTCGCCGTGAAGGAGCTGGGTCCCGACAAATTCGACGTGGTCGCTCCGTCGTTGAGCATCCTCGCCGAGCCGCCGGTCAGCATCGTCGACAAGGTGGTCGACAAACACGGCACGCGCCGGGTTGCCGAAGAATATCTGCGCTACCTGTATTCGAAGGAAGGCCAGGAAATAGCGGCCCGGCATTTCTACCGACCGCGGGATCCGGAAATCACCGCGAAGCATGCGGCCCAGTTTCCGAACATCCCGCTCGTGACCATCGACGCGGTTTTCGGCGGCTGGGCCCGTGCGCAGGCGACGCATTTCGCCGACAACGGCACCTTTGATCGGATCTATGGCCAGTAGCGTTGCACCACCCTCGGATCTCGGGAAGGCGGGCGGCCCGATGCGGGCGCGTCCCGCGAAGGCACGCCGCGCCGCGCGACGCCCCGTGATTCCAGGATTTGGATTGACCCTGGGATACACCATGCTGTATCTATCCCTGATCGTCTTGATACCCTTGTCAGCCACGTTCATCCGCAGCCTGGGTGGAGGCTGGGAACACTTCTGGAATGTGGTGACGGCGCCCAGGGTGGTGGCCTCGCTGCGTTTGAGTTTCGGCGCCGCGCTGCTGGCCGCGGCGGTGAACGCTCTCTTCGGGCTCGTCATCGCCTGGGTGCTGGTGCGATACCGCTTTCCATTCAAGCGTCTCATCGATGCGATGGTCGACCTGCCCTTTGCGCTGCCCACCGCGGTGGCCGGCATCGCGCTGACGGCACTGTATGCGCCCAACGGTTGGCTGGGCCGCGCTTTGCTGCCGCTCGGGGTCCGAGTGGCCTTCACCCCGCTCGGAGTGGTCGTCGCGCTCATCTTCATCGGCTTGCCGTTCGTCGTGAGAACCTTGCAGCCCGTCCTGGAAGAACTGGACAAGGAGGTGGAGCAGGCGGCGGCGACGCTGGGTGCGTCCGAGTGGCAGACCTTCGTGCGAGTCATCCTGCCCGCGTTGTGGCCGGCGCTGCTCACGGGCTTCGCGCTGGCTTTCGCCCGTGCCGTCGGCGAATACGGATCGGTCATCTTCATCGCGGGCAACATGCCGATGAAATCGGAGATCGCGCCGCTGCTCATCATCACCAAATTGGAGCAGTACGATTACTCCGGCGCAACCGCCATCGCCGTCGTGATGCTCATGCTGTCGTTCGCGTTGATGCTGGGCATCAATGCGCTGCAAAGCTGGGCGTCGACCCGGCACGGTGCGACCTAATGGAGGTGCCCGCCATCGCCGCCGCATACGAGGTCCCCGTGTCACGCAGCCTGCGCCGGCGGGATCCCCGCCAGGGAACGCGCTGGGGCCGCTTTGTCTTGATCGGCGTGGCACTCGCGTTCCTGGCGGCCTTCGTGCTCCTGCCGCTGCTCGTGGTGTTCGCGCAAGCCTTCTCCAAAGGCATCGGCGTGTATCTCGCGGCCCTTTCCGAACCCTCGGCCTGGTCGGCCATCAAACTCACCCTGACGGTGGCGGCGATCGCGGTGCCGATGAACCTGTTGTTCGGAGTGGTGTCGGCCTGGGCCATCACCAAGTTTCAATTTCGCGGCAAGAGCGCCCTCGTCACTCTCATCGACCTGCCGTTCGCCGTGTCGCCGGTCATTGCCGGCCTCACCTACATTCTGCTCTTCGGGGCGCGTGGCTGGTTCGGCCCCTATTTGCAGGCCCACGATATCCGGGTGGTGTTTGCAGTTCCGGGCATCGTGCTCGCGACCATCTTCGTCACCTTTCCCTTCGTGGCCCGCGAATTGATTCCCGTGATGCAGGCCCAGGGCAAGCACGACGAAGAGACCGCGCTATCGCTGGGGGCCGGCGGGTGGCAGGTGTTCTGGCACGTCACTCTGCCCAACATCCGGTGGGGCTTGTTGTACGGAGTCCTGCTCTGCAATGCACGCGCCATGGGCGAGTTCGGCGCGGTTTCGGTGGTCTCCGGGCATATTCGCGGACTGACCAACACCATGCCGCTGCACGTGGAAATTCTCTACAACGAATATAACTACGCCGCCGCGTTCGCGGTGGCGTCGTTGCTGGCGTTTCTCGCGTTGCTCACTCTCGCGGGAAAAAGCCTTCTGGAATGGCGGCAGCCGGAACTCAAGCACGGGACGCGCCGGGCGCGCGCAGATTTGGAGAAGTAGGACATGAGCATCACGCTACGCGGCGTCACCAAGCAATTCGGCGAATTCGCCGCCGTCGATGACGTCAATCTGGACATCCCGAGCGGTGCGCTCCTGGCGCTGTTGGGGCCGTCGGGCTGCGGCAAGACCACGTTGTTGCGCATCATCGCCGGGCTCGAAACCCCGGAAAGCGGACAGGTGCTGTTCGATGGCCGCGATGCCACCTCATGGCCGATCCGCGACCGCAAGGTGGGATTCGTATTTCAGAACTACGCGCTGTTCCGTCATATGACGGTGTTCGAGAACATCGCGTTCGGGCTCAAGGTCAAGGCGCGGCGCGAACGCCCTCCGGCCGCCGCGATACGCCGGAAAGTGCAGTCGCTGCTGGAACTGGTGCAGCTGGATTGGGCCGGCGAGCGCTATCCCGCTCAACTCTCCGGCGGCCAGAAACAGCGCGTGGCGCTGGCGCGGGCATTGGCCGTCGATCCGGAGGTGCTGCTCCTGGATGAGCCTTTCGGCGCGCTGGATGCCCAGGTGCGGCACGAATTGCGCCGCTGGTTGCGGCGCCTCCACACCGAACTCCATTTCACGAGCATTTTCGTGACCCATGATCAGCAGGAAGCAATCGAGGTGGCGGACACCATCGTCGTGCTCAATCGAGGGCGGATCGAGCAAACCGGAATACCGGGGGAAGTCTATGATTTGCCTCGATCGGCGTACGTGCACCGCTTTCTCGGTCAGGTCAACGAACTTCGGGTGGAATGGCGCGAGGGTCGCGCATACCTGGGCCCGGTCGATATTTCGAGCGATCCCGCATTGCAGCCGGGGGCCGGCTTGGTCGCTCTGATCAGGCCGCATGAGATCGATGTCGTCGACGAATCGGCGGGCTGGCGGGCGACGGTGCGGGATGTGCGGGTGATCGGACCCATCGTTCGCCTGGAGCTTGGCGCCGAGGGCCGGCCGCCGAGCGAACCATTGGAGGCGGAGATCAGCCGCGAAAGATTCGACATCGGCCGATTCCACGTCGGTCAGAACGTGGGGGTGCGATTCCGTCGATGGCAGATCTATCCCGCCGACGCGGTGCTGGTCAGCGATGCTGCAGCTTGAGCGCGAGTCCTATGTCGTTGGAGGGTTGGTAGCGGGATGAAAACGTCGAGAACGCGCCGGCCGCAGCGTCAAGATCGCTGTCGGGCAGCTCGAAGCTGTTGAAGCCGCAACGGGCGAGGAAGAACACCTGATCGCGGCGCACGTACCCCGTGGCACGCAATTCGCCGCGCCATCCATGCTGTTCGCGCAGCAGGCGGCCCTGGGTATAGCCGCGCCCCTCGCTGGGCCCTGGGAATTCGGCGCCGACCAGATCGAAGCGCGACAGGTCCGGCGCCAGCTGCCCGACCTTGTCGGCCGGCGATAGGATCACGCCCAGGCGTTCCCGTGCGGCACGCCACCGCGGCACATCGGACCGCCATTGATCGAATGTCAGGATGATGGCGTTCGACGGATGTGCGGATCCGAGAAGGCCGATCTTGGCGGCCTCGGCGTTACCGGCGTCGGCGTTCGCGGCTTCGGTGAAATAAGTCCAGTCGTCGACGACAATGCGGCCGTCACGCAGCAACTGGCGCGGCATACACTCGTTCCTTGAAGGGTTTCACGCCGAGCCGGCGCACGGTATCGAGAAATCGTTCGTCCGGTCGACGCCTTTCGACATACACGTCGAGCAACCGCGCGATCGTTTCCGCCACGTCGGCCTTCGCCACGGACGGTCCGATCACCGAGCCCAACGACGCATCGGCACCGGCGGCGCCCCCGATGGTGATCTGGTACCACTCCTCGCCGCCCTTATCCACGCCCAGAATGCCGATGTTTCCCACGTGGTGGTGACCGCAGGCGTTCATGCACCCCGACATTTTCAGGTCCAGCTCGCCAAGGTCGTACAAGTAATCGTAATCGTCGAAGCGCTCGTTGATGAGCTTGGCGACGTCGATCGAGCCCGCGTTCGCAAGGCTGCAAAAGTCGAGCCCGGGACAACAGATCATGTCGGTGAGGGTGCCGATGTTGGGAGTCGCGAGGCGGGCGCGGTCCAAGGTCTGCCACAGCTCGAAGACTTTGTCCTGCTCCACGTCGGCGAGCAGCAGATTCTGCGTGTGGGTGACCCGCACCTCGCCGAAACTGTAGCGGTCCGACAAGTCCGCGATCAGCTCCATCTGCGCATCGGTCGCATCACCGGGTGCAACGTCCGGCTTCTTCAGCGAGACATACACCGCCCGGTAGCCGGGAACCTTGTGCTCCGCCGTGTTATAGCGGTACCAGGCGCGAAACGCCGCCTCCTTGCCGGCCACGGGATCGGTGTTCACGAGCTTCCGGTACGCCGGCGGATCGAAGAAGCCGCGCATGCGGGCGACCTCGGCCTCGTCCACCCGCAGGGCCCCGCCGCGAATCGATTCCCACTCGGCCTCGACCCGCCGCCTGAACTCCTCGATCCCGAGGGATTTGACGAGTATCTTGATGCGCGCCTTGTGTATGTTGTCGCGCCGTCCCTCGAGGTTATAAACGCGCAGTACCGCCTCCAGATAGGAGAGCAGATGCTCGCGCGGCAGAAATTCACGCACCACCTGGCCGATGATGGGGGTCCGGCCAAGACCGCCCCCCGCAAGGATTTCGAAACCAAGTTCTCCCGCCGGTCCGCGCACGATGTGCACCCCGACATCATGGACCAGGGAAGCGGCGCGATCCTGCGGCGCACCCGTTACCGCAATCTTGAACTTGCGCGGAAGGTAGGTGAACTCGGGATGGAACGTCGACCACTGCCGGATGATCTCGCACCAGGGGCGCGGATCCTCGAGCTCATTCGGGGTGACTCCCGCAAGATGATCCGAGGTGGTGTTGCGGATGCAGTTGCCGCTGGTTTGAATGGCGTGCATCTCGACGGCCGCCAGCTCGGCCAATATGTCGGGCACCTGCTCCAGCTTCGGCCAGTTGTATTGAATGTTCTGGCGGGTGGTGAAGTGACCGTAGCCGCGGTCGTAGCGCCGGGCAATGCCGCCCAACGTGCGCAGCTGTCCGGAGGACAACAGGCCGTACGGGATGGCGACGCGCAGCATCGGCGCATGCCGCTGGATGTACAGGCCATTGCGCAGGCGCAAATGCCGGAACTCATCGTCATTCAATTCGCCGCTCAGAAAGCGCCGCGTCTGATCCCGAAATTGGGCGACACGCTCATTGACCAGCGTCCTGTCCATCGTGTCATAACGATACATGCCCTCATCATAGGCGCTGCGCGGCCGGCGGTGCTAATAACCAGCGGGCATGAACTGATAACCATGCACGATATCGCTGTTGTTTCGACCGAAACCGTGATTCGCTCGGCAGCCGAAATTCGCGACCCGGCGCAGCATCCTCGGGAGCAACGAAGGGCTTGAAATCGGTGGCAAAAGATCTCACGGAAATGGCAGTGGCGCCGGACACCTATCAAGTCTCGCCCGAGCCCGTGTTGCTGATCGCCGACTTGCACGGTGCCCTGGCCTTGTGCCTGCACGATGAGGCGCGCGGCGTCGGCGGACTGCTGCATTTGCGCTTCGTCGCCAGCACCGGGGTGCCGAGCGACGTCACGGATAACACTTTGAGTTCGGTACTGGTGGTGCTGGATCGCTTCAAGCGCGCGGTCATCGGAAACTCCACCCGTAACGACAGCATCCAGGCGCGCATCCTCGCCCATGCTTTGCCGCCGACGGATGAACGCGAACCCAGCGCCACTCTCGTCGATCTGCTGCGCGCTGACCTCGCCGACTGCAAGATCAGCTGCGGCACGCAGATGACCCGCAGATCCGAGGCCGTCCGCGTGTGTTTCCAGCCCTTCGAGGGCCGCGTCTGGATCTCGAGAGAAACCGGCACCTTGGCCTGATTCGGGCGTTCCATATAAGCTTCCAGACATGCCGCCGGGCGCACGCTTCCGTGCGAGCGCGGCGCGTGGTCCAACGGCTTTGCTCACAGAGGTTGTTCATGCGAGTTGCGTTGCTGGTGGCGCTGCTGGGTTTATCCGCGTGCGCAAGCGAGAAGTTGGCGTTGGCACCGCCGTCCGGCGTGAATTTCACGGGACGCTGGAAGCTGGACGAGGCGGACAGCGATGACCCGATGCGCATCGTCCAGAGCCGGATGGCAGATTCCGGGCCCGGGTCCTCCGGCTCCTCCGGGGGGCGCCGGGGCCAGGGCGGCCGTGGCGGTGGTCCTGGCGGCCGGGAGGGCGCCGGTGGAGGCTACGGCGCCGCCGGATTGGGTGCGCCGCCCCTACCGGCAGTGGGTGCGCTGAGCGAAGCGTTGCGCTGGCCCGGCAAGGAGCTCGAGATCAAGCAGGTGGCGGGGGTGGTCGCCGTCACCTCCGCAGGAGACAGCCGGGTATTTCAGCCGGTCGTCGATGGCGGCATTCACCGGCTTCGAAAGCCGTCCGATAAGGATGGTGCGGCGCGGGACCGCGACATGCGAACGCGTGATCGGGACGACGGGCCGCCGGTCTGTGGATGGGACGGAAAGACTCTCGTGGTTGAGTCGGGGGCACCCGACGACGACCATCCGCCCTTCGAGGAGCGCTACAGCGTATCGGAAGACGGACAACGACTCATCGAGGTCGTGGGCTTCAAGAGTTCGCGCAACGCCGGGTTCACGATGTCGCGGGTCTGGGAGCGGGTGCAATAGACGGGTGACGAAATGCGGCAAGCCAAGGGCGCTAAAGAAAAAAGCCGGGCGAAGCCCGGCTTTCAAGTCCCCATGCCTGCCTTGGCGCCTTATGTTGGCGCGGAGGCGTGATCGGTCTTTCTTTACTTCCCTAGAGCCCCTATTGCGTTCGAGCAACACTGTAGCCTCGGGCGGGCGCTGGCGCTAGCTTTATTGTGAAGAAAGGCAAAAATTAATGTAGTAAATAAGCAACAGTTGTCATAAGTGCGGTCGGGGAGCCCTTAAGCCGCGCGCACTGCGACTCGCGTATCCTTGCATCCAAGACAATCAAAATCCGAGCGGGAGGCCAAACGTGGCTAAGCAACCCAAATTGACGACGCCCCCCATAGTCCGCACCCGCAGGGCCTATTTCGACTGCCGGTTCGGGCAATTGCATGTGCGCACGGCGTTTCCGACCACCGGCGGCTTCGACGAGGGGGTCACTCTCTTCTGCCTGCACCCCAGTGAGTTATCGAGCCGCACGTTTCATAGATTTTTGCCGGAGATCGCCGATGATCGCTCCGTGTACGCGCCCGATCTGCCCGGTTGCGGCGAATCGGACCATGCGCCGTCGATGAACTTCAAGGACGCCGCCGCGGCGGTGTCCGATCTGGCCGGGGATTTGCGCTTGCGTCAGATCGATGTCGTGGGATTTCGCTTCGGTGCAGGAGTCGCCCTGGAGCTCGCGGTCGCGCGGCCAGAACTGGTTCGCCGTCTCGTGCTGGTCGCTGCCCCTCCCATCGATGGACTCCCGGTGATCAAGCGGGAAAGCTTGGTCCTTCGCATTAAACTGGGGGTTGGCGATGACTCGCAGTGGACCAAGGCGATTCTGCCCCAGGCAAAATTCATCGATCTGGCCGAGTACGACGCAGATATGTTCGACGCCGCTCCCAAGACGTTGGCGAAGCAGATCGGCGCCTTCCTGAAGGCCTAGTCCAGCCGCCCTGCGCGAGACGCTCCTTTCATGAGACTCAATAAGTACATCAGTGAGACCGGCGTCTGCTCGCGTCGCGAGGCCGACAAATTGATCGAGGCGGGGCGTGTCACGTGCAACGGGTCGCTTGCCGTATTGGGCACGCAAGTCGGTGAGGCCGACGAGGTCCGCATCGACGGCCGGCTCTTGGGGCTGCGGAAGAAGCAGATCTACATCGCACTCAATAAGCCGGCGGGCATCACGTGCACCACTGAAACCCACGTCGAAGGCAACATCATCGATCTCATTGGCCACAAGGAACGAATCTTCCCCATCGGCCGCCTGGACAAGGAGTCGGAGGGTCTGATCCTATTGACGAACGACGGCGACATCGTCAACGAAATCCTGCGCTCGGAAAACAATCACGAGAAGGAATACTTGGTGACGGTTGAGCGGGCGGTCACGGACCTGGCGCTCAAGATGATGGCCGACGGCGTCAAGATCATGGGTGAAATCACCAAACCGTGCAAAGTGTCGCGGGTCAACGAGAAAACGTTTCGCATGATTCTGACGCAGGGACTGAACCGGCAGATTCGGCGCATGTGCTCGGCGTTGGGTTACCGAGTCCAACATCTGCGGCGTGTCCGAATCATCAATATCGATCTCGGCACCTTGGCGCCGGGGGAGTGGCGGGAACTCGCCGAGGGCGAGGTGGCCGCGCTGCTACCGCGCCGGCGGGCGGCGTCCGGCGGCGGGTCCTGGGAGCCTGTCTGAGCATTTCTCGTGAGCCGCGTTGGTCGCGCTAGCTCGAGCGCAGGACGACGGGCTGTACCCCCTCCGACCATTGTCGCGCATTCGCTGCGCGCCATTCGGGATCGGCGGCGCGCGATACCAGCCATGAGAAGAATTCGTCTCCCTGGCTGTTCCAATACGCGTGATTGAGCAGCAGGGCACCCTCACCCGATTCGACGGTGAAGCGCCTGCGAAGTCCGAAGGTCGCCGAGCCGCGGCTCCATGCGAGGCGCGGGGCGTCTTCCGAGAGCTGATACTGCTCGGAGCCGACCTGAAGATGCAGTACTCCATCCCGGCCGAAGAGACAAATGTTCGGCTGCGCGGCGCGGATCAACGCCACTCCGTGCACCAGCGCCGGCGGATCGTCAAAGGCGACCCAGGTACCGTTCACCGAGTTCCATTGCAGCAGCATGCTTTGACGCCGAAAATCGACGACAGGAATGCCGGAAGTCATAGTCGGGCCCCTGCTCGCAGCTTGCCTATTCACGAATCATTTCGGATCGCGTTCGGAAGAATCCACGAAGGCATCGTGCACGACGGTCGGCGTGAGGAGCTGCGGCAGCACCAGCGGTTCCGACGATCCGGGCTTCGCATTGTAGACGACATAGAGGGGCACCCCTGCGCGCCCGAAGGCCGAGAGGGCCTTCGTGATCGCCGGATCGCGATTGGTCCAATCGCCCTTCATCAACGTCACTCCCTTGTCGCGAAATACCGCCTGCACGGCTTCATCCGAAAACGCATTGCGTTCGTTGACCAGGCAGGTCAAACACCAGCTCGCCGTGAAATTGATGAGCAATGGCCGCCCGGCCGCGGTAATTTCCGCCGCACGTGCGGCATCGTAGGGTTGCCAACCGCCCGCATCCGGAACGGCCGCGGTAGTCCTCGGGGTCGACGCAGCCGCGGCATCATCGAAGCGCAGCGGCAGCAGGACGGCGAGCACGAAGGCGCCAAGCGCCGTCGCCAGGGCCGTCAGGCGCAAGGTCCGGCCGCTGGATTTCGATTTTTGGTACGCCCAGCCTGAGAACGCAATGAGAATGACGCCCGTCAGCGCAGCTCCCAACCCCAAGGATGAGGTTTGCTGCGCCAGAACCCAGAGCAGCCACGCGGCCGATGCATACATGGGAAACGCAAATACCTGCTTCAGCGTGTCCATCCAAGCGCCGGGCTTCGGAAGGGCTCGGCGCGTCCACGGGGCAAACGACAACAGCAGGTAGGGTAGCGATAGACCCACGCCCAAGCCAGCAAAGATGACCAGTGCGACCACCGGAGACTGCGTCAGTGCTGCGCCGACAGCCGCCGCCATGAACGGCGCCGTGCAGGGCGTCGCGACCAGCGTGGTGAGCACGCCGGTGAAGAACGACGCGCGATAGCCCTCGCCGCGCGTGAGTTCATCCCCGACCCCTGCAAGCCCGCCGCCTATCTCGAAGACGCCCGAGAGGTTCAAACCGACGGCCAGAAGGAGATAGACCATGAGGGTCACAAACAGCGGCGACTGAAGCTGAAAGCCCCAACCGATCTGCTCGCCGCCCGCCCGCAGCGCCAACAGCACTACCGCAAGCGCGAGCATCGAACTTAGTACACCGGAGGCGAACACCAGGCCCTTTGCCCGAACCGCGGCCGGATGTTTTTTCGCCTGCTCGACCAACCCGATTGCCTTGATCGACAGGACCGGGAATACGCAGGGCATCAGATTCAGAATCAATCCCCCGAGAACCGCCAGCAATATGAGCGAGGGCAAGGCCGGCGCCTCGGCTGCCGGCTGCGCGCTCCGGCCGGTTGCCGCGGCGGGGGGCGCGCCGGCTGCGGCGCCGAACGCAGCGGCGATTTCGATGGGAACAACCGCCGGGCCGCCGCCGCTCTGCTCGGTGGCCAGCAACACGCCTCGAACCGTGCCTGTCGTCTGCCGGCGGTCACCCGCCTTGATCGCGAGCTCCACGACGTCCTTCGAGCGGGTCAGAGTCTGCGGAGCGCCATACTCGATGCCGCCCTCGTCGTAGGGGAAAAACGCCAGCGAAGTGATCTGGGACAACGTCGCGCCCCACGCGCTGCCGAGCGCAAGTACCAGCTTGCCGTCCTGGATCCGCGCCCCGGTCGCCGCGGGTTGCGGATTCGGCAAGTCGCTTCGTGCCGCCGAGAACAGGGCTGCATCCTTGGGATCGACAGCGGCGGCACCTGCCACCGTCGGCACTTTCAGTTGCAGTCGGGCGTCCTCGGGAATACAGACGTCCGAACACACCAACCAGCCGGCCTTCGCCTGCAGCAGGGCCACAGAGCCCTCTTTGAGTTCGCGCGGCGCGGTGATCTTGACGAGGTGGATGGCGTGCCCCGCGTAACCGTAATTCACCAGCGGCGGCAGGTCGAATCGGTGCGGTGTGGCCCACACGATGTCGCCGGCCGTGAAACCCGGTGGAAGGGTCCAAGCCAGGGTCGTGGCCTGGCCCGAATCGCCGGGATTGCGCCAATAGGTGTGCCAACCGTCGCGAATGTTGAGTTCGAGAGCGACCCAGATCGACTGACCCGGCCCGATGGCGCCGGTCTCGCTCACCAATCGCGCCTTGACGTTGTCGGTCGTCACGACGTTTCCCGTAAGCGATCGGGCCGCCGGCGAAGCGAGCAAACACGCCAGGATCCACCACTTGATTAGTTGCATGAGCCCTATGTTACTAAAATATCGACGAGCCCCCGGATTTCGGCTCACGGGTTGTGGAGCATCTCACAGTAATCGATCGCCATACCGTCGCGGTTCCGCTTGAGCTAATGTAGGCGCGTCCAACAAAAGTCCACCATGCAAGAAAACTACGTAGAACGAATCCTAAAAGCCAAAGTGTACGACGTCGCCATCGAGACGCCATTGGATGACGCGCCGCGCCTGTCGCGGCGTTTGAACAATCGCGTGCTGTTCAAACGAGAAGACCTCCAACCGGTGTTTTCGTTCAAAATTCGCGGTGCCTACAACAAAATCGCGCAACTATCGCCGATCACGGCGCAGCGCGGCGTGATTTGCGCGTCCGCGGGCAACCATGCGCAAGGGGTCGCACTCGCGGCGCGGACCCGCAAGATCCCGGCGCTCATCGTCATGCCGCTGACCACCCCGGAGATCAAGGTCCGGGCGGTTGCGGATCTGGGTGCGGAAATCGTGCTGCACGGCGACGACTACGATCACGCCTATGAACACGCCATGGTGCTGGCCCGCGAGCGAGCGCTGGTATTCGTGCATCCCTTCGACGATCCCGACGTGATCGCGGGCCAGGGCACCATCGCCATGGAAATCCTGCGCCAGCATCATGGCGACGATGTCGACGCGATCTTCGTGCCCGTGGGCGGCGGCGGGCTGATCTCCGGTATTGCCGCGTACGCGAAGTCCCTGTATCCGCGAATCAAGATCATCGGCGTCGAACCTGAGGACTCGGCCGGGATGTACGAGTCGCTGCGGGCCGGCAAGCGCCTGACGCTCGATCGAGTCGGCACGTTCGCGGACGGCGTCGCCGTGCGGCGCGTGGGTGAGGAGACTTTCAGACTCGCCCGCCAGTATGTGGATGAGATCGTTTTGGTGACCACCGATCAAATTTGTGCAGCGATCCAGGATATTTTCGAGGACACCCGCTCGATTGCGGAGCCTGCGGGTGCCCTGGGCGTCGCCGGCATCAAGAAGTACGTGTCTCGGGAAAACTGCACTGACCGCCTGTTCATTTCCATCAATGGCGGTGCGAACATGAACTTCGACAGGTTGCGGTACGTGGCGGAACGCGCCGATATCGGTGCCCAGCGCGAATTGTTGCTGGCAGTGGAAATGCCGGAGGAACCCGGATCATTTTTGCGATTTTGCGAATTGCTCGGAAAACGCAGCGTCACCGAATTCAACTATCGGTACGACGACAGCAAGGCGGCCCAGGTGTTCGCGGGCCTCGGGCAGGGCGGGGGCAAGTCGGAACGCGACTCCCTCGTCAAAACCATCGCCGATGCGGGCTTCGCGGTGCGCGACATGACCGACAATGAAATGGCAAAGCTGCACGTTCGCTACATGGTGGGCGGACACGCTCGGGGCCTCACGGACGAACGTCTCTACCGCTTCGAATTTCCCGAGCGGCCGGGCGCGCTGTTGAAGTTCCTGCAGGCGGTAGGCAGCGGCTGGAACGTCAGTCTTTTTCACTACCGCAACCATGGTTCGGACTACGGGCGCGTCCTCGCCGGGATTCAAGTGCCCGCGGCAACGCACGAAGATTTCACCCTGCATCTCAACGCGCTGCAATACGCATACACCGAGGAGACGGAAAATCCCGCCTACAAGCTGTTCTTGGACGGGAACGGGTGACTGCGTACCGGGTGCGGCGGACGCCGCGGCATGAAACATTGCGGGTACGCGGACTCGACACCCATCTGACCCGCTGGGGACCTCCACCTTCCGGAACGGAATCACCGGTGTTCCTCCTGCATGGGTTGAACGATACCGGCGATACTTTTCAGTTCATGGTCGACGCACTCGAGAGCGATTGGCCGCTGGTGGCGCCCGACTGGCGTGGATTCGGCCGCAGCGCGTGGTCCCAGGAAGGGTATTGGTTCCCCGATTATTTTGCGGATCTCGACGCGCTGCTCGATGCGCTGGCGCCGGACGAACCCGCGCGGATCGTCGGCCATAGCATGGGAGGCAACATTGCGAATCTCTACGCGGGGTTGCGGCCTGACCGGGTGCGTTGCCTTGCGAACCTCGAGGGTTTCGGATTGCCCCGCTCATCCCCGCGTGATGCCCCGGGGCGGTTGCGCAAGTGGCTGGGTCAGGTGAAAACCGTGCCTGTGTTGAAGAACTACGAGTCGGTCGAGCAGTTGGCCGGAGTCATTCGCTTTCGTTACCCGCGTTTCAGCGAAGCCCATGCGGACTTCGTGGCTCGGGCGTGGAGCGAGCCGCATGGCGGCCGGGTGCGGTTGTTGGGCGATGCCCGCCACCGCTGGGCCAACCCGGTTCGCTACGCGCGGGAGGATGCGGAGGCGTGTTGGCGGGAGGTGAAGGCGCCAGTCCTGATGGTGGTGGGCGACGAATCCGAATACCTTGCCATGCTCGGGACGGACGGCACCGACGACGCGTTCCGGGCCAACATGCCTCATGTGCAAATTGCGCACATGGCCGGCGCCGGACACATGCTGCACATCGAACAGGCGGAGCGGGTCGCGGCGCTGATCCAGGATTTCTTGAGCGCTCACTGACGCCGTCGATCCGCACCGTTGAAATTCCGGTGATGGTGGACGTATAAGTGCTTGCAATCACCTTTTCGAGGACTTCTTCTTGCTGGCGGCGCCTGCCGCTACGGCGCGCATCGCCCACCTCACGCACTCATCCGCGTCTTCGAGGACATCTGCCGGCACTTCGTAATAATTCATGCTCACCTGCGGTTTGTCCCGGTACGGTCGGAACCGCGCCATACCGCGGCTCTCGTAATCACCGCGACTGGCAGCGCTCACTTTGAAGAACAGCGCATCGCCGCTGATGATGCCGAAGAACACGTCGCCGCGGTACAAGCCGAATGCGCCAAACATGCGGCGGAAGGACACCCCCCCGGCACCGGAGAGATGTTCGAGCACCCAGTGCAAATAATCATTCTTGCCGCCCATCGGCTACACTAAGACGGTTGCGTGTCTGCGCCGTCCACGACCGCCGTGGCGGAGATTTCCACCAATAGATCCGGTGTGATCAACTGACTCACTTCGACCATCGTCGTCGCGGGTCGTATGTCGGCGAACACCTCGCCGTGCACCCTGCCCACCGCTTCCCACTGACCGATGTCGCGAACATAGACGCGTGTTTCGACCACGTTCTTCAACGACGCTCCGAGTTTCGCCAACGCAGCGTCGATTCGGTCGAGGATGAGCCGTGTCTGCGGCCCCGGTTCGCCGGGATGCAGCGCCTGTCCTTCGGGACCGCTCGCGGTCGTGCCCGACACGAAAACCAGATTGCCGACCCGCACTGCCCGTGAATAGCCGACGATGTCGCCCCAGGGATTTCCGGTCGGAACTGAATTGCGCATCGTCGCCTCCCCAGATTCTTCGGCTGTCCGGCAATCGTAACAAAGAGCGCGGCGCGACGAACCATCATCCTGCTTAACGAGCCCCGGCCCGGCGCAGCGCCGCGACGATCGCCGGCCGATCCACGGCAAGGGCGGCATTCAGGGGTGTCGTGCCGTCGGCGTCCGCCGCATTCGGATCAGCCCCGTGGGCCAGCAACAGGTCGACCGATTCGGCCTGGCCGCGCGAAGCCGCGAGCAGCAAGGCGGTCTGACCGTGCGCATTGGGCGCATCGACAAGGACCGGGCTGCTCAGGATCGTACGCAGCCTCTCGACGTCGCCGGTTTCCGCCGCCCTCCGCAACGCCGCCGACGGATCGGCCGGAGGAGACGCGGGTTCTGCGGATGCGGCTGGGTGCCCCCCCACCAGGCCAGGCCGAGGCACCAAGCCGGGAGGAGTCGCCGCGCCAAGCTGAGCCATCGCGCCGGGCTGAGCCGCTGCGTCGGGCTGAGCCATCGCGCCAGGCTGAGCAGCCGCGTCGGACGGATCTTCAGCTTTGAGCCGAGAAGCGCTCGAGCGCGACGCCTCGGCGGTGCGCTGCGTCGCCTGCACATCGTCTCGCGAGGCGCTTGTCTGCCCTTGGGCGGGCGCGATGGCGCGCGACCTCGCGGCAGCCTGCGGCGGCGGAAACGGCGCCGGCGCCGAGTTCATCGGCGCAGAGTCGGCCAATGGCGGAGCGCCAGCGCCGGGTCCAGCGCCGGGTGGAGCGCCGGCGAGCGGTGGTGCGGCGAGGGGTGGTACCTGCGCCGGTGCCGCCGTGTCCGCCGATTCCGAAAATGGCTGCGGGTTGAAAACGCGCGGCACGATCAGAAGGCCTGCGAGCGCAGCCGCCGCCAGGGTCCCGAATATTGCGGGACGCCAGCGTGCTCGATTCGCCGTCGGACGTTGCGGCCCCGCCGCCACGGCAGCGGCATGCTCGAGCACCCTGCGGCGCACCGCCTCGCTCGGCCGACTGGTGTCGCGGGCAGACGCGCGCCGATAGATTTCGTCGAGATCCGGGGTCATGCGTACTCCTTGAGCATCTGCCGCAGCTTGGTGCGCGCATAGCGCAGCCGGCTCTTGGTGGTCTCGAAACTGCTGCCAGTGATCCTCGCAATCTCCTCGATGTCGAGGTCGCCTTCGACTTGCAACAGGAAGGCCTCGCGCTGTTCCCGAGGCAATTCCTCGACGGCCCGAATGAGAGCGGCCGCCTCGTCCCGCGCAACCGCTGCCGCAACCGGACCCGTGCCGGGATCGGCCGAAAGCTGGTCGATCGCCGCGTCGGAATCGAGTCCCAGCGACTCAAGACTCAGGTGCCGGCGGTGCGCCCGGATGGAGTCGATCATCCGATTGTGCGCAATGGTAAACAGCCAGGTCGTGAAACGCGCCGAGGGTAGGTAGCGCCGGGCATCGCGCGCGACGGCGAACCACACCTCCTGCATCAACTCTTCCGCGGTCGCAGCATCTCTCAGGTTGCGTTGCAGATAGCGCCAAACGCGCAATTCGTGACGGTGATAGAGCAGCTCGAACGCCGCCGCGTCGCCGCGGGCGTAGCGGCCGATCAGAGCCTCGTCACTATCGTCCGCGACAGTACTATCCCCGGCGTCTGGCATTCACGTCATTATGACAGCATCGCGATCAACCTGAGGGATCCGGAACGTACTGCTGTCCGCGTGAGCCCGGAAACGGGTCGGGCACCGGCGGCATCGGGTGCGGACGCGGGACGATGCCCATCGCGAACAGATTGTCGAGGCTGTCATAGTGGATGCGGATCACCTGGTTCGGTTGCTTCTGCAGGCGCAGAAATTCGGTGTGATCGACGTGCGAGTATTCGCGCTCGCCGTGACCCGTGCCGAGTTTTGCCCCGGCTTGCGGCGCGGCGAGAGCGGACGGTGGAGACATCGGCGCGGATTCGGCCGCGCGCGCAGCGTCCGAGCGGCTGGAGTTCTGTCCACCGATCAGCGGCTGGTCGACGGTCGTCGGCTGGCGCTCGCGGAAGACCGCCACGCCGATGACGCCGACGTTCGCGGGCCGCCCGGTGCGCGCCGCATAAGAGTTCGCGAGGTCGGTGAAGGTAAAGGCGGCCACTTCCGCGTCGGATTTGCGCCAGCCCGTGATCTGATAGCGATCGCCGGGGCTGAACACGTAGCCGCCTTGATCCCACGCGGCGGTCTCTCCCGACACGACGTTGACACCATCGACCGACGTCACCGCGAGCAGCCGCTCCCCGAGGCGATTATGGATTTCAATGGCATAGCGGCCGCCGGGTCTGCCGGCCACCCAGTATTCGCCACGATAGTAATGCGTGTCGAGTACAACCCCGCTGTCCCGGTCGATGATGCTGACGTCGGCGAGGCCGCGGACGGACTGCGCCTGGCAGATCGAAGCCAGCACTACGGAAATCGCGAAATACATCAGACGTTTCATACCGCCTCCACTCGTTGTGACTTACGGGTATTGAAGCGATGCGGACATCAAAAAGGGGTTAAGCCGCGCTAGCAATTGCGATTAAAATGTCCGGCAACACATTACGTCAAACGCGAGCGCACTATGGACCGACCACCCTTGCCGCCGTTCACATTGGAGAGTGCTGTGCAAAAAGTGCGCATGGCCGAGGACGCGTGGAACACGCGCGACCCGGCGCGCGTTGCGCCGGCCTATACCACCGATAGCCGTTGGCGCAACCGCGTCGAGTTCCTCGAGGGGCGCGAGGCCATTCAAATGTTCCTGGCGCGAAAATGGTCGCGCGAATTGGACTACCGGCTCATCAAGGAATTGTGGACTTTCGCGGGCAATCGCATTGCCGTGAGATTCGCCTACGAGTGGCATGACGACGGCGGTCATTGGTTTCGCAGTTACGGCAACGAAAATTGGGAATTCGACGAACATGGCTTGATGCGGCTGCGCATCGCCAGCATCAACGATCTTCCGATTGCAGAGAGCGAGCGTAAATATCATTGGCCTCTGGGAAGGCGGCCTGATGCCCACGCATCCTTGAGCGCCCTCGGTCTTTGAATCCACCCGGCGCCACGAGCGGCTTCGCGGTTCTCAAGCAACGCGATTTCACCCTCTATCTCTGCTCCCGGCTGTTCTCCTCGATTGCAGCGCAAATGCTCATCGTTGCCGTGGGATGGCAGGTATACAAACTCTCCGGCCGGGTGCTTGACCTTGGGTTGATCGGGCTCTCGCAGTTCCTTCCCTTTCTGTGCCTGTCCCTGTTCGCCGGGCATGCGGCGGACCGATTTGACCGTCGGCTCATCATCTCGCTGTGCCTGGCGGCAGTCCTGATTTGTGCGTTGTTGCTGCTCCTCTTTGCGGCGGCTCGGATCGGCAGCACGCTGCCGATATTCGCGGTTCTCGCGCTGCTCGGCATCGCGCGCGCGTTTCTTGCGCCTGCCGCCCAGTCAATCCTGCCCAATATCGTGCCGGTCGCCGCGCTTGGCAGCGCCATCGTCCTCAATTCTTCGTCCTTTCAGGTCGCGACCATCGCCGGTCCCAGCATCGGCGGGATCGTTTACGCATTTGGTGATTCCGAGTGGGTCTATGGCAGCGCCGCAGGATTGCTGCTGATCTCTCTGCTGATGCTGCTTTTCATCAAAAGTCGGCCCCTGGTGATTGTCCGCGACGCGGTTTCCATGGGCAGCATGCTCGAGGGATTGCGGTTCGTCTGGCGCCGAAAAACCGTGTTGGGCGCTATCTCCCTCGATTTGTTCGCGGTGCTGTTCGGCGGCGCCACCGCACTGCTGCCGGCGTTCACTCGGGATGTCCTGCATGCCGGACCTGACATATTCGGCTATTTGCGTGCGGCCCCCGGCATTGGAGCGGGTCTCTGTGCGCTGCGGTTGACGGTCAGGCCGATCACTCACCGAATCGGCGTTCACATGTTTGCGGGCGTGGCCGTGTTCGGTGCGGCAACGGTGGTTTTTGGCATTACCCACCGCTTCTGGGTGGCCATGGCCGCCTTGCTGGCGCTCGGCGCGGGCGACATGGTCAGCGTCTTCATCCGTAACCTATTGGTGCAATTGGAAACGCCGGACGCGATTCGCGGTCGCGTCAGCGCCGTGAATTCGGTGTTCATCGGCGCGTCCAATGAACTGGGCGAGTTCGAATCCGGATTTACCGCAGCGTGGTTTGGACTGGTTCCGGCCATCGTGTCCGGCGGAGTAGTAACATTGTTGGTGGCGGGACTTTGGGCGGGCATCTTGTTTCCCGGGCTATGGCGCCTGCGGACATTCGATCAACTGAAGGATAACCTCGGGAATGCAACATAAAGGCGCACACCCTCATTCGTCCCAGGATGACCATGATCACGGGGTGCATGTCCATGACCCCGGTCATGACCATGCCACCCCCGAACCGGGGGACGGGCAGGTCCTCGCTCACGACGACGGCCATGGTCATTCCCATGGCTTGACCGCTGATGGCATCAACGCACGAATGGGCGTTGCCCTCGCGCTCAACGTGATTTTCGTCGCCATCGAGGGCACCTTCGGTTTCCTGTCCAATTCGGTGGCGTTGATCGCCGATGCGGGTCACAACTTGGGCGACGTGCTGGGTCTCATCTGTGCGTGGACGGCCATTCGTCTGGCGGCCCGGCCGCCCGGCGGGCGGTTTACTTACGGATTGGGGCGCTCCTCGGTTTTGGCCGCCCTTGCCAACGCGGTTTTGCTGCTGGTGGCATGCGGTGCCATCGCGTGGGAGGCAATAGGACGTCTCGCGACTCCGCCTACCGTGGCGGGCGCCACCGTCATGGGCGTCGCGGCAGTCGGCATTGTGCTGAATGGAGTCAGTGCGTGGCTGCTGCACGGCGGCAGCCACGATGATTTGAGCCGCCGAAGCGCCTTCATCCATATGCTGGGCGATGCAGCGGTGTCGGCCGGTGTGCTGATTTCAGGGGGACTCATCCTGCTTACCCACTGGGCTTGGCTGGACCCCGTTGTGAGCCTGTTGATCGTCGCCGTGATCTTGGCGAGCACCTGGAGCCTGTTGCGGGATTCCGTGCATTTATCGCTCGACGGCGTGCCGTCGGGGGTGAACTCCACGGCGGTGATGTCGTTCCTGGCGGGTCAGCGCGGCGTCACGGACGTACATGATTTGCACATCTGGGCGCTGTCGACCACCAGCGTTGCCCTGACCGCCCATCTGGTCGTACCCGACCGCGATCAGGAAGACGCTTTGCTGGGCTCTCTCACCCCGTTTCTCAAGAAGCGCTTTCGCATCGATCACGCCACGCTGCAAATTGAACGGGATCGCTGCGATCACGGTTGCCACGCCTAGCGCGGCCGCGCACGACGCGTGGGCGCGGCCGTGTACGGATCATCGGGCCAATAGTGTTTCGGGTACCTACCTTTGAGGTCTTTTTTCACCTCGTGGTAGCCCCGCTGCCAAAAGCTCACCAGATCACGGGTGATCTGCACCGGCCGGCCCGCGGGCGACAGCAGTTTGAGCAGCAACGGCAGACGGCCGGCCGCCACGCTGGGGGTTGCGCTCATCCCGAACATTTCCTGGAGACGCACCGACAGTGTAGGGACGTCGCCATCAAGGTAGTCGATGGGAATGCGCGAGCCGCTCGGTACGACGAAATGAGTCGGGGCATCACGTTCGAGGAGGCTGCTTTGCGCATAGGAGAGCCGGGATCGCAGTGCATCGCCCAGGTTCATCCGGGCAAAATGCTCGCGCCTCGTGAGTCCCGTGATCCACTGCGGCGCCCACTCCTGCAAGGTCGCCGCGAGTGCCCCATCGCCCAGGTCCGGCCAGGGTTCGGGCGAGGGCACCACGTATTTCAGCATCAGCCCCACGCGCGCCTGCCATTGCCTGAGTTCCTTCGTCCACGGCAACGCGCCGATACCAAGGTTCCTCAATCCCGCCACAGCGGCCCGCAGCAAGGCGTCGGGGTCGGCATCGCGAATTTCGCTCGATTGCAGGACCAGTTCACCCAGCCGTCGCAACCGTCGCGCAAGGACCATCTCCTCACGGTCGCTCCATACGATCTCGGCATGTTCCACGATGTGTGCGGCGAAAAGCCGCTCGATGTCGGCGAGCTGCAGCGGAGCGGCGAGAAATATGCGTGCTTCTCGCTCCGACCCGTCCAGTTCCGCGGCGACGATGAATTCCGACTTCGATAACGCCTGCGGTTCGGCGAAGCGAGCACCGCGCCCGTTCGCAAGTACATACCGCCCGTCCTCGCCGCGAGCTCGGCCGATGCGATCCGGATAAGCCAGCGCCAGCAGGATTCCCGTATCGTCGTGCGGATCCGCGTTCTCACGAATTCCGGCCGCGAAGTCGCGTTGCCAATCGGCGGAATTGCGCCTTGCATGGGTCAAGGCGCGATGGTCCACGTCGATTCCCGGCGGCAGAGCGCGAACGTCGCCGCGCAGCGCGCTCACCCGCAAACGCAGATCGACATCGCGCGAACCTGCTGTCGATCGAAGTATGTCGCGCTCGCTCAGGATGGCTGCGAGATCGCTCGCCAGCCGCGGCGCTTCCAGACCGCGCGACTTGACCAGCATGTGGGCGAGCCTCGGATGTGTTCCGGCCGCGGCCAGCGCACGCCCATGCGGCGTGATGCGTGCCGCGTCGTCGATGGCATCCAGCTGCCGCAGCAGGTCGCGCGCCTGTGCCAGCGGAGCGGCCGGCGGCGGATCCAGCCAGCATAGGGCGGCCGCGTCCGCGGCGCCCCAGCAAGCGAGTTCCAGCGCCAGCGGCGCGAGATCGGCGTGCGTAATTTCCGGTGCGGTGTGCGGCACCAGCGATGCTTGCGTACCTTCCGACCAAAGGCGGTAGCAGACGCCGGAACTCAAACGGCCGGCGCGGCCCCTGCGCTGGTCGGCCGCCGCTTGCGATACCTTCGCCGTCACGAGGTGACTCATCCCCGTGGCAGGATCGAATTCCGCGTAGCGCCGGAGGCCGGCATCCACCACCACCCGGATGCCTTCGATGGTCAGGCTGGTCTCGGCGATTGTCGTTGCCAGAACGACTTTGCGCCGGCCAGGCGCTGCGGGTGCGAGCGCCGCATCCTGTGCGGAGCCTGCCAGTTCACCATACAACGGCAGGATGTCGACGCCATTCGCAGGTCCCGCCGCGATCAAAGCACGTTGCACGCGGCCGATTTCGGCGGCACCCGGCAGGAAACACAGGATATCGCCGTCGTGCTCTTCGAGTGCCCGCCGCACGACTTGAGCCACTTGCAGCTCCAGATGCAGATCCGCGCGGCGCGGCACGTAGTGAGTGGCGACCTCGAAACTGCGGCCCTGTGCGGAGATGATGGGAGCATCGTTCAGCAGACGGGCGAGCGGCATCAAGTCCAAGGTCGCCGACATGACGAGGAGACGCAAATCCTCGCGCAGAGTCTGCTGACTCTCGACGGTGAGGGCGAGCCCTAGGTCGGCATTCAGGCTACGTTCGTGAAACTCATCGAAAATGACGCAAGCCACGCCCGGCAGATCGGAACTCTCCTGCAGCATGCGGGTGAGAATGCCCTCCGTGACGACCTCGATGCGCGTGTCCCGGCTCACCCGCGTATCGAGACGGGTCCGGTATCCAACCGTCTTACCCACGGAATCGCCGAGCAAATGCGCCATGCGTGCGGCGACGGCGCGAGCAGCAATGCGCCGGGGTTCCAGCATCAGGACTTTCTTGCCGCCCAGCCAGGCGGCGTCGAGCAGGGTCAGCGGGACGATGGTGCTCTTGCCGGCGCCCGGCGGAGCCTGGAGCAGCACGCATCTGTGCATTGCCAGGATGTCGGTCAATGCCGGCAGTGCCTCATTGATGGGTAGCGCCGGCAGCGGGGGAAACTTCACAGCAGTCATTGCGACGCTACGATACCTCACGCCCGCAAGCAGGGGTCGAGTGGCCGCGGCTCCGCGAGGCTGCGGGTTCCGCGGGGCCGGGACGGGGTGATCGCCGCGTGCTAGAATCCGCGCCGGTCGGGCCTGTAGCTCAGTTGGTTAGAGCAGGGGACTCATCTTAAATGGTGCCTTCGCATCGCAAGGTGCGAAGTGGACGGGATGAATTCAGGGAAACCTTAACAGCACGGCTGATGGCAACCCTGAGCCAAGCCGGCGGTACACCGCCGGAAGGTGCAGAGACTACCTGAGCGCTTCAGTTGCGCTTAATGACAGGCTAGAGCGTCCCGCACCCCCTTTTCTTCATAGATCAGGGGGTGAAGAGATAGTCCACTCCCACCGGAAACGGCGGGGTCGAGTGAATCCCTTGGTCCTCGGTTCGAGTCCGAGCGGGCCCACCACATTAACGCTCACGTTTCCTGTTGCGGATCACGATTTTGACGGTCGGTTTGGCCGGGACGGGGACCGGCGGTTTGATCGCTGCCGATCGTTCTTGGGCAATCTCATTGAAGATTTCACCCCGATGGACCGCTACGGATCGAGGTGCACGGATGCCAATGCTGACTTGATTGCCCGTCTTCACGCCGAGCACGGTGACCGTCACGTCATCGCCGATGCGAAGCGCTTCCCCGATGCGTCGAGTCAAGATCAGAATCGGTCGTCCCTCCCTGCGGGCGCTACTAACGGGCCGAGTATGTCAGACCCGACTTGCTGGAACATCAAATGCGGCATTTCAGTACCACTGCGCGCAACGCTTTCATTCGCGCCACGCTGGACGCGACTGCGACTGTGCCGCGTTTTCGGGTGCAGGCTAACATTATTGGTGGTTTGCAGGTAATTTCCGGATAGTAATCAACGGTTTATTGCTGGTATTGTAGAGAGAGCGGCCCCACCATTCCATCCAAAGCCCCGGCGAAAGGATGAAGATGAAAATCAATTCGAAGGATTTTCGCGTGCGCGCGGGAAGCCAGGTCAATCTGCGGAAATGGCCGACGAGAATCGACCCTGTCTACGAGTCGAAGGAGCAGTATCGCGAACTTCTGGCCCAGCACGTGGTGCAACTGAGCGCGCAACAACAGCTTCTCTATGCATCCAACCGCTATGCCGTCCTGATGATCTTTCAGGCGATGGATGCGGCCGGAAAAGACGGCGCCATCAAGCACGTGATGTCCGGGATCAATCCTCAAGGATGCCAGGTATTCAGCTTCAAACATCCCAGCCCCGCCGAATTGCAACACGACTTTCTCTGGCGCACCACCCGGGATCTGCCGGAGCGCGGTCGGATCGGCATCTTCAACCGGTCCTACTACGAGGAAGTGCTGATTGCCCGCGTCCATCCGGAGATTCTCGGCAGCGAGGGCATCCCGAATGCGTTGCTCGACGAGAAGACGGTCTGGCATGGCCGGTATCGCTCGATTGCGAATTTGGAGAGACACCTCTCCCGCAATGGAACCCGCATCATCAAATTCTTTCTTCATCTCTCGAAAGAGGAGCAGCGGAAGCGCTTTCTCGAACGCATTGATGAGCCCGAAAAGAACTGGAAATTCAACCTCTCAGACATCGAGGAGCGGGAATTCTGGCAGGATTACATGGCCGCCTATGAGAAATGTCTCGGTGCGACGAGCACAAGCGACGCCCCTTGGTATGTCGTCCCCGCCGATGACAAGGAAAACGCCCGGTTGATTGTGTCGCAAATCGTTCTCGACACGTTGCAAGGGCTCAAAATGACTTTCCCGAAGGCGAATGCAAAGCGCCGGCGGGAACTGCAGTCGATCCGCAAACGCCTGGGAAAATGAATTTTCAATGAGCAGCGACTTCCACGCGGCAGTCGTTGTAGCAGGCGCCCTCGGCTAGGTCGGCTTTGTGCGTGGGAGCCAAGGCAGACACCGTTTGTCCGTTCGGGCTCGTCTTGAGCCACGCTCCCTTGTCCGAACTAATCACTCCAGGCCGAACGGCATCGGTGACCCGGAGCCGCAAATACACTTCACCCAGCTCATTGAACACCTTGACTGAGATCCCGTTGGTCAATTTGCGCGCATCCGCGTCCGCGGGGTTCATTTCGAGGAACGGCATGCCGCCACTCGCGGCCAGGCCGCCAAAGGTGGACGTGATCCGCTGATCGGAGGCGGGCGTGATCAACGTGAGCGGAAAGGACGATACCAATGGTTTGTAGCCCGGAAGGGCCGCGCCGTAGCGGGCGCCGAGATCCGACGATTCCAACTCGACCTTTCCGCTCGGCGTCCGTGGTAGTACGTTGTGGAACAGTACCGGCTCCTCCCCGCCGAACTGCATTTTTAACGCTCGATCTGTGGGAATTTGGCTCGCGCGAAAGCCTTGCATGCGCGGATCGCCGGAATTCAAGGCGGCATCCATCAGTTCTGCGTCATCCTGCGTGAACGCCGGGTCGGTAAAGCCGAATCTCGCGGCAAGACGGCGGAAGATCTCCGTATTCGGCAGGCTCTCGCCCACGGGCGCTATGACTGGCTCGGCACGCTGCAAATACTGCTGGCCGTAAGCCGCGAAAACGTCCGCGTGTTCGAAGTGCGTACAGGCCGGCAGCACCACGTCCGCATATGCCATGGTGTCCGTCATTGCCACTTCGATGCCGACCATGAACAAATCTTCGCGCTCGAGCCCCCGCTTCATGCGATTCTGATCCGGATGCACGATCAGTGGATTGTGGTTGTAGACGAACAGCGCCTGCAGCGGCGGCTTCAAGCTCTCGTCGAGCAGCAACTTTCCCACGTCGATGATGTTGAACGTTCGCGTCTGCGGGGGCACGAAGTCCGGTCGGGTCAGTTTGTCGATGGTCTTCGGAAAGGAATGCCCGGCACCGCCCACGAGGCCGCCGCCCGCCACGCCGAACTTGCCGGCGAGCGCCGGCAGGGCGGCGATCGCACGCAGTCCCGAGCCGCCATTCTGATTGCGCTCCAAGCCGTTGCCCCAGGCAATGACCGCGGGCGAGGTCTCGTGATACCACTGCGCCAAGGTCCGGATATCATCCGCCGGAATTCCGCAGATTTCCGCGGCGCGTTCCGGAGGGTAGGCGCGCGCTTCGTTCATGAAGCTGTCGAATCCCAGTACGTTCCCTTCGATGAAGCGCAGATCGAGACCGCCGCGTCGTTCCAACTCGACTGCCATTGCCCAGGCCAGCACCACGTCCGTTCCGGGTCGCACCGGCAGATGCAAATGCGCCTGATCGGCGACCTTGACGCGCCTTGGATCAATGACGACGAGCTTGGCGCCGTTGCGCTTGGCCGCGTTGATCTGCCGCATGAGGTGCAGATTGCAACTCGTGGCGTTATTGCCCCAAACGATGATGAGCTTCGACTGACTCACCTGCTGCAGCGGCGTGCCGGGAGTTGCACCGAAGGTGCCGGCGTAGGCTGCGCTGCGGATGCCTCCGCAAAGCGGACTGCGGCTCAATAGCGACGCGCCGATCCTGTGAAAAAAACGCAGCGACATGGAATCACCCGCCAACATCCCGTGAGGGCCGGCATAGTTGAGCGGTAGAAGCGATTGCGGACCATGCCGCGCAATGACCTCGGAGACCCGGGAGTGAACGATGTCCAGCGCTTCCTCCCAGGAGACTCTGGCGAAGCGTCCGTCGCCCTTGGCGCCGACGCGCTTCAGCGGATGACGCAACCGATTCGGACCATGGACGAATTCGGGGTAAAGATTCGCGACCTTGGCGCAAATAGCCCCATGGGTGATGGGATTGACCTTCGACCCCTTGACCGAGATCACCTCGTCGCCGGCAACCGTTACGCTCAGGCTGCAGGTGTCGGGGCAATCGAGCGGGCAAACACTGGCACGTTCCACGTTCACGATGGCTCACTCCGGTAGGCGACGGTGTGCCAGCCTACCCCAACCCAAGATTCGGCGTCACCCCTTCGCGGTCAGCGATGGCTCGGTACGCGCACCACCACCGTACCCGCGATCTTGTCATGCCAGGCCTGATGGGCGCCGTCGAATGCGATCCAGATGAAGCCGAGCCCGGCAACCGCAAGCGATAGAAAGCACCCGAGCGCGCGGACGATGGCAGTCTCCCACTCGACGGCCCGCCCATCCAACCGCACCACCTTGAGGTCGAAGACAATTCCGCCGACGGTCGAGCCACGCAGCTTCCACATTACCGCGCCGTATGCAGCCAGCACCAACAGGTGCAAGTGAACCACGTGCTGCAGCATGCTCATCGCAAAGCCAACCAACAAGACGTCGATAAACAAGGCGGCCATGCGTATCCAAAAACCGGCGCGCGGCATGGACGCGGTAGCAAGAGGCGCGTGCGCGGTGGATGCGGCCGATGCTGCGGCTGCCGCAGATGCTGACGATGCCGAGGACGCTTCCTGTGCCGCCGATGCTGCGGACTGCGGTTGCTCCGGAGCAGCCGGCGCCGGTTCGGCCTCAGGTGGTACTGTCGACGTTGGCGCGGCGCTGTCGATCGATGCCGACGAGACGCCGGCCGGTGATGCGGGTTCCGCCTTAGTGACTTGCCGTGCTCTGGCGGCAAGAACGAGGGTATAGACGACGGCACCAAAACCGAGAATCCCAAGCAGGTTGTAGACCAGGAAACCCACGACCGGCACGATATACAACAACAGCACGACCGCGCCACCAACGAGCACGGCAAATACCGGATGGCCTCCCTTGGGTGTGGCCGGACCGGTGATCCGCCCACCGATCCAAGCCAGCATGACGGCCTTTCCGAAGAGCACGGCACACACGATTGCAGCCATCACGAACGGCACCGCTGCAATGCCTATCAGGGTCACGCACAGCAAGACCAGCAATACGGGCCAGAGCAACATGGCCACGATCGCAGCCAGCAGCGTTGGTCCCGGCTGCCTCTCGAGAGTCTGTACGCATCGGTCGATTGCGGGTCGACACAAGAGTGCAAGACAGGCGTAAAAGGCCAAAAAACCCAAAGCCAGGCCCCACGCCCAACCAATTCCCGACACCAGTCCCAGCGGGCGGCCGTACAGCAGGCAATGGGTGATCCAGGTACGCAGCCCGGCCAGGCTGCCGAAATCGCCTGCAAAGATGCTTTGCACGCCTCCGTGTACGATCGCGGCGGGATCGCGGCGCACGACGCCGAGCACGGACACCACGTTGCCGCCGATTTCCGCCTGCGGCCCGAGTTCGACGCTGCCCAAGACGGCAACCGCATCGCCGTCGACCCTGCCATCGATGATGGTATTGCCGAAGACGGCGACCGCCGCATCGTCGACGGAGCCCGTGACCTTCGTATCGCCGAAGATGGATACGACCGTGACGACGTCGCCGGCGCTGGTGGAGGATCCGAAGATCGATACGACGGAATCCGCATGCTCCCCGGTTGCCAAGGTCGAATCATGTCCGATGCTCACCAAGTCGCCGTTCTGGCGGTCGCCCCAATCGCGGTGGTTTCCCCACTTCGTACGGTCGTGCTGCGAGGTAGGGACGTGCTGCGAGTCATCAGTCGCCTCGGGCACGGCGGCCGATGCTTCGTGCGGCGGGTCTGCAGCAGATGCCTGACCGACGGCACGACCGGCAATGCCGACCGCACACAGCAGCAGGACGGCGATCATCTGTCGATGCGACGATGCGGTAGTCATTGACGGTCACCTGCCAGTGAAGGCTGAAGATACAGCGCGCGATACGCCGCAGCGCTGAGGCCGAACAAGGCCGCGTACAGCACCGCACCCGCGGTCAGGCCTCCATAAATCCACGTCGCGGGAATGACGCGCATCAGCAGCGCAGCCACCTCGCATACCGACTCGATAACTGCGACCGTGGTGTGCGTCCACGACAATGGGGCGGCGGCGGCATCACTCAAAGTCCGCACGAGCATCGTCCAAGCGCCGTCGCCGAACGTGAGGCCGATGATGGCGCCGCAGACCGCAACGAAGGAAATCCGCGCGCCCGCCGGCCATTGCGAAAATCCCCGAAACCACCAGGGCCGCGCAGCACGCCGCTGCAGCTCCCGGCAGACACGTAATTCGAGCGTTGCCGGCGCGCGGCGCAACGGCAGCCCGCGGACCCACTCCTCCAAAAGCCGCTCGACCTTCATCCGCGCCCCAAGCCGCCGGCGGCCAGCAGCGGCAGCAGCGCGCCGCGCCCACGCCGAATGTCGGTCTTGACCTTGGCGAGTGAAACATGAAGCTTGTCGGCGATGTCCTGGTAGGACAGTTCTTCGAAGTGATAGAGAACCAGCGCAACACGTTGATGCTGGGGCAATTGACGCAATGCACCGTCGATGAGCTGCCGCCGTTGATCGGCATCAAGATCGGCCAGCAGCGTGTCCGGAACCTCCCACTCGAACTCCGCCGCGGCAGATGGTTCATCGCCCTCATGCTGCTTCAGTTCGGAGAACAGGCGCCATCGTTTCCGGTATCTCGTCAGGTGGTTGAGGGTGAGGTTGGTGGCAACCGTCTTCAACCAGCCGCCCGCCGCCGGGCTGCTGCGCAGGTGCGAAAAGTGCTCGTAGGCCCGCAGGAACACTTCCTGCGCAATATCCTCCGCCCCTGCATCGTTTCCCATCAGCCGGGCCGCCGTCGAGAAAACCATGTCCTGATATGCACGCATGAACGTCATGAATTCCGCCGAAATGGGTCCCGTGGGTTGCGTTTGCACTGGATTTGAGTTCGTTTAGTTCCAAAACACCGCCGGCCGGGAAAAGTTGCAGGGATGATCCCGGAAACTCAAGTTTCCGGTGGAATTGCCGCCACATGACCTCAGAGGCACGTATGCCTCGTGCGCAATCTTGGGGAACCCGTCAATGACCGTTGCTAGAAAGCTTGCGATCCTTCCTCTCGTGTCGCTGATCGGCATCCTCCTGATATCGGTCGTGCTGATGCGCGATATCCGGTCCGTATACGATTCCGCCAGCTATGGGAACGACTTTGCGGTGCCCAATCTGCTCACGTTGGAGCAGATGGACTCGAACTTCGTCGGCGTCCGCTTGAACGTCTGGCAACATGTCGCGACCCCGGATGCAGCCGGCATGGCGGCCGCTGAAAAGCAGATGGCCGCGCGACGCCAGAAAGTGGACGACGCAATCAAGCACTACGAGGCACTCGTCACCGACGCGAAAGACAAAGAAATGTTCGATGCGGACCGGGCTGCCATCGCCGATTACGACATCATCAAAGACAAGGTCCTCGCACTATCCCTGGCCGGCCGCAAGACCGAAGCCCTCGCCCTGCTGATGGAGACCAAAGCAAAACTGGCGAAGGGGGGCGAAGCTCTGAACCGGCATCTTCAGTACAACGCCGATTTGGCGAAGGTCGCGAGCGAATCCGCGGCGAAGATCCAGCTTTCCGCAATGCGGATGGGTGTTCTTCTGACGCTGGCGACTTTAGGATTCGTCGGTGCACTTGGCCTGGTGATATTCCGGCAGCTTACCCGACAGCTGGGCGGCGAACCGGCCGACGTCGCGGAAGTCGCCAACAAGGTGGCGAAAGGCGACTTCTCGAGCCGTATTGACTTGCGCCCGGGCGACACGACCAGTCTCTTCGCGACAGTGGCCCATATGCAGCAGGATCTCCAGGCGCGGCTGGAAGCGGACCGCGCCCGAGCCGAGGCGGACCTCAAGAAGGCGCAAGCGGAGCAGGCCGCAGGCGTCGAGAATGCCCGGATCCGAACCGCGCTGGATCGCATCTCGGCCGGAGTCACCCTGGTCGACACCAGCGGCAAGATCGTCTACGTGAACGACTATGCGGCGGGCATTTTTCGAACGCACGCCGACGACATGCGCCGGCAAATTCCCCGATTCGATGCGAGCCGCGTCGTCGGCTCCGATTTCGGGGACTTCGGTGAGGGTTCCCTGCAGGACACCGGCAGTTCCTCCGATCTCTCCGGCGGCCGGACGCGGGAACTCAAGCTGGGCGGAGCGACGCTGCGAATCGTCGCGACACCGGTGGTCGACTCCAGCGGCACTCCCGTCGGAACGGTCGTGCAATGGCTCGATCGCACACAGGAAATCGCCGCCGAGCAGGAGCTGGCGATGATCGTTGCCAATGCCATCGACGGCGACCTCACGACACGGATTGCCGAAGAGGGCAAACAGGGATTCTTGAAGGTGATGGCCGGCGGGATGAACAATCTCATCGTCAGCGTGGCCGGCGTGATTCGCGCGATGTCGAACGCGGCGACAGAAGTTCGCAGCGGCGCCGACGAGATCTCCCGCGGCAACCTGGATTTGAGCCAGCGCACCGAGCAACAGGCCTCCAGCCTCGAGGAGACCGCAGCTTCGATGGAGCAAATGACCTCGATGGTCAAGAGCAATGCGGACAACGCCGCCCAGGCGAATCAGCTCGCCGCGGCGGCGCGCGAACAGGCTGAACGAGGCGGCAAGGTCGTCAGTTCGGCGGTCGCCGCCATGCAGGAAATCAATGTGGCCAGCAAGAAGATCGCCGATATCATCGGCGTCATCGATGACATCGCCTTTCAGACCAATCTGTTGGCTTTAAATGCCGCGGTGGAGGCGGCGCGTGCGGGAGAGCAGGGCCGCGGCTTTGCGGTTGTCGCGTCGGAAGTGCGCAATCTTGCATCGCGCAGCGCCGGTGCCGCCAAAGAGATCAAGATTCTCATTCAGGATTCGGTCGCCAAGGTATCCGACGGTGCGCGGCTGGTCGACGATTCCGGCAGGGCATTGGGCGAGATCGTTACGGGCGTCAAGAAGGTCACGGACGTGATGGCTGAGATCGCCGCTTCGAGCATGGAGCAAGCGTCCGGAATCGAACAGGTCAATAATGCGGTAACATCGATGGATACCGTAACTCAGCAGAACGCGGCATTGGTGCAACAGGCGACGGCGGCGGCCCACACATTGACAGAACAAGCCGCGAATTTGACGGAGCTGATTGCGCGATACCGGCTGGACAAAGGCGCCGTTGCGGCGCCGCCCAGGCTGCCCGCGCCGCAGCCAACTACGCGCTCGAGCAACGCCGCGCCGGCCGTCGAACGCCGCGCAGCGAATCGGCCCTTCCGCGGCAAGAAGGAGTCAACGCCTGGAGCGAAGCAACCGCCCGAACGCAAGGCTGCGTCGTCTGACGACGAAGTATGGCGGGAGTTCTGACGGGCGGAGCCACGAATGCGCGCATTGTCGGTCATGGGGCTCTGTCTGGCTCTTGGTCTCGCGGAACCAGCCTCGGCAGGCGAATTCTCCTTCGATTCGTTGAGTCGGGCCATCGCCGCGCAGCACGTGGGCAGCGTCGAGGAACTGCTGGCCGCGTTGCCGGAAGATCTGCGGACTCACTACTCCTTGATCTTCTCGAGCCGCAGCCTGCAGGACGCGAGTTTCGAACATCCGCGTGCAGTGCTGTTCGGAAGCAACGCAGAACTCATCCTCACGTTCAATGGCGACCCGTCCCAGCACGGCTTCGAGGCGGTGGAGACCATGGAGTTCGACGCGCGTGCGAATCGCTTCATATTTCGCGAGATCACCTTCACACACGATGAGACCCGGCCTGCCGCGAGAATTTCCGGCCCCAATCCTGCCCGATGCGTTGCCTGCCATGATGATCCGGCCCGGCCGATATGGGACGTGCCGCCCGCGTGGCCCGGCGTCTACGGCGAACGCTATGGGGCCGGGTTGTCGGCCGTAGAACTTCGCGGCCTCCGGCGATTTCTTGCGATTCAACCGACTCATCCGCGCTACCGTTTCCTCCAGGGCGCAGCCGCGCTGGCCGACCGCGATACATATGTGTCGAGCTCGCGAGCGAGCTACAACGGCATATCGGTTGAGCCGCCGAATGCGCGGTTGTCCACCCAGTTGACGACATTCAACGTGCGGTCCATTTTGTCGGAGCTCGCCTCGCAGCCCGGATTTGCCCCGCACTTGAACGTATTGCTGGCGTCGGCCGGATCCAGCTGCGGTGCCGTCGCCGATTTCTATCCGCCGTCACTGCAACCCGCGATCGCCGCCGACTACCGGAGCTATTCCAAAGCTACCGCCGCGGCCGACCGCAGCCAGTCCTCGGCGAAAACGCTGCGCCTCGGCGGCCGCCAGAATCCGTACTCGGGATGGGCATCGCCGCCCGAATTCACCGAACTCCGGTATGTGGCTGAGCGGGCCCTCGGCGTTCCGACCCGGCACTGGACACTGGCGTTCGAGCGCGGCTCGTACGACATGTCCGCGCCGGCAGGCACTCTGACCCTCGAGAAGGCGCTTTTCGAGTGGCTGGCGCAAACCGACCCGGAACTGCGCACGGTTGCGGCGTATCGAACCTTCAACCCGGACGATGCTTACTGCCGGCATCTGAAGCGCGCGAGTCAGCTGTCGATCGCTGCATGGCTCGAGACGCATGCTGCGTTCGCCCCCGCCACGGACGGGCCCAACAACGCAATGCCGAGTCATCACGCACCCGGGTCGGCACCTACGCTGGTGCAGCAGTGCGCTGCGTGCCACAGCGGCGATGTCGCACCGGCTCTGCCGTTCGCAGACCCTGCCGCGCTCGCGGCTCGGTTACACGATGGGAACTACGCCCATGGCAGGCTGCTGGACGAGATCCTGTTTCGGCTCACGCCCGAGGCCGGCGCCGGTCGTATGCCGCGGGGCAGCGTCATCGACCCCGCCGAGCAGCGGGAACTCGAAGCGTATTTCGTGAATCTCGCGCCACCACGCTGACGCTGAGATGCCGGTCACATTTTTCTTCCTGGAAGGTCCGGACGTGGGACCCAAGATCGCCGTCTCCTTTTGGCGCATGGCCGCTTAAGTAAAGTCAGTTCGGGTCGATACCGTTGGAACGTTGGTGTCCAAGGGTCGGCGTACGTTGAAGAAAAATACCGGTCGAAACTCGTTGCAGCGCAGCACCATCCTGTGTGGTGCGGCGGCACTGATGCTCCTGGCCGCATGGTGCCCTGCGGCGGATCTGCGCGCCGGCGTCAGCCTCGAAGAATTGCCGCAGGGTTGGCACGATGACCGTGCGCGCGATCTGACGCTCACTGCACTTCAGGGCCATCGCGTCGTTCTGACGATGGCGTATGCCGCATGCCATCGCCTCTGCCCGGCGACCATGGATGAGTTCAAGCGCATGCAGCGCGTCGTCGACGCGCGCGGCGAGATCGTCGACTTCGTCATCGTAGGCTACGATCCAAAAAACGACAGCCCGGCGGTGTGGCACCAATACCGGCTGAGCCGCGGGCTGAATCGCGACAACTGGCACTTTCTGAGCGGCTCCCAAACCGCCACCGAGCAGCTGGCACGCAAGCTCGGCTTCCCTTTTTGGACATACGACGAACACGTGATGCACGAGTCGCGTGCCGTTCTCTTCGACACCAGCGGCGCTCAACGAGCCGTGCTCGGTTCACGGGACCCCCGCTGGTCGGACGCTCTTTAATTTTACTCATCCCGAGGCACCATGTTAAACAAGCTTTTGATTCTCGCGCGAGCCATCGCGCTCGGCGCGGTACTGAGTACCGTCAGCTTGCCGGCCGCGGCAGACTCCGTGAGCGACGCGAAGCTCGAAGAGCTGCAGAAAAAGCTCGATCAAAGTATGAAAATGATCGAAGCGCTCGGGGCGCGCGTCAAAGAGCTGGAGGGGCATACGTCGAACGGAACCGTGGCCGCCGCCGCACCCGCACCCGACCCGCAGCGTCTGCAGGCGGTCGAACAAAAGGTCGCCCAGATCGAGACAGCCAATGCCACAAGGCAGACGGATGACTCCGGACTGCCGATCCACGGCTTCGCGGACGTGAACGTCGGCAATCACAACCTGTATTTTCCCTACGCCAAAGGCACCAACGTCGGCAGCCTCGATTTCTATCTTGCGCCGAAGCTCGGGGACCGGGTGGTCTCGCTTGCGGAACTCATATTTGAAACGGGCCCGGATGGTCATGTTGGCACCGACCTCGAGCGCTTTCAGATCGGCTACCAATTCAACGACCAGGCGACCGTGTGGGTCGGCCGGTTTCACACGCCGTACGGTTACGTCAATACCGCGCTGCACCACGGCGTCTGGCTCGCGGATTCACTGCGGCGCCCCAAGTTCGTCAACTTCGAGGACAAGGGCGGCGTCATGCCGTCTCATACGGTGGGCGTATGGGTGACAGGTGCAGAGCGCGAAGGCAACGGCAAGTTCCTGTACGACCTCTACGCCGGCAATGGTCAACAGATTCAGGGTGGGACCCTCGACATGCAAACCGGCGGGAACGGGCATGGCGCGGCCATCGTGGGAGCACGGCTGTCGTATCAGTTCATCGGCGGCGCGGTCGATGGCCTGCTGGTGGGCGTCAACGGCTTCACCGACAAGGTCAACGACGACAGTACCAACCCTGCTCTCATCCGCCTCAACATGGTGGGTGCCTATGCCGTATACGACACCGACACATGGGAACACATCATCGAGGCCTATTCCTTTCACGACAAGAACCTGAACGGCTCGCCTGGCACGCACCGCAGCGAGGCGTGGTTTGCGCAGTTCGGATACAGAGCCAGCTGGGGAGTGCCCTACGTTCGCTACGAGCGCGCCATGCTGGATCAATTGGATCCCTATTTCAACGAGCAAACCTTCGGCGCGTCCTACTATCGCAGTGCGCTCGGGGTCCGCTTCGACATCAACGCCAAGTCGTCGATCAAGTTCGAAGTCGCCCATACCCGCAACACGGACGATCGGCCGGCGACCGATTACCGGCCGTCGGACGCGGAAATCGGGCTACCGCAGCAATACGACGAAATCCTCGCGCAGTACGCGGTTCGCTTCTAACTCTTTCAAGGAACTACAGCATGCGCATTCAAATCCTTGCCTTGCTTCTTGGCACGTTCCTCGTCTCATGGGGCTCCGCCGCCGGGGCGGGCGATCTCGTGGTCATTTGCAATACATCGGTCAGCCTGAAGGCGGACGAGGTTCGCGACGTGTACTTCGGCGACAAGGCCTTTGCCGGAACGATCAAGCTGCTGCCGGCGGACAACAGCGCCGCACAGGACGCGTTCCTCGAGAAAGTGATGAAGCTCGACGCCAAGAAGTACGCGGGCGTCTGGATCAAAAAGGCGTTTCGCGACGGAAGCGCGCCGCCGCCGGTGAAGGCCAGCGACGCCGAGGCAATTGCCTACGTAAAACAGACGGCCGGCGCCTGCAGCTACGTCACTTCGGCTCCCGGCGACGGCGTCGTCGTGGTGGCGAAATTCTGAGGGCGCGGGTGCGTCTCGAGGCGCCTCAACAGCCGTCACAACTTTTGGTCGGCGAGCCGCTAAACCTTGGGCTGTGGACGCCGATACGCTTGTTAGGGCAACTATTGACCGCCAACGGCTTCAGCACTCGCGTGCAGCAGGGCGCCGCTGACGGCCTGGTTGGACCGCCGAGCGTTTGAAAGTATCGAGCTTGAAAATTACTGGACATAGGTAAATTTATGGCAGCGACCATTCTGGCAGTCGATGATTCTGCATCCATGCGGCAAATGGTGAGTTTCACGCTGAAACATGCCGGCTATGAGGTGATCGAGGCTGCGGACGGGGTCGAAGCCCTCGAGTACGCGCGGAGCAATTCGGTCAATCTGGTCCTGACGGATGTCAACATGCCCCGCATGGACGGCATCACCCTGGTACGAGAGTTGCGGCTGTTGACCAGCTACAAATTCACGCCGATGCTCGTGCTCACGACAGAGGCGGCTCCAGAAAAGAAAATGCAGGGCAAAGAGGCCGGCGCCACCGGCTGGCTGGTGAAGCCGTTCAATCCCGAGAAGTTGCTCGCGACGATCGCCAAGGTTCTGTAAGGCCATGTCGATCGACCAGGAAATGGAAGAGATCCTCCAGCTCTTCTTCGAAGAGAGCCTCGAGGGCCTCGATACCATGGAGTCCGGGCTCCTGACGCTCGACGGCAGCGCCAATCGCGAAACGATCAACACCATATTTCGCGCTGCGCACTCCATCAAGGGTGGAGCTGGAACATTCGGGTTCATGGAAATATCGGGCTTCACGCATTCCGTGGAGACGCTGCTCGATGAAATGCGCAACGGCACTCGCGGCATCACTCCCGACGCATTGCAGGTGTTGTTGCAATCCGTGGACGTTATCCGGGAAATGGTGAAATCGGCGCAGGCAAAACAGCCGATAGTCATGGTGGGCGCCACCGCGCTCAGCGGCGAACTCCTGAGAATTCTCGCCCAGAAGGGCGCCCCCGCGAATTCGGCCGCGGAAAGCGCCGCAACGAATCTCCCGATCCCGGCCGCTGTGCCGGCTGCCCCCGATGCCCCGGCAGCCCAGGCTGCGGCGATGGCCGACGAACCCGACGCCTCGGAAGCCGCCGTCTCCTCGAAGTCGGCCGGGATTGCGGTAAACGGCAATCCTCCCGTGGGCGCACTGGAAGGGTGGCGCATCGTATTCGAGCCCGATTTGAGCCTGTTCAAGACATGCAATGATCCGATGCGGATCTTTGACGAGCTCGCGAACCTCGGCCCTCTCGAGGTCGAGGCGCACACGGCCAAGGTTCCGCCCTTCGGCGAACTCGATCCGACACAGTGCCTCCTGAGCTGGACCCTGTTGCTGCGCTCCGCGGCCGAGCATGCCCGGGTCGCCGAAGTGTTCGACTGGGTGGATGCGAATTCGAAGATAGCCTACGAGCCGATCTACGGTGCCGCCGTCTCCGCCGGCGTTCCGATTCCGCCGGCCGCGGATCTGCCGCAAGCACCGGGACAACGCCCCATGACCTCCTCCGATGTGCCGGCCGCTCAGCCCGCCTCAGGTAAGTCGGGCGGCGAATCGGGTTCTCTGCGCGTTGCCACTGAGAAGGTCGACGCGCTCATCAACCTCGTCGGCGAACTCGTCATCACGCAATCGATGCTGGGCAGATTTGCGGAAAAATACGAGCCGCAGGACATCGAATCGCTGCGCCGAAGCCTCGCCCAGCTCACCCGCAACACCCGTGAACTGCAAGAGAGCGTCCTGCAGATTCGCATGTTGCCCATCGGCTTCTCATTCAATCGCTTTCCGCGCCTGGTGCATGATCTGTCGCGGAAGCTGGGGAAGAAGGTCGACCTCAAGCTCTGCGGCGAGAACACGGAGCTGGACAAGACGGTGCTGGAAAAGATCAGCGACCCGCTGGTACACCTGGTGCGCAATGCGCTCGACCATGGGTTGGAATCGCCGGAAGCACGTCTGGCCGCGGGCAAGAGCGAAACCGGCACCCTGGAGCTCAATGCGTTTCACGAGGGCGGCAGCATCGTCATCGAAGTCAAGGACGACGGCGCAGGGCTCAACAAGGATCGCATCTTGGCGAAGGCGCGCGAACGCGGGCTCGTGGACGCCGACGCCCAGCTGTCCGATGAAAATATCTACAATTTGATCTTCGTGGCAGGCTTCTCGACCGCGGATACCGTAAGCGACGTTTCGGGCAGAGGCGTTGGAATGGACGTCGTGAGGCGCAACATCAACGATCTGGGCGGTCACGTTCAGATATTGAGCGTACCGGGCCGCGGAAGCACCATTCGAATCAGGTTGCCCCTGACGCTGGCGATTCTCGAGGGCCAAATGCTGCGGGTCGGTAAGGAAATATACGTCGCCTCCCTCGTATCCATCATCGAGACGGTGCAATCGAAGCGCGAGGATCTAAGTTGCGTCGCGGGGCGGACCGAGCTCTTCAAGCACCGTTCCGACTACCTCCCTGTCATCAGACTGTATGACTTGTTCGGCATCGAACCCGACAGCCGCGATATTACGGACGGATTGCTCGTCGTGCTGGAGGCCGAGGGACGCCGGGTGGCGATGCTGGTCGATGAGTTGCTCGCACAACAGCAGGTGGTGATCAAGAGCCTGGAAACGAACTTCAAGCAGGTACCTGGTCTCGCGGGTGCGACCATTCATGGCGACGGCACGGTCGCCCTGATCCTCGATGTACCCGGATTGGTTAGAACCTTCCTCGAGCGTCAATCGATGCAATTGGGACGAGCAGCATGACGGAGCATGAATCGGCCGCAAACGAAGCGTCGGCGTCGGCGTCGCCGGACGCAGGCGACGAGGGCGCCAGCCAACAGTATTTGAGCTTCTTTCTCGGTGGGCAGGAGTATGGGACCGACATACTGCGCGTCCAGGAAATCAAAGGATGGGACACCGTTACACGTGTGCCCTATTCGCCCGACTTCATTCTCGGCGTCATCAATCTCCGGGGAGCGATCGTTCCGGTGGTCGATCTGCGGGTGCGGTTCGCCCTCGAGAGCGCTCCGTTCGACACCGCCACCGTGGTCATCGTGGTGCGGGTGGCGGGCGCTCGGGGCGAACGGATCGTGGGGCTCGTCGTCGATGCCGTCTCCGACGTGTACAGCTTCTCCGCAGAGGACATACAGCCGCCTCCGGAAGCCGTGGGTACCCTCGACCAAATGTACGTTCTTGGTCTGGCGAAACTTGGGGACAAGCTGGTGATCATTCTCGACATCGAGCGCCTCGTCATCTCCAGCGTGTTGGGCGACATCAAGGCGGCTTAATCGTGACCACTCCCACATCCCCGAGAAACCGTAAGTCGTCGACCCGCGTGCGGCCCAAGCGGGCCGCCGTTTCCGCCAAAAAGCCGGCGCAGCCCGCAGTTCCGGCCGCCATCTCAGCCGCAGTTCCGGCCGCGATCTCAGCCGCAGTTCAGACGGTGAGCCCGGCCGCAGTTCCGGCGGTGAGCCCGGCCGCTGAAGCGAATAGCGTCACCGCGATCATGGCGGCCAGCGGGCCGCAAATGAACGACGACGCGGGCGCCGGAATCTGCGTGCAATTGGAACCGGGCCTGGAAATCAAGGATGCCGAGCGCGTGCATCGGCTGCTGCTGGCCGCATTGGGCGGTGGGCGGGCAATTACCGTGGATGTGGGCCGCGTAAATGCCGTGGATACGGCCGGTGCCCAGCTGCTCCTGGCATTCCAGGGCGAGGCGAGCCGGCGTGGCGTGGCCATCGAATTCCGCGGAGAGTCGGCGCCGCTGGCCCATACCCTGGCCGTGCTCGGCCTCCGCGCCAAATTTTCATTTGCGGTCCCCCATGGCTGAACAGCTCAAAGAAATCGCGACGCAGACGGCGCCGGAAAACGTGGAATTGCGCGTAGTGATCGGTGAATTCGGCCGGCATCTTGACATGCTCGCGGAGCAATTGGGTTCATCGCTCTCCGAAGCCGATCGGGAGTGCGTGTCGGTGGGCGAGTCGTTCCACGACTTGGCCGATGCCAAGAACAGGATAGCGGACGTCGATTGCGATGAGCCGGTCCGGACGGTCCTGAAGCATTCCTGCGAGCAAATCGGCAATTCGCTGCACGCCGCGGTTGTTGCGCTGCAATATCACGATCGTCTCGCCCAGCGGCTGGCTCTGATACGGACCGGACTGAATCGTTTGCAGGAGTTGTTGCACGACCCGACCGTTCGCCCCTACAACGATTGGCTCGAATCGCTTCGCCATGTCGAACACTTGAATCGAATCGAGCAGCGCCGGCTCGGTCCGGAAACGGAGATGGGTCAGAACGACCCCGCCCATCGCTCCGCCGCGGCCAACGACGGCGTGGAACTGTTTTGAATGCGGGGAAACCCCGCATAAAGAAAAGCTGCCGGAGTGCCGATAGGGATCCTACGACGCAACAGTACTCTAGCGGCGGCCTGCACTTGAACCCAGGCCGGCGCCCAACCGGAGCCGATCAAATGACGGATCAATTGGCAAAGAAATCGGTCGAGAGCGACTCCCCCACTTCCCGGCAGGTGCTCACCTTTTGTCTGGGAGCAGAGACCTACGGGGTGGACATTCTTCGCGTTCAGGAAATCCGCGGCTGGTCCCCGGTGACGCGCATTCCCAAATCGCCGCCGCACGTACTCGGCGTGTTGAACCTGCGCGGCTCGATCGTGCCGATCGTCGATCTGCGGGTGCGCTTCAGCCTCGAACGGGCGGAATTCACGCCGCTCACGGTCATCATCGTCCTCTCGATCACCACGCCCAACGGGCGCAGCGAATTCGGGTTGGTGGTCGACAGCGTTTCCGACGTCGTCGATATCAGTACAAAGGATCTGAAGGAGGCGCCAAACCTCGGCGGAAAAATGAACGCGGACTTCATCCAATGTCTTGCGACGGTGGCGGACCGCATGTTGATTCTATTGGACGTCGACGCCTTGGTCGGCCGCGATTTGGTGTCGCTCGAAGCGGGTGCGCTGGCAGGGGCCGCCTAGCAGGAAGCCGAACGGGCCCCGCACTCGGTGCGGCGGTGCTGAGCGGCCGCGACAATATGAATAACCCAGCCGCCGAAAATCAAGCACTCGAGACCCGTGCACGAGAATTTCTTTTCACGGACGCGGATTTCATCGCCCTCCGGACATTGGTCAAGGAAATGACCGGCATCAATCTTGCGGAATCGAAGCGGGAATTGGTCTACGGCCGCGTATCACGGCGGTTGCGGTCGCTGGGCCTCGCCACTTTTGGGGAGTATCGCGAATTGTTGGAGTCGGGGGATGGGTCGGAACTCGTTGCGTTCTGCAACGCGCTCACCACGAACCTCACATCTTTCTTCCGCGAGTCCCATCATTTCGACTACTTGCGTGACGAATTCCTGGCGGCGCGCCGCAATGCCGGCCGCCGTTCCGAGCGCATCCGGATATGGTCTTCCGCGTGCTCCTCCGGCGAAGAGCCGTACAGCATTGCAATGACGATCATGGAGACCATTCCCGACTGGCAGAAATGGGACATCAAGATTTTGGCAACCGACCTGGACTCCGACATCCTCGCGCGCGCGCAACGCGGTTGCTACGCCGCCGACCGCGTCAAGGGGTTCGATCCGAAACGCCTGGCGCGATTCTTTACCGAATCGCGGGAGGGCGCCGAACGTACCTACCAGGTGATTCCCGATCTTGCCAGTCTGATCACGTTCAAGAAGATCAATCTGATGCACGATCTGCCCATGCCAGGGCCGCTCGATGCAATATTCTGCCGCAATGTCGTCATCTATTTCGACAAGGAGACCCAGCGTGCGCTCTTCGCCAGGATCGCGAAACTGCAGCGGCCCGGCAACCTGCTGTTTCTGGGACACTCGGAGACCCTGTTCAAGGTGTCGGACGACTACGCGCTGATCGGTAGAACCATCTATCGGCGGACCTGACATGGCAGGTATTCCGGCCAGTCAAGAAAAATCCAAGTTGTTGCCCGTCGCCGCACCGGGCTTCGAACACGTCAAGCGCTACTGGGATCCGGGCTGCGATCGATGGTCGGCAAAAATTCTGCCCGGGGAATATTTCGTCACCCGCAGCGACGAGGCCATTACCACGGTACTGGGCTCTTGCATCGCAGCTTGCATGCGGGATCCGGTCACGCGCATCGGCGGCATGAATCACTTCATGCTTCCCGAGGATGGTTCCTCCGGCAAGAGCTCATGGACCGAAGGGCCCGAGGGGCTGGCCACCAGGTACGGCTCGTATGCCATGGAGAGCCTGATCAATGAATTGATGAAACTCGGCGCGCGCCGCGACCGGCTCGAAGTCAAACTGTTCGGCGGCGGCAGGATTCTGTCGTCGATGACGGATGTCGGCCAAAAGAACATCAGGTTTGCCAGGGACTTCCTGAAGCTGGAGGGATTCAAGATCGCGGCCGAAGACGTCGGCGACGTGTATCCGCGCCGCGTACTATACTTTCCGGCCACTGGTGTCGTCATGTTGAAGAGACTGCGTGCATTGGACGTCACCGCGATTGCACAGCGCGAGAACATTTATCAAAGCCGTCTAACCGCCAAGCCCGCAGGCGACGACGTCGAGCTTTTCGAATAGCCAGGATTTTGACAAAACCATGCAAAGCGTACCGAAGACCATCCCGAGCGGGAACGCAAAGAAGCGCATCAAGGTCCTGATCGTCGACGACTCGGCGCTCGTGCGGCGGATGTTGACGGAAATGCTCTCGAGCGATCCGTCGATAACCGTGCTCGGCGCCGCGCACGACGCGTATGACGCCCGGGAGAAAATCAAGGCGCTCAACCCCGATGTGCTGACATTGGATGTCGAAATGCCGAGAATGGACGGCGTCACTTTTCTGCGCAATCTGATGCGGTTGCGGCCGATGCCGGTAATCATGGTCTCGTCACTGACGGAGAAGGGCGCCGAAGTGACCCTCGATGCGCTGTCGATCGGTGCGGTCGATTATCTGCCGAAGCCCAAGATCGATTTGGCGGCGACGCTCGCGGATTACAAGGAGGAGCTCATTTCCAAGGTCAGGGCCGCCGCATCGGCCCGCTTGCGCTCCACGACGGCCACGGCCACGGCATCTGCGTCCGCGGACGCCATCCTCGCGAAGCGCGGCCCGCAGCGCCAACTGCGTACCACCGAGCGCATCATCGCGATCGGCGCGTCAACCGGCGGTACCGAGGCGATCAAAGAAGTTCTGACGCGGCTGCCGCCGGACACTCCCGGTATCGTGATCACGCAACATATTCCAAAGCTGTTCAGCGGCGCGTTCGCACGGCGCATGGATGCTTGCTCCCAGGTCAGCGTCTGCGAAGCGGAAGACGGCCAGCAGGTTCTGCGCGGGCATGCCTACATCGCGCCCGGCGACAAGCATTTGCTGCTGGTACGTGACGGGGCGCGGTACGTCTGCCGTTTGGACGAGGGTCCGCCGGTGAATCGGCATAAGCCGTCGGTCGACGTCTTGTTTCGTTCGGTTGCGCAACAGGCGGGGCGCAACGCTATCGGCGTAATCCTGACGGGAATGGGCAAGGATGGCGCATTGGGTCTCAAGGAAATGCGCGATGCCGGCGGTCGGACGGTTGCGCAGGACGAAGCGACGAGCATCGTCTGGGGCATGCCCGGCGAGGCGGTGGCGGTAGGCGGCGCGGCGGACGTATTGCCGCTGGGCGATATTTGGTCGCGCGTGCTGCAGCTGGCCGACGAGATGGATATCACCAGGACTGCCGTTACGGGCGGAAGCCAGGAGCCTGTCTGACAGGCTCCCATAACCTTTGATCAACGATTGATTTGGAGTATCGCAGTGAAAATTATGATCGTAGACGACTCGACGGCGATGCGAATGATCGTGAGGAAGACCTTGCGTCTCGCGGGCTTCGAGGGCCATGACTTCTCGGAAGCGGACGACGGGATGAAGGCATTGGCGGCCATCAAGGCGACCCCGCCGGACCTCGTGCTGTCCGACTGGAACATGCCGAACATGACGGGAATCGAGCTGCTCGAGGCTCTTACCAAGGAGGGGATCAAGGTGAAGTTCGGATTCGTCACCACTGAAGCCACCCCAGATATGCGTCAGCGCGCCACCGCCGCCGGTGCGAGCTTCCTGATTTCCAAACCCTTCACGCCGGAGTCCTTCAAGGCAGCTCTCGGAGGCCACATAAAATGAGCCCCGGAGCCACATACCCGTTGCCCGACATCGCGCAAGTGAAGGACCTGCTCGGCATGCTCTTTGACGGGCTGTCGGTCAAACTCGGTCCGAAGCTCGACGTGTCGCCGAAGGCCGCCAGCTACTTCGGCGTCTATGTGTCGGATGACGGCGCGCCGGTTGCCCTGTGCGGATGCGACATCGCGTTTGCCGCCAACAGCGGGGCCGCGCTTTCCATCTTGCCGCCCAACGCGGCCAAGGAGGCGGCCAAGGACAAGGAGCTTACGCCGGTCATGCTGGCCAATCTGCATGAAGTGATGAACATTTGCACTCGTCTGATGCTGCGCGACGATTCGCCGCATCTGAAGCTCCGCGAGCTTTGTCCGCTGAATGCGCTGCCGCCACCCGCGGCAGCTATCATCACCGCTCCGAGGGGCCGGATCGACTTCGAAATCGGACTCGGCAAGTACGGATCCGGAGTGCTGTCGGTGATGTGCCTCTAACCGGGGGGTGCCTGACAACCGGCCGCCCCTCCCGGCGAGCCTGGCCGGGCCCGCGGGCGATAGGGGATGCACTGAACGGCATGTCGGCTAAAGGATGGCTAAGACCTGCCGACACGCTGAAAATGACCTTCAAGATGAAAATCTGGTCGATCCCTATTTCCGCCGTGGCGGTATTTGGGCTCTCCCTGGCGCTGACGTTCATCTTGAGCACTCGGACGGAGCGGACGATCACCGAATTGGGAGCCGTCCGCTATCCACTCATGGATCTCGCACAAAGGCTCGATCGGCAGCTCAAGCTGGTCGTGGAAGACATGCAATCCGCCGTCATGGAGGGCGACGCTCGAAAACTGGGCTCCGTCAGCGCCTTGGCGGAGCAGTTTCGCAAGGACACCAGCATTCTGTCGGGACTGCCGGCTGAGGCCGAAGACGGCAAGAATCTGCGGTCGGCCTTCGACTCATACTTCGATGCGGCCATGCAGGCCTCGAAAACGCTTCTGGACGGGAAAACCGGCGAGGCTCCCGCGGCGATCGCGCAAATGCAGGAGCGGCACAAAGCCGTGGAAGCGGCCGTCACGGCCGCGAACGTCAAGGCCCGCGATGCCTTCGAGGCGGCGCTCGATGCCGGCAACTCGGGCATCCGCCGGATCGAGTGGGCGACGGTGGGGGGCGCGCTTCTGGTCATCGTCGGTCTCGTATTACTGTCACATCTGATCGTCGGGGGCCTCTGGCGCCAGCTGGGCGGCGACCCGGCGATTGCCCGGGATTTCGCGGAAAAAATCGCCGCCGGCGACCTGTCGGCAAAGGTCCAACTGTCCCCCGACGACGCCGGGAGTCTGATGGCCGCCCTCACCGCCATGGCGGGGCGCATCAATTCCGTGATAGCGGCGCAGACCACGATGGCGGATGAGCATGAGCGAGGCAACATCGACTATCGCATCGATGCATCGGTGGTCCCCGGCTCGTACAGTGAGCTCGCCAAGATGAGCAACGAACTCGTGGAAGGTCATCTCAAGGCGACCCTGCTGCTCGTCAGCGTGCTGCAGGACTACGGACGGGGCAACTTTGCCAGCGACATGCCGGTGTTCCCGGGAAAGAAAGCGGATCTGACCCGCGCAGCAGCCGAAGCGAAGAGAAATCTGCTGGCGATCAACATGGAGCTGAAACGGTTGGTGGATGCCGCAACCAGCGGAGACTTTGCCGCCCGGGGAGACGCGACGGCGTTCCAAAACATGTTCCGCGAGATGGTCAGCGGCATGAATCAGGTCATGGCTGCCTGCGAGACCGGCATCACCGGCGCTGGGGGCGTGCTCGAGGCGCTGGCGCGCGGCGATCTGCGCACCGGCATGCAGGGCGAACATAAAGGTCAATTCGCGCAACTGCAGTCGGACGCAAACACCACGGTCGCCAAGCTGACCGAGATCATCGCGCAGATCAAGCATTCGACCGGATCGATCGACACCGCAGCACGGCAGATCAGCGACGGCAACAACGACCTGAACGAGCGTACGGCTCATCAGGCGGCCAGCCTGGAGGAGACCGCGAGTGCCATGGAGGCGATTACCGCAGCGGTCCGGCAGAATTCGCAAAACGCGGGCCGGGCCAATGAGCTTGCGATCGGCGCCTCCAGCGTCGCGATCAAGGGCAGGCAGGTGGTTGCGCAGGTGGTCGACACCATGACTTCCATCGACAACAGCTCCAAGAAGATAGTCGACATCATCAGCGTAATCGACGGCATAGCGTTCCAGACGAACATTCTTGCGTTGAATGCCGCCGTCGAGGCGGCCCGCGCCGGCGAGCAGGGCCGCGGCTTCGCGGTGGTGGCGAGCGAAGTTCGCAATCTGGCGCAACGCACGGCGACCGCCGCAAAGGAGATCAAAGGTCTCATCGGCGAATCCGTCGAGAAAGTCGGCGCCGGGACGGCGCTGGTCGACACGGCGGGACAGACCATGCAGGAAATCGTGGAGGCGGTTAAGCGCGTCAACGACATCATGGGTGAAATCACCACGGCGAGCGCCGACCAGAGTTCCAGCATCGAGTCGGTCAATACCTCGATCGCCGGGATGGACGAGTCCACCCAGCAAAATGCGGCATTGGTCGAGGAGGCGGCCGCGGCTGCCACGAGACTGCGGCAGCAGGCGGAACGCCTGCACCAAGCGGCATCCATATTCGAATTGGCTGACGAGGAGGCCATCGCTGCTCAAGCGGAGAGTACGGAACGCCGCCACCCCGGCCGCGCCAAGAGTGCGGCGCGGCTGTCGCCGGCCGCCTAGCGTACGCGAGTCAGGGCCGTTATCGACGCGCGCCGAACGCTTCGGCGATCAGCACGGCATTCGTACCCCCGAATGCGAATGAGTTCGACATGACGGCTTTCAAGTTCACGCCGGTGCGGGCGCGCTCAGGGACATAGTCCAGATCGCAATCCGGATCGCGCAGATCCAGGTGCATGGTCGGGGGCACGATGCCCCGCTCCATACTGGCGATCGCAATGACGAATTCGAGCGCACCGGCCGCGCCGAGCAGATGACCGTGCATCGACTTGGTGGAGCTGACCGGCAACGCATAGGCTCGCGCACCAAACACCTCCTTGATCGCGGCGGTTTCGACCGCGTCGTTTTGCAGCGTGGCGGTGCCATGTGCGTTGACGTAGTCGACGGCGCCAGGGTCGAGCCCGGCAGAGTTGAGTGCGGCGCGCATCGCGGCCGCCTGCCCTGCGGCCGTTGGGCGCGTGATGTGCGCGGTATCCGTGGTCAGTCCGTATCCCGTGAGCTCCGCGTGAATGCGTGCACCGCGTGCCATGGCGTGATTCCATTCTTCGAGAGCCACGAACGCCGCTCCCTCCCCCAGAACCAGGCCGGTGCGATTGCGGGCAAAGGGGCGGCAGGAGGCCGATGGATCCTGTGGGTCCGGTGAGGCGACCGTCCGCATGGCTTCCCACGCCCGCAGAACGCCGAAGGTGAGCGGCGCCTCCGCACCACCGGCCAGCATGACATCGACATCTCCGCTCTGGATCCTGCGCGCCGCCTCGCCCACGGCAACCGCTCCGGATGAACATGCGGTCGAATACGTCAGATTGGGTCCGGTCATTCCATAGTCGATTCCGATCCACGATGCGGCCGCGTTCGTCATCGACGCCAACACGGTGTATGGCTTGACGCGATCGGAACGTTCGGCATAGATGATGTGATAGCCCTCGTCCGTCGTTTCGGCTCCGCCCATGCCGCTGCCGACGCTGACCCCACAGCGATCGCGGTTTTCGGTGCCGAAGTTCAGGTTTGCGTCGGCGACCGCCTGGGCTGCCGCCACGAGCGCCATCTGGCTCACACGATCGAGCATTCGAAGCCGCGGCGCGGGAAAGTGAGCGTCTCCGCGAAAGCCGGCACTGGCCCCGATGGGCGATCGCAGTGCCTCCGCCAGGGGTATGTCGAGCCGCCGGATCCCGGAACGGCCGGCCAGCAGATTCGCGCACAGTTCTTCGACGGAATCACCGAGGGGCGCCACCACTCCCAGGCCTGTGACCGCTACACGGCGGCCGCTCACGTAGCTGCATGTCGGTCGGCGCCTCCGGGGCCGGGCGCCTGTGGCTGAGCCGCCACCAACCGGTCGATGAAGCGCACGACGTCTGCGACGGTCGTCAGATCGTGCGGAACGTCGTCCCGAATGGCCAGCTTGTAGCGGTCCTCGATCTTGAACATGAGCTCCAGCAAATCGAGGGAGTCCACCCCGAGGGCGGCCAGCTCGGCGTCCGGCGCGACGCGCTCCCGCGTGAGACTGAATTCGCCGATCAGAATGTCCTGCAAGGTTTCCAGGGTATTCATGCGGTCTCCGTGGTAGTGGGCGGCAGCAGCCCGCCGCCCGACGCTTTACCCGCCAGCTGCGCCGCGCTGCGCAGCAAGGCAGGCCATCGATGGAGCAGTGCCCGCGCCGGTTCTGCGAGCCGCGGACGCATGGCCACGTGCGCGTAGATCGCCGCCAATCGCAGCCGCGGTCCGAACGCGCGGCGCCACGCCGCCGCGTAGGAGCGATGCAAATCGATGCCCAAGCGCCCGCGGATGGCAGCGGGCGGCCGACGCGTGAGCATCGCGGCGAGCAAGGCCGACGATTGCAGCGCCATGCTGATGCCCTCGCCGATCAACGCATGACTCTCTCCGGCCGCGTTGCCGACACGAAACACTCCGCGGGCCGCGCCCACGCGAACGCCGGGACGAAGCGGACCGACCGACAACCAGGCCCCCTCGCGTCGGGCCCCTTTCAACGCTTCGTGAACGCCGGAGCATGAGCTGCGTAAAAACGCTTCTACCGCAATGCCGGCCGGCTCATGGGGCACCAGCGCACGGCACGCAGCGAGCGTATCGCGGCGGAGACAGCAGGCCAGCGTCGTAAGTCCCCCGTCCGCGATCACCATACCGCCGTAGCCTCCGGGTAATACGAGTACCGGCAGGAATCCAGGCGCCAGCGTCGCATTGCGAAAATTTGCCTTGAAGGCCAGGAGCTCCGAACTCCTGCGGGGGCCCCGCGCCGTGCCTGCATGTTCACCTGCCGGGAGCGTCGGCCCGCGCTCCCACGACCCGTGAGCATCCACGACCACCGGCGTACGCAGGGTTCGAAGGCCGCCCGTCACGCAATCGACGGTGCATTCGAAACCGCCGAGCTCGCCGCCCACTCCACGAGCCCGCGCCGGCTGCAGAACCACCGCGCCCGAGGATGCCGCTTGTTGCAGAAGTCTCGCGTCCAGCCAGTCGCGGCCCACTGCCCGGCCGTACCGGTACGGTCCTGCTTTACACGGCGGCATATCGGCGGTCGAAGTCGATGACGCGCCCATCCACCCGATCCGCCGCAGTTCCGGACCGGCGGCGCGGCGGAAGTCCTGGCCGATCCCAAGCTGGTCCAGCAGTTCGAGATTGCCGGCAGCGATGCATTCGCCGCACACCCTGCGGCGCGGATAGGTGTGCTGCTCGACGATGATCACGCGCCAGCCGGCCTGTGCCAGCAGGATCGCGGACGCAGCCCCGGCGGGACCAGCGCCGATCACGAGCGCATCGCAATCAAAGTTCATGCACTCTCCGTTGCGGTTGACCGGTAGGCAGCTGCGATTTCGCACGCGCTGCGGCGAGACAATGACTGAAGGGCGGCGCCGGAAATTCTACAAGGTTCCAGTCGCCGCCGGGTGTGTTCCACGCGGCCGACAATTCCCGATCCGTAAATCCGGCTGCGACGCTCTTGACCGCGTCTTGTCGCGTGACCTCGCCCGCCCCTAGTAGAACGATCAGCCGGCTGCCGACGCGTGCAATATTGCTGCGGCGCGGCTCGTACGCCACGAACGCATCGGTCGTCGCCGCGACGGCTCGCAGTAAAATCATGAGGGGAGCCGACTCGAAATGATGCAAGAACAAGTTTGCAAAGCACAGGTCGTAGCTGCGGGTCTGCCCCGATGCAGCCCATTCGAGCGCATCCGCCCGCAGGAAACTCACCTGCCACCCGAGCTTGCGGTATCCCGCTAGCGTTTGCTCGGATACGAGATCGACACGATCGAGCAGTGTGAGTTGCACGTCGTTCCATAGGGGTCGCGTTGCGCGGGCGAATCGCAACAGGAGCGTCCCATCGCCGGCCCCGAGCTCCAGTATCCGACGGGGTTGTGCCGCAAGCTGCAGCGCGGCCACGGCGCGCTGCAGATTCGAGACCGACCTCATGGCGACATGCACCCGCCGAAGGTCGCGGCGCGACCGGCGCCCCCGCGGATCGTCCGCCGACAGGACATCCAGTTCCTCGGGCTCCACCCTGCGGCAGAAAGGACTCATAGGGGCTTAGTCGACCTCGAGCAGCGCACCGTGACATGTGAAACCGGCGCCGAACGAGGACATCCACCACCATCCGCCGTCCGCCGCATCGGTGAGTGCCGCTTCCAGCACAAAGTAGACGAACGCGCTGCTAAGATTGCCGTATTCGCGCAGCGCCTCGCGGCTATAGCGCAGCGCCGCGCCATCGATCGCCAACCGTTCTTGCAGCGCCAGCAGGACATCGCGGCCGCCGGCATGCATGATCCACCCATTGATCTTGTCCCGTGCCAAACCCGCAATTTCCAGCGTTCGATCCAGAACCTCTGCGGCATGCAGGGCCGCAAGCGCGGGCACCTCGCGGGTCAGAATGTTTCGCAACAATCCCGCACGTTGTTCGAATCGCAACGACTCGCGCGCGGACGGAACCGTCACAGAGGAACTTTCGCACCACCGGATGCGGCGGCGTCCGGCCGGCGGCTCCCGTGAGAGCACGGCCGCGCCCGCGCCGTCGCCGAACAAACATGCGCTGATGAGTACGCCCGGATCGTCGTCCAGGTACATCGCGGCGCTGCTCACCTCCACGCAGATCGATAAAACGTGCTCGCATTGCTGCGCGCGAAGCAGGGCGTTCGCAACCTGCCAGTTCGGCAGCGCCCCGGCGCAACCCTGGCCGACCAGATCGAAGCCGAGAACGTCGCGGCGCAGGTTGAGCCGCTCGCCCACGTAGCCGGTAAGACCGGGACACAGATAGCCGGTGCAGGTGCTGACGATCACCGCATCGACCGACTCAGCAGCGATCCCGGCGCGCTGCAGCGCCACGCATCCTGCGCCGCTTGCAAGTGCCGGTGCATGCAAGGAAAAGCGCCGATTCAAGGTGTCCGCATCGATGCTGAAGACATCTTTCAGCGATGCAACCGACAGGCGCCGTGCTTCGATGCCGTTGTTCCGGGTGAGTACGTGCTTGGCGATGAGGCGCGAGCGGGCGTCGAGCCGTTCGAACCATTGCGAAGCGGCGAAGGCGTCCCAGCATTCACTCTTGGTGTAGCGTCGTTCAGGAAGAGCGGTGCCGATGGCGTTCAGGTACATTGGACTCTTGCCTGAGTGGTCGGCGCCAGTTTACAACGGCGGCGACCGGCGGCACGACAGGAATCGCGCCAGATCGCCGACGCAGGCTGCTTGCGGCTCGATACGGCCGTCAGCCGCTGTGTTTGAGCAGAGGTACCGAGAGGCGTGAGATGGCGCCCGACACCCGGCCGTCGGGCTTACGCCGGTAATGCCTGGCGGCGAACGACTGCAGCAACCGGCTGATCGCGGGCGGTTTGAATTCGCACCACTCGATGCCGATGCCATCCTTGAGCTTTCGAGCCACGAACGCCGGGACCATCGGCGCGTCGCGCTTCGGTCGCTGCGGCAGTTCGATGGTCACCATAATGCGCGACAGCGGCCGCACGTCGACGTCCGCCCGGATGAATGCACCGCTTACGCTGAGATTGGAGAGCCGGCCCGTGCGCACGGTGAACGGATGACCCGTGATTCGAACGGGGATGTCCACTCCAACCCTTTCGCCCCACCGGTGTTCCATGGGAGCATCATCGCACGAAGGTCGAGATGCCTTGAATAGGGCGAAGCACGCAATTTCATCGCGACTCGTCCTACGACCCCGCCCGTTGATCGGTCACTATTTTGACCGCATGTCGGCCGGTTCCCGAGGCAGCCGAGTCATCGCTCGCGTCAGAACCGGCGCGTGATGTACCCGATCACGCTTTGGATCTTGTAGAAGCTCTCAGGTCTGACCCCGGCCGGATCGGTGGCGTAAACATGATCGCGCGCGATGTTCTGTGCATAGCGAAAATCCAAACCGACATCCCATTTGGGCACGACGTTCCGCCATTGGCCGCCGATACCACCGTAGAGGGAGTACGCGGGCGTAGCGAGATTGTAACGGTCCACACCTGCATAGAGGTTCAATGCAAATGTGTCGCCGTACCGGTGCCGGTAGTCGACCGGCCGTATCCCTATCAGCGAGTGTCCGTCGATCTCGTCCAATTCGAGCCGCACACCCCAGTCGTTTCTCGCGGAGACCTCCCGCCTTGCGCCCAACGCAAAGTGGGGTCCAAACATCACTTTGGAAGTGGTGACGGGCAATCCCTTTTGCAGATCGGAACGCACCCGGTTTGCGTTGGCACCGGCATCGACGAACAGTTCGGTGCCGTGCGCATCGCCGGCATCCGCGGCATCGTCATCGCCCGTATCCTCATCGCGGGTGCGCCGTTCTCCGCCGTAGCGGACGAAACCCGATAGCCGCGAAAACGAGCTACCGAAAACGTCGCGACCTGCAATCACTTCGCCGCCGACGGTGAGATCGTTCCACGGCCGCGAATACCGGAGCGTCACGTCAAGATAGTGCCGGTACGGATATTGGCCATAATTCTGATTGACCAGCGTCCGCACGCGTTCTTCCAGGTAACCGCCGAACGGCGGCTCCCAGCCGATGCGCAACATTTGGCTCCGCGCACCCACGCCATCATTGAAGATCCGTTGGTCGCCTCCCCAGGATCCCAGGACGAGCCGGTCATTGGTCATGCCGTCGAGGAATGGATTGTTGACGTACCACACGTTCTGCCACTCGGTAATCTCGTACGTCAGATCGAAGTGTTGCGAGAGCTTCGGGAAATCGATGCCCACCGTGGCGGCCACGTTGCCCAACAGATAGCTGCCGCCGTTGGAATTATCCTCGCCGGCATATTGAGCGTACACGGCAAACGGAATCTTGCCGGGGTAGATGAAACGCGTGACGTACGAGGCCTCCTGGTTTCCCTGCGTCTGCGACTTTCCGCCTGGCTTGAAGAAATTTCTGAGCAGAGTACTCGCGGAGTCCGGCAGTCCGCCGCCGCCATACTGGAGCTGCCGGTTGATGCCCAGAGACCAGCCGCTGAACGGTTCGATGGAAAACTGTGCGCCGAACAGCTTCGGATTTCCGCTGCTCTGCAGAGTGGTGCCCTGGCCGCCGCCCAGAATATGATCGGAGCGCGACATCTGGGCCAGGAAGAACTCGTACTGGAATCCAAAGCGGGTGAGCGGCTCGTAATTCGACAGCGTGATGGATGGCATGGTCGGCGCCTCCGTGCCGATCAGCATCGGGCTCTCGACCGCCGGGGAGAACCAGTGGTCGCGGTAACCGACGTCCAGTTGCGCCCAGTTGAACCCGAAGCTAAGCATGGATCCGGTGGCTTCCGTGCGCCCGGAATAGGCAACCACACCGGCGCTGGCGAGAAAGTAATCGTTCGGCTGAACGAACGCCCGAACCGAGGCCTCCCAGCCGCTGTTCACGGGAAGGCCATGTTGATTCGGGACAACGGCCTCGGCGGCCCCGGCCGGATTGCTTGGAGCATGCGTGATGGATCCTGTCGCGCTGGCGTGTGTCACCGCATAGTCGCGCGAATAGCGCTCCAGATATTTCTTCACCTTGGCGCAGAGCGTCTTGTCGCGTGTGCACGCCTGCGGCAGCGCGAGCTCGACGAGCGCCACCGCGAACGGGCGCTTCAGCACCGGTTCGTCGGCGAGGATCAGGACGCGTTCGATCTGACGCTCGGTCTCCGGCTCGAGGTTCAGGGGCAGGTAGGCACTGACCCCATCCGCGGACGCGGTGCATGTCGCAAGTGCAAGGAGCGCGGCTGCCGGCGCGAGTTTGATGGTCTTGATACTGGACGCCACGATTTCGGTGAAACTCTGTGATGGATCGGCAGCCTAGCCTAAGCGCTGCCACGGGAGCAAAAGTACATGATATCAGTGTCCGCCGGATCAATTGCTTTGTGATGCAGAGTGGCGAGGGCGGCGCGGACCCGTTAGGCTAGGACAACGAGAACCGCAGCTGCAAGGACCCGCGCTTGTATCGGCCGCAGAACATCATCCAATCCGTGCGGCTGAACTTTCGACAGCTCGAGCTGCACGACGCGCAATTCATACTGGAATTGCTGAACGAGGCGGGCTTCCTGAAGTTCATCGGCGACAAGGGCGTGCGGACGCTGGCCGATGCGCGGGAATACATTTTGAAGGGACCGATCGACAGCTATCGCAGCTTCGGCTTCGGGCTGTACCTCACCAGCCTGCGGGAGAGCGCGGTGCCGATCGGGATCTGCGGCCTCGTGAAGCGCGAGGCGCTCCCCGACGTCGATGTGGGGTTCGCGTTCCTGACGCGATACTGGTCAAGAGGTTATGCCGCCGAAGCTGCGGCGGCGGTCCTCGCCTACGGGAGAAACACGCTCGGGCTGGGTCGCATCGTTGCGATAACCGCTCCCGATAACCACGGATCGATCGCGGTGCTCGAGAAAATCGGGCTGCGCCTCGAAGGACGCATCAAGCTGGCGGAAGATGGCGCCGAATTGAATCTTTTTGGGCCTGCGGCTCCATAGATTGGTAGATTACCCGGTGCTGAGCTGTCCCAAAATTTCGCCGGCCCGGAGTTCCCATGCATCCCTTCCCTCACCATTATCTCGTCAACGCATCGATCCGGCCGGTCGGAGACGTACCTCTGTCCTGCGGCGGAATGAGAGTCATAGAATCGGCGCCCCCCAAGGAATTCGACGGTCCGGGAAATCAATGGTCCCCGGAGGGGCTGCTGACGGCGGCCGTTGCGGACTGTTTCGTCCTGGGCTTTCGTATGATCGCCACGGCGTCCAAGTTTGCGTGGACCAGTCTCGAGGCGCGCACCCAGGGCACGCTGGATCGCGTGGAAGGCAAGATGCGCTTCACGCGGTTCGATACTCACGCCAAGTTGCTGGTACCGCCGGGAACCGATATCGATAGGGCGAAAAGACTTCTGGAGAAAGCCGAATCGAATTGCCTGGTGGCGAATTCGCTCAACAGCGAAAGGCACCTGACCGTGGAGGTCGGTATCGGCCAGGCCTGACCCGGCCGGGCCGGCCGGCCTCCTGCCGAGTTAGTCGTCCATCAAGAAGCTTCGCAACTGTTCGCTGCGGCTGGGGTGGCGCAGCTTGCGCAGCGCTTTAGCTTCTATCTGGCGGATCCGCTCGCGCGTCACGTCGAACTGCTTGCCGACCTCCTCGAGAGTATGGTCGGTGTTCATATCGATGCCGAACCGCATGCGGAGCACTTTCGCCTCTCGCGGCGTCAATTGCGCGAGCACCGAATGCGTGGTCTCGCGCAGCGATTCGGTGGTCGCCGAATCGATCGGCGACGACACCGACGTGTCCTCGATGAAATCACCCAGGTGCGAATCCTCGTCATCGCCGATCGGGGTTTCCATCGAAATCGGCTCTTTCGCGATCTTGAGCACTTTGCGGACTTTGTCCTCCGGCATCTCCATGCGGACGGCCAACTCTTCAGGCGTCGGTTCCCGGCCCATTTCCTGCAGCATCTGCCGTGAAATCCGATTCAGCTTGTTGATCGTTTCGATCATGTGCACCGGAATGCGGATGGTGCGCGCCTGGTCCGCGATCGAGCGGGTGATGGCCTGACGTATCCACCAAGTCGCGTAGGTCGAGAATTTGTATCCGCGGCGATATTCGAACTTATCGACGGCCTTCATCAAGCCGATGTTGCCTTCCTGGATCAGGTCGAGGAATTGCAGACCGCGATTGGTGTATTTCTTGGCGATCGAGATGACGAGACGCAAGTTGGCCTCGACCATTTCCTTCTTGGCGCGCCGCGCCTTCGCCTCGCCGATGGACACCTCGCGATTGATCTCCTTGATCTCGCTGATGAGAACGTGGAACAGGCCCTCGAGATCCTTGAGCTTGTTCTGGCGGCGTTCGATTTCATCCTTGAACTTGGCGAGCGGACCGGAGTAGCGTTTCTTGGCTTTGATGTGCTTGTCGAGCCAACGCGTGCTGGTCTCGTTTTTTGGAAACGTCGAAATGAAATCCTTGCGCGGCATCCCGGCCTGCTTGATGCACAGGAACATGATCTCCTTCTCCAGGAGACGGACTTCGGTCACGTGCTGGCGGAGATTGTCGATCAACTGATCGAACATCTTCGGCGAGAGCTTCAGTTCCATCAGTTCGCTGCAGATCTTCTTGCGAATCTTCTGCGTCTTGGGGTCCTTCGACCCGAGTTTGTCGAGCGAACTCAAGAACTGATGATGGACCTTCGCGATCGAACTGAAGCGCTTGGCCGCCTCTTCGGGGTCGGGACCGGTGTCGATCGCCTCCTCGTCCTCATCGGCATCCGCCTCCTCCTCGTCGTTGGCGGCCTCTTCGCGCTCGAGGGCCATCATTTTCGGATTCTGGGGCTGGGCAATCTCGTCGGGCGCGTTGGGATCGACGAAGCCGACGATGACGTCGACCAGGCGCATCTGACCCGCCTTGACCGTTTCGTAGTGCCGCAACAGCAAATCGTAGGTGCCGGGGTAGCTGCCGAGCGCTATCTTTACGGCTTCCAAACCTTCCTCTATGCGCTTCGCGATGCGAATTTCGCCCTCGCGAGTCAGCAATTCCACTGTGCCCATTTCGCGCATGTACATGCGCACCGGATCGGTGGTGCGGCCGAACTCCGCGTCGAGATTTGCGAGTGCCGCGGTCGCTTCCTCGACCGCTTCCTCATCCGGCGCGGCGGTGGCATCGGTCAGCAGCAACGACTCGGCGTCCGGCGCCTTCTCGTACACCGGGATGCCCATGTCGTTAATCATGTTGACGATGTCTTCGATCTGTTCCGGATCGACGATCTCGCTAGGCAAGTGGTCGTTGACTTCAGCGTAGGTGAGGTAGCCCTGCTCCTTGCCGCGCGCGATCAACAGTTTGAGTTGCGACTGACGCTCGTCCGCAATTTGAGTCGCGGTGCCTGCTGGCGCTTTTTTGATCAAGGTGGACGCCTCATGGAAAATCGGGAGGATTGATGCTCAGCCGGTAAGTATACGATTGTGGGTAATTTGTAGCCACTGTTGCTGTGTCAGGGGCTTGCCCATTCAGGTGGGTGCCCGGGGGCGCCCTTTCGCCTTCAGAAGCAAGCTCAATTCCGTCTTTTCGTCGAAATTCAAGCCCAGATCCTCTGCTTTTCGGAGCAATTCGTCCATCCTGCGGCCGGGTCCGTACTCCTCCAGCAGTTTTTCAACCGCCATTTGCAGCTCCTTTGCCGCCCCCTGTGCTTCGGCGACCATGGGCTCCGCCATGGCCAATTCGCTCAACCGGGCGTACTCGGGCCGATCCCGCCATCTCTCCAGCAACATCGCCGTGTTGGGGTTATCCATGCCCGAAGCTTGCTCCAGCAACTCCTTCAACACAGGCACCCCCGGCCTGTTCACGCTGCCGAGAGCCCCAGCGTTCTGCACCAAGCGCGCCGCGGCTGGGTGGTGCACTACCAAGGTGATCGCTTGGCTCAGTAAATTACCGCGGCCGGCCGAGGCGCGGCCCCCAGTGGCGCGGCCGCCGGAACCGCGTCCGCCGGACGCCTGCGCCGCGGACCCGCCGCGTGTCTGCGAGTCACCATAAGCCCTTCGACCATGCAGCTGCGGCGATGTTTCCTCGCGCTCGGAAAAGCCGCGGATCCCCGCCGGCCGTGCCGCCTGCGCGGCCGCGGCGATCTTGCTCCTCAATGCGGCGGCAGGCATGCCGACGTGTCGCGCAAGCCGTTCCAGCACCATTTCTCGATAAATGCCGTCGGGCATACGAGCAAAAAGCGGCACCGCCAGGTCCTTCAGTTTGGCGCGTCCCTCGTCGTGCTCGAGGTTCACCTCGGAGCTCAGTTGCTGCACCAAGTATTCGGAGAGCGGCAAGGCCGATTGGAGGCGTTTTTCAAACGCCTCCGCGCCCTCCGCAGCAACCAGCGTGTCGGGATCGTGGCCCTCGGGCAGGAACATGAACCTGAATTCATGCCCGTCGTGTGCCATGGCCAAGGCGTTTTCCATCGCCCGCCGCGCCGCTCGGCGGCCTGCGCCGTCGCCGTCGAAGCAGAAGACCACCTCGCTGGTCATCTTGAACAGCTTATTCAGGTGCTCCTGGGTGGTTGCGGTACCCAAGGTCGCGACGGCATAGGTGATTCCGGCCTGGTGAAGGCGCACCACATCCATGTAGCCTTCGACGATCATCAACCGCTTGAAATCGCGCCGCGCCTGCCGCGCTTCATACAGTCCGTAGAGTTCGCGGCCCTTGTGAAAGAGCGGGGACTCCGGCGAATTCAGATATTTGGGTTCGCCCTGATCGATGACGCGCCCGCCGAAACCGATGACGCGTCCACGCGAGTCGCGGATCGGGAACATCAGTCGATCGCGGAACCGATCGTAGAATCCGGCGTCTTCACCGCTTCCGGCGCGTTCGCCGCTCTTGGTCCGCTCCACGATGAGTCCCACTTGGAACAGACGGCGCCGCTCGTCGTCATGGGCCCCAAACCGCTTGAGCAGGGCATCCCAGGCATCGGGCGCATAGCCCAAGACAAAGTCGGATGCGGTCTTGGCATCGATCCCGCGCGCCGCCACGTAAGCGCGCGCGCGCGCGTCATCTGCGAGATTCTGCTCGAAGAACCGCGCGGCGAGCGACATGACATCGTGCAGATCCGCGGTGCCGGGATCGCGCGGCGCCTGCGCCTCGCGCGGCAATTCCAGTCCAGCGCGTTGTGCAAGATCCGCCACGGCCTCGAGAAATTCCATCTTCTCGTATTGCATGAGAAAACCGATGACGGTGCCGTGCGCGCCGCATCCGAAGCAATGGTAGAACTGTTTGTCGGGGCTCACCCAGAACGACGGTGATTTCTCGTTGTGGAAGGGGCAGCAGGCCTTGAATTCGCGGCCCGCTTTCTTGAGCGGCACCCGGGCGCCGATGACCTCGACGATGTCCGACCGCACGACGAGATCGTCGAGAAACGAGTCTGGAATGCGGCCGGCCATGGACCGGTTGCGGTCAGCCGCCGAGCTTGGCTTTGATCTTGGCGCCCACGGCGGCCATGTCGGCACGGCCCTGAGCCTTGCCCTTGATGATTCCCATGACCTTGCCCATGTCCTTGATGCTGGAGGCGCCCGTGGAGGCAATGGCGTCAGCGATCAGCGCGTCCAACTCCGAATCGCTCAACTGCGACGGCATGTAGCCATGAAGCAACACGAGCTCGGCGGATTCCTTGGCAACGAGGTCGGGACGGTTTCCCGCCTGAAATTGCACCACGGACTCTTTGCGCTGTTTTATCATCTTCTCGAGAACGGAGAGCACCTGCGCGTCGTCCAGGGTAATGCGCTCGTCGACCTCGCGCTGCTTGATGGCAGCCGTGATCATGCGAATCACGCCAAGACGCTCCTTCTCCCCGGAGCGCATCGCCGCCTTCATGTCGTCCGTAATGCGCCCTTTCAGACTGGACACGGGAGCGAGGCTTTAGTCAGTGAGGAAATCAGTAGGGACGGGCCGGAGCAGGCGCAGGGGCGCTGGCCGGCGCACCGCCGCCCGTGCCGCGCATGTTCTCGCGGGACAGACGCTTCAAATGCCGTTTAACCGCAGCGGCCTTCTTTCGCTTACGCTCTTGGGTCGGCTTCTCGTAGAATTCCCGGCGCCGAAGCTCGGTGAGGACGCCGGCTTTTTCACAGGCACGTTTGAAACGGCGCAGGGCGGCGTCGAAATACTCGTTCTCGCGAACACGAACGCTGGGCATTCAAACCTCATGTTAAGGCAAAAGAGCCGCCGGCATTCGGCGACAGGGGGGCGCATTCTAAATTGCGGCCCCGTAAAAGGCAAAGGCTCCGCGTCGGCACTGCGACGTGGCGCGGAAGAAGAGGTGGTTTCCTGGCCGGAAGCGGCGGTTTTACAAGGAGTTTATGCGGGTAATTGGCATTGAAAGTTCCTGCGATGAGACGGCCGTCGCCGTCTACGACCTGGAGCGGGGATTGCTGTCCCACCGGCTCCATAGTCAAGTCGCCATGCACCGGGCCTATGGGGGCGTGGTGCCCGAGCTCGCGTCCCGGGATCACGTCCGGAGGCTCCTGCCCCTGGTTCGGGAAGCGCTGTCTGATGCGCGGTCGGATCGGACGTCCATCGATGGCGTCGCCTATACGGCGGGGCCCGGTCTCATTGGCGCCTTGCTGGTGGGTGCGGGTTTTGCCCGCGCTCTGGCATATGCCTGGGGAAAGCCCGCCGTGCCCATCCACCATCTCGAAGGTCATCTGCTGGCTCCCTTGCTCGAGGCGGACGCACCGGCTTTCCCGTTCCTGGCCCTGCTCGTCTCCGGAGGGCATACCCAGCTGGTCGACGTATCCGGGATAGGCCGATACCGGATTCTCGGCGAGACCGTGGACGACGCGGCCGGCGAGGCCTTCGACAAAACCGCCAAAATGCTGGGCCTGCCCTACCCGGGCGGCGCCGCCCTCGCCGCCCTGGCGGAGGCCGGCCGGAGCGGCCGCTTCGTCTTTCCGCGCCCTATGCTGGATCGGCCGGGGCTCATGTTCAGTTTCAGTGGCTTGAAGACCGCCGCCCTAGTAGCCTTGCGGGGCCGCGCCATGGACGACGAACTACGTGCCGATGTCGCGCGCGGCTTCCAGGAAGCTGTGGTCGATACGCTTGCGGAGAAATCTCGGCGAGCCCTGCGGACTACCGGACATCGTCGCCTGGTCGTCGCCGGAGGCGTCGGCGCGAACCGGAAGTTGCGCGATCGGCTGGCCGCCGTGGCGCAGGAAAACGGAGCGAAGCTGTATTTTCCGCGGGCGGAATTTTGCACCGACAACGGCGCGATGATCGCGCTTGCCGGGTGTCTGCGGATGGCGCGGCCGGCTGCGGCGGGCGGAGCGCCGCAACGCCTCGCCTTGGACGCGCGGGCCAATTGGCCGCTCGAGGATATTGACTAATTCGGCCCCGCAGGGTCGGGGTGCGCAGCGCCGAGTACTGATTCGGCCGCGGAGAGAGCCGGGTAACAACGCGGGGGTTTCGATGGATAAAATTTTCATTCGTGCGCTCAAGACCGAAGCCATCATCGGGATCTTCGATTGGGAGCGGCAGGTCAAGCAGACCGTGCTCATCGATATCGAGATCGCCGCCGACGTTCGCAAGGCCGCCTTGAGCGATTCGATCGAAGACACTCTGAGCTACAAGCGCGTGGCGAAGCGCGTCCTGAGTTTCGTGGAAGCGTCGCAATTTCACCTGGTGGAAACGCTCGCGGAACATATCGCCATGCTGATTCTGGAGGAGTTCGGTATCACATGGGTAGGGATCGTGCTGAGCAAACCCGGTGCCGTTCGCAGCTCGCGCGACGTGGGCGTCGCGCTGGAGCGCGATCGATCCCGTCTCGACGAATGGCGCGCGGCACTGCGCCGCGCCACGTGAGAGCGACTTCGTGACCGGCGAAATCATCCGCGATGAACCCCTTTCCTGGCGCGAAGTTGCGGCAGTCGGGGAAGGCGCCGCGTTGAGTTTGTCGGATGCTTCACTGCGGCGCGTCGCGCACGCACGCGCGCTGGTCGAAGCCATCGTCGCCAAGAGGATCCGCGCCTACGGGGTCAACACCGGGGTCGGCGCGCTCTGCGACGTCGTCGTGGAACCGTCGCAATTACGGCAGCTGTCGCACAACATCATCATGAGCCATGCCGTGGGAGTGGGGACGCCGCTCGGGCGGAGCGAGGTGAGGGCGGTCATCGCCGCCGCCGTCAACAACTTCGCGCACGGGTATTCCGGTGTGCGACCGTGCGTCATCGAGCTCCTGCTTTCGCTGCTGCGCGCCGACTGCGTTCCCGAAGTTCCTGCGCAGGGATCCGTCGGGTATCTCTCGCACATGGCGCACATCGCGCTCGTGCTGCTGGGTGACGGCTTCGTACTGCACCATGGCAGCCGCCGATCCGGGGCCGAGGCGCTGCGGAGTCTTGATATTCAGCCGCTGGTACTGGAGGCGAAGGAGGGCTTGAGCCTGGTGAACGGCACGCCCTGCGTCACCGGTCTGTCCGCGCTTGCATTGCAACGCACCGAGCGTCTGCTCGAGTGGGCCGACGTCGTCTCCGCGATGACCTTTGAGAACCTGCACGGGCAGCTGTCGGCCTTCGATTCCGAGGCGTTGGGATTGCGCGCCTCGCCGGCGCTGTCGGCGGTCGGCGCCCGGCTGCGTGTCCTGCTCGAGGGGAGCGCCATCCTGGCTGCCGGCGCCGGCCGGCGCACCCAGGATCCCTTGAGTCTGCGCGCCATTCCACACGTGCACGGTGCGGTGCGCGACCTATTTGCGAACACCGCTCGAGCCGTCGACGGTGAATTGGCGGCGGCAACGGACAATCCCATCGTCATCGGAACCGAGGGCTCACCACGAGCATTGTCGCAGGCCCACGCGGTCGGCGCGGCCGTCGGCTTGAATGCGGACGCGCTCGGCATCGCGGTCGCAGAACTCGCCGCCATGTCGGAGCGGCGCATCGATCGGATGGTCAATCCGCTCGTCAGCAGGCTGCCGCCATTCCTGGCAGCAGACGGCGGTGCGGGCTCGGGCTTCATGATCGCGCAATACGCCGCGGTGTCGTTGGTCGCGGAGAACCGCCGCCTCGCCGCTCCCGCGAGTCTCGACGGCGGCGTCACCTCGGGATTGCAGGAGGATCACCTCGTCCATGCGACACCCGCGGCGATCAAGTTGCTGAAGATTCTCGATAACGCCGAGTTCATCCTGAGCATCGAGTTGCTGGCGGCGGCGCAGGCCTATGATCTGCAAAGCGGTGCATTGGCGCGCGCACCGCGCACCGACCTCGTGTATCGCGGGCTGCGCGAGCAGATCCCTCAATACCGGGACGACAGGCCTCTGGCCGCGGACATCGATCGGGCCCGTGATTTGATTCACGGACCCGTGTCGGTCTATTTGGGCCGGGAGACAGGCTAGCAGCCTGTGGGACTTGCATTTCCCCCTGCCACGCAGCTGGCAAAAACCACGCTTTTTGCCAGCGGAAACGAAGCTGATGTCCGAAAAAGCGCCGCAGGCGACTTTTTCCAATGGACTAGATGCTCCGGCCGCCGTCCACGGCAATGATCTGGCCCGTGACGTAGGGTGCGTCTTTCGCGAGGAACAACACCGCGCGGGCGACATCCTGCGGAGTACCGTGGCGCTTCAGTGCCGTCTTCGCGATGATCTCGCGCTTCAGAGTTTCATCCATGCCTCCCTCGGGCCAGAGCACCGGCCCGGGGGCTATTCCATTGACCCGGATGTCCGGTCCCAGCTCGCGGGCCAGCGAACGCGTCAGCATGGCGAGGCCGGCCTTCGCTATGCTGTACACGGGGTGTGTCTTGAGCGGCCGGAGCGCGTGAATGTCGACGATATTGACGATGAGCCCACGCTGCGTCCGGAGGCTGGGCACCGCGGCCTGGGCCAGAAAGAACGGCGCCTTGAGATTGCTGCCCATGAGATCGTCCCATTGCGCGACCGTGATTCCGCCCACTGGGGTTGCATAGAACGTGGACGCATTGTTGATGAGAATGTCGATCCGGCCGAACTCACGGAGCGCCGCCGCAACCAGACGGTCCGCGGCGTCCGGATCGAGAAGGTTTTCGCGATGAACGGCGGCGGAGCCGGGGCGGCTGCGGTTCAGGTCGTCCATCAGGGCATTTGCCGCGCCGGCGGAGCTGCGATAGTGAATCATCACGTTGGCGCCCGCCGCGTGCAACGCGCGCGCGATCTCGGCGCCGACGCGCCGCGCGCCGCCGGTAATCAGGACCAGCCGATTCTCGAGGGGAGGGGTGCTGTCGCTCGTCGTCATGCGCGGGAACGATACCGGATTGTTCCCATGGGGTGTACCCATGCGCGGGGGTGTACCCATGCGTGCTGATGATGGCATCAGCGACGACGAGCGCCTGCACACCCTGCGGGTGCGCGAATCGATTGCCCGGAAAATCGCCGCCGCCGGAGGCTGGATCAGCTTCGAGCGCTACATGGACCTCGCCCTCTACGAGCCGGGGCTCGGGTATTACAGCGCCGGGACGCGCAAGCTGGGCGCCGGCGGCGACTTCACCACCGCGCCGGAGATTTCAAGCCTGTTCGGCGCCTGCGTGGCCAAACAATGTGCCGAGGTCCTGCGCGCCGTCGGAGGCGGGTCGATCTTGGAAGTGGGGGCGGGCTCCGGCCGCTTGGCGGTGGACATTCTGGAGCGGCTGGAGACGCTCGCGCAATTGCCGGCTCGCTATCTGATACTCGAGGTCAGTGCCGATCTGAAGGAACGGCAGCGCACTCTGCTGCAAGCCGCACTGCCGCACCTCAGCCACCGAGTCGTGTGGCTCGACGCGCTGCCCGAGCCCTTTGACGGTGTGGTACTTGCCAACGAGGTGTTGGACGCATTGCCGGTAACCCGGTTTCGTTGGGACGGGAAGCTGTTCGAGGACCTGGGAGTGACGTTCAGGAACGGTGCCTTGGAGAGCGCCGCACGAGCGGCCGATGCTGCAATGAGCGGCCGATGCGCAGCGCTCATGGCGAACGCCATGCTGACGGAGAAACAGCGGCACGGGGCCTTGCCCCTGGATGGCTATGTTTCCGAGTATTGCCCGCGGCTGCAATCCTGGGCTGCGGGCATGGCGCGATCCTTGAGAACGGGTGCGGTGTTGTGGTTCGACTACGGATTGCCGCGTGCGCAGTACTACTTGGCGGAGCGGCGTGAGGGCACGCTGCTATGCCATTTCCGTCATCGCGTGCACGACGATCCCTTCAGGTACCCCGGCCTGTCGGACATCACGGCGTGGGTGGACTTCACCACGGTGGCGGAAGCCGCCGGCGCGGCCGGCTGCGAGCTGGCCGGGTTCACCACGCAGGCCTTTTTCCTCGCGGGGATGCATATCGACGCGGAGATGCAGGCGTTCGCCGGCGGCGATGCCAACCGCTTCGCGCGACTCGCCAATCAAGCGCGGCAGCTCATGTTGCCGGGTGAAATGGGCGAGCGCTTCAAGGCCATGGCCTGGCTGCGTGGCCTCGAGCTGGAATTATCCGGATTCGCGCTGCAGGATTTGCGCCACACGCTGTGAGGTTAAAACCGGGATCGATTTCAACGCCGGACTCGGATGGTCGACCCTATACTGTGCCAATGCGCTTTCGGCGATTCATCCTCTGGACATGTGCGGCACCGGCGCTCGCCTTGTCGGCGAACGGGGCGGCCGCCGCCGGCGCGCCGCCGACGTTCAGCCGGGACGTGGCGCCGATCCTGTTCGGCCATTGCGTCAACTGTCATCGCGACGGTGAAATTGGCGCCGCCGTCTCGTTGGTGTCGTACGCCGCGGCGCGGCGCTGGGCCAGGTCCATCAAGCGTGCTGCGCGTACCCGGGCGATGCCGCCATGGCCAGCCGACCCGGCGCATAGCGTGAAATTTCGCAACGAAACCCGATTGACCACCCAGGACATCGATACGCTGGCGGCCTGGGCCGATGCCGGTGCGCCGCGGGGCAACGATGCCGATCTGCCGCCGCTGCCGAGCGCCGCAAATAAGTGGCTTCACCCGCAGGGGCGGAAGCCGGATGCGGTGCTGACGCTGCCCGAAGTATCCGTGGCGGCCTCCGGCGAAATTCCGTACGTGCAGCAACGCGTCAAGGTGCCGCTGACGGAGGACAAGTGGATCGTCGCCATGCAGGTCCGCTCCGGCAACAATGCTCTGGTGCATCACATGGGCATCACCGAAGTCACGCTTGCCGATCAGGTACGGCCGGAGGATCTCGACGCGTTGGCAACGCTGGCCCGGCAGATGGGCATTGCCGACGATGCGCTCGTGCACATTCGGCCCGCCGTCACGGATCCGTCGAGTCCGGGGGCGTACGACATGCTTGGGGTGTATACGCCGGGCACGACTTTCGAGATGTACGGGAACGATGGCGCCAAGCTGCTCAAAGGCGGCAACAATCTGTATATCAATTTCAACATTCACTACACCACCACCGGAAAGGTCGAGAGGAATCACTCGGAGCTGGCTCTGTGGTTTCAGTCGACTCCGCCGAAACATCAGCTGTTCAGAGCGCCTTCCGCGGTGGCCACCATTCTTGCCAACGGCCGCGAGTTGCTCAGCGACGATCCCGGGACCAAGGCCGAGGGCACGGATGTGGCGATTCCGCCGATTCCGCCGTACGCGGAAAACTATGAATTGATCGGTGTAACGGCCTTCACCGCACCGATGACGATCTATCAATTCCAGCCGCACGCGCACATGCGGGGCAAGGATTTCAAGTACGCCGTCGTTTACCCGGACGGCCGCGAGACGACCGTGCTCACGGTACCGAGATACGATTTTCATTGGCAGCTGGCGTACGACCTCGAGACGCCGCTGCGGTTGCCGGCGGGCAGCAAACTCGTGGTCACCGCGCACTATGACAACTCGTCGAAGAACAGCCACCTCAAAGAGGCAGGCGTCGATCCTCGCAATTGTGGCCCGGATAAGCAGGCATACTTTCGCAGACAGAATCAGAGCTGGCATGAAATGTTCAGCCCGCTCATCCAGTATTCCGTCGACACTGCGGACCCGTCGCCGAGCCTCCAACGTCCCGCCGCATTTCCGGTCGTTCAGGCCGTAGGTTGCCTGATTCCAGGGCCGACGTCTGCATGGCGGCTGACCGGCGCGAGCGGCCCTCAAGCAGCCGATATGCAGTCGACGTCGTCGGCGGCGCGCCGCGCCGCGGCTCAGATACCGTTTGGCCACCGGTCCTACGACCTGTTGGGTACCGGCGTGTTCGCGCCCGGCCGTCATCGAAGTCAAAAGGTGGCGGTCAAGGGCGTGCTCATCGAAGACGGCGCCGGGAGCCGCCTCAACGTGACGTCGCTGCAGACAGTCGGCGGAACTTGTCCTGACGGCCATGCGACATGACGCATCAATTTCCGGTGGTCCGTAACAGCGCCGTGCTTCGGTTGTTGCTCGCGGCCTCGTTTTTTGCCGCCGTCCCCGCCGTCCATGCGGACGCACGAACACCGCCGGCCGCCGACCCGGCATCGTCCGGTTCGATGTCGGTGGTGGGCGCCTGGTCGCGCGCGACCGCGGGCGGGGCGACGGTGGGTGTCGTGTATTTCGAGGTGATCAATGCCGGCTCCGCCGACACGCTGCTGACGATCGAATCTCCGGCGGCGGAGCGCACCGAAATGCATGCCACCGCCAGTGTCGATGGAATCATGAAGATGCGCCCGGTCGCATCCGTCGACATTCCGGCGGGGGGGCGTCTCTCGTTCCAGCCGGGCGGTCTGCATGCGATGTTGGTCGGCATCAAACAGCCGCTGCAGGAGGGCGCGCGGCTGCAGGTGACCCTGGTATTTCGACGCGCGGGAAAGCTGCGGTTCGAGGCCGCGATTCAAGGTCTTGGGGCGGCGAACCCGCCGCCGGCGACGGCCGTGCCGCCTCCGCCGGCCCGGTTTCGGCTGGCGGTTTGGCCGCCGCGCGCCGAATCGCCTTCGTTGCGGCTTCTAGATTTCGATGGTCGTGCGCGCGAGCTTGCGGACTATCGCGGCCGTGTTCTCGTGATCTTCTTCGGGTTCGTGCGCTGTCCGGATGCCTGCCCCGCTGAACTGTTCAAACTCGCGTTGGCGATGAGGCGGCTGGGCCCCTTGAGCGAACGCATGCAGGTGCTGTTCGTGACGTTGGATCCGGAACGGGACACGCCGCAGCTCTTGAAGAGTTACGTGACCGCCTTCGATCCCCGGTTTGTCGGCCTCACCGGCAGCAGCGCCGACATCGATCGGGCTGCGATGAGTTTTTACGTCGAGTACGCACGGGTCGGACTGGGCGCCGACTACTCGATTGATCATTCCACGTCGACCTTCGTGCTCGATGCCCGCGGCCGCCTGCGTCTGGTCGGCACACTGGATGCGACCGTCGACGATTGGGTGCACGATCTTGCCGCGGTGGCGGCGGAGTGATTTCAAGCGCGCGGTGCGGCGGCGCCAAATGCGTGGCGAAATTCGGTGAGGGCGCGCAGACGTCGCGTGTGAAGCAGCTCGGCGATCTTGAAACCCTGGTGAACCGCGACATCCTCTGCCGATGGTTTGACGGCGGCAGCGACATCGCGCGCCGCGCTCACGAAGGCGCGCTGCGGATAGGGATTGGATTCCAATCCCGTGCGGCCGCGCGCATCCGCTTCGCAGGCAAGCAGCGCTTGTGAGAAGCGCTCCGGTCGCCGGAAGGCGTCCGTGCGTTCCATGAATTCCAGCAGGGTCTTTGGCTTGAGTTCGAAGGCGCGATGCACGATCCCGTGATGGCGCGCGACGATCAGCGCAAGTTCGCGGTAGTCGCCGGGCAGTCTGAGGCGGTCCGCCAATGCTTCGATGAGCGCCATGCTGCGTTCCTCGTGTCCGCGGTGGCTCGGCCATTCTGCGCGCGGAGTGGCGGCCTTGCCGAGATCGTGAACCAACGCCGCAAATCGCACGCGCGTGTCGGCCGACAAGGCCGCGGCTTGATCCAGCACCATGAGCGTATGGACTCCGGTGTCGATTTCCGGATGCCATTGCGCGGGTTGCGGCACGCCGAACAGGGCGTCGATTTCGGGGTAGATGCGCGCCAGGGCGCCGCATTCGCGCAACACCTTGAAGAATTCGCCGGCCGACGATTCGCGCAGCGCCTTCTCGGTTTCCTGCCAGACGCGCTCGGCGACCAGGGCGTCGACTTCGTGCCGCTCGACCATGCCGCGCATCAGGGCCAGGGTTTCCGGTGCAACCCGGAACCCGAGCGGCGCGAAGCGCGCCGCAAAGCGTGCGACCCGCAGCACGCGAACCGGATCTTCGGCGAATGCGGGGGACACGTGCCGCAGGATTCGCGAGTCGATATCGCGCCTGCCGCCATGGGGATCGATCAGCGACCCATCGGCCGCCTGCGCGATTGCATTGATGGTCAGATCGCGGCGCGCCAGATCCTCCTCGAGCGTGACCTCGGGACCGAATTCCACGGCAAAGCCGCGGTATCCGGGCGCCACCTTGCGTTCGAGCCGCGCGAGCGCATATTCCTCATGCGAGTCGGGGTGCAGGAAGACCGGGAAATCGCGGCCGACCTCGCGATAATTCATTTCCAGCAGCGCCGCGCGCGTGCCGCCGACCACGACCCAGTCGCGTTCCTTCACCGGCAATCCCAGCAGGGCGTCTCGAACTGCTCCACCGACCAGATACACTTGCATGGGTGAATACTAGCAGCAAGTTTCTGCGGATCCGCGCCGTCCTCTGCATCGGCGTGATCTCGGCATCGAGCGGCGGGTGTTACCTCCTGGAAAGCGCACAGGGTCAGTTCGCCGTGATGTCGAAGCGCGAGCCCATAGCGCGACTGCTCAGGCAGGCCTCGACTCCGCCCGCGCTGCGAACGCAGCTCGAGGCGGTGACCTCGATCAGGGACTTCGCGAGCCGTGAGCTCGAACTCCCCGACAACGGCAGTTATCGCACTTATGCGGATGTCGGGCGCCCCTATGTGGTTTGGAACGTTGTGGCTGCACCGGAGTTCTCGGTCGAGGCCAAGGAATGGTGCTATCCCATCGTGGGGTGCGTGGCCTACCGCGGATACTTCTCGCCAGGTCTGGCCGAGTCGTTCGCCGCCGGTTTACGCAAGCAAGGTCTCGACGTGAGCGTGGGCGGCGTCGCGGCATATTCCACCCTGGGCCACTTCGACGATCCGATTCTCAATACCATGATGGGTTGGGACGACGCCGAATTGGCGGCCATCGTCTTTCACGAACTCACGCATCAGCTGCTGTACGTGCCGGGCGATGCCCCGTTCAACGAAGCGCTGGCGACGGCGGTGGAAGAGGAGGGCGTGCGCCGCTGGCTGCGGGCGCAGGGCCGCGAGAAGGATTTGACGGCTCATGCCGCCCGGCAGGAACGCTACCTGCAGGTCATCGGTCTGCTCCGCCGCACCCGCGCCGAATTGCATGTGCTGTATGCCTCCGGTCTGGATGCCACGGCAATGCGTGCACGCAAGCGCCAGACATTCGCGAACCTGCGCGAGTCGTACGGCCGCCTCAAGGCAACGTGGGATGGACCGGCCCCGTTCGAATCGTGGTTCAGGGGTGAGTTGAACAACGCGCAACTTGCCGCCGTGGCCACGTACTACGATTGCGTGCCGGGGTTCGAACGAGAGCTCGCGGCGGTCGGCGGCGATCTCGGGGCGTTCTACCGACGCGTGCGCGCACTCGCGAAACTCGAGCAACGGGCACGCGACGCCGCGGTCTGCGATTCGGGCTAAAGCGCCGCGGCCAGTACGACTACGTTGCGACTGCCCGGCAGCTGCAGGCTCTTGACCGTCTTCGTGGAATCGATGGCGAAAGAGTAGCCATATACGTTGGTCACGTGATTGTCGATGACCCCGTACTGGTTGATGCGATACGCCATGGTCACCGCAATCGATTCGCCGGTGTAGTTCTGTGCGGCATACCAGTCGCTCACGCTTTGAGTGAGGGTGGTCGTGGTGCCGTCCGTGTAGGTCAGCACGAAGGTCTGATTCGCATGGCTGCCGTTGACCGCGGCGGCCAACAGATTCAATTTCGAGGACTGGACCGCCGGCAGCGTGATGGTGGCGTTGCTGACCGCGTCGGCGGTACCGGCCGTGCCCAGATTGAAGGTGACCCCCGACCAGGTTACGGTGGATCCCAGCAGGTTGGACGAGTAGGCGAAGCCCCAGGTGTCGATGCCGCCATTGGTCACCGACACGCCGTTGGTGCCGATGGCATACACATTGAACGCCGCCGCCAGACTGACGGGTGACGTCCCGGTCGAGACCGATCCGCTGATGGTGTAGGTGGCGCTGGTCACGGCGCTGTTGGAGTACCCGCTGGCAACGGCGATGGCCTTGACGGTCGTCGTTGCACTCACCGTCAAGGCGGTGGAGTAAATTGCCGAGCTGGCGGTGGGAGTCGAACCATCCGTCGTGTAGTAGATCACCGCGCCCGGTGTGCTGTCGGCCAGCGTGACAGTCTGGCTCGACGCATACGTGCCCGTGGCCGGCGACAGGGTGGGCGCGGCCGCGGCCGGCGGCGCCGAGATGGTGTAAGTGGCACTTCCCACCGCGCTGTTGGAGTACCCGCTGGCGGCGGCGATGGCCTTGATCGTGGCCGTGGCGCCGACCGTAATGGCCGTGCTGTAGGTGGCCGAGGCCGTCGTTGGGGTGGAGCCGTCCGTAGTGTAGTAGATCAGCGCGCCCGCCGTGGTGTCGGCCAGTGTGACGGACTGCGTCGATGTATAAGTGCCAGACGCTGGCGAGAATGTGGGCGTGGCTGCGGCAGCCGGCGGTGTCGCGGAAAGGGTATAGGTGGCGCTGCCGACCGCGCTGGTGGTGTAGCCGCTGGCGACCGCGATGGCTTTGACAGAGGTGGTGGCGCTGACCGTCAGTGGGGTGGAGTAAGCGGCCGAGGCCGTCGTCGGAGTGGAACCATCCGTGGTGTAGTAGATCACCGCGCCGGGGGTGGTGTCGGCGAGGGTGACGGATTGCGCCGCGGTGTAGGTGCCGGCTCCCGGTGAAAAACTGGGCGTGGCGGCCGTGACCGGTGTAGAGACCGGGGTGGTCGAGAGGGTTGCCGCCATGACCACGATGTTGCGGGTGGCCGGCAGCGTCAGGCTCTTGACGGTCTTGGTCGGGTCGAGTGCGAACGAGTAGCCGTAGATGTAGACCGGGCGGTTGTCGATGCCGCCGTACTGATTGATACGGTAGGTCATGCTGACTGAGACGGATTCGCCGGCATTGCCCTTCGAGGAAATCCAATCGCTCAATGACTGCGTGAACGTGGTGGTGGTGCCGTCGGCATAAGTCACCACGAACGAGTTTCGATGACCACCGTTCACGGCAACGGCCAACAGGTTCAACGCCGCGGAACTGACCGCCGGCAGCGCTATGGTCGTGTTGCTGACGGCGCTGGGGGTGCCGGCCGTGCCCAGATTGAAAGTGACGCCCGCCCAGGTCACGGTGGGTCCCAGCAAGGTCGAGGAGAAGGCATAGCCCCACGTGTCTATGCCGCCATTCGTCACCGCGGTAGCGTTGGTGCCGATGGCGTAGACGTTCACTGCCGGTGCCAGGCTCACGGAAGTGGACACCGGCGAGCCCGATGCGGAGATGGTGTAGGTGGCGCTGGTCACCGCGCTGTTGGCGTAGCCGATGGCCACGGCGATGGCCTTCACGATGGTCGTGGCATTGACGCTGAGCGCTGCCGAATATATCGCCGAAGCGGTGGTCGGCGTCGAGCCATCGGTGGTGTAGTAAATCACCGCGCCGGGCGTGCTGTCGGCGAGCGTGACGGCCTGCGCCGAGGTGTAAGTACCGGCGGCGGGCGAGACCGTCGGCGCAGCGGCGGTCGGCGGCGGCGCGGCCGAAATGGTGTACGCCGCGCTGCTCACCGCGCTGTTGGTGTAGCCGGTGGCCACGGCGATGGCTTTGACGGTGGTGGTCACCGCTATCGTCAGCGGCGCTGAATACTTGGCCGAGGCGGTGGTCGGGGTCGCGCCATTCGTCGTGTAGTAGATCGCCGCGCCGGCGGTCGAGTCGCTGAGCGTGACGGTCTGGGACGTCGTATACGCGCCCGCAGCCGGCGAGAAAGTCGGGGCCGCGGCGGTTGGCGCCGATATGGTGTAGGTGGCGCTGGCCACGGCACTGTTCGTATAGCCGCCGGCGACCGCGATGGCCTTGACGGCGGTGGTGGCGCTGACGGTGAGGGCGGCGGAGTATTTCGCCGATACCGTGGTCGGCGTGGTGCCGTCGATGGTGTAGTAAATCGTTGCCCCGGCGGTGGTATCCGCCAAGGCGACCGACTGAGCCGCAGTGTAAGTACCTGCGGCCGGTGAGAAGGTTGGCGTGGCGGCCGTCGGCGCCGAGATGGTGTAGGTGGCGCCGGCCACGGCACTGTTGGTGTACCCGGTGGCCACGGCGATGGCCCTGACGGTGGTGGTGGCGCTGATGGCGAGGGCGGCGGAGTATTTCGCCGACGCCGTGGTCGGCGTGGTGCCGTTGGTGGTGTAGTAAATCGATGCGCCGGCCGTGGTATCCGCCAAGGTGACCGACTGCGCTGCAGTGTAGGTGCCGGCGGCCGGCGAGAAGGTTGGCGTGGCGGCCGTCGGCGTCGAGATGGTGTAAGTGGCGCTGCTCACGGGGCTCGTGGCGTAGCCGCTGGCCACCGCGATGGCCTTGACGGTGGCGGTGGCGCTGACGGTGATGGCGGCCGAGTATTGCAATGACGCCGTCGTCGGAGTGGTGCCGTCCGTAGTGTAGTAAATCGCTGCGCCGGGGGTGGTGTCGGCGAGGCTCACCGTTTGAGCTGAAGTGTATGTGCCCCCGACCGGAGATAGGGTGGGCGCCGTGGCGGTCGGAGCGACTGCGCTCAAAAGACCGAAGGCGGACACGGAGCCCTTGCCTGCGACGTACACCTTGCCGTTGGCGATCGTGGGTGTGGTGAACTTGACGGCGGTGCCGGGAACATCCCGGTTGTTGGCGGCCTGATTGCTGTTGTACAGCATGTTCCCAAGGTTGGTGGCGTCGTAGGCGTACAACACCTGGCAGTTGGTGCCGCCTGAACAGGTGGACGCGAAACTACCGTTGTCCATACCCCAGACAATGCCGTTGCTGGTGCCATTGGAGGAGACCGACGGCACGGGCCCCGAAAAATTGAATGAATGCGCCGCCACCGATGTGGGAGAGGTCGAAATCAACCCGCTGCCGTTGGCATCGAATGAGTACGCCTTGAGCGGCTCCGCCGCGCCGGAGGTGTCGTTGCCGCCCGACCAATAAAGATGTCCGTTCCAATAGGCCGGGGCGCCCCAATACCCCGTGAACGCTTTGGGAATCTCCTGCACGATGTTGGTGTCCGAATTCGTGCAGGCCGGGGTCTTCGTCACGCAATACTTGCCCATGCTGGAACGGTCGATCAAGTAGATGGTTCCCGCCTTGCTCAACATGGCCAACAGCTCTTTGCCGTTGGACAGCGTCGGCAACAGGACCACCCCGCCGGCCGAAACGTCCAGGTCCGCCGCCGACAAAGATCCCTGATCGAAGGGAGTGAAATAGTCGAGCAGGGGCAGCGTCGAGCCCGACGGCGGTCCCAATTTGACGATGCTGTCGCCATTGTCGGTGGCGCTCCACGTCCCGTTGCCCGTGGCGAAGTAGATGTTGCCGCTCGAATCGGCGGCCGGGCCGGCGCCGCTCATCCAAATGCCGTTGGCCGAGCCGTTGGGCGACGTGTTGTAAGCGCCTTCCTGGGTGAGCGTGGTCGCTCCGTACGACATCACCCAGCCGTGATACGGGGTTTTGTCGCAGTGGGCAGCCCAGGAAATGACGACGTGGCCGTTTTCCAGCAGCAGACCGGCCCGCTGGTTTTCCTGGCGCGCGTCAAAGGCGACCATGCTGCCGTTGCCGTCGGTGGCGGTGCCCGGAACCGAAGCCTGAATGCTGACCGGGCCGCCAAACTTCTCGGCGGCGGTGCTGACGTCGAGCGCGTGCAGGTACTGCAGAATCGCGCCGTTGAGCTTCACCTTGGCGACGACGTACAGGGTACCGGTGGTGGCGTCGATCACCGGCGTGCTCGTGATGCCCACTTCGGCGGCGATATCGCCGCAGAAGTTCAGATCCGTATTGGAACTGACCGTGCTGCCGCCGGCCGGGATCAGGCTCTTCTGCCAGTACAGCGTCCCCGTGTCGGCATCGAGCGCATACACGCTGTCGTGCTGGGTGGCGATGTACACGACATTATGGGTGCCGCCGCCGATGTTCACGTTGGTCAGATACAGCGGTTGGGCGAACACCGCCCCGTCCACCGCGACGGTGAAGAGTTTGCCGAACTGGCTGCTGTTCACGTTCGCCGGGGTGAGATAAGTCTCCTGAGTGTTCTGTCCGGTTCGCGCGTTATCGTTGTGGTAGGTCGTCACGTTCACCTGGGCCTGCAGCGAGCCCGCCCACAGCGACAGCACCGAGGCGACGGCTAATCCGAGCCGGTGAATACGAAAAAGCATGGTCTTTGCATCCCTTCAATCAGAGACAGTTGCCGCAGCCTATTGGATCAGACTATCGAGAGCCATACAGTGTATGGCCCAGCACTAGACATATAGATGAACGGATTTGAAGAACCGATGCAGACATCACACGCGGATTTTACTTATTCCGGGACACCGGCGTTCCGCCGCACGAATTTGGCCATGTTTGCGTCGGGTGTGGCGACCTTCGGGTTTCTCTACTGCGTCCAGCCGATCATGCCGGAGTTCAGCCGGCAATTTCAGGTGAGCGCTGCGACCAGCGCACTCTCGCTGTCGCTGCCGAGCGCGGTGGTGGCCTTCGCCATATTGCTTGCCGGACCGGTGTCGAATGCCTGGGGCCGGAAGGCCGTAATGAGCGTGTCGTTGATGGCGTCCGCGGTGCTCGTGCTGCTGACGGCCGTGGCGCCCAGCTGGCATAGCTTTCTGGTGCTGCGGGCGTTGCTGGGTCTCACGTTGGGCGGCCTTCCCGCGGTGGGAATGACCTATCTCAATGAGGAAATGCACCCGGAGTCGATCGGGCTTGGGATGGGACTGTACATCGGCGGCAACGCCGCGGGCGGTCTGGGAGGGCGTTTGATCACCGGCGTGCTGACCGACTTCTTCGGCTGGCGCATCGGATTGGCCGCGATGGGCGCGATCGGGAGCATCGCGGCCCTGCTGTTCATTCGAAGCCTGCCGCCGTCGCGGCACTTCAAGCGGCAAACGCTTCGCCTGCGTTCTGAGCTGTCGACGTTCGCCGATTTGTTCCGCGATCGCGGTTTGCCCTGGTTGTTCGCCGAGGGGTTCGTGCTGCTCGGCTCATTAGTGACGGTTTACAACTACATCGGCTACCGGCTGATGGCGCCGCCCTATTCGATGAGTCAAGCCCGCGTCGGGATGATCTTCAGCGTCTACCTGGTCGGGGTGGTGAGCTCGTCATGGATCGGACATTTGGCCGGCCGGATGGGACGACGAAAGGTCCTGTGGAGCATGTTCCTATTCATGCTGGCGGGCCTCGGGTTGACGATTTCCAGTTCTCTTGGGCTCATCATCGGCGGAATCATCGTCCTCACTTTTGGCTTCTTCGGCGGCCATTCGATCGCCAGCAGCTGGGTCGGCCGCCGCGCCGGCGGCGCCAAAGCGCACGCTGCTTCGATCTATTTGTTCGTCTCCTACATGGGCTCGAGCGTGGCGGGGGCGGCCGGCGGGGTGTATTACGCCGCGGCCGGTTGGCGCGGGGTCGCGGCCTTCGTCGCCGGCATATCGGGTCTCGGCCTCATGGTCGCGTGGCGGCTCTATTACTTGCCGCCGTTGCCGCTGCCGCAGAAGATCCAATTCGAACCTCCGCTGCCGTGACCGGCCGCGTGGAACAATCAGACAGGCTCCTACCGTGGCGTCGTGGCGGAACGACCGGCGCGGCCGGCGGCGGCGCGGTTGTGGCTCAGCCGCGCATTGTCTTCCAATGCGCCCAAATACTGCCGTGCTGACGCCATCATCGACTGGGGTTTGATGCCGAGCTTTGCGAAGCCATCCTCGACGCACACGCTGTCGACGGTCAGGGAGCGATAATTGTCCGTGGAGAACGGCCGGCCCGGCACGAAGTCCATGACGAGACCTTGCACGCGGGCGATGAAGTTTGGCAGGCCGATGATCCAGCGGCGACGGCCCGTAAGTTTAGCCACCAACTCGACGATCTCGCGCAGCGTATAGACCCGGGGACCGCCGAGTTCAATGGTTTGACGCGAGCCGGCACCGCCGCGCAGGCAGCGCCGCAGTGCCTCGATGACATCGTCGACCAGCACCGGCTGGAATTTTGCGCTCGGTCTTGCCAGGGGAAAGCCGAAGGGAACCGACGCCAGCAGCGTCGCGAACCGATTGAGAAACGAGTCGCCGGGACCGAACATTACCGAGGGTTGGAAAATGGTCCAATCCAGGTTCGCGCCGCTTTCGCGGATCAGCTTTTCGGCTTCTCCCTTGGACCTCAGGTAGTAACTCGGCGCGTCGGTGGCGGCTTTGAGGGCGGAGACCTGCAGCAGCCGGGGCACGCCGGCGGACCGCATGGCCTGCAGCACGGCGCGGGTGAGTTCGGTGTGAGCACGGCGAAAGCCGCCGCCGCCGAATCCGCGTTCATTGAGGATACCCACGAGGTTGACCACGACGTCCTTGCCGCGAAAGTGTTCGCTGAGCTGCGCTTCGTCGTAGACGTCGCCATTTTCGAGCGTAAGACCCGGCAGCACCAACAGATGCTTGTGCTGTTCGCGATCGCGCGACAGAGCCATGACGCGGTGGCCGTCCTTGATCAGGCGCGCGAGCAGGCGGGTTCCGAGGAACCCGGTGCCGCCCAAAATGCAGATCGACAGGGGCTTCATGCGGTCCTTTTCACGGGTTCATGGTATTCGCGCGGTCATCGCACGGGAATCAGGAAGACCGCCGATCCGCGCCGCACGTTGAGCACCAACACGTTGGCACCTTTCGCCGCTTCACGAAAACTCTTGGTATTCGAGACGGGGGTACGGCCGACACCCACGATCAGGTCGTTGGTCTTGAGCCCCGCCTGCGAGGCGGGACTGCCGTCCTGCACCGAGCGAACCAACACGCCGCCGGCGGCCGGCGCATCGGCGAGTTCCGCTCCCTCGAGGCCCTGGGCGATATCCACCGCATTCGCAGTCTCGGCCTCGTTGCGCTCGGCGATCAGGGCCGTGACCTTGAGCGGCTTGCCGTCGCGCAACAATCCGATCTCGACTTTGTCGCCCACCCGCAGCATGCCGATCGAGTTGCGCAGCTCGCTCGCGCTCTTCATGACGATGCCGTTGATCGAGGTGATGATGTCGCCGGTCTTGATGCCGGCCCGTTCGGCCGACGAGCCCGGGGCGACGCCCGCCACCAATGCGCCGGTCGATTCGGTCAGGCCGAATTCCTTGGCGATCTCCGGCGTCACATTATAGATGTTGACGCCGAGGATGCCGCGCTTCACCTGACCATACTTGATCAGTTGCTCCATGACGCCCTTGACCATGTTGACCGGGATCGCGAATCCGATGCCGATGTTGCCGCCGCTTCCGGACAGGATCGCCGAATTGATTCCGACGAGCTCGCCCTTGAGATTGACCAGGGCGCCGCCGGAGTTGCCCGGGTTGATCGACGCATCCGTCTGAATGAAATCCTCGTAGCCTTCGGGATTGATGCCCGAGCGCCCTAGCGCGCTGACGATGCCCGCAGTCACCGTGTGCTGGAGACCGAACGGGTTGCCGATGGCAACCACGAAATCGCCGACCTCGAGATGCGCGGAGTCGCCGAGCGGCATGGCCACCAGGTCCGGCTGCTTCGCCTGCAGCACGGCGATATCCGCTCCCTCGTCGCTGCCCACGACTTTCGCGGTGAAGCTTCGATTGTCGAGCAGCGTTATCGTGATTTCGCTGGCATTCTCGACGACGTGGTGGTTGGTGATGATGTAGCCGTTCTTGGAGTCCACGATCACGCCCGAACCGGCGCTTTGAAACTGCCGTTCGCGAGGCTTTGAATCCGGCGGCGTGTCGAAGAATCGCCTGAAGAACGGATCGTCCATTAGGGGGTTGCGCTGGCCGGGCTTCTCCTTGATCGTCCCGCGCGTGGCGATGTTGACCACGGACGGCGAGGTACGCTTGACCATTGGGGCCAGCGACGGCACGGGCGAGTCGTTGAGCGGGGTGGCCGGCAAGGCCGCAAAGCCCGCGGGCGCCGCGAGGACGGCCGCGGCGAGCGAGGCAGCCGCAAGTGTGAGTCGGAAGTTCATGCGCGGTCCTTAATGAGTGAATCTGCTGAAGAGCCGCAAACCCCGCGCGTGAAGGCGGCATCGTCTCGGATACCACAACGGTCGGCCGACCTCGCATCCCTAAGGGGGGCCGGACGAGTCTATCGTCCGGCCCCATCCGATCGGTTACACCGCGACCCTGCTACGGGGTCCGCAACTCTCGACCCTCAATCTTACACCGAAGCCGGGCGGCGGCCGATGCCCTTAGGCCGCTTGAACCGCAATTCGCTGCGGTTGCACCTGCGCGACTTTCGGAATTGCGACTTCCAGCACACCGTTGGCGGCCTTCGCCTTGATGTTCTGGGTGTCCACCGAATCCGGAAGGCTGAAGCGACGCAGGAACTCTCCGGTTATCCGTTCGACGCGGCGATATCCCTCGCGATCTTCGCGCCGGGTGTCTTCACGCTTGCCGCGAATCGTCAGCACCCCATGGTCGGCGGTGATCTCCACGGCCTTCGGATCCACGCCCGGCAAGTCCACATTCAATATGAACTGCTGTGCTTCTTCATGGATGTCGACCGGCGGCAACCACGCGCCCGAATCGGTCGCAGTGGTCTGGGGCGCGCCGAATAAGCGATCGATATCCTTCTGGAGCCGATTGACGAGGGCCCACGGCTCATAACGTACGACGGTCATTTCAAGTTACTCCTCTAATAAACAAAAAGGTTGGTGGCAATCGAAACTGCTTGCAGCATCAGGCTGCGATGGAAGGAAAAATTGGGACGATGACGGGAATTTCAACGGCCTTTTCCAGGTCGGAAAGCGGCCCTGCGCCGGCGTTTCGCGAATGTCAATGGAACATATTGTGCATAAGGTGTGGAAACACAAGATGTTGCGATTAGGCAGAAAGCCTATTGACCGGGCAGCTCTGAAGTGAATTTATAATATTTCTCGGAAGAGTCTCATAACTATATGATATTGATAGTTTTATATAGCACAAAAACAGGGAAGAAAAGTCTTGACGATGGGGTGTTCCGGTCTTACCCTTCAACTCCGGACACAATATGTTGTGTGTTCCCAAGTTCGCAATAGTTCCCGTCAGCTGTGACCAGTCGGACTCTTTTTTCTGGTCGGGATCACGCCTGTCGGCTCATGGTTTTCGCGCGATAATTCGAAGGGAGTTCCTCAAATACCCATGAACACGGTGGTCAAAATACAGCCCAAGGACGTCGACGGTATTTCCTTCCAAGAAGCGTCATTCGACATCTGGGACAAGAAGTACCGTCTTACTGCCAAAGATGGATCCCCCATCGACAAATCGATGGACGATACCTATAAGCGCGTTGCGCGTGCGCTTGCCGATGTCGAGACGGAAGACCTGCGCGAACGATGGTACGAGTCGTTCCTCTGGGCCCTGCGTCATGGCGCCATCCCCGCGGGCCGCGTCACGTCGAATGCCGGCGCGCTGGAACACAAGCCCGCCACATCGACCATCAACTGCACGGTCTCCGGCACCATCCGTGACTCGATGGACGACATCTTGAACAAGGTGCATGAGGCCGGCCTCACGCTGAAGGCGGGTTGCGGCATCGGATACGAGTTTTCGACGTTGCGGCCGCGCGGTGCCTATGTTTCAGGCGCGGGCGCCTACACGTCGGGTCCTCTGTCGTTCATGGATATCTACGACAAGATGTGTTTCACGGTGTCGTCGGCCGGCGGCCGGCGCGGCGCCCAGATGGGAACGTTCGACATCGGTCATCCCGATGCGTTGGAGTTCATCCGCTCCAAACGCGAGAACGGACGTTTGCGGCAATTCAATTTATCGCTGCTCATCACGGATGAATTCATGAAAGCCGTGAAGAGCGACGGTGAATGGAAATTGGCCTTCCCATTGGGGCTGAAGGAATTCGAAGCGGAACGGCCGGACCTCTCCGATGCCTCGAAATTCGTGTGGCGCGAGTGGTCGTATACCGACGGCTACGTTGCGAACGAGGAGGGCCTGGTCGCGTGCAAGATCTACAAGACTCTGCCGGCGCGCCGGGTCTGGGACGTCATCATGTCCTCGACCTACGATTTCGCCGAGCCGGGGTTCATCTTGATCGATCGAGTCAACGAGATGAACAACAATTGGTGGACGGAAAATATCCGCGCCACAAATCCGTGCGGAGAACAGCCGCTCCCGCCCTACGGCTCGTGCCTCTTGGGCTCGGTCAATCTGACCAAGTTCGTGGTCGAACCTTTTACCGAGGACGCCCGGTTCGATTGGGAAACCTATCGAAAAGTCGTGAAGGTTTTTACGCGCATGCTCGACAACGTGGTGGAGATCAACGGCCTGCCGCTCGAGCCGCAGCGCGGCGAAATCATCCGCAAGCGCCGCCATGGCATGGGCTTCCTGGGTTTGGGTTCGACCATCACGATGCTCTGCATGAAATACGGTTCCAAGAAGTCGGTGGCATTTTCCCAGAACGTCTCGCGTGAAATGGCGCTTGCGGGGTGGGAAGCCGGTCTGGAGCTTGCGCGCGAGAAGGGCCCCGCGCCGATCATGAACGAAGAATTCACGGTCACTCGCGAAATGCTGCGCAAGCGTCCCGAGATGGTGAAGGATGGGTGGCGCGTCGGCGCCAAGGTGGCCGGCCGGGTGCTGCACGCGCGATATAGCCGCTACATGCAGCGCATCGCCGAAGCCTCGCCGGAACTGGTCGACGAGCTCGCCGAAGTGGGCGCGCGGTTCACCCACCATACGTCGATCGCGCCCACCGGAACCATTTCGCTGTCGCTCGCCAACAATGCATCGAACGGCATCGAGCCGTCGTTCGCGCACCATTACTTCCGCAACGTCATTCGCGAAGGCAAGAAGTCCAAGGAAAAAATCGACGTCTTTTCGTTCGAACTGCTCGCCTACCGCGAATTGGTGAATCCGCGCGCCATGCCGAATTCGCAGGCGGCGGCCGAAAAACTGCCCGACTACTTCATCTCGGCGGACGACATCGGCCCGAAGGAACATGTCGACATTCAGGCGGCGGCCCAGATGTGGGTGGACTCGTCCATCTCCAAGACGGCGAACGTTCCAACCGACTACAAGTACGAGGATTTCAAGGACATCTACCTGTACGCCTTCGAGCAGGGCCTGAAGGGCTGCACCACGTTTCGCTTCAATCCGGAAGCATTCCAGGGTGTTCTGGTCAAAGAAGACGATCTCAAGAACACAACCTACGTATTCACGCTGGAAGACGGCACGGAAGTCGAAGCGCGCGGGGATCAGGAGATCGAATATGACGGCGAAATGCACACCGCGGCAAACCTCTTCGATGCCCTGAAAGAAGGCTATTACGGGAAGTTCTGATATGGCGCACATCAAGATAGAAAAGAAGATCGCTAAATACCGCGTGTTGAAGCCGGAGGCGAAGGACGCGCCGAGCGCTCCGAAAGAGCCCGTGAAGGCCCAGGACAACGTGATCTGGATGCACGAGAAGCTCGAGCGGCCCGAAGTGCTGATCGGCTCGACCTACAAGATCAAGACGCCGGTCTCGGACCACGCGATGTACGTCACGATCAACGACATCGTTTTGAACGAGGGGACGCCGCACGAACAGCGCCGGCCCTTCGAGGTATTCATCAACTCCAAGAATCTCGATCATTTTCAATGGATCGTCGCGTTGACCCGGGTCATCTCCGCGGTGTTCCGCAAGGGCGGCGACACCACCTTCCTGGTCGAGGAACTCAAAGCCGTGTTCGATCCCAAGGGCGGCTACTGGCAACCGGGCGGCAAGTTCATGCCCTCGACCATCGCCGAGCTGGGATACGTGATAGAGCGGCATCTGCAATCGATCGGAATGCTCAAGAAGCCCGAACTGGATGTGCATCAGCGCAAGCTGGTGCAGGAAAAGCGCGCGGAATTCGAGGCCCGGGCCAAGCAGACCGATGCCTTCTCGAAGTCGCATTTTCCCGAGGGCGCCCAGCTGTGCACCAAATGCAGCACGGCCGCGGTGGTGATGCTGGACGGGTGCACCACCTGCCTGAATTGCGGCGACTCCAAGTGCGGATAGCCGATGCGGGTGTGTTGCCGACGCTGTACAAAAAAGTAAAGGTCGGGGAATAACTCATCGACTGCACTGGCGCGCTGGTGCATCCTTGCGCCGTGTCCCAACCCAGGTCTTGCCCGCTTCGCTCGTTCATTTTTTTGGCGCTCACCATCGTTGCCGTGCTGTTGTCGCACGTCGAAGGAGCGGCGGGCGATCCCGCGACGGCCGATAGCGCAGATCCGTTCGTGCACCCGCCTGCGCTGGAACGGGACATTCGTTTCTGGATCCGCGTGTACACGGAGGTCACCACCGATCAGGGCCTGTTGCACGACGATTGGAATCTCGGCTTGGTTTACGAAGTGCTGCGCTTCGATCCGGCGTCCTCGCCGGCGCATCGGGAGCGGCAGGTCCATGAAGCGAAGGCACGCTACGCGGCTCTGCTGCGCCGTTTCGCGGACGGCGCGACCGGCGATCTGACCGCCCACGAGCGGCGCATCCTGCATGCGTTCGGCGACAGGGTCTCACCTGCGGATTTTCGCGATGCGATCGAGCGAATCCGGTTCCAACTGGGGCAAGTGGACCGCTTTCGCGAGGGCTTGATCCGGGCCGCGGTGTGGGAGAAGCAAATCGCGCACACCTTGTCGGAGCATGGCGTTCCGCCGGAGATCGCGGCCTTGCCCCACGTCGAGTCGTCCTTCAATGTGGCAGCCTACTCGAAGGTCGGCGCGGCCGGACTCTGGCAGTTCATGCCCTCGACGGCGCGGCGCTACATGCGCGTCGACTCCATCGTCGATGAACGGCTCGATCCCCACAGCGCGACCGTCGCGGCCGCGAACTTGATGCTGTACAACTACCGGCTTGTGGGCACCTGGCCCCTTGCCGTGACCGCGTACAACCACGGACCAGCCGGCCTGCGCCGCGCCCAGGACGAGCTTGGCACCAGCGACATCGCGGTCATCGTCAAGCGCTTCCAGGGCAACACGTTCGGATTCGCCTCGCGCAATTTCTATGTCGCGTTCTTGGCTGCCCTCGAAGTGGACCGCAACGCAGACAAGTATTTCGGGCCGATCACCCGCCTGCCGGACACCGAAAGCACGCCGGTGGAGCTTCCGGACTACATCTCCGTGGATGCATTGGCGAAGGCCTTCAAAATCGACATGGGCGCACTGCGCGTATTGAATCCGGCATTGCGGCCGCCCATCTGGAACGGCAGCCGGCTGGTCCCGCGAGGCTACAAGCTGCGGTTGCCCGGTGCGCCGCCGGACTCGGAAATCGCCGCGGGCTGGGCGCGACTGCCGTCGAACCAGCGTTATCTGGCCCAGAAGAATGACGGCAGCCATCGACTGCGGCGCAATGAAACCCTCGCGGGCGTGGCGGCTGCGAGCGGCGTGAGCCTGGCCAGGTTGTTGGCGGCCAATGGCTGGACCGCTCCGCACGCGGTGGCGCGCGGCGATGTGGTGCGCATTCCCATGCCGACGTCACGGGCGGAGATGGCCGGCGGCGCGCCCGCCCTTGCAGCGGCATCGCCGAACCTTTCCGGGGTATCTCCAGGTCCTTCCGGGCTCTCCCCGGTCGAGGCCCTGCCGGCTCCCGTGGCCGAATCGGTGCCGCCGCCCGCGGTGAGCGCGCCGTCGGCGGCGGAGGTGAAGGCTGCGCGACCGCCGAGCGAGCCGGTTTCCCAGCGCCAGACTGCAAACAAGGATTCGCTCCTGCCGGTCGCGAGCCCAACGGGCATTTCCGACACCACGAACTACGAAGTTGGAACGGACAGTACCGTGGTCGTGCAGGCGGAGGAGACGTTGGGGCATTTTGCGGACTGGACGCGGGTCGATTCTCAGGTGCTGCGAAGACTCAACAAGCTGCACAAGAACGCGGCGGTGACGCAGGGCGCAAGGCTGAAACTGGATTTCTCGCGCGTCGCCGCCGCGCAGTTCGTCGAGGTTCGGCGCGAATATCACCGTAACCTGCAGGAGACCTTCTTCGCCGGGCACCGGATCGCCGCAACGGAGAATTACACCGTGAAGCGCGGAGACTCGCTGTGGACCATCGTCCAACAGCACGCCGATGTGCCGGTCTGGTTGGTTGCCCAATACAACCCCGACGTGAATTTCAAGGACATCCGGCCCGGGACCATCCTGACGCTGCCGCAAGTGGCCGCCATCAATCGCCAGTAATGCCCCGCGATTGCAGGAATTGCGTCAACGTCGTGCGAGTGTCATGACTGGGCAGGAATTCGACCAGCGACTCATCGGGCCCTCGAAAATTCAGGTCCAGTTTCTGGCTCGCCGCCATTCGCTTCAGCATGGCTACATCGAGTTGAAAGTACGCGGTCTGTCCCCAGGCCGCGACCGGCCGGTAGGGGCCGACCCCGGCGATCGACTTGTCGATCGGAGACAGAACCACGGATCCGTCGTCCAGGTTCATCCGCACCGATCCCTCCGAGTGGATGTCGCCGACCGGCTTGTCGTTGCCGGGCGCGACGTGCAGCCACAGTCCGTAGGTGATCTCACCGCCCCTGTCCCATTCGAGCGGACCGAGATACGCAAAGCTGGTCCTCCTGACGCCCGCCACGGCCGCATTTTGGGCAGTCTCGACGAACTCGATGGGATCTTGAAGCGCGCCCACCGTCGTCCCGGTACGTTCGTCCAGAACTTCGGCCGGCTGGGTGGAGGCGCAGCCGGCCAGGAGGCCGGTCGCCACGACGGCATTGATCAAGAGAGACCGCATCGCCACGATTATACGCGGTCCGTGAGCTACGGCCGCTTATGCCGCACCGGGGACACGTTATAATTTTTACCATGTTGAATCAAAACCGCCGCCCCCGGACGCGGGGCTTGTGGGCTGTTTGCTTGGCTGCAGGGCTCATATCGGCACTGCCGGCCTTCGCGTCGGAGATTGCCCCCGCCGACCACGTCGTCGTCCACAAGGCCGAACACAAGCTCTATTTGTACAACGGCAGCCGCCTGTTGGGCGAATACAAGGTGGCCCTGGGGTTGAGTCCGGTGGGCACCAAGGAACGCGAGCACGACTTCCGGACGCCGGAAGGCCGCTACTTCCTCGCTCGCCGCAACACGCGCAGCGATTTCTTCCTTTCCATCCAGGTGAGCTATCCGAACAAGAACGACGAATTGCGGGCGCGAAAAAATCGATGGGCGCCCGGCGGGTCCATCATGATTCACGGATTGCCCAATGTGCCCAAGCATCCGCCGGCCTATTATGCGTCGAACGACTGGACCGACGGCTGCATCGCACTGTCCAATTCCGATATGGTCGAAGTGTGGCTGCGCACCCAGGACAATATTCCGATCGACATTCTTCCTTAGCGGGTGACGCGTGGAAACCACGATACTTTCATCTGACTTGGTCGATGCGCGAGTTGGGCCCAAGGGCAGCCTCGAGCACCTCTCCCAGCAGGAAATAGCCAAGCTGCTCGATTCCAGTCAGGGCGGCCTGTATCCGCTGTTCCGCAAATGCGCGCTCGCCGTCCTCAATTCCGGCAGCGCCCTCGACGATACGCGGCGCATCTTCGAGAAATACAAGGACTTCGATCTGCGGATCGTGAGGCAAGCCTGGGGAGTCAAGCTCGAGATCAAGAATGCCCCCGCGGCCGCCTTCGTCGACGGCGAGATGATCCGCGGATTGAAGGAACATCTGTTCGCGGTCCTGCGGGACGTGGTGTTCATCTCGAACGAGATCATGGAGAGCGGGCGTTTCGATCCCAAATCGTCCTCGAGCATCACCAATGCGGTGTTTCACATCCTGCGCAACGCCCGGGTGCTCGAGTCGCAGGTGAAGCCAAACCTCGTCGTCTGCTGGGGCGGACATTCGATCAGGCGCGTGGAATACGACTACACCAAGAAGGTCGGCTACGAACTCGGGTTGCGCAGCCTGGATGTGTGCACCGGCTGCGGACCGGGCGCCATGAAGGGTCCGATGAAGGGAGCCACCATCGGTCATTCCAAGCAACGCATCGTCAACGGGCGCTACTTGGGCATAAGCGAACCCGGCATCATTGCGGCCGAACCGCCCAATCCCATCGTGAGCCAGCTCGTGATCATGCCGGACATCGAAAAGCGCCTGGAGGCATTCGTGCGCCTCGGTCATGGGATCGTCGTCTTCCCGGGCGGCGCGGGCACCGCCGAGGAAATCCTGTATCTGCTCGGCATTCTGCTCGACCCCGCGAACAAGGATTTGCCTTTTCCGGTGATCTTCACCGGCCCCGCCGACACGGCGGAGTATTTCGAGCAAATCAACGACTTCATCGGCGCCACGCTCGGTCCCACCGCTCAATCGAGATATCGGATCATCATCGACGATCCCGCCGGAGTCGCACGCGCGATGGTGCGGGGCCTGGAGGAAGTCCGGGACTATCGGCGCAGCGCAAGCGATTCCTACGGCTTCAACTGGCTGCTGCGGATTCCTGTCGAGTTTCAACTGCCTTTCGAGGTGACGCACGCCTCGATGCGGCAGCTCCGGCTGTCGCACGAGGAGCCGGTGCACGAACGCGCCGCGGATTTGCGACGGGCGTTCTCGGGGATCGTGGCCGGCAACATCAAAGACTACGGCATCAATGCCATCGAGAAATATGGACCGTTCGAACTCGCAGGCGAGGCCTCGATCATGGAGCCGCTCGACCGGCTGCTGCGATCGTTCGTCGCACAGCGTCGAATGAAACTGAACGGCACCGAATACACCCCGTGCTACCGATTGGTCGCATGAGCGAAGCGCTCACCATCACCTATCGATTCGACCTGCCTGACGGTTCGGCAAGAGCCTTGGAATTCGCATTCGACGCGGTCGACTTCAAGATGCTGAAGGCACCGCCCGACCCGCCGCCGTTCTGGACGGAACTGGCGTTCAGCCGCTGCGCCAATTGTCCCCTCGACGAGAAGGTGAGCACGCATTGTCCGGCGGCATTGCAGCTCGCGTCCGCGTTGGAGCCGCTCAATGCGCTGGTCTCATTCGACAGCGTGGGCGTGACGGTGACTCAAGCGGAACGAACGGTGCATACGCAGACTTCGGCGCAGCAGGCGATGAGTTCGGTGATCGGTCTGGTCATGGCGACCTCGGGATGCCCGTGGACGGACCACCTTCGGCCGATGGCGCGCTTTCATCTTCCGTTCGCAAGCGAAGCGGAAACCCTGTATCGCAGCATCGGCATGTTCCTGCTTGCGCGGGTGCTCGCGGGCTCCGATGAGTCGCAGGGATTCGCCGCGCTCGAGGCGCTTTATGAGAATCTTCATGTGGTAAATCGCGATATGTCACGTCGCTTGGGTGCGGCGGCGCGCACGGATCCCGCCCGCAATGCGATGGCTCTGCTCGATGCGTACACGACCTTGTTGCCCGCAGCGCTCGAGCGCTCGCTCGATGAACTCAGACCCTTGTTCGATGCGTGGCAAATCGAGAAAAAAGCAGCGATTTAACTTACCGCGGTGAGCGGTGAGATGCGCATCGCAACCCTCACGAATGACCCGCGACGGTGCCAGGATGCCTGTGACACAGTTCCTGCCATAGAGAGTGCGCGGCACTTACTGTCGTACACATCAACGAGGCATACGAAGATGAGCGACAGCAAGAATCAGACTCGATACACCGGAATCGATCGCCGCACGCCGCGTGCGGAGCCGGGCGTCGCCAAACCGGGGATTGCCGCTCCGCGCGAAGCCTACAAGACCGGCGGCCGGCATGCGGCCATCACCAACCACCTGTACAATTGGCACAGCTACAAGAACTGGGCGGAAAAAATCCGCGGCAGCTGGGAAGACAAGAAGTAAGCACGGGTCGCCGTTCGCGCCCAGCCAAGGGCTCGGATACGAAGACGGGTTCTTAGGCAGTTTCCTGCAGTGGGTTGACGGTTCGCGGCGGGTCGGACGCTTCCTTGGCCCGCAACCATCCGAGCAATGGTTCCCAATCCTTGAGATCCTGGTCCACCAGATTCGCCTTCATCTCATGCAGGCCCACTCCCTGCTCCGCCGCCCGTACATAATTTTGCGAATCGCGCAGCGTGGCGATGACCGGTATCCGCAAGGTCTCCAGAAATCTCATGAGCGACTGATAGATCAGCGTATTGCGCTTCACGCGGTTGGCCACCACACCGATACGGTTCTCGTCGCGCCGCACCTTGGCAATCAGCAGCAAGTCGGCGATGCATCTCGAGAAGGCGTGGATGTCGATGTCGGATGGAAGCACGGGAACGATGATCGCGTCCGCGCCCCGGGTCAATTCCGGCATGTCCTGGCCGAGAACCGCCGCCGGCGTATCGACCACGACATGCCCGGCATCGGGCGGTACGCGCATCTGCCACGCTCGCGTCATCCGGCTGTTGCGCTCAAATGCAGCCAAGCCGTGAATGAACGCCTGTTCGGGCTTGCGCTTCTTCAGCCAGCGCGTGCTCGAGCCCTGAGCGTCATTGTCGGTAAGCAGGGGACGGTCACCTATGCTCGCGAAATAGCTGGCGAGATTGGTCGCGACCGTCGTTTTGCCCGAACCGCCCTTCGGGTTCAGGACGAGAATGCGCTGCATGTCCAAGTAGCCTACGCAGCGATCGGTGTCATGGCAAGGGCGTGAGCTCCAGCATAGCAAGGGTGTGACCGCACTCACGGCGGGTGCGCTGCGGCGTGCCTACACTCGGTTCCCATGGAGTGGGTACTGCAAGTGGTCGATGAGATCGACGATGCCATCGCGATGTTTCGGCACGGATGGCTCGGTGCTCATGCACACTTCGGCAAGCTGGCAGGCGGCCTGGCGGCCGCAACGGCTTCCGCCGCCGCCGCCGCAAGCTTCAAAATGCGCCTCGCGCTTCCCCGGGCGCGCCCCTAGGCCCCGTACGCCGGAAAATCCTTTAAGATCCCGGGATGAACGGCTTTCGTCTACCGCCTCGTCCGGCGCTCGGTGCCCTGCTCGGGCTGCTGGCTGCATGCGGCGGCAAGCCGCCCGCTGCGGGCCCGCCCGATGCAGCGGTTCCGGTGGTCGCGGCGCCGGCAGCCGCGACCTCGGAGGTCGCGGCTTTGGACGTCGCCGAGATGCAAGAGGGCGCCGGCGCTCCCATCACCGCCGGGCAAAAGGCCGTGGTTCAATACACCGGTTGGCTTTACGAGACGTCGGCGCCCGACAAGAAGGGCAAGGAATTCGACAGCTCGCGCAGCAGCGGCCAACCCTTCAGCTTTGTCGTCGGCGCCGGCGAGGTGATCAAAGGCTGGGATCAGGGCGTTCTTGGGATGAAAGTGGGTGGACGGCGCCGCCTGACGATTCCCGCAGACCTTGGATACGGAGACGTAGGCGCCGGAGGAGTCATTCCGCCCGGAGCAGCTCTCGTCTTCGATGTCGAACTCATTGCCGTCGAGTGACGGCAGGCGCACACGCCTAGCGCGGCGCACTGGATGAACTGCGCACCGCGTTGATCGATGCGATCCGGAGCGGTCAGCGGCTTCTTCTCCCCGAGCTGCGCGCCCCGGGCTCGGCGCCCCCCGCCAATCGCTCCGGACCTAATTTTCGATTAGTTCACGAATTCCTTGAGGTTCTTCAGTGCGGCGATGCGCACTTTCTTGCTGGCGGGCTTCGCCTTGAACATCATCTTCTCGCCGTTGAAAGGATTCACGCCTTCTCGCGCCTTCGTGGCCGGCTTCTTCACGACCTTCATCTTCAAAAGCCCAGGCATCGTAAACAAGCCGTGACTGCGAAGACTCTTCTTGATGGCCGCGGAAAGCGAGTCAAACACGGCTCCGACCTGCTTCTTAGAGAGCTCTGTTTCCTTCGAAATCGTAGCGAGAATTTCAGACTTGGTCGGTGCTGCATTCTTTTTCGCCATATAAATCTCCTGATTGTGTTTTCGGACGTGGGCAAACGAAAGCCCCACATAGTCAACTCGGCGCCGAAAATAACATAGAAAAAAGCCGATGTTTAGCGCATTTGCAAAAAAACCTTGAGGGTCGGTGTGCTTCCTTAGCCTAGTTTTCCAGGGTTCGGCGATGACACACCGCGAATTCGGTGCGATGCAACGCTGCGATCGCAGTGATTTCAAGCACGTAGGACGTCATATTCAGCGCAGAAGTATCAGCAATGCACCGATTACGATCGACACCCAGAGAACCGAAAAATCAATTTGCCCGATGGGTGGAATGATCCGCCGCACCGGTTTCAATATGGGTTCACAAAGCTGGGCGAGCAAACGGACCCCCGGCGCGTAGCCTCCCGGGGTCACGAAGCTGGTCAACCAATAGAGCAGCAGTGCGAACAGGTAGATGCGCAGCGTCAGATCGACGAGGCCCACGAGCGTGATCCGTAAGAACGTCAGTGCGTCGCCGAAGCCCGCGCCGTCCAGCGCGAGCAGGACGGCGGTGCGAGCCGACGCCACTGCAACGACCGCAACCACGGTGGCCGTGTCCAGCTTGCCGATCGGAGGCAGCAGCTTGCGCAACGGCATGATCAGCCAATTGGTGGTTCGCACGATGGCATCCGCCATCGGGTCGCGAAAATTCGCCCGCACGAATTGGAACAGAAGACGCAGCAGGAACGCGAGCGTCAGCAGCCACAGCAGCGTATCAACTATGTATCTAATCGCTTCCATATTCATTCACTGCCCGGCAAGTCGTCGCGGCACGCCGGCGCCTGCCGGGTGTCCTAGGGGGTACCGTACTCCGCGGCGAGTTCGGCGGAGCGGCGGTCGGCTGCCGCCACGGCGTGTGCGACGATAGCACGAAGGCCGGCCGCGTCGAGAACGTCGAGCGCCGCCGCCGTGGTGCCGCCCTTGGAGGTGACCTGGTCGCGCAGCTGCCCCAAGGATTCGCTCGAGAGTCGCGCCATTTGCGAGGCCCCGAATGCCGTTTCCAGAGTCAGCTTGTGAGCGATGTCGGTCGGCAGGCCGCGCGCATGGGCCGCCGCTTCGAGCGCCTCCATGAACAAGAAGAAGTACGCAGGGCCGCTGCCCGAGAGTGCGGTGACCGTGTCCATTTGCGATTCATGTTCCACCCAAACCGTGGCGCTGACGGCGGCCAGGATGGCCTCCGCCAGGGCCCGGTTGGCGGCGCCGACGCTCGCCGGCGCGTACAGGCCGGTGGCGCCGAAGCCGTTGAGCGCCGGCCGATTCGGCATGGTGCGGACCACCGCCACCTGGCCGCCGAACCAGCGCGTCAGGGCGGCATGCGGGATTCCGGCGGCAACCGATATGACCAACGGATTCGATTGCACCAGGCGCGGTGCAATTCCGAGCGCGACCCCGCGCATTTGCTGCGGCTTGACCGCCAGAACGACCACTTCGGCACCCGCCACGGCGCTCCCGTTTTCCGGCGCGGTGGTGATGCCGTAGTCCCGCACGAGACGCTCGAGTTGCAGGGGGCTCGGATCGGCGACGACGATGCGGTCTCTGGGAAGTCCGCGCTTCGTCAGACCGCCGATGAGGGCGGCTGCCATGTTGCCGCCGCCGATGAATGCCAATCTTCGTATGTTGTTCATGCTAGCCCCGTTTGTAGATATGTCGTCCGTCATCGACTGCCGAAAAGCGCCGTTCCGATCCGCACCTGAGTCGCGCCTTCGGCAATGGCGGACTCGAAATCGCCGCTCATGCCCATCGAGAGCGTGTCGAGATGGTGCCCTTCCGCGTTCAATCGTTCCTTGAGCGCCCGCAGCTGGGCGAACACCGCGCGCTCGGCCGCCACCGTCGGTTGCGGCGGCGGCACGCACATCAGGCCGCGCAGCGTCACCCGCGGTAGATCGGCCGTTTTGGCCGCAAGCTCCGAGAGGCTGCCGGGATCGACACCCCCTTTGGTGGGCTCCGGCACCACGGCAACCTGGATGCACAGGTTGAGGGGCGCCGCGTGAAACGGCCGTTGTTCGGAGAGCCGCCGGGCCACGCTGAAGCGATCGATGCTGTGTACCCAGTGAAAGCGCTCGGCAACGGCGCGGGTCTTGTTGGACTGCAGGCCGCCGATGAAATGCCAGGTCAGGTCCAGGTCGGCGAGTTCGCCCTGCTTCAAAATGGCTTCCTGTAAATAGTTTTCACCGAAATCCGTGACGCCCGCCGTGGCAATTACCCGTAACGATTCGGCAGGCTTGGACTTGCTGACCGCGATCAGGGTGACCGAGTCGGGATCGCGTCCCGCACCTTTGGCTGCGTGGCGTATCCGGGATCGGACGTGGTTCACATGAACCGCCAGATTTTGCGGACCAATTAACATATTGGGTGGCGACACCCTCTTATATACTGCTGGCGGGTGACCAACGCCTACACTAGGAGCCGTAAATGGCGGTTGATATCGCGCAGCTTCTCGCCTTTGCGGTGAAAAACAACGCGTCGGACCTGCATCTGTCGGCTGGTGTCCCGCCGATGATCCGCGTCGACGGGGACATGAAGCGCGTCAATATGCCGGCTCTGGTGCACAAGGAAGTGCACAGCATGGTGTACGACATCATGAACGACAAGCAGCGCAAGGCCTTCGAGGAATTCTTCGAGACGGACTTTTCGTTCGAAATCCCCAAACTCGCCCGATTCCGCGTGAACGCGTTCAACCAAAATCGCGGCGCCGGAGCCGTGTTCCGCAATATTCCATCGACGATCCTGTCGTTGGACGAGCTGAACGCTCCGAAAACCTTCAAAGATCTGTGCATGCTGCCTCGCGGTCTCGTGCTGGTTACCGGACCCACCGGTTCGGGCAAATCCACGACCCTTGCCGGCATGGTCAATCATTGTAACGACAATCGCCCGGATCACATCATCACGATCGAGGATCCGATCGAATTCGTGCACGAAAGCAAGCGTTGCCTGGTCAACCAGCGCGAGGTGCATCGAGACACGCTCGGCTTCACCGAGGCATTGCGGTCGGCGCTGCGCGAGGATCCGGACGTGGTGCTGGTGGGTGAAATGCGCGACCTCGAGACCATCCGGCTGGCGCTGACCGCGGCCGAGACCGGTCACTTGGTTTTCGGCACCTTGCACACGAGTTCGGCCGCCAAAACGATAGACCGCATCGTGGACGTGTTTCCGGCGGCCGAAAAGGACATGGTGCGCGCCATGCTTTCGGAAAGCCTTCGGGCGGTGATATCGCAGACGCTGATGAAGCGCGTCGGCGGCGGCCGTATTGCGGCGCACGAAATAATGATCGGTACCCCTGCTATACGAAACCTGATCCGCGAGGGCAAAATCGCGCAGATGTACTCGGCGATTCAGACCGGGCAGGGGCAGGGTATGCAGACTCTCGACCAATGCTTGCAGGAATTGGTGCAGAAGGGCGTCGTGAGCCGGGAAGAAGCGAAGTACAAGGCGCAAAACAAGGACAGCATCTAATGGAGCGCGATCAAGCAATACGACTGATGCAGGACCTCCTGCGGCGCATGGTCGAGAAGAAGGGTTCGGACCTGTTCATTACGGCAGGATTCCCGCCCGCCATCAAGATCGACGGCGAAATCAGGCCCCAATCGGACCGGACCTTGAGTCCCGAGCAGAGTGCCGGCCTGGTCCGCGCCATCATGAACGATCGGCAAACCAAGGAGTTCGATTCCACCAAGGAATGCAATTTTGCGATCTCGCCGCCGGGAATCGGGCGCTTTCGCGTCAGCGCATTCGTGCAGCAAGGCTTCACGGGGGCGGTGCTCCGAACCATCAATGCGAAGATTCCGACCCTCGAAGAACTGGAATTGCCCCCTGTCCTGAAGGAAGTCGTGCTGTCGAAGCGCGGCTTCGTGATTCTGGTCGGCGGCACGGGTTCCGGCAAGTCGACGTCGCTGGCCGCGATGGTCGGATACCGGAACGAGAAGACCCGCGGCCACATCGTCACGATCGAGGATCCCGTCGAATACGTACATGCGCACAAAGGGTGCGTGGTCACGCACCGCGAGGTCGGCGTCGATTGCGACAGCTGGCATCTGGCGCTCAAGAACACGCTGCGCCAGGCGCCCGACGTGATTCTCATCGGAGAGATCCGCGATCGCGAGACAATGGAGTATGGAATCCAATTCGCCGAGACCGGCCACCTGGTGCTGGCCACACTGCACGCGAACAGCTCCAATCAGGCGCTCGACCGCATCATCAATTTCTTTCCGGAGGAGCGCCGCGAGCAGTTGCTCATGGACTTGTCGCTCAATATTCGCGCGCTCATCTCCCAGCGTCTGATACCCAGGGAAGCGGGATCGGGCCGGATCGCGGCCATGGAAATCATGCTGGCGTCGCCGCTGATTTCGGATTTGATCTTCAAGGGCGACGTGGCCAAGATCAAGGACGTGATGTCGCGCTCGAATCGCCTGGGGATGAAGACCTTCGATCAGGCGCTGTTCGAATTGTACGAGGCCGGCCTCATTTCCTACGAGGACGCGCTGCGCAACGCCGACTCGAAGAACGAACTGCGGCTCAAGGTGAAGCTGGAAAGCAAACGCGAGGTCAAGCACCCGGAAGAGGGCGCTACTTCGCTGCAGATCGTCGAGGAAGAAGAAGGGCAGGTGTTCTAGCGAATGTCCGAGGACTCACCGGTTCAGGCTCAGGTGATGAACACCAAGCCGCTCTTCAAGCTGATGGTGGAGCGAAAGGCGTCGGATCTTTTTTTCACCTGCAACGCGCCGGTCAAGATCAAGATCGAGGGAAAGATTTTCCCCGTCAACAAGCAGGTATTGAGCCCCGAGACCGTGCGCCAGGCCGCGCTCGGACTCATGAGCGCCGAGCAGCTCGAGTACTTCAATGAAGAATTGGAGATCGACTTCGCGATCTCCGAACCAGGCCTCGGCCGCTTCCGCGTCAATGTGTTCTATCAGCGCGGCTATCCGGCGATGGTGTTGCGCTACATCACCGCGGACATGCCCAAGCTCGAGGATCTCGGCATGCCCGACATCTTCAAGGATCTGGTCATGCTGAAGCGCGGCCTCATTCTCATGGTCGGCGCTGCCGGGGCCGGCAAATCGACGACGCTTGCCGCGATGATCAACTATCGGAATGAAACCTCGTCCGATCACATCTTGACCATCGAGGATCCGATCGAATTCCTGCATACGAACAAGAAATCCATCATCAATCAGCGGGAAGTCGGCATCGACACCAAGTCCTTCGCCCGCGCGCTGCGCAGTGCCGTGCGGGCGGCCCCCGACGTCATCCTCGTCGGCGAAATTCGCGACCGTGAAACCATGGAGGCCGCGATCGCGCTCGCCGGAACGGGGCATTTGTGCATAGCCACCCTGCACGCGAACAACTGCGCGGAGACGCTGGATCGCATCATCAACATGTTCCCCCGCGACCAGCACAACCAGATTTTCCTGGACCTTTCGCAGTACCTGCGCGCGATTCTGTCGCAGCGCCTGGTGCCCGCCAAATCCGGAATCCGCGTCGCGGCATCGGAGGTCATGGTCAATACGCCGTACATCTCCGAGCTCATCAAGAAGGGCGACGTGATCGGCGTCAAGGAAGCGATTCGCACCGGCACCGAGCGCGGCATGCTGAGCTTCGACAGCTCGCTTTACAATCTCGTGCGGGAGGGCCGGATCGAATTGGAGGAAGCGCTGTCGAGCGCCGATTCGCGCACCAATCTCGAAGCGAAGATCAATTTCGGCTGACGAAGTTCAATTTTGGCTGAACATTGAACCCGCGCCGGCAGCGGCGCCCGGGCCTGCGTCCATGGTCCACACGCCTCGGCGAGGCGACTGATTCGAGTGGCAGGCGACCAGATTTCCCTCGAACTCGCGAGCGCTTGCATCCCAGCCGCAGCGCACGGCGTTCTCCCGGCAAATCCTGGGATCCAGAGTCAGGGCCCGCCGCGCGGCCTTCTCCAGATCATGATCCAGCGCTCCCGTCACGCCGTCCTGGATGACGTCTATCGGGCCGTTGACCGGGAAGGCCGCCACCGGAACGCCGCATGCCATGGCTTCGAGATTCACCAGTCCAAACGTATCCGTGAGGCTGGGAAAGACCATGACGTCGGCGGCAGCAAGGTGCGCCGCAAGATCCTCGGCAAATCGAAATCCCGTGAACGTCGCTTCCGGATACAAGCTCTGCAGCCGCGCGCGTTCCGGGCCGTCCCCGATCACCAGTTTGCTGCCATCCCACGGCATCCGCAGGAACGCCTCTATGTTCTTCTCTACTGCCACACGGCCGACGTAGGCTGCAATCGGGCGGGGTAGACTCAAGAAGTCCTTGGCACCCGGCTTGAAAAGATCCGTATCCACGCCGCGCCGCCAAGCGGCCAGATTCCTGAAGCCACGCGCCTGCAGCTCGCTCCGCAACGATGGCGTGCTGACCATGCACCGCACTGCCGCGCCGTGGAAGCGGTGCAAAGCCCAATAGGAGAATGCGATTGGAATCGGAAAGCGCGCGCGCAGATACTGCGGGAACTGGGTATGGTAGGACGTGGTGAATCTCAATCGCCGCCGCACGCAATAGCGCCTCGCGGCCAGGCCGAGCGGGCCTTCGGTCGCGATGTGCAGCGCCTGCGGGGAGAAGCTTTCGATGCTCTTTTCCACGAGTTTGCGCGGCAGCAGCGACAGGCGGATTTCCGGGTAGGTCGGGCACGCAATGCTGCGGAAGTCCTGGGGCGTCAGCATACGGACTTCATGCCCGAAGCGGCCGAGCCATTCCGAGGTCTGGGCCAGGGTGCGCACGACTCCGTTGGTCTGCGGAAACCAGGCGTCGGTAACGATCATGATTCTCATGAGCACCGACAATGGCATGTCTGCGTGACGAACACGTGAACGTGGACCGGCCGTAGTTCTCAGTTTGACAATCCGGCGGCCTTCTTGTAACAGGGGTGTAACGAAAATCCTATATTTGCTTCATCGTCGGCTTGAAACAAGTTCGATGTGACTTCTCCAACGAGGAACCTAATATGCAAAATTTCTGGGAAGAACTGCGGAGCCAGCGGTGGGACGATCATCGTTACTATCACCACAGCCGCATCAACCAGTCGCTGCATTTCCTGAGCGCGATCAGTTTTCTGGTCGCCTACGTAATGATGTTCAAGGATCCGGTGGTTGCCGCACTCATCGGCTGGCTCGTGGCCATGGTCAGCCGCCAATCCGGGCACTTCTTTTTCGAGCCCAAAGGGTACGACGAGGTCAACCACGCGACCCACGAGTACAAGGAAGCCATCAAGGTGGGCTACAACCTGCGCCGCAAGGTGATCCTGCATCTGATCTGGGTGCTGGCCCCGCTGGTGCTGTGGCTGACTCCCACCTTGTTCGGGGTCTTCCAAGCGCCCGGCCAGGGAGGCGACTCCTTCATGCGGCATGTGGGAGAGATATGGCTGGTAGTCGGGATCGGCGCCTTGATCTTCCGTACCGTCCATCTCTTCTTCTTGCGGGACGTGCAGACGGGTTTGGTGTGGCTCACCAAAATCATCACGGACCCGTTCTACGACGTCAAACAGTACTGTAAGGCGCCTCTTTATCTGATGCGGGGCGAACTCATCGACCCGATGGGCGAGAGCCAACGGGCTTGAAGCATTTCCTTGAGCAGGCCGCGACGGATGGACTTGTTCGTGAGATGGGGACCCGCCCACCACCAACCGTCCTCCTGCATGGCACGGGCGGCGGCTACGATGGCTTCGCACACAGCCGAAAAATCGGAATCCGTATAGTTCAGGCTGAAAATAAGCCGGCCGGTTCCGACCCAGCTTAGGCTCAAGCCGGCTGCCCGCAGGTAGTATTGGAACATCCAGTTGTAGCGCGACGGCTGCTGGTAGCAGACCGTCCAGATCGACGACAGGTTCGCCACCCGCACAGGCAGCCCCGCGGACTGCAACTGCTCATTGAGCGTTTGCGCGCGCGAATTCCACACCGCGTCCAGATCGCGGTACAGCATCCGGATGGGATCGGAATCGAGCCGCTTCAGGAATTCGTGCATCGCTCCCATCACATAGGGATGTGCGTTGAACGTACCCCTGGCCAAGCAAACGTCGGCGGGGCGATCCTCGTGAAAGCGCCGCATGAACCGGTGACGTCCGCAGAGCACGCCGACCGGCAGTCCGCCCGCCACGGTCTTGCCGTAGGTCACCATGTCGGCCTTCACGCCGAAGTACTCCTGGGCCCCTCCCGGGCTCAGCCGGAACCCGACGAACACTTCGTCGAATATCAACACGATACCGCGTTCGCTGCACACTTCGCGCAATTTGCCGAGCCACGCCGAATAGGCCGGGCGGTCGAAGTGAGCGCTGCGCCCGCTGTCGACCAGCGTGTAGTCGCCGGGCGCGTTGACGTTCGGATGGAGCGATTGAAGCGGATTGATGAGGACGCAGGCAATGTCCCGTCGGGTACGCAGCACCCCGAGCGCGGCCTCGTCCATGTCCTTCAGGGTGTAGGTCTCGCGGGACGCAATCGGATTCCCCACGCCGGGCTGCACATCGCCCCACCAGCCATGATAGGACCCGCAAAACCGCACGAGGTGGCTGCGACCCGTGTTGTACCGGGCCAGCCGCACCGCCTGCATCACGGCCTCGGTTCCCGACATGTGGAACGAGATCTCCTCCTGCCCCGAAATTTCCAGAAGCCGGCGCATGTTGAACGCAACCACCGGATGGTATGCGCCCAGTACGGGGCCCAGATCGCGCACCCGTTCGCTGCCGCGGGCGATGCACTCCTTGTAGAAGTCGTAGCCGAACAGGTTGACGCCGTAGGATCCGGCCAAATCGTAGAAGCGGTTGCCGTCCATGTCGGTGACCGTGACGCCGGACGAGGATTGCAAGAACACACCCGACTTGAGGTGCTCCCGGACGAAGCGGCTGAATTGAAAGGGCACGCGGTAGCGCGACGTGAATTGCAGGTCCGCCGCTCCGCCCACGATCTCGTCCGTAAGGTCCGCGGTTTCTCGAAACCGTTCGGTAAAGGTGGCCGACAGCCGCATGAATCCGGCGCGCCGCGCAGCGGCGACGTTTCCGGGCGCCGAGTCGGCGCGGAAGAATTGCGCTTCACCGTATTCGTAGTACGGCACCACGGACGCGAAGCGGCGCGCCATGCGAGAGTGTCCCGCCAGGGATCGATGCTTCGCGCGGGACAGTCGCAGGCGCGCCCGGAGCCTCGGAAACAAAACGGCCAGCGCGCACGCGCCGGCAGCGTAATAGAGGATCGAGTTAGTCACTAAATTCCTCGCGGTGGAAGCTATTGCAGGCGAATGACATTACGATGACGACGATGACATTACGATGACGGCGCGCACTTGGATCGACCGCATCGTTCAGCACGAGGACTTGAACTTCCTGCTGACCAATCGTATTCCGCGACGCTGGCTGACGCTCTTCGTCGGCTGGTTGAGCCGCATCGAACGCCCTTGGGTCACCTCCAGCTGCATTGCCCTATGGCGTCTATTTTCCGATCTCGATCTCTCCGATGCCAAAAAAAGCCGCTTCGGCAGCTTAAGGGATTGCTTCACACGCGAACTCAAGGAAGGTGCGAGGCCGATCGATCGGGACCCGGCCGTGCTGGTGACCCCCTGCGACGCCTTGGTGGGCGCCTGCGGGCGGGTTACCGAGGGCAGCGTGGTTCAGGCCAAGGGCTTCCCCTACCCACTGATCGACCTGTTGGGCGACCCGGAACTCGTGCGCTACTACCGGGACGGCCGTTACGCGACCCTGCGGCTGACTTCCTGCATGTACCACCGCTTTCATGCGCCCTACGATTGCCGCGTCGAGCAGGTGAACTATATTTCCGGAGACACCTGGAACGTCAATCCGATCGCGCTCAAGCGGGTCGAAAAGCTGTTTTGCAAGAACGAACGCGCCGTCATTCGCTGCAGGCTGCCCTCGGGCGCGCTCCTGACCCTGGTGCCGGTTGCCGCCATCCTGGTCGCCGGCATCCGTCTCAAGTTCCTCGATGTGCGACTGCACCTGAGGTACCGCGGACCGAACCTCATACCCTGCGATGCGGGCTTGCGCAAGGGCGAGGAAATGGGCTGGTTCGAGCATGGATCGACCATCATCGTGTTCGCGCCGCCCGGCATGGACTTGCGCGAGGAAATCGCCGAAGGGCGGCGCATCCAAATGGGCCAGGCGCTGATGGACCTCGATGACTAGACGACAAGCGGGTGCGCGTTGAACGCATCCGTCACAGCGGTTTGCGATGCCGTGTCAGCGTGACTGCGATGGATGCCAGCACGGCCATACGCACGGCAACGCCGTTGTTGACCTGTTCCCGGATGACCGAGCGCGGGCCGTCCGCAACTTCCGAGGAGATTTCGACGCCCCGATTCATCGGGCCCGGATGCATGACGAGCACGCTGGGCGAGGCAAGCTTCACGCGCCTCGCGTCCAATCCGAAATCGCGAAAGTAGGCCGCATCGTCCAGAGCCGCGCTCTGCGCCATTCTCTCCTTCTGAATCCGCAGCATGATCACGACGTCCGCCCCGGCGATCCCGTCTTCGATGCGGGTGAAGCGATTTGCGCCGCGAAATTCGGCCTCCGCCGGCAGGAGCGCTTCGGGTGCCACGAGACGGATGTCGCTTGCTCCCAAAGTCATGAGGGCGTGCGCCGAGGAGCGCGCCACCCGGGAATGCTTGATGTCGCCGACGATCGCGATTTTGAGTCCGGCGAAACGCCTTTTGTGCGTGCGTATGGTGAGCGCGTCGAGCAATCCTTGCGTGGGATGCGAGATATGCGCTTCTCCGGCGCTCACCACCGAGACATGTGGAGCCACATGATCGATCAGGAACTCGGGCATTCCCGCTTCGGAATCGCGAATGACGAACACGTCGGTGTTCATCGCTTCGAGGGTATAGATCGTGTCGAGCATGGTCTCGCCCTTGGCCCGGGAACTCAAATGCTGATCGAGATTGAGTACGTGCGCGCCGAGCCGCCGGCTGGCGAGATCGAAGGAGGCTCGAGTGCGCGTGCTCGGTTCGAAAAAGAGGTTGGCGACCGTGACGCCGGCGAGCTCACGTCCCTCGTAGGCGGGCTGCCCTGGTAGGCGCCGGTAGCTTTCGGCCCGATCGAGAATCCCGGAAAGCACGTCGCGGGTCAGCCCCTCGAGGGTGACGAGGTGGCGCAGTCCTCCTGCGCTGTCTTGTTGTGCACGCATCAGTACCTATGCAGGCTTCCGCCCGGCCTCATGTTGAATCGACGAACCAGCGGTCCAAGATGACGCATGCAGCGGCCGCATCCACGTCCGCTTTCGTCACCCGTCGCTTGCGGACTCCGGATTCCCGCTCAGCCTTGAGCCGGGATCCCGCCTCGAGCGACGAGTAGCGTTCGTCGACCAGACGCACGGGCAAGGCATAGCGGCGGGCGAGCTCGTCGGAGAAGCTTCTGGCTTGCGCGCTCATCGCGCTCTCGGAACCATCGGCATTATACGGCAACCCGACCACGATCAGGTCCGGCCGCCAATCGCGCATCAGCGAATCGACGGCACTCCACGACGGACCGGCGGCGGAGTTGGCGACCGCGGCCAGGGGATTCGCGCTGCGGCTCAGGGTGTCGCCGCACGCGACTCCAATGCGGCGGCGTCCGAAATCGAAGGCCAGGACGAGCTGTGGAAGACGGAGGCCGGGGCCATCCGGCGCAGCCTGCGAAAGGGCGACCGGTCCGGGAGCCGGTCTCCCGGGAGTCCTAGGCATTGCCGCTGATCGAGCTGATGCGGGACAGTTCAACGCCCAACAGCCGGGCAGCGGCATGCCAACGAGATTCGAACGGCAGATCGAAGATGATGCCGGCCTCCACCGGAGCTGAGAGCCAGGCGTTCGCACGGATCTCATCCTCCAGCTGCCCGCCATCCCAGCCCGCATAGCCCAGTGCTACGACGGCTTCCTCGGGGCCCTTGCCGCGAGCCATGGCGGCCAGGATGTCCCGAGACGTGGTGACGTGAATGGAGTCGGAGACTTTCAGCGTCGAGTCCCATTCGCCGCAGGCGGGGTGCACGACGAAGCCGCGATCGGTCTGCATCGGGCCGCCGCGCAATACCTGGCGTTCGATCAAGGGTCCCTCCCCGATCTCGATCTCGATCTCAAGCTGTTCGAAAATTTCAGCCATGCGCATGGGCAGGGGCTTGTTGAGGATGAGCCCGAGAGCGCCTTGCGCGCTGTGATCGCAGATGAGGGCAACGGTCTGCGAGAAGTTCGGATCGCCCATCGTCGGCATGGCGATCAGCAGTTGGTTCGTCAGATAACCCGAGTCGCTCATATGGTGGCCGCCCGCGAACGTTGAGGGAATCTACTCAGACAGGGTCCTACTGCTTGGCACCGGGAGTGCTCGGTTCAGCGTAATATACGCTCCCGCCTTGGCTCCCGCCGCCGAGAAATTGCCATTCGTATGCGATGCGAATCTCGTCGTGTTTGGCGTTCATGGCGGCAGGAAACGGATCGTACGGCGAAGCCAGCTTCAATATGCGCATGGCTGCCTCGTCGATCTCGACGTGGCCGCTGCTGCGGCGAACCACGGTGTTGAGCAGCTTGCCGTCGGAGCCGATCGTCACCTCGATAACGGGCGTACCCGAAAGCTGCTTACGTCGCGCCACATCCGGGAAATTGATGGTGCCGACGCGCTCGATCTTGCGCCGCCAGATGTCCAAGTAAACGGCAACGTCGGATTCCCGGGTGTCTGCCGCGATCCACAATTGCTGCTTCGACTCGCCGCGCAAGCGCAGTTCGATCCCTTCGTCGTTCGGCGTCATCGCGAGGTCCGGTCTCTTCTCCAGCAATTCCGGCATTTGGGACGATTCCTTGGCGGTGGCGGCTGCAAAATACAGAATCTTCATTGCCGGTGCATGGGTTGCCACCAACTCGTCATCGCCCACCGTCACGCCATTGTATGCGGCGGCGAGGCCCTCCCCGCCCGGACTTCCAAGCCG